>SCPN01000038.1_pt1:0-435000 | contig 1863072 bp, 2134 predicted proteins | sample 6106831 | NCBI WGS metagenome assembly SCPN01 (sample SAMN10720447, study PRJNA508395) | human gut metagenome | isolation source: Participant 1, 0 month | reverse complement strand
TCTCTGCTCTGAAGCCATAGCAATATTATAAGAAAACCACCCACTAATTATGTTATCCAATAGCTTCTAGTAGGCATTCGCCCCATAACACAGCACCCACATCCCTATAACACATTCCCGTAACACATCTTCTCATTGCAATCTGCCATAACGCATTAACACATTTTCTCAATCACTCAAATATTGACATAGTAACAACATCAATATACTTTCGAAGCCACTTATTTACTGTCTTTTTTCATTATACCCATTAAATAAAGGAGGTCTTATGCGACCTCCCTGATTATTCCTATGCTTTTAATGCATTCTTAGCTTCATCTGTTATCTCTCTCTGATAAGCTATCTCATTTTCAATATTTCTTGCAACCTCATTAGCAGTATATGCTGCATCTATTACTTTCTTAAGCACATTTCCAACATCATCTGCTTTTTCCTTCTGCTTTGATGAATTATCATAAATATTCTTCATAGCTGTGACCGTTTCATCAACCGAGGTCTGTACTTTATTAATTGTGTCTGTTATCTCTTTGGACGACTTAGCTGACTGAGCAGCAAGATTTCTTACCTCACTGGCAACAACAGCAAATCCCCTGCCATGTTCACCGGCTCTTGCGGCTTCTATTGATGCATTAAGTGAAAGTATATTGGTTCTGTTAGATATTGAACTAATAACAGCTGCAAATTCTTCAATCTTCTTAGACAAAGCTTCAAGTTCTTTAATCTTAGCTGAAGACTCCTCCACAACTTTATTCATTGATTCTATCATTCCAAGAATCTCTTCTACACTTGACATGCTTTCCTTAACCAGATTAAGAGATGTATCTGACGAATTAATAACATCAAATGCATCTTTTTCAAGCTTTTCCTGTGAATCATCAAGTCCATTAAGAATATTGGTGAGATTATTCACCATTGCTTCGTTACTCATAAGTAATCCCCCATCCTGTGTATTTTATATCAGTTTAATTGCTTCCTGAACATTATTAACACCAATTATTTCAATTTTATCATTCTTCTTTATGTTTTTCAAGCATACACCCGGCAATATACATGTTTTAAAACCAAGCTTAACAGCTTCATTAACTCTCTGTTGTGCCTGGCTTACAGCTCTCACCTCACCTGCAAGTCCAACTTCACCAAATATAACTGTCTTTTCGTCTATTGCCCTGTTCTTAAAGCTGCTCACAAGGGCCATCACAATTCCCAAATCAAGCGCTGGCTCACTTACTTTAATTCCACCTGCAACATTCACATAAGCATCACTGCCTGACATATGTATACCTGCTCTCTTTTCAAGAACAGCCATAAGAAGATTAACCCTGTTATAGTCAGTACCTGCAGCAGTCCTTCTTGCCATTCCAAAATTAGAATCGCACACCAGTGCCTGAATCTCTACCATTATAGGGCGTGTTCCTTCCAAAAGGCACACAACAACTGAACCTGATGCATTCTCTGGTCTTCCATTAAGCATATATTCTGATGGATTCTCAACTTCCGACAGGCCGCTCTGCTGCATTTCAAATACACCAATTTCATTAGTTGAGCCAAATCTGTTTTTTACGCCTCTTAATATCCTGTATGAAGCATATCTGTCGCCTTCAAAATAAAGCACCGTATCAACCATATGCTCAAGCATTCTTGGTCCGGCAACTGTTCCTTCCTTGGTAACATGTCCTACAATGAATATAGTAATGTTCAGTCCCTTCGCAAGCTGCATAAGTATTGATGTTGTCTCTCTTACCTGAGAAACACTTCCAGGCGCTGCTGCCACATCTTCTTTATACATAGTCTGTATCGAATCAATTATCACAATCTCAGGCTTATTTCTTGTAAGAATATCTTCTATGCTATCTAAGCTTGTCTCACATAATAACTTAAGTGTTCCACTGCATTGGCCAATTCTGTCTGCCCTTAGCTTTATCTGCTTTAGCGATTCTTCACCGGATATATAAAGTACATCTTTTCCTGCTGCTGACAGGTTGTAACACATCTGAAGCAGAAGTGTTGACTTTCCTATTCCAGGATCTCCTCCTACAAGCACTAAAGAACCCGCAACAATTCCTCCACCAAGCACTCTGTCAAGCTCAGCTATACCTGTGGATGTTCTGTCATTTTCTTCAAAGCTTACACTATTTATCTCTACAGGAACAGGCGCTGATGATGCCGCTGCCCTCTGGCTTGTGCCTGCTATTCCTTTGGCTGACTTAGGTTTACTTACTGGTTCTTCTACAAATGTGTTCCATTCCTTACACGCCGGACACTGCCCGAACCATTTAGCAGACTCATATCCACATTCTTTACAAAAAAAAGCTGTATTCTTTGCCTTTGCCATACATCCCCCTAAAAAAGGCTGCCACAACATATAAATGTGTAGCAGCCCTGTAAAATCAAAATACTTTTAATTATAATCAAGCCTTCTTAATATCTACTTTAACAGGCTTCTCACCATCAAATTCAACTGAAAGAACAAGCTTACCACCCATATTAGTAGCCACTGTTCCTGCATCTTTATCGTTAATTCTGATATCATATGATGTACCTTCTTCAAGGCCTAATGTAATCTGTGCATCCTCATTACCTTCTACCATAAATGATACACTTGTATCTGTTGCCTTAAAATCATTAACAGCTGTACCCGGAACAGATTCATATACAAAAGAGCCGTTCTTCTCAAGCTTTGTGATTTCGTTAAATGTCTTAACTTTGTATGTATCTCCACAATGTTCGAAATCTGGCAGCTTTGACTTGGTATCCAACTTATAATTACCAAAACTGATTGCTCCATCCGCTTCTGAACGAATCAATTCATTTACTACTGGCATATTATTATCCTCCTATATGTTACGATATGTATGTACTGATTATACAATAAACTGACAAAAAGCGCCAGCAATTTGTCAGTTGTTTATTGTTTATTTATTAATTTATTTATTCATTCCTCTCTTGAGAGTAAAGTTAAGCTTATTGTCCTTTACAGTTATCTTCACTTTATTGCCAGCGTGGACTTTTCCCATAAGAATCCGCTCTGCAAGAACATCTTCAACCTCATTCTGGATTGTACGGCGTAATGGTCTTGCACCATATTTAGAATCATAACCCTTATCAACAAGCCACTGTCTAGCTGCATCATCAAGCTCTATTGATAATTTCATCTGTTCCATAATACGCTTATTGACATTGGCAATCATTATATCGACAATCTGTGCTATCTGCTCTTTTCCAAGAACATGGAATACAACTATATCATCTATTCGGTTAATGAATTCTGGCTTGAATATTCTCTTAACCTCGTCCATAACCTTGCCCTTCATCTCCTCATGATTCTGCTGCTCAGTCATTCCTGACGAGAATCCCAGTGATTTAGGTGATACAATATTTTCAGCTCCAGCATTGCTAGTCATTATAATTATAGTATTCTTGAAATCTATAACCCTGCCTGTTGAATCAGTGATATGCCCGTCGTCAAGCACCTGTAAAAGTACATTAAATACATCCGGGTGGGCTTTCTCAACTTCATCAAAAAGAATTACAGAGTATGGATTTCTTCTTACTTTCTCACTAAGCTGTCCTCCCTCATCATATCCTACATATCCTGGAGGTGAACCTATAAGCTTTGACACTGTATGCTTCTCCATAAATTCTGACATATCAACTCTTATAAGAGAATTCTCTGTACCAAACATTGCATCTGCCAGTGCCTTTGAAAGTTCTGTTTTTCCAACACCTGTAGGTCCTAAGAAAAGGAATGAGCCAATTGGTCTGTCAGGATCTTTAAGTCCCACTCTTCCTCTTCGTATTGCCTTAGCAACAGCTGCAACAGCCTCGTCCTGTCCTATAACCCTGTTGTGTAAAGTTTCTTCCAGTTTCATAAGACGCTCAGACTCTGCCTGTGCAATTCTCTGTACAGGAATTTTTGTCCATGTCGATACAACAGAAGCAATCTCATCTTCATCGACAATAAGATTATTCTTATTGATACTATCCTGCCACTGCTTTGTCATCTTTTCAAGCTGTTCTTTTTTCTTTAACTGTTTCTTCTTAATTTCACCAGCCTGCTCATAAGCTTCTGACTTTATTGCTTCTTCCTTATCCTTGGTAAGCTGTTCTATCTGTGCCTCTAATGTCTTAATCTCATCAGGCATTACATATGCATCAAGCCTTGTCTTAGAAGATGCTTCATCAATAAGATCAATAGCCTTATCAGGAAGGAATCTGTCATTGATATATCTCTTAGATAACTTAACAGCTGCAACTACTGCCTCATCTGTAATTGTAACATGATGATGCTCTTCATACCTGCCCTTAAGGCCTCTTAATATCTGAATTGCCTCTTCTGCCGTAGGTTCTTCAACCTTAACAGGCTGGAATCTTCTCTCAAGAGCAGCATCCTTCTCAATATGTTTTCTATACTCCTCAAGAGTTGTAGCACCAATAAGCTGGATTTCTCCTCTTGCAAGGGATGGCTTTAATATATTAGACGCATCTATTGCTCCCTCTGCTCCTCCAGCACCTATTATTGTGTGAATCTCATCCAGAAAAAGTAATACATTTCCAGCATTTTTAACCTCTGCTATTACCTTCTTGATTCTTTCCTCAAATTCACCCCTGTACTTAGAACCGGCAACCATACCTGACAAATCTAATGTCAGAAGACGCTTGTCCTTAATTGTCTCAGGCACATTTCCTTCAACTATTCTGGCTGCAAGTCCTTCTGCTATGGCAGTCTTACCAACTCCCGGTTCACCTATAAGGCAAGGATTATTCTTAGTTCTTCTGCTCAATATCTGAATAACCCTCTGAATCTCTTCTTCCCTGCCAATAACAGGGTCTAATCTGCCTTCTCTTGCCATCTGTGTAAGATCCCTGCTGTACTGGTCGAGAGTTGCCGTGCTTTTTTTATCATTCCCTCTTGGTCTTCCATTCTGAAAATCTTCTTTAACCCTGCCGGCATCTTCTCCCATAGCCATAAGAAGATCAACATACATCTTCTTGACAGGAACCCCTATAGTATTAAGAAGCCTTGAAGCTACGCTGTCTGTTTCTTTTATTATTGCTATTAAAATGTGTTCTGTTCCTATAAGCTCTGACTTAAATCTTGCTGCCTCTCTTGCTGCATTATCGAGTATATGTCTAACCCTTGGAGTATATCCTGATGGTTCTTTGACATTAACTACACTATCTGGTGCTATAAGCTGGCACACAAGATTAATTATCTTCTCATCCGTAATATCATTGCTAAGAAGAACTGAAGATGCAAGTCCGCCCTCCGCTTTAATAAGTCCTATAAGAAGATGCTCTGAACCTATATAACCATGACCTAACATAGCCGCTGTATCTGCCGCATAATTAAGTGCCTCCTGCGCTTTGCTGGTAAATCTGCTCTGCATATCTATAACCCTTTCTATGATTGATTTCGTAAATATCTGTTAATGTATTGTTGGAAGATGTTCTCTTATAAAATCAGCTCGTGACACTTCCAGTTCCTCTTCATTCATATCCTTGTTAGAAATCATAAGAAGATTTGCCGGATGAATTCCAATCATAAGCTGATATATATTACTCTCATCAAATCCGTCAGCCTTAATAAGCCCTGATGCAAGTCCGAATCTTATCTGGGAAAGCAGCAGTTCTCCATCATTAAGTGTAACCTTTCTGGCATATTTTAACACACCATATGACCTGTACACCATATCAAGTGCTGTCATTTTTCTTTTTGTAATATACTGCTTCCTGTAATTTCTTTCCTGTGCAATAATCTGTTCTGCTATATTATCCAGATTGTCAATTATATCTTTCTCACTCTTTCCAAGTGTTACCAGATTAGTAAGCTGGTATATATCACCTAAAGCTCTGTTATTGTCACCCTCCATTGCTTTTAGCACAAGTCCGAATCTTCCAACCTCAGGAATCAGCCCTGATATTTTATCATTTCCTGCAAGTGCTGGCAAATGTAGCATATAACTTGCTCTCATTCCTGTACCTGCATTAGATGGAAGGGTTGTAAGATAGCCAAACTTCTGATCATACGAATAGTCAAGTACATCTCCGATAACATCATCCATCTTATCAGCCAGTGTATAAGCTTTCTGCATATTCATTCCGGCAGCAAATGCCTGTATTCTTATATGATCCTCTTCATTAATCATTATTGACACATCTTCATCAGGTGCAACAAATCCTGCTGCGTAATCCTGCTTTTCAAGATACGGACTTATAACATGTCTCTCCCTCATGCCCATCTTCTGATAAGCATCAAGATAGTCAAAATTATATGAATTATAACCGCTTATTGGCGATATTGTCTTTAACTGGTCAGTAACATTTTTTACCAGCTTTTTAGCATCTGTGTCTGACATCTTGTAAGAAAAATTATATCCATTAATATTACGGGCAAGCCTTACTCTGCTTGATATAACAACATCAGAGTTATTGCCGCCCTCTTCAAACCATCTAAGCATCGTGACCGCCTCCCTGTGTTGAATCATCCGTATTATCCATTTTCTTTAACTGGTGAATCATGTCCCTTAATCTGGCTGCCTCTTCATAATTCTCTATCTCAACAGCCTCTCTTAACTTTATCCCCAGTTCCCTGATACGACTTTCATAATCATCATTTTCATCCTGCATGACTGGCAGAGTATCTGTCTCATTATTTTCATCAGACAGCCCTGAGTATTTCTTATATATCTTTCCCCTATGAACTGAATCTCCATGCAGTCTTTTCATATTATCCTCAATAAGAGGTCCGAATACCCCATAGCACTCAGCACAACCAAATTTACCAACCATAGTAAATTCATCAAATGTCATTCCACAGCCTGGGCATCTGATATGCATCATAGGTCCGTCTTCCACCTGGGCTGAATTACCAGCCAGCAGACCCGTCAGAAGCCTTACAAATGGAAACTCCGCATCTGAACTGTCTGACATTCCTGCAAAATTAAGCCTTCTTGCACAATCCATGCATATATGGTGTTCCTTCTTAACTCCGTTAATTATTTCTGTATAATGAATTGAAGCTTCATTCTGATGACAATTCTCACAAAGCATATTATTCCTTTCCAGTCAGGAATCACATTCCTGCTTTATTCAAATACTCTCATCTTAGTTAAAGCATAGTAAGGGCCAAAATATGTTATTAATGCAACCATAAAGGCTATTACCAGTGCCAGAACATTAGATGATGTAAGTGTATACATTCCCTTATATGAAAGCCATGTGAACACGCCCATTATAAGTGCCGATATACCTGGTTTTGCAAATACACTTATATACGGCATCGTATAATCAATCTCCTGATATAAGGTTCTTAGATTAAGTATAAATATTAATATTGGAAATGTTGCATTACCTATAACCACTGCATATATTCCTAGTGCCGAGAACTTAAGAAGCACGAATACCAGCACAATATGAACAGCAAGTGATATAGATGAATGAATCATTGGTACATTTACACGGTCAATTCCCTGCAGTGCTGTACTTGTAACTGTAGAGAGTGTATAGAATACTACCGCAATCGCACCTATTTTTAACATCATTCCGCCCTGAGCGCTGTTATAGCGGGAAAATAACAGCTTTATTATAGGCTGACCTATAACAAACAGCCCTACAAATGATGGAACAGCAATAAACATGTTAGTCTTTAATGTCTTAGTAATCTTATCATATATAGAATCATAATCCCTGTCTGTAAATGATGCAACAACGCTAGGCAGCATCGAAGCAGACATTGCAGATGCAACCCCCTGTGGAATTCCTATAAGCAGGCTGTAGCTTGAACTGAAATTACCAAGATCCATAGATATGCTCTTAGTAATATCTCTTCCAACCATTATATTACTAAACATTACATCGTCTATCAAAGCACTTATCTGATAAAATGTCTGTCCAAGTATAATTGGTATCATTGTATATATGATTATCTTACAAATCTGCCCTGTGCTCTGGTTCTCTGTATGTCTGTCTTTTCTTTTCAGTCTGTTAAATGTCGGTGTATATACCGCATACAAAAATCCCATGAATAAAACAGCCGTAAGTGCTCCCATAGCAGTACCAAGTGTACTTCCTGCCGCACCATATGCTGCCACATCAGGTGATGAAGCAAATGCTTTCATCATTCCATATCCTGCTGCAATACTAACAATCGCATTAACAATCTGTTCAAGTATCTGCGATACCGCAGTTGGAATCATTGTACTCTGTCCCTGAAAGAATCCTCTTATAACCCCAAGAATTGCAACAAGGAATATTGTCGGTGCAAGAATCCTTAATGGAACCGCAAGTCCCGGAAGCCCTCCTCCATATATAACATTCTCTATAAATGAAGCGCCAAAAAATACAAGAAGTGCTGCGATACCTCCTGTACACACTGCAACCATTAAAGAACATCTTAATACTTTAGCAGCACTTTTATATCTTTTCTTTGTAAATCTTGCTGACACAAGCTTTGATACAGCCATTGGCAGTCCGTACGAAGACAACACAAGCATTATATTATATATGTTGAAAGCAGCTCCATATATACCATTGCCTTCACTTCCTATAATGTTAACTACAGGAATTCTGTAAAGCATGCCTATTATCCTGACAAGAATACCTGCAATTGCAAGAATACTTCCATGAACTATAAAATTACGTTTATTAGACTCCGACATATTCATCTCCAAATCTTATGTAATAATTGTTTTCGAATTAGATTTTACATCTTATATACAATAAAATCCATAAATTTTTTGTTAAAAAAGCCGTTCCAACCACATACGATTAGAACGGCTTATATTTTTATATTAATTAATTAAGAAATCAGCCAGCATCCATGTACCATTCTGTTTTACAAATGTATATGTAAGCGATGTTTTATATGTTGTATTACCTGTCTTGTAATCAACATAAAGGTCATAATAAACATCACATGAGAAACATTTGTCTGAATACTTTCTGAAATTAGTAATAGATTCATTGTTGAACTGATAAGTATATGACTTACCCCAAAGGTACGCCCATATAGCAGGAATATCACTGACATACTCAGCTGCAGTACCAACCATATAGCTTGAAAGCTTAGAAAGACTTCCCCTGTTGATAATATAAGCTCCATACTGTTCCGCTATTGTATATATCCTTGATTCCATACTTTTATACAATTCATCATCCGATGGATAGTAAATTGTATATCCTGTCTTCTTGTCATAATCAACTGTCAGATCTTTACCATTAAGCTTTGCTGTTATATCAGGCTTTGCTATAAGCTGTCCTACATCATACACATCATTAGTTGGTACCGTAACATAATCTGATACATGCAGACAAGGTGCAAACTTAACTTCTGACTCTGTCTTGTATGTATCAGTAACCTGTACTCCATTAATATAAACATCAGCACCTGTTGGAGCTGTTATTTTAACTTCTGCAAGGTTCTTTGTAAAATCTCCAAAAGAAATAGTTCCAAGAGTCCATTTATTAAATTTATGTGCATTCTTTCCTGCCGATTCAAGTTCAACCTTTGCTATCGGCGTATCACCTGCATATACTACATACACAGGAGTTTTTTCAGAATATTCACCAGCCTTTTTCTTATATGATACTGTACCGTCATTTAATCTATCTGTAAAATATGCTGCTATCGTATCATTCGTTTCAAACTCATTTACTTTCACGTCATTATCTGATAAAAGCTTTCCAATCCCATCAGGAGTAAACTGATTCACAATCTTATCCATTGTTCCTGATGGCATTCCCTCTTCATAATCTTTTAAAAGACTATGAAGCATAATTAATGTAATCACACCTGCCAGAAGAAGAATTCCGCAGTATATACATAAGAATTTTTTAAAATTTGAAAGCTTCTTTTTTCTTTTATTATTTCGTGGCATACTACTTTTCTCCTCCTTACTTAATTAAAAATGCTGTCGGACAGCTTCTTGGACCTGTTGGTGAATATGGTACATTTATTACTTCACCATCATAATACATCTGTGTTGATGTTCCACCATCCATTGTAGATGCATTTACAGCTCCATACTGTGCCATAATATCCTGTAGGTCTGAAAATGTAGCACCTATACTGTTAGGCTGTCTTCCATCTACTGCAAGAAGAAGAATCTTTCCATCTGCTGTCTGTCCTATGGCAGTTCTTGGATTAGTTCCCCCTGCAATACCAACAATATCCTGAGCCTCTCCATTAACAATAAGAAATGGACCAATATGATTGCTTATGCTTACGCAGTCTCTTATATTAAGTTCCTTTGCCTTTGCAGCATTCATATTACCAAGAACAAGCTTATTATCAAATGTAATTCCAGTAACATGAGATGTTCCACCATTATCATTAAGAATCTCTCCGTCTTTCATTACAAGACCAATCGGCATTGCTGTATAAGTTGTTTCTCCATCAACAAATTCTCCGCCATTAACTCCTCCGATTGCATCATATCTCTTTGCAATATCTGCAACAACCATTCCATTTCCATTGGTAAATTCAGGAACTGTTCCCACAAATAATCTGCTTGGATCTTTTACAATCATGAGTTTTCCAGAATATGTAGCACCCTTTACATCTACAATCTCAATATCAGGAGTTTCCGGATCCTGGGCTGCTGTATCAATATTTACAAGTCCCGCATCTGTTATCTCATCTGTATCTTTAATTGCGTTATTGGCCTTAATCTGGTCTATCTCATCCTGAGAGCAGAACCAGTTAGCAAGAAATCCTATTGCACTTGTCTCCTGTACAGAAAGTACAAACTGAATCTTTGCTGTCTTAGACGGTCCATACACAAGCATTGCCATAACAGCATACAGAAATATCACCAGAATAAGAATAGTTGACAAAAGTGTCGCACCGACTCTTCCTGCCCATACAAGAACTGGATTCTTCTTTTTATTTTTATTTCTTTTATTAGATGCGTTGCCACCTCGTGGCTTATCGTTACCATACGACTTTTTATCTTCATAGCTGTCATCTAAAACGTCAAATGGATCAAAATCATCAATATCTTCAAGTTCAAAATCATCAACGATATCTATATCGTCAATATTATTCTTTCTTTTTGCCACTATAACTTCCTCCTAAACCGTTACTTAAAAACCCATCTTTTCTGAATCTGATAACTTACAAAGAACAATGCAAGATCAATTATTATCTTGGCAATTCCTGAAAGCACAATGCTTAATGCCAGCAGCTTTGTAGCAATATACACCAAAGCATAAGAACAAGCAAGCTGACAGAACCATAAAATGTAATATCTTACCACCGTCTGTTTAAGACCGGACTGTGATTTAAATACTGCATTTCTGTTAAGCGAGAAATTAAAAACTGATGAAAGCACTCTTGCCGCTGCTGTACTTATGAATATTCTTAAGCTGACTGTAAGCCCTATAAGCACAAATTCAAGCACATTAAATATTATATTATCTATAGCCCACGAAGCAATAGAGCTTCCTACATATTTCATGCCTGTGCTTTTAAATAAATATTTAAATATCACTTTGTATATCTTAATTGAATCTTTGACAGGATTAAAATGTGATGATGAATTATCTTCTATGTACACAGTTTCTATCGATTCTTCCTGAAATCCAATATTATACTTTTTGAAAGCAAGCAGCATATTAGTCTCATACTCAAATCGTTCGCCTTCTACCTTGTCAAATGTCTCAAGGTACTTGTAAGGTATTGCTCTTAAGCCGGTCTGGGTGTCCGAAATATTCAATCTGCAAAGCACCTTAAACACTCCACTAGTCATATTATTACCAAATTTACTTCTTGCCGGTACATCATCACCAGTAAAATCCCTTACGCCTAAAACGACATTGCCTGTACTGACCATAGTTTCACTGCATTTCTTAATATCTTTGGCACGATGCTGATTATCACCATCTACTGTCACAACTCCATCAATATCTTTTCTATTCTCAAGGCAGAATTCAAATGCAGTCTTCAAGCCTCTTCCTTTTCCCTTGTTAACTTCATGTGTAAGAATTGTACATTCACTATGTGCTGCTACTTCATTAAAAGGAGCCATATGTTCCTCATCACTTCCATCATTAACAATAATGATGTCCTTAAAGCCTTCCTCAAGTAAAGCATCAACTACAGCTACAAGCTTATTATCAGGATTCAGTGACGGTATAATAACCGATACTTTCATAATATTCATCCCACTCTTTGCTAATATTTATAGTGCTTTTCCATTTAAACGCACCGTATTTAGAATATAATAATTTCCTAAAGATTGCAATAAAAATTTCATATACTGTGTAACAGGGTCATGCTGTAAGCCATAATATTGTATTGTAGATTAATTTTGGAGGACTTTTACATGAGTGATTTAGCAGCAACAAACTGCGGAGGATGCGGAGGATGTGGAGATAACTGCAATTCTATTGTATGGATTATCATTCTCCTTCTCCTCTTTGACGGAAATAACGGATGTGGATGCAACAATGGTTGTGGAAATGGTTGCAATTCCTTCTGGATTATAATTCTCCTCTTCTTCTGCTGTGGATGTGGCAATGGAACTAACTTCCTCAATGGCTTTGGTTGCGGATGCAACAGCGGATGTGGATGCAACAGTGGATGCGGATGCCAGTAATTATTTAATATGGGGCTGCCTTAAACGGCAGCCCTTATATATTAATTATTATTATGTTCCATCATACATTTTCCATCTATTTCATATATGGTATTCTCTTCTTCAACAAGTATATTGCCATTGTCCTGAACATCCATATTAATTACCATATCATAATTCCTTTTTTATATATTATATGGGCTTATTTATTAATTGCTAAGACTTACAGGAATAATTAAGACATATAACCTAATATATATAGAATAAAATATTCCGCCGAGAGTTCACATGAAAGAACTTCCCATAACAGAATTTGATATGCAGACACTGCCACAATTCATACAGCTTGCCAAAGCAATTCTTCCTTTTATGGAATTTAATACCCAGCAGACACTTAGTCCTCTGCTCCGTGCATATGAATTTTCATGTACAATGAACTATTACAGCCGTCCTGAAAGCCTTCGTATTGCGGCATGTTCTGCAAAGCCCCACCTTTCATTAAACAGTCCAATACAGGATATACTTTCAGATGAAAATATCATGAATGTTATTCTTACTTACTGTCCAGACAATTTTAAGAATATCCTTAGTAATTTTAAGAACTATAACAAAATGTCCGATTTGTTCAACATTTTAAATCGTGATCAGAATGGCAGTAATAGTTTTCTTAATCCTGCCCAGCAAAAAATGTATGAAGCTTATACAGAACAGTTAAACAATCTTAATCTTTAATATTTGGAGGACTTTATGTCAGAATTAGATTTTAGAAAGCAGCTTCTTCTCAACGAATTCAAGACTTTATCCCAGGGAAAGAAAAATGATGAAATCATTCCTCTTCTTTTCGCTATTAATGATAAAGCTAAAAAATCCGGTATAACCTTCACAAAAGAAGATTGTCAGTTAGTAATCAACAGTATGTCTGGGCAATTAAGCGAAAAAGAGCTCAGGCTTCTGCCTGAGCTTCTCTCTCTTCTTAATATGAATTAATGTTTTATTATTCTTAATTATTTTGCAACAATATTAACAATTCTTCCCGGTACATATATTTCTTTAATAATGTTACCAGAAAGCCTGCTTCCAAGTGCTTCCTTAGCGGCAGCAATTACACTGTCCTTGTCAGCATCCTTGGCGATATTGATAGTAGCCTTAGTCTTTCCATTAATCTGGACTGCTATCTCAACCGTTGACTCAACTGTCTTAGCTTCATCGTATTCAGGCCATGTCTGCTGATATAATCTTCCATTCTCGCCGATTGCTTCCCACATCTCTTCTGTAATGTGTGGAGCAACCGGATTAAGTAAGATAAGGTATGTCTTGAGTTCTCCCCTAGTAATCTTACCTGCCTTGCTGAAATCATTGAGCATAGTCATAAGCTGTGCAATAGCTGTATTGTATTTCAGATTCTCATAATCAAATGAAACTTTCTTAATTGTCTGATGCATCTTTGTCTCAAATTCCTTAGAGAAACCTTCCTCATCAGTCATTATATCCTGAAGCTTCCATACTCTGTCTAAGAATCTGCGGCAGCCCTTAACGCCATCCTCTGACCATGAAGCTGCTGCGTCAAATGCACCGATAAACATCTCGTATGTTCTTAATGTATCTGCACCATAATCTCTTACGATATCATCAGGATTAACAACATTGCCTCTTGACTTACTCATCTTCTCGCCGTTCTCACCAAGAATCATACCGTGGGATGTTCTCTTCTGATATGGCTCTGGGCAAGGTACAACCTTCTGGTCGTAAAGGAATCTGTGCCAGAATCTTGAATAGAGTAAGTGTAATGTTGTATGCTCCATTCCTCCGTTATACCAGTCTACCGGAAGCCAGTACTTAAGTGCTTCCTGACTTGCGAGTGTCTCTGTGTTATGTGGATCTGTATATCTTAAGAAATACCATGACGATCCAGCCCACTGAGGCATTGTATCAGTCTCTCTCTTAGCTGGTCCGCCACAGCATGGGCATGTTGTATTAACCCAGTCTGTCATGGCTGCAAGAGGTGATTCTCCATTATCTGTAGGCATATAACTTTCTACCTCTGGAAGCAGTAATGGAAGTTCGCTCTCATCAACTGGAACATAGCCACATTTGTCACAATGAACAATTGGAATAGGCTCGCCCCAGTATCTCTGACGAGAGAATACCCAGTCACGGAGCTTATAATTAACCTTTGCATTACCAATTCCCTTTTCTGTAAGGAATTCAATCATCTTTTCCTTAGCTTCTTTAACTTCAAGTCCGTTAATGAAATCCGAATTAATAAGAACACCTGTTGCTACATCTGTAAATGCTGCCTCATTAACGTCAACTTCTTCACCGTTCTTTGCTACAACCTGAATGATAGGAAGGTTAAATTTCTTGGCAAACTCCCAGTCTCTTTCATCGTGAGCAGGAACAGCCATGATAGCACCTGTACCATAGCTCATAAGTACATAATCTGATACCCAGATTGGAACTTCCTTGCCATTAACCGGATTAACTGCCTTAAGTCCGTCAATCTCTACACCTGTCTTATCCTTTGCAAGCTCTGCTCTCTCGAAATCTGACTTTCTTGAAGCCTGCTCTCTATAGCTTTCTATTTCATCCCAGTTCTTAATCTCGTCCTTATACTTATCAAGATATGGATGCTCTGGTGATACAACCATATAAGTAACACCGAAAAGTGTATCGCATCTTGTTGTATATATTCTTAACTTATCTTCCTTACCAGCAATTGCAAAATCAACCTCAGCACCTGTAGAACGTCCAATCCAGTTCTTCTGCTGTGTCTTAACTCTCTCGATATAATCGACATGGTCAAGTCCTTCTATAAGCTTATCTGCATAATCAGTAATCTTAAGCATCCACTCACTCTTGACCTTACGGACAACAGGTGAACCACATCTTTCACATACACCATTAACTACTTCTTCATTAGCAAGACCTACCTTACATGAAGTACACCAGTTGATAGGCATCTCCTGCTTATATGCAAGTCCGGCCTTAAAAAGCTTAAGGAAAATCCACTGAGTCCACTTATAATAATCAGGATCTGTAGTATTAATCTCTCTGTCCCAGTCAAATGAATAACCAATTGACTGAAGCTGGTCCTTAAAATGATCTATATTATTCTTAGTAACTATCTTAGGGTGAATCTTGTTCTTAATAGCATAGTTCTCTGTTGGAAGACCAAATGCATCCCAACCCATTGGATATAAAACATTATATCCCTGCATTCTTCTCTTTCTTGCTACGATATCAAGCGCTGTATATGGTCTTGGATGACCTACATGAAGCCCCTGTCCTGATGGATATGGGAACTCCACAAGTGCATAATACTTTGGTTTTGAATAATCATTAGTTGCAGCAAAGGCTTTTTCATCCTGCCATACCTGCTGCCACTTCTTTTCAACTGTTTTGTGGTTATATACTGCCGACATAACACATTCCTCCTTAAAAACGCATAAAAACATTCTACACACATCACTTTAATTTGTCAATTAAATAGCCGTCTTTACATTATCGCTTTAAAGTGTTAAAATACCACTATTCGCATGAATATTAATATTTCTTACATGGAGGTTATAACATATGAAGACAAAGGTTGGATTCATAGGTTTCGGACTCATTGCAGGATCCTTAGCCCATGCCCTTAAAGAAAGCGGCAGGGATTATCATATAACTGCCACAAGCAGACATTTAGAACCAGTAATCGCTGCGGTTGCTGATGGTATTGTTGATGTCGCTGCTCCTGCGGTAGACGAAACATTTGCACAGTGTGACATAATCCTGTTATGCACACCTGTAATTACTATCACAGAATATCTTACAAAATTAAAAGCCATTGCCAGTCCGGACTGCATAATTACCGACGTTGGAAGTGTCAAGACTATCATACATGAAGCAGCAGATTCATTAGGACTTAATGACCGCTTTATTGGTGGACATCCTATGGCTGGCTCTGAAAAAACAGGTTATGAGAATTCAGGTTCATCAATTATAAAAGATGCAAGGTACATAATCACACCGACCAAAGAAACCAAGCCTGAAAAAATCGAATTAATGAAACAGTTTGCATCAGATGTTGGCATGCGCCCTATCGTCATGGATTATCATGTGCATGACAAATCTGTTGCTGCCATAAGCCATGTTCCACATCTTTTATCAACTGCACTAGTTCATGTAGTATCAGATAATGATGACGAAGAAAAGCATATGCAGTTACTTGCCGCAGGTTGCTTTCGTGACATGTCAAGAGTTGCAGCTTCTTCTCCTGAAATGTGGGAACAGATATGTTTAACTAACAGCTCTGCAATCAGCAACATTCTTGAACAGTATATTGAAATGCTTGAAACAATTAAAGATAACATCGATAAAAAGACCCCAGGCTATGTCGCCAGTCTTTTCGAGATGTCAAGAGAATACAGGAATTCCTTGGAAAGCAGACACCCAGAGCACTAAGCCCTGGGTGTTTGTGTTTATCCAGTATTAAATTGCATCTCTTTTGGACTTCCTCTGTGCCTATCACTACTTTAAAGTCCAATTTATACCAGGCTAGAATATATCATATACACCGTTGGAGCTGCCTGTCTGTGGCACAAAATTGAATTATGGCGAGCTGTGCAGGAGTTAATGTCGCTATATACATAAGTTCAGTGCCCAAAAGCTCGTTCAAACATAGTGCGTTTGCTTTTGGGCACTGTAAAAGACTTTGTAGATAGCGACATTTACTCCTGCTAAGCGCAGTCATACTGAAATTTTGTGCCACAGACAGGCAGCTCCAATGGTGTATTTCATATAATAACTGTCCTCATCACACCTTAAAACAGCCACCGCCTACGAATTCCCGTAATATAGAATCGATTGGTACGTTCTCGTAGCCGCATGGAAGGAAATAGTTCATGAACTTAAGCAGTCTGTTTGCTTCCTGATATTCAGGGTCAGCTTCTGTTACCTGAAAAAGTATAGGCTCAACGAATGGTTTTAATACGCATGGTTCATATGGCATTGCTGAGTTAAACATAACATCCGCCTGCTCCTGGAATGGGAAGATGTTCTTCTCTTCACCTCTTCTTACAGACTCCCACATCGAAAGAGTCTTCTTTGCAGATGCTCCTCTTGTCCTGTAATCTCTTACAAGCCTTCTTAAAAGTCTTCCATCTGTAGTTGATACCCTGTTATGTTCGTCAACATTAAGCTGTGTAAGTGCACTAATATATATCTTGAATTTACTGTCTATTGGAAGTGAATATGATAATTCATCATTAAGACAATGAATTCCTTCTATTACAAGAACATCCTCTTCCCCTAACTGTAAGAAATTACCATTATATTCCTTTCTTCCGAACTTAAAGTTAAATTCCGGCAGCTCCACTTTTTCTCCGTTAAGAAGTCTGGTCATATGCTGATTAAAAAGTTCAATGTCTACTGCATGAAGGTCTTCATAATTGTAATCACCATTCTCATCAATAGGTGTCTGCTCTCTTTCAACAAAGTAATTATCGACAGCAATTGGGTGTGGCTTATATCCATTAGCCATAAGCTGAATTGATAATCTATGTGAAAATGTTGTCTTTCCTGAAGAAGATGGACCGGCTATCATGATGAATTTAGTATGCGGTCTTTTCTTTATCTCATCAACTATCTCAACAATTTTCTGTTCCTGAAGTGCCTCCTGTGTAAGCATAAAAGAAGTCATATCCCCATTAGTTATATGGTCATTAAGCTCTCCAACCGTAGACATGCCAAGCATCTTTGCCCAGCTTGTGCTTTCCTTTAACACATTAAACAGCTTTGTTTGTGGATTAAATTCAGGAACTTCAAGAGGTGCGTTCTTAACCGGAAGCTGTAACACTATTCCCTCGTCATACAGGAATATGTCAAATACCCCAAGCATGCCTGTAGAAGATGCCATATATCCGTAGAAATAATCTTTGTAGCCATTCAGGTCATACACATTAACAAATGAACTTCTTCTGTATTTGAAAAGTGATGTCTTATCTGTCATTCCTTTTTCTTTAAAAAGATTCATAGCATCAGATATCTTCATCAGCTCTTTCTTGATTGGAAGATCCTTCTCAACCATACTGTGCATAACTGACTTAACTTCATCTATAAACTCTTTGTCAGGTCTGAAGTCTCCATCAAATGTGCAGTACAGTCCCTTGCTTAAAGAATATTCAACAACAACTCTGTCAATATTCCTGTCTATCTTATCTATGGCTGCAAGCATAAGAAGAACCACGCTTCTTCTATATGTCTCGTTACCTATTGATGTCGAAGTTGTAACAAATGTAACATCACTGTCAGGGATATATTCTTCTCCAAGTTCTTTAAGCTTACCATTAACATTAGCGAGTATAATCTCATCCTTATATTCGTTCTGCTTCTCTGCTGCAAGCTGTGCCAGTGTCATTCCCATAGCATCCTCCTCTTACGCATCAGTCATAATATGACAATGCATCCATAATTATATTATTCTTCTGCGAAAGCTGCTGTAATCTTAACTTAACCGTAGGATTACTCTCATCTTTCTTAAGACTGTTACTTATCCCATCATTAGTCTCTTTCTCTTTTATAAGATATTCATAAAGAGTCTTATCTTTGTTCTCTAAAAGCTTCCATCCGTACTGATATTGCGTCTCACTGTATTCAGAATAAACATTTTCGTCTGACTTTCTGCATTTGATAATAAAATAATACTTACCGTCTTCCTTAAGCATCTTCTCATCATCAACAACCAATCTCTGTGAAACAAGAAAATGTCTGAAATCTCCTACTTCTGACTGCGGTGATACTATAAGTGTTGTATTCTGGGTAATAACATTCATTCCCTTAGTTACAATATCAGCTATAAGCCTGCCACCCATACCACATATGGTTATAATATCAGCTTCATTCGCTGAAAGCTTTTCCAATCCGTCTGAAAGTCTTGTCTGTATTCTGTCCTCTAAACAATTATCACATATATGCTTCTTTGCCTTATCGAGTGGACCTTTTCTTAAATCCATCGCAATAGCAGACCGAGCTATTCCTTCCTGCACAAGATATATAGGAAGATAGCCGTGGTCTGTCCCTATGTCAGCCACGACTGCTCCCTTTTCACACATATGTGCAACTGTTCTTAATCTGTCAGATATTCTTACCATAGCTTAATCCTAATCAAGATAATCTCTTAACTTACGACTGCGGCTTGGGTGTCTTAACTTTCTTAAAGCCTTGGCTTCAATCTGTCTGATACGTTCTCTTGTTACATTGAATTCTTTACCAACTTCCTCAAGAGTTCTTGCTCTTCCATCATCCATACCAAATCTTAATCTTAATACCTTCTGCTCTCTTTCTGTAAGAGTTCCAAGTACTTCAACAAGCTGTTCCTTAAGAAGTGTAGAAGCTGCTGCCTCTGCCGGAACAGGAACATTATCATCCTGAATGAAATCTCCAAGATGGCTGTCTTCCTCTTCACCAATAGGTGTCTCAAGAGATACCGGTTCCTGCGAAATCTTCTGAATCTCTCTTACTCTCTCTACAGGAATATCCATATTATCTGCAATCTCCTCTGGTGATGGTTCTCTTCCAAGTTCCTGAAGCAGCTGTCTCTGTACTCTTACAAGCTTGTTAATTGTCTCTACCATATGAACAGGAATTCTTATAGTACGGGCCTGGTCAGCTATAGCTCTTGTAATAGCCTGTCTGATCCACCATGTAGCGTATGTACTGAACTTGAATCCTTTTCTGTAATCGTATTTCTCAACAGCCTTTATAAGACCTAAGTTACCTTCCTGAATAAGATCAAGGAACTGCATACCACGTCCAACATAACGTTTTGCAATACTTACAACAAGTCTTAAGTTAGCTTCTGCAAGTCTTTTCTTGGCTTCCTCATCTCCTTCTTCCATTCTCTTGGCATACTCAATCTCTTCATCAGCACTAAGAAGAGGTACTTTACCTATCTCCTTCAGATACATTCTTACCGGATCATCAAGACCGATTCCATCAGGAACAGAAAGATCTATCTTCTCAATATCAATCTCATCTTCATCATCAAGAATAATATCCTCATCTTCATCAGGTACATCATTCATTCTTACATCTACTTTTTTTAGCTCAAGAATTTCAAATACCTTCTCCATTCTGTCAGCTTCAAAATCTGTATCCTGAAAATATGTCATAATTTCCTGATAATCAAGTACATTCTTTTTCTTCTTGGCTATTGCAAGAATACCCTCTATCTTCTCCCAGAATTTAGCTTCCTGTGCTTCTGCATCATCTGCGTCACTGTTTTCTGTCTCTTCTTTTACTTCTTCTTTAATCTCATCTTTCTTAGTTGTCTTCTTTGCTGCTGCTTTTTTTGCAGGAGTCTTCTTTTCTGTTGTCTTTTCTTCCTTAGCCTCCTTAACATTCTCTTCTAATGTTTCTACCATTTTCTTAGCCATTTCTCTTCTCCATTCTTCTTCGCGTAACACGCTCTATATATTTATAACTTAATATGAATCTGATTCAGCTTCTGCTGTTCAATTATTATCTCCTGCATACGCTTCGGGTCTACAGTCTTATTAAGTTCATGATTAAGGCTGTTAGCCTTAATTCTGATAACAATGTCATTAAGAGTCTTTTCTCTTTCCAGATTATTAAGGCTCTCATCCAGGTCTGCCGAAAACATTGCTGCGACTTCCGTATGTTCTTCTGTTGTTGCATAATCAGCTATAATTGCAGCAGGGCTTATATTTCCTGTCCCATACTGTTCATATACTTTCTCTGCCACACCCGAAAATAACGGGTCAATAAAATCCTCCGGCTTAATGTAAGCTGCAACCTTATCAAATATGTCCCTGTCACTTATGAGCCATGTAAGAAGCATTTTCTCTGCCTGTCTTAAACCATCTTCACGCTTCTTCTTCGGCTTACGCTCAACAGTTGGCTGCATAGTACCTGCACCTGCATTTCTTGAAATAATCCCTTTCTGATTACCAAGTCTTGATACCATCTGCCTCATGCCATCTTCTGGTATCATAAACTGCCTGCACACTGCTTTAAGGTAATTATCACGTTCCAGCTTTTCTTTAAATGTAACAAGCTTTGCTGCAACCTCTCTTTCAAATGCAGTCTCGCTTTCCGGATCCCCCCTGTCGTAATTTCTTAACATGGTTCCTATCTCATACATAAAGCTGTTCTCTGCATTATCAATTCTTTCCTGAAATGCCTCTGCACCCATAGCCTTAATAAACTCATCAGGATCCTTATATGGCCGCATATTAATTACCTTCGTTGAAAGCCCTGCTTCCTTAAGAATCGGTATTGCTCGAAGTGCCGCCTTAACTCCTGCCTCATCACTGTCATAGGTTATGAGCACATTATCTGTATATCTCTTTAACAGCCTTGCATGTCCCGGTGTCAGTGCCGTTCCAAGTGACGCAACCGCCTGGTTAAAGCCCGCCTGATGCATTGATATAACATCCATATAGCCTTCACATATTATCATGTTAGGCTTTCTTGATGTTCTTGCTATATTAAGTCCATACAGATTGCGGCTCTTATCAAACAGCCTTGTCTCCGGTGAATTAAGATACTTTGGCTTGGCATCACCCATAACTCGTCCACCAAATCCTATGACCTTATTATTAATATCCATGATTGGAAAAATTACTCTGTTCCAGAACTTTTCATGAATACCTCTCTCATAAGTAAAAAGTCCTGATTCCTTCAGAATATCATCATCATAACCTTTGTCCTTCAACAGCTTGTACAGATTACCTGTTGACTGTGTTGCATACCCCAGTCCAAAGCTGTTAATTGTACTGTCAGACAATTCACGCTTTTTAAGATAATCAAGACCGGCTTTCCCATTCTCACTTCTAAGCTGCCTGTAATAATATGTGGCAGCAATCTTATTAATCTCTAAAAGCCTGTCTCTTATCCCTCTTTCTTTGCGGTCTTCTTCTGACATAGACGTCTGCGGCAGTGCAACTCCGGCTCTTTCACCTAGCATCTTAACTGCCTCTAAGAATGTCATATTCTCATATTCCATAACAAATGTTATGACATTACCCCCAGCGCCGCATCCAAAACAATGATATAACTGCCGCTGTCCTGAAACCGAAAATGATGGTGATTTCTCATTATGAAACGGACACAATCCGGTATATGAACTTCCATTCTTCTTCAATTTGACATACCCGGATATAACATCAACTATATCATTCCGGGATATTACTTCATCTATTACTTCTCTTGAATACATTACTTCATCCCTTCCAGGCCTTTGGTACAAAGATTTCCTGAAACTTGCTTATTGAATACTGATCACTCATGCCAGCTATATAATCACACACAACCTGCTCCGGTCTTTCATCAAATTCTGTTATAAATCTCTTATATGTATCCGGCAGTTTATCTGTGTTCGCAACATAGTATCTGTACAATTCTGTTATCAGCTTATCTGCTTTCGCTTCCTCACTTTTGGCTGTCGGATTAAGATACAGACTTTCAAACATGAATTTTCTTAATTCTGTCATTGCTTTACGTACAGGCTCTGACATTACAAGATCATTCTTTCCTATGCTGTTCATTATAATATCGCTAATCATGGTATTAAGTCTTTCCTTGGTTGAATTACCAAGAACATCAGTATATTCTGAAGGAATGTCACTTTCCTTCAATATCCCTGCTCTTATTCCATCATCTATATCATGATTAATATACGCTATCTTATCGGAAAGTCTAACTGCTTTTCCTTCAAGAGTTGATGGATTGCCTGATGTTCTATGGTTCAATATTCCATCACGCACTTCCCATGTAAGGTTAAGTCCCTGACCATCCTTTTCAAGAAATTCAACAACTCTTATACTCTGTTTGTAATGAGCAAATCCCATAGGACATAAAGAATTAAGTGTTCTCTCACCTGCATGTCCAAATGGTGTATGTCCAAGGTCATGCCCCAATGCAATAGCTTCTGTCAGATCTTCATTAAGATTAAGCGCCCTTGCTATACTTCTTGCAATCTGGGCAACCTCTAAGGTATGAGTCAGTCTTGTTCTGTAATGGTCTCCCTCTGGTGCAAGAAATACCTGCGTCTTATGCTTTAAACGCCTGAATGTCTTACAATGAATAATTCTGTCTCTATCTCTCTGATATATTGTCCTCATAGGGCATGGTTCTTCGTCTCTGTCGCGTCCTCTTGACTCATCAGAAAAGCTTGCATATGGGCTGAATATCAGATGTTCCCTCTTTTCCTGTTCCTCTCTAATGTTCATCTGTATGTGCCTCCCGCACTGAAACACTAATTTTAAAGCTCACAATTTAATTATTCAACAAAACATGTATTTTTCCTTTTTTATTTTTAAAAATTTTTCACAAAATAATTATTTGTTATTATCATTTCCCACATTATGGACTAAAAAATCCACCAAATGCCCCCGCAGCTATACATGCAGCTACTGACATGGCAATATTATTACTACTGTCTGGTGCCTGTTTCTTCATTATTGCAGCTATTACCAATAACACTGTAATATACACTGCTCCATATATAATTCCTATAACTACTCTCCTCTTTTTTATCATCCATGCACTAAGCATTGCACCTGTAAAGCTTCCTGCCACATATATTCCAAATATAATATTATCAACCGCTTTCTCATCAAGTATAAATTTTCTCATAAAATATGTAAGAAGTACTAGCATAAGCAGAGTTATTACATATCCTGCAATAAGAGATTTAACCATTTTTCTTATATAATCCATTGATTTCCTTTGTTGTCCTCTTTTTATTAATTGTATGATTAAAAATGTTATCTTATGATTATCTCCTGTTTTCTTTAATAGCACTTGACGGCACAATGTGCGTACTGTAGAATGAAAAGAAATATTTTAATTTTATGACTGGAGGGATTTTTCTTGGATACGGATAGTATCATCCAACTTATTGCAATTGTTATTTTATTGGTTTTATCAGCATTTTTCTCATCTGCAGAGACTTCATTTATCACTGTGAACAGAATCAAAGTGCTGTCTTTAGTTGAAGAGGGTAATAAGAGGGCTGCTCTTGTAATTAAGATTATTGACCAGCCGGCAAAGATGCTCTCTGCTGTTCTTATTGGCAATAACATAGTCAATATCAGCTGTTCTGCATTAGCTACATCATTTACAATCAGTGTATGGGGTAATAAAGCGACAGGTATTGTTACCGGTGTTCTTACGCTTCTTGTTCTTATATTTGGTGAGATTACACCTAAGAATACTGCCAACATGTATGCCACTAATATGGCAATGGCTTATGCTCCTATAATATGGGTGCTTATGATTGTTCTTACACCTGTTATATTCATAGTAGACCACCTTGCAGGCTTCTTCTTATGGTTATTAAGAATTGACAATAACAAGAAGAAAGATATATTTACTGAGGATGAGATACGAACCATTGTTAATGTAAGCCAGCAGGAAGGTGTAATTGAATCTAACGAAAAGAAAATCATTAATAACCTCTTTGATTTTGGTGATTCAACAGCTAAAGATGTTATGATTCCAAGGATTGATATGACTCTTGCTGATGTCAGCTCATCATATGATGATATAATTTCTCTGTTCAGGCAGACAATGTATACACGTATCCCTATTTATGAGAACACACCTGATAACGTAATCGGTATTCTTAATATCAAGGATTTAATTGTCAATCCTTCTGATAACGATACATTTAACATAAGAAACATTATCAGAAAGCCATTCTTTACATTTGAACAGAAGAATACTTCTGACCTGTTTAAAGAAATGCAGTTAAGTTCAACAAGCATTGCCATTGTCCTTAGTGAATATGGAACAACATCAGGAATGATTACTACCGAAGACCTGCTTGAAGAGATTGTTGGTGAAATTCGTGATGAATATGATACTGACGAAAAGGAAGCTTTATCTAAGATTAATGATACTACATACAGAGTTGATGGCTCATTTAAGCTTGACGATTTAAACGATGAACTTGGCACTAAACTTGAATCTGAAGATAACGATTCAGTTGGCGGACTTATCGTTGAAAGACTTGACAGACTTCCTAAAGCCGGTGATAAAATCACTATTGGTAATGTCTGGATGTTTGTCGAAAAGGTTGCTTCTAACAGAGCTGAATCTGTTATTGTAAAGATTATACCTGATAAGAAAGACGAAACTAAAAAAGCTAATTAATTTTATAAAAAATGCTGTGCATTAACATCATCTTGTTAACGCACAGCATTTTTATTTTTAATACTTATATATTACTGATTAAAGTGCCTTGATTCTCTCAAGTGCCTTCACTGTATTCTCATATGAACCGAATGCTGTCAGTCTGAAGTATCCTTCACCACTTGGTCCGAATCCTGAGCCTGGTGTACCAACAACATTAGCCTTCTCAAGAAGGTAATCGAAGAATTCCCAGCTTGTCATCTTATCAGGAGTCTTTAACCAGATATATGGTGCATTAACACCACCTGATACTGTGTATCCTGCTGACTTAAGTCCTTCAAGGATTGTCTTTGCATTGTTCATGTAGTAAGCAATCTGCTCGCCTGTCTGCTTCTGTCCGGCTTCTGAATAAACTGCCTCACCTGCTCTCTGTACAATGTAAGGAGCTCCGTTAAACTTAGTTCCATGTCTTCTTGCCCAGAGGCTGTGAAGTGTTACATCTCCACACTTAAGATCCTTAGGAATAACTGTAAAACCAAGTCTTACGCCTGTAAATCCTGCATTCTTAGAGAATGATCTAAGTTCGATTGCACATGTTCTTGCGCCTTCACACTCATATATTGTATGAGGAACATCAGGTTCTGAAATGTATGCTTCATATGCTGCATCATAGATAATAACAGCGCCAACCTTATTAGCGTAATCAACCCACTTCTGAAGCTCGTCCTTAGTGATTGTTGAACCTGTTGGATTGTTAGGGAAGCAGAGATATATGATATCCGGTGTTTCTTTTGGAAGCTCTGGTGCAAAGTTAGTCTCTGCTGTACAAGGCATATAAACAACATTGCTCCATGCCTGCTTCTCTGGAATATAATCTCCAGTTCTTCCTGCCATTGCATTGGTATCAACATATACAGGATATACAGGGTCACATACTGCAATCTTATTATCTACTGAGAAGATATCTCCTATATTACCTGAATCAGACTTTGCTCCATCTGATACGAATATCTCATCTGCTGATATATCACATCCACGCTTCTTGTAATCATGGTCTGCAATTGCACTTCTTAAGAATTCATATCCAAGATCTGGTGCATATCCGTGGAAAGTCTCGGCATGTCCCATCTCATCAACTGACTTATGTAATGCATCAATTACTGCTGGTGCTAATGGCTGTGTAACATCTCCAATGCCAAGTCTGATGATTTCCTTATCTGGATTAGCCTGCTGATAAGCTGCTACTTTCTTACCGATTGTTGAAAATAAATAGCTTCCTGGAAGCTTTAAATAATTATCGTTAATCTTAAACATATATTCCTCCTTATTTTCTGCCTTGTTTTACAAAACTAACGCTTATTATACATCATTTTTCATTATGTTCCAAGATAAAATCTTGATAATCTTTCATATTCTGTATTAATTGCCTGTAAAAGTTCTTTATCTCCATGCATATTATCAGGATGATATATCTTTAAAAGTGCCTTATAACGCTTTTTTAAAGATGTTGTATCCTCAACCCCCTTGAAGAATATCTTTACATTTTCAGCATTAGACATACTGCGCCTTGCTTCACGGTAAACCTTGTCCTTATATATAAGCTTTTCCCGCTCAAACTTATCTTTATCAATTGCAAGCTGTCTGGTTTCCCTCTCCAGAATATTCCATTTTTGTTCAAATAAATCTTTCTGACTCTCAAGCTGTTTCTTCAGCAGCATATTCTTACTCTGCTGTCTCTGAAGCATTCCCATCTGAATCTCTATGAGTTTTCTCTCATCTTCCAGATTTCTGCTTAATTCCTGCAGCCTTACATTCTCTTTAAACAGCCATTTCTTCTTCTCATCTTCACTACTTAGTTCATCAAACATTGCAACCTCCATATCAGCTCCCCATCAAGCCAGCCGCAAAATATATCTAATCAGATTCCACTATGAAACCAGAAAACCTTCAATGGCTTTTCTGAGTCAACCGTTTTCATTGTATGTCTGACACCCGGTAATGCTATAAATGAATCACCCGCTTTAACCTCAAACTCTTCGTTGTCAAGCCTGACAAATCCATTTCCTTCCAATACAAAAAATCCCTCCTGGTCATCATGAAATCCTGGTTCTGGATTAAACTCTGTTTCTGAACATATTGTAACTCCTGAACAACAGCCATTGATACATCCATTAGCCTCTGTAAGGAATTTAACGCTTCTCCTTCCTTCTTCTCTTGCTGCAAGTGCTTCTTCTAATGTTATATATGGTTTCTTCATAATTAATCTCCTTCTGAAATATAAAAAACGGAGTCCCAGGCATATGCTGTAAGACCCCGCTTTATTATGTTCTATATTCTGCCTGTTACTTATTCTCGTATCTTAAAAGTTCTGTATATGCAAGAAGGAATGGTCCTACACCTTTGGCATCATCTTCTACGATTGGCTCTGACATATAATAATCATATGTACCAGGTCTTCTTCCATTACCACCAAGTCCTGCAACAAGACAGATACCACCAAGTGATAATGAACCATCTTCCTTAGTCTTAAGGTATCTTTCACAGATACCATCGATTGCTTTCTTGGCATACTGCGCATAATCATCAGAAAGATATCCAAGACGTACAGCCTTAAGAAGTGCATATGCCATAATTGAGCTTCCACTTGTCTCAAGATAGTTCTTATCCATACCACCATAATTAACTACCTGATACCACATACCACTCTCATCCTGATACTTAAGCATTGAATCGACAAGATCCTTAAATGCATCCTCAAGCATCTTGCATTCAGCATCATACTTATGGTCCTTATTATCAACCTGATCAAGTGTATCAATAAGCGCCATTGTATACCAGCCAATAGCTCTTAACCAGCTATGCTGTGATAAACCTGTAACCTTATCACACCAGAATGCTTCCCTGCTTGTATCCATTGCATGGAAATAAAGTCCGTTAATAGGATTCCTCATATTCTCAATTACGAACTTGAACTGTCCGAAAATATCAGAGTAATTCTTTCTGTCATTGTATCTTGTCTCATATTCAAGATAGAATGGAAGTCCCATATAAAGACCATCAAGCCATACCTGATTAGGATATATATCCTTATGCCAGAAACTTCTGGCTTCATTCTGGCATCTAGGCATAATCTCTATCTGTGAATATACTAAATCTACTGCCTTCTTATACTTTTCCTTACCTGTAAGATCATATAATTCAAATAAAGTCTTACCAGCATTAACATTATCAATATTCTTCTCACCTATGCTGTAGCCATCTATTGTACCATCTTCAAAGACTCTGTAATCTATAAAATCATCTGCAAACTTAAGATACTTTTCTTCCTTGGTTAAGTCATACATCTGAAGAACTGCTTTAATCATACAGCCATCAATATAGTTCCACTTTGACTTAAGACCCTGCCTAATCTTTTCAATGTTCCATACAGGAGCATCTGGTGTGCTTTTTTCCAGAAGCCCGTCAATATACTTTACTACTGCATCCATTATTTCTGTCTCCTTATCAACTTATATGGGGAAACATATATATCAATTCCGCCCATATTTTATAGAAATTGTACACTAAAAAATGCCTTTAAGCAACCCATTTTTAACAAATATAGCCAAAAGCACAGATTTTTATTGACTATATGCTGATTAAATACGAAAATATAATCAATAATTCATTGTAAATGCTTTTATAAAAATATCATACACATTTTGTATAAAGTTATTATTCAGAAAGGTCAGATTATGAAAACAGGAATTGTATTTGAAGGTGGCGCATTCAGAACCATATTTTCATGCGGTGTTATGGATGCAATGTTAGAAAATAAAATTATGCCTGATTACATGATTGGTGTATCAGCCGGCGCTGCATACGGCGTATCCATGGCATCAGGACAGATTGGAAGAAACTTAAAGATTCTTATTGATTATAGAAATGATAAACGTTATGTGGGACTTAGCAACATGGTACACAGGGATAACCGTTCTCTTTATGGGCTTAATTTCACATTTGACACCATTCCAAACGAACTTGTGCCTTATGATTATGATGCATTTCTCAGATATAAAGGTACTTTCAAATGTGTTGTAACTAATGTACTCACTGGAAAACCTGAATATAAAACTTTCACAGGATATGACCGCACCAACCAGCTTTTACGGGCAACATGTGCTCTCCCACTGGCTTTTCCTCTTATATATCTTGATGGAACACCTTACCTTGATGGTGGTTTAAGTGATTCCATACCTTTTGAAAAAGCATTTGAAGATGGCTGTGACAGAGTTATTGTTGTTCTTACCCGTGAAGCAGGCTATCAGAAGCAGACAACCAGTTCAGTGCGGACCCTTGCAAGAGCTTTCCTTAAATATCCTGAAATTCAGCGTGATATTCTTCTTCGTGCTGAACGTTACAACCGGTGCTTAAAGCGTCTTGAACGCTACGAAAAAGAAGGCCGCTGCCTCGTTATCCGCCCTACTAAGAGCAAAGGCTTTGGAAAGATTGAAAAAGACTTTAATAAGATTCTTTCAATGTATAACGATGGATATAACCAGACTTATTCGTTAATCAATGAAATACAGAGGTTTTATCATTAATATATGTAGAAGTACCTGTATTTTAGTCTGATAACCTCAGATATTACTCACCTTGTGTAAGTAAATGTTGCCATTTGCAGAGTTTTTTATATTGCAGAAAAGCAAACGCGCTTCGCTTGAACGAGCTTTTCTGCAATACCCTTTTGCAAATGGCAGCATAACTTACACTGGGTTCGTAATAATTCAGTTATCAGACTAAAATACAGGTACTTCTTTATATATAAATAATAAATTCTTAAAAATTTCCGAACACAAAATCTTTTACTATTCCGATTGCTTCTCTTACCATATAGTTTATGAAAAGTACATGGTCGCTTTCTGCTGGCATTCCACAGGTATTGTTTAATCCTGCATGTCTGGCAAGAAGGCGGCTTCTTGCTATATGGAAGTTGTTGGTTACTATGCCAACCAGTGAATCTGTATTCTCTATGTATTGTACTGAATACTTCATATTCTCTGATGTATCTGTTGAATTATCTTCCTGTATTATACGTGAGCCATCTATTCCTTTAGATACAAGATAATTATACATTGCAAATGCTTCTGTTGTATTTTCACCTTTTCCCCTGCCGCCTGATACTATTATTGTTGTATCAGGGTTATCTATTGCATAGGAAACAGCAACATCTAACCGGTTCTTAAGTGACCTTGTTATGTGGTCACCTCTTATCTGGCAGCCAAGTACTATTATATAATCACAGTTATCCTTTGGCTTTGCCATCATTCCTTTAATTATCAGTGCTTCTATAAAAATAAAAAGAAACGCACCAGTTGACATTATCACTATAAAGCAAATTCTTAAGACCTTTGCCACATGAATTATTCCTTTGATTTCTAATACTCTCACTGCAAATACTAATCCAAAAAAGACAGCACCCAGCAGCCATATAAATATAAATGATGAACCTACCCCTGCGTATGTTGCACACACTATATAATATCCCATGCATATAAGTGCCAGCACAAGCCATATTGTATACATAAAACTACTATTCTCCGTTACTTTTTCCATACTTTATTCCACGCTCATACATCAATTATCCTGCATAATCCACATTTTTACCCGCAAATTCAGGATAATCTGCTGATTTCTGGTTCTGTCCGTAAGATGTGGCAGGATATTTAATTGCTGTATTGGTGACACCACCTGACACATACGACCTTCCGCACTCTGGACAGACTGCCATTTTAAGTGTAACTGTCGCATTCAGTACTTCGCCATCTTTACTGGCAGCCTTCCTGTTCGCATTAGAAACATGCTCCTGTTCATGTGCCATAACCTTCGTGGCCGCTGCTGACGGGTCAATATGTGCTGCACTCTTAAATGAAACATTTACTTCATCTGAACCATCCTTATATTCCCTGTTCGCACATGTTTCACATTCCACCTGTCCGGAACGCTTCATTGCTTTAAGTCTTGCAGAGCTTATATCCTGTGTATCAACACCTGCTACATTAACAGACAGATTTCTATTCATATCATTAACGCCGTTAATCATCATCTTAATGTGCACCCCCTTCATGTAAAATGTTTAAACAATATATCTGTATTTAATATAACATAGTTTGATAATTATGCTAGTTTTTTTTGATGTAAAAGTTTAATATATACATACAAACAATCAATAATATAGAAACGAGGTATTATATATGTTTACATTTAACAAAGATGTTACAGCTACTAACTGCGAACCTGGTGTTACAAGAAAAATATTATGCTACTCTGATGACCTTATGATGTGCGAGATTCATTTTGAAAAAGGTTCTAAGGGCAATTTCCATAGCCACAAGCATCTGCAGATTACTTATGTTGCTAAGGGAAGCTTTGAATTCACTATCGGTGATGAAACTAAAATCGTTAATCAGGGCGACAGCGTATACATGCCTTCTGGCGTAACCCATGGTGTTACATGTCTTGAAGAAGGAATCCTCTGTGATGTATTCAATCCTATGAGAGAGGATTTTCTTAAGTAAAATGAAGGTACCATTTAATATTAATCTTTCAGGTAAAACTGCTATTGTAACCGGAGGAAGCGGAACTCTCTGCTCAGCCATGGCATATGGACTTGCCGTATGCGGTGCTAAGGTTGCAATAATCGGACGTAACAAAGAAAAGCTTGCTTCTGTTTCTGAGAAGCTTACTAAAGATGCTCTGGATGAATATAACAAAAATGTTACTGTTAAAGGCTACAGCTGCAATGTGATTAATAAAGATGAACTTACAGCTGCTTATGAAACTATTAAGAATGAACTCGGCAGCTGTGATATTCTTATTAATGGTGCAGGCGGTAACCAGCCTGGTGCAATTACTTCCATCGAGATGTTAAAGAAAGAAAAAGAAGATTCTGACTATTCTTTCTGGAATCTTGATGAAGACAGAATCCGTGATGTTATGGATCTTAATTACATGGGAACTCTTCTTCCTATTCAGGTATTTACTAAGGATATGGTTGAAAAAAGAAGTGGCAGTATTATCAATATTGCTTCTGTAACTTCTATTCTTCCTCTTACTAAGGTTATGGCTTATGGCAATGCCAAGAGTGCTATTCTTAATCTTACACAGTGGCTTGCTGTACATTTTGGCGAAAGCGGCATCCGATGCAATGCAATTGCTCCGGGATTCTACGCTGCCGAACAGAATCATGACCTCTTATTCAATGCAGATGGCTCATATACAGACCGCGCCAGAAAGATTATTGCCGGAACACCTATGGGACGCTTTGGCAATCCTGAAGAGCTTATTGGTGCTGCACTCTTTCTTGCAAGTGATGAAACAGCCAGCTTTGTCAATGGTATAGTGTTACCTGTTGACGGCGGATATAGTGCTTATAGCGGAGTGTAGGATTCTTTGGTTGGAAACTGTATATAATTCAGGGCGATGTCAGCTTTGACATCGCCCTTTTTGTTACGTTTTTTGTTCATTGGATTTTTTGCGTGTTTTTCTGAGCTTCAACATCCAATCTGACATGTTTTCTCGTTCCGTTTGGACTTTTGCTTGCATTCCCACTGCTTCAACGTCCAATCTGACACGTTTTTTCGTCCCTTTTGGACTTCTTCTGTGACTTTCTCCACTTCAACGTCCAATCTGACACGTTTTCTCATTCCGTTTGGACTTTTGCTTGCTTTCCCACTGCTTCAACGTCCAATCCGACATGTTTTCTAGTCCCTTTTGGACTTCCTCTGTGACTTTCTCCACTTCAACGTCCAATCCACCCCGCCGCCTCACAATAAACCATCTCCAGTCTCACATATGCCTACACTACAACTCAGCCCTGACAATCTCAGCCGCCTTAACCATATTCTTAAGGCTTGCTTCTGTCTCTGGCACACCTCTTGTCTTAAGTCCGCAGTCTGGATTTACCCACAGCTTGTCTTTGTCTATCTTTGTAAGCATTATCTTTATTGCACGGGTAATCTCTTCAACCGATGGTATTCTTGGAGAGTGAATGTCGTATACTCCAGGTCCTACCTCTGTTTCAAAATTGTTTTCTCTTAATGAATCAAGAATCTGAAGGTCTGAACGTGATGCTTCAAATGTGATAACATCAGCGTCCATATCGTCTATTGCTGGGATTATATCTGTAAATTCACTGTAACACATATGAGTATGTATCTGTGTTTCAGGTTTTACGCCGCTTGCTGTAAGTCTGAATGCTGGTATTGCAAACTCAAGATATTCTGTATTCCAGTCAGATTTTCTTAATGGAAGCTTTTCTCTTAAAGCTGCCTCATCAATCTGAATAATCTTAATTCCATTTGCTTCAAGGTCAAGCACCTCATCTCTTATTGCAAGTGCAATCTGCGAAATTGATTCCTTGATTGTAATATCTTCTCTTGGGAATGACCAGTTAAGAATTGTTACCGGACCTGTAAGCATTCCTTTCATTATCTTATCTGTAAGTGACTGTGCATACACAGACCACTCAACTGTTATCGGCTTCTTGCGGTAAACATCTCCCCATATAACAGGTGGTTTAACACATCTTGTTCCATATGACTGAACCCATGCTTTCTCTGTGAACAGAAAACCTCCCAACGCTTCACCAAAATATTCAACCATGTCATTTCTTTCGTATTCTCCATGAACAAGTACATCAAGTCCGATTTTTTCCTGCCATCTGACACATTCTTCAATTTTCTTCTTATTAAATTCAACATACTGTTCTTCGCTGATTTCACCCTTACGGAATGCTGAACGGTTGGCCTTAACATCTTTTGTCTGTGGAAATGAACCGATTGTAGTTGTAGGCAGCTTCGGTAATGCAAATTCTTTCTTCTGAAGCTGCTGTCTCTCACTTCTTGCAGGAAGTCTTCTGTAATCTGCCTCTGTAACTTCCTCAAGTCTTTTCTTGACAGCTTCATTATCACATTTTCTTGTACCTGCAAATAGCTGTCTGTTTGTCTTGAATCTTTCATCTTCTTCAATATTTCCACACTCAGCAAGCCTGCTTAATTCCTTTAATTCCACAAGCTTTTCTTCTGCAAATGCGAAGTAATTCAGATATTCATCCGAAAGTTTATTCTCATGCTTTAATGTATATGGAACATGCTGCAACGAGCATGATGTTGACAAAACTGTCTGTATTCCCTTATCTTCAAGCTTTTTAAGCACATTCAAAGTCTTCTCATAATGGTTCTTCCAGATATTCTTTCCATTTACAAGTCCAGCGAATAATACCGTGTCCTTTGGAAATCCATATTTTTCAATGAGTTCTGCTGTCTTCTTTCCCTCAATAAAATCAAGTCCGATTCCGTCAAACGACAGCTTAACAATATCTTCATACACATCCCTCACGTCTCCGAAATATGTCTGAAGCAATACTTTGCATGATTTCTTCTTACCTAAAATATCACTATACATTTTGACAAACAGTTCTCTGTCTTCTTCTGTCATGTCCTGTACAAGTGCAGGCTCATCAAACTGAAGCCACTGGATTCCTACAGCTTCACATTTGCTATAAACATCTTTATATGCTTCAATAAATGCATTGATAAAATCATCTGCCCTCTTCTTGCCTGTAAATCTGCACAGCTTAAATAAAGTATACACACCTGTGATTACCGGTTTTGTCTCGATTCCAAGTTCTTTTGCCTCTGCATATTCTGCCCACAGCTTATTACCTGTAAGTCTTATCTGCGTGCTGTCCTCAGCCTCTGGAACAATATAATGGTAATTAGTATTAAACCATTTCTTCATTGCAAGGGCTTTTACATCACCGTTCTCTCCCTGATAGCCCCTTGCCATTGCAAGATATTTATCAAGCTCTGAAACCTCAAGTTCCTTGTATCTTTCAGGAATTATATTAAGTAAAAATGCTGTATCAAGCACTATATCATAATATGAAAAATCATTGCTTGTGATATAATCAATTCCTGCCTCTTTCTGTATAAGCCAGTGTGTCTTTCGTAACTCCTTTGCTGTCTGTGTCAGTTCATCTGCACTTATTTCTTTTCTGAAATATTTTTCTAATGCAAACTTTAACTCTCTTAATGTTCCTATCCTTGGATAACCTGCTACTGCTGTCTTCATACCTGCTCTCCTCATCTATAATTTGATGTTGTCATTATAAATTCGAAAAAAACATTTGTATAATACATAAAAAAATGAGTTAGCCATAGTTTAAAGCTATGGCTAACTCATTTTACATACATGCAATGACTACTTAAGATACTTCCTTATAGCCTCAAGATATGTACTTCCAAGCCTGCTAAGCATCCCTTTTCTGTGAGTTATGTAACCAATATGCATATCTGATTCATCAGCAAGTGGCACTGCTATAATGTCTTTTCCGTTGAGCTTCTTGTCAAGAATACCACTGCTCACTGTGTAACCGTTAAGTCCGATAAGCAGGTTAAAAAGCGTTGCCCTGTCACGGACTCTTATATTCTTCTTTCTTGCTGTCTCTGAGAATATCTCCTCTGAGAAATAGAATGAATTATGTTCGCCCTGCTCAAATGACAGATAAGGATATTCTTCTAACTGCTCATTATGAATGACACTGCACTCTGCAAGTGGATGTTTTCTGCTTATGAATACATGTGGTCTTGCTGTAAAAAGCTCATGAAATTCAAGTTCATATGACTTTAAAATCTTTCTAATAACAGCCTCATTAAAATCATTAATGAACAGTATTCCAATCTCACTTCTTAACCTTGCAACATCCTCGATAATCTCATAAGTCTGCGTTTCTCTTAAGCTGAAATCATACTCATCCTGCCCGAACTGCTTTATAAGGTCAACAAATGCGTTGACTGCAAATGAATAATGCTGTGTCGATACGCAGTACTGCTTCCTGCCACCATTACCACCCTTATATCTGTCCTCAAGTATGGCTGCCTGTTCAAGTATCTGCCTTGCATATGAAAGAAAATCTTCTCCTTCCTTCGACACGCTTATTCCCTTATTAGTTCTGTTGAATATCGTAATATTCATCTCTTTTTCAAGTTCATGAATTGCATTGGTAAGGCTTGGCTGTGAAATATATAATTTTCCTGCCGCCTCAGTAATCGTGCCTGTCTCTGCAACCATAACGATGTATCTTAACTGCTGTAATGTCATACTCTTACCTGCCTGAATAATATTTAAAATATTGTAACACATTTTTGTTGTTTTTTAAAAAATATTATGATACAATCAGCCCGTAAAAATTTCTGATTATGAACGGAGGTGGATTTTCATGGATAGTTGCGATCGTATAGGACGAAGTAAGAACTGCGGTGTATACTATAAGTGTAAGCTCGGAATGTGGCTGTCTGTGAGAATCTCATAACCACATTCTAATAAATTGTGCCTTTTATACATCGCATCAGAGGATCCTTACTATCACAATCATCTGTAGCGATGTATTTTTATGCCCAATTCAGGCAAGAAGGAGGTCACAATGAACAAAGTATTATTTCCAAAGAAAGATTATGTAAAAGAACTTGGCAGGATTTTTAAGTCATCTAAGAATTCACAGAAATTAGTTAAGACACTTTCTAAATATCATGAGAAGGATATTGCTGAAGCAATCACTCTTCTTACACCTGCTGAAAGACAGCATATATATAACGTTCTTGATGAACATATGATTGCTGAGATTTTCTCTTATCTTGATGATGCCAAAGATTATCTTGAAGAATTATCTTTAGAGAAAGCAGCAAGGGTTGTCTCTTACATGGATTCTGACGATGCGGTTGATGTACTTGACGATTTGTCAGAAACTAAGAAGAATGAAATTGTTGAACACTTAGACGCTGATGCAAAGGAAGATGTCCAGAAGCTTCTTTCTTATGAGGACGATGAGATTGGTAGCTGTATGACTAATAATTTCATATGCATACCGGATAATCTTACTATAAGAGAAGCCATGAGCGCCCTTGTCAAGCAAGCTGGTGAGCATGATAATATATCAACTATATATGTAGTTAATAGTGCTGACAAATTTGCCGGTGCAATTGACTTAAAGGATTTAATTATTGCGAGGCAGAATGATAATCTTGCCGACATAATAAGCAGCTCATACCCTTATGTATATGAGCATGAAAATATCAATGAATGTATTGATAAGATTGCAGATTACGAAGAGGATTCCATTCCTGTACTTACTGATGATGGAAAAATATGCGGTATTCTTACTGCAACAGATATAGTTGAACTTGTTGACGATGCAATGAGTGATGACTATGCAAAGCTCGCTGGTCTTACTTCAGAAGACGATTTAAGCGAGCCAACTCTTGTAAGTATCAAGAAACGTCTGCCTTGGCTTATTATACTGCTGTTTCTTGGAATGGCAGTTTCATCAGTTGTAGGAATATTTGAATCAGTAGTTGCTGTCCTTCCGATTGTAATATGCTTCCAGTCACTCGTTCTTGACATGGCTGGTAATGTCGGAACACAATCACTTGCTGTAACTATCCGTGTACTTATGGATGAGACTTTAAGTGCTAAGAAGAAGTTATCCCTTCTTTTCAAAGAGATGAAGATTGGTTTCATTAATGGTGCAAGTCTTGGAATCATGGCACTTGTATTCTTAGGTTTCTATATTCATATATTCAAGAAATATGCGTGGATGTCAGCATTTTTAATATCTGGCTGCGTCGGATTATCTCTTATTGTTGCTATGGTTGTATCAAGCCTTGTGGGAACAATTATTCCTATGTTCTTCCACAAGATTCACATTGACCCGGCTGTTGCGTCAGGCCCGCTTATCACAACCGTAAATGACCTAGTCGCAGTTGTTACTTACTATGGACTCGCAATGATATTTCTTGTTGAGATATTTCATGTGTGAGGATATATTGATACCGGCACAAAATAAGCATGAGCATGTTACACAATTTCATGTAACATGCTCATGCTCTTTATGTATATCTATATTATGATAAGAGGATATCCACCTGTTATACATTTAAATTAATATATACTATTTAATAATATACCATTGTCCTTCCGCTTTAAAAGCACCTATTGACATGTAATCTATACTGGTATTTTTGTATAAATACGATGAGGTTTTTTTACAAAATTCATCAATATAATAAACACCAATTCCATCATACACTAATGCTTTTCCATTCCAGTATACGCTTGCATCTTTTGCCCTTAATTTTTCATTAAGACTATAATCCATAAAGATACATTCCCCATTTAAATCACCAGCTATAAGAATTTTATCATTTGTAAAATTAACAAATTTATACTTTTGTGTTGATATAATTCTATTTTCATAACAAATGTTATATAAACTACCCTCTAATGAAAGTGCATAGTACTTATCATTACCATAATACCAGCTACTAAATTCATTATAAGGCATACTATATGTATGTCCTGTGTCTACATTCATCAATTTCCAAGCATAGCCCTGTTCTGGAATATATCCTCTCATTTTTATCCAGTGATTATCATATGCAACATTCTCTCCTACAACCTCATTAGAAGAAATTTCTCTCCCATTACAACCATCTTTTGTAATAATATACATAAATAATTTGTCATTTTCTATATCTTCTATAACCGCAACTGCAGAATGGTCATTTGTCTTTGAACTTGTCGCTATTCCATTCCAATTATCGCCCGATATAGGAATATAGCTTTTCCCAAATCCTTGCACAATATTTTTTCCGGTTCTTGCATTTATAAACTTAACATATACAGAATTCCATACACCTGATGAACCATTTGATGACATACTCCAACCGCATTCAACAGTCTCAATTATCATTCCCTGCCAGTACTCTCTTTTTATTATGTTGTCAGGATAATTTACATATTCTGATGATTCTGTTATTTTTTCATACTTATATGCAGAACTATCTTCTATTGTTTCTTCAATAAGATACCGACAAATAAGATTTAGTGTATTACTATTATATACATATCCAACATTATCTTTTACCAAAAGTATTTCATCTACTGCAACTTCCTTTGAATTATCTGCATTGTATATAATTGGTATTATTAAATTTTCATTTGCATCAATAACACCACATAAACCATCTTTCACGACTAAGTATTTTCCTTCAGATATCATTTTAACGACATCATAATGGCCATTAAGTTTAACTATATCATAATCATCATATTTAACTCTATTTAATTTTATTATCCCGCAATCAGATGTTTTATTCTTAAAGACGCTAATGTATTTTGAAACAATTTCATAATCATTTGTACTAATTTCCACTTTATAATTCCCTATACGTACATTTTTAAATAAAAAATCACCTTTCTTTATTTCTCCAGTATTTGATGTACTAGTTACTCCGTTTAAAACCACTTCACCTGTATCAACATTTACAACATTAACTACAGCATTACAAACTGGGTTATTCCAATCATCAACCACCTTCCCATATATTGTTCCATATCCATATGTACAAGCAGGAACAACTTTATTATTTTCAATATGAAGTTTCCATTTTAATGGACTATTATTTTCATTATATACAACCCAATTAAGATTCAGATTAATGTTTAAAAAGCCTCCTCCAAATTTCAATAACTTTGCCAACCTGCATTCCTTGTCAATTCCAAACTCTAAATAAGCATATAAAGAAAAATCTCCACATTCCAATGCAGGATTTATATCTCTATGAATTTCTTTTTTCAAATTCATTGTGCCCCCTACATTTGCATTCATTTGTATTAGATTTTCGTTTCCAATTGTTGTTTTTAATTTACTTACAATTGAAGGTCCCATTTTTGCGTTTGCATTTCCCTGAGAAACTGGTTGTTTTAAATTATCAAGGCGGAATTGCTTTATTATTCTAAATGTCCCATTTTTATATTGCACTCCGCTAGAACCTGAATAACTCCAAACAACAGATGTTTTTCCAGAAATTGATACATACAAATATAAATCCACTTCAACCTTAAATAGACCATTTATAGGTATGGACCAGACTTTACCCAATTTATACATCTTATCGTATTTTTCATTTGAGTTGTCCAATTTGGTATTATATTCTATATTTCCACTTACTTGCCCACTGTAATTCATAATCATTGAAGCTTCATTAATATTCCAATTAACTATATAAGTTGGTATGTCTGCTTCTATCTTTGCATTTACATATTCCGTTCCTATTTTCAGGCTTAATTTACCAGGTTTATTTGGAGTCTGAATTTTTAACAAAGATATATCGCTTTCTTCATCATTATCACAATCCAAGCTAACCCCTTCTTCTAAAACCAAACTATCCGTGTCTATTTGTATTTCTTTAGAAATTTTAATATCTTGAACAATTTCTTCATATTCAGGTTCACAATATACCAGCTTTATTTTTCCATTATATTCATAACTATCTAAAACCTTTCCTGCAAGCACATAAGAATAGCCATCTTTAGCCGACAATACAAATAAATCTCCCATTTTCAAATTATTTGTTTGATTATCTTTATCTATAATTACACATTTTTCATCATTTTCTTCACTAATACTATAATTATCTGTAGCTATTTCAATTACTTCAGACTTATAAGATATATTTGCCTCATCCGTAACTTCATTTAAAGCATCATTAAACCAATCAATTCTTTTTACTATTGTCTGATAATCACTTGACGAAATATATTTGTCTGGTAAAAAAGCTCCATTTATTAGTGGTATAAACTCCTGTGCAGCTACAAGAGCAACTTCATTTCTGTAATTTACTAATTCTGAATCATTATAATCAATTATGTAATCTCCCTCAAATCCCATTATATGATAAACAATATATGCCGCATATTCTCTTGAAATATATTCATTTTCTTTAAATATTTTTTCATCATCTGGTAACAAACCATAACTCCATGCATATTCTGCATCCAAACCATATGTACTGTTATATGTATCTGAAAAATGAAATTCATATGTACTATCATTTAACTCTAATCTTTCAACATCTAAATGATCTAACAGATTATGAATAAACTCTCCTTTAGTAATGTAGTCAGAGTTACTAATTGTATTATAACTAATTTCTATATCTAAATTTTCCTTTAAACCATCTACTGTTATTTCTTTTGATATGCTACTGATTTTATTATTAATCACTTCTGCATGCACATTATCAATAAATAATCCAAATAGAGCAGATAAAAATAATAAAATACTTATAAGCAATGAAATAAATTTATTTCTCTTTTTCTTATCTATAGTAAAATATATTGCCATTAATATTACAACTGTAATTATTACTAACCATATTATAATATGGTGTGAATCTCCTGTTTGTGGACTTACTCTACTACCATTATACACATATTTCAATTCATACGATTTTTCTTGACCTGCTTCAATTATTTCACATTCATCATATTGGAGTTGTCCTTTATAATCTGCGAATTCAGAATATTCTATATGATTTATATTTATATCATCTTTTCCATTATTCTTTATTGTAAACTTAGCATTTATATCTTCGCGTGAATAATTTTCTTTATCTGTTTCTACACTTATATCTACTTCTTTGCTATTTACCATTTCTGTAGCATTAACATTATTCAGCTGCATTACACTTACAATTATAAATATAACTGCTGCATAAATTATTTTCTTTATTTTATTCATACATTTTCTCCTCATCACCATTGATTAATATATATTTATAATATATATTAATAATTCATTCCATATACTCAAAGAATCTCTCTCTGAAATCTTTTCTCTTATCTCTTGCCAGTGGATGTCTGACTTCATTTTCCAGATATGTCATGACAACCTCACTATTTTCTATTCTCTTTACATAATTCATATTTACTAATATACCTTTGTTGATACAGTAGAAATAATCTGGCATTTGTGAACATATGCTTTTGAACGACACATAAAAAGACTGTATTCCGTCAAGCATGTATATTACAGTTTTATGGGCTTCACTTTTTACATATACTATTTCATTCATCTTTATCCTGAATACAGTATTATTGAAGCTTAGTACCAGTTCCTCTTTCGGCTGTTCTTTGTTATCGTGCATACTGTCAATTACTTTCTCAAGGCTTTCTATATTCATAAATATAACATCATATTTTTTCTTATCTTCAATCACTTTGGAAAACAGCTTTTCTACATCGTCATATAACTCTATTATTATCTCAGCATTATAACCAAGTACTTTTTCTTTTATATCTTCAGCGTGATCTATACAATCATCACATATCGCGATTATCATATCTTTTGTTCTCTCTTTTATCGGACATCTTGGTCAATACCATCTGCCGTTTTCATATATAGCCGTTCCATTGATTATTTTGTCAGTCACAATATTAGATGTCATAGGTCCCTGATATTTCACATTAACTGAGAAATGACATTCATTATCAGAATTATCATTAACAGTAATAGAATATCCATCCCATATAATGTAATATCCACCACCTGCCATATAATTAGTATCAAAATATAAATCGCCATTTATATCTGTGTATCCAGGACAGCCCGTTGTTATATAATATGATGCCTGATCATTTACAATATACAGAATGAACCATATTATAAAATTCCGAATAATTGGCAAATACGTTGGTATCTACTTTAATATATCTGCCTGATGATTCATTAGAAAGTATTGTTGGTGAACCATTGAAAACTGATAATAATAAAAATACATTATTATCAACTAACTCATATAATTTATCTATGCTTATTGTATTAACTGTATCATTTCCCTCAGTCTCTGTTAGTTCCACTTCAGTTTCTATAGCTATTTCTGTATCTTGTTCATCTGACTCTTCACTCTCTACTACTGTCTCATCGTTTTCATACTGTATACTCTCGTGCTCTCATTAACATTTTTGTTTCTTCTGTATTTCTTTCTAATAATTCCCTATGTGTTTCATTAATTGTCTCCTGATTATTCTGCACGACATTATCTTTCTTGGAATTTTGTAATTTATTATTTTTATTAATATTTAAAGCAAGTATAACTATTGCAATTATAAAATAGCACTTACTAAAACCTCAAGACCTATAACTGTATACTTTTTCATTTCTCCTCCATAATTATTCATAATTATCTGGTGTAAGATTCTTATATTCAATTGTTATCTTTGTTCCAATATCATAATCAGAATAGTTTTCATTCTCTGAATTTCTTGTTTCTACACTACCTATTTTATCGAAGCTATCTTGTTCTTCATTATATTTATATAACGTATACGGCCAGAAATAAGGATCAACTCCTATATTATGAGAATACAGTTCTTTTACATATCCACTGTCATATATCTCGGCTGTTACATAAAACTTCATTTCCATATATATTGACTCTGCATTTTCGTCATATCCATATATGTACATTGCCATTGTCGCAATAGATGTATCAGTATATGAAAATATCAATTCTTCTTTTCCATCATTATCTATATCTACAATGGCATATCTGTTTTGCTCTATATTTGTATCACTGGTAATAGTTCTATTATCTGGTAATATCATAAAATCATGCAGATTGGCTAATGCCTGTTTATATGCTTCCATGCACATAATAGAATAATCTTTCTTACTCTCAGTCTGAACTTCCTGACCAGCATCTGATTCACTTATTATGTCTGTGCTTTTTGTTCTGATGATGTGAATCCCTCTTTTTAGCAGTTTCTTTAGCAATATTAGTTTCCACAGCAAGTGAATCTCTGTCTGCTTTGTTCTCTTGTGAATTCTTGTTTATATTTATACCCGCTAACACGGCACACCGATAACTAATATTATTATAAAAACAAATAATCCTATTTCTATCTTCTTAATCATCAGTCTGTCCCCTTATTTCTTCCGCATACACATGAAGTTTCATAAGCCGGGTGAATTCTGTTACAATCTGGACATTTCCATCCACCATTTGATATTATTTCATTTTCTCGTTCTTCTTCTGATTTCAAAACACCATTATCATTATATTTACACTCTGAAGCGACTTTTTCTTCTTTCATACTATGAACATCTTCCATCATCTGACAAAATGCAACCATGAATATTCCCATGACATACTCAAAAACAATATTAAAGCCAGTACCAATAATGATAGAAAAAATGTTCCTGTCTTAAAATTACTTGTATCACTGTACTCGTAATACATTGAATACTTGTCTGGTGTAGCTCTTTGAATAGAGTAAACAAGTCCAATAATAAATGTTGCAATTAATTCAAATACTACATATACCTTTACAATACTCAGTGCCTTGGTTCCTGCGTTCTCAAACATATAATCGCCTCCTATTTATTTATTTTTGCCAATTCATGGTGCTCTCGATTAATGTATTGTTATTGTATATTTTCAGGAATGATTTGCCTATTGCTTTTACACTAAGTGTTGTTTTGCCTGCATTAATTGTTAATATACTATCTGTCTCAATATACAAAAACTCTTAAGCGCCATGTTAACTGCTTAAGAGTTTTAATTATTTATCATATTAAGTTATTATCCTATATACTCAAAATCTGTTTTAAAATCTTTTCTTTTTCCCTTGCCACAGGAAGTGTAATCATCTGTTTCCGATATAACATCACAACTTCACTCTGCTCTATCCTCTTAACATAATTCATGTTAACTAATAAGCCTTTATTAATGCAGTAAAATATTCTGGCACTTGTGAACGGATACTCTTAAATGATACATAGAAAGACTTTTCTCCATCAAGCATGTATATTATAGTCTTATGTGCCTCACTCTTCACATATATTATCTCGTTCATTCCTACCCTGAATACCGTATCGTTGAAGCTAAGCACAAGTTCTTTCTTGGACTTATCCCTGCTGTCAGCTATTTTAACAAGCACCTTCCTAAGACTTTCCATATTCACAGGTTTATTAATAACACCAAATATATCAACATTGTTCCAGAACAGCTTCTCTATGTATTTCATGGTATATGCTGTCACGCATACTATTCTTGCACGACAGTCCATATCGCTTAACATCTGGACATAATCCACACCACTTCTGGTATTATTCTCCCATTCCATATCCATGAATACTGCATCATATTTTTCTTGTCCGCATTTACTTCCACAAATAACTGCTCTATATCATCATACAAGTCTGTTAATATCCCTTCGTTAACAGAAGTTATCTTTTCTTCTATATCTCTTGCATGTTCCATGTAATCATCACATATCGCAATTCTCATATCTGTAATCTTTCTTCGTATTCCCGTTTCATGTTATCCAGTATTGCTATTGCTTTCTGCGGCTCTGTTACCGCTACTGCATTCACAACAGTTATCTGATTAATATAATCATGCCTCAGCTTTGCCATATTTTCATTCTGCATAAGAATGTTATCAAGTCTTTCCTGCTCCTTTTCATATACTTCCCTATATTCCACAAGGTACTGCTTTCTATGCAGTATAGTACTTCTTATTAGTATAATGGCAAGTATGACTAAGGTAAAAGATTGACTATTATAAAATGTTGGTATTAACACTCAGATTGTATTGTGCAATTATTCTTTTAACATAGCTAGGATATATTGAACAGTAGCATGCAACAAACAGGATTGCAAAATACCCTTTTCATCAACATATACATTGTCAATATAATTCTTTATCCTTCTCACCAGAAGATATAACAGAAAATCCATCATTGATATAAATATAAGCTCAATCAGACTCATTGAAAAGAATGTGTCTGAAAAGATATTTCCATCATAACTTACATTTAATACTACAAGCAATGACTCTGCTGTAAAACATATGAATGTCATTATTCCATATGCAAGTATGAATTTATATATTTTGCCCTTTAATGCTGTCAGAAATATTCCAAAAATAATACATTATTCAACAATATAAGAGCAAGATCAACCTTGCTGTTTGTCTGGACAAAATATTTAATATTTCCTATAAATAAACCGAATATTAATAATTCAATAAATAATTTTTTAGACTAATCTTATATTCTGGTATAATAAAAGTGAAAATGCAGAAACTATATTTGCAAGGCTTATTATTACCAGATTAATTACTATTCTCATACTATTTCTGCCTCCTCTCCTTTCCCAGAGCATAATATAACCTTAGCAGTGTATTCTTTCTTATTAATTATTGTATTAAATTGTCCTCCGTATTTCTTTGCAATATCCGCACAATAATTCTTCCCAACCATGTTCCTTAACACCTGTCCTTATGCCTGCTGCCTTTGATTTTATCTTGCCTGCATAAGAATTAACTACACTGATTGTCAAATAATCCCCATTCTTCTTCATTGTCAGATTAATGTATTTCTGTGATGATTTTCCATCACATTTGCAATAATTATATGCATTATCAAGAAGATTCAGCATAACTGACGATAATGACAAATCATCAATTTCTATAATAGAATTCACATCGATATCCACATTAAAATCAATATCTGTGCACCGGTTCTTCATCAGGTAAATAATCTGGTTAACAATGGTGTTGGAACAATACTCTTTAATGTGCATATCCATAACCGTATTCCTGATATTATCATCAAGCTGTTGTCTAGAAACATTTTCTTTAATTGCTGCTTTGATTTCATCTATACTTTCTATCGATTTCTGTCCAAAGCCTTGATATAGCTGCATTACATCCGCCTGATTTTCCCTTAGCACCCTGTTATCCTCTATCTTACGGAACGCCTTCCTCTGATTCTTCATATCCGGAATATCAAATAAACTATACATGCTCAGATTACAGAAAGCACTTCCTACAAACCATGATGTAAGCATCAGTTGCAACATTCGTACCATCCGGTACAGCATATATACACAGAGGATACATAATCACCAGTGGAACAAACACTGCTATATTAATAAAATTTCTATTATATTTCTTTATCCAGAGTATGACCAATACCGCCAGATACACCAGTATCATCTCTATAATTAACGACATCTTATAACTATTAAAACCAGCCTTTAATCCGAACAATCCCAATTCAATAATATAACTTGCCAGCACAGCCAAAATGCCTTTAATTTTCTTGTTCTCGCTATTATCAATAAGTTGCACTGCAATATAATAGCTTATCTTAACCCTGGTGTCATCAACAGACATACTAAATAATACATTCTCTTTGTATAAGCTTTTAAGCTTTCCCCTCTTGCTTTTATTTCATACTTATAAACTGATTTCATAGTACATTTGTTGTCTATTTATGTCAATATATTATATTAAAATTAAATATATTTGAAAATGGACTATTAATTAATAACATGTTTGATTACCTGAAAATCAGACAGGAACATGTTACCGGATAAATAGTAACACGCTCCTGTCCTTTTATGTATATCTATATTACGAATTAAGCTTTCTGACAATGATGTTTCAACCATCGTTGTCTGTATTATATCATCAATGTAAGCCCAAAACCATTTGCTTCCTCAATAGCTTCTTTTTCTACCTCAATTGTATACAAGATACAACGCTATCCTTATGAAACCTGTCTATGATTAGTAACACAGAACCTGATAATATATATAGCAAGCAGTTCAATTATCACAATAGCCGCAATGATTATCATATATTTATTAAAGCTGTGTATATCTGTCAATGTATGCAACAGCCATGAATACATCATACTTGTAAAGCATGCTCCTATCAGACTGTACTCCCTTCCAGTCTCTCCTTCATATTTTCGCATGTTGACATAATTCTGAATAATAAGCAATGCAAGATTAAGTATAAATATAATAATAAGCTGCACATTTATAATTCGTCCTATATTTCCGTCTATCTTCCATGACTGAATTTCATGATTATTAAATATGCCAGTTACAATTATCATCATAATAAAACTGTATGCCATACTTCCAAATCCGATAATATTATATATCCGCTTATCCGCATTTTCTCTATTTGGATCTGCACCGATTAATCTTTCTTTCAGAAACACAGCTACAAGAATAACCGCAAGAGATATCCCAAGATAATACATCCCCGAACTGTCAATATGTCCCTGAATGAGTACCACCCACACATAAGCATATATCCAACAATAATAACAGCAACAATTCCTGTTATAAGTTCTCTTTCTTTACTCTGTCCTGCAGCTTTGCCACTCTCACAACTTCTGTAACCGCTGTTTCACTGTCGGTATTCTTCTCCTTAATCTCCCTATTACAATATCCTGAATCCTTATGTCAAGTATTCTTGATAACTCTTCTATAACACCTATATCAGGAAAACTGTCTCCTTTTTCCCATCTGGAAATTGCTTTGTTAGTCACTCCAAGCAAACCACCCAATTCAACCTGGGTATACCCTTTTTAATCCTCGCATTCCTTATAAGCTCGCCCGTCTTCTGCTTATCCATATGTCGTCCTCCTTGATTGTCAATTAATTTCACAGCACTGTCTGTTTATTAAAATGTTACTAACAAATGCCTGAAATATCAATCCAGCGTAGCGAGAATCGCGTAGTTTCCTCATTTTCCTTCCATACATAAAACCCTTCACTTAACATAAAGCGAAGAGGTGATTTTCAAACCATTCATTTTCGTTCTCTGCCTATATAATCATATCTTCTTGCTCTCTTATAGGCATATTTTCCACTTTTCTCCATTTTAGTTTCATATTTACCTATAAAGCTGCTTATTTCATGCCGCTTATAGGTTATTATGCTTCAAAAGCTAAAAATAATTTAAATTCTCCTTCTTTTTCCCTATAAGGATTCTTACAATGCGACTATCTATAGGTATCATGTGTATAACACCTTGTATCGGACCATTATCACTCTGCTGATGTTCTTCTTACGTACAGTATCCAGACACATTACCCTACACAATCTCCAGCACATGCTCCGTAACATTCTTATCCTTATCAACGCTAAATGCCTTAAACACAGGATTATCATTATCCATAAGGGACATAATCATATATACAGCAGTCGAATCATATGCTAGTCTCTTATCCTCCTCGGAAGGTCTTGAAGGAGTTTCCGGGTGTGAATGAAAGTTTCCAAGCATAGTTAAACCAAGACTTCTTGCATCCTTGACTGCTGTGAACTGTTCTTTAGGATCCATAGTAAAATGTACATTATTATGGTCAAGATTAGTAAGAAAATAAACCTTCTCAATAGACTTAACATCCCCATCAGTAAATCCCGCAATAAGCCCACAGGATTCATTAGGAAGCCCAGATAAACAATATTGCACAACTACATCATAATCAGATTTTTCATTCGAATAATCATGCTCATCCTCCAATAAAAATATCACTTTCATACTTATCCAGCGTAAGCCCCGCACGCTGGAAGAGATATATAAGCAGAATAATGAGATAATCATGTGCGCACTTTGAGTCACCGGCACTTAGCAAGCCAACGCCTTCGGCGTTGGCGAGCTTAGTACCGCTGTGAACGACAAGTAGCGAAAGCGTGCCTGCACATGATTATCCCATTATTCTGCCATCACATATATTTTCTCTTATTACTTATGCATATCACATTCAGCCTGTTCATAATCAATAAGCTCATGAATTGTAGGATTATCTCCGCATATAGCACAATGATGATCCTTTGGAAGCTTAATTGTATGGAATTCCATCTTTAAAGCATCATATGTAAGAAGTCTTCCTGTAAGAAGGTCTCCCTTGCCAATGATGTACTTGATAGCTTCCATTGCCTGAAGGCTTCCGATAACACCACCCATTGCTCCGATAACGCCTGCCTGCTTACATGTAGGAACTGCGTCCTTTGGTGGTGGGTTCTTGAATACACATCTGTAGCATGGTCCTTCTCCTGGTACATAAGTCATAAGCTGACCCTTGAATCTTATGATACCTGCATGAGAGAAAGGCTTTCCAGCCATAACACACGCATCATTAATAAGGAATTTTGCAGGAAATTATCTGTTCCATCAATGATGAAATCATAATCCTTTATAAGTTCCATAACATTCTCAGATGTAACGAATTCTCTGTAAGTCTTAACTGTTACATCAGGATTGATTGCTTCCATTGTTTCTTTAGCAGATTTAACCTTTGCCTTACCGATATCTGCTGTTGAATGGATAATCTGTCTCTGAAGATTAGATAAATCAACCTCATCAGCATCAACAATACCGATTGTTCCAACTCCGGCTCTGCCAGATACATAGCTGCAGGAGCACCAAGACCGCCTGCACCGATTATAAGCACGCTCGCATTAAGAAGCTTCTTCTGGCCTTTAGCTCCAACTTCCTTTAAAATAATGTGGCGTGAATACCTTTCAAGCTGTTCATTAGTAAACGCCATTAGTATGCTCCTCCTCCCATGAAATATAAGAATTCAACTGCATCGCCTTCATTTAACTTTGTTGTCTCAAAATCATCTCTCTCAACAAAATCATCATTAACAGTAACTGTTACATATTCTGGATTCTCAACATTCTCCTTAACGATAAGCTCTGCTACTGTAATTCCGTCTTCATATTCCTTCTTGTTTCCTGCAACTGTGATCTTCATAACATTCCTCCCTTTAATTAAATCTCATTTCTTGCGCCGTTTATTATACTAATCCTTCAAATAATCCAAGCAGTGCATCCTTAGTTGTCTTTCCTGCAATTCTGCCTGTCTCAGCACCTTTGTTGAATGCAACAAATGTAGGTGCTGCCAATACTTCATATTTAGAAGCAAGCGATTCATCAAAGTTTACATTTACCTTGTAAACATTAAGCTTTCCCTCGTAATCATCTTCAATGTCTCCTACAACCCCTGCCATCATCTTGCATGGGATGCATGAATCGAATAGAAATCCACAAGAACCGGAAGTTCTGACTTAAGAACCAGTTCTTCGAAATTCTCTGCATTAGCTCTGGCGCCATAAGCCCTCCTTTCCTTAATCCTCGTCTTCTACCTTTCTTACGATAAGAGTATATGTACCATCCTCATTAGCTGTAAGCTTTAATATCTGATGTCCCTCTTCCTTAATACTTCTTGGAACATTCTGAACAGGCTCACCGTCATTCATTCTGACTGCAAGAATCTGTCCGTCATCTAACTCCTCAAGTGCTACCTTTGCCTTAACAAATGTTGTTGGGCAGACCACATCAGTAATATCTACTGTATCATCAATCTCAAAATCAGCCATTGTATGCCTCCTTAATCTTCTTATAGAATTCTTCTCTTCCAACTCTGTCGAGTGTGAACTTAAATCTTTCACTTGGTTTTGCGTTGTCTGCAAAGAACTGGATTGCCGCATCACAGACACGGAATAACTGTTCTTCATTTCTGATAAGCGGAAGTGGTGATTCACCCTTGCTTATAGAATTACCAAATGTTCCTGCAAATGAAATGATATATGCAGAAGGTGCGTCCCACGCATCTGTTGGACAGGATTTAGCGCATCTGCCGCAGTAATTACATTTGTCATAATCAACTGCAACCTTGCCATCCTGCATTGTGATTGCACCTGTACGACAGGCCTTCTCACATACACCACAGCCAATACATTTGTCTTCAATCCACTTAACATCAGCGCGCCCTTGATACCAACATCATTCTCCTCTGCCTTAAGACAGTTGTTCTGACATCCTGTAACACCGAATTTGAACTTATGTGGAAGTTCTCTTCCGAAGTATCTTTCGTCTAACTTAACTGCAATGTCATATGAATCTATGTTACCGCTAGGACATATTGTATTGCCCTGACAGGCTGTGACTGTACGCACTCTCGGACCACATACACCAGGTCTGCAACCGCCCTCTGCAAGTTCTTCCTTGACAGCATCTATATCTTTAAGTTTAATAAATGGAATCTCAACGCCCTGTCTTGATGTAAGATGGACATGTCCGTCTCCATATTTTTCTGCAACTTCAGCAATCTTGGTAAGATTCTCGGCTGTAAGATATCCTCCTACAACTGCAAGACGAAGTGAGAAGTTATTCTTCTGCTTCTGTCTCATGAATCCGCCCTTCTTAAGTGTTCCATAATCAACTTTCTCTGCCATAATATCCTCATTTCCGTGCCATGCACTATTCATTATCAGTAGACTCTAAGGCTGCCCTGAAATCTTCCTTAAGATCATCTATATCCTCTATTCCTACGCTGACTCTTATCAGATCGTCATACACTCCCGAAGCTTCTTTATCCTTGTCGCTTAGATGAAGTGCAATCGTTGAAGCAGGGTGGATAACCAGTGTCTTGGTATCTCCTATGTTAGAAACAATATTAGGAATCTTTAATGCATTAATTATCTTAAATGCTCTTTCCTTGCTTCCAACCCTGAAAGTTATTATCGCACCATAGCCTTTAGTAAACTGCTTATCAGCCACTTCATGATACGGACTGCTCTCAAGTCCCGGATAATTAACTGTAATTCCTTCAAATGTGTCTAAGTATCTGGCAAGTTCATACGCATTAGAACAGTGCCTCTCCATTCTAAGCCCTAATGTCTCAAGTCCCAGGTTATTAAGAAAAGCATTATGTGGTGAAAGACAACCACCAGTATTTCTGAATAATCCGTTACGAAGTTTAATTATATATGCCATTGGGCCGAATTTCAAATATGGTTTAAGTCCCGGATACTTTTCTTTATCAAACTTGAACTTTCCATTAAAAGTAAGTATTCCGCTTATCGCATCACTGCTTCCATTAATGTACTTTGATGATGAATTAACTACCACATCTGCGCCAAGAGTTATAGGCTGTATAAGATATGGCGTTGATACCGTATTATCAACTATAAGCGGAATTCCATGTGCATGTGCAACATCCGCTACTGCCTTAATATCTGTTACATCAAGCTTTGGATTACCGATTGTCTCTGCAAATACAACTCTTGTCTTATCTGTTATAAGTTCTTCAAAACACTCTGGCTTATTATCAGCCACATATTTCACTGTAATGCCAAAGCTTTCTAAGTCTTCAAACAGTTCGACTGTTCCACCATATAATCCACATGAAGCAACAACCTCATTACCCTGTCTTACAATATTAGCTATAGAATTAAATATTGCCGCCATTCCGGAAGAACACGCTACACTTGAAAATCCTTTTTCCAGCTTGGTAATTCTTTTTCAAATGCTTCTATCGTCGGATTATTGATTCTCGTATATGAGAATCCCATCGCCTTATTATCAAATATTCTCTCCAGTTCTTCTGCACTCTCATGCTTAAATGCGCTTGACTGATATATAGGAACAAGTGTTGCTCCGTTGGGATAATCGTCAACGCCATCATGCAGCAGTGATGTGTTAAAACCACTCATATATTTCTCATCCTTTCATCTGTTATGCGATGAACATTCAATATTTATTGAACTGTCCATATATTAAACCCTTTTACCTAGTATGTCAATAGGTTATTTGAGAAAATATAACTGCCTGAACAATCTCAGGCAGTCATGAACTATCATTAACATTTACTATATAATATAACTGTCTATTCCCACATTAGAATTAACCAAATCTGCTATTGTAATATTGCTGAAGTAATCATTAACAAGCTTCTCAAAGTCTTCCCACATCTGTAAAGTCTTACATTCTGCCACCTTCGGACATCTGTTTGGCTTCTTCTCAAGACATGCTACCGGTGCAAGTGAACCCTCTGTTACAAGAGTATGCTAAGCACTGAATAATCCTCGGATTGCGTGCAAGCTTGTATCCGCCACCCTTTCCTCTTAATGATATGAGAAAATCATTCTTGCTTAATGTTGCAACAATCGCTTCCAGATACTTCTCAGAAATATCCTGTCTTCTGGCAATATCCATAAGTGGAATATATTCTCCTGTATTATGCTCCGCAAGATCAATCATGACCCTGAGCGCATATCTTCCCTTTGTTGAAATCTTCATATATATAACCTCTTTTCTAATAACACATTAATACTGTATGTTAAACATACTTTACCACAATGTTTGTATATTTTTCAAGTGTTAAATGAATTTATTTGGCTGGAATACTTGCCGCAACGCATAATTCTCCCCAGCCTCTGGCTGAATCAGGCCATACATTTCCCACCCGTGTTGCACCATTTATAAGGTATGCTTTAAGCTTTTCACCATACATATATTGGTCATTGCCCTTCACAATCCCCATTCCATCAGCATTGCAGCACCCGTAACCATGGGTGTTGCAAAGATGTCCCCGTGACAGTTTTCTCCTTATTTCCTGGAATTCTTATATTAACTCCCGGTGCTGTTATGTCAGGTTTTGCATACAGCAGAAGGCCGCTTTTACATTAACTCCCTGCCTGAAAATGTGGCCGCACTCCCGGAGCACGCCATTGGCGCCAACACATATTGCCCGCCTCGAAGTCCCCGGTATTGTAAATGTGTACTCAGGCGACGGCCTTAAAATCCTGTTGCACTGCTTAATGTCGAAACCGGAGGAAGCCACATATTAAAGAATCCATCCAACACATTTGGCGGTAAATCTTATATCCCATATTCCAGAAGTAATATATCCGCTTGTCGCAACTATGGTGCATATATCTCTTCACCCATATAGAATGGTCCCGGTCCATACGCCTTTGATACGATACGCATATTCTTAATGTTATGATGCACAACCCCGCATTTCTTTCACTTATAACCAGTCTTTCCCCTGTTGGCGCAATAAGTTCAATTCTTGCATTGTCCATTGCCCTTTTCCATATCTGTATACTTATCTGAGGCTCATAATCACCAATTGCAAGCTCTTCATCCAGTACATTTCCACTGACAAGCTGACCTGAATAATGTGTTCTGCCTTCTCCTTCATTGCCAACACCTATACATATACTGCATCTGTATGTTGAACAGCAGTCATCTATAAACATTTCAAATATAGAACTGCCCTCATGATTGCCATAAGTTCCACCATAACTTATATTAACCGCAACCGGCTGACTATATTCAATAGCTTTTCTTATGCAGTAATCAACGCCTTTCATAATCTGCGTTGTCCTTATATATGCGTTTCCCCTGAATTTCCCAGCTTTACAATTATAATATCTGCGTCTGAAGCAACACCGCTCCTTCCACATGCAATAACTGCAACTTCATTGCCATGTCCGGTTACATCCCTAGCTGGCAGTGTCTTTACAGCTCCATTCCTGTAATCTTCCAGTATACTGTTAATTTCCTTGTCAGAATATGTAATGCCTGTTGTCTGGTCCCACAACGTCTTAATTCTTGTTTTCCCTGAATCATCAAGAAATTCACCATTTTCTATATCTATCCCAGAATCAATTACCGCTACTAGTACACCTTTTCCAGTCACGCCTCCATACTGGGTTTCTTCTGCTTTTGCAACATTAACGCAAGCTTCTGACTTTGGCATACAATTCAAAATATAATGCCTTAGGCTTTTCAATAAATATTATCTCCGGTTCTGTAGCAAGTGCTTCAATACTATCAATCGTTGTTCTTACAATCCAGTATCCACATAGAAGCGTAAACTCAGCATTTGTATAAATGCTTCTAATCCTATCCAGACTTCCAGCTGTCTTGACAATTATCTCCCATGTTCTGTCAGAGTCATCAAACCCGGCATCCATATCAGGTACCTGTGCCTTATATCTTCACTTGTATCAGCACTAATCTGCAATAGATTTTCAATTCTCGGATTCACATATAATTCTCCAGTTAAGCTCACATAATATCTATGCTGACATCTCCAATAACATGAAAACAGCTGATGCATACGCACCAGCCGTTAATTAATTAAATATCATGTTTTCTTGATAAATTCTATACGACACTTAGGACACTTAATACTAATTCTGCCCTTTCCCTTAGGAACTCTTATCTTCTGCCCACAGCTTGGACATTTGAAAATTCTATGTGTCTTACTGTCCTTAATTCTTGCTCTTACCTTGTTAAACCTACTCATAAATTTATAATGAATCTTCATATACTTCTGGTTTTCAGCACTTCTTCTTGATATATTTCTTGAAAACATTCTGAAATATATGTACACAATACCAAGGAGTGCTACTGTATATATTACATTACTCCTTAAAAGAAAGTAAGTATAATCAGAACAAGAACTACATATGATAAACATCTCGAAAGCTGGTCCATGCCATATCTTCCATACATAAATCTTGAAAACTCTGCTTAAATCGGTTCATAAAAACATTCCCTTTCTATATATTGAAGTAATTCACATCAACATACATATGGTAACACACAACCCAATAAAAGCAATTAAAATGTATAAAATAAATATGATATATTAATATTCCATGTACTCTTCCCCATCGAGGTTCTTCCAGTAGAACTTATCCTCCAGTATCATATAACTGTGTTCTGAGTTTTCTTTAGGAATTGAAACTGAACCAGGATTCATGTATATGTAATTATCTCTCTTCTCACACTTAGGTACATGTGTATGTCCGCAAAGTAGAATATCGCCTTCCTTTAATGCAGGTATATTCTTCTCATCAAGCTTGTGTCCATGTGCAAGAACGATTGATCTGTCATTGAAATTAAGATATGCCTGCTCTGCAAGTACATTAAAGTCAAGCACCATCTGGTCAACCTCTGTATCACAATTACCTCTTACGCATATAATCTCATTGCGTAAAGGATTGAGCATTGCAATAACCTCCTTAGGTGCGTATTCCTTAGGCAGGTCATTTCTTGGTCCGTGATAGAGAATATCTCCTAAAAGAACGAGTCTGTCTGGCTTCTCTACTTCATATCTTTCAAGCCTTTCTGCAATAATATGCAGAACCGTGTATATCTGATGCAATCATTATCTTCTTCATATTCTGTCCTTTCCTTAGATAAGCCAATTCTTAATTATCTTGCGAGCTTATTAAATGTTGGCACTTTATAATGTGAAGCATTACTTAAAACTGAGATAAAGTATTAGGGACCTTGTATGTATCAAGAACCTTCTTCATAAAAGCAATTGATCTTTTCTTATACTTCATGCTTCGCAATACTGTTACCGCGGCCTCATCATCATAACCCCTTGCAAACTGCTTTGCATATCTTGCAAACTTAGTTTTATCAAGTTCAGGAATGTCAAAATAATTCTGGAATATCTCCATTGCCTCAATAATTCTTGTATTATCAAAATCAAGTTCTACTGCAGGTCTTTTCACCTCTATATTACCAATATGACATACAGACTGCTTACACACGTTAGAATACAAGCTTATATTATCAGACTTAACATTCGTAAGTGAATATTTGTTATACAGGTGTATTCCGGTAAACATTCCACTTGAATTATCCTCTCCAAAGAAATAATTCAGTAAAAGCTCTGTAATATCTCCCTGTGCGTCTGATTTCTTAATATACATACCTCTTCCAACACGGATTATCTCACCCTCGTCAGAGAGCCTTTCGACAGCCCGGAAGAATGCTTCCTGATTCATCCTCTCAAATCCATGCTCATACATATCATTAGCCGACACAATTGTGCCATCTGCCACATTATCAAAGTAATCTAATATCTTATCTCTGTTCTTCATAATTCTTTAGCATAGTGAAGTTATTACACTTCTTCAAGATTAATAGTCTCTGTTTCTTCTGTATCATCATCAGATTCTTCCTTTTCAGGCTTTTCTTCTTCCTTGCCATCTGCCTTCTCATTGATTACCTTGACTTCAACCTCAACGTCTCCGTCTTTCTCATCAAATATAACAACATCATCAAAATCATCATCTGATGCAAGGCAGTCATCCTCATCAACAAAATCAGGATCTTCCTCATCTTCTTCATCGACATAGAAATTAACAGGAATAACTTCTACATTACTGCATACAGCCTTACCAATAATATATACTGTATGGATTCCTTCCTCATCAACATTATCAACAAGGTTCTTAACTCCTGCTATCTTTCTTGAAATATCACATGTTGCATTGACACCTTCTGGAAGAATAATAGTTACTGAACTTGCATTACTTGAGAAATTAATATATACATCCTTCTCAAACACTGCAAGACCAAGGTCTAGTACTGCCTTAGAAGCCACTGCTTTAAGCTCACAGCCAGCAAATACTTCATCTTCAACCTCTATAACCTTCTTCTCTCCGATAGCATTATACTTACGGATTTCATCATCAAAACTATCATTCTCTTCTTTAGCGAATCTTTCCTTAGTCTGCTTGAACTTATCAAAGCAACCTTGCCTGCTACAGCAGCACGCCTACTCCTAAAACAATCTTAGCCAATCCATGTTTCTTTGCCATAGTATTATCCTCCAATTCACGCATTATAATGCAATCTACTCTTTAAATTTAATCACCACAAAATCTTGTTTTAGTATATCATACTCCCTATACAAAATCAACGCGAATAGACACATCCGCAATAATTCTGCCTGTATAGATTATACTCATGTGAAAGCTCAATAGAACGCTTATATCCCTCTTTTTCTTAAAATCAGATAAAAGATAAGGCATATCATATTCCTCTGAAAGCTTTAAACCTATTTCATTAAGCCTGACGCTGTTCTTTAGAGGACTTATTGTAAGCGTTGTCGTAAAATAATCAAATTCACCAGCCTTTGCAGTCTCACAAGTCTTTCGCAGTCTCAGCTCATAACAGCGGAAGCACCTTTCCCCACCTTCCTGCACTGTTCATATCCTTTAGCTATGTCATAGAATTCTTTAGTATCATAATCGCCTTCTATGAAGGAAACCTTATACTTTGCCGGAAATTCACTGATGAATCTCTTCTGTTCTTCAACTCTTTTTCTGTACTCTTCCTCAGCAGATATATTCGGATTATAGTAGAATACAGTTATATGGAAATAATCAGAAAGATACTCTATGCAATGGCTGCTACACGGTGCACAGCTGTGAAGAAGCAGAGTCGGTACAATTCCGTCCTTCTGGAAGCCCGCTATCTTCTTATCAAGCTCTTTCTGAAAATTTCTCTGTTCAAAAGGTATTCCCATATTACTTAACCTGTCCTGTTATCTCTTCTAACGCGTAAAGCTTTTCCATCTGCTCATCAGTTCCTATTGAAATTCTTAAGTAATTATCAATAAGTGGCTGGTTAAAATATCTGACAAATATGTTCTTTTCTTTAAGTTTTCAAATATTTCCTTAGCCGAAACACTCTTGTGTGTTGCAAATATAAAGTTAGCCTTAGAGTCTGGGAATGAGAAGCCTAACTGTGAAAGTCTTTCCTTAGCATTCTCTCTGGTCTTAACTATCTTACCCACGCACTCTTCAAAGTATTCCTTATCATTGACAGACTCAATGCCATAGCTTATTGAAGTTCTGTTCATTGTGTACGAATTGAATGAGAATTTGACATCATTAAGTGCCTTTATAAGCTCAGGATTACCGAAACAGTAACCTATTCTCATACCAGCCATTGAACGTGATTTAGAAAATGTCTGTACAACCAACACATTTTCATACTTATTGACAAGCTCCATTGCTGACTTTCCGCCAAAATCAATATAAGCCTCATCAACAATAACAACTACATCCTGATTATGTTTTATAATATCTTCAACCTTATCTAGTTCCATATAAAGTGCTGTAGGAGCATTTGGGTTAGGGAATACCACTCCGCCATTCTCCTTGTAATAATCTTCTGGAATTATATTAAAATCCTTATCAAGCGGTGCTTCTCATATGGAATTCTGTAAAGGTCAGCCCATACACTGTAGAAAGAATATGAGATATTAGGAAACAGTATTGGCTTGTCTGAATTAAAGAATGTCAGGAAACACATTGACAATACATCATCAGAACCAACTCCTACGAACACCTGATTATCATTCATTCCATAATAAGCTGCAATTGCATGTACAAGGTCTGTAACCTCAGGATCCGGATAAAGTCTTAAATCACTGATATTCATTCTCTCTCTGCCTCATGCACCTTAGGTGTTGGAGGATATGGATTCTCGTTGGTATTAAGCTTTACAACATCTTTAACCTTAGGCGCTCTCCGGCACATATGGCTCAACTCTTCTAATATTCTTCTCCCATGTCTTCATATATAAGTCCTCTTCTTTCACGAATAATTATAATCCCATCTCTTTAGCAACTTCTGCAAAATGTGGTAATGAATTAACAATTGTCTCATAAGATACGCAGTATGCAATTCTAACATATCCAGGGCATCCAAATGATGACGCAGGAACCATAAGGATATTGTGCTTCTTAGCTGCCTCACAGAAAACAGTTTCATCTTCAACAGGCGACTTTACGAAAAGATAGAAAGCTCCCTCTGGCTTTACACATTCAAAGCCTAACCTTGTGAGTCCTTCGTATATTGCCTTTCTGTTCTTGTCATATGCCTCAAGATTAACCTGTGCATCAACACATTTTGCAACAACTCTCTGCATAAGTGAAGGCGCATTAACGAATCCTAAAATTCTTGTAGCTACAGAAGCTGCTGACTTAACATCTTCTGAATCTGTAACCTCATCAGGAATAACAAGATATCCGATTCGCTCACCTGGAAGTGAAAGCGACTTACTGTATGAATAACCAACAATAGTATTGTCGTAATATTTAGTAAGATATGGAACATCAACACCGTCATAAGCTAACTCTCTGTATGGTTCATCTGCTATTAAGTAAATCTCTGTTCCGTACTCCTTCTGCTTCTTATCCATAATAGCAGCCATCTTCTTTATAGTATCCTCTGAATATACAACACCTGTCGGGTTATTAGGATTATTAACGATAACAGCTCTTGTCTTAGGTGTTATCTTTGCTTCAAACTCGTCAAGCTTAGGCTGGAAATCCACAGTATTAGGTGAAACAACCACTAATTTTCCGCCAAAATTGCTTACATAATTCCTGTATTCACCAAAGAATGGCGCAAATGTCATAACCTCTTCGCCCGGATTAAGTAATGTCTTGAATATTGTATTAAGCCCGCCTGCTGCTCCAACAGTCATTACAATATTAGTATGGTTAAAATGTGTTCCGAATCTTCTATTAAGCGACTCAGCTATAGTCTGTCTCACATCCTCATATCCTGCATTACTCATATAGCCATGTATAAATGTTGATTCTTCATTATCTACTATATCCTTAACTGCTTCATTAACCTCTGCAGGTGCTGGAACATTAGGGTTACCAAGTGAGAAATCATACACATTTTCTGCTCCGTATAACTTGGCAAGTCTGTTGCCTTCCTCGAACATTGCACGGATTACCGAACTGTTTTTACTAAAGAAACCATTGAATCAGCTATCATTGTTTATATCCTCCAAAAAATATGACTACATTATAATCAAAATCATTTGATTTTACAACTTTCAATAGATGTAATCATATGTTATTATTTAGATTAGCATTTCATTAATTCCAACTGGGGAAGAATATTATGTCTAAAACTCTTTATTCAGTATACAGATATATTGTTTTAGGTCTGTTTCTTATTATTAACATATGGCTGTTTCTGCTAAGCATTTTCAGTACGAGCAGACTGACAGCTGATGCAAGTGAACGCACTTATTACACAGGAGACCATGTATGGCTTCATATAATCATACTTGTAGTTCTTATTGCTGCAGTCTTTTATCTTGTGAGAAATAACATTTTCACCAGAATTAACAGTTATCTTTCCAATAACGAGAAAACATTTATACGAATCCGCAATATATGTCTTATTATAATTGGTATAAGCGGTGCCGCCTGGGTTCTGCTTACGCAGAGTAATGCAGGCGCTGACCAGTATTATGTACTTGATCTGCAAGAGGACTTAGAAACGGTGATTATTCGGCATTCCGATACAATGGCTATATATCAAAATACACTAACCAGATTGGGCTTCTGTTCATTGAATACATTATAGGTTTCATAGTTGGTGACTATAATTACTTATTCTGGCAGCTTCTTAATGTTGTGATGATTGTATTCACTTACAAGATGTTTTCTGACATACTTGGGATTTTAAAGCTTCCGCGGATTGTAAGCCTGTCCACTGTTATGCTGGGAATTCTGTTTTCCCATGGACTCTCTACAGCGTATTCATATATGGCAATGTTGCAGGGTTATTCTTTGCCACTGCCGCTTTCAAATACACAATGCTTTTATTGACAGCCTTAAAGAGTTTAACAGCTTTAAGATTTCATATATTGTTATAAGTGCTGTTTCCATGATGTTAAGCGTTATGGTTAAGAATAAGTTACATGTGCCGTAATTGCAGGATTTGCAATTCAGGCCATTGTTCCAAAGCTTGTTATCGAAAAGATTTCCGGCTGCAATCTTGGAAGCGGTGCTTCAAGCTGGACATGGATTGCAATGGGACTTCACCCATCTGATGGCAATGTTTATGCAGACGGCTGGTACAGCGGGCGTATTGCTGCATTTTACGAGAATAACGATTACGATACTAAGAAAGAAGCTGAGGTTTCTAAAGCAGAGATTAAAGGTTATATTGACACATATAAAATGACCACAAAGCATTTACATCATTTCTTTCAAAGAAGGTTGCCTCTCAGTGGAATAACCCTGAATTCCAGTGTTTCTGGATAACCAATGTCCGCAGAGTGATATTGAGAAAAGCCCTGTTATCTCGGATATTCTTTCATTAAAGGGAAGCACACCATTTATTGCATTTCTTAATATAATGCAGAGTATTATTTTATTTGGAAGTATGCTTTATGCTATTAATACACTTATTGAAGGTACTTTCGCAGGCACTGCTGTGCTTCCTCTTACTTTTATAGGCGGATTCATATTCCACCTGTTCTGGGAAGGCAAATGCCAGTACACGCTTCCTTATTTCATGCTGTTACTGCCTCTTAGTATTATTGGTTTTACAGCATGGCAAAGAAACTGTCCTCAGTCACAAAGAAGCATTTATACAAATGTGGTGTATTCGCTGTAATTCTTTTATTCATAGCAATTATATTCAACCGTTTTATTATTCTTAATCAGGATAATAAGAGTTACAGACAATACAGGGAATACACTATTGAACAGCAAAAACTTTAACGGGAGGTTTTATGAACAGACCTGATTGTTTATATATTGTAATTCCATGCTACAACGAGGAACAGGTTCTGCCTGTTACTTCAGGCATGTTTCTTGATGAACTTAACCATCTTATCAAAGCCAGCAAAATCAGTTCTGACAGCAGAATAATGTTTGTCAATGATGGAAGTTCTGACAATACATGGGATATCATTACTGATTTATCAAAGAAGGATGAACATTTCATCGGAATAAGCCAGAGCCGTAACCGCGGACACCAGAGCAGTGTGCTTGCCGGTCTTATGGAGGCTTCCCAGTATGCTGATATGACTATATCTATAGATTGTGACGGACAGGATGATATTCACGCAATGGAAGATATGGTTGACGCTTACCACGATGGCTGTGATATCGTATATGGTGTAAGAAATGACCGTTCAACAGATACATTTTTAAAAGAAACACAGCTAAAGGCTTCTATAAAATCATGGCAACTTGGCGCAGAAACTGTATATAACCATGCCGATTACAGGCTTTTATCAAAGCGTGTGATTAATGAACTGGCACAATTCAAAGAAACTAATCTGTACCTTCGTGGGCTTATCCCGCTTGTCGGTTTTAAAAGTACAAGCGTATATTATTCAAGAAGCGAACGACTTGCCGGAAAGTCGCACTATCCTTTCAGCAAAATGCTTAACCTTGCATTAACGGCATAACAAGCCTTAGTGTAAAACCACTCCGTCTTGTTATGTCACTTGGTATTATCGTTTCAATCCTCAGCTTCATCGGTGTTATATGGGCTGTCGTTGACAACCTGCTCGGCAACACAGTAACCGGCTGGGCAAGTACAGTATGTATCGTATGCTTCATGGGGAATACAGCTTATGTGCCTCGGGGTTATCGGGGAATACATCGGAAGATATATATGGAGGTCAAGAATAGACCCAGGTTTATTATCAGTGAGAGGACTTATGAGTGCAATGAAGATGAAAAGTCTTGATGAGTGATACTGGAAACTCATTTCCTATAAAACACTCATGTATGTGTTTCTTATGTGTTTATTTTCGCTTCTGTCCTATTAGAATCCTCATACCTGTTAATTTATAGGTAACTTTTCATATAATTCACGATTTTTCAGCCTGTAAGTATCTTTTTCTCAGGTTCTTATCCTATAAAACCCATTATTTCAACTAATTTATAGGAGTTTTCCAACCAATTTCAGCAAAATTCTTCTTCAAAGCAAAAACACCTATAAGAAGTCATTAATCGACTCCTTATAGGTATTTTAAGCATTATTTTTATCTATCTTAATAGTCAGATTTGAAATTCACCTATAAATCACACACTTTACATCTTTTATAGGTAAACACAGAGGCATTCCAAGCTTATGCAACCCTCTGACGCATCATAGCATTCAGCACTCATGCAGCAAGAATCACTACTTCACGCTATCTTATAAGCTTTCATTATTCCACACCATCAATAAATCTGGCAACAAAACTTAATGCTGCACCAAGCCCTGATTTTCTGCCACCGCCATCTGATATTCTTAAATAATCCGCATCAGTATCAAAGGAATAATCATTAACAAGACGTTCTTTAATACTATTATCATATTGCTTAAGATATGGTGCAACTGTTCCGCCAAGAACAATATCACAGTCCATCATCGTGTATATGTTATTAATTCCAAGAGCCAGATTGTCCATATATTCATCTAACACATTGGAATTATTCTTATTTCCCTGCGCGCCAGTTCAAAGAAATTGTCAAGTGTCATATCAAGCTCTGATGATAATACCTTTTCTGAAACATATGCTTCAAAACAGCCCTTCTTACCACACAGGCACTGCTTTCCTCCAGGGTGAATAACCATATGTCCGAATTCGCCACCACGGTTATGAACACCATTTCTGATTGCGGAAGCGTTAATATATGCACCTCCGACACCTTCACCAAGCATAATATATATTTTTCATCTTCAGGCTTTCCATTAAACCAGTGGTCTGCGTATGCCTCTGCCCTCGCATCGTTCATCACTACGACCGGATAATCAATAGCTGATATAAGCCTTGTAAAATCATAGTTCTTAGCTTTTAATGGTGGTGCTGAGATAAGAATCTGCTTTTCATCATCAAGTATTCCTGGAACTGTAACGCCAACTCCATAATGTCATCTGCGTCTGCTCCAACATAATCCACTGCATGTCTTACCGCATCTGTAAGCTTCTCAATATATGCACTGCTCTTGCTAAAATGTGCTTTAACAGCCATACTGTATATAATCTGGCCTTTAAGCCCGACTACATCTACATTAATATAGTCAGCTTTGATATTCACGCTGATAGCTTTTCTTGCATTATTATTAATAGTAATTGCCTGTGCCCTTCTTCCACCCGTTGAAATGAAATTGCCAACATATTCTATAAGCCCATCTTCCATGAGCATCTTAAGATTCTGATTGACCGTCGGCAGAGACAGACCTAACTGGTCTGCTATCTCCTGCCTTGATATCTTATCCGAATTATATATCAGTCTGAATATACGGTTTTATTAAGTTTTTACATCCGTGTTCGTTAGTTTCTGTGATGAATCCATCCATTACCTCTCGCTTAATCCCGGTTAACTTGTGTGTCAGTTACATAATTCGCCAAATACAGCAATATAATCTTTCTTGAACTTCTCAATTCCTGCATCTGTAAGCGGATGATGAACCATCTGCTCAATTACCTTATATGGTACTGTTGCAATATCAGCTCCTGCAAGTGCGCAGTCTGTAATATGTATTGGATTTCTTACACTTGCACAGATAATCTCTGTCTTAAGATCATAATTAGCAAATATATCTGCAATATCCTGAATAAGATTAATGCCCGGCTGTGATATATCATCAAGTCTTCCAAGGAAAGGGGACACATATCACCTGCTCTTGCAGCTAAAAGCGCCTGATTAGCTGAGAATATTAATGTAACATTAACCTTTATTCCCTCAGATGATAACACCTTAGTAGCCTTAAGGCCTTCAACTGTCATAGGAATCTTAACAACCATGTTAGGGTGGATTGCTGCAATCTCTCTTCCCTCTTTGATCATCCCTTCTGCATCCTCAGTAGTAGCCTTAACCTCACCACTTATAGGTCCGTCAACAATAGAAGTAATCTCCTTGATAACCTCCTTGAAATCTCTTCCTTCTTTGGCGATAAGGGATGGATTAGTGGTTACTCCACAGATAACTCCCATGTCATTAGCCTTACGGATATCTTCAACATTTGCAGTATCAATAAAAACTTCATAATAAAATTCTCCTTGTTAATCACTCATTAATTGTTCTGAATACATTCTTCATTGCAGGATAGATACATCTGAACTTATTGTACTTATCCTCGTATCTTTCTATTATCTTCTCGTCTGGTCTTATTGTCTTTCGTACTTTAACGAGAGCATTAGACGCATCTTCAACGCAATTATACTCCCCGGCTGCAACCATGGCAAGCATTGCCGCACCCATAGCAGGACCTTCCTCTGACTCTAACAGTTCCACAGGAATTCCAAGTACATTAGCCATAATCTTACACCACAGTTCTGACTTAGCGCCACCACCGCACATACGGGTTGACTCCACTCTTATACCAAGACTCTTAGCAACCTCGAAGCAGTCCCTTATTGCAAATGCAACGCCTTCCAGAACTGCCTGTGTCATATCCTTACGCTCAGTATCCATTGTCATTCCTGTAAATGTGCCTCTTGCAAATTCGTCATTATGCGGTGATCTCTCACCCATCAGATATGGAAGGAAATACACATTATTATTGCCAAGGTCATCATCTGTTATCTGCGACTGTTCACCTGTGTAATCATTAGTTCCGAGTATCTTGTCCATCCACCATCCATTAGCTGATCTTTGCACTTAATATACAGCCCATAAGATGATATTTTCCATCCGCATGTGCGAAAGAATGCAGTGCATTATTGGAATCCACTCGAATTCCTTGCTTGAAATGAATATTGTACCGCTTGTTCCCAAAGAAACATTACAATGTCCGTCACCGACAGTACCAGTGCCTACTGCAGCAGCTGCATTATCACCTGCACCGGCGCAACAATTACTTCACTTCCTATTCCAAGCTCATCTGCAATATTCTTCTTTACCGTACCAACACACTCACTACTTTCAAAGATGCGTGGCATCTGTGCCTCTGTCACGCCACATATATCAAGCATCTGGCGCGACCAACGCCTATTCTTCACATCAAACAGCAGATGCCCGAAGCATCTGAAACATCTGTACAATGCACACCTGTAAGACAATACGCAATATAATCCTTTGGAAGCATTATCTTGTCTATCTTAGCAAAATTATCCGGTTCATTCTCCTTCACCCACAATATCTTAGGTGCTGTGAAACCTGCAAATGCAATATTTGCTGTATATTCTGATAACTTATCCCTGCCTATCACTTCATTCAGGTACTCACACTGCTTCGTTGTTCTTCCGTCATTCCATAAAATAGCCGGTCTAATAACCTCATCATTCTTATCAAGAATAACAAGTCCATGCATCTGTCCACCAAAGCTGATACCACCAACTGTTGATTCATCCTGTCCGTCAAGCAGCTCCTTCATGCCTTCCATACATGCATCATACCAGTCATAAGGATTCTGCTCTGACCAGCCGGCCTTAGGGTAATCAATCGGATAACTCTTTGAAACATTTGCAATGATATGTCCTGCTGTGTCCATAAGAACAAGCTTGACCGACGAAGTTCCAAGGTCAATTCCTATATAATTCATACCAGACTCCTTTCCGCAATCATATATCTATAACCGCATCTGTTTATGCAAATGGATTCTCGCTCTTGTAAAGCATGCCCTTAGGCTGGTTGAATGACACATCTTCAACGCCGATATACTTAAACACATCAAAAGTGTCTTTCCAAAATGTCCGAATGCAACTGCACCATGATGTGGAAAATTGCCTTCAATAAGCACATGTCTGTAGAATCTTCCCATCTCTGGAATAGCAAATATACCTATTGCACCAAATGAACGTGTTCTTACCGGAAGAACTTCACCCTGTGCTATGTAAGCGGAAAGCTTGTTATCTGATGAATTCTGGAGTCTGAAAATGTGATATCTCCCGGAACGATATCCCCTTCAAGTGTACCATTAGTAACTTCTTCAGGAAGTGAACGTGCCATAATCATCTGGTTTCTCATCTCGCAGAATGACAATTTGCTCGATGCAGTGTTGCCACAATGGAATCCCATAAATGTATCCTTCTGTGTATAAGCATATCTGCCTGCGATATCCTCATTGTAGATATCTGCTGGAACTGTATTATTAATATCAAGAAGTGTAACAATATCGTCACTTACAACTTCTCCGATAAATTCACTCAATGCACCATATATATCAACCTCGCATGATACAGGTATTCCTCTTGAAGTAAGTCTTGAGTTGACATAACAAGGAACACATCCGAACTGTGTCTGGAATGCCGGCCAGCATTTACCTGCTACTGCAACATATTTTCTTGAGCCCTTATGTGATTCAACCCAGTCAGTTAATGTAAGCTCATACTGTGCGAGTCTGCTTAAGATTTCAGGCTTTTTATTTCCTGTACCAAGCTCTTTTCCATATCCATTACAACATCAGGAATTCTTTCATCTCCTGCATGCTTATTAAAGTTCTCGAATAAATCAAGCTCTGAATTTTCCTCAATCTCAACACCAAGATTATATAAACCTGCGATTGGTGCATTACATGCAAGGAAATTGTTAGGTCTTGGGCCAAAGCTGATAATCTTAAGATTGCTTAATGCGTATACCGCCTTTGCTACAGGTATGAATTCATGAATCATATCTGCACATTCTTCTGCTGTTCCAACAGGATACTCCGGAATATATGCTTTAACTCCACGAAGCTTAAGATTATAGCTTGCGTTAAGCATTCCACAATAAGCATCGCCTCGTCCCTGAACAAGACCTCCATTAGCTGATGTCTCCTCTGCGCCGCAATAAACATCTTAGGTCCGTTGAAATTTTTGCAAGCATTGTCTCAGCAATTTCAGGTCCGAAATTACCAAGATATACACAGAGTGCATTACATCCTGCATCCTTAATATCCTCAAGTGCCTGCATCATATGTATCTCACTCTCAACGATACATACCGGACATTCATAGATATCCCCATTGCCATACTTTGCTTCATATGCCTTTACAAGATTCTGTCTTCTTGTAACTGAAAGTGATTCTGGAAAGCAGTCTCTTGAAACTGCAACAATACCGATTTTCATAACTGGTGTATTATTCATAACTTATCTCCTTTAACCTATACTGTTATATTCTCTCCCCTTAAGCCGTTAAATGCTCCATCTATATGAGCATCTTCATGGGCTATCAGCCATTTATTAGATGCCGCAAGCAGCTTATCTTCTGCTGTTGCATGAGTATTAACTACATCAAGATTAGTTCCCTTTGGAAGTACAACTACGCACTTAAAGCCCTGTCCATCCACACCGCATGGTGCATAATGAAGAGTTGTTGCATACACCTCAATAGCAGTTCCCTCAGGCACAAAAATCCTTCAACCTTAGATGTCTCATATGTAAAATCGTCTTTCACATCTTCTCTGCTACCAAGCAGCAGAATCATATCTGTTGCCGCAATATTAACTTCTGAACTTCTGTGATATTCCAGTGCATTAAGTTTCTGGTTATGTCCATTACAATACCCTGTCTGTACAGGACATCCACCATATATACTCTCTTCCATTACCTTATGAATCTGTGTATTTTCAAGCTTTTCATCACCTGCAACATATACAACATCTTCAGGCATATCATACGAATCCATAAGTTTCACTATTTCACTGGTATCAATATCAGCAATAACTCTGCCATATTTCTTAAATCCAGCATCCAATACACTCTGCAAAACACTACCTCCTTTTTCAACTCATGTTAAACTTTTATAAAGTATCTTTCTAAAAGTCATTCTATCACTGTTTTATTTCTAATTCAATAAAAATCTCCGATTATCAAAATGTATCCTGAAAGATACACTCCCAATAACCGGAGATTAATATTAATCTGTTAAATTGCCAATCTTACAATATAATCTTTGATAATGCATCAATTATAATTCCCATGCTACACCACTCACATAAAGAATCGCAAGAATTCTAAAATTATCCTTCATATCATCGTTCTCTCTGAACAGCACAAGAATACCTACTCCCGAACCAGCAAGCAGTCCTGCCATAAGAGAGCCAAGTCCAAGTACGCCTTCAATATAAAGCTGTGTTAATACTACTGATGATGCACAGTTAGGAATAAGACCTATAATTCCCGCTATCAACGGTCCAATGACAGGCTTATTAAGTATAAGATTTCCCAAAGTCTCTTCACCAACAAAGTGAATTAAAGTATTAAGTGCAAAAGATATAACAACAATAAATGCAAATATAGTTATTGTATGTCTTAACGCTGACTTAAATATGCTTGTCTCACAACCACAGTGGTCATGATCACATACATGTCCAATCTTTTCTACCATATTATAACTTTTCTTGCTTCTTCTCACTATCAGATCAATTACAACACCCATTATAAGACCTATAAAACCTTAATGAGTATAAGCTTGACAAGCACTAATACATCTACCTGTTCTGATAAAATACTGGTATCATCTCGTCTGAAGTAGACATAAAGATGGCAATAAGCGTTCCCATAGTAATTACTTTACCTGCATACAGGTTAGATGCTGCTGTAGAAAACCACACTGTGGAACAGCTCCAAGTAAAGCTCCTATAACAGGCCCAGCCTTGCCAGAATCCTTGACAAACTTCTTCGTCCTGGCACTTGTCTTATGTTCAAGATACTCCATAGCAAGATAAGTCAGAAAAGAAACGGCAACAGTTTAACACTATCAATAATAGTATCAAATACCACATCCATCATGATATACAATCGTCCTTTCTTAAAACAGTCACATAGTTACATATTCATTATGCCTTGGCAAAAGCTTCTTATAAGGTTCTTCTCCTGAAAACACCTTTCTTGCTTTCTCTGATCTTTTCATAATAAGCTTTGTAACAAAATAACCTATTACTCCATACAGTGATCCAAGTAACAGACTCGCAAGTACATCTGTTGGATAATGAACTGTAAGATATAATCTTGAAACTGCAATCAGAGCTGCAAGTATAACTGCGGGAATTCCTTTCTTTCTGTCCCACAATATAATAGCTAATGCCGCTGCAAAGAAGCTGATGTATGTCCTGATGGGAAAGACCAGTCCTTAATGCCATTAAAGATTCCATAAAGATTCTCAAATGTCAGATCTGCATTGAATGGTCTTATTCTTGCTGACAGATTCTTCATAATTCCGTTACACATAATAAGTGACAGAATAAGTCCAATTGCCATACTAAGTCCTAACTTTCTGTCTTTCTTAAATACCGGTATAAATAAGAACGCCGCACATAATAAAATCCAGAATATTCCAGCATTACCAAGACAGGTTATAGCATACATAACCGGATCTGTTACAGGATTATGTAATGATTCAAACCAGTGTAAAATCTGAAGTTCCATAATAATCTCCTTATCATATCATTCTAGTACGCTCCTTTTCAGGCACACCAGAATATTCTATGATATAAGAAAACATTTGTCAATTAAAGGAATACGTTTTTCATAGTAACATTTTCCTGTTCTTCCGCCAAATGGATATTCATATTCTTCTGTAACTCCAATCTGAAACAACCCTCTGTCTAAATCTGAATCTATAAGTTTAACAGTAACATTACCATCTGATGCAACTCTTTCACTTAAAACCACACAAAATTCTTCCATCAGATCAGTCAGTATCTGTTGTCTTTTCCCAGCATCATATGTTGTAAAATATTTATCAGCATATACATCACCCATCCTGTCAAATGCAAAATCCATTGCACCGTCAAGACTTCTGTTGACTTCATCTCTTCTAATATTGTTTCCTGTTATCGACGCATGTATCATGACTATTAACGCTATAACAACAATAATACCACTACATGTAATAACTCCTCTCAAATATCTTCAGCTTACAAAGTAACGTGCAAGTCCTTTATATGTATGTTGCGAAGAATAACCAAACATAGCCGCAGACAGCGGATATTCCAGTGTGTATTCTATATATTCATAATCACCTGCCCTGCTTACGTCTCCATATGTAAGCCTCATACCCTTTCTGAACTGACCTGGCTAACACATAAAGCTTCTTATCTCTAGCTTCCTCTGATAATTCACTATCAGGAATATCCCCACAATATGCTTCAATATAATTCTCAATATACTGGCTTATCTCTCCTGCATCAGAAACTCTCTGATTAATCCTTATGAAATCAATAGAAAAGAAACATACCAATGCAAATATAACAAGATAAACTGATGTCTCAATTATCCCTTCATTAATACCCCTTTATCTGCTATCCAAGGCATGAACCTATCACACCTAAAAGTATATTTCTGTACGCAGACATAGACATTCCAATCATTGTCATGGCAACCACCACTGCACACATTCCTATTACTGCTTCTCCGTATGTATTAATAACATCCTTCATATTCTTATCACCCCTGTAAAGATATTTCCAAAATATTAATCATTGAATAAGATACAATCAGTCCAATTATCACTCCTGCATATTCATCAATAATATGATTCATATAATATACACCTCCAATTATAAGTACATATTAACAACTAACATCATATCAACCGCCATCTTAAATGCCACAAAAAGTTGGTATATACTCAGAAAATCTCATCATGCTTGTACTGTCAAGATATCTGGCACCTCTGCCTTATCTGATAATTCATAATTTCTTCTTACGAGAGCATTAATCGTCTGATTCATGCTGTCCCTGTCTAGATCTCCTATTGAATACAACATTCTGACTGCCGATTGGATATCCATCACATCAAATTCACTTAAGAAACTATAATATGGCATGATATCAGATGGATTGAGTTCAATCTCATATATGAACTTTCCTAAAGATTCTTTCATGATAACAGGACAGCTATCATAAGTATCTTCAACTGCTGACAATAATGGTTTATTTTCAAGATTAACTGCTAAGTCTCTTAGCCATTCTGTAAAACCACAATATAAGTCATTCTTAATTCTTCCTGCTGAACCTTTTCTCTGTGTAAATGGCGTTATTATAAACAGAACCATAACTGCAGAACACATATCGCCGCTATCTTTAACTGTACTAATATGAGAATTATCACTGTAAGCAATAATCCCCATAACGGAATCATCTTTAAAGTAATCTTCTTTGCTTCCGACTTAAATACATTATTATAATCACGCATTATCTGCTTATCTGTTCTGGTTTCTCCTATCCAGTCACAACCATAGTGCTTACGGGTATATATGTAAAACAGCATACACAGAACAACAAACACAATGGAAACGCACTGATATGCCAGTGTATCTGTTATGCTAAGCGGCTCTTTCGAAAACATATTAAGAGTACTGCACATAACGGTAGTAAGCATTGCAAGCACCATGCTTATCATTATTCCTATAGTAATGTCCCGCTTTATCTTTCTTATCTCTGACTGATACTTATATACATTATTAACCCATCTGTCAAAATCCTCCAGAAGCACTTCCATTGCTCCTGTGTATCGTCCACCCTTTTCTTCTACACTGACTAAGAACTTATGAAGTGTCCGTATTCTTGAACAATCATATTCTTCTTCAACAATCTTCAATGCATCTTCATATACTCTTTCCCCATTCCATATTGAAGTTCTTCAATTGCCCGTGAAAGACATCTCTTCAGTCTTCCGCTGCTGATTGCATACGCATCCTGAAGTGCGATATTAACCTTCGGATTCCTGATAAACGAGTATGTCATCTGGTGAAGATACACATCCACATCTGCAAATCTTGACGCTTTACTTCTTTCCATAAAATAATTCCTTACCAGTCCGGGAATCATAATTACAGCCAGAATCATAACAAATAACGCGCGATATAATTAATTCTGTACAACAGACATGCACCATATACAGCAACTCCTGCAAGCATGGTTGATAAAACAAATCTTCTTACAGACATAACGCCATTCAGGTCTGCAATATCCTCCATTAACTGCTTTACAGATAAATATCTTAATATCTTCTTCAATTGTGCCTCCATATATACGGATCATCTATTCCGTATTTAATAAACTTATCCATAATATCCTGTGGAATATCGCTATCCAGAAATTCCCCATCTTCATATATAACAGTACATGTATTCTCTCCCTGATTCCTGCTTAAAACCTACCTGGCTAATATGTCTTCTTTCAAATCTGTCGCAATCAACAAGCACACAAGATCAATATACTTATATATACTGTTAATAAATCTGTCTGACGATTCTCCATTACCCAGCATAGAATACATTCTGTCTGGCATATCCCTTATATCATCCAGATGCATAGTCGTCATACAATAAGCTCCCGTAGATAAACTGTTAAGAAGCTCCATAACTTCTGGTCCTCTTGATTCTGAAAGAAGAACCCAGTCAATGTTATGTCGTAAACCTGCTCTTATAATATCCTGATATGTAATCTTAGAATCCACAAAAACTCAACACACTTGCTATGTGGATTAATCTGCCTGTAATGTATCTCCTGATTATCCTCATAAACACCAACCTTTTCTTCTGCCGGAATAAATGTAGCCAGATACTTAAGAAGTTCTGTCTTTCCTGCATGAGGCTGTCCACCAATTACAGTTGAAAGATGAGCCGTCACACAATTCTCAAGCAATGTAATAATACTCTCAGGAGCATAATCAGACTTAACAAGGTCACCATGCCCAAATCTAAGTTTCCTTGGAATCTTTCTTATAGCCATACTCTTTCTTCCACACCTTGATTCGTGCCATATTGAGATTCTTAAAGATTCAGTATTAGCCTCCAATATCGGGTGCATTCTGTTAAAAGATGCACCCATAATATTGGCAAGTCTTATAGACAGATTATCCATATACCTGTCACTAAGCTCTTTCATGGAAATATAGCAGCCTCTTCCCAACTGTGTTATCCAAAGATTATATCCATCCCACTCGATATCAGTTACAGTGTCATCAGATATCTCATCCTTAATCTCTGAAAAGATATCCTCTTTATTATTCTCTATCAGCTCCTGAAGCTGTTCTTTCTCCATATACATTCCTCACATTACTGATTAGGTCTGCTCGCATCAATAGCATCATATATATGCTCCTTATACGAAATGTCACTAACAGCACCTTTAGTTCTGTCTGAAACAATAGTAACAACCGCTGTAAGCAATACTGCAAGTACCCCGCAAGTGCTATAACGACCTTTCCATAATGCTCAATAATATCATGCATATACAAATCCTCCTCTTAATTAAATTATTTAAAAGTACTTTTTATATTGTGGATATTATCACATATTTAAAAGTTTGTAAAGTATAAAATATATAAATTTCAAAAGACTTTCGCATCAGAATATAATGCAAAAGTCTTAAAATACTATTTCTTATTAAGTTCTATTGTATTGTTTCCATCGCTTAAAGAAAGTACATTTTTCTTGATTGAATATGTATACTCATCTGTCTCTTCTGTCCCAAGGAAACTGATTGTTATGCTCAGCTTTCCATCTTTTGCTTCATACGAAGTAATTGAAACGCTTATCTCTCCTATCTGCTGGATTCCTGTTCCATCATCATTGAAAGTATAAGTATAATCATCTCCTTCCCATGTTCCAACAACCGTTGCTTCCTTACCACAGCCTGCAAATACTGCAATCACTGTAATAAGTACAGCTAATATGCTTACTCTCTTAAGTAATTTCATAAAACCTCCATTATAAATTAATTGTTTTAAAGCCTCTACAACTTTGGTAAATTCCATACCATGAGATGCCTTTATAAGTATATTATCACCTGTTTTCAGAATATGTCCAATACATTTTAACATATCATCTCTTGTTTCAAAATCATGTACTTCACAACCATGCGCATTGTAATTAGTGTCAATATACGCCCTTGTTCCTGCCGCAATCTGTGCGCAAGGTCGCCTGCGGTTATAAGTACATCAATGTCCTTAGTTCCAAGATACATCCCAACATCGTAATGCATCTGTTTCTCGTTCTCACCAAGCTCAAACATACTTCCAAGAATAGCAACTTTTCTTCCAATAGCAGTGTCAAGAACATCAAGAGATGCCTTCATTGAAACTGGATTAGCATTGTAGCAGTCATCAATTATTGTAAATCCATTTTCCTTAATAATATTGTTTCGTCCAGCAATTGTCTTTAAATTCTTCACTCCACGCTCAATCTCAATAGATGAAAGTCCAAGCACAGAACCAACAAGTGCTGCGCCATCGCATTATATACCATATGATGTCCCGGTACAGGTACAGTCAGGTCAAATGTTGAATAGTTATCTGATGTTTTGATTCCATGAATTGTAAAGCTAGTTCCATCAAGTCCAAGACTCTTGATATTATCTGCATATACCCGTCTTTGTTGCTTATTCCGAACACAAGCGGACGCTTGCCGTGTACCTGGCTTATTGTTGATAATTTGTCATCATCTCCGTTAACAATAACAATTCCATCCGATTCATATGATTAAATATCTCTGTCTTAGCCTTAAGAATTCCATCTCTTGTTCCAAGATTCTCAAGATGGCAAAACCGATATTAGTAATAACACATATGTCAGGCTGTGCAATCTTAGATAATCTGTCCATCTCACCAAAATCACTGATTCCCATCTCAAGAACAGCAACTTCATCATCTTCTGTCAGTCTGAAAACAGTAAGTGGAAGCCCAATCTCATTATTGAAATTACCAAGTGTCTTTAACACCCTGTATTTTTCAGATAAAACAGAGCTTATTGTTTCCTTAGTACTTGTTTTACCAACACTTCCTGTGATTCCTACAACCTTGACATCCAGATTATTTCTGTAAAGAAGTGCAAGATCCTTTAATGCCTGAAGACTTGATTCAACCTGTATATACGAACGTTCTTCATCTGGCCTCCTTTTCAGAAATAACGCATGCGCGCCCTTCTCAAAGCATTGTCCTATAAAATCATGGCCATCACTTCTTTCCCCTTTAATAGCAATAAAAGCCCGCCCTCAGCTACCTTTCTGCTGTCAATCGTAATGGCAGTAATCTCCTTGTCATAATCTTCTCCATTGCCATGATATATGCCGTTAACAGCTTGTGTCATGGCTCTTAAGGTCATTCCCTTCATAACACAATATCCTCAATTCTTTTCTTAGGCACATGATGTACCTGATTCTCATCTCTGTAATACTTGATATCTCCATCCGCAGGAATATCCTCAAGCACCACTTCTTCTTTAGGATAGCCAAATGCAATGACATACACAATCTTTAATTCAGACGGTATATTTAGCTGTGTCTTTAACTCATCTCTTTTAACATTGCCAAAAAGCATCCGCCAAATCCGGCTTCTGTAGCTGCCAGAAGCATTGTCTGTCCGACAATTCCCGCATCAACTTCATCATTGACATTCGCAGGGCAGGTTATAACAATATATCCTGTCGGCTTCTCACCTTCAGATGGGCCATCCCAGTCCTTTAAATATCCGGCAAATCCTAATAGTCTGAAAACTTTCTCATTCTCTTCCTCATCACACACAATTCTATACTTAAATGGCTGTCTGTTAGTGCTGACGGAGTAAGTCTTGCAGTCTCAACAAGTTCCATAAGCTCTTTGCCTTGTCAGCTTCTTTTCCTGATAAAATCTTCTGTATGATCTGTTTTTCTTAACAAGTTCCTTAATCATAACTTAACTACCCTCGTTTTATAAAATGCATTATTATACATTTACATTTCTTCTATTCATACTTTGCAAGAGATATCTCGATAATCTTCTCTGTAAGTTCATCATACGATATACCTACTGCTGCCTCCTGAGGAATAAGGCTTGTGTCAGTCATTCCTGGAAGTGTATTAATCTCAAGACAGAATATATTATTATTCTTATCAAGAAGTTCATCAACTCTTGCGTATGTTGTTACGCCTGCTGCCTGGCAGCATTTTTCTGCCCAGAACTGCATCTGGCTTGCAATATCTTCTGGAATATTGGCAGGGCATGTATCTTTGGTAGAGCCAGCCTTGTACTTATTCTTGTAATCATAGAAGCCTTCAAGCGGTTCAATCTCAATTACCGGAAGTGCCTTTCCATCAAGCACTGCAACTGAGAATTCTCTTCCATCAACAAACTCTTCAACAAGTACAGTATCTTCATAAGAAAATGCTTCATCAAGTGCCTCTTCAAACTCTTTCTCGTTATGTGCTATCGAAACACCAACGCTTGAACCACCACAACAAGGCTTAACAACACATGGGAATGGAACATACTCAATCTTATGTCCTTTATGTAATGTAACGCCCTTAGGCATAGGAATTCCCTCTGGTACAAGAACCTTTTTGCAAGTTCCTTGCTCATTGATATAGCACTGCTTAAATAATCTGTACCTGTATATCTGATTCCAAGCAGATCAAATGTAGCCTGGACCTTACCATCTTCACCATTGCTTCCATGAAGTCCCATAAATACCATATCTGCTTCTTTACACAATTCTAATACATTTCGTCCGAAAAGCTTTCTCTTGCCTCTGTTCTTCTCTTAACCTCTGCCGGAATGTCCGCTGTTTTCTTCTTTAAATTGTCAGACAGTTCTCCCAAATCATTCTTTTCTGTAAAAATGTCTTAACCTCACTGTCATCAACACCTAAGAAGATATCAAGCATATTTGCTTCATGTCCGTTTCTTCTAAGACTCTCGCATACTCTGTATCCTGTGACTAATGAAACGTCTCTTTCTGTACTTGTTCCACCTGCTAAAACTACTATTCTCATAATTTCTCCTTTATCCCTGAACTTTTCCACAATATCCACATAGTTATTCACATTTTTGTTAATTGTAAATTTTTGTAAAATTGTCAGATAATTGTAATATATTTATATAATCCACATATTCTTATGCAGAATCTGTGCAAATTATTACGGTCTTAAATGGCTTCCTTCATACTTTGTATGTGCCTGTAAAACCTTTCTTAAAGAATCAATTCTTCCAGAAAGTTCACCTTCTGGAACAACTATCTCCAGTGATTCAGCCATAATATCTATCATAGGATTAGTGAATCTGCTTTTGTATCTTATAAGGACATCAAGCTTTTCCTCATATCCTCTCGCATCTAAAACTTATCCAGGATGCTGTCCCCTGTAGCAACCTGCTGCTCTGGCTGGGCCAGTGAGTTATCCACACTGTCCTCTTTTAATGTGTATGCTTCATCAATTCTATTGTCTGAATTAACTCTTACTGCCTGTGAATTGTCAGACTGTAAATTGTCAGATATCTCCTGCATCGTCAACGGATCTACCTGCTCAAATCTATATTTCTGTGCTACATCCGGATATTTTACATGATCCACTTCACTCATGAACATATCATATGGTCTTACATACACAGCATATTCACCATACATAGCCTGATATACCACCATTTTCTCTTTGGTTTCTGAATGATATGCAACACACTTTACCTGGTAAAGCTTATTCTTAAAATGCTTATAAAATCCGCCTGGTACTAACTGTCTTTCCATCAGTAAACCTCCCTCCAAAATATACTGTTATTTTATCGCACAATGCCGTCTCTTACAACATTTTTAAACACTTTGCCAAATGTTTTACACTTTAATAAGTTGTCTGAGTATGGTAGAATATATTTACATTTTATAAGAGGAGCTTACTATGAAACAGATAGATTTACATGTTCATTCCACATGCTCTGACGGAACTGATTCTCCTGCTGTTCTGGTTGATAAGGCAGTCGATAAGGGACTTGCTGCATTTGCTCTTACCGACCATGACACTACCAGGGAGTTAAGGAAGCTCTTTTAGCATGTGAAAATGTTAATAACAAAGGCCACGAACTTGAAGTTATTCCCGGAGTTGAGATAAGTACTAATTATGATAATACTGAGATACATGTTGTCGGGCTTTTATAGATTATAACGACAATGAATTCAATTCATTCCTTAATAAGCAGTTAAGTTCAAGAGATGAAAGAAATAAGCGGGTATGTGAACGCTTCCAGAATATAGGAATTAATATTACATATGAAGATATGCTAAAGACCTATGGCGATGCGGTAATTACAAGAGCACATTTTGCAGACAGACTTGTTGCAATTGGAGCTGTTGGTGATAGGAATGAAGCATTTGACAGATATTTAGGTCAGGGAAAGCCTTGTTTTGTACCAAGAGCCAAAGTTGACCCTGCAGAAGCTATTGAGCGTATTCACCAAGCCGGCGGTATTGCAATCTTAGCTCACCGGTTCTATATCATCTTGGCAATGCCCAGATGAACAAATTGCTTGACCATATGTGTTCTGCCGGACTTGATGGAATTGAAGCCATATATTCAACCTACAAGATGGGTGATGAATTATCAATAAGACGGATTGCTTCTGAAAGAAATCTGCTGATATCCGGCGGTTCTGATTATCATGGTAAGAATAAACCACATATCCAGCTTGGAACCGGCATGGGACATTTATTCGTTCCTTATGAACTGCTTGATAAGATGAAAGATTCCATGCCAATCACCAACACGCAGAAGGAGACTTACGATGAATAACAAAATTCAAAAACTATACAACTCTTTTAACTTTCATAAAAATAGGTGCATTTACTTTTGGAGGCGGTTATGCTATGTTACCACTGATTCAAAAGAAATTGTTGAGAAGAAGCATTGGATAACTGATAATGATATTCTTGAAATAGTGGCTATCTCCGAGTCAACTCCCGGACCAATTGCAATTAATGCGGCTACTTTTGTTGGCTTTCGTATCTGTGGTTTTGGGGTGCACTATTTGCAACACTTGGAGTTGTGATACCATCCTACCTGATTATTCTTATTATATCTTTTGTACTTAAAGAATTTCAAAGCATAAAAATCATACAATATGCCTTTAATGGTATCAGAGCTGGTGTACTTGCTCTGATTATCAAAGCTCTCTGGTCAATGTATATTCAATGTCCTAAGAATATTATTTCTTATATAATTATGGCATGTTCTTTTATTTTACTGCCTTACTTAATGTAAATGTGCTTATTGTAATTATCAGCTGTGCAATATTAGGTTTAGTAACATCTATTACCATATTAAGGAGGAAATGTTAATGATTTATCTTGAGCTTTTTATATTTTCTTAAAATCGGTGCATTTACCTTTGGCGGTGGTTATGCTATGTTACCATTGATTCAGGATGAAGTTATTGCTCATAATTGGATAGATTCACAGTCACTTATTGATTTTATAGCAGTTAGCGAAAGTACACCCGGACCATTTGCTGTAAATATAGCAACATATGTAGGAGCAGAGGTTGGCGGTATTTTCGGTTCTTTTGTGCAACACTCGGAGTGATACTTCCATCCTTTATTATCATTCTTATTGTTGCAAAATGTTTTATTCAATTTCAAAAAGTATAGTCATAAAGGGATGTATGTCAGGATTAAAACCTGCTGTAGTTGGTTTGATTGGTTCTGCTGTAATTTCGATGAGTTCAACCGTTTTCATACCAGATGGGTTTAATACTACTGTTTTACTGATATTTCTTTTTATACAACATTAATTATATTTCTGATATCCGTAGTTTTAGCATTCAAAAATTAAATCCAATTTTAATTATATGCTTATCCGCAATACTCGGAATAGTTTGCGGATACATATAATTAATTATAACAAAACATCATAAAAGACTCAGATTAACGGTCCTGGATAGTTTAAATTAATGCCTGTATCATTTTTCATCAACAACCTGGAAGATGTAGAATTTCAGATAATAGCTCTCCTGCGCCTCCCACAGTATTGGGTGGTCAGGTGACTGTGTCCTGAACTCGACCTGACGGAGTCTTTTATGTACAGCTTTAGCGGCTTCCTTAATAGTCTTGGTAAGAAGCTCCTGTGTCATGAAGTGTGAGCATGAACAGCTTGCAAGATAGCCGCCGTCTTTGACAAGCTTAAGTCCCTTCATATTGATTTCCCTGTAGCCCTTGATTGCGTTCTTTGTAGCTTCCCTCGATTTGGTAAATGCCGGCGGGTCAAGTATTACAACGTCATATTTCTCACCTGCTTCGTTAAGCTTTGGCTCATCCAATACATTTGCACATTTAAAATGTACTGTATTCTCAAGTCCGTTAAGCTTGGCATTGGCTCTCGCCTGTTCAACAGCATATTCTGATATATCAAGTCCAGTAACTTCCTTAGCACCTGCAATTCCTGCATTTAATGCAAATGTACCCATATGGGTAAAACAGTCTAATACCCGCTTGTCCTTGCACAGCTTCTGCATTGCAAGTCTGTTGTACTTCTGATCAAGAAAGAACCCGGTTTTCTGTCCATTCACAACATCTATCATGTAGTGGACACCATTCTCAACTATCTCAACATTAGTGTCAAATTCATCACCAATAAAGCCCTTAACTCTCTCCATCCCTTCAAGGTACGGACTTTGGCATCGCTTCTTTCATATACTCCACGGATATCAATGCCTTTTTCACGAAGGATTTCCTTCACTTTTTCGACAATAAGTGACTTAAATCTGTCAATTCCTAAAGCAAGTGATTCCACAACAAGCACATCTGAGTACTTATCTATAACAAGTCCCGGCAGAAAATCTGCCTCCCCGAATATAAGACGACACGCAGAGGTATCTACTGTGTTAAATCTGTATTCAACCCTTACTCTCTCCTCAATAAATGTCTCATCAACAACATCTGTGTGTCTGCTCAGCATTCTTACTGTAATCTTGGATTTTCTGTTAATAAATCCGATTCCCATGAAATAATCATCAAAATCAAGCACCTCAACAAGATGTCCGTCAATTATTCCGTCAGACATCCATTCAATTTCGTTATCATATACCCAGGCACCGCCTGCCTTTAAGGTTCTTCCTTCACCTTTTCTTAATCGTATCTTTCCGCATACGCTGAATAAATCTTCCATTCTGTTCCTTCCTGCCAGATAATTCTGACATTTATCATAATTATTCATAATATATTAATCCGTTGACGGATTACCAAGAAAATAAAACATACATACTCCTGCAACCGTAATAAGAAGCGACACGAGCTTAATCCATGAAAATGTAGTCTTCTCACTTCCAAACAGCCCGAAAGTCCCAGCAGATACGAAACAATTATCTGCGCAACTACAATCGTAACCTCCGCTTTAGCAATTCCAAGACCACTTATACTTTTATAACTGTAAATGTTATAAATGCACCTATCACACCTCCAAGAAGTGTAATCTTGTTATCAACCTTAAACAGCTTCATGATATCAGGTCTTCCGTCAATTACCCACATAATCGCACAAGTCGCCAGTGCTGTCAACTGCACAAACATTGCCGTAACCCACACACTGCTTGCTTTCGTAACATTTGTATTAAATGCACCCTGTAAACTCATAAGTGCACCTGATATTATTGCAATCAAAATCCTGCCATTAACTAACCTCCTCATTAATCTGCATAGGATAATTATTAGTTAATAACAGGATATTTATTCATAATGTTATTTCGTACTCTGCGTACTGTTTTCATTATTATTTTTAGTTGTTTTTCTATTGTTGTTGCAAATGTACTGTAAGCTGTATCAACATTTCCACCATCATATACCTGATGAAGCATAATCTCATATCTCATGTATACTTCTCCAACACCGATATATTTGGCTTTTACAACAGAGTCAGAATAAATCTGGTGTAACTTCTGGTAGCTTTCTGCTCTCTTAACCTTTAAATCCGCCCTTGCACAGCTTTTCTTAGCCATGCTTCCAAGATAATCTGCATAATCATAAGAAATTGCTCTTGCAACAGCCTTGGATGCATCTACATTCTTAGTGTACGGATTAACTACTGCCATCGTAGTAACAGACATTGCCTTAGAATCAAGGTCATCTCCCATTGAAGGATACTCACATATTCCATAATCTACATCTGTAACATTAATCTCTGCAAGACTGTCTGCATCAAGCACAGTATAGAGCATATTTCCAGTAGAAAACAGATCTGCACAGTCTTTAAGACTTACTGTATTTCTGTCAATACCAAATGCATCTTTTAACTGAGCGTACTTAGTAAGAACCTTCTTAATCTTTTCCTCATTAAGAGATACCTCAGCCCTGTTCTCTGCATTAACTCCGCCTATATTAACATAGGCTCCTGCTGCATAATTAAGGAACATTGAATCAGGATCCCATTCAAACACCATTGAAACATCCTGATTCTCATCTGTAATCTGATAATTATCACTTATATTACGAATCTGGTCTATAGTATCAACTGCTTCTGCATATTTCTTATTATATACAAGAAATGAAGTGTTGAACGACACCGGGTAACCATATAACTTACCACCATACGAACATGCAGTCATTGCACCTTACCATACACATTCTCATTATAGACTTCAGGATACATATCATTCTCAGAGGTAAGACCTGAAAGATAAGCCTTCTCCATCTCTTCAGATGTCAGAAAATATATATCACATGCATTGTTATTCCTTACCGATTCGTCATATATATAATTAATATATGAATCCGCCTCAATATATACTGGCTTAACAGTCACCAGTTCATTAGATTTCTTAAACTGTCTGGCAACGAATTCAAGATAAGACTCATATGCGCTGTCATTATACCAGACATTAACTGTAATAGGTCCACTAAGATTAAGCTTCTTCGCAGCCTGTGTCCTGTCATCTTTATTACCACAGCCTGCAAAGACTGTCAGCATGGTAACAATCAGCATCATACTGATAAATCTTCTTAATTTCATAAAGTAAACTCCTGATTCTAGAAGGATTTCTTAAGCTTAGCTATGCATTCATCTACATCTGCCTTAGTGATTACAAGTGGTGGAACAAATCTTATAACATTAGTTCCTGCTGAGAACAGAATAAGTCCATTATCAAGTGCTTTGGCAATTACGTCCTTAGGATTAACTGATAACTCAAGTCCCTGCATAAGACCCATTCCTCGTCTCTCGACAACAACATCTATTGTCTCAACAAGCTCATCAAGCTTTTCTTCAAAGTAAGCAGATACTTCCTTGACATTATCTAATACATGTTCTCAAATAGTTCGAACACCTTGGTTGCTGCTGCACATGCAAGTGGATTACCACCGTATGTTGTTCCATGGTCTCCTGGAACTAATGCCTTCGCAACTTCCTCTGTCGCTGCAAATGCACCTACAGGAACTCCACAGCCAAGAGCCTTGGCAACTGTAAGGATATCAGGCTTAACGCCATACTGCTGGAATGCAAACATACTTCCTGTTCTTCCCATTCCGCACTGAATCTCATCAAGTATAAGAAGGATTCCCTTCTCATCGCATAACTTTCTTACACCTTCAATAAATTCTTTAGTAGCAGGATAAATTCCTCCTTCACCCTGTACTGTCTCAAATATTATAGCACAAGTTTTGTCATTAACAAGTTCCTTTACACTGTCAAGGTCGTTATACTGTGCAAACTTAATTCCCGGTATCATAGGTCCGATGCTTCCTGATAATGCTTATTACCAGTTACAGCAAGTGCTCCCATACTTCTTCCATGGAATGAATCTGCATTGCAATAATCTCTGCATCAGCCTTTCCGTTCTTGACATAATAATATTTCTTTGCAAGCTTAACTGCACCTTCAATAGCCTCTGTACCACTGTTAGTAAAGAATACTCTGTCCATTCCTGAAGCCTTTGTAAGTGCTGTTGCTCTACAGCCGGTTCATTGTAGAAATAATTAGATGTGTGTATAAGCTTATCAATCTGTGCCTTTAATGCATCATTATATTCTTTATTGTTATAACCAAGTGCAAATACTGCTATACCTGCTCCAAAATCAAGATATTCTTTACCATCTGTATCGTAAAGTCTTACTCCGTCACCCTTATCAAGTACTATCTGGTAACGGTTGTATGTATGAATCAGCTTCTCTTCTGCTGTTTCTATAATCTGCTGTGTATTCATGATTACTCTCACTTTCCTATTCTTATGAGCACACATTTTCACATGAGCCAATATAATATTATAACCTCAACGCTTACGGTTCGCAATTATTTATCTGAATCAAAGAATTTTTCTGCATCGTCGGAAAGAATAGCTGTACCAACACCCTTGTTAGTAAATATTTCAAGAAGAAGGCAGTGTGGAATTCTTCCATCAAGAATATGTACTCTTGATACACCATGCTCAATAGCATCTATACAGTTATTAAGCTTAGGAAGCATACCGCCGCCGATTGTTCCGCTCTCTAAAAGCGTTCTCGCCTCTGAAGTAGAAAGCTCAGATATAAGTGAATCCTTATCGTCAAAATCCTTATACACACCTTCGATATCTGTTAAGAATGCAAGCTTCTCAGCATTGACAGCTCTTGCAATGGCACATTGCGTCATCTGCATTAATATTGTATGCATGAAAATCATCATCATATCCGATAGGACATATTACTGAGGAAATCGTCCTTAAGCAATGAATCAAGAAGTGTTGTATCAACATCTGTCACTTCACCAACATATCCTATATCCTCACCCTTAGAATACTTCTTCTCAACCTTTAACATGCCGCCATCCTTACCACTGATACCACATGCCTTGACACCAAGCTGCTCAATCATTGAAACAAGACTCTTATTAACCTTATTAAGAACCATCTCGGCAATCTCCATTGTTGGCTCGTCTGTAACTCTTAAACCATTCTTGAATTCAGGTGTCATGCCTGACTTTTCAACCCATTTGCTGATTTCCTTGCCACCGCCGTGAACGATGATTGGCTTAAAACCAACAAGTTTAAGAAGAACTACGTCCTGAATAACTTTTCTCTTAAGTTCTTCATCTACCATGGCACTTCCGCCGTACTTAACTACAATTATCTTTCTGTTAAATTTCTGGATATAAGGAAGTGCCTCAACAAGCACCTGTGCCTTCATAAGTTCCTCTGTCATATCTTTTGCGCTCATAATAATCTCCATTTCATATTTATTCAGATATATTTGCTTTAAAATGCTGTGTCAGATTAGCTTCTGTAATCAGCATTTATCTTGACATAATCAAATGTAAGGTCACAGCCCCATGCTGTAGCGCTTGCATCGCCCTGCTTAACATCCGCAATAGCAATTACAGGATTCTGTGAAAGTATTTCCGTTGCTTTCTCCTCGCTGTAATCTGTAGCAGTTCCATCTTTAACAATCTGAAGCTCACCTGCTTCACTCTTAAAGAATATATCAACCTTTTCAGGGTCAAAGTCAGCACCAGAATATCCCATTGCACAGAGAATTCTTCCCCAGTTGGCGTCATGTCCGAATATTGCTGCCTTGGTAAGACTTGATGTAACAATTGACTTAGCAAGTGTCTTGGCTTCTGCCTTAGTTGTTGCACCCTTTACCTGAACCTCGAAAAGACATGTACAGCCTTCGCCGTCACCTGCAATCATCTTGGAAAGCTCTGTAAATACATAGCTTAAGCCTTCATAGAAAGCATTATAATCAGCACCCTCTTCTGTAATCTTCTTGTTGCCAGCCATTCCATTTGCAAGAACAAGAGCTGTATCATTAGTTGATGTATCTCCATCGACTGATATCATATTAAATGAATCATCAACAATTGCACTTGTCATATTCTGAAGAAGTGCCTTGTCGATATCACAGTCTGTTGTTATGTAGCAGAGCATTGTTGCCATGTTAGGATGAATCATTCCTGCGCCCTTGCACATACCACCGATTGTTACCTTAGTACCTGCAACCTCTACTTCTACAGCAACCTGCTTGCTTCTTGTATCTGTAGTCATAATTGCCTCTGCTGCCTGTGTTCCTGCTTCTAATGAAGCATCAAGCATTGGAGCAAGCTTTTCAATTCCTGCACATATTCTGTCAACAGGAAGCTGCATTCCGATAACACCTGTTGAACCGATAAGTACTGCATTCTCCGGTACATTAAGAACCTTTGCAACTGCCTTTGCTTCTTCTGCACATGCGTTATCTCCTTCAACGCCTGTACATGCGTTGGCAACACCGCTGTTTACAACTACAGCCTGTGCAAAGTCTTCATTATATACAATGTTTCTGTCCCATTTAACAGGAGCCGCAAATACTTTGTTAGTTGTAAATGTTCCTGCTGTAACACATGGCTTCTCACTGTATACAAGTGCCATATCTTTCTTTCCGTTCTTATATTTAATCTGTGCTTCACATCCGGCAGCCTTGAATCCTTTAGCTGCTGTAACACCGCCTTTAATTATATTCATAACATCCTCCTATTGTACCATCACATATACTCTGTCATTGTGCATATTTCGTCGTGTAAATTCTGAATTTACGCTACATTTATTATGGAAACATTGGTGCAAGCTGTAATCCCTCATTCTCTGGAAGTCCGAAGAGAAGGTTCATATTCTGTACTGCCTGACCTGCTGCACCCTTAACAAGATTATCTAACGCACCCATCATTATAAGTCTGTTAGTTCTTGGCTCAATCTTAAATCCTATATCAACAAAGTTGCTTCCCTCAACCCAGCGTGTTTCAGGGCATACATCTTTAGGAAGTACTCTTACGAAATATTCCTTATCATAGTACTTGTCATATGCTGCCTTAACATCTTCATATGTAACATCTTTGGCAAGGTTGGCGTATGCTGTTACAAGAATTCCTCTGTTCATTGGAACCAAATGTGGTGTGAAGATAAGCTTTAAATCATCTCTTCCACATGCATAACCTAACTGTTCCTCAATCTCAGGTGTATGTCTGTGAGTTCCGACACCATAAGCCTTCATGCTCTCATTAACTTCGCAGAAAAGGTTGGCAACCTTAGCTCCACGTCCTGCACCTGAAGTTCCACTCTTGGCATCAATTATAATTGTATCCGGATTGATTATTCCTTCCTTAACCATTGGGTAAAGTGTAAGAATTGATGTTGTTGTATAGCAGCCCGGATTCGCAATGATTCTTGTATCTTTGCTCACCTTGTCTCTGTTAATCTCACATAAGCCATAGACAGCTTCATCAATATACTGTGGTGCTTTATGCTCAAGCTTATACCACTGTTCATATACATTAACATCCTTAAGTCTGAAATCAGCACTCAGATCAATAATCTTAGTCTTTGAAAGAATTTCGTCATTAACAAGTGATGCACATAAGCCCTGTGGTGTTGCTGTAAATATAACATCAACCTCGTTAGCAAGCTGCTCCATATTGTCGTCCATACATTTTGCATCTACAAGCTTAAACATGTTTCTATATACATCTGAATAATTCTGATCTATGTAACTTCTCGAACCGAGCCATACAATCTCTGCATCCTTATGTCCTAATAATAATCTGACAAGCTCGTTACCTGCGTAACCTGTCGCACCGATAATGCCTACTTTAATCATAACTCCTCCTTGTTTTGCGAAGCAAAATGCATATATTCAACATTTATGCATAAAATAACGCAAAATGTAAATTGATAACCTACATTATAGCAACTTTTTTTCTTATGTAAAGGATATTTTGAAGAAATTTTATATTTATACATTTTTGTTGTATATTAATGTATAATATGCATAATTTGTTGTTGCATTTTTAAATAAAGTAGTTTATTATAATCTGCAGATGCATAGCATATGTGTTTTACTATGTAAACTTAATAATATACGGAGGAATATATAATGAAAGAAAAAGTTATTCTTGCTTATTCTGGCGGACTTGACACAACTGCCATCATCCCTTGGTTAAAGGAAACATACAACTATGATGTTGTCTGCGTATGTGCAGACTGTGGTCAGGAAGAGGAGTTGGACGGACTTGAGCAGAGAGCTCTCTCATGCGGTGCTGCTAAGTTATATATAGAAGATATCACTGATGAGTTCTGCGACAACTACATCGTTCCATGTGTTCAGGCACACGCTGTTTATGAAAATAAATATTTACTTGGTACTTCAATGGCAAGACCTCTTATCGCTAAGAGACTTGTTGAGATTGCCCGTAAGGAAGGTGCTGTTGCTATCTGCCACGGTGCTACTGGTAAGGGTAATGACCAGATCAGATTCGAACTTACAATCAAGGCTTTAGCTCCAGATATCAAGATTATCGCTCCTTGGAGAGATTCTAACTGGAAGCTCCAGTCTCGTGAGGATGAGATTGAATACTGCAGACAGCATGGTATTCATCTTCCATTCAGCACAGACTGCAGCTACAGCCGTGACCGTAACATCTGGCATATCAGCCATGAAGGTCTTGAGCTTGAAGATCCAGCTAATGAGCCTAACTACAAGCATTTATTAGTTCTTGGATGCACTCCTGAGGAAGCTCCGGATGAACCAGAATATGTTACTATGACATTTGAAAAAGGTGTTCCAAAGTCAGTTAACGGCAAGGCTATGAAGGTTTCTGATATCATCAGAGAGCTTAACAGACTTGGTGCCAAGCATGGTATCGGTATCATTGATATCGTTGAGAACCGTGTTGTTGGTATGAAGTCCCGTGGTGTATATGAGACTCCTGGTGGAACAATTCTTTACGAAGCTCATCAGCAGCTTGAGGAATTAGTTCTCGACAGAGATACAACAACATTCAAGATGGATGTTGGAAACAAGTTTGCACAGGTTGTTTACGAAGGAAAGTGGGAGACACCTCTTCGTGAAGCACTTCAGGCATTCGTTGAGAAGACTCAGGAATATGTAACAGGTGAAGTTAAGTTCAGACTTTACAAGGGTAACATCATCAAGGCTGGAACAACATCTCCATATTCACTTTACAATGAGTCAATTGCATCATTCAAGACAGGTGATATGTATGATCATCATGATGCTGACGGATTCATCAACCTCTTCGGTCTTTCACTTAAGGTAAGAGCTATGAAGAAGCTTGAGAACGAGAAGAAGAACAATAAGTAATTAAAGAATATAACAAAAAGTATCCCCGGCATGGTTAATAGTCATGCCGGGGATGTTGCTTTTATAATTCATTATGATTTCCTATCAATTCATAAAAAATCCACCACTTATATGTAAATTTCACAGTTTTTCTTATTCAATCTTATATAGAAAACTGTTTTTTATTGAATATTCCTATAACACTTCTGATTTTCTTGACTTTATAGGTTGATTTTCCAACTATCCTTATAGTCTCATGTGTTTTCGACCTATAAGACTTTCAAATATTCGACTACATATAGGTATCATGTTGTCCAGATTAATTATATATCATGATAATCTGGCTGATTGGACTTTTTCTCTACTTTCTCATATGCTAATGTCCAATAACTCATTGACTACAAGGAGGATTGGACACTACAAGCAGCTTATTCAGCAAAAAGTCCAATCTTTCCAGATTTCTGTACTAGTCAACAAAAAGTAGACACCACTTTATATTTTTATACATCATTTAATGAGCATAATACTCCCTATACTGTTTTGGAGTCAGATAATTCAGAGAGTATGCCGGACGTTCTTCATTGAAGAATCTGATGTATTTCTCCACCTCATATGTTATATTTTCATTACTTGTAAGATGGAAATCATTAAATATCTCTGCTTTGATCCAACCATTGATTGCTTCCATGGCAGCGTTATCTGTTGGAGTACCAGCTCGAGACATTGAATGAACTATGTTATATAGTGGCAATAATTCATTGAAACTTTTTGAAGAATATACAGATCCTTGATCAGTATGTAACACCATTTCAAGATCTGGATTTTTCTTCTTAAGTTCAATTAATCCTTCTAACCCGTGAATATATGTCATACGATCACCTTTTCGTGATGAAAGTGAATATGAAAGTATTTCATTGTTCCATAAATCCATAAAAAGTGTTAGTTCATAATAACTTCCCTTTAAATGAAATGCGGTCATATCACTTACAACACACTGTAAAGGTCCTGTTATATCTAATCCTGTCAGTAGAAGATTTGGATAAATGCGATAAGGATCTCCTGGCTTTTTGTATCGATAATGCTTGGAAACACTTGCTATGCCCGCTGTTTTACATAGCTTATGAGCATACTGATCTGATACCATAAGTCCTGTATCCAGACGAATTTTTGCATTTAACCATCTATATCCATGTGATGGATATTTACTATGATATTCCTTAAATAATATAAGATTGGATACTAAAGTTTTTAATTTGTCAGAAGGTTTTTCTAAACGTTTTTTCCATTTATAAAATCCACTTCTGTTAATATCCAGAACATCACATAGATGCTTAACAGGAAATTGAGATGACATTTCCATTATGATTTCGTATTCTTGTTGTTTAAAATACTGTACTCCTTGTTTGCACCAGCTCCTTTCACTTCGTATCCTTTTTTTGCCCTTAATTCATTCGCTTTAGCTATAATAAGTTCATTTATTAATTCTTCTTTGGACATAGCCATATATGTATCAATGTCAGGTGAAGACAATGATTTTAAGACTGCTGAATTTTTCATTTTAGGCACTGTATTAGCAAGAGGAATTCCTTGTGCTTTCTTATAATCTGTCATGTATTTATGTGCACAGGATTCACTAAGACCATAAATCTCCATAGCCTCTTTATAAGTAATCTCGTGTAAATACATACGTCGTCCTATATCCATTCTTTCTTCTAAACTGTGCTTCATGTGACACCTCCATGATTCCATTATTGTATAAGTGACTACCTTATAAAAAATGGTACTCTTATATATAAATAATGTCTACAATAATTGGGTTGGTGTCTACTTTTAGATTACCACTTCATTCACAACAATTCTGGACCTTTTACCTCATTCTCTTGCTTGTAAGGTCCAATCCTCCACACTTTCTCACTCAATTTGGACTTCCACATGCCTCTTCACCACTCCAGCGTCCAATCCGCCACCACAGCTCCACCGCATATTACACTCCACCTGCCAATCCACCGCACAAAAGTCTTCCGTGAGAATGAAGTCAGGCGACTATACAACTTGTTTTCAAACCGTTGCGAAGACACCGGCACTTAGTAAGCTTGGACAGTTGGCTTAACGCCAACGAATCCCAGCGAGCTTAGTACCGCTGCGTCGTAGAACGAGCGCAAGCGTGTTTGAAAACAAGCTGCATAGCCGCCTGACTTCCATTCCCGGAAGGCATCACCCCTTAAACTTTCCCTTATCAATCTCCTTCTCTTCCACTTTCCTGTTGACATATGTCCGAAGCAGCGCATAACACACTGAGCTGATTGGAATAAATGTAAGCATCCCCATTATACCAAACAGATTGCCACCGATTGTAACAGCAACAAGCACCCACATTCCCGGCAGTCCAACTGAACTTCCGACAACATGAGGATATATAAGATTTCCTTCAATCTGCTGTAATATAAGGAATACTCCCACGAATATAAGTGCCTTTAACGGGCTTGTCATCATTATAAGAATCACACCGACTATACATCCGATAAATGCACCAACAATCGGAATAAGTGCAGTAACCGCAATAATAATTCCTATAAGAAGTGCATAAGGCATTCTCAATATAGACAATGTAATAACAAACATCGTTCCAAGAATACATGCTTCAAGACACTGTCCTGACAGGAAATTAGAGAATGTAGTGTTGGTAAGTCTTAACACTTCAATAATTTTATCTGCCCTGTTCTCAGGCATGCACACATACATAAGCTTCTTGCATTGCGCTGTAAGCCTCTCTTTCTGAAACAGCACATACACAGAAAAGACAAATCCAATAAAGAAATTAGTGACTCCTGAGAAAAATCCGCTTATTGCACCAATTCCTCCATTGATAATTCCTTTAGTTCCTATTGAAAGGAAATTCATAACATTTGAAAGAACAGAATCCCAGTTGATTGATATGCTGCTTAACTTTTCCTCATACTCAGGATATGCAGACAGCTTGACCTGCAGCCAGTTGATAAGATTATTAACCGCTGTCGGCACCTGTCTTATAAGGTCAGCTATTGTGTTTACCAGTTCAGGCACAACCACAAAAAGTACACCTGCAATAATAGCCAGTATCAAAATCAGTGTAAGCATATAAGCAAGCACTCTTATAAGTCTGGGATGCTTCTTCTTACAACGCTTGTCAAACAGCCTGTTAAGTCCTTTTTCAATTGCTTTCATAGGTACATTGAATACAAATGCGATGACTGCGCCAATTATAAATGGCATTACAAGTCCTGCAAGATATGATATAGAATCAAGAATTCCAGTCACATTGTTAAGGGCAAGATATATTACAATTAGCACTGCACCAATCGTAATTCCCTTAACAACCTGACTGTCTTTAAAATGTCCTTTGTTCATACAACCCCTCCACTCTTTAAAGTTACTTCTAATATACTATACAGAAGTCCGGGATTCAAACATATTATATAAATTTAAGAATTGTAAAATGTTAGTTATACTGTGCATCAACCATACTCATCATCATTCGCATATTGAATGCTCCCATAAATTTTACTGATGGAAGATATACAAAATGCTTCTTCTGGATTACACAGTCATCCTCATATTCATCATCATACACTTCAAGTCTCATAACTTCATTAACAAACTGTCCCTTACCCGGTTCAACATTGAATGCACCCTCAATAAATGGTGCATAACAGTCTCTGTCACCACTCTGGTCAGGATCATATGCAATAAATGTATGAATCATACTTTCATATTTAGTAATAAACAGTCCATTATCTGCACCGCTTTCCTTTAGTGCATTTCTGTAATTGTCCATCTCTTCTTCATACACTGCTGACTGTTTGTTAATAATCTCTTCTAACTCACCCGCAGTCATAGGAATATTTTCTGCAAAGAAAAATGCGAGTGGCTGGATGCTTCCATATAATAAAAAGCAGCTCATATCCGAATTAAGAGTCTGTGATACCTCAAGCTTATCAGTATCCCCCATATACATAAGAACTGCAAAATTGCCCTTCGCAGTAAACTCCTTAAGCATATTAATAGCTGCCTTTAATTCTGTTCTCGAAAAATGTCTCATAATTTCTAATTCCTTTTCATTTAAACTATCGTTGATTATATCACCTATGACTGATATTTTCACTTCCAAATTTTACTTTTCATAATTTCATACAATCTTCATTCAGATATATGGACTTCAATATGCCACCACTTCTCAAAAATAAGCAGCCGCCCTGTTGATCAAACAGGACGGCTGCCTCTACAAAAAGATTAGGAAAGTAAGAAAGCTTTATCACAGAGCGTCGTTACCGGTTTCACCGGTTCTTATCTTGACTGCTTCCTCAATATCCTTGATGAATATCTTACCATCACCAAAACTGTTAGTATTAAGTTCTTCCAATACCTTATTAATTATACCCTCAACTATCTCGTCTTTTACGACAGTTCTTACACTTAATTTAGGTAAAAGATTGATACCCGGAGTTTCATCTCTTGTATATACCTGACCTGCGCCCTTCTGGTGACCGTAGCCAAATATTGTTGTAATCATTACACCTCTAGCACCCTCACTATCAAGAATCCTTTTAAGATTCTCAAGCTTCTCAGGCTTTATAACTATCTCTAATTCTTTCATAATCCATAACCTCTTTTCTTCACATTTTAATATTCCTTATCACCATCAGGTGTCTTCATCCATACCTTTTCATGCTTCCACTTAATAAGAATCATATACAGCCATAGTATAAGACCTACACCCATATATCCTGCAAATCCTAACCATGTTGCCTTTCCGATACCGATAGTACAGAAGAATGCGATAATTGCCATAATTATAAGAGATGCAATCTTAAGTCCTGTTGCACATTTGTATGGTCTCTCCCATTCTGGATGCTTCTTTAAAAGAACAAGTGAAGATATTGAAGTAATCACATAACACAATGCACACGCGAATGCCATAAGGTCAAAGAATGCTGTAATGCTCTGCATTGCAATGAATCCGATACTTACAACAAGAATAAGTATGTTAGGAAGTGTTGGCTGGTTGTACTTATTAGTGTATGAGAACTGCTTTGGAAGGAAATTCTGACGACCCATAGCGTATATCATACGGACACCTGAATACCAGAAACCAAGTACTGATGTACCAATTGGGAATACAACTCCGACAATACCCATTATAAGGACAAACCATGCAATCTTATCACCGAAGCAGTACTGTAATGCTTCAAATGTGATGAATGGGTGGCAGTCACCGCCATTAGTAAGCTCTGCCCAAGGCATTGCACCTGCAAGACAGAAGTAGAAAATTGTATATATAGCACCACATGTTATAACTGAACCAAGAATAGCTTTCTTCTGGTCCTTAATTGGGAAGTCGCCCTCCTCAACCATTGCTGGTACTGTCTCGAATCCGAAGTATGGTGTTATCATAAATGAACATCCGACAACCCATGCAATACCGGTTGCAAAATTACCACCCCACTGCTTTTCATTGCTGCTTGTAAAGAAATCTGCGAAATTAGCAATGCTCCAGTGTCCACTGAACAGGAAAAGTAATGAACATATAAGAATACCTGCGATACCAGCCATAAGCATGAATGACTGAACCTTGCCTGCTACAACATTTTTATAAAGACTGAGTACACACCAGAAGCACAGTACTAATGAACCGACAATAACTGCCTTGCCACCTGTAAGTCCCAGACCAAACTGATGATTTAACCATTCAATAATTCCAAGTACACCTGCTGCAGGAACGGCTATCCATGCACACATGATAAGCCACGCTGACCAGAAACCTGCATGCTTGTTAATACCTACCGTATTGAATACCAGACACGAACCTGTACTTGGTAACATTGTCGAGAATTCAGCATACACAAATGCTGTTGGCAGTACTGCCAGTGTCATAAGTGCAAATGCCAAGAACGTTCCGGGACCTGTATATGACATGAATATACCATCCCAGTAACACATAAATGTAAATATTGCTCCCGTTGCCATCGCATATACATAAATCAGCTTCATTGATTTAGATAATGCATTTGTTTTCTTTTCGCCCATAATAGCTTCCTCCCTTATTGTTGTTCATGATTTGTTGTCACGAAGATTTCTTATGTGCCTAGCCGAATAATCTAAGATACCTTTCGGCTAATTCCATGGTTCCGTCCATCCAGCCAACACTTAATTCTGCTACCGGACCTGATTCCTGATGAGATGCAAGCCATGCTGTAAGCTGTAATCTTCTCATCATTATAAATGTGTCTATTTCTTCAAAATCCGTATCATTGAACGGAAGAACCTTCTTATATCCTGCAAGCCATGCATTTACAAGCTTTGGAACAATTGGCTTGTCCTCAATAAAACTAAGTGCTGACGCAAGGTCATGTAAGTGCCATCCAAAACCGCAGTCATCAAAATCAATAACCTTAATCTGGTCGCCCTCAATAAGCAGATTAGCTAATCTTAAATCTGCATGTATGAGTCCAAAATTATTCTCATTAGTTCCATATCTTTCAAGTCTTCTCTTAATAATTCTTGAAACCTCTGACAATATATTTTCTGCCTCCGGGGTCATCTCTGGAAATGCTCTCCAGTCACCCCATGCAGCATGTTCACCTATTATCGTGTCGTAAGTCCATACCATACGGTCAAGCTTGTCTGTTCCGTTCCATATCTCTGTCTGACGGTGAAGATAAGCCGTTGTCTCACCGAGATATCTGAACTGCTTTACCATCTGCTCCTCGTTATTCTCATCAGGTGCTTCTCCCGGAAGAAAATCACATATAACGCAGAAATATACATTTCCATCCGGTCCTGTAATCTCCTGTATATTCTTACCATCAAGCCCTTTTATAGGATTAGCTACAAGAAGCGGTGTGTAGTCATTAATCTGTCTTAACCACTTCATCTCTGAATTAAGCTCGTCCAATGTGTGGTAACCCGGTCTGCTTATTCTAAGCACTCCCTCTTTTTCACCTGTTTCTTTGTTCTTGACCATATAGGTTGCATTCTCTGACAGTACTATGAGTTTCGCCTCACATCTGTCCTTCCATCCGTATTTTTCAAGCGAAGCATTTGCAACCGCATCAAATAAATCAACATTTTCAAATGCCATGTCATTATCCTCCAATCAGAAAAGGCGTACACAAATCTCTCCGATTCATGTACGCCTTTGTACTTTTCTTATATTTAATTACTGTCCCATAGATGTTGTTTCCGGCAATGTACTTCCGCCATCAATAACTATCTGTGTTCCTGTTATGTAGCTTGATTCATAACATCCAAGGAATGCTGCAAGTTCTCCAACCTCCTCAGGGTCAGCCAGCCTCTTCAAAGGAACTGCATCTGCAATTGCCTGTATTGCTCTCTCCGGATTCTCCGGGTCTGACTGCTTTGCCATTCCTTCAACAAGCGGTGTCCTTACATATCCCGGACATATTGCATTAACTCTTATATTCTTATCTGCAAATTCTCTTGCAAGTGCCTTCGTAAATCCTACCAGTGCCGCCTTAGATGTTGCATATGCAACCTCTCCAGGATCAGCAACCATATCTCCTGTTACAGAGCTTGTAACTACGATTGCACCACCACCATTTGCTATCATGCTTGGAATAACAGCTTTTGCCACATTCCATGCACCTTTGACATTAATATCAAGATGTAAGTCCCTATTTTCAAATGTGTCATCTTCAAGAAAGTCTTCAAGAACACATACGCCTGCGTTACATACAAGTACATCAATCTTTCCATATGTTTTCTCAGCAACTTCAACAATTCTTTCAACACTCTTGTAATCAGATACATCAACCTGAACACCTGTTGCCTCATACCCTTCGCTTTTCAACTGCTCTGCAAGTTCAAGTACCTTAGGTCCTCTTGCTGCAAGCACACATTTTGCGCCATACTTTGCATACACTTTGGCGATTCCTTCACCGATGCCTTTGGATGCTCCGGTAATTACTGCAACTTTTCCTTCTAACTTTCCCATAACGCCACGCACCTTTCTTAGTTTCCTGAATACAAAAAAGGACACGAAAGCTTTCACCTTCGTGCCCCTTTGCACTTCGACACTAACTATAGTACCAAGTGCCTGAAATTGCAATAATAAAAATATGCATTTTTTCTTTAATTATTAATGTAATTATAAGAAAAAATCTTTATTCATAAAGTGGGTACTTATCTGTAAGTCCCTTAACAAGCTCCATTGCCTTAGCCTGGTTAGCATCTACATCATCAACAAGCATAGCAATTGCTTCTGCAACAACATCCATATCAGCCTCATTGAAGCCTCTTGTTGTAACGGCTGCTGTACCAAGTCTGATACCGCTTGTTACGAATGGAGAAGCCGGGTCATTAGGAATTGTATTCTTGTTACATGTAATGTTAGCTGCATCCAGAAGCTTCTCAACTTCCTTACCAGTCTTTCCCTTGCTTAAGAGGTTAACAAGCATAAGGTGGTTATCTGTTCCACCAGATACGATATCAAAACCTCTGTTCATAAGTCCGTTAGCAAGTGCTGATGCATTCTTAACAACATTTTCAGCATATACCTTAAAGCTTGGGTCAAGCGCTTCCTTTAAGCACACTGCCTTACCAGCAATAACATGCATAAGAGGTCCGCCCTGGATTCCAGGGAATACAGCCTTGTTAAGCTTGAACTTCTCTGCTGCCTCTGCTGAAGCAAGAATCATACCTCCTCTTGGTCCACGGAGTGTCTTATGTGTTGTTGTTGTTGTAACATCTGCATATGGAATTGGGCTTGGGTGTGCACCACCGGCTACAAGACCTGCAATATGTGCCATATCTACCATAAGTAATGCGCCAACTTCATCACAGATTTCTCTGAACTTCTTGAAGTCGATTGTTCTTGCATAAGCAGAAGCTCCTGCAATAATCATCTTAGGCTTGCATTCCTTGGCAATTCTTAATACTTCATCATAATCAATAAATCCGTCTGCTGTAACACCATAAGGAACGATGTTAAAGTATTTTCCAGAAATATTAACTGGTGAACCGTGTGATAAATGTCCACCACAGTCAAGGCTCATACCCATAACTGTATCTCCAGGATTAACAAGTGCGAAGAATACAGCTAAGTTAGCCTGTGCTCCTGAATGTGGCTGTACATTTGCATATTCACAACCAAAAAGCTTCTTTGCTCTTTCAATTGCAAGTGTCTCAACAACATCGACATACTCACAGCCGCCGTAATATCTCTTTCCAGGATATCCTTCTGCATACTTATTAGTAAGAGGGCTTCCCATAGCAGCCATAACTGCCTTACTTACAAGGTTCTCAGAAGCGATAAGCTCGATGTGGCTTCTCTGTCTTCCAAGTTCATCATCCATAGCCTTAGCAAGGTCTGGATCATAGTTTAATACTTCATCAAATGAATACATATAACTTCCTCCCATTATACTTTAGTGAAACAAAGTGTCCCTAGTTACTTATGATATAATTAAATTACGGATTAGTCAATTTAAAGTTGTGAATTCCTGCTTTTTTTAATATTTGTTTCTGTATATCGACTGCAACTCCATATCCCTGCTCCTCAAGTTCATATGTTGATTGTTCAAGTGCCATCTCAAATTTTTCAACCATACTTAAAAAATGCTGCGTTGCTATTCCTTTTCCAAGACCAAGTTTCTTTGCCTCATTCTCAAACGACTTCTGATTTATATTCCTTATATCATATTCGCCATCTATGTTAAGCGACATTTTCTCTGTGCTGCTGTCATATATAACAGTACTTAATAAATCATATATAATTTTTTATTAGTTCAAATGCATCTGCTAAATAATCTTTCCCGTTTTTCTCATATTTTTGTGACGCTGTAATTCCAAGTGCCTGTGCAAAATCCTCCTGATGAAGTCTTAATGGAACTTTCTTCCCATTAATTCTTTGGATGTATCTAAAATCTTTCTGTCATATCTTTCAGTTGCAAATAAAAAATCATCTTCTTTATCATTAAGATTAATAATAAAACTATCTGGTGTCCTAGAATACAGCATCGTCAGAATTATGCCCTGTAATACTGCCAACATTAATCATATTTCCATTACATTCAATATATACCTCTAAATTTCTCATTATCTCCCCCTTACATTAATATTAATATCAAGTCCCAAAATTGAAATTAACTGCATTACTTTGCCAATCTCAACAGTTGTTTTACCTCTTTCTACATCTGATATAAAACTTACACTAAGACCAGTATATTCTGACAAAAATGCCTGCGTATACTTTAATTCTTTTCTCCTGTTCCTGATTATATTTCCCAGTTCTTCTGAATCAGTTATTTTCATGATAATCACTCCAGCATTAAAATAAGCCGTACGGCTCTATTATACATATTCTCTCATAAATAAAGCCGAGCGGCTTTGTTTTGATAAAAGCATTATAATATAAGCCGTACGGCTTAGTCAATTTTCTTTTGTTACATAATTTCATTTTGTTGTAATAAAATAATATCCTGCGATTATTAATTTATATTGTGCCTTATGGGTATAGTATATATTTATCCATTCAGAACTTTTTGCCTTCAAATAAAAAACGAACCCACCCGAAGATGAGTCCGTTTCATAGTCTTAAACCGGCAGATTCTTCATACTCTCAAGACTTATAACAAGTGTTGATGTATTATGAAGAAGTGCTGAAGTTGTAGGCTGTATGACGCCCGTTACACCAAGTGCAATAAGTGCGGAATTGAATCCGACAATCACACGGTAATTTCTGTTAATCTTCTTAATCAGACTGTCACTTAATTTCTTAAGCATAAGTATCTGGTTAAGATCATCTGCGCCGACAGTGATATCTGCAATCTCTCTTGCAATCTCAGCACCATCACTTATGGCAATACCTACATCTGCTGCTGAAAGCGCTGGTGAGTCATTAATTCCATCACCAATCATAATTACCTTTCGTCCGGCTGCCCGCTCTTTCTCTACGAACTTAGCCTTGTCTTCTGGAAGAACTTCTGAATAATATTCAGTAACGCCAACCTTTCTGGCAATAGAGGCGGCTGTTCTTTCACTGTCTCCGGTCATCATGACAACCTTTGATATTCCAGCCTTCTTAAGCCCTTCAATAACCTCCGGTGCTTCTTCTCTTAATGGATCAATTATGCATATAACTGCTGCAAGCTGACCGTTAATTGCCATATAAAGATGTGAGCAGTCATCTGGAAGACTGTCAAATAACTCCTGCTTTCCCGCTGGAATTACACATGCCTCATCCTCAAATACAAAGTGATGGCTTCCTATGATAACCTTGCTTGTATTGATAAATGTTGATATTCCATGTGCAACAATATATTCAACCTTAGAATGCATCTCTTCATGCATAAGGTTTCTTCTGCCAGCTTCATTAACAACGGCCTTAGCCATTGAATGTGGAAAATGTTCCTCAAGACACGCAGCTATTCTTAACAGCTCATCTTCCGGCATTCCGTTAAATGAATATACCCTGCTTACTGTTGGCTTGGCCTTTGTAAGTGTACCTGTCTTATCAAATACGATAGTATCCGCTTCAGCAATTGCCTCTAAGAACTTACCGCCCTTGACTGTTGCACTCGCCTGACTTGCCTGTCTTATTGCTGCAAGTACCGTAATAGGCATAGCAAGCTTCAATGCACATGAGAAATCAACCATAAGTATTGACAATGCCTTAGTAGTATTTCGTGTTAACAAATATGTAAGTGCAGTTCCGCCAAGTGAATAAGGTACAAGCTTATCTGCAAGATGCTCTGCTTTTGACTCAAGACCTGATTTTAACTTCTCAGATTCTTCAATCATCCTGACAATCTTGTCATATTTGCTTGAGCCTCCGGCACGCTTAACCCTGAATACTATCTCGCCCTCTTCTACTACAGTTCCTGCAAATACAGAAGTTCCCTCACCTCTTCTTACAGGCTCAGATTCTCCTGTAAGTGAAGCCTGATTAACCATAGCCTCACCACTGATAACAGTTCCATCAAATGGGATTACATTACCCATCCGGATTATTACATTATCTCCGTCCTTAACATCTTTCACAGATACCTGTACTTCTGCATCATCTGTCTTTAACCAGACCTTATTAACGTTAAGTGACATCGTTCTTGCAAGGTCGTCAACCGACTTCTTGTGTGTCCAGTCCTCTATTATCTCACCTATACCAAGAAGAAACATTACTGAACCAGCTGTATTAAAGTCTCTTCTTAAGATAGAAACTCCTATTGCAGTTGCATCAAGAACTGGCACTTCAAGCTTTCTGTCAAGCAGTGTCCTGATTCCTTTATAAATGTACTTCATTGAAGATACTGTTGTTAATACCGCACATACCGGTGCTGGAATAAACAGCTTCTTAGTCATTCTCCATAACACCTGATCCGCCAGCTTTTCAGTATAATGAGAATTGATTGCTCTTCCTGATGTTGCAAGAACATCTTCAGGAACCTCTATGTTGCTGTATCTGAACTTAGCAATAGCTTCAATCACGGTTTTTCTTGAACATCTGTACTCGACGACTGCATCAGCAGTTCTCTCATACACCTTGGCATTCGTAACGCCCTGCAGATTCTTAAGATAATACTGCAAGGTATCTGCCTGTGCAAAAGTCATGCCAGAAGCATCCATGTGAACACGGATTCTTCCGGGCACATCATGCTTTATTGTGAATTTCATACTCTGTTACGCTTCCTCATTTTCATCTACTGAATCAAGTACAACTTCTTCTGTGTTATACTTTGTCTCATTGATTGTCTTAGCATCAGCATATATATCCTCACAGTTTTCCTGAACAGTTGTAGCTGTCTTCATTATACATGATTTAGCTCTTAAAACTGCTGCTGTACAGTTAGTGTAAAGCTTCTTTGCGTCCTTGCTTGTAAGAATCTTAATTCCTGCTGTTCCAAATAATACACCTGCTGCGAAAAGTCCTGGTTTCTTTAAGTTATCAATTTTCATACTGTGCTCCTCTCTGTCCACATTGGACAATAAATGTTTCTTAAGTTTGACGGTTATTATATTACACATTATGTAACATTTCTACATAAATCCACTTATTGAGAAATCTTCTCAATATAGCAAAAGGAGAGATGAAACAGTTTCATCTCTCCCTTATTAGTAAATATTATTTATTAACTGAAACTGCCTTTTTCCTGTCAACTACACTTGTTATCTTCTGATTCTTAATGTATCCGCAGGCTTCTAGCCCTGACTCAATAATTTTACTCCATTTGCTTTCTGATAAATTAATTGACGAATCATCGTTTAATCTTACAGTATAACCGCCATTATCATTCTCATCACAAGTTATCCTGTACATATTCTTACGGTTAATTGCACCTATTTCTTCCAGTGTATTAACCATTCTATATACAGTTGCAGCCCCAATCTTAGGATCCTTTTTTACTGCCTTGTAATAAATCTCTTTACAGCTTGAGCAGTCCTCTTCAAGAATTACATCAAGAAGCATAAGCCTCTGTTTAGTTATCCTGCAACCCTGCTGCTTGAGACGAGAAATAATAATGTCTTTGTCTTTATCAGGATTTCTGACCACCCGTTACCTCCTTTTAATGGCAGTGGCCTTTGCATTTACCGCAGTCGCCACCACATGTGAACGATTTACCGTTTTTCTTGTCGTGTACCATACTGCGTACAATAAGCGCAACTATAATCACTAATATAACTCCTACTATAATTGTTCCCAGCATAATTACACCTCCGATAATATATCATTTAATTACTTTGTTGCATTTAAAAGTTTCTTAGAATCAACCTTTAATGTCTTACTTTCCTTATATGGTCTGAATAACAGATAAATGAAGCCAACAATTATAAGAATTGCGATTACTGTGAATACATTAAATGCTGTGTCGCCAGTAATAAGACCAGCAATCTGGTTAATTACAAGACCTACAAGGTAAGCATATCCACACTGGTATCCGATTGCAATCCAGAACCACTTAGTGTTGTTCATCTCTCTCTTAATAGCACCCATTGCTGCGAAGCATGGAGCACAGAGAAGATTAAATGCAAGGAATGCATATCCGCTTACTACTGTAAATGTAGCTGCCATGTTAGCATATACTGTTCCCTCACCTGCTGAGTAAAGGATACCCATTGTACCAACGATATTCTCCTTAGCAACAAGACCAGTAATAGAAGCAACAGTTGCCTGCCAGTTACCAAATCCTAAAGGAGCAAATATCCATGCGATTGCCTTACCAATTCTGCCAAGAATAGAGAAGTCAATCTGATCATCTGCAAGCATTGTAAATGTTCCATCAACAAATCCGAAGTATGTTGTGAACCAGATAATGATTGTTGAAAGTGTGATGATTGTTCCGGCCTTCTTGATGAATGACCATCCACGCTCCCACATGCTTCTTAATACTGTACCAACTGTTGGAAGATGGTATGCTGGAAGCTCCATAACGAATGGTGCCGGATCTCCAACGAATAACTTTGTCTTCTTTAAGATGATACCTGAGCAGATAATTGAGAATATTCCAAGAAAGTATGCTGATGGAGCAACCCATGGAGCACCATCAAAGATAGCTCCGGCAACCATTGCTATGAATGGAAGCTTAGCTCCACAAGGAATAAATGTTGTTGTCATAATTGTCATCTTACGGTCTCTGTCGTTCTCAATTGTACGTGAAGCCATGATACCAGGAACACCACAACCTGAACCGATAAGCATTGGAATGAATGACTTACCTGAAAGACCGAACTTACGGAAAATTCTATCCATAATGAATGCTATACGTGCCATATAACCGCAAGACTCAAGGAATGCAAGGAATATGAATAATACAAGCATCTGTGGAACGAAGCCAAGTACTGCACCAACACCGGCTACAATACCATCAAGGATAAGACCCTTTAACCAGTCTACACAACCAATTGCATCAAGTCCTGACTCAAGAAGCACTGGGATACCAGGAACCCATACACCATAATTAGCAGGATCTGGAGCTGCACCATCATTGTCTATACATTGTTCAATAGCTTCCTTAACACCAGCTGCATCTGTTGTCTCTGTTGTTACACTAAGATTTTCCTCATCTTCTACATCATAATCTAATGTAAGATTAGCTGGAACTGTGTTTTCAAGTTTCTTTAATGCTGCTACTGCTGCATCTGAATCATAATCATCAGCTTCTGTATCAATAGCATCTGCATACTCTTCACCTTTATCACCAAGGCTGTCGATATATGCCCCGATGATTGCATCTGAATCACCATACTCATCAGCTACTTCTTCGTAAGCTGAAGTGCCAATTCCGAAGAGATGCCAGCCATCACCGAACACACCATCGTTAGCCCAGTCTGTTGCCCATGTACCAACTGTTGTAACTGATACATAGTATACGATGAACATTACAACTGCAAATATTGGAAGTGCTAAGAATCTGTTAGTAACTATTCTATCAATCTTATCTGATGTAGAAAGCTTCTTCTCAGACTTCTTTGCAAAACATCCACTGATAATTGAAGATATATATGTATATCTTTCATTAGTGATAATACTTTCTGTATCATCATCAAATTCTTTCTCAAGAGTCTCAATCTCAGTTGAAACATCTGGAACATTCTTCATAAGAACTTTAATCTTATCATCCTTCTCAAGAAGCTTGATAGCAAAGAATCTCTTCTGTTCTTCAACAATATCAAGACCAAGCTTATCTTCTACTGCAGATATAGCTGCCTCAACCTTATCATCAAACTTGTGAGCAATTGTATTGAGCTTCTTGCTCTCTGCAAGCTTAACAGCCTTCTCTGCTGCTTCCTTGATGCCAGTTCCCTTAAGAGCTGATATCTCAACAGCTTCACATCCAAGGTTCTTTCCTAACTTGGCAAGGTCAACCTTATCTCCGTTCTTTTCCATGATATCGACCATGTTAACAGCCATAATAACTGGAATCCCCAGTTCCATAATCTGTGTTGAAAGATAAAGGTTTCTTTCAATGTTAGTACCATCAACGATATTGATGATTGCATCAGGTCTTTCGTTAATAAGATAATTTCTTGCTACTACCTCCTCAAGAGTATAAGGAGAAAGTGAATAAATACCTGGTAAATCCATGATAGTTACATCTTTATGTCCCTTTAATTTACCTTCCTTTTTCTCAACTGTAACACCTGGCCAGTTACCAACGAACTGATTAGAACCGGTCAAAGCATTAAACAATGTTGTTTTACCGCAGTTTGGATTACCTGCTAATGCAATTTTAATTGACATTTGACTACCTCATTTCTTTTATATAAATGCTAATGCATTTGCTAACAAACATTTGACAATTCTTACATTAATTAGATTATGCTAACCTGCATGTAAAAAAAATCAGCCTACCTCTATCATCTCGGCATCGGCTTTACGAAGCGATAATTCATAGCCTCTTACTGTAACCTCTACAGGATCTCCCAAAGGTGCTACCTTTCTTACATAGACTTCAACTCCCTTAGTAATTCCCATATCCATAATTCTTCTCTTAACCGGACCATCACCATTTAACCTGGTAACTTTAACAGTCTGGCCTACAGATACATCTCTTAAAGTCATAGTTTATCTCCTTCTTATTTTAGTTTTATATAAGAACTGGCATATTCAGTCCTTTATACCATAATTTTATTAGCCATATCTTTTCCTATGGCCACTCTTGATTCCTTAATGTTAACAATGACATTACCGCCAGCTTTAGAAACAACTGTTACTACTGCTCCCGGAACGAATCCAAGATTCTCAAGAAAACGTCTTATTTCTTCCTTTCCACCAATCCGCTGGATTGTGTATGGAGTTCCTTCATCAATCATAGTTAATGGCATAAGCTCATCTCCTCTTTTTAGCATATTGATAATGTTTTTCATTACCACCTTGGTTAGTATATTCTAATGGTCATTAGATGTCAACAACTTTTGTTATATTTTTATAATATTTTTTAGAACAATTTAACCCCTGATTGATATAACCAACCAGGGGCAAAATGTGCAATCTTTTCAATATATTACAGGCAATAAATAATTATGCTAACGCTGCCCCAAGTTTTTTGCAGTTTTCAACAGCATCATCATCTGGTGCTTCCTGACAGATTACGCTGTCTGTTGCAAGAACAGCACCTGCAGCCTTGCTTCTTTCTTCCCAGTCAGCCATCCATTCGCCGCTTCCCCATCCATATGAACCGAAAAGTGCAATTTTCTTACCGCTAAGGCTTCCTTCTACCTCTGTGAACATTGGCTCAAACTCTGATTCTTCGAGATTCTCTGCTCCCATTGCCGGGCATCCGAATGCGATTCCATCATATTCAGCAACCTTTCCTGAATTAAAATCATTTGCCACAAGTACATCAACCTCTGCTCCGGCTCCTTTAGCACCTTCTGCAACTGCGTTAGCCATTGTCTCTGTATTACCTGTTCCACTCCAATAAACTACTGCTACTTTACTCATTATCCAATCTCTCCTTTTTACTTTTTATATGCTTAAACCGTTAATGCAGATATGCTTCTGCCTCGGTCAAAGACTCTTAAATATACTTCTGTGCATTTTCTGTAACGTGCAAACATCTTCTGGCTAAATGCCTCATCACAATACACCTTCCATACCCCACAACATTTGTAATTACAGCCCTTTTGTCTTATAAACTGGATTACATCTTCCACCGGGTAACTTAAGAACAGTCCTATTTCATGTGGAAAGCATGTGTTCTCCCCCACTCTCTGTTTAAGATGCTTGATGCTTGCTCCAACTTTATAATCTGTATATCCAAATGTTTTCAGTACATTTTGTACTGCTGGCTGTGACAAATCCTTCTCTAATCTGTCAGGTCTGAACACATATAAAAGTGCACTCTTTTCATTTCGCTTTAAAAATGTAACATACACGCCTTTGGCGTTAAGTTTTCTGTTTACACTTGCAAGCTCTTTCCTAAAATCAGATATATTATCATATCTGTAATTAAAAAGGTTGCCCGTCTTTAATCCGGCAAGCGTCGGAGAACACTCTTTTATAACTTCCCGCTCAATTCTTCCCAATACATCTGTACAGACCATTTTTCTTTTCCTTCCATATTGCACTTTATTCTCTTCTTTATCAGCATGCCCTGCTTTCGCTTAAATATGTTTCTAAAACACTTGTAAGCGATGCCGCACTGCTTGAATGTGTTCTTACTATATTTACATCATTCTTCTTAGCCTCTGTAACAGCTGATAAAACCATCTTATGAGAAACCGTATTAGTAAACAGTATCATAAGATCCGGTGTTCCAATCTGCTTGGAAAATCCGCTTTTTTCCTTAACAAATACCTTCGCCTTGCAGCCGTGTTTCTTACATATCTGCTGATACTGGCGTTCCATACATTCATTTCCACCAATAATAACTACGCTCATATTCTCGTCCTTTCATTTACCTTACTTTTGTTAGCTTTGTCTAACCCGTATTTATAAAATAACGGATATCCTAACTGGATACCCGTTATATCAGTTAGCCTTAACTAACTATTAAAATATCATCTTTCTATATAGCTGTCAATACATTTTTACAAATTATCTGTCAAATGGTGCATCGTCATCATTATTGTCAAAGTCATCAATATCCGCATGACCATCTGAATGGTCATGACCGTCAATCATATTCTCTCTGTTGACAACTCTCTTGATATCTCTCTGCTTCTCCACAAGATCTGATAACAGCTCCTTAGTAGCCTTAGGCCTCTTGATATTCTTAATCTCAAAGTCACCCATTGTCTTGTCTCCAGAGCATACTTTAATAGTTCCTACTCCGACAAGTCTCTGCATGAATGAGCGCTCCAATGAAATATCCATAATACGATACAGTCTTACCTCATCATCTTTAACGCTGAAAAATCCTTTGCTTATAAAGAATCTGTCCTTAGATACACTATATCTTGTAAATGACCATGGAAGTCCGAGGAAGAGAATTCTCTTCCTGTCCTTCCATAATATATCTGTGCTGACTTTATCTCTTGCCATTGTTTAAATATCTCCCCTTTACCTTTAATTTCATAAAGCACTATATTAAATAGTATTTTTAATTATAACATACGTCTTACTATAATTAAATTAATATTTCTCATCTTTTATCACTTTTTTCATAGCAAACATTGAAAAATATTCTTGTGCTTTCTGTAATGATATATTGAGTTTTTTCTGAAGTCTGTCAAGAATTTCTTCTTCAGATAATCCAAATTCAAATCCTAATTCAATAATTGCCTTAGCTTCTCCCTCTTTGCGTGTTTCCTCGAATACTGTACACATATCAGCATCAGCCTCCTTTTCAAGCATATTATAATCTATCTTGCAATTAACTGCACCTGTCACAGTCATTATAACGGTCTTTTCTACTTTATGCTCTGCTGCATAATTTATTGCTTTTTCTTTAATTTCATTCAAATTACCATTTCTGTTCAAAAGAATTCCAAAAAGATTGAACAAATCCTTATTATTAATATTATGTAATTTCAAATTATTTTTTCTTGCTTCAACCAAATTCATTTTATAATCATTGATAAATGCTTTCATATCTTCAGGAATATCCAACATTCCCTGTAATGATACCGCTCCATCCCATGCCTTCTCCCCATAATATATAACTATAGTTATTATCGGTATAAATTTATCTGTTCTCTTCATTTTAGAAATAAACTCATCATCAGACAATCCTTTTGCTATCTTATATTTAACAGCATTACTGTCATATTGTTTTTTATAAGAACCATAATCATATCCCATAACTCTCATCGGCATTGCATAATGAATATGTTCCTGACTTTCCATTCCAAGTATGCACAACTCGACATCATGTTTTGTTGATTTCTTTCGTATCTTTATATTATCTCTTGAAGCCAATACACTTTCAACATATTTTTTATTCTCTGATACATAAGATTCTTCCGTATCCATATCTTCAAGTTCATCAGGTTTTATTACCTGTTTCCCCTCATATAAAACCGCATTGAAAAAATCCGCAAACTGTTCATTATTACGCCAATAGTTTTTTACAACAACATCTGCTTTCAGTTTATTTTTTGTTTTCCCCATACATTATCCCCTTTAATTATACTATGAACTATATTCATCATCAATATTGTTTCGTATTTAATAGTATAATATATTTACTGAGAATACAAAAAACCTTGCAGATAAATCAGTCATCTGCAAGGTCTTTTATTTATATTATACAATTATTATTTAAACCAAAATGCACTATTACTTGAAGTACTTAACACCAGATTCGAATATCTTAATATCCTGCTCACCATATATATTAATAGCAACACTGTCACCGCGTCTCTCAGAATGTGCCATCTTACCGAAGCATCTTCCGTCTGGGCTTGTGATACCTTCAATAGCCATGTATGAACCATTGATATTCCACTCTTCATCCATAGATACATTACCATCAAGGTCACAGTACTGTGTAGCAACCTGTCCGTTAGCAAAGAGCTTATCAAGCCATTCCTTAGGAGCAACAAATCTTCCTTCACCATGTGAAGCTGGATTGCAGTATACTCCGCCAAGTTCAGCATTAGCAAGCCATGGACTTAAATTGCTGACAACCTTAGTATATACCATCTTAGATATATGACGGTTAATTGTATTAAATGTAAGTGTAGGTGACTGTGCATCCTGTCCTGTAATCTTACCATTAGGTACAAGACCAAGCTTGATAAGTGCCTGGAATCCATTACAGATACCAAGTGCAAGACCATCTCTCTCATTAAGTAGCTTCTCAACTGCTTCCTTCATCTTGGCATTACGGAATGCTGTCGCGAAGAACTTGGCAGAACCATCTGGTTCATCACCTGCTGAGAATCCACCAGGGAACATAATAATCTGTGCCTGGTTAATAGCCTTCTCAAATTCATCAACAGACTCTCTGATACTCTCAGCATCAAGGTTCTTGAACACCTTAACGATTGTATCAGCACCAGCTCTTTCAAATGCCTTGGCACTATCGTACTCACAGTTAGTTCCTGGGAATACCGGGATAAATACTGTTGGCTTAGCAACCTTATTCTTGCATACATGTACGCTTGGTGCTTCATATAACTTGCTTTCAACCGGTGTAGTTTCCTTAGAAGCCTTAGTTGGGAATACACCCTCAAGGGTATCAGCCCATACGCTTAATGCTTCTTCTACATTAATTGAAACTTCCTTGTATGTGAACTTACCATTATCCTTAACAGTACCAACCTTAGTATAAGCTGTAGTAATCTCACTAAGCTTGTCCGATGGAACTTCTGCAACGATACAGCCATAAGCTGGTGCAAAGAGGTCATCTTCCTTAACGTCTGCGCTGATCTCAAAACCTAACTTATTACCAAATGCCATCTTGCTGAGTGCTGGCACAAGTCCGTTAGCATCAAGAACATATGCAGATACGATTGCCTTCTTCTGGATAAGCTCATGTATTGCACTGTAGAGTGCCTTAACCTGTTCGAAATCTGGAAGATCATACTGATTCTTCTTAATATCAAATCTGACTAATACATCACCATCATTCTTAAGTTCAGGAGTAATAATATCTCCTTCCTTAGCTACATCAATAGCAAATGAGCAGAGTGTTGGTGGAACATCAATATGTTCAAATGTTCCTGACATACTGTCCTTACCACCGATTGATGGAAGTCCGAATCCCATCTGTGCTTCATATGCACCAAGAAGTGCAGCAAATGGCTGGCTCCATCTTTCTGGATCTTCTGTCATTCTTCTGAAGTATTCCTGATATGTGAATCTGATCTTACTGAAATCACCACCGGCAGCAACAATCTTAGCTACAGAATCTGTAACAGCATATATTGCTCCATGATATGGGCTCCATGATGAAAGATATGGATCAAATCCATAAGACATCATAGTTACTGTATCGCATGAACCCTTAAGCACTGGAAGCTTTGCAACCATGCTCTGTGTCTCTGTAAGCTGATACTTACCACCATATGGCATATATACTGAACCGGCTCCGATAGAACCATCAAATCTCTCAACAAGTCCCTTCTGTGAGCATTCGTTAAGGTCTGCTAAAGTCTTTAACCACTTACCGCGTACATCTGTAACCTTAACCGGCTTAAGGTAATCGTCTTCCTGTGAAGGAATATCAACTACAACCTTAGTCTCCTGATGAGCACCATTAGTATCAAGGAATGCTCTTGAAATATTAACGATATCCTTGCCTCTCCAGTTAAGAACAAGTCTTGGTTCTTCTGTTACAACAGCTACCTCAACTGCCTCTAAGTTCTCCTCAGCAGCATACTGAAGGAATTCCTTGACATCCTTAGGATCAACAACAACAGCCATTCTCTCCTGAGACTCTGATATAGCAAGCTCTGTTCCATCAAGACCTTCATACTTCTTAGGAACTTTATCAAGATCTACCTTAAGACCTGCTGCAAGCTCACCAATTGCAACGGATACACCGCCTGCACCAAAATCATTACATTTCTTAATAAGCTTAGTAACCTCTGGTCTTCTGAAGAGTCTCTGCATCTTACGCTCTGTAGGAGCATTACCCTTCTGAACCTCAGCACCACAATCCTCAATAGACTTCTCTGTATGAACCTTAGATGAACCTGTAGCTCCGCCACATCCATCTCGTCCTGTTCTTCCACCAAGAAGAATAATGATATCTCCCGGGTCAGAATTCTCTCTCTTAACTGCACTTCTTGGAGCAGCAGCTATAACTGCACCAATCTCCATTCTCTTGGCAACATAATCAGGATGGTAGATTTCCTTAACATATCCTGTAGCAAGTCCAATCTGGTTACCATATGAGCTGTATCCGTGAGCAGCACCTGTAACAAGCTTTCTCTGTGGAAGCTTTCCATGAATTGTCTCTGATACCGGAACAGTAGGATCTGCTGCACCTGTAATTCTCATTGCCTGATATACATATGTACGTCCTGACAATGGATCTCTTATAGCACCACCAAGACAAGTTGCTGCGCCACCAAATGGCTCAATCTCTGTTGGATGGTTATGTGTCTCGTTCTTAAAGTTAACAAGCCATTCCTCTGTCTTTCCATCAATCTCAACTGGAACAACAATTGAGCAGGCATTAATCTCATCAGATTCTTCCTGATCAGCTAACTTGCCCTCAGCCTTTAACTTCTTAGCACCCATAAGTGCGAGATCCATAAGGCATACGAACTTGTCCTTACGGTCCTTATATATTTCTGCTCTGTCTGAAAGATACTTGTTATATGTAGCTTCCATAGGGGCTTTATAGAATCCGTCCTTAAACTTAACATCTGTAAGCTCTGTTGCAAATGTTGTGTGACGGCAATGATCTGACCAGTATGTATCAAGTACTCTGATTTCAGTCATAGAAGGATCACGCTTCTCAACACTAGCAAAATGCTCCTGAATGAACTTAAAATCCTTAAATGTCATGGCAAGTCCTAAAGAATCATATAATTCCTTTAACTTATCCTCTGGCATATCCTTGAATCCGTCAAAATAAATAACATCAGCAGGAGTCTTGAACTCAGTAACTAAAGTTTCTGGAATATCCTCTGCTGCCTGTCTTGAATCAACAGGGTTAATGCAGTGTTCCTTAATCCTGTTCTTCTCCTCATCAGTAACAGTTCCTGTCAATACATAAGTTACAGCAGTCTTGATAACAGGTGTCTCATTCTCATTAAAGAACTTAACACACTGTTCTGCAGAATCAGCTCTCTGGTCGAACTGTCCTGGAAGATACTCTACAGAGAACACGAAATCGTCCTTTCCCGCTGGAAATGTTCCCTCATAAACATCATCTACCGGTGGCTCAGAAAAAACAGTAGTAAGTGCTTTCTTATATGTTTCTTCTGAAAGATTCTCAATATCATATCGGATAAGAACTCTTACATCTGTAATAGTCTTTATTCCAAGATATCCTCCTATCTCCTCAAGTAATTCTTTCGCATTAACTGCAAATGGTTTCTTTTTCTCGACAAAAACTCTCTTTACGCCGCTCATATCTTCCTCCTGAGATTAGTTATATTAATTATTAATATTTAACCATTGTATCACAATAAAACATATTTTCAAACAACTATTCATGCATTCTTCTTATTATCTTGTAAACAACCTGATTACCCATTACAGTTGGTCCTGTATGTGCGAAGAAAACAATACCGTCTGTCTGTGATATTATCTCACTCTTAACAGTACCCTCACATGGGTCAAGAATCTGTGCTATAAGCTCACCATGATATACAGGATCACCCGGCTCTTTAAGTCTCTTGTAAAATCCTGCATCATAAGTCTTGACTGCCATAAGATCAAACTCATTGATAACACTTGCAATATATCCACTGTGATTGTTGTACTTAAGAATACCCATTCTGGTTAAAAACCTGAGAACAGATGACACTGCTTGTCTTGCAGATTTCTCATCAATCATATCTGTGCTGTTAGTATATATTGAAAACGCATTAGTACCATTCATCTGCCAGTTATAATTAAGTGTCACTGTATCCATTGGCTTAGGCTTTCTAATAACAACGTACTGAAGTCCGAACAGATTGGCAAGACTCGCACTCTGAAATCCTGTATCCATCATCTTTACATGAGGAATAAAATCACCCGGCATATAAAAGCTCGCAAAATGTATGCCATAACTGTAACCCTTAATTCTGTCAAAAAGTGTTCCTGCTATCTGCTTTGTTGTATCTCCATTAACATCCCCAGGAAAAGCTCTGTTTATATCAGAATTATCTGTAGGCCAGAATCTCTTTCCAACATTCATGGAAAATCTGTTAACAGATGGGATAACAAGAATCTCATGATTGTGCGATATTGCACCATGAGCCTCAAGCTCTTTAAGTGCCTTGACAAGCTGCGAACATATATACAGCTGCTGTATCTCATTACCTCTTAATGCACCAACAATACATGCCGACTTCTCACCACCGCCGAATCTGTAGCCTTCTATCTGATAATCTTCTCTATATATACCCTTTAACGAATAAATAATCTCTTTCTTCATTATCTGCCACCATAAACTCTTGCTATAAGAGCCCCCTTATGTACTACCGGATTCTCTCTTAATGTAAATATAATTCCATCTGTAGGCGATTCAATTCTCTGGATTATTCTTCCCTCAATAGGTTCGATAATATCTCCTATATGCGTTCCAATTCCAATCCTTCCCATAGAATCAACTGCTGATACGAATATTCCGCTTTCCTTAGCAGTAAGAAATGTAACCTCACCCTCTGTAGAGATAATAGGTTCATTCACTTCTTTCGGCTCATCATCCCATATCCCCATATGAGACATAAGGTTAAATATACCATCAACAATATCCCTGCAATACTTTGGCGTAATTCTGTTTCCAACACCCATCTCCGTAACAAGAGTAGGCACACCAAGATGATTAAGACTATAGGCAAGAGTTGCATCAAGCACAGTAATTGACGAATATATCCACACAAATTGTGCATTCATCATCTTCGCATAAGGAAGAAGCTTTTCCTGCGTATCATCATTAATTCTTACCTGTGGCATCTCATTTACAAATATATTGCTTGAATGGATATCAATACACAGATCGCTTCCAATAATATCTTCAATAATACCTGCTGCCACATATTCAGCCATAGCACCATTGTTATCGCCAGGGAAAACCCTGTTCATATCAAGGTCAAACATAGGAATTCCTCTTGAACCTGTATCAAGTCCAAGAGGATTAATATCTGGATAAATATCTACAATTCCTTTAAGCTTATTCTTCTCTCTTTCAATCCTTCTGATAACCTCATAGCAGATATACTGTCCGTCAAGTTCATCCCCATGAGTGCCTGTAACTATAGAAATCCTTGGCATATCAATGCCGTTTTCTTCATTCGTAAGTCTGTTCTTTCTTACTACCAGCCTTTCATGCACCGGCAATTCCACCGAAACAACTTCTTCTATCATAATACTCTCCCTGTAATATACTTATTCATCATAATCCCTAAGAATAATCGTGCTTGGCGTCTTCTTAACAATAATATGTGAAAATACAGAACTTGGCATGTAAGTCTTATCATCCATATATATCCTGCTTCCCGGATATATATGATTCTTTACTTTAACAACTGCTCTCTCTGAATCTCTTATAAGATTGTATAATGCCTTGCTCTTTTCTTCAAGCTTGGCTTTCTGAGCCATCTTTACAATCTTTGACTGAGTAACTCTCAATGCCATTTTACTATCATACTTTTCAGGCATGTTCTGTTTAATCATCTCAAACTTCTTATTAGCCATTTCAAAAGTTTCAATCTGTCCGTCTACTTCCTTAAGTTCCATAATAAGTTCTGCATATTCTTTTCTGATTTCTTTGGTCGAACCAACTCTCAACAAAGTCTTTACATTGCTTTCATGTCCACATGATGTAGTACTGATTCCCATAACTCCAGTTACATCACCACCTATAATAGAACCTATGGGTCCCTCAACAAATATCATGCCATATGTAAGCACCCTGCAGTTAAGAATATAATTACACTGTAAGTCTCCTTTGGCAATAACCTCTGTATTCTCAAAAAATCTGCCTGATATATTTCCCCCTGCCTCGATTTTTCCTGAATTCTTAGTATTAACACCATCCTTTAATACAATATCTTTCCCAGCAATAAGTGTTGCTCCCTCAACGAAGCCTCCAACATATATACTTCCCATGGCATGCACTGTTACACCACTTCTCACACTGCCTGTAATATTAACATCCCCGTTAAAGTCAATATTCCCCATGCTCATATCTAGATTACCATTAACCTCATATACATTAACAACACTTAAATCATAGTTACAGTATTCAATCTTTCCAGATATTGCAGCATAAGTTTCTTTACCATCATCAGATGTCTTAAAGCCCTTACCATGCAGTCTTGGCTTTGGTTTACCCTGCTTAGGAACGAGCAGCTTTCCACATACATCAAAGCCAAACTCCCCTTTAGTCGGCTCATGATATCTTGCCAGCAAATCACCCTCATTAACCTTTTCAAATCTCTTCTGGTTAAAGTAATCAATAGAACCATCTTCTCTTACTGTAGGTCTGTTATTATTAATTGCATCTGTATCAAAGAAAAACTCATAATATCCATCTTTTCCTGCCTCTACCGGTTTACCAAAAGCAACTTCAACAGGCTGGTCATATATTTTTTGTAAAATCATCCATCGAATTTTTTCTTCATCTATTCCCGTCTTAATTCCATTAAGCGATAGCTTATTCATGACTTCATCATATGTATAACCATCCTCGCATCTGCCAAGCCTGACTGATGCGCTCATATTATCATCTGCAATATATACATAAACCTCATGTAACTCGATATCATCTATATCAGCTGTTTCATTAACTATTTCTGTATTGCTCATGCTGTTCCCCCTTTCCGAAGGTCTTATCCATTCATTATCAAAACACTGTGCTGTAATAGCTGCATCTTAACATCCATACTTAAGCAGCCCATCCAGATTACTTCCCCTCTCAAGTGCAAGTCTTATCTTCTCCATCTCTTTAAAGGTATATCTTGGATCAGCATATAAAGAAACATCCACACCGCTTGTAAGTCCCATAAGAATTTCCTGTGACTGCAATTCATTAAGTGCAGGCTTCTCATCATTCCATTTATCAGAAATTCTGTGTCTTGCCTCTTTCATGCTTACCGCATCAATAAACGGATCTGCATATTCAGAAACATCTATTCCTTCTTCAAGTCCAAGTCTTATCTGCTTCATCTGTCCTGATGAAAATCCAACCATGTTATATGGAGTAACATCAATCCCTTCCTCAAGTCCAAGTCTAATCTGTTCCATCTGTTTCCCATTATATTCATGAAGCAGATACTTAGTTATATCGACACAATTGTGTATTCCCAGCCTTATCTCATTGAGCTGATATTCATCATAATTATCCTCAACAAAAAATGTAAGGTCAATCTCTTCTTTTCTTGCAAGTCTTATCTGTCTTAATACCTCTCCTGAATAACCAAGCTTTGCATACCTGGTCAGATCATAATTAAGCTCTGATGCAAGCCTTATCTCTCTCATAACAGAATGACTGAACTTAGGATTACATATATCATCCATATTCATTCCGCTACGCACAGCCTGCTTCAGTTCTTCCATCTGCATATAATCATACTGTGCATCTGCAAATCTGCTTACATCAAGTTTTTCTTCCAGACCAAGTCTTAATGCTTTCATCTGGGCAGCATTGAATTCCTCTTTGCAATACACACTCACATCAACGCCATTCTCAATTCCTCTGATAATCTCAATAGCCTGTAATTCATCAAATCCCAGAGACTGCCAGACCTGCTTGTCTACAGTTTTGCTTTCTATATTCTTATTAATCTCTTCCACGTTCTGCATAAGCCCATCTCCCATAATCAAACCAAATCATCATATATCCGGACCTTAATAATATCTGTCTAAATTTTATCACACATACAGTCCGACTACAAGTTCTAACATTGTACATTTTTTATCAATGCTCTACATATCCTGTTCCGTCCAGAAATCCTTAATACATTTATAAGCATTACCCAGACTGACTGGAAATATCCTATTCCACTCCCTAGGATACATACGCTCATATTCACCAGTCATGAATCTGTCATCCAGAAGTGCAATAACGCCCTTATCCGTATCCGTCCTTATAACCCTTCCTGCTGCCTGAAGCACCTTATTCATTCCCGGAATAACATAAGCATAAGAATATCCATTTTTGCCAAACTCATCAAAATAATCCCTTAGAATGTTACGCTCCCTGCACACCATCGGAATCCCAGTTCCGACAATGACAGCTCCGATAAGGCTCTCATCCTTTAAGTCAATTCCTTCGGAAAATATTCCTCCAAGCACACAGAAGCCCGCAAGCGAAGCCCCTTCTGGAAGTTCCTTGTAAAATGCTGATAAGAAATTTTCCTTGTCAGCCTCCTTCATAAACCTTCCCTGCACAAGCACATTCACACAGCTTTCTGGTAAAAATGTATCTTCTCCACCACATTCGGTCACATTAACACCACTTTTCCACCTGAAGCACTCAAGAACACTCTCCATGTAAGAATATGACGGAAAAAACACCATATATCTGCCGCTTCTGCCAGAAATCATATGCATAATATAATCATGTACCTTGGCATATTCCCTTGCGTTTCTTCTTGTATAACGGCTTGTCACATCAGTAGCCACGACAATTCTCTTATTATCAGGTTCAAAAGAAGAGTGTGCATACACCGCTCTTTCTGATACATCACCTGAAAGCATTTCCTTAAAATAATTGACCGGAAGCAGCGTTGCTGAGAAGAATACCGTGCTTCTGCCCTGTGAAAGTCTCTCACTTATGTTGCCAGACGGGTCAACGCAGTACAGATGTACAAGAAAGTTTCCATCATTATCATGTTCATTATAATAGACATATTTTTCATCAGCACAGTCATACATATTAAGAAAATGTCTCACTGCAAAGAAAAACTCGAGCAGCTCGTTAGTCACAGGCTCACCCTTATGCCTTTCCATAAACTTCTGCATAAGTCCCATTACACGCTCAAGGCTGGCTGGAAATGTTCCAAGACCACTCACAACCATGAATGTATCGCACTGTCTTTTATATTCGAGCAACTGCTTGTTACATCTGTCAAGTGCGCCTGCAAGCCGTTTGTCCATCTCTTTGACAAGCTTCTTAGCCGCAAGAAAATCTTCTTTTTTCAACACTGCACTGTACATTTCTCTTGCTCTGTCCACAAGGTTATGTGCTTCATCCACAAGAAACACATAATCACCTTTCGCACCATTGCCAAAATACCTCTTAAGCGACGCATCCGGGTCAAATACATAATTATAATCACATATAATTCCATCACACCAGTACGAAACATCAAGCGACATCTCAAACGGGCAGACATTATGTCTGTTGGCATATTCCATGACATTATCTCTTCCGATAATCATCTGGCTCGTTATTATGTCGTACACAGCATCATTAATCCTGTCAAAATGCCCCTTGGCATAAGGACATGCCACGGGGTTGCAGTTGCGCTCATCAAGTGGACATATTTTGTCCTTCGCTGTAAGAGTAACAGTTCTCATATGAAGCCCGTTATCTCTTAATATAGCATAAGTATCCTCCGCAACAGTTCTCGTTATTGTCTTTGACGTCAGGTAAAATATCTTGTCTGACATCTGCTGTCCTAACGCCTGCACAGCCGGGAACACAGTAGACAACGTCTTTCCGACACCTGTAGGTGCCTGAATATATAGATTGGTATTATCTTCAATAGCCCTGTATACACTCACGCACAGATTCTTCTGCCCCTCCCTGTATTCATAAGGAAACTTAAGTTCTCTGATTGATTCCGTCCTTTTATGCCTCTCATCAAATGTATAATCAGTCCATCTCTTAAAGCCTGTAATCAGCTTATTAAACCACTCTTCAATTCTTTCAAATGTATATTCTTCCAGAAACTTGTTGATTGTCTCAGGCTCAGGAGTAACGTAAGTCATCTGGATTCCAATCTTTGACAGCTTCTTCTGGCTTGCATATATATAACCATATACCAGTGCCTGGGCTTTATGCACATAGACCGGTTCTTTCAGCAGAGAAACATCTGTCTGCATAGTCTTTATCTCATCAATTATTGCATCGTTCTCCGGCTCTTTATTGCCATCCTCGTCATAATTAATATCTGCAATAATACCGTCAGCCCTGCCTTCAACCTGTAATACATACTCAATCCCTAAGTCAGATACAAGCGGTATCTCAATCTTTAAAGGCACTTCTGCATGATACATAGTTCCCATGCTGTGCTGGATTTTCCTGTGAATCCTTGCTCCCTCCTGCATGATTTTCACATCATTGCTGCCTGTATTCCTGTTGTCAATATCACCTTCTGCACACATGAATTCCACAAGATTTCTTACAGATATTCGAAAGCAGTTTCCATTTACAGAGTACATACTATCTCCATTCAATAATGTTCTTCAATATCATATATATAGGCATTGCCTGTCTTTCCGACTCTTTTAACCTGTTCCATGTAATTAAGCATTGCAAGTACACTGGCAGCAGTCTGCCTGTCAATATGCGCTGCATTTGCAAAATCCGCTGAAGTAAAGTTCTTCTCAAGTCCCTCTGGTACAAACTGCATATAATCCTGTGGACAGTCCAGTTCAACTATCTTTCTTATTCCAACAGGAATGCGGTCATAACGCACACTTCCGCGCTTCTTATCGTAACTCCAGCCATTAAGAAGCTTATATTCTTCCATATCAATCAGCATCAATGTAACCTTAAGATTCTGATTCTTTAAAAATGCTTTAATCTTATACAGTTCAAACATCGCATCATACACAGAACATCGCTTCGGAGACTTTCTTCTAGAAGTAATGTCCCCTGTTTCCGGCTCAATCCAGCTTAAATACTTCTCATATGGCATTGGATATACAACCCTCACCTGATATTCATTCAGGAACACTGACAACTTATCCCTTAACTTGTTAAGCTGCCTCGTCTGAATCTCAATTATCCCATGCTCGTTATATATATCTGCAAAATAACCATCTATTGCAACCTCATGATTATCCTCATCGGGTTCATAATACATTTTTAATACTGCATGCAGTGTCTTTTCCGACAAAGTACCTATCCCCTTGTCATTATGGCTCTTGCCGATTATCTTCTCTTTCGCCGCGTCAAAAGCCTGACTGTCTATATATTCAACTGGTTCTGCTGCAGATTTCTTTTTTGACATTGTGTACCTCGTATCAGATATATGTTATCATTGATAACAAGTATCTTACGAATACCTAAAAAAATCAAGGCATTTACCGATATAACCTATATAAATCCAATTAAGAACAGGAGAAAAACATGATATCAATAAGCATGTGCATGATTGTAAAAAATGAGCAGGACATTCTTGCAAGGTGTCTTGATTCATACGCAGGAACTTATGATGAATTGATTATTGTAGACACAGGCTCAACTGACAATACTAAAGAAATTGCCGCTCACTACACCGATAAAATATATGATTTTGAATGGATAAATGATTTTTCAGCCGCAAGAAATTTTGCATTTTCCAAAGCTGGATGTGACTACATATTCAGTGCTGACGCAGACGAAGTGCTTGATGATACCAACAACTACGCATTAAGAGAATTGAAACATATGCTTCTTCCAGAGATAGACATTGTTCAGATGTATTATGTCAATGCATCAGAATATAATTCTGTATACAATGCACACAAAGAACTCCGCCCGAAGCTTTTCAAAAGACTCCGTCCATTCACATGGATTTCACCAATACATGAAACAGTACGGCTCACGCCAATCGTATATGACAGTGACATTGAAATTCTTCACATGCAGGCGGGCGACCATAGTAAAAGAGACTTTTCAACATATTTCAAAGCATTTGAAAAAGGTATCCACATTGAAGATTATGTAGTTACCATGCTGTGTAAAGAACTTCTTATATCCGGTGAAGATTCCGACTTTATTGCTTTCAGGAATATATTTGAAAATATTCTATCAAAAGAAGGCAGAAGCAATGATTTAATGAAAGAAATCAACTGTATTCTTGCTAAGATATATATGGCAGACGGTGACACTGACGCATTCTTTAAGACCACTTTAAAAGCAGTTGCCGACAATCCTCCTGCTGAAATGTGTCTGATTCTAGGAACATTTTACATGAACCAGACAGACTATGAAGAAGCTGCGCTGTGGCTGTATAATGCTGCATTTGAGACAGAAAGCATACTTGATGTGGCAAGCAGCGGAAAAAAGCCTTTATCTTTGCTTGGCAAATGCTATGAAGAACTTGAAAAGACTTCAGATGACGCATACCTGTGCGCACAGTACAAGGAAATGTCTGACGATTATTACAATCAGGCTGATAACTGGTCGCTTCCAGAAGAATAAAAAAACCTTAGTGAAACCGTCAATGATTTCACTAAGGCTTTTTTATTATTTATCATCCTCAACATCAAAGAGCTTCAACTCTTCAACATCACTCTTACCTGACTTATCGTCTCCATAGGATATCTTATCAGATGATGTATCAAGTTCTTCATAACTGTCATCTTCATCCTCTGCATATCCATCAATTACCTTCTCTGTATATTCATCAAGGTCAACACCATCCTTTGATGCCATGTTAAACACCTTCTTAACTTTCGCAAGCTTAGTACAAAGAACAATAGTAATCACTATAAATGCAGCTATTATCAGTCCAAGTATTAATACTATCGTCAGCCAGAATCTGTTGTTTCCTGATGTTTTTCCATTATCAGCCTTAACATCAGCATTAGCAGTATCAGATTTAACAACAGAATATGCCTGTATAGTTCCATCACTTACCCTGTATCTGAACCAGCCCTTCTCGCCAAGTGAGCTTACTCCGTAGAACAGGCAGTACTGTCTGTCAGCGTCCATAAGTACCTGCACCTCTTTGCCATTCATGGTAAATTTAGTAAGTGCATATCCTGCCGGTTTTTCTAACGAGTTAGTTATTGGCAGCACAACATATGTTATCTCAGGTTCTGCAACAGTATTGTATGGTGAAAATGTTTTCGCAGTCTCATCATAGATGTAGAACCCGCCTTTTCCATCTTCACTTTCAAGATACATAAGGATAAGACCTGTCTTTATGCCTTTAACCGCATTTATCTTCTGACCATTATAATCATAGTCAATCTCCTGATATCCATCCGGAATTGTGATTCCTGAATATTCCTTTACAACAGAATACTTCCTGCCATCTATCGTCACAGTTCCATCATTATTAACCGCCTGTGATGCATCTTCTGTAACAGCTTCTGTCTTTGACTCAGCCTCTGTTGTTGCTTCCTGACCATCCACAAGTTTTGTTGTATATATTATATACCTCTTAACTGAACCATCTTCTGCCGTAACTGTAATTGTTGTTGTATTGCTTCCCGGATCCATTCTTCTGCCACTTATGCTTACCTTAGCAGCATTATCATTAGCTACAGCACTTACAACAAGCTCTGTGACATCAGCATCAACAGTTGCATTATATGTTGTCCTGTCTGGTGAAAATGCTGGTGAAAGCGTTCCCGGACTTATCTGCAGGGACTTTAATGTGTTGTCTGATGAGTAGCTGGCTGGAGCTTTTGCAGTGACCTTTCCTGATGAGGAACTGCTGACTGTTGCAGGTTCTCCATTAACAGATATCTTTGCATCTCCTGCAACGCTAAGTGTTGTTGTTCCTGCAGCGATAATTTCAAATTCCATAGATATAGATTCTGTTGAACCATATGCCGATGCATCAAGAAGTGCAAATGATACAACTCCGCTATTACCAGCACCTACTGGTTTTATAATCGACTTATCATATGATACTGGAACTAACGCAACATCTATAATATCAGATGCAGATATAGTAACTGTTACCGTTATCTTACTTCCAACTGTTCCGCTTGCTGAACTTATAGATATAGAAGCCTGCTCGTCAGCCTTAGCGTAATACGCAGGAATCAATGCAATGCACATTGCCAGTACACCTATAAAAGCAAGTAATTTTTTTATCTTATTCATAGTCATCCTTTCAAACCGTAATTATTGATTGATGCTTCCTACCCCAAGAATATACCTCTTAACCATAGCAAAATCAAACAAATCAAGTTCTCCGTCTCTGTTACAGTCGGCCGCCTTCCAATATACTCCTGACGGGTCTGCTATACCTAATATAGATCTCTTTATCTGTGCAAAATCAAACAAATCAATCTCTCCGTCGCCATTGACATCCCCATATATAACAATCTCATATCTGCTGACCTCTTCGCCAGAAGAATTATATGTTATAAGGATATCGCCAGTACCAACTAATCCATCTTTCTCATTGCCATTCTTATTAAGTATCTTAGAATAAGCACCATTATAATTATCAATCTTATCAAGCACATCTTGGACATAACCTGATACAGTTAAACCACTTATGTATTTTTCATCCTCATCAACAGATAATGTTGTTGAAAATCCCGGATAAGCAACATCCGGTTCTGGATCTGGTTCCGGTGTTGGATCAGGTTCTTTATCCTGTCTTACAACAGTTATAGTATAGTCCTGATCATCGCCATTAGCTGCTGTAACAGTAATTGTAATATCATTACTTCCAACTGAAAGATCATGATATCCCAGTCCGCTTACATCTGCTGAAGAATCAAGTGTTGAACCTCCAACATATACAGATGAAGTATCATAATCAACAATAAGACTATATTCTGTTTTATACAGGCTGAATGTCGGAGTCAATGAATAACCATCAACATATAAGTCAGATAATCTGTTATTAGGGCTGCCGTCTCCTGTTGGAATTTCACATACATTTTCAGGCATATTCTCATATACAGGTATTCTGAATATAAATGCTATATTGTTCTTATTACTGTCGCTATACCCCTGTGCGCTCTTAACTGATTCACTTCTTGGAGCAAGTACATTGGTCATATACTGATGACCTCTTCCAGTCATATCAAACTTTTCATAATAAAGGGTATTCTGACCTCTGTTTATATAACTTTTTCCAAGATATATTGCTCCACCAATAATAGATTTCATTCTTGTATTCCAAGGTCTTAATGTAGATGAATCTGGATAAGAAGCATATTTAAGTCCATTCTGGACTGCTGTCAATCCTCCACTAGCATATGCCCCTATATTGTAATAATTATAATAACCCCAGTAGTAGCCAGACTGTGTTCCTGATATGCTGCTTCCATATCCACTGTTACCCTGCTCCTGTAATATTCTTGAAGCAAGATGATATGGGCTTACCCCTGATTCCTGTCCTGCAAGCAGCAGACCGGTTATATATGTATAATTTCTTCCATCATATGTCAGGTCATGGCTTGAATTTTCCATAAATGTACCATCAACCATACTCTCAAGGCCGCTCTCATCCTGTAATGAACTGTCAAATGAAAGATTTTCAAACATAAATATATTATCTGCATTAAGGAAGTTTCTAGGGTCAAGTGCATATTCAACAAGTGCAGATGATGCCTGAACCCAGCCACCTGAATCAAGCTGTGTATACTGTCCTGATTCCCAGTCATAGCAGCCATCAGCAACCGATTTCCATGATGACTTTGCTGAACCATATGTAAGGCTTCGGCCAATCACATTCTGGTTTTCCAGAACATCAGACCAGTCTTTTCCATTATGGTCCGCCACAAACACCCAGTTAGGATACTGCACATGAAGCTGTCTTAACCCATCCTTATAACTATCCGGGAACCCCTGCGAATCAAGGTACTCCTCGAAATCTGCATCCGGCTTATAATCATTTCTCTTATCAACAGTTACATATTCAGAAGTAACGTAACCTCTGTAATAATCACCGTTAAGATAGAATCCTATTCCATACCATAATCCTGAACTTGTGTCGACCTCTTCGTATATATCAAACTTAAAGCCACCATCCACCTTGGTAATGACTGAACCACTGACTGGTGATGTCCTTATACGAAGATCTGTAACATCATAATTAACATGTCCCTGACCAATGGACTCTTCCGCCTTAGTATTAAGCACAGAAGTAACCGTAAGGCATGTCAGCACAAGCATACATAACATGACACCAATTGCGGCTATTCTTTTTGCACTACATTTGTATCCTGATTTCATGTAATCACCTGACTCCTGAATGTATAGTATTAACTAGTTTCTTCCAAATTCTGAAAGCTTTAAGCCCTCATTTCTCTCAAGTACCATATTAACAGACCAGCTATTGGCAAATACCAGAAGCGGATTGCCCTTAAGGTCTTTAATCTTCTTCATATCTGATGTACCAACAATTCTGTTCACATCAATTTCCTCAGGATTCTCAATCCAGCGGATATGCTCGTATGGAAGCGGCTCAAGTCTGATATCAACACCGTATTCATTCTTAAGACGGTATTCGAGAACTTCAAACTGAAGGACACCAACAACGCCCACGATAATCTCTTCCATTCCTGTATTGAACTCCTGGAATATCTGAATTGCACCTTCCTGTGCAATCTGGTTGATACCCTTAATGAACTGTTTTCTCTTCATAGTATCAATCTGTCTTACTCTTGCAAAATGTTCTGGTGCAAATGTAGGGATACCCTCAAATGCAAATTTCTTGTTAGATTTGCAGATAGTATCACCGATAGAGAATATTCCCGGATCAAATACACCGATAATATCTCCCGCATATGCCTCATCAACAATATGTCTCTCCTCCGCCATCATCTGCTGAGGCTGGCTGAGTCTTATCTTCTTGCCACCCTGTACATGGTTAGCTTCCATTCCGGCTTCAAACTTACCTGAACATATTCTCATGAAAGCAATTCTATCTCTGTGTGCTTTATTCATGTTAGCCTGAATCTTGAATACAAATGCTGAGAAATCCTCAGTAAATGGATCAATAACTCCCTGGTCAGACTTTCTTGGAAGCGGAGAAGTTGTCATTGATAAGAAATGCTCAAGGAAAGTCTGTACACCAAAGTTAGTAAGCGCTGAACCGAAGAATACCGGTGTAAGGTCACCAGCACTTACCATTTCCTGGTCAAACTCTGCACTTGCTCCGTCTAACAGTTCGATATCTTCCTGAAGCTTGTCATAGAAAGCATCACCAATTCTGTCCTTAAGAACAGCCTCATCTGATGCGTCAACAATCTCAGTATCAACTTCCTTCTGACCATTCATGGCTGCCTTGAATAAAGAAACATTTTTCTCTTTACGGTCATATACGCCCTTGAATTCCTTACCGCAGCCGATAGGCCAGTTAATTGGGCATGTAGCAATTCCAAGTACGCTCTCAATCTCATCAAGAAGCTCAAATGGGTCATTAGCCTCTCTATCCATCTTATTGATAAATGTAAATATAGGAATGTGTCTCATAACACATACTTTAAAAAGCTTGATAGTCTGTTTCTCAACACCCTTAGAAGCGTCAATAACCATGACCGCGGAATCTGCTGCCATAAGAGTTCTATAAGTATCCTCTGAGAAATCCTCATGTCCCGGAGTATCAAGGATATTAATACAGTAGCCTTCGTAGTTAAACTGAAGAACTGAAGAAGTTACCGAAATACCTCTTTCCTTCTCAATCTCCATCCAGTCAGAAACCGCATGCTTGGCAGTCTTCTTACCCTTTACAGAACCTGCAAGGTTAATAGCTCCTCCATAAAGCAGGAACTTCTCTGTTAATGTTGTCTTACCAGCATCCGGGTGAGAGATAATGGCAAATGTCCTTCTTTTCTTAATTTCACTTTCTAAACTCACTGTTTTACTCCTTTATAAACATAATACATAAACAATTCATACCCGTTTCGGCATACACATAATATAAGCCTGTGACGCAGTCTACGGCTTCACAGGCTTACTCTAATCAATAGTCTTCGAATTATTCACGGTTAAGACCGAACTTGTATGAAACCTCAGACTTGTCATCAATTCTTCTGAAAATGTTGACTACTCTGTCCATAACCGGTTCGAAATCTTCCTCATTCTCAACCTCAACAGTAACAACCTGTCCGTCTTCCTTAATAACTGCATCCTTAACAAGTGCTAATGCCTTGATATCCTCCTCAGTCTGGGCAACCTGCTCAGGTGTTGTTAACATCTTTGATTTACTCTTATACTTAACAGCGTATGTTCTTGTCATCATATCCTCCTATTGGCTCTTCGTAGCAATATAATCTCATATGTCATTATATTATATAACATGTTTTGGGATTATGCAATGGGGTGAAAAATCCAATGTAAATTTTTTATTAGAATTAAAAAAGCAGCAACCTATGCATTACTCATGATTGCCGCTTTTATTTAACACTATTTTATTTGCTTGTCTTAACATTCATTACTGAACTTCTTACAACCTTACCATCAGCGTCCTTAACATCAATATAAAACTCTCTGTCTCCGGCACTTCCGGCTGTCCATGTTATCTTGTTGTTCATGCTGAAGTTCTGAACAAGCCCCCAAGTCTTAGTTGTCTTATTGTATACAATAAACTTGTACTGATAGCTGCCTGCTCCACCTGTTGCTGCACCGCTTATTGTAACCTTACCTCCAACCTTATTAGCATTTGTACTAATTGTGGCAGTGACACTCATACCGTTTCCAACATTAACAGTATTAACAGCACTTCTTACAACCTTACCACTTGCATCCTTTACATCAACATAGAACTGTCTAGTTCCTGCTGCTCCTGCAATCCATGTACATGTATTGCTGCTGCTGTAATCCTGGCTTTTGTCGCTGTATTATAAACAATGAACTTGTACTGATACCGCCCGCAGTAAGCTTTATACAGGTCTGAACATTCATACGCGTTCACGGTTCGAATCCATATTATTCATAAAAAGCATTCCAGAAGCATTCCATACACTGTATCTGCATCCTGTATCTACATTGTAAACAATGAATTTGTACTGGTAATTACCACTGCCATAATTAGCTAAAGCTGTAAACTCAATATTATTATTCACATACTTATATGATGCCTTAGCTTCAAGCTTTTTGTTAATGCTAATCAAAGCCGGACTTAACACTTCTTTGCCTGTACTGTCCTTAACCTTAACATAAAACTTTCTGTTACCAGTTGAGGATGCCCATGTGAATCCGCTTGTCTCCCCATAATCTCTGACAATGCCCCATTTACCCGTATCTTCATTATAAACAACAAGCTTGTACAGATAATCCAATGAACCACCAGATGCATTTGCCTGAATATTAATAACATCTCCATCCTTGGCACTGCCTGATGGTGATATTACAGCATTAATTGATAATGGCTGTGAATATTTTCTGAATGTTATTCCTTTTGTCTTAGCGTAACTCTCTGCCTCTGAACCAGTTTCACCTTCAATCACAAATGTTGATTTGACATTATAAAATGAATTCTTATCTATTGTTCCAAGAGTTGAAGGCAGTGATGCCACTGAAAGATTATTATTATTATCAAAAACATATCCACTCAGAGACTGATTGTTATAACCATACATTCCCTTTTCCCATGAAAACTTTGAAAGATTAGTACATCCGCTAAACGCATAACTGTCTACATTAACATAATTACCTGGTACAGATATATCAGTTAATGAAGTACAATCCTGAAATGCATAAGAACTTATCTTAGCATCAGTATCACCTTTAGCTATTATAACATTCTTCAATCTTGTACAGCCTTCAAAGCATGCTCTGGAAATGCTTTCCACTGTTGATGGAACTGTAACAGTTTCCAGTGCCTTGCATCCTTCAAATGAATTATTGCCTATTGTCTTTACGCCATCTGGAATCACAGCCTTTTGCAATACAGAGCAGCCATAAAAGGCATAGCTTCCTATAGTACCTAATGTAGTTGGAAGCTTCACATCATTTAATTTTATGCACTGGTAAAATGCATGACTTCCAATATTCTGATTAGCAAAATCATATGAGCTCTTCTTATATTCAAAGCCTGTAAGACTTGAACAACCCGAAAATGCATACTCTCCAATACTGTTATAATTGCCAGGGATAACTATATTCTTTAACATAACACAGTCTTTAAATGCACTATAACCTATCGAAGCTTCAATATTCTTGTTACCTGCAATATTGACTGCTGTTAATTTAGCACAACTTTCGAATGCTCCGCCATAATATGCTCCTCCAATACTGCTTACTGTAGAAGGAATGTTAACAGATGCAAGATTCTTACAGTCCATAAATGACGCAGCAGCAATCTGTGTTACACCTTCTGGTACATCAAGCTTATCGACGTTAGTATTGCAGAAAGCATATGAATCAATTGTCTTAAGTCCTTTTTCAAGTGTTATGCTTGTTAAAGATTTACAATCCCTAAATGCTGAACTTCCCACTGTATGTTCAATATTATTGACTGATTGAGCATATTTAAAACTTTTTAACGATGTACAGTTTCTAAATGCACTATCTCCAATTTTGCCATAATTACCCGGAATAATAACAGATAAAAGTGACTGACAACCGTTGAAACTATCCTGCCCAATTACTGCTTCTGCAATTCCTTCTTTAAATGTTACAGATGTAAGACCTGTGCAGTTCTCAAAAGCTCCCGCAACATAACTATCTGTCACTCTGGTTACTGTAGATGGAATTACTACTGACTTCAGAGATTTGCATGATGCAAATGCTCCTGATTTAATAACAGTAAGTCCTTCTGGAAGTGTCAGCTTTGACAATCTTGTGCAATTAGAAAATGCTTCCTGTCCAATACTCTTCACTCCAACCGGTATATTAACTTCTGTTATCATACTATCATTATAAAATGCCTTAGTATCAATGCTCTCCAGACCTGTTCCCAATGTAACCTGTGCAAGAGACTGGCAGTTTTCAAAAGCATAACTTCCAATCTTATGTGTTATTCCATTTATTGATGGTGAATATGTAAGTGTCTTTAGTCCTTTACAATCTTTAAAAGCACTATCCATTACTTTACTGTAATTGCCTGGAATCACAATAGAAGTAATTGCTGAGCAGCCAGAAAATGTATTGCTTCCTATTGTAGCTGCCTGACTTCCCTCTTTTATTGTTACTGTTGATAATGATGTACAGTTTTGAAAAGCTCCTGTATTATAACTATTTCCAATTCTCTGTATTGTTGAAGGTATTACAACTTTTTTTAGCAATTTACAATTATTAAATACTCCATATTCAATTAATTTAACTCCCTCTGGAATATCTACCGCAGTCAGTGAACTGCATCCTGAAAACGCCTCATCTCCAATAGAATTCAATGATGTTGGTAACGACAAACTTACAAGTGATGTGCACTCATAAAATGCTCTGTTCTGTATCTTTCTGCTGATACCATTATCATTGTATACGAATTTCTTAAGTGAACGGCATCCACGAAAAGCATCTGAATATATTGTTGTATAATTACCCGGTACTGTTATCTCCTCAAGAGAAGTACAGTCTTTAAATGCTGCATTACCAATATATGCTGTCTCTGCACCAGCAGCTATACTAACGGACTTAAGATTAGCACAATTCTCAAACGCTCCCGAACCGTATGAATTACCAATCTGTGTTACTGTTGATGGAATCTTGACACTTGTTATCTTATTATTATCCTTAAATGCCCCATACTCAATTGTATTAACAGTATAACTTCCTATCTTCTCCGGAATAACAATATCTGTACTCTGTCCATCATATCCAGTAATTGTTGCATATGAACCACTAGTGGAGTAGTACAATCCATTATATGATGCATTACTTGCTGCATATAACTCTACAGCATAAGGCTTCTCTCCATTAATCTGAGATGCCATAACAGGAGACACCATTACGTCTGATGTCATAATAACTGTTCCCATTGCCAACGACATTCCAGTCGCAACTGCTCTTTTAATCTTCTTTTTCATATTCCCCTTCCCGTTTCTTTAAGAAACATAAAATAATTATCACTAAAATAATACACCCGATAGCATCTAATAATCAAGTAATTTAGTCTAATATATAACAAAGTCATGCATATGTCGTCATTATGTGTCAGCAATAGGTCTTATAATGTAGAAATGTTAGGCAAAAATAATTCCCTCTGCAAAAGACCTACGAAACTGCATCAATTTATCAAATTCGTAGGTCTTCTCCCATGTGTCGCCACTAATCTACTAGTCTGATGACCTACTATATTCTTAATATTTCCTAATCTAGTAGGTCTTTCTCGTGCTTTTTCTCTTTTCTTGATTAAATCGTTGCCTGTTTTATGTGAAAAAGACCTACTATAATTCCACTTTATTCTTGATTAGTAGGCTTCTGACAGTTCATTAGCAAAACACATTCAAAAAAACACCTACGAAATCACTCATAGCTTGTAAGTTAGTAGGCTTTCATCAATTAATCAAAGTTTTACCCCACCCTTAAAAAGCCTTAAAGGCCCTCAAAAAGTATCTCCTCTGCTGCTTCCGCCAGCAAAGCAATAAAAAGCAGAAGCCCTAACAATTCAAAATCAATCGTTAGAGTTCCTGCCCTTTTCGTCACCAATTATTCAATTGTTCTTATTTAATTACTTGTCTTCACATTCATCACTGAACTTCTGACAACCTTACCGTCAGCATCCTTGACATCAATATAGAAATCTCTGTCTCCGGCGCTTCCTGCTGTCCATGTTATCTTGTTATTAGCGTTAAAGTTCTGCACAAGTCCCCATGTCTTGGTTGTCTTGTTGTATACAACCATCTTATATGTATAACCTGCCTTTCCTCCGGCTCCTTCTGCTGAGAATGTTATCTTATCTCCAACCTTTGTTGTATTAGCACTTACTGTTGTCTTTACTGACAATGCTCCTTCTCCACCAATTGTTACATTAACAACCTTGCTTCTTGTCACATTGCCACTGGCATCCTTTACGTCAACATAAAACTGTCTTGTTCCGTTACTTCCGGCTGTCCATGTGCATGTGTTCTTGCTGCTGAAATCCTGTAACTTAAACCACTGGTTAGTTGCTGGGTTATAGATTAAGAACTTATATGTGCATCCTGTTTTATCTGTTGAAGCTGTGAGTGTAAGCTTGTCTCCCGTTGAAAGTACCGTGGCACTTGGTGTGAGCACTGCTGTCGGCTTATTGCTTTCAATCTTTACATTCATTGCCTTGCTTCGCACAACATTGCCATCTGAATCCTTGACATCAACATAGAAATCTCTGTCTCCGGCACTGCCCTTAGTCCATGTGCATGTGTTCTTATCACTGTAGTTCTGTACTATGCCCCATGTTCCTGTTGTCTTGTTGTAGACAATGAACTTATATGTATAATCTGATGAACCGCCTGTTGCATTAGCTGTGAATGTCACCTGCTTGTCTGTTTCATTCTTAGATGCTTCGACTGTAAGAGGCTCCTGCCCTGTAAGTGTTATTGTCTTTGACGTTCTTACTACATTACCCAGTGCGTCCTTGACATCTACATATATCTTTCTTTCGCCGTTTCCTTTCATATTAAGAATATATGAACGTGATGAACTATAGTCACTAAGAAGTGTCCACTTATCAGCAGAAGGGTTGTACATTATAAACTTGTAAGTATAATCATATGCCCCTCCCTTAACACTTGCTGCCAGTTCCTTGCCTTCAGTTGTATTAGTCATATTTAACATGACATACATTTTTCCCGGATTAAACTTATATGAATGTCCTTCTGATAATTCGACTGATGCTTTGTTATCATAATTAATATTGGCTGTTTCATCAATCCATTTTCCGGATCTCATTCCCGATTTCATTTCTTTCAAAAATGTATCTCTATCCTCTGAAAGCTTAGAAGGAACCTTTATAGTTACCAGGCTGGCGCCATTAAACATCTCAGTCATTTTGGTAACTTTGCTCATATCAAAACCACTAATGTCTAAATTATATAATTTGTAGCATAAATAAAACATGTTAGACATATCTGTTACATTACTAGTATTAAAGCTAGATACATCCAGTTCTTTTAATGATTTTGTATTACCAAACATATATCTCATATCAATAACTTTTGATGTATCAAAGCTGCTTACGTCAACTTTTTTCAATTTAGTGTCATTGCCAAACATATATTTCATATTCGTAACCTTTGATGTATCAAAGTTCTTTAAATCAAGTTCTTCACATTGTATGCTTTGAAACATAGTGTTCATATCAGTAACATTAGATGTATCAAAATTACTTACATCAAGAGATGTTATTGATTTACATCCAGAAAACATCCCATCCATACGTGTAACTCTAGATGTATTGAAATTCTTTACATCAAGCACTTCACACTGTGACGCAGACTGAAACATATTACACATTATTGTAACATTTTCTGTATTAAAATTGCTTACATCTATAGTCTTTACTCCCTCGCAATATGAAAACATAAATCCCATACTCTTTACTTTACTGGTATCAAACTTAGATACATCTATAATCTGAAGCTTTCGGCATTCATAAAACATGCCATCCATGTCAGTTACTCTGCTTGTATCAAAACCACTGACATCCAATGTTTCTAAAGAACTACAACCATGAAACATTGAACCCATACGAGTTACCTTACTGGTATCAAAATGAGACACATCAAGTGTTGTTAACGAATTACACTCATAAAACATTCCGCTCATGTCAGTTACTCTGCTTGTATCAAAACCACTGACATCCAATGTTTCTAGAGAACTACAGTCACGAAACATTGAATCCATATCTGTTACTTTACTTGTATCAAGGTTACTAAGCCCTTCAATTGTCTTTAAAGATGTCATCTTGCTAAACAATCCATACAATGATGTTTCTTTGTTAAATGTAATCTTTCCTGTTATAACAATCTTTTCAATATTGTTCTTATAACTGTCCCATGATTTCGAGCCCTCTGCAACTCCTCCGCTAATTGTTAGTATTCCATTATCATAGGTCCAATTACATGTTCCCCATGTACCTGTATAAACAGTATTATCAATTGATGGAATAACTTCCGTTTCGTTACTATCAGCTAATACATTAACCGCTGTAAATGGCATATTTCCTGCAAATATTACTGCAGCCGAAGCTATCGCCAGACTCCCTTTTAACAACCTTTTCATATAACATATTTCCTTTCCTCAAAATTATTAATTAATTATATCATGTATATTTATATTTTCATATAGCATTTTGATATTCTTTTAATTTAGTTTATATCTATACTATTGACACATTTATGTTTATGCATTAATATTTTTAATATATTATATATGACACATCATTTAATACTTAGAAAGGCGATTTATGAGAAAAAAGAACACTATTAAAAAGATTGATAAACCAGACACTGCCATGAAAACCTTCTGGCGCAACAACGAGCGTTTTGCCGACCTCTTTAATGCTGTAGCTTTCAATGGCAGGCAGGTTATCAATCCTGATGAACTTACTGAGATGGACACTGATGTTTCAGGCGTCATCCAATTCACTGATTACAATGAATCTCTTGTCAGGACAAGAGACATTATCAAAAAGTTCTACAATGGTATTGAATTCACCATTCTTGGATTAGAACTCCAGACCAATCCTCATTATGCCATGCCTGTAAGAGCTCTGCTTTATGACGGACTCGGTTATCTTAAGGAATGCAATGAATTCCGCAGACTACACAGGTCGGAGAATGACTTTGACTCTAGCAAAAGCTTCCTCTCTGGCTTTAATAAATCAGACAAAATCCACCCAATAATCACACTTATCTTCTATTATGGAGAATCGCCATGGGATGGTCCGGTTAGCTTATCTGATATGATGACAGATATCCCGGAAGAACTGCGTCCATTTTTCTCCGATTACAAGATAAATCTCGTACAGATACTTGATTCAGGGCGTTATCAATTTTATAATGAAGATGTCAGATGTGTGTTTGACATTACACAGAAGATATATGCAAAGAATCTTCAAGGTTTATCAAAAGAATACACTAACAAACCTATTGATAGCAAAATCATCAATCTGATAACCACAATAACTGGATTTTCCAAGTTATCAGATATATTTAATGAATCAGATAATGGAGGTGAAACTGCCATGTGGAAATGCGTTGAAGAGATGGAAAATGAATGGATTCAGAAAGGCAAACAGAAAGAACGCCAGACTGCAATTATTACAATAATTGAACTAGGACTTACCAAAGAACAAATTCTTACTAAATACTCAGAGAAAGATTATTTAAAAGCTGAAAAGGCTCTTAATAATAAGTAGAAAACAAGCGGAGTTACTGACAGTCCCAATGAGGCTACGCCTCAAGACTTCCTGTAACCCCGCTATATTTATACTTTTTGCTTCAATTAGTTACTTGTCTTAACATTCATCACTGAACTTCTGACAACCTTGCCGTCAGCATCCTTAACATCAATATAGAAATCTCTGTCTCCGGCACTTCCGGCTGTCCATGTTATCTTGTTATTGGCGTTGAAGTTCTGAACAAGTCCCCATGTTTTAGTTGTCTTGTTATATACAACCATCTTATATGTGTAGCCTGCCTTACCGCCTGATCCTTCTGCTGTAAATGTTATCTTGTCTCCCGGCTTTGATGTATTTGCACTTACCGCTGCCTTTACTGATAACGTTCCTTTAATTGTCACATTAGCAACCTTGCTTCTTGTAACATTACCGTCAGAATCTTTAACATCAACATAGAACTGTCTTGCTCCGGCACTTCCGGCTGTCCATGTGTATGTATTCTTACTTCCGAAATCCTGCAGCTTAAACCACTGGTTAGTCGATGGATTGTAGATTAAGAACTTATATGTGCAGCCACTCTTATTAGTTGATGCTGTAAGCGTGAGCTTATCTCCGGCTGTAACTGTTGACGCACTTGGGGTAAGTACTGCTGTAGGCTTATCAATCTTAATATTAACAGCCTTGCTTCTTACAACCTTTCCTGTGCTGTCCTTAACATCGACATAGAAATCTCTGTCTCCAGATGTTCCCTTTGTCCACACAAGTGTATTATTCTCTGAATAGCCCTGAATCCTTGCCCATGTATCTGTTGTCTTGTTATATACAAGGAACTTGTATGTATGTGTTCCCATTCCGCCCTGTGCATCAGCTGTGAATGTAATAGTGCTGCCACCATCAGATGCTGTCATAGAAGCCTTAAGCTCATCTCCAAATGTTGTACCATCTGTATTAATTCCATAGAAAGTAATCTTCTTATTGCTGCATATATACCATAACACCATTCCATTATAAACAATTGGTTCACAGTCTGAAAGCTGTCCGCTCATTGTATTGATATCACTTATAACATTACCATCTCCATCAATATATGTGTAATATACTGTGTTATCATTTTTAATTGTCCACATAACCATGAACTTGTTATTGTTTATCTTCACAAGATATGGAGATGTAGCATTATATTTACCGCTTATATCTGTAATCTGATTAGACTTTACAGTTCCGTCTTCCTTAGATTCTGTAAGAATATATATATTTTTTAAGCCTTCCTGCTTTTCCTGATTAATAGAACTTGCTGCAACAATATATGAAGTATCGCTTATCTCAAAACCTCCTATTGTTGCATTCGTTGTATTATCTCCTATCTGTCCTGATATTGTAAGTAAATCCGTAACATCACAACTATTATTTACAACTGCATGCTTATTACTATCCCACCAATATCCTATATTAGAGCAGAACTGTCCACCAGTAAAATCTGTCTTATACTTAATTAATGCCAGACTTCTAGGATATGCATCTCCATGATCCACAGTTACAATATGATTACCATCTGTCTTAATGAACTGATTAAATGAATGGCTTACATATCCATATGAACTATTACCTACATTAGTAAATGAATCCGTAATCTTCATAGTGCTCTCATCAAGCTGAATAGTAACATTAGCTTGATGATGATATCCATTATCACTTTTATACATTGTATGTGATGTCCTTATGAGCAGATATCCTGATGCTTCTGTCATTCTAAGACTTCCCGCCTCAAAAGGAACATATGTGTTACAATCATACAGCCCTGCCGATGTGATTCTGTTCCAGTTCTTATCATATTTAGTTATCCTGAAACATTCAACATCTGCCAACTCATCTGGGTTATTCTGTCCTGACACAATGTAATAAGCATCTTTTCCTGCATAGAATCCACCTGATAAGCTCAGTTCCTTATCAATTGTTTTGCTTTCTAACAAATTAAAATTAGAATCATAATATTCAACATAATAACCTTTGCTTCCTAAGTATACTCTCATCAACCGTCCATCATCACAGCCCACAAGATATGACCTGATAAACGATGCCCATCTGCTGTAATCATGCGAATATGATGTAGATACAAAGTCCGAACTGGTTACAATTTCAGCATCCGCCATTACCACTGACGATGAAACAATAACAGTTACAACGCTTAATACCATAGCAATTCTGCTCAGTATCTGTTTCATTTTTTTGACCTTCATATATTAATCCTCCTCATCTGTTGTCCATTAATATTTATGCAGTTATCTTCATCATTCTTTTTAATTTGCGAATAACTTTATGTATAAATATTGTTATATTGGATTCTTTTACATACCCTGCTAACTTTGTTATATCATAAGTATCTATGTTATTAAAGAACATTTTTCTTTTTTTATGCATTGGTACAGAACGTCTTGAATCAGCCGACGGCGGAAGAGCTTTATCAGTCTCAACCTGCTTTATCTGCAATTCACCCGCTATTTTCTGTATCAATTCCCTGCCTTTATCAGAATGTGTAAGAACAACTGATATTCCTCTGTCATCATCAAGCTCTGGAAGTACATTTTCAACCCCCCAGAAATCTCCTATTGTAATATCACTGTTTCTATTTATACCTTTAAATCTGCAGTCATGGCATGATGGACGCAGACATATATTCTTAAGAAACATCTGCATAAATATATCTTCATTAAGGTCTTTGCAATATTCTTTTCCATTATCAAATTCCAGTTTTACGCTAAACAGACGCCAGCCCTTGCTCTTATCTCTGAAGCTTATCTTTCTTACTGCTGACCCAGCCTGTTTCTCCTGATAATCAAGATATTTCTTCCATAACTTCGGGCTTGGAACTCCATGGCACAGTATGTCTATTGTAATAAGATTTTCATATTCTCTGCCCAGAACATTTTTTAATGCCTCTATCTGGCATGCTGTTCCTGAATACAGCACCAGCCTTCCTTTTTTTAATTCTTCCTGTGCTTCTGTGTAAGTATTCTCTGTATTACTCTGCAGATATTTGCTGCCTCTGAGCTTTTCAAGTCCTTCACTGCTCTCGACACCAATATGGTGAACCATCATATTCTCGTCAAATGAAGCTCCAAATACAATACCGCCCTGCTCTAAAACATGTTGGGCTATAAGGCTGAATACACCGCCCGATGAGCTGTTCTTCCTGATATTATCATCCTTAGCAAGTATTCCAAGAGTCTCTGTCTTTCCTGTCTTAGAAGTCTTATTAAGAATCGGACAGACTTTTTCACACATTCCGCATCGTACACATTCCTGAATCATGATTTCAGGATACCAGAAGCCTTCATTATCTGCTTTCATCTTAATACAATTAACAGGACACTGCACCTCACATGCTCTGCATCCACAGCAGTCCTTTTTATCAATTATATTAATCATATCTTTCCCCATTCTTTCTTCTTACATTAATTTCTTTAAAAATGTAGCCTTACCCTTAAGCATTTTATCTGCAAGTGCTGCAGTCTGCTTAAATTCATACATTCTATAATAAGCAGCCAGATATATCATATTAGGAACTATAAGACATATAACTCCCTTTACAATAATCTGTATTACTGCTCCTGCATTAACCAGACTGCATAAACCATATGTTACAACTGCAGCAGCTGCAGTAACAGCAACATATAATAGCAATTTCTTTACATACTGTATCATCTGGTCTTTCGTAAATATTACTGTAAAGAGATTATGTAAGAGCCACGGCATGCCTATAAAAAGCGTAGATATTACTGTCGATATAATTACGCCATATATACCCCAGAACTGAACCATCAAAAGATTCATAAAAAGATTCGCCAATGCCGTAACAAGCGGTCTGAATCTGTCTTCATGCCACATTCCTGCAGCATCCTTATATGTTGTAAATAACTGGTTGACCTCATAAACAAAATAATATATACATAAAAACACTACTGCCAAAAAGTTTAACTTCAACTCACTTCCAACCCATATCTCCATAAACGGCTGATACAGACACAGCAGACATATAGCACAGAATCCTGCTATCCATGTTATTATAAGTGTGAATTTTCTAAGATCCGCAAAATTCTTTTCTTTAGTTTCAACGATTATGCTGTTTCCAATTCCCGCGGTACATGCTGCAAATATAATTGTCACAATGCTTATTATTGAATTCATTATAAAGAAATAATTCTGATATATTGCAAGCATTGTCAATCCAAGAAATGCTGATATTACTATGGTATCAGCTGAATTAACTATTACCACGCCTAACTTGGAGGTAAATAAATCCCTTATTCTTCTGTTAATACCTGATATAACTTCTTTTGAAAGATTTCCCTCTGGTCTGTAATCAGGATACATGTGGGTTGCTACAACCGCTGTAAGTATATTTGTCAGTGCCTGCGCTGCCAGTGAAACAATTATATAAGCATAATAATTCTTTAAAATGCATAATGTAAAGAACTGCACTATATACTGTAATGTATTGGTAACAAGAGTAACCTTGCTTGCCACATCTGTTCTCTGATGTGCATCAAGCAGGCAGTTCTTATACGCAAACAGCCAGTACGAAAGCACTGTAACCGACAAATTTAATATGTACAAAACATATATATTAATATCCGCTGGAACATCGCTTTTTATTAATTTCGGAATAAAAGGCACAAGGCATAATCCTAAAAATGCTATTATTATTCCAATTACTCTGTAATATGTGCGGTACAGCTTCATTAATGCACATATCATTTTCTTATCATCTACTGCTATTGGCTTGTACATGCTGTACACCATAGCACTTCCAACACCTAATTCAGCCAGATTAAGAACCTGTAGAATAGATGTGAATAAGCTGTTAAGTCCCAGATACTGGATACCCATGTAATATATCATAAGTGTACGCATAATAAACGGCATAACTATCTGATATATCTTAAGCATGCAGCCAAACACTATGTTACGGCCCGCATTTTTCGTTCTGTCTATTTTCATTTTAATTATTTCCACCCTTACGATTTAAAAGACTGTCTTTTATAAATGTCATTGATTTCTTTCTCTGCTCATTAATCATATTATCAAATGTGCTAAAATCAATATCATTAACATTACCGTCAAATAGCTGCTCCTGTGCATCTATTAATCTGTCAGGCAATCCATATGTATTAAGTAAATCAACTACTCTGGAATTCATTGACTTAATTCCATCTGCACTCTGCCTTGTCAGTGTATAGAAAGGCCTATGGAATATTAACGAAAATACTGTTGCATGGAAAGAGTCTGTAATTACAAATGATGCGCCTGCAATATAATCTATAAAATCTTTTGGCGAATAATCCATTACTGCTTCATCCGCAAACTCTTTATCCTCATCCCTGAAATAATTGATTGCATGTGCAAAATTAATTATTTTCATAGATGTTTTTTTGCTTAATTCTTCTGCAAACTCTCTGTTTGCTTTATCTTGTCCAAGAAAATATGTAAATATATATGATTTTTTATCACTTTTATTATCTTCTTTATGTACTAATGCTTTCCAATCCTCATCTGTAAGCATAAGTGTCGGGTCTAATACAACCTGTGAATCAATTCCTGTATATTGTTTTATTATGTCTGCTGCCGACTTTTCTCTTACTGATACCGAATCAAAATGCTTAAGCCCGCCAAGCATTTCAACAAACCAGTCCTTAAAACCGCTGTTCTTTCCAATACTTGCCGCATATGAAATCTTAGGATAGTCTTCCGGTACAAACTGAAGCATATTTATCATCATGTTATTCTTATCAATATAGTCATCATTCCATACCTGATCACTTCCAACTATATATCCTGAATAGTCTTTAAGGCTTTCCTTTATGTTGTCCGGTGTATATATCTGACTGCTGTGAGGTATCTCCTGCATGAAAGCTCTCATATGCTTCTGACGCTTTTCTATATCAGCTGATATCACATTTTTACGCCATTCCATCTCCCGGTTATGTTTTGTTGCCTTTATCTCTGCAGCCGGATTCTTTATCATGCGAATTGCTTTACTTATTATTTTTCTGCTAAAGCTGACAGTCTCTTTCTTATAATGCCACACTGACAGCTGTTCTGACTCAATTCCGTTATCTTCAAGTGTCTTTTGTAATGCGTAGGCCTGAAGAAGCCCACCAATATTATAATTGTTATAATATAAAGTTATAATTCCAATCATATATGTCCTCATTTATACACTTAATAAATTACTAATACTCTGTAATAATACCGGAGATATTTTATATATCATTAAATATATTCTATATTTCTTTCTCAGCAGATGTTTCTGTCTGCCAAGATACTGTACAGTTTCTTTTTGCAGATTACGGATTTTCTTCTCTTTAGCATACGCAATTAATGTCTTCATATATAAATCTGCTGTCACGGCATCATACTGAATTTCTTTTTTTACCCCCATATCTGTTACAATATTTTCTATCTCTTTCGCTGCAAGATTCCACGAATCCATAACCTCTGCTGTCACTTTATGACTCAGGCTCGTTTCATTATCCATATTGTAATGATACAATCTATCACAGCAGTATGTTCCATTCTCAATATGAGCCATATATCTGCAGCAAAACAGCATGTCCTCCCACATAATATATGAATTATTAAATGTTATATCGTACTTTTCAATTATTGACTTCTTAAATAACTTATTCCACAGATATCCGTAACACGCTTCTTCTGGTGGATAACCGGGCATAAGCATCCTTTTTAATACATCAAGCCTGTCACAGCTGACCGTGCCTTTAGAATCACTGTCTGTTTCTGAGTCATCTGATATGCTGTATCCGCATATTGACACATCTGCGTCAGCAATTCCGCTCACTAATCTTTCAACAAGCACCGGCTCTATCCAGTCATCTGAATCCACAAAGCATATATATTCGCCATCAGCATACTGCAGTCCTGCATTTCTTGCACTTCCTGCACCAAGATTCTGCTGATGAATAACATTTACCTTTTCATATTCTGCTGCATATTCATCGCATAAAGCGGCTGAACCATCTTGTGAACCATCATCTATAAGTATTATCTGAATATTATGATATGTCTGTCCCAATATACTTTTTACACATCTGTCAAGCCAGTGCTCACTGTTGTATACAGGAACTATAATTGATACCAGTCCATTCATAATATTATTTTCCACCCTTACTCTTTTTTCTAAAATTCAATACAAATGTTCCATATCTTATTGAAATATGACAGAAGAATATATCAAATATAAAAATGCCTACAAGATAATATATCATTGCTCTTGCAAATATAAGTTCAAAAAATTTATTTGAGAAAAAGCTGAAGATTATTGCAAATCCGACATATGAATATATCAGCAGTCTGTAATCAATATTTCCTCTGCTTTTCTTGTACTTTATACTGTCGTATATCTTCTGGCAGAATATGCCTAAAAGTCCCATAGATATAAATACACCTGGTATACCAAAATCATTGTATAACGGCATGAGCTGTGTATATACATTTCCAAGTATCTTACCATCAATCCATCTATACTTATATACTTTAGGTATGATGAAATGTTCTGAACCAAGCATTTCATTTACCCATGAATATGTATCACGAAATGTTATTAATCCAAACCCATTACCTTTAATTCTTCCGTCCTTAATAAACAATTCAAGGTTCTTGACTGGTGCACCTATATAATTTGCTATAAGATCTACTACAGTTATATCAGACAATGTTCTTCCCTGAATTGCAAAGAGCATATTAAATACAATTATAGCAGCCATAATAAACAAAACACCTTTAATAACGCTGGCAATATTAATATTCTTTTTCCAGCCGTTATATCTCTGTTTAAGTACTATATAAATAATCACCGTTGCAATAATATACATAAAAAATGTAGTCCGTGTTCCGCTGAGAAGCGCACCTGTCATTCCCACAAATATATTAATATATATAAGTATATTATTCTTCTTTCTGCATATTATATTATTTACTGCGATATATATTACATAATAGATACCCGGCATATTGATAATCGTACCAATATTAACCAGACCAGAACTATACACCTGTTTTCCGCTTTTACCGGCATTATAATAGGCTCCAATAGCGTCAGACATGCCCGATAATGAAAAACTTCCTGTCGTTTTCATAATCATGATTATATACAATCCATATAAAACAAACTGAAAAAACAGATAGATACATAACTTATATCCATTAACCGCTACAGGCTCAAATCTGTATGAAGCAGGCTCTCTGCCGTTCTTATCAAGTATATATGTAATATAACTGAATATATTAAATCCTATCAAACCAGCCAATATGACCAGTATAAGTCTGTAATCATTAAATCCCCATACATCCGCATATATGCAGCAACACAATAGAGATACCGTAAATGCTGCTGTAATCAAAAATGCCGGTGCTGTCATATCTTTATTAAACAACTGCATGGTTATAATTAATAACACTAATACACTAAGCATTAAAATGTATATCATTGTTTAATTGTCCCTTCCAAGCTCAATCCTCTTCATTATTATTCATACGATGCAGCTTCATATATAATCTTAAATATGGAAATGGTATTTTCATTAAACGCTTGAAAAATCCAACTTTCCACTGTGCTTCCGATAAATCTCTTAAACATTTCTTGGGATTAGGTACATAAGATAATACTTTCTTAGGCCTTGCAAGATAATTCTCACTGCCATTGTTAAAGAAAATAAAATCTCCAAACATTTTTACATCCTGCATATTAGGATTGGTACCTGTTGTATACATATATTTAAACAGTGTTTTAACGTCACTGTTTATATAATCTGAAACTTTACTATCCTTAAAGTCTTTCGCAAAATTAACTGCACCCTTCTGAATATTAATTACATTCTGTGCCTCGTGTGACAATTCACCATCTTTAAGATATTCATACTCATATCTTACTGCAGCAACCACTCCGTCTTCTCTTGTTTCATAACATTTTACGGAACCTGACTGTTCTAAAAATAATGTTTCAAATAATGGTCTGAATGCAATCTCAATATCTTTATCGTTACTGTTATTAAGACAGTCAAACAGATATCCCTTTGCTTTATATCCGTTCTTGCCGAGATTTTCTCTTGATTTCTTAGATAAACCAAGATAATAACCTGTTATATTGTTAGATATTCCATTATTATTGAGTGTCTGTATCAAGTTCTTCTGCATAGAACCACCCCAGCCTATATCAACAACAGCAATTTTCTTACTGAAATCACACTGTTTAAGGTAATTAATAAGATTCTCAAATTCCATACTGGAATTATTAATCACATCTGATTTAATTCTTTGATATAACTTAACAAAATCGGGATTATCCTTTAATTCATCTCTCCTGATATGTCCTCTCAAAGTAAATCCGTATTCCTTGATTACATTTTCATAATCAGAAGCCTCTAGTCCAAGACTATCCAGAAGCTGTTCCATATTCGTCGTTGACAACAGCGGTGATTCATTAATAACGTACTCTATGCTGTTGTTATTGTGATATGAAGGAACTCTTAAGCTTCGTCGTGATGCCTCAAAATATCTGTCAGAAATCTTTTTATCATATCCTAATTCTCTGTATACTTTACGCATTATGAAACCATCTCTTGCCATAAAATATACTTCCTGTATTCCTTCTTTTACAAGATCCTCATACATCCATTTAATAAAGCCGTATAATACCGGACCGAATCTTTCATATCCAAAATTATAGAAATAATCCTCATCATATGAATGGTGATTACTTAAAAATGCACTTAAATATGCATCCTTATCCGATTCAATATCAAATTTTCTTTCAAGTCTGTATGTATTAGTTTTAATTTTACAAGATGAAAGTCCTGATTTCTTTGCCGCAACATAATCTGCCATAAAATTATTTCCGACATGGCACATGTTCTTACAGCCGTATTCTGACTTCACGTATTCATACAATTCACCACTTGATTTTGTTTTTCCTATCTCATTGGATACTATTAATGCCTCATATCCCTTTATTCCATTATTATCAAGAATTGACTGTATAACTTCTCTGCTAAGGTACATATCAGATATAAGAAATACTCTTTTATCTTTTACAATTCTATTATATATATCAATCATGTCTTTATTAACTGTACACAGACTATTCTCATACTCTATCTCATTCAACATGAGCTTCTGCTTATTATCTTCATTATTCGAATACATAATAGTATATATATCTTCAAGTGATACCTCGCCTAAAGCCTGTCTTGCAATTCTTTCTGCTCCGACTCTGTTTTCATAGAAACTATCGTCTCTCATGCATTTTCCCATGAGTCTGAAAACATCTGTTGGCTTAGGTACATCTCTTTTTATAAGAGTATCAAATATATCAAATGATATCTCACTATATTTTTCAAGCCTATTTTCTAATTGTTTATATGAAATAGTCTGAACATCGTCCATTATCTTTCTAATTGTGGATTTAATCATCAAATTTTCTCCATCTCGTTTAATTAATTTATAACTTTTGCCTTATTAACACACTTTGATTTTATCTTATAAAATAAAGATGACATATTAATCTTTACGAATCCAATCGCTTTACCCATAAATATACATAATGGCACATTGCGCATTCTCATTGGTGTAGCAGCTATTGACAATACCTTAGATTCAATTCTGCCTTTCTTAATAGCTGTATAACTAAGCTTGTCGTTCAATATATCTGAAATCATTCTCTTCTTGTCTGCTTTGCTGTTATTACTTATTGATATCTCCTGCACACACTGTACAAGTCTTGAAGCATAATATCCATATATAACACTGAGAATCTCTCTGTTTTTAATATTCCAGTGGCGGTACACTCTCATAATATGCTCAAACTGTTCTTTTCTCTTCTTATACAGCATGCTGTCAAAAACTGTAGTAGTTTCTGAGCCTGGTCTTGAACGAAAGAAATGATATCCGGCATTACTACATATAGCAACCTTATCAATATCCATAATAACTTCCATATTAAAATGTAAATCATCCCACTTTAACTCTGGAAATCTTAAATTATTGTCTAATATATAATCTGCCTTATATAACTTATTCCAAGGTACAGCCATCATCATATTATCAAAATAATTGTGCAGATTACCTCTTACTAACTCCTGTGAATTATAATTCTTCTCAGGTGTTGATACACTGTAGCTGTGTGCTACACCGTTTTCAAAATACTCCATTGTATAACCAGACACAACCAGCTTAGCATCTGTTTTTATAGCAGTATTGTATAATGCTTCAAGATAATCCGGCTCAAGCCAGTCATCTGAATCCGGAAAATACAGCCATTCTCCCTTTGCTATATCAATCCCCCTGTTTCTTGCACTTGGCGCACCACCGTTTTGTTTATGTATAACGCTTACTCTTTCATCTTTCTGAGCATATTCATCTGCTATACTTCCACATGAATCTGGTGAACCATCATCAACTATTATTAACTCAAAATCCTTAAATGTCTGATTAAGTATACTGTCTACACATTTTCTCAAGTAATTCTCTACTTTATAGACAGGTGTTATAACACTTATCTTTGCCATAATTCATCCCTCTCATTATATATTTATTATCTGTCAATCTTATATTATATATGCATTTTGATTTATTATCAATATTCAATATATTTTTCAAAAATCATTTTAACAAATTAGTAAAAAAATACACGAGCGTATCAAATGAAACGCCCGTGCATTCAATAATGATTAAATGTTATAGAGTTGAACTATTATTTAGTAGTTGTAACATTCATAACAGCACTTCTTGCAACATTGCCATCAGCATCCTTAACATCAATATAGAATTCTCTGTCTCCTGTTGTTCCTGCTATCCATGTTATTGTATTATTGCTACTGAAGTTCTGTACAAGTCCCCATATCTTTGTTGTCTTGTTGTATACAACCATCTTATATGTGTATCCTGCTTTTCCTCCAACACCTTCTGCTGTAAATGTAATTTTGTCTCCAGTCTTAGATGTATTAGAGCTTACTGTTGCCTTAACTGAAAGCCAGTTAGCACTTCCGTTACCAATAGTAACATTAAGAGCTTTGCTTCTTGTTACATTACCATCAGCATCCTTAACATCAACATAGAATAATCTTGTTCCATCACTTCCAGCTGTCCATGTAAATGTATTGCTTGAGCTGAAATCCTGTAACTTAAACCACTGGTTAGTTGCTGGATTAAAGATTATGAACTTATATGTGCATCCGCTTCCAAGTGTTGTCTGTGCTGTAAGTGTAAGTTTTGCTCCTGCATTAACAGTCTCTGAGCTTCCTGTAAGTGTTACCTTTGGTGCAGTTGCTTCAATCTTAACATTAAGAGCCTCGCTTCTTACCACATTACCTGCAGCATCCTTTACATCTACATAGAAGTATCTGTCTCCAGCACTTCCCTTTGTCCATGTGCATATATTCTTACTGCTGTAGTTCTGTACAAGTCCCCATGTTCCTGTTGTCTTGTTATATACTATAAACTTATATGTATATCCTTCTTTTCCACCTGCAGCTTCTGCTGTAAATGTCACTGTCTTATCTGCTTCTGTCTTTGATGCAGTAATTGTTAACGGCTTCTCTACTGTTCCTGTTGCAGGAATTACTGTTACATCTGTCTTCGCATCACATACTGTACAATGGTGGCTCTTGCTTCCTGGTGTTGTCTCTGTTGCTTCAACATCTACTGTCCACTCTGTACTGAAGCTGTGTCCCTTTGCTGGGATTGTTTCTGTGTATGTCTTCTTGTCACATGTACCTGTTGTAGATGTACATGTATATGTAAGCACTCCTGCCTCTGTACATGTTGCCTGCTTTGTTATCTTTGACTCATACTTATGTGTATGTGTTGTCTCTGATGTTCCAGATGGTGTATATATCATATAGAAAAGATTCATTGTATCTCCCTTTGTTATCTCTACACTTCCAGCTGCAACATCAACTGTTACTATGCAATTAGAATCTGATGCGTTCTTTTTTCCGTTAATCTTTACATTCTTACCACTTTCTCCAAATACAAGTGTAAGTTTTCCAGCAGATGGCGCTGTGAACTTAATGCTTGTTGATGACTCCATCTTAAGGCACTGTGTAAGTGTAAGTCCATTATACGTTACTGTTCCCTTGTTTGATGCAAGATTACCAGAAATCACAAAGAATGAACTATTTGCATCTGATGTTGTAAAATTATGTACCTTAGAATCTCCTGTTGGTACTTCTGGTGTCTCTGTTCCACCTGTTGAACCCTTCTTTGGAATAGATGCTGTTTCTTCAGCCCCGCATACTGTACAAGAATGACTCTTAAGTCCTTCTTCCGTCTCTGTTGCTTCTTTAACTACTTTCCATTCGCCATATGTATGAGCTGTCTTTGGAATCACCTCTGTGTATGTCTTCTTATCACAAGTTCCATTAGTTGCTGTACATGTATATGTAATAACGCCTTCTTCTGCACATGTAGCCTGCTTAGTTACCTCTGATACATAATGATGATAATGTGCATTAGGATCAGCCGCATTAATTGTAATTGAATTAATAGTCATATCCTTAAATGTACCTGCTGCCGGATTAACTCCATTACCACCTGACTGAACATTATATGGCATAACCATATACGTTCCAGCCGGAAGACCTGTAACAGTACCACTTCCTACCTGGAAGCACTCACCAGTCTCATTAACAAGACAACCTGTTGTAGTTAAATCTTCTGATGCAAATGATACAGTAACATCTACTGTTCCACCTACCGTGAATGCATATACAGTCTTGCTAAGCTTTCCTGGCTCTGCTGTATATGGATAATCAGATATATTAATTGGTGTTACACCAGGTGCACAATATGATAACAATGAACACTCTGAAGCAGTAACATTCTCTGTTTTCTTAACTGTCTCTGGCATGCAGCCATTGTATACCTTAAGAACCTTGGCTGCATCTGTAACACTTGTCTGTAACTGATAATCACCACTTGGAATATATGAAAGTGATGCATTAGTATCAAAATTCTCATATTTGTTGCCAGATGTAACCTTAGTTGACTTATCTGTAACAACCGTTCCTGTCATTGCTCCAATACAAGACGAAAATGAATCATTATAGCTTTTAATTGCTCCTGATCTTACATCCATAGGATTCTTTGTCATAAAAAACAAATTGTACTCTGAATATATGTATGCATTGGCTCTTGTATTCATGGCATAATCTGTTGTTCCTATAAACTGGTTATTGTAGAAATGCATATTAGCCTGGCGTCCAAGAGGCTGTCTTGCTTTACATCCCTTCCAGATATTATGATGATATGTAAGATTATACTGTAACGATGTATCTGATGAACCAACAAGGTTAGTCTTATGACATCCTTCAAAGTAGTTATATGAAACTGTTAAATATTCACCACGCTTGAAATCACATGATCCATCACCTTCAGCCTTATCTGATTCTGCAGGTCCTGTTATAGAAGGGCTGTAAAACTCATTGTTGTGGATCCAGCATCTTTCAACTGGAGCTGTTATAACAGAGCCTTCCTGAACACCTTCCATACCAATAGCATCTTCTGGCTGATTCATAAATGTAAGATTACGAACCTCAAAGTTCTTTCCTAATCCAGCTGCTGTTGTTGATGTCTCAGACATAAAATGAATTCCCCATCCATCCATAGCTGCATCTGTACCAACACCTTCAATTGTTACATCCTTTGCTGACTTCATACGTGCCATATGACCGTTGTCGCCAACACTTCCGCCATAATCATTAGAATCATAATCTGTAAGGCCATCAATAAGTCCTGCATTAGCTGCTGCCCATGTTCCTGTCTTATAAAGACCAGACTCTGATACTGCTCCGACCATACGAATTACTAATGGTATATTATTCTCAGCAAGTAACTGGAGAATACCCTGATTAGTATTACCCTTGCCGTAATATGTCTTTCCTTTCGATACCTTCTTACACTCTGTCTCATGACCTGCTTCACCACATGCCTTACCGACTGAGTTAAGAATATTACCAATGCCTGAAACTGTTACTCCACCATAAGAAAGTGTAACTGTATTCTTGTTTTCATCTGTTACATAAAGAACAATTGCGTTATCCTTTAATGTACCATCATCATTATAAGCACCTACACCATCAGTATAATTGTAATGCGCATATCCCGATCTATCCTGTGCATTAACCTCAATTCCTGACTGTGTATATGTACCTGTCTTAGTAGTAACCTTAAGAGTATATGTACCTGGCTTTAACCCCATTACATCAACTCTTGCTCCGTCAGCTGTATCTCTGACAAGATACTCAAAGTCCTCTCCTGTAAGAGAACCACTAACTGGACCTGAATATGATACTGCAGTAACATCGGCATCCTTAACACCTTTGATAGTTGCATACATCATTTCATTCCATCCACCATAAGTAGTAAAACTTGTTGCAGATGCTGCATAAGTCATACTTGGTGCTGCTATTGCAAGATTACTTACGATTAACAATCCTGCAACAACCTTAGCAAACACTTTTCTTATTTTTTGCATGACATTTTCCTCTCCTTTTTCCAAATATGCATACAATTGTGAATTATGAATAATCAAAATTCAAAATCTAGACTCATATTACCATTTTTGCACAAATTATTCAAGGTTTATTCACAAAAAATTCATATATATGTACGAAAAAGACACACAGATAATCCTATCTATGTGCCTTTCTACCATTATTATGTTTTTATTATTTTGTTATAACATTCATAACAGCACTTCTTGCAACATTGCCGTCAGCATCCTTAACATCGATATAAAATTCTCTGTCTCCTGCTGATCCTGCAACCCATGTTATAGCATTATTGCTACTGAAGTTCTGTACAAGTCCCCATGTCTTAGTTGTCTTGTTGTATACAACCATCTTGTATGTGTAACCTGCTTTTCCTCCAATGCCATGCGCTGTAAATGTAATCTTTTCTCCGACATTTGTTGTATTATCACTTACTGTTGCATTAACTGTAAGTCTATCAGCACTTCCGCTTCCAATAGTAACATTAAGAACCTTGCTTCTTGTTACATTGCCATCAGCATCTTTAACATCTACATAAAACTGTCTTGTTCCATCACTTCCAGCTGTCCATGTGAATGTATTGCTTGAACTGAAATCCTGTAACTTAAACCACTGGTTAGTTGCTGGGTTAAAGATTATGAACTTGTATGTGCATCCGCTTCCAAGTGTTGTATGTGCTGTAAGTGTAAGTTTTGCTCCTGCATCTATTGATGTAGAACTTCCCGTAAGTGTTACCTTTGGTGTCTCTGCATCAATCTTAACATTAAGAGCCTCGCTTCTTACCACATTACCTGTAGCATCCTTTACATCTACATAGAAGTATCTGTCTCCAGCACTTCCCTTTGTCCATGTGCATGTATTCTTACTGCTGTAGTTCTGTACAACTCCCCATGTTCCTGTTGTCTTGTTATATACTATAAACTTATATGTATATCCTTCTTTTCCACCTGCAGCTTTTGCTGTAAATGTTACCGTCTTATCTGCTTCTGTCTTTGATGCAGTAATTGTTAACGGCTTCTCTACTATTCCTGTTGCAGGTATCTCTGTTACATCTGTCTTCGCATCACATACTGTACAATGGTGGCTCTTGCTTCCTGGTGTTGTCTCTGTTGCTTCAACATCTACTGTCCACTCTGTACTGAAGCTGTGTCCCTTTGCTGGGATTGTTTCTGTGTATGTCTTCTTGTCACATGTACCTGTTGTAGATGTACATGTATATGTAAGCACTCCTGCCTCTGTACATGTTGCCTGCTTTGTTATCTTTGACTCATACTTATGTGTATGTGTTGTCTCTGATGTTCCAGATGGTGTATATATCATATAGAAAAGGTTCATTGTATCTCCCTTTGTTATCTCTACACTTCCAGCTGCAACATCAACTGTTACTATGCAATTAGAATCTGATGCGTTCTTTTTTCCGTTAATCTTTACATTCTTACCACTTTCTCCAAATACAAGTGTAAGCTTTCCAGCAAATGGCGCTGTGAACTTAATGCTTGTTGATGACTCCATCTTAAGGCACTGTGTAAGTGTAAGTCCATTATACGTTACTGTTCCCTTGTTTGATGCAAGATTACCAGAAATCACAAAGAATGAACTATTTGCATCTGATGTTGTAAAATTATGTACCTTAGAATCTCCTGTTGGTACTTCTGGTGTCTCTGTTCCACCTGTTGAACCCTTCTTTGGAATAGATGCTGTTTCTTCAGCCCCGCATACTGTACAAGAATGACTCTTAAGCCCTTCTTCTGTCTCTGTTGCTTCTTTAACTACTTTCCATTCACCATATGTATGAGCTGTCTTTGGAACTACTTCTGTGTATGTCTTCTTATCGCAAGTTCCATTAGTAGCTGTACATGTGTAAGTAATTTCTCCTTCTTCAGCACATGTAGCTTTCTTTGTTATAGTACTTACATAATTATGTATATGCTTTTCTCCTGATGATACGCTTCCACCACCTACTGATACAAGAGATGTCTTGTATGCATTAAGCTTATCCTTTAATGGCCTGTTGAGTGAATAGCTTGTATCATCAACACTGTTATCAAATGTCCACTTGAAATCTCCGCCCATAATACGTCCTGCATACTTAGTTACAATTGAAGGAACATCTGCAGGTGCATCAATATCAGCAGTATCAACACCTAAATCAACCTTAGTATCAAAATTAGAATATGTCTTTCCACCCTGCTTTGCCTTATAAGTTGAAGGTACTGTTTCACTTCTTGATGTTGCAAGATATGCATCGAAATCAGTTGCACTTGCAGTTGTTGTACCAGCATCCGAATTAGCATATATAACAGACTTCTGACCTTCCATATAGTTGTTGTATGCCTTGATGACACCACCATTCTCTCCTGAGAATATTCCACCTGCCAGAACATCACTTCCCTGCATTGAACTGAGCATTGGATAATTACAATGTCTGAAATAGTTAGCCTCTACGAATGCCTCACTATCCTTTGCAGCGCCTACACCATATTTAGAATTACCATCATAGTAGTTATTATATACATGAACTGACATTGTTCTGATACGAGGATGTCTTGAATCAGAATGGTCAAACCAGTTATGGTGATATGTAATCCAGTTCTCACCTGACTCTGACTTCATGCCACAAAGTGACATCTTTCCTGAATCCCAGAAATGATTGTAAGATACTGTTACATACTGTGAATTATCCTTTAAGTCCATAGAGCCATCGCCCTTAGCCTGGTCACCATCTGAACCAGCATCGCCATAAAATATATCGTTGTTATGAACCCATACACCAAGTGACTGCTTAAGAGATATACCATCTCCGTCTTTTCCACCGCCCCAGTTCATAAGACCAAGGTTTCTTACTTCTATGCCTGTTGACTGGAATACAGCCACACCTGCTCCATATAAAGTAGCATCATCACCAATACCCTCAAATGTTACGTTAGCTGCTCCCTTAACACCAATTGCATATGCTGATGATACATCTTTGCAGGCAAGTCCGCTTAATGTAACCTGACCTATAATACGGATAGCAACTGGCTGGCAGTTACTCTTATCCTTAATTGCCTGTGTAATAGCTGCTACACCTGTATATTCTGTGTTACCAATCTTCATCTTAACTGTATTCTTATTAGCTTCTGTAACATAAAGAACAGATGCATTAGACTTTAATGTACCATCGTTATTATATGCACCAACGCCATTCTTTACCGGTGAATTACTTGAAAATGTAAATCCGCTTCTGTCATGTGCATTTACAGTAAGCTTATCTGAAACGATAGCAGCTGATGTATTCTCCTTGCCATTGTTCAGCGGAACAATCTTCATAACATAATCGCCTGCTTTTAATCCTACAGCATCCGCTCTCATGTAAGATGGATACTTTCTGATAAGCTCATCGTCCAACTGGACATAAGCTGAATCTGAGGCACTTGCAGACTTAACATATACATTGTAACCTGTAGCTCCTGTTACAGGTGTCCACTTAACATATGCTGTCTCAAGCCAGCCTGATGCTTCTGTTATTGCGCCAGAAGCTGCATGTACTGGATTCATGTCAAATACTATAACTGACACTGCCACCATTACACATGCAAGTAATGCACTCATAAACTTTTTTACTTGCTTTTTCATTTTTCCTCTCCTTTTCCATTTTATGCACATTTTTGTGCAAATTTGATATGTTTTATTCACAAATCAAGTTTATATTACCATTATTATACAATATTTTCAACCGCATTTTACATGTTAGAGAAAATTTTTCGTCATTTCAACACATTATTTCTTTTCCTAAAGCAAATGAATATACAATTTTTTCTTTTACAGTTTTTCCGGTAAGCTGTTCCAACGCTTTTGCATAGTAATCAAGCTGGATTGCGTATCTTTTGACAAGCTCTTTTTCCCCCGCTTTGCCCTTCATAACCCTGTCAGTCTTATAATCAACAATCACAAGTTCTCCGTCCTCTTCAAAACACAAGTCAATTATACCCTGTATAAGCTGTCCTTCGTACTCAAATACAAAAGGCTGTTCTCTTCTGACACTGCCACAGTTCATCGCATTTGCAACTCTCCTGCCTGTATCTGATTGTACAAATGTATATATATCCCACGGATTGACACTTTTCACCTGTAATTCATTCATCTTGCCTGTTTCTAACATTCTGTTAATATCTGCTTTAACTCCATCAAGGTTCACACTCACTGAATAGTCAAGACATTCCATAACCCTGTGATATGCGCTACCACGCTCATTAGCAGCAAGCTGCACTTCCTCCCCGCTTATGAACTTTGGAATTATGCTGTTTGTCTCATCACATTCTTTCTTTTTAAGTGCTGTCTTCACAGATTCATCCATGTAAGCATTTTCCTCTGAATCATCATCCGCCTGCATAGCCTTAAGCTGCGAAACCGTCAGCTTCATCCTTCCGGCTGCGTTATCATCAGGAACATACTCCGGAAGCTCCTCTAATAAAGGATAAGACACAGCTTCCATAATTTCATCAGCCAATCCCCCGATTCTAACAGCATTCGCTTCACCAGCCATCTCCCCGGATTCATCCACATCAGCCCAAGAATCCTCTCCGGCATCAACCATCACTTTAAAGCTGCCTTTCAATTTATCTGAATCCATAAGACACACTGGCATTATCATATCAAGATAGTTCTTTATATTCTCACTGTCTGCGAAAGACAACATTCCATCTGCTGCAAGTTGCTCAGCCCTTCCTCTGTATTTATCAATTGTCTTGTCTGCATCTTTTACAACTCCGGTGATTATCAGTTTTTCCCTTGCTCTTGTCATTGCAACATAAAGAAGTCTCTCTTCCTCTGCTATCGACTCTCTTACAATTCTTCTTGCCATAGCACCTTTTATAATAGTAGGTGTCTTCGTTCTTCTTTTAAGGTCAACATAATCAACTGCAATTCCTAAGTTCTGGTCTACAAGCACAGGCGCAGTTGCGTCCATAAAGTTAATGCTCTTATGTGCTCCTGCAAGTATTACAATCGGAAATTCAAGACCTTTACTCTTATGGATACTCATAATTCTTACAAGATTCTCATTATCAAGACTGGCAGCCCCCTCTGCAAAATCTTCGTCAAACTTCTTAAGTCTTTCAATATATCTTAAGAAATTAAACAGACCAGAATAGCTTGACTTTCCATATCCCGCTGCTCTTTCCAGCAGGACATTTAAGTTAGCCTGTCTCTGCGCTCCGGCAGGCATTGTTCCCACATAATCGTAGTAGCCTGAATCATATATCATCTCCCAGCACAGATCATATAGTGGCTCAACACTGCTCTTGTCTCGGTATTCTGTGAGCTTTGCAAGAAATAATGCACATTTGCCGGACAGCTGCTTAACATCCGTCTCCTGTATCTTATCTGCTCCGCCAAGCACTGCAACCGCTTTCAAATGTTCATACAGGTTGTTATGTGTATTCTTATCTGCATGCTCCCTGCCAAGCTTTCTCACCATTCCAAGACATCTCCAAGGCGCTACTTAAGATTACCTGTATCTCACGCACGCTGAAATATCCTGTTGACGAATCTGTATACGCCGGTATCCCCCTGTCCATCAGGGCATCTGCAAATGTATCTGCCCAACCTGTAACTGACCTTGTAAGAATTACTATATCCCTGTATTCTGCCGGTCTGTATATATTCTCATCTGAATCATACACATTTACACCAGAAGCAACTATTCCCTCAATCAGTTTTGCAAGCCTGTCTGCCTCAAGCTCTCTTGTCGTAGCTTCTTCTTCATTCTCTGAAGATATAAGAATTACATCTGTACTCTTGTTGGCTTCATCACCATAATTACTGTCACTGTATTCAGGATATGGAAACCCCGCATTAAGCCTTACAGATTCGTCATACCCGATTCCTGAAAAATTCTTATTCATGATATGACTGAACACATCATTGGCACACTCAAGTACATTTTCCCGGCTTCGGAAATTCTTCTGTAATTCAATTCTAACATTATCGCCAGTCTCGCCGTATGTATCGTACTTCTCTATGAAAAGTTCCGGGCAGGCAAGACGGAACTTGTATATGCTCTGCTTTACATCTCCAACCATGTATATATTGTTATTCTCACCGGACAGTCTCGTCTTTGACACCGCATTAAGAATAACCTCCTGCAGCTGATTGGAATCCTGATACTCGTCTATCAGTATCTCTTCAAATCTGTTCGCAAGCTTGTCGGCAGTCTCTGTGTATACAAGCTTTCCATCTTCTTTCTTTACAAGTATTGAAAGAGCAAGATGTTCCATGTCATTAAAATCAATTATGCCCTTCTCTCGCTTCACCTCTGAAACACGCTTGGCATACACCTTTGCCACTTTAAGTAAAGTCCGTATCTGGATGCCTGCCCCCTGCATGTCTGCAAATATTCCCTCATCATCTTTCAAGAATATCTTATCATTAAGCCGTCCTATGTAATCTTTAAACAACTTTCGCTGCCCCTTAACATATTCCTTAATATCCGGGTCTGCTCCTGCATCCTTCTTTCTTGACAGAGCTTCAAATGAAAATATTCTTATCCTTCTGCCAAGCTCTCCAAAATCCTGTGAATTAATCATCTCATTAATTCCAAGCAGGTCAGACTGCAAAGCACCTGTATATGCTGCAGGTCCTGCCGGCTCAGAACAGATATCTACTAATCTGTTGTATTTATCACGGTAATCAAGAAGTGCATTTTTAATTGAATCATACAGCTCCTTAATTGCAGGATTATCGTAAGTCTCATCATCATAAACTAACATGCACTCGTCAAACCACTCATCAATCCACGGATTGCTTCTTGAAAAACGGTATATTTTATCTATAATGCTCACAAGCCCTGAATCGTCCCGTCCCATGCCAAATGCATCAACAAGATTAAAGAATTCTTCATCTGATTCGGCATAGAATTCCTCAAGCACATCTTCCAACACATCATTTTCAATAAGCTTCTTCTCACCCTCGTCCATTATCCTGAACCCCGGGTCCAGATTAACCTCTGGAAAATGATTTCTGATTATCCATAGACAGAAACTGTCTATCGTTGTTATCTGTGCGTTGTTAAGCAGTGTTATCTGTCTTAAAAGGTTCACATCCCCCGGATTCTCGTCAAGCATTGAATCAAGTGCTTTTCTTATCTTGTCTTTCATCTGGGCTGCTGCCGCCTTTGTAAATGTAACAACAACCAGCCTGTCTATATCTATATTCTTGTCAGGGTCTGTAATCATGGAAATGATTCGCTCTACCAGAACAGCAGTCTTTCCTGAACCGGCAGCCGCCGAAACCAGCACATTACAGTCTCTTGTATCAATCGCGCTCTTCTGCGCCGGTGTCCATTTTCTTTCCATTCTCATCAACCCCTTCCTTTATATTATTCCATAATACTTCATCATCGAATTTCTTTAATTTTCTGTAATTGCAGCCTGGCAAATCCACTGAAAATCCACACACTGCCCCATAAGGACATCTGTCACAGCTTGAAAACTGTCCATCTTTATAAGGACTTCTCCTGATATCACCACCTGCAATTCTGTCCGCAGTATCAATGGCTCTTACATCAACGAATCTTCCAAGTATATTAAACTGCTCTGTATTCATCACCTTGCTTCTTCGTGAGTCAAATCCGCCGTCAGCCTTTCTGCTAACTGGAATATTAAGTGATGTACCCTCGGTATTGTCCATCTTCTCGGCAATATCCTTATCCGAATTAACCATTCCTTTAAGACGCAGTTCACCCTTAATCTTATCCTCTATCTCTTCTGCACTCTCTGTTGTCGCAGATACAATCGGGTCACTTATGTTGTAGTAGAACACTCCGGCAGGAATCACATTTTTACCCGGACGCATCTTCGCCACAAGCTTCATTGCCGCTTCCATGTAGACCATAAGCTGGATATCAATTCCGTAGTAGGTCTTTACTATGTTGAAATCCTTCTTTCCTGTCTTGTAATCGATAATTCTTACATATACATCTGTGCCGTTTTCGCATATGTCAACGCGGTCAATTGTTCCGCTCATAAGCTGCTTTCTGTCTCCGTCCCCGACTTCCATATTGAACTTATGCTCGAATACAAATGGCACGAAATCACCACATTTTAACTGTTCACCCATCGCCCATACAGTGCGGTCTGCAAGGTCTTCCATCCGCTTAATCATGAATGAATTACGGCTTGAATCCTTAAGGATACTGTTCTGGTATATGTCAGTAATTGCAGCGACACTTCTTTTTACCATCTCGCGGCGCTTCTCCTCTGATATCAGATAGTACGACTCACCGTTTTTCTTGATTTCGTCGCACACCTCACGGATAACCGCATGCAGTACGACGCCAAAGTTTACTGGTGAAAATGTGAATTCTTCCCTTTCCTTCAAATCAACTCCATATCTTAAGTAATACCTCAGCGGACACTCTGCAAAGTTCTCAAAAGATGTGACGCTTCCGACAAGCCTGCCGCCAGTAAGTGAATCAATAATATTCTCATCTACATTTGCAGCAATTTCAGTATTATCAAAGCTGTTAGCCGCCCGCGGTATTGTCACATATGAATTCTGCTGTGCCGTGTCTTTGTAAGATAACTTAAGGCAATGTGAAAACATTTTTCTCATGCTTCTTATAATATATGAAGGCATCAGCGCCGCACCCTCGCTGTTTTTTACCGCATATGACATGTAAAGCTTCTCCGCACTCTTTGTCATAATAAGATACAGATAGAATCTCTGTGTAAATGCTTTCTCTCTTACGGAAGCGGACATAACAATCCCTTTATCCTCAAGATACTCCCTGTCGCTTTCTGACAGAACGCTTCTTGAATCAGCTTTCTTAGGTACATTGCCGTCATTGATTCCGACAAAGAACATGACCTTGATATTGTCAAGACGGGTTCTTTCTATATCTCCGATAACAACACAGTCATTGGTCTGCGGAATAAGTCCTATCTTGATCTCCTGAAATCCTGACGCAAGTATCTTGTTAAATTCTTTAATACCAACCTTCTCGCTTCCAAGAAGGGCATACATTTTATCTAATACTTCTATAACTTTCTTATATAACTGCGCATATTCATCACCAGTGTACTCGCTGTCATTAAGCACACTTACCTTCTGTTCCATATCTTCACGCACAAGGAACTCATAAAGTGCCTTTACCATATCAGCAACATTTGATTCCTTTGACTTTAGCACTTCTTCCAATGGATCCAGCATATCCGTTATCATTGTTCTTAGTGAATTAAGCTTCTCAAGGTCAGTATTATTGACTGTTCCCCTGAACTTTCTTATCCATGGTTCATGCCATTTTCCCCTGCCTCTGATTCCAACTGCAACACAGTAATTGTCTAACAGATCAATATCTTCGCGCTCCATTCCGCTCATTCCGGTTCTTAGGAATCCTAATATGCTGTCATAGCTGTAATTATTCTCTATTATTCCAAGTGCACCGTTAATTGCCGCAATAAATGGATTGTCCGTCACATGGCGCTTGTAATCTAAGAAATATGGTATATCGTTCTGCTTTAATATATTAGCCGCCAGTTTGCCGTAGCCATCCATGTCCGCAGTAACTATCGCAATCTCGTTATATCTATATCCACACAGTCTTGTAAGTCTTATTATTTCTCCTGCTGCAAATGTTAATTCTTCCTTGGCAACAGCTCCCTCATATATAACGATATTGTCAGTCTTCTTATTAAATCTTCCCGAATTGTTTCTGAAAAGATTCTGTTCCAGAAAATCCAGTTCTTCTGAATTCTTAAATCTTGAATTAACATTTACAATTACATTCTTTCCCGGTACTGCTTTTCCTGCAATATACACAGGTTCAAGGACTTTCACATGTTCTTCATCACATATCTTATAAAGCTTTGATACGCAGTCCTTACTCATGAAAAAAAGTTCTTCCCTGCCTCTTACTGAATTTTCACGCTCAGATGCATCAATTGTCAGAGAAACATATATCTTCGGACACATTGATAAAAGAATTGTCATTAAATTGTACTGAACCGGAGTAAAGCCTGTGAATCCGTCAAATACTATCTCGCAATTCTTTATTCTCTCTGACTCTGTAACCTTGCTGCATAATTTATCCAGTATTTCTTCTTTAGTTATATAATTCTTGTCTATGTACTCTGCAAATGCGTTATATACAAGTACTATATCATCAAGCTTATACTGAAGTGCTGCACTTCCCTCTGAATCACTGTATGCTGCACCTGCCGCATCCTGCATAACATCCGGCTTGATATCATACTGAAGCATCTCCGATATAACAGACTTCATCTCTGACACAAATCCTGTATTAGACAGATTACTTCCAAAATATTTTAATCTGTCCTTGTTCTGCTCTAAAACTCTTTTAATAATCAGATTCTTTCCTGTATCATCAAGGACTTCAAGATTATCCTCACCCACTTCCTCAAATACTTTATACGCAAGCCTTTCAAAGCTCACAACATCTATATTAAGTATTCCTTTTCTTGGATGCATGGACACCAGTCTTTTCTGAATTGCCATAGTGTACTGCTCAGGCACAACAACTATATAATTCCTGTCAGGATTCTTCATTGACTCTTCAATTATATGCGTATAAAGATAGTGCGATTTACCCGCACCTGAGCTTCCCAGAATTAATTGTAATGACATGTGTTACTCCCCTAATCTTTCTATAATAGACTTTACCATCATTTGCTTTACCATAATGCACTTTTTCATATCATGTCTCATCATGGTTCGAAATCAACCGCTTCATATTCCACCGTATCTGAATAGTCCCACCATTCTCCCTGATAGCCTGTAAATCCGTTATTTTCCATAGCATTCTGTAGAATCATCACATTTTTCACAGCCTCTTCATCTTCTATATCAGAATAATTCCTGTCTGCTTTTAGAGAGAAATCATCAAATTCTGTCGGCATTGATATAACACTTCCATCAGCAGCAACCATTGTAATATCCACTGTTCCTCCAAGATTATGCTTTTTCATTCCGTTAGCCGGATTTGCCACATAATTAGGGTCCGGATATACTTCCCATAATTTCTGCTGTGCCTCAAACGGTCTGTATGCATCCCAAATCTTTAAGCTGTATCCCTGCTGCTTCAATTCCTTTTGTACCTGTGCCAGCTTCTTAACAGTTCCATATCGGAGGTATGCTTCCGTGAAATCGTATATCTTTACCCCTGTAAAGTTATTCTCTGTTGCATATCTTAATTCCACATATATGTCCGGTATATATTTCTTAACAAGTACATATTCGTCATCCTCTGGTTCTTTTTCAGTTGTAATCTCCTGTGTTATAATTTTCTGTGCTGTCACTTCCTGTGCTGCAGTCTCCTGTATGTTCGCCGTCTCTTTTTCTGATACATCATCTGTTGTGACATTTTTCTTTTGTCCACATGCTGTCATGCCTGCCGCTATAATCACTATTACTGCAAATGTTTTGATTAATCTACTGTTCATAATCATTCACCTCTTCATAAACCTACCATTTCATCATATTTAACAATTTAGTAGGTTTTTTTCAAGCTATGCATTATCATTTAATGAATACATTTGTAATTAATATACCACATTTTAATCATAATCTCCCACTCCATACCATATATTTTGTAATAATGAATATGAAGGGCAGGTTTCTTTGTGATGAGTCAGACTAAAATTGTTGTTATTCCATTTAAAAAGCTCCTTATTGGAGCTGTTATCGCTGCTATTATAATAGCTTTTATTATATTCGCTGTTATCCGTCTTGGCAGCAATAGTTCTGATAATTCCAGGAATACCACTAAACCTAAGAGCAGCACTGTAAATGCTTCTGCTTCTTCTAATATTGAGACACCCCTTGATAATGCCGACGCTCCTAAATTCTGCCCCGGAGTATATACCGCCTCTATTCTGTTAGACGGCAACCCCGTTGATATCCAGGTCACAGTTGATTCCTCTAACATTAACAGCATTGAGCTTGTTAATCTTTCTGAATCAATCACAACTATGTACCCTAAGCTCACAACTTCATTTGATGAAGTTGCTGCTAAAGTCATGGAAGCCGGCACAACCAACATAACCTATGATTCAGCCAACAGATATACATATTCCGTCTTTATAGAAGCAATAAGCGCAGCCCTTAAAAAGGCTGCGCCATGATTAATATCTTATATTTTCTGTCTTGTACCCCACATGCCTGCTAAATCCGTCTGCCACTACTTAGAATAAGTCACAGCCTCACTATTCTCATCATAATCAAACATGCCATCATTCTTCTCTTCAAGTGCCTTGATGATGTGATATGTATATTCATTATATGGTGTATCAATTCCAAGTTCTTTCCCCATGCGCATCATTGCGCCGGAGAACATATCTATCTCTGTGTGTCTGCCAGCGTCAATATCCTGCAGTGTTGAATATCTTGCTGTTGGCGGAACAGCGCTTCCTCGGCTTGAGTTATCTGCACACCTGCTCATATCAATGCCTTTGGCAAGAGCTACTGCTTCAACCTCCTTACGTAATCCTTCGCTGATTGCTTTCATATGCTCACTGTCAGTATAACAGCCAACACCTGCTCCAATAATAGCCTGTGGAAGATTGTTACAGATATTAAGTCTATACTTGCTCCATATCTCTTCTTTGATATGTTCAGTCACTCTGTAATTAAGTCCTGTTCCATCAAATAAATCTCTTATTGCCGCAACTCTCTCACTCTCAAATGGTGCAGTTTCCTCTCCATATATAATGCCTATTGTAGTCTCAGGATTGAACACATATTCCTTACCTTCGCGGTGTGACGCCACCTTTATAAGTGAATAAATGATATGTGATTTATCTATCTTGGTAGATATTATCTCTTCACTGTCAACACCATTCATAAGACTCATGACAATTGTATTCTCACCGACGGCTTCCCTAATGTCATCTAATGCACCTGCAAGTGCGCCGTATTTTAATGATACAACAAGAAGGTCAACACCTTTTGCTTCCTCTGGGGTCAATACCTCCGGGTGGTATGTCTTTCCATTAATCAGACAGCCTTCTGCCTTAAGTCTTTCCGCTCTTTCGCCCTTTGCAATAACGCTTAAACTTATATCCTTCTTTTCTGAAAGTCCCCATATAACATAAGAGCCGACTGCTCCTGCTCCAAGTACTGCCACTGAATGTATCTTCATATACATTTTCCTCTCAATCTTTGTAATTTCTTCAAATATATATACACTTCAATTCTTTCCGCGTCAAATGCTTTTATCTTCCTACAATATCGCCCTCTTCAAAATCGTAAGTCAGTTTCTTTCCATATGCCATGACATATGCAGCACATTTCTGCTCATAGTCTGTGTGCTGCATTCTTAAACTTGCTGTTCTTTCATCAAGCTGTCTGTCCGGATATATTACTGGCAGGACATGTACCCTGAATGTGTGCAAATGTATACTTTTAACCTGCTGTTCAACAAACAGTGAAATCACCGGCACATTAAACTTTACCGCATACAGATATGCACCTCTTTTGCATGGGCGGGGCTTCCGATAATTAAACCACATTTCCTGCTCAGGATATATAAGCACAAGTTTGTTTTCATCAAGTGCATTCTTAATCTGATTAGGAAACTCAGTCTCCATAAACCATTTCAGGCTGCTTACGGGCATTGTGTCGGCATATTTTTGCATATACCCGACAAAACCTTTCATTGCAAGGTTAGAATCTTGATTAACAATACTTATTCTTCTGAATCCAGCTTTTCTCATTGCAAACCTGACAATTGCAGGGTCTAACGGGCTGAAATGATTGCATGTTACAATCGCAGGACCTCTGATTCCAGAAAGATTCTCAAGTCCGTCAACTTGTGTTATAAGCCCCACCGCAGAAGTCCCGGCATGAAATATAGCTTCTGCAATATATTTCTTCACACAAAAACCATATGCTGTGCGGTAATCAATATAATGTCTTAGTAATGCTTCTTTATCTTCGCGTAACAGCTTAGGGTCTCCCGGCTCAACCTTTGAATTCAACTGATTAAGGCTTACAGCCGTCCTAATATTTTCATAGACCTGCTCCCTATCACCAATCATATCTCCTCCGACATAATTTATTTTGCAGCATCACTGCTATCCTTAACGAAACCACTATCCACAACAAATCTGCTTCCCACAACATCAGAAAACTTAACCCCATCACCGTCCGCAATATTCTCAGCCCTTGCAAGAAGCTTCTTTAAATTCTCACGGTCAGCTTTCCTTTCATTATCCCCATACTGCTTGCGCTGTTTAATCAGCAACGGATAAAATCCCGACTCCGCCGCATACTGCCAGAAATACTCCTCATACGGAATCTCGCTGTAATGCCACGGCTTGTCAAACAGGTTATAATGTATCAGCTTCGGTCTTGCTATATACTCCCCGCCCTTGTTAGGCATAACATTCCATTCCTTATCAAGAAAATATATTTCTTTTGCACACATAGCATTAATATAATCCTGGTCAGGTGCAACACTGTCAAAGTGATATTCAGCCATAAGCTTTAAGAATCTGTCTGCCAGATGAGCCTGTCTTATCTTATCAAGATTCATAAGAAGCACTCCTGAATTGACATATTCATCCCGCTCTATTCCCACTACATTTTCAATGTAATGAGCCAGTATTGTATTCTTTCCTGCAAATGTATCTCTTACTGCACCAAACATTGCATCTCCCATATCAACTGAATAAAGCTTTGCAATGTCATCATTTATTACGGTATCAGAGTCAATATACACAGCTTTATTAAGCTCTGGAAAAAGCTCTGCAATAAATAACCTGAAATATATCGTCAGTGTAAACTCGCCTGAATAAAGCCTGTTTTCCTGTCTGTCAGTAACTGTCTGTCCAAAGCTTTCAGAATATTCGTACATTTTCTTTCTTATATCAACGAATTCAATATCTATGTTTTCATAATCCTTTATCACATTACGAAGCTGAATCATCGTAATATTCTTCACATTATCGCACATAACAATAATGCGGTAACGCTCATCACAAGCCACATGTGCAGCCAGCGATTTAAGGCACACTGCCAGATATGGTGCGTACTGTTCATTAATCGAGAAAAACACAGGAATACGCGAAACTGCCATGTACCCTTCATGCTCCCTGTTATAAGAATCCAGAAGCTCATCATATTCATGAAGCCCAAGTATTTTATGCATTTTATCAATCTCCCACGGCTTGACTGAAACAGTCCTTATCACCGGAAACACCCGGAAGGTAGTTGTAAAATGCTGAAAAACAGTGTTGTCATGCAGCCTCCTCTGGTCATTAAACTTTCGTCCGCACAGATTAACTCTTGTTGCAAATGTATTAACAGCCGTCTGGTCAGGCATAAACATTTCCTTTCTTATGCACTGTTCACGACATTTCTCCAGAAGCCCGTTCTGTCTTATCATCCTCATATTCATAAGCATTACTCCGGAATTAATGTAACCATCACCGAAAAGCCATCTGCCATAATAATCAGAAACTCCCGCAATCTCTATGCCATCCATATTCTGATAATAAAAATCCCTGAAATCTTTTCTGCACAACACATCAGTATCCAGATAAAGAACTCTATCCTTAATATCTGTCTTATCAGCAAAAAGGCGCAGCATACAGCACGCAGTAAATCTGCTCTGCATATTTGCCTCCGGCAGCTCCTCAACAAAATATCTTGTAACATCAACAAGAAAGATATTTACTTTAATGTCCGATTTATTCAATTTTTCTTTCAGATATTTTGCAAATGCTTTATCAACTGGCTTGTAATTAATACCTTTTTCCCTGTAATCAACCGTGAGAATATATATATTTAACGGTTCATCCACATTTTTAATAAGAGACATTGAAGATAAAAGAATCCCCTTCTGCATTGGTTTATCACCACAATACAATATGTTCATAAATCCGTATCCTTTCTTAAATTATTAAATATGTCTGATTTATCCTCTCTGTATTGATTTTCCCCAGTTTCTTAAGTAAAATACATATAAGTTTTAAACGATAATTAAAGAATTGAGGAATGTTATGATATTTAAGATTTTCAAAAAAGATTTGAAAGGTCTTAGCAGGAATATTCTGGCTTTAGCCATTGCGCTTGGTCTGTGCCTTATTCCATCGCTTTACGCATGGTTTAACATATATTCCAACTGGGATCCTTACGCAAACACTGCGTCTGTTCAGATTGCTATTGTTTCTGAAGATGAAGGCTACTCTGAATCTGATGATTCCACTATCAATATGGGAGAACAGATTGTTGAACAGCTTCATTCGAATGATAAATTAGGCTGGCGTTTTCCGGAAACTAAAGATGAAGCCATGAATAAACTGAATGCCGGGAAGTACTATGCCGTTATCGTTGTTGGTGAGGACTTTTCACGAAGCCTGTATGACTTCCTTGACAATGGTCTTAATCCACCAACAGTTACATATTATGAGAATTCCAAGAAAAATGCTGTTGCTTCCAAGATTACAGATACAGGAAAAAGCACTCTTCAGAACACTATCAATTCCGAATTCATTGATGTGTGTGTTAAGACTATTATGCAGGGACTTAACGAAATAGCTGAAAATGATCCTTCAATTATTGAAAAGACAGTTAAGGATTTACAGAGTGTATCTGCCAATATTAATTCTTACGATACCATGATTGACATGTTTATTAAGAGTAATTCAGACCTGGCAGATAATCTTGCAAAGCTTCAGGAGGTTCTTCCACAGATTAAAGATGTTCTTACCGGAACAACTGATGTTGCTGATATTGCCAATAAATCTCTTGATAATGTCACAGATGATATTGCAAACCAGATTGATGCGCAGCTTAAAGCTATGAATGAATTAACTGACAGTGCACTTGATTCTCTTGATAAAGCTATACAGCTTTCAATAACTGATGTCGGACAGGCTGGCGTTGAGCTTAGTAAAGCCAACGAACAATTAAAGGAACTTATAAACCAGAATAAGGCTCTTGAAGACGCTATTGATTCCCTCAGCAAAGTAGATGGCATTGACCCGGCAGTTATCACCGCCCTAAAGTCAGCTCTAGCTTCTGTTAACGCTATGGAGAATATCGCATACAACCTTGTTCAGCAGTGTGCCGATATTCTTACTGATTCACCTGAAACACTTCAGGCAAAATACCAGTTAATCAAGTCTGTTGTTGAACAGTGCCGCACAGAGCTTCAGAAGAGCCAGACAATTATGCAGACTGCAGTAAGAACTAATGTTAACCTCCTTAAGGCTTCCATTAAGAATGCCGTAAGCAGCCTTGCCGCTAATATAAGCAGTGCCGGAGACAATATTAACGGAATATCACAGATGCTCCTTGGTGTGAGTGATATATCTGTAAATATTAATACAACTCTAGAAAGCACAAAAACATTACTTGATTCACTCAACAAAAGACTTGATACCATATCTGGTTCAGTAGGAGATATAAGTTCATCTTCTACATATAAACTGATAATGGATTTCATCAACTCTGACGCACAGTCAATAGCGTCATTCCTGTCAGAACCTGTACAGGTAGAAGAAATTTACGTCTATATGCAGACTAACTATGGAACAAGTGTTACACCTTTCTATACAACACTTGCTCTCTGGGTTGGAGGAATTGTTTTAGTTGCCCTTATGAAAGTAAAGGTTGACTACGAAGATGATGAATTCAAGGATGCCACAGAACATCAAAAATATATGGGCCGCGCGCTCCTGTTCCTTGCAATGGGACAGCTTCAGGCTCTTGTAGTTGTTCTTGGTGATTTGTACATTTTAAAAATTGACTGTACTCACCCATTCATGCTGTGGCTTGCAGCCGCTATAGCAAGCTTTGTATTTACATTATTTATATATACACTTGTTCTTACATTTGGTGATTTAGGAAAAGCTATCGCTGTAGTTATGATTGTGTTACAGATTGCCGGTTCAGGCGGAACTTATCCAATAGAACTTCTTCCTGAATTCTTCCAGAATGTGTACCTTTACTTCCCATTCCCTTATGCAATCAATGCCATGAGGGAGGCAATAAGCGGATTATATCAGTGTGATTACGCTGTATTTCTTGTGAAATTATGCGCTTATGCTGTTATTTCCCTTATTCTGGGACTTGGAATCAGAAAGTCACTTCTTGAAGTACGCGAGTTCTTCGAACGCCGTATGAAAGAAACACATTTTATGTAAAGGAGAAATGAATTTATGCAAAATGATGATTTTAATATAGATGTTGTTATTGCGGAAATCACAGCATTTGCAGAAAATATGCACGCTAAGAACCAGCACAAGAAAAAGGTCTGCTTAAGATGTATGATGATTATTCCTTTAGTATTCATGGTGCTTATGTTTACCATGGATACAGCTAAGGTTGTTTATCTGCTTCTTTGGGTAATCTCACTTTTTATATTCTGTGCTTATCTTATAGTTATTGATTATATTGATGACAAGCTCGCAAGAAAGCTCAATGAGCTCAATATTGAGATTAAGGAAAAACAGGCTGATACTTCTCTTACAGACAGTATCAAAGCATTTTTAAGTGAGGTACAGTTATGAAAAATATATTTAAGATTATACGGGCTGACCTTCGCCACATAAAAACAAATGTAATTGCACTATGCGTAATTATCGGTCTTACCGTTATTCCTGCATTGTATTCGTGGTTTAATATCCTGTCAAACTGGGATCCATATGGACAGGCTTCCACAAGCAGGATTAAAGTTGCCGTTGTATCTGTTGACAAAGGTACTTCTCTTGAAGGAACGGAGCTTAATGTCGGTGACACCATAATTGATGCACTTAAAACTAATAACACTATCGGTTGGCAGTTTGTTGCTTCATCAGATGAAGCAATCGAGGGCGTATACAGCGGTGAGTATTATGCAGCCCTCGTTGTTCCAGAGAATTTTTCCAAGAATCTTATAAGCTTCTTAAGTGATTCCATGGAACATCCTCAGTTAAAATATTACTGTAACCAGAAAGCAAACGCTATTGCACCTAAGATAACAGACAAGGCTAAAACAGCAGTTCAGCAGCAGGTAAACCAGACATTTATAGATACAATCGTATCTACGATTGCCGGTACTGGCGACTCAGTTATCAAAGATGCAGATAAAGAAACCGGTTCTCTTATGGATGCAGTTATTAACAGACTTACATCCGCAAGGACTACACTTTCAACATACGATGTAATTCTTAACTCAATGCTTGCAATTACTGACCTTACATCATCAATAAGCAGCAGTTCAAACAGTGCTGCACCGCAAGTTTATACACAATTACAGTTACAGCAGCAGCAGTTAATAACCTTACAGGCACTTGTAAATGGTAATTCCGCTGAATCTTTAAATGAATTATCATCTGCTCTTTCAAACCAGATGTCCCAGATTCAAAGCATTATGAGTTCATTAACAGAGCTTTATTCTGACATGAACATGGATGTTGCAGACCTGTCTGCTGCAATTAAGCTTACATCGGGCTCACTCACTCAGACTAAAGAGCTTCTCAGTGACCTTGAGACAAAGCTTGATAATGCAATTAATACATTAAACACAATCACTGAACAGGATACATATGGTTTATTATCAGAGATGTTAAATGCAGATGCCAATACTTTGGGAGATTTTCTCTCTGCACCTGTAAATATAACAACAGAGCAGGTATATGCTGTTAAAAGCTATGGAACAAGCGCTTCACCATTCTACACAATACTTGCACTGTGGTTTGGTGGACTTATACTTGTTGCTATTATGCACACACCTGTGCATCCTGCTCCGGACATTCCAGCAGATGCAAAGAGATATGAAAAATTCTTCGGAAGGTATTTTATCTTCTTTGCAGTAGGACAGCTTCAGGCACTGCTTATAACACTTGGAAATCTTCTCTACATAGGAATCCAGTGTTACCACCCATTCCTTTACTGGGTTGCATGTGCATTCTCAAGCTTCGTATTCACCTTCTTTATGTACAGCCTTACTGTTGCATTTGGAAATATCGGTGAAGCACTTGGAATTGTCCTGCTCGTTATACAGGTTGCCGGCTCAGGCGGTACATTCCCTATAGAAGTACTTCCTAACGCATACCAGATAATATACCGGTTCCTGCTCTTCCCATATTCAATGGATGCATTAAGAGAATGTATAGCAGGAATGTACCGATACGATTACATTAAGAACCTCGCATTTCTTTCAATATATATAGTTGTTTCGCTGATTATTGGATTGTTCTTACAGAAACCATTTGAGAAGATGAATCATATGATTGAGAGAAGTAAGGAGAAGTCGGGGGTTATGCTGTAGGAAGTTGCTCCCCTAAAGCACGCCCAGCCGTGTATATTAGTAAAATCAAAACACGCTTCCGCTCGGATTCCGACGCAGCGGTACTAAGATTTATAAAGGTTTGCCGCCTATGGCGGCTGCCTTTATAAATCAAGTGCCGGCGTCTTCATACGGTTTTGATTTTACTAATATACACGGCTGGGCTTTTCTTTACCGGACAACTGCTCCGCCCCGCCTTTGGCAAGGTTGGGGCGGGAGGAAGTCCAATCTGGTCCGCTGGCGCGTCCTTTTTTCGACTTCGGTGTGCCTTCCCTCCTCTTTAACGTCCATTCCACTGTAAATCAAAAAACTCCCGGAAGTTTGGAGGCAGGTGGTTGTGTAGTGTAGTTTCAAACCGTACGGAAACGCCGGCACTTGATTTTGCGAGGGAGTCGCCAAAGGCGACAAGCCTCTCAAAATCTTAGTACCGCTGCGTTTTCGTCCGAGCGAAAGCGCGTTTGAAAATACACTACCCAGCCACCTGCCTCCCACTCCCGGGAGTCACTTTTTCTAGAATAACCCAGTTATTACCCCATCATCATTAACATCTATATTATATGCCGCTGGTGATTTTGAAAGTCCTGGCATTGTCATTACTGAACCTGTAAGCACTACTATGAAGCCTGCACCGGCTGATACATATGCTTCTCTTACATTCATCTCAAATCCTTCCGGACGGCCAAGTAATGTAGGATCATCTGAAAGTGAATACTGTGTCTTAGCCATACAGATTGGAAGATTACCAAATCCTAACTGTTCAAGCTGTGCAATCTGCTTGTTAGCTGCTGGTGAATAATTAACACTTCCTGCGCCGTATATTTCTTTAGCAATTGTCTCAATCTTTGCTTTAACCGGCTGGTCTGTTTCATACAGGCAGTGGAAATTGCTCTTCTTTGTCTCAAGTGTCTTAAGAACTTTTTCTGCAAGCTCAATTCCACCTTCTCCACCTTTTTCCCATACCTTGGCAAGGGCGAATTCACAGCCTTTATCTTCACAGAACTTCTGTATATAATCTAATTCTGCCTGTGTATCTGATACAAATGCATTAAGTGTAACAACTACAGGCACGCCATATTTCTGCAAATTCTCGATGTGCTTTTCAAGGTTTACGATTCCCTTCTTTAATGCGTCAAGATTCTCTGCTGATAATTCTGTCTTAGGTACTCCACCGTTGTACTTAAGTGCTCTTACTGTTGCTACTAATACAACTGCATCTGGCTTTAAGCCTGACTTACGGCACTTGATGTCGAAGAATTTCTCTGCTCCTAAATCTGCGCCAAATCCTGCCTCTGTGATTACATAATCTGCCATCTTAAGTGCCGTCTTAGTTGCTCTTACTGAATTACAGCCATGTGCAATATTAGCAAATGGACCACCATGCACTAATGCAGGTGTATGCTCAAGTGTCTGGATAAGGTTAGGCTTTAATGCATCCTTTAACAATGCAGCCATTGAACCTACAGCCTTGATATCTGATGCTGTAACAGGCTGTCCCTGATAATTGTAGGCAACTACCATCCTGCCAAGTCTTTCCTTTAAATCCTTCATATCTGTTGCAAGACATAATACTGCCATAATCTCTGACGCAACTGTGATAACAAAATGATCCTCTCTTACAGTTCCGTCAACCTTAGAACCAAGACCTACAACTATATTTCTAAGAACACGGTCGTTCATATCCATACATCTTTTCCATGTAACACATCTTGGGTCAATTCCAAGTTCGTTGCCCTGCTGTATATGGTTATCAAGAAGTGCCGCACATAAGTTATTAGCTGATGTGATTGCATGGAAATCGCCTGTAAAATGCAGATTAAGCTCTTCCATAGGAACAACCTGTGCATATCCACCACCTGCTGCTCCACCTTTGATACCGAAACATGGGCCAAGTGATGGCTCACGAAGTGCTATAACAGCCTTCTTGCCAAGCTTTCCAAATGCTTCTCCAAGCCCTACAGTAATTGTTGTCTTTCCCTCTCCTGCCGGAGTTGGATTAATGGCTGTTACAAGAATTAACTTTCCATCTTCATTGTCTTTGACACTGTTAATGTACTCGTCTGATATCTTAGCCTTATACTTTCCGTATAATTCAAGATCATCCTCGCTTATGCCGCATCTGGCTGCAACATTCTTAATTGGCTCCATTACTGCTTCCTGTGCAATTTCAATATCTGTCTTCATAATGTTTCTCTCCTTTGCTTTAGCCTTTTCGTGCCTTGCAATCCTGCCTTATCAAAATTCCTAAGAAGTTCCCTTCCTAATATATCTTTACATAAAAACAAGAGGCTACAGGCGCACTTTAATACACCTATGCCTCTGTTAAAAACCTGAAAGATTCTCCCCAAGCAAATCAGCCTCAATATTTCTCATCTCTATGCTTAGAAATTGCTTCTTCGGTGCTGATAATTACAGCTCTCCAGAGTTCCGTCCATAACCGGTCCTTTTGCCTGAGAGTTTTCGCTGTCACCTTCGGCGCTGCATTTTTACACAGTCTCTCCCGATTATATCTTCCGGATATTACCTTAATAATAAGGAAAAAAGCGTCTTGCTTTATCTGCAAAACGCCTTCGTTTTCAACAATAATATATAAATTGACAGAGTTTGTCAATAAGCAACATTTAACAAAATTATTTATTATATTAGGAAATAACAGTATTCAATTGAAAAAAATGTTGTTTTATGATAAAATTTATCTTAATTTTTTATAAAAAGGGAGAATACATAATATGTTTAGTAAAATCAATACTATTCTCGTTACTATTGACGCATATGTCTGGGGAATTCCACTCATTGTCCTTATACTTTCAGTTGGTCTGTTTCTTACTATCAGACTTAAGGGTGTTCAGTTTACTAATCTTGGACGTGCTTTTAAGTACATTTTCAAAGACGAAACTGATGGAAAGCATGGTGAAGTGAGCAGTTTCGCAGCACTATGTACAGCACTTTCAGCAACAATCGGTACAGGTAATATCGTAGGTGTTGCTACTGCTATTGTCTCAGGCGGTCCTGGTGCATTATTCTGGATGTGGCTTGCTGCCTTAGTTGGTACTGCTACCAAGTACGCAGAGTGTCTCTTAGCAGTTAAGTTCAGACAGGTTGACGAAGACGGTCATGTTGTTGGTGGTCCTTTTAACTACATTGAACATGGTATGGGACCTAAGTGGAAATGGCTTGCCAAGATATTTGCTTTCTTTGGTATAGGCGTTGGTCTTTTAGGAATTGGTACATTTACACAGGTGAATGGAATCTCTTCTGCTGTTAATAATTTCTTTGATTCTAACAACGCATGGACTGTTTCATTATTTGGAAGAACATATTCATGGACTGTAGTTATAAGCTGTCTTATCCTTACATTCTGTGTTGCTCTTGTTCTTATTGGTGGAATCCAGAGAATTTCTAAAGTTGCTCAGGTTATTGTTCCTTTCATGGCTGCAACATATTTTTTAGCAGGTATTCTTATTATTTTATTTAATATTACAGATGTTCCTGCTGCCATCCTTACAATTGTGCAGAGTGCATTTGGTCTTAAGGCCGCTGCTGGTGGTGCCCTTGGTGCCATGGTTGTAGCTATGCAGAAGGGTATTGCAAGAGGTATCTTCTCTAATGAGGCCGGTCTTGGTAGTGCACCTATTGCCGCTGCCGCTGCCCGTACCAATGAACCTGTACGTCAGGGTCTTGTATCTATGACAGCTACTTTTATTGATACTATTATCATCTGTTCAATTACAGGTATTGCAATTGTTCTTACAGGAGCTTACGATATGGGACTTGAAGGTGTTGCAGTAACAACTAAAGCATTCCAGTTAGGACTTCCATTCCCTGATGGAGTTGCTTCATTTATTCTTATGTTATGTCTCGTATTCTTTGCATTTACAACTATTCTTGGCTGGGATTATTATTCTGAGCGCTGCCTTGAATACCTTACTAATGGTAAGAAGAAATGCATCAAGGCATACAGATGGATATATATCCTCTGCGTATTCATCGGCCCTTACATGACTGTATCTGCCGTATGGACAATTGCAGATATATTTAATGGTCTGATGGCTATTCCTAACCTTATTGCACTCGTTGCTTTAAACGGTGTGGTTGCTAAGGAAACTAAAGATTATCTTGATAGAATTAAGAAAAAAGAAATTGATTAATTAAGCATTAACTGCTTATGCGTATAAAAAGCCCCACTCCGGATTAGTCCGGAATGGGGCTTATCTTACGCATTATCTTCCTCTATCATACATTTTTATAAAGAAATTCAATGTAATAATATAACGCATTTGACCGATATATAATGTAGAAGTAACATTTTGAAATAAGGTCCAAGGAGGGATTATTGCAGCAAATGGAGTTATTCGCAATTCAAAAGTGTACCCAGTCCAGACTATCAGTAATCTCAAAGGGGTAGGACAGGATAATACCAGTGCAGAACACGGTAACAATGGACAGTCTCACAGACAGACAATAACTATCAGAGTTAATCCTGAGACTTATGCTGATGCACCAGCCGATTGTTATACAGTTACCTATAACCGTAACAGTCAGCTTCAGGCATTTTATTATTGCCCTCGCCATGAGTATACTTACTAATAATGGACGAAGAAAAACAACTCTTAATCAGAATGTATATTGCTGATTAAGAGGTGTTTTCTTATGCTCTACGCTTCAGCTTTATATATATGAGTTGCAATATTATTGCACACGCAATGCCAACTGAAACATAAGATATTAAATCCGTATTGACATATGTCGGGTTAAGACTTGCTGTTCTGCCAAGAAATCTGTTACTGAATAACGTTCAAGATGATAACTGTATGGGTGCTGGCTCTGATTTAGTAGTATATATTGTATAAATCCACTATAATGTTGTTAAACATTTCCTATAAGAATATCTATATTTCAAGATTTATAGGCATATTATTATTGATTAAGAAATGTCTTGTCTGATTTTTTTGTCATGATACCTATAGGTAGTCGTATATTCTGACAGCTTATAGGTATTTTCTGCACATTCTTCTCTCGAATCAGACATTATCCTTGTCAGAAAGCTAAAGATTGCCTATAGATAATGTGGTTTTTCATGATTTATAGGTATTTACAATGAAATCTGCGCTTTATGAGCAGAAATCCTAATATTTCTGCCTATAAGCAATAGAAATAATATCTTCTTATAGGTTCTGCTCTATATTCTGCGACCATCTTGCTGTCAGATGCAAATGTATCACCTAGTTGGACGATACACTATTTTGCCCCATCATTTATGTTCATATTTTTCCTAGTAGATAATAACATTTTTATCCACCGATATAATATTCTCCTAAACCATGTAATTTTTGTGTAAAGAAAAAAGCACCATGTTTCAGGTGCTAATCTTCATAATGGAACTTGCAGGAATATATTATCAGATTTTGATTCATGTCCATATTATACGTAAGTCTGTGTTCGTCTGTGATTCTTCTACTGCACATCTTCCTATGCTTTAATGGTTTCTAAAGGAATAATCATAGGTAATAATATATTTTCTTCTAAATCATCAATCCGTATCCATATACTTTAAGATATGTATCACGCCTTCTTTCCACCAACACCATTAATATACATCAACGGTATTCCGAAGAATGCCATTCCTCCAACAATATTACCTATTGTAACAGGAATAAGATTATTAAATATAAAATTCGGTATATTCAATGTACTAAGCTGCTGTGCTGTATAACCATATTGCTCCATAGCATCTTTCACATATAACGGATTAAGTTTTGCTATCATTCCTGCAGGTACATAATACATATTAGCAACACAATGCTCATAACCGCTTACAACAAAAAGCAGTATTATAAAAAAACAACATAACAGTTTTCCGGTCACATCCTTTGCACGTGCCGCAAGCATAACTGCTGCACACACAAGTATGTTACATAATATTCCCGATGCAAGCGCTGTTGTAAAATCAAGATTACATTTACCAAGCGCTACTTTAATTGTATATGCACCAAGTATTCCCGATGAATAATTATACTGCCCACTTACATAATCAATACATGTAAGCATTAACGAGCCAAGAAGATTTCCCAGATATACTACAATAAGCATTCGTATAAGCTTAAGTGCTGTATGTTTCTTCTGTACAGTTGCCATAATTGCCAGACAGTCTCCCGTGAAAAGCTCAGCACCTGTCATAACAACCATCATAAGTCCCATTGGGAATACAACTCCTGCAACCAGACGTGCAATTCCTACATTGGCGATATCATGTGCTGCCACACTGCTTCCTGCTGCGCCAAATGCAATCATCATTCCTGCAAGTATGGCTTTCATAAAAAGCTTGTATGCTGGACAGTCAACCTTCCCAACACAACCTTCCACATAATTCTCTATCGCTTCTTTCATAGATAACATCTTTAGTTCCTCCCTGATTGTGTATTCCTACACTTCAATCGTTTTGTTTTAACTGTGTATACAAAATACGCTTGCATATTATAGCAAGCTGAATATTTATTTACAAGTATCTTATAAAGAACAATTCTACATGCTTCGGCACCCCTTTTGGACTTTCTCTGTGCATCACACCTCTCTAAGGTCCAAATCGTCAGACTGACTCTTCCCTTTTGGACTTTAACACGCCTTCCCACCGCTTCAACGTCCGATCTGCCGCGGCTCGGCTTCCCTTTTGGACTTCAACACGCCTTCTGAAGTGGTAATCTAAAAGTAGACACCAACCCAATTATTGTAGACATTATTTATATATAAGAGTACCATTTTTTATAAGGTAGTCACTTATACAATAATGGAATCATGGAGGTGTCACATGAAGCACAGTTTAGAAGAAAGAATGGATATAGGACGACGTATGTATTTACACGAGATTACTTATAAAGAGGCTATGGAGATTTATGGTCTTAGTGAATCCTGTGCACATAAATACATGACAGATTATAAGAAAGCACAAGGAATTCCTCTTGCTAATACAGTGCCTAAAATGAAAAATTCAGCAGTCTTAAAATCATTGTCTTCACCTGACATTGATACATATATGGCTATGTCCAAAGAAGAATTAATAAATGAACTTATTATAGCTAAAGCGAATGAATTAAGGGCAAAAAAAGGATACGAAGTGAAAGGAGCTGGTGCAAACAAGGAGTACAGTATTTTAAACAACAAGAATACGAAATCATAATGGAAATGTCATCTCAATTTCCTGTTAAGCATCTATGTGATGTTCTGGATATTAACAGAAGTGGATTTTATAAATGGAAAAAACGTTTAGAAAAACCTTCTGACAAATTAAAAACTTTAGTATCCAATCTTATATTATTTAAGGAATATCATAGTAAATATCCATCACATGGATATAGATGGTTAAATGCAAAAATTCGTCTGGATACAGGACTTATGGTATCAGATCAGTATGCTCATAAGCTATGTAAAACAGCGGGCATAGCAAGTGTTTCCAAGCATTATCGATACAAAAAGCCAGGAGATCCTTATCGCATTTATCCAAATCTTCTACTGACAGGATTAGATATAACAGGACCTTTACAGTGTGTTGTAAGTGATATGACCGCATTTCATTTAAAGGGAAGTTATTATGAACTAACACTTTTTATGGATTTATGGAACAATGAAATACTTTCATATTCACTTTCATCACGAAAAGGTGATCGTATGACATATATTCACGGGTTAGAAGGATTAATTGAACTTAAGAAGAAAAATCCCGATCTTGAAATGGTGTTACATACTGATCAAGGATCTGTATATTCTTCAAAAAGTTTCAATGAATTATTGCCACTATATAACATAGTTCATTCAATGTCTCGAGCTGGTACTCCAACAGATAACGCTGCCATGGAAGCAATCAATGGTTGGATCAAAGCAGAGATATTTAATGATTTCCATCTTACAAGTAATGAAAATATAACATATGAGGTGGAGAAATACATCAGATTCTTCAATGAAGAACGTCCGGCATACTCTCTGAATTATCTGACTCCAAAACAGTATAGGGAGTATTATGCTCATTAAATGATGTATAAAAATATAAAGTGGTGTCTACTTTTTGTTGACTAGTACATTCCCACCGCTTCAACGTCCAATTCGCCGCGCTTTGGCTTCTCTTTTGGACTTCAACGCGCCTTCCCTCTACTTTAACGTCCAATCCACCACGCCATGTCTCCCATTACCCCTGCACAACAAAAAAGCACCTGTCTGAACGCTTTTCACAAGCGTTCTGGCAGGTGCAAACCCACATATGTATCATAAATTCTACTTTCCAGATGTTGCCTTAAGTCTTGCCATAGCTCTTGCAAGTGCTGCTCTTGAGTGATAATACTCATGGATACTCTGCTTCTGGCGAAGTCTCTCCTCTGCCCTCTGCTTAGCTTCCTCTGCTCTTCTTACATCGATTTCCTCAGGCTTTTCTGCTGTCTCAACAAGAAGAGTTACACGGTTGTTAACGATTTCAACAAATCCCATTCCAACAACAGCATGAATCCACTCGTCGCTGCCCTCTGGCTGGAACTTCATCTGACCTTCATCAATTGCAATAACCATATCTTCATGATGGGCAAGAATTTCCTTCTGTCCATCGAACTCAGGCACAATCAGAGAACGGCATTTGCCAGCGAAAAACACCCGGTTAGCTGATATTACTTTTAAATAAAATGAACTTGTAGCCATTAGTTTTTCCTTTCTGGCAGGATGTTACTGCATCTTCTCAGCCTTTTTAATAACATCATCTATAGTTCCTACATTGAAAAATGCGTTCTCAGGATATTCGTCCATCTCACCATCAATAATTGCCTTGAAACCTCTTATAGTCTCCTTTAATGGAACATATACACCAGGAATACCTGTGAAGTTCTCAGCAACATGGAATGGCTGTGATAAGAATTTCTGAATCTTTCTTGCTCTGAATACTGTAACCTTATCTTCATCTGCAAGCTCTTCCATACCAAGAATAGCAATGATATCCTGTAATTCCTTGTACTTCTGGAGGATTTCCTGAACCTTTCTTGCTACCTCATAATGCTCCTCACCTACAATGTCCGGCTCAAGAATTCTTGATGTAGAATCAAGTGGGTCTACTGCCGGGTAGATACCCTGTTCAACTATCTTTCTTGAAAGAACTGTAGTTGCATCAAGATGTGCAAATGTTGTTGCAGGTGCAGGGTCAGTAAGGTCATCGGCAGGTACATATACTGCCTGTACTGATGTTACAGAACCATTCTTTGTAGAAGCAATTCTCTCCTGTAATTCACCCATCTCAGTTGCAAGTGTTGGCTGATAACCTACGGCTGAAGGCATACGTCCAAGAAGTGCTGAAACCTCTGAACCAGCCTGTGTGAAACGGAATATATTATCAATGAATAAAAGCACGTTCTGATGCTTCTCATCACGGAAATATTCAGCCATTGTAAGTCCTGTCTCAGCAACACGCATACGTGCTCCAGGTGGTTCATTCATCTGACCAAACACCAGGGCAGTTTTTTCAAGAACGCCCGACTCTTTCATTTCTGTCCAGAGGTCGTTACCTTCTCTTGATCTTTCTCCTACACCTGTGAATATTGAATATCCACCATGCTCTGTTGCAATATTGCTGATAAGTTCCTGAATAAGAACTGTCTTACCAACTCCGGCACCACCAAACAGACCAATCTTACCACCCTTTGCATAAGGTGCCAAAAGGTCAATTACCTTGATACCTGTCTCAAGAATCTCTTCTGCAGGATTCTGTTCTTCAAATGTTGGAGGTTCTCTGTGGATTTCCCACTTCTCCTCTGTGTCTGGCTGCTCTCCACCATCAATAGCCTCTCCTAATACATTAAAGAGACGGCCAAGAGTTTTCTCTCCAACAGGAGTCTTAATGCCGCTGCCTGTAGCTGTTACTTCCATGTCTCTGCAAAGACCTTCACTGGAAGCAAGCATAATACAGCGGACTGTATCGTTACCGATATGCTGTGCAACTTCCATTACACATTTTTTATCACCATTATTAACTTCAAGTGCGTCCCTGATTGCCGGAAGGTTCTCATCTTCGAACGCTACATCGACAACAGGTCCCATTACCTGTATAATCTTTCCTTTATTACTCATATTATCTCCTATCCGTCGCATTATTTCTTTCGTTTCTTCTTCTGCGACTTCGCACCAGCGATAACCTCAGTTATTTCCTGTGTGATTGCAGCCTGTCTGGCTCTGTTATACTGTATATCAAGGTCGTGCAGCATATCCTTTGCACTCTTTGATGCAGCCTCCATCGCCATCATACGGGCATTCTGTTCGCAGGAGAATGACTCTACCAAAGCTCCGTATACGAAACCAACTATATAATCAGGAACAATTCTGTCCATAACTACTTCTGGGGAAGGTTTTAATGCAAGTTCCTCTCTTTTGAAATCAACCGGTATCTGGATATTGAAATCTGCCTTCTTAAGAGGAAGAAGCTGTTCAATCTGTGTTTCCTCCTGAATAGCATTAATCATACTTGTGTATATGATATACACCTCATCGAGTTCACCTTTTCTGTACAGTTCTATTATTTCTTCTGAAATATTTCTTGCTCTGTTAAGAGTAGGATTCTGAACTGTATAGTGGAACTGCTTCTCAATCTCAATACCGCGCTGTTCAAAATAATGTCGTCCAAGTTCTCCTAATACGAATAATGAATGATTAGGATTCTTTTCAAGCTGCTCCTGCGCAATCTTTAAAACATTATGGTTATATGAACCTGCAAGTCCCTTATCAGCAGTAATAACTATGTAGCCTACCTTTTTATCCGCTGCGTCTTTATCCTCATTTGTCTTAAAATATATACTGCTTATATCAGGTATATGTCTTAAGATTCGGCTCATTTCTGACTGCAGAGTAAAAAAGTATGGTTCCGTGTCTGAAAGCATTTTCTTAGATTTCTTAAGCTTGGAAGAAGAAATCATATACATGGCATTAGTAATCTTTAATGTATCATTGATACTTTTTATTCGATCCTGAATTTCCTTTGTGTTTGCCATATCTATACGCTTACCTTTCTTTTAGCACACATGCATTATGCAAATTCTTTTACTGCTTCCAGAATATTCTTAACCAGCTCATCATTAATCTCTTTCTTATCTTCAATCTGCTTTCCTATTTCAGGATGCTTGAGATCTATGAATTCAAGTAATTCTGTCTGGTGTTTCTTAACTTCCTTAGTAGGTATCTCATCAAATACGCCGTTGTTAGCCATAACAAGTGTCATAACCTGCTCATGCATTGAAAGTGGATGGCAGAGTGGCTGCTTTAAAAGCTCCATAAGGGCTTTTCCGTGCTGTAACTGTGCCTTAGTCGTATCATCAAGATCTGATGCAAACTGTGTAAATACTTCCATCTCTCTGTACTGTGCAAGGTCAATTCTTATGCTTCCTGATGCCTTCTTCATTGCCTTAGTCTGGGCTGCACCACCAACTCGTGAAACCGAAAGACCTACATTAACGGCTGGTCTCATACCTGAATTAAACAGGTTAGTTTCAAGGAATATCTGACCATCTGTGATAGAGATAACATTTGTTGGAATATATGCTGATACATCACCAGCCTGTGTCTCTATTATAGGAAGTGCTGTTATTGAGCCTCCACCTAACGCATCACTTAAACGGCTTGATCTTTCAAGAAGTCTTGAATGAAGATAGAATACATCTCCAGGATAAGCCTCTCGTCCAGGTGATCTTTCAAGCAGAAGGGAAAGTGCTCTATACGCTACCGCATGTTTGCTCAAATCATCATATACAATAAGAACATCTTTTCCCTGATGCATGAAATGCTCTGCCATTGCAGTACCTGCATATGGAGCTATATACTGAAGTGATGCAGGATCACTCGCTGTTGAAGATACAACAATTGAATAATCCATTGCACCATGCTTAGTAAGTGTTGATACAACCTTGGCAACTGTAGATGCCTTCTGTCCGATTGCAACATACACACAGATAACACCTTTACCTTTCTGGTTAATAATTGTATCTGTGGCAATTGATGTCTTACCAGTCTGACGATCACCAATGATAAGTTCTCGCTGTCCACGGCCAATTGGGAACATTGAATCAATTGAAAGTATTCCTGTTTCCATTGGTGTGCTTACAGACTTACGGTCTACGATACCAGGAGCATCTTCCTCAATTGGTCTGTAATCTTCTTCTTTAATATCGCCTTTTCCATCAATAGGCTCGCCAAGTGCATTGATTACTCTTCCTACAAATGCGCTGCCTACCGGAATTCCGGCTTTTTTCTTGGTTCTTACAACCTTAGTTCCTTCTTTGATTCCTGTATCCCTGCCGAACAAGATAACACCTATCTCATTCTCACGGATATCCTGAACCATTCCTTTTACTCCATTATCAAATACTACGATTTCACCATACATTGCATGGTCAATACCGTATACAGTAGCAATTCCATCACCGACCCATATTACATTACCGGTCTCACGGCTTGCTTCATCCCAATTGAAATTCTCAATCTCACTCTGGATAATGGAGATAATATCTGTTGCACTAATTGCGCCCACAGGGGTCACCTCCCAGTTAATTTTCTTTCAAGCTGACAAAAACGTCCTTCAAAACTTCTGTCATATTCCTTGTGATGTGCTCTTATAACATATCCGCCTAAGAGATCCGCATCCACTGTCTTTGTCAGTTCAATTGTATAATCCGGATATCTGCTCTTTAAGAAATCCTGTGCCTGCTTTGCATTATCATCTTCATCACTGCTGTCTGCACTTATAAGCTCTGCTTTTAAAATGTGGTTTGCTTCATCATCAATTCTGTAATATGAGTCAAATATGTCTCTCATCTCATCACAATAACCAAGCTTACACATTTCTTTAATGAAATTCTTCATAAGTTCCTTGGTATCATCAAGTGCAAACACTTTATCAATGATGTCGTATTTCTTTGCAAGAGGTATTTCAGGATTCGTGAGAATTTTCTGAAGTTCTGAAGTTTTGCTGTATAACTCATCAGCCCTTCTTACATCCTCTCTGCTCACAGACAACCGGTGTAAAACTATTGCATTATTTACTGCTGCCTGCGTCATGAGCATCACCTGTCTTTACGATTTTTCTTGCAGCTATGAGAGCGAGTCTTGCAATATCTGCCTGTGCAGCTTCCGTTGCTTTCTCTTTCTCTGTAGCTATATCAGCCTTTGCCTTTTCAAGCATTACTTCTGTTTCTTTTCTGGTCTTTTCCAAAGCTGCCTCATGCTCTTCCTGTGCTCTGTTTCTAGCATTTACAATAATCTCATCAGCTTCAGTCTTCGCACTTTCAAGCTTTTCGTCATATGAAGCCTTTAATGCATCTGCTTCTTCCTGACTCTTCTTAGCATCATCAAACTGCTGCTTAATCATATCTTCTCTTGCATTGATTACTTTCATAACAGGCTTAAACAGGAACTTCTTAAACACCAGATATAAGACGAGCAGATTGACTACTGTCCATAATATATTCCATGGATCTATACTTAACACTAGCTTCGCCTTCCTTTCTATCTTGTCTTAGTTATCTTTCCCATAAATGTTATTAGCCTAAGAAAAGGATTATAAGAAGGGCGATAACGAAACCATAAATAGCTGTTGCCTCTGCAAGGGCACAACCTAAAAGAAGTGACTTACTAATCTTGCTTTCTGCCTCTGGCTGTCTTGCGATAGCGTCTACTGCACTGCTTGTTGCCTTACCGATACCAAGACCAGCACCGATACCTGTTAATACTGCTATACCTGCTCCGATTGCTACTAAAATTGTTGACATAATAATAATCTCCTTTTTAAAACATTTATTCTTGTTACATATACTCTTACTCTGCAGCCTCTTTTATAAAAAGACCAGTTAAGAATACGAAAACATACGCCTGTATCAGTCCATCGAATATATCGAAGTAACAACTGAATACTGCCGGTAAAACTGCCGGAACTACCATCTTTAATAATTCCATGATTACAAATGAACCTAAAACATTACCGAATAATCGCATGCAAAGTGATAAGGGCTTGATAAATACTTCCAGAATATTAATAGGAAGTATTATAGGCATTGGTTCTGCAAAACTCTTAAGCCAGCCTTTAGTTCCTCTGGCTCTGATTCCTGCGACCTCAATAAGCACAATACTCATCAATGCCAGTGTTGCTGTAACATTCATATCCTTAGTTGGCGGCTTGAAACCAAGCAGTCCTATCAGGTTCGCAATTCCTATGTAAATAGCAATTGCTGACAGATATGGAATGTATGCCTTTCCTTTTTCTCCTACCGTCTCAGTGAAGAAATCATTGAGCCCCTTTATTGCTGTTTCTACAACTACCTGTCTGCGACTGGGGTTTTCCACACTTAGATTTCGGCTTAGCAGAATACACAACAGAAACACAACAGCCATAATAATCCATGTAACAACAACGGATTCATATACTGGGATTCCACCAAACAAAGGTATAGTGAACACTGTCTCGCAATTAAGTTCTTCCATAAGCCCTTCTACCAAAGCATCCATCTGCACGACCTCCTTTCTAAATATGAAACATATTTCTTTTCTGTTCACGGATTTTATTCCACAAAAAAAATAATGTCAAGCCTAGATTCTGCCTAGGTTTGACACTATTTTCTCCTTTAATAATCGTACATTTTTAACAAAAAATTATTTATGACCAGCGTTCATTTTTGTTATTTTTTACATTGAATTCTGGCAAACTTTATTTTTATTTAATAATTTCATTAAAATTTGTCAAAAATGTATCAATAAAATCTGTTAATTTTTCTACAAATTTGTCATTTAATTAAGATATAACCGGTTATTCATTAATTATATTAATCTCTACAAAGCCGTTAAAACACTTGTATTCTCTATAACAAAGTTCCTGAACGTCTCTACAGCAGGAGACATGTATGTACTATTATCATTAACCATATAAAAGCTTCTCTCATATTCAGGTGACTCGATTTCAAATATTTCTACAGACATCTTTTCCAATATATCCATATATGGAACTACCGCTATTCCGAATCCACTAGCAACCAACCCGGCAATAACCTGATCTTCCTCAGTTTCATATGCAACCTTTACTGTTATGTCCGATCTTTTCAACATTTCATCAAATATGCTTCTTATTCCAGAGTTCTTGTCAAAACATACATATGAATACCCGGCTGTCTCTGCAAGATTAATGCTCCTTTTCCTTTTCTTAGCCAGCGGATGTCCTTTGGGAGTAATAAGCACCAGTCTCTGCTTCATAACGGGCTCAGCCGTAAAATGATATTCTTCTGATGGCTTGGAACAGAACAACAAATCATACTTTCCAAGCTGCATATCGTCAAGCAGCCTGCCCGTAACATCTGTGTGAAACGTAAAATCTATATCAAGCTTCGGATTCTTCTTTATAAATGCTGCCGCCATCCGAGGGACATAGCTTATTCCCAATGGTCTTACAAGTCCTAATCTTATCGTTCCATTTCCCATTGCACTTCTTTTAATAGAAGCGATTCCATCATCTAACACATCAAGAGTCTTTTCTGCATAAGAAAAAAACTCCTCTCCGAATTGAGTCAGAGTTATCTTATGTCCGTTTTTCAAAGAGTTTAACACCAAGTTCCTTTTCCATCTGTGAAATTGCATGACTAAGACTCGGCTGTGTAATGCATAATTCCTCTGCCGCCTTCGTGTACTGGCGGATTCTTGCAAGTGTAACGAAATATCTCAGATTATATATATTCATAGACAGCCTCCTATGCACATTTATTATCTTAATTATAAACAGTTCTATAGACAAAATCTATAATTTCATTAAAATTATTCATTTGTTATTAATCAATAATGAAACTACACTTAGAGACTGTGATTATGTTCTTTATTAAAAGAAAGGGGATTCCTTATGAGTTCAATTGATAGTGCAATAGATTTAAATGCTGGTTCTGTTTCTGAAAATGTTAAGACTACGCTTAGAGGTGAGCTTGTTCTTGCCTTTGCTGTTATAATCAACAGCCTTGGAGTTGTGCTTATGCTTTACTCAGGAACTGGAATATCTGCAATCTCAAGCGTTCCATATGCTTTTTCCGAAGTCTTCCTAAGATTACTCTTGGTACATTTACATATATGTTCCAGGGACTTCTTGTACTCAGCCTTATGATTCTGCGAAAGAAGTTCGTACCATCATATCTGTTTTCATTCGTTGTCGGATTCATATTTGGTGAATGCATCGACATGCACAATCTGTGGGTTCCAATGCTCCCAACTGCAATCGGATTCAGAATTGTGTACTTTATTATAAGCTACTGCCTGATAAGTCTCGGCATAGCTCTTTCTAACAGATGTAAGCTTCCAATTATCCCTACCGACCTGTTCCCTCGTGAACTTGCTGACATAACTGGCGTTGCATATTCACGCATCAAGATTTCTTTCGATGTTATATGCCTTGCCGTAACTGCATGTCTTACCGGCCTGATATTAGGTCATGTTAAAGGTCTTGGCATCGGTACTGTTGTTGCTGCATTTACATGGGAAAAGCCATCGGCCTTGTCGGCAGATGGCTTGATAAGAAATTTGATTTTGTTTCATTTATGAAGAAATAACTTCCTCACATATTGTCTAATCTATCTTTAATTACATTAATATCATAATCTGGGGCAGATGAAACTACTGCTTCGTATATTGGCTTTATATCTGCCTCTTCTTCCTCTAGTTCTGAGGCTATTGTCTCCAGAGTTTTGACTTCTTTACCTTTTTATAATCTGATTAACTATCTTTAATTGTTCTCCGCTCTGTTCACCCTCTGCAAATACTTCTTGGGTCAATTCTTCTTTGCTTCTCGTTTTAATTCTTCTATAACTGTTTCTTTTAATTCTTCTTTAGCCATTTCCTTTGCTTCTTCAAATAATGTCCTTCTGACATCTTCCTCATCATAATCATATATACTCACTTCGACGACCTCCTCCCTATGCTGTTCAAAAATCGACAAGTATATCCTCATCTATACATTCGTCAATTGCCTCTGTTACTGCAATCCTGACATCGTCCCTTCAACTCCCATCTTGAATCTTACTTTATTAACAAATGTCATATAATCACGCGCGTTTTGCACTTATTAAGGATATGTACATTTTCGTTAATGTTGATAACACGCACCTTAAGCTCCAGCTCTGGATTATCTGTCGGAATCTCATACATATCTGACAGCCTGATTTCATCCTCATCTTCAATCCATTTTTCCAGACCATTGTAAAATGTCACAAAATGCGGAACAGGAATCTTAATCATGCTTCTTCTGTGAAGCATGGAATTACTGAACAACTCTCTGAACACATCTGATACATAGTGCAAAAATCTTAACGGCATATTAGGATTCTTACTCGACTGTCTGCTCAAACATATACAGGCTCATACATAGTAAAATGAAGCATCATTCTTATACTTCATATATGAACCGCCGTTTAATGTCGTTACCTGCAAATCATCCACATTCGTGTAAGCTGAATTGTTAAGTGCATTATACAGCTCTAAAAGATTTTTCTTATCCCTGTATAGCATACAGAATACATTGTCCTTAAATTTAGATGTTACATTGTCTTTCTTCTCTGCCATAGAATATCCTCCTCGTCTCTTTCGCAGGCTGATATCCACGCACATATACTAATATTGTATTTGTCTATATAAGTATATTAGCATCTACAGATATCTAAAACAAGCCTGCATTATTCAATTATGTTTTATGTGGATTTTGCTGAATGAATGTCCATAAATGTTTTTCATAAACGAACTTACATAGATGTATGTTAATCTATGAATATCCAGCTTTGATAGCAACCGGTGTTGATTATTGAAGCAATCAACACCAAGTTACTTTAGAAAAGATTTTATTCTTTAAATATATTAATATCATATATAATTATATATGTCAATATATATTATCTAAATATTAGAAATACCTCATTTTATTAAAAAGGTACAACATTCATCATGTGAATATTATACCTATAATTAATAAATATTATCTATACGCTCTCTCATATATACCCGCAATCTCTTCATCCGTAGTTTCCTGAGGGTCTCTTACGAACAATCTCATCATTGTTGCCCTTGCGTTCTTGGCAAGTGTCATTGCTTCTTCCTTCTTTATTCCGTAATCAGACATCTTAAGGTCATCAACTCCACATGCCTTCTGTAATTCAAGAAGCGCTGTGATGAAATCTTCCGGTTTAGACGCATCTTTCATTCCAAGAAAATGTGCCATATCAATGAAGCGTTCATCACATACATGCTTATTAATCCAGAATGTGAAGTACTCCTTAGACAGCATGATAAGTCCCGCTCCATGAGGAAGCTCAGGGTGATATGCACTCATTGCATGCTCCATAGAATGTTCTGATATACATGATGTTACAACCATTGAATAGCCAGACATTGTATTAGCGTATGCAACATGTTCTCTTGCCTCAATATCATTGCCATCCTTAACTGCTCTTGCAAGATAATGTCCGATATTTTCAATCGCGGCACGCTGAATCATATCTCCCATAATATTATGTTTGTTGCTTATATACCCTTCCAATGAATGGAAAAGTGCATCAAATCCCTGATATGCAGTGAATTTCGGTGGAACTGTTTTCATAAGCTCAGGGTCAACAATTGCATACTTTGCAAACATCCCCGCCATTCCACCAATACCAATCTTTTCATTAGTATCAGGATTAGAAATTACTCCGATAGTATCGACCTCTGAGCCTGTTCCTGCTGATGTAGTAATTGCAATCCATGGAAGATCTCATTAGGAGGTGTCATCTTGCCACCTGATGGACTATTAGCATAATCCCACAGATTATCTGATGGCTGTGGAATGAACATTGCCATATTCTTAGCCGCATCCATAACTGAACCGCCACCTAAAGCAACAACAAAGTCAACTCCATTCTCGCGACCAATTCTTGCGCCTTCTTCAACTGCTGACTTCAGCGGATTAGCTCCTATTCCGTTATAAAGCACATATGAAACATCAGCCTGTTTAAGTTCATCTATTGTTCTGTCAAGTGAACCATTCATCCTTGCAGACTTTCCATTGCTTATAACAAGAAGTGCTTTCTTTCCTGGCATCTTAAGAGTATGAAGCTTAGAAAGACTTCCGCATCCAAATACGACATCTACTGGTGAAAAACTGATATTCATTCATGATTACTCCTCTCTGAAATTAATACTGCCATCTGCATTCATTCCATCAACAATAGCCAGAGATTCCAGCTGGTATCCAAGGTTACGGATAATCTGTCCACCCTGCTGGAAGCCCTTCTCAACTGCGATTCCAATACCTTCAACAGTTCCGCCTGCCTGATTGACAATAGATATAAGTCCCTGGAGTGCACAGCCATTTGCAAGAAAATCATCAATAATAAGTACATGATCCTCTGGACCTACAAACTTCTTAGATATAAGAACCTGATTCTTGCACTTATGTGTAAATGATTCAACTTCCGCAGAATACACATCACCATCAATATTGACACTCTGTGACTTCTTTGCAAATACAACCGGTACATCAAAGCATTCTGCAACTATACATGCAATACCAATTCCTGAAGCCTCAATTGTTATAATCTTATTAATATTCTTTCCGGCAAATCTTCTCTTAAATTCTTCGCCCATCTGCTTGAAAAGCTTAACATCCATCTGATGATTAAGAAAACTGTCTACTTTAAGAATGTTGCCTTCTTTGACAACTCCGTCCTTCATAATTCTTTCTTCAAGAAAATTCATAGTAATGATTCCTTTCGTAAGTAAATTATCTGTCATATTATAAGAAATTATTCTAACATTACAAGGCTCTATGGTCAATCAGTTTTAATTATCTTTTACACTTGCCATTGCAATCTGGTCAGGAGTTATAGGAAGCTCGTAAAATCTCTTTCCTGCCGCATGGCTTAATGCATCTGTAATTGCAGGAAGCGGTGTATTAATTACAACCTCTCCGATTGATTTAGCACCAAAAGGACCTGCATTCTCGTAACTGCTCTCAAACTCAACATTAATATGTCCAATATCCATTCTTGATGGAATCTTGTACTGTAAAATGAGTTCTCATACAGCTTGCCTTTATCTGAATATGTGATATTCTCTGACATTGTCATTCCAATTCCCTGTAAGATACCACCCTCTGCCTGTACTCTTGCAAGGTTAGGATTAACAGGTGTTCCACAATCAACACATGCGTCATACTCAACAACACGGCTCTCACCTGTGAGAAGGTCAACCTCGACCTCCGCTGCTCCAACCATGAATGGTGGTGGTGAAATAGGTGATGTATGTGTATTGGTAACTGAAAGTGCTATATCATTACCACACATGGATGCTGTTGATATATCGGCCAGGGTTACACATTTATCCTTGTTCTCACCTGATTCGCATATTACTTTCTTTCCGTCAAATGTGACATCACATTTCTCGCCTAACATCTTAGCACCAAGTTTTCGATTCTGTCTCTAAGCTCTAATGCACATTTTTCAACAGCCTTACCAGTTACATATGTTGTACTTGATGCGTATGAACCTGAATCATAAGGTGATATGTCAGTATCTGCACCAAATACACTTATATCGTCTGTGGCATTCAAGAACCTCTGCTGCAATCTGTGCAAGTATTGTATCACAGCCTGTTCCCATATCAGCAGCTCCGATGTTCATAGTATATACACCTTCATCATTAAGCTTTAGTGTCGCACTGCCGACATCAACTCCTGATATACCTGAGCCCTGCATTGCCATGCCCATTCCGACAAAACGTGCCTTAGTATCAGAAATCTTTCTCATAGGATATTTCTCATCCCATTTAATCATCTCTTTGACCTTTGCAAGACATCTGTCAAGTGCACAGCTTGTATTAACCTGTCCATAGTAAGCAGGCATTACATCGCCCTCTTTTACTATGTTCTTAAATCTGATTTCAAACGGGTCCATATGAAGTCTGTCTGCCAGTTCATTTACAGCCGACTCAACTGCAAAAAGACCCTGTGTCGCACCATAACCTCTGTAAGCACCCGCTGACATTATATTAGTATATACAACATCACTTACAAAACGGAACGCCTCTGCCTTTCCATATAATGGAATTGACTTGTGTCCAGAAAGACCTACTGTTGTAGGCCCATGCTCGCCATATGCACCTGTATTAGATAATGTGTATAAATCAATTCCTTTTACAATACCATCCTTAGTTGCACCAAGTCTTACATGCATCTGCATCTCATGTCTTGGTGATGAAGCTGACTGTGTTTCTTCCCTTGAAAATATAATCTTAGACGGTTTCTTGGTCTTCCATGTAACAAATGCAGGATATATCTCTGACACAGATGTCTGCTTTGCTCCAAATCCGCCTCCGATTCTTGGCTTGGTAACTCTTATCTTAGATGGCGATATTCCAAGTGCATGTGAAATAATTCTCCTGCAATGGAATACTATCTGTGTAGAACTTACGACATGAAGTCTTCCATAAGTATCTATTGTACAGAAAGTTCTGAAAGTCTCCATCATGCTCTGCTGGCATGCCTTAGTATGATATGTCCTGTCAATCACAATATCACACTCGTCTAGTACCTTATCGATATCTCCGTTGCCGCTCTCATCATGCGCACACAGATTTCTTTTATTATCAGCTCCAACCGGACATAATGCCTCCCAGTTATCCTCTGGATGTACAAGAATCTCATTATCCTTTGCCTTAGTGAAATCAAGCAATGGTTCAAGTACTTCATATTCTGTCTTAATAAGCTTCATTGCCTTATCAACACAGCGTTCATCAGCACCTGCAACAATGGCAACCGGATCACCTATGAATCTTACATGCTTATCAAGAATAAGCCTGTCATAAGGACTTGGCTCAGGATATGTCTGACCTGCACATGTGAATCTTTTCATATTCTGGTCAACATCTTTATATGTAAATATTGCTTCTATTCCCGGCACCTTCATCGCAATATCAGTATTAATATTCTTTACAAATGCGTTGGCATATGGTGAGCGCAGAAGCTTTACAACAAGGCAGTCCTTAGGTGCAATATCATCTGTATACACCGGCTTTCCAAGAAGCAGTTCCATCGCATCTTTCTTTCTGATAGCTTTATTAACCGACTTCATCTATTCAGCCTCCTTTGCTTTCTTTGCCTCAAGGAAATTCATAATTCCTCTTAACTGTCCCTCATAACCTGAACATCTGCACAGATTTCCTGAAAGGAACTCCTTTATCTCCTCTTCATCAGGATAAGGGTTCTCTCTGAAAAGTGCCAATGCATTCATAACAAATCCCGGATTACAGAATCCGCACTGCTCTGCTCCCTGATCTGCTATAAATGTGACAAATTCAGACGCCTCCTCCTGTAATCCTTCGAGTGTTGTAACACTGCATTTGTCTGCTCTTGCTGCAAGAACTGAACATGAAAGAACAGGCTTATCATTAAGAAATACTGTACATAAGCCACAGTTAGATGTTTCACAGCCACATTTTACGCTGTAACAGCCATGCTCTCTCACGAATTCATAGAGTGTCATGTCTGCCGTAATATCTGCTTTAACAGATTTTCCATTCAACTTAATATCAACTAACATATATTCTCCAATCCGTAATCACCAATTAATCTCTGTTAATATTCTGAAGTGCCCTGCCTGCAAGAACGCCTGCAAGATGGCTTCTATACTCAGCACTTCCTCTCATATTGCCCGCTGTATGCACATTTTTCTTAACAAATGTACTGAATTCTTCTACTGACTTCTCGTTAATACCGCCTGCAAGTATTCCTTCTGTATCTTTAACAACAATTGCTCTTCCCGGTCTTGCACCTATGCAGATATTGCAGACTCCAGTATTTTTAAACTTTACTCCTGCACATGTAAGCACCGGCAGATCTGTTTCTGTTATTCTCACTGCTTCATAAAACATATTCACCGGTCTTTTCTTAACAATAATATTAACAACAATGTCCCTGTCATAATCACGGTCAGCATACTCAGTTAATGGAACAATGCCTCCCTTGTATAGTTCTACATAAGAATCCAGTCCGATTAAAAGCGTAAGCACATCAGAAAATCCATATCTTCCATATATACTTCCACCAACTGTTGCAAGATTTCTGAACTGCACACCTACAATATGCCTTAAAGCCTCCTTAGCACAGCCATCTGTATATTCATTAAAACTCTCATGAACTTCTAACTGTCTTAAAGTTGTCATACAGCCAATCTTAAATTCTTCATCTGATTCTTCAATCTTATCAAGTCCAAGCCCTGACATATCAATAGCTGTATTCATTCTGTTGTCGCCCATACGCATCCACATCATGCCGCCGACAATACGGTTAGCTTTTTTCTGATTAAGCTCATAGGCTTCTTCAAGGCTTTCTACTTTCTTATAATTCTGTATAGTAAGCATAAAAACTCCAATCTATTTATTAGTGAGAGGCAGACGGACGGTTGTGGCAACCAGACCCGTTACCTGCAGGTGATGGCTCTCATGGCAGCTTAGCTTAGTGGGAGTAGATGCCGCCATCTGCAAAGCCTATTAGTGTGCAGAAAATCAAACGCGCTACGCTTGAACGAGATTTTCTGCACACACCTTTAAGCATATGGCGGCATAACTCCCACACAGCACGCTGCAAATCGAGCCCTCGCCTGCTGGCATCGGGCCTGTGCCCGCCACAACCTGTCTGTCATCCTTCACTACTAAATTGATAAATAATCTCATTCTCTTTCCTTATATAAATATAACGGCTTGTAAAACCCTTGTCAATCTGATAAAATTCATTCGCTACTATTTATGTAAATTAATTTGTTGGATAATTGTTAGGAAGTCAGCCACGAAAAATTGTTGAGTCCAACGCAGGATGCTTTGGAGCCGCCAGTATTTGGTAAGCGGGAATAGTTGGCACGAAGTGACAACAAATTTCCGCGAACCTAGTACCGCTGCGAGCGACAAGCAGCGAAAGCGTGTCCTGCGTTGGATTTAACAATTTTTTGAGGCGTCCGTTCTAATACATCTCCACAAACCAATTCACAGAAAGGATTTTAACATGAAGAATTTTAAAAGATTTACCGCCCTCTTTTTAGCAATGCTCATGCTTTTTTCATTAGCAGCATGCGGCAATTCTACAACTTCTGATAAGGGCACAGAAGAAGCTACTACTTCAGCATTTGACGTAATGTCACAGTTTAATGAGATTGGCGTAAGCTATCCTCTTACTGTTACTGACCAGGCTGGTAGAACCGTAACATTTGAAAAGGCTCCAGAAAAGATTGCATCATCTTACTACATTTCAACAAGCCTTCTTCTTGCACTTGGATTACAAGATAAACTCGTTGGAATCGAAGCCAAGGCTAACACAAGAAATATTTACAAGCTTGCAGCTCCTGCAATCGTAAGCCTTCCTAACATGGGAACAGCCAAGGAATTTAATACAGAAGCATGTGTAGCTGCTACACCTGATGTTGTATTTCTTCCAATAAAATTAAAGAAAACAGCTGATACTCTTGAAAGTCTTGGAATCAAGGCTGTTGTTGTGAATCCAGAAGACCAGTCACTTTTAGAGGAATGTATAACTCTTGTTGGAAAGATTACTAACAATGTCGGTCGTGCTGAAGCACTTAATAATTCAATCAAGACATTTTTAGCTGATAACAAGACTAATGTTTCTGGCGAAAATACACCATCTGTATACCTTGCAGGTAACAGCTCTGTTCTCTCAACTGCCGGAAGCAAGATGTATCAGAATACTCTGCTTACTAACGCAGGTGGTAAAAATGTTGCTTCTGAACTTACAGATACTTACTGGGCAAATGTTTCTTACGAGCAGATTCTTGCATGGAACCCTGATTACATCGTTATCGCTGCTGATGCAACTTACTCAGCTGATGACATCTTAAACGATGCTAATCTTGCCGGCTGCAATGCTGTTAAGAACAAAAATGTAGTAAAGCTTCCTAACGATATCGAAGCATGGGATTCTCCAGTTCCTGGAAGCTTCCTTGGAAGTATATACATTGCTTCTGTTCTTCACCCAGAAAAGGTAACTAAAGATTTCTATGAAACTTGTGTAACTAAATTCTATGAAAGCTTTTATGGATTTACACCTGCAAAATAATTAAGGATGATTTATGTTCAAGAATATTAATAATTACCGGAACAAAATTATACTATTATCTGTCATGTGGGCACTGCTTCTTATAGCAGTGTTTACATGGTCAGTTCTTACCGGACAGTATCCACTCACATTAAAAGGACTGCTGTCAGGGGACACTATGTCAATTATGGTCTTTAAAAGACTAAGACTTCCACGCGCCATTATGGGTATTATTGGAGGCTTTGGCCTTTCAATATCTGGTTATGTATATCAGATGATATTTAAAAATCCACTGGCATCACCTGATGTTGTCGGTGTTTCTTCCGGTGCAAGTGCCGGCGCAGCTTTTGCTATAGTTGCGGTTTCGTCTTTAACCCCTGTTGTATCAATATCCGCATTTGCCGGAGGAATAATTGCCCTTATAATCACATTACTTGTGGCTTATCTTGTTCCCGGCAGAAACAGTTACACAATTGTACTTGCTGGTATTGCCATTCATTCTGTAGCACAGACAATTCTTATGTTTCTCAAACTTGCTGCAGATCCTGAAAAACAGCTTGCTTCTATTGAATACTGGATCATGGGAAGCCTTAACGGTGTTTCAAAGGACAGCCTTGCTATTCCTTTCTTTGTAACATGTGCAGGCTTTATAATCATGACTTTATTATACAGACAGATTCTCATTCTCTCGATAAATGAGGATGAAGCTGCCGCTCTCGGTGTCAATGTCACAGTTCTCCGTTTTATCATATTAATGATTGCAACATTAATCGTATCATCAATTATATGTGTAACCGGACTTATCAGTTTTATTGGACTTATTGCACCTCACATTGCCAGATTACTCACAAGACGCAATGACAGATTCACATACATATCAAGCGGACTGGCTGGTGCCATCATCATGACACTTGCTGATATATTTGCAAGAAGTGTATCATCATCAGAACTCCCTGTAAGCATATTTACATCACTCCTTGGTGCACCGCTGCTTATAATCCTGCTTATCAAAGCTAACAAAAAGGAGGTTGCATAATGTCCGATTTATTCAATCCTGAATTATATGTTTCAGATGTATCAGTATATTATGGAAGCAAATGTGCTGTCCAGAATGTAAGCTTTAACATACATCCCGGACAACTCACAGCTATTATCGGCAATAACGGCTGTGGTAAAACCTCGCTTATAAGAGCTGTCATGAATCTTGTTAAACATAGTGGAAAATGTATGCTTGGTGAGCTTCATCTTGAAAGTATGTCTGTCAGAAAAAGAGCCGGCATGATAAGCTACATTCCACAGAGAACCGGAATAAGCATAAGTATGACTGTAAGAGAAGTGTGTCTGCTCGGATTTAATCCACAGCTTCACATGCTTGAATCATACAATTTCAACATGAGACATCGTGCTGATAAAGCTATTGATTCTGTTGGCCTTGCCGGATTATATGATACAGACTTTCTCACATTAAGCGAAGGCCAGAAGCAGTTATGCATACTTGCACGCACACTTATAGAAGCTTCGGCGCTTCTGCTTCTTGATGAGCCTGACAGTGCGCTTGATTTTTCTAACCGCCATATGCTTATGAAACATATCCGGAATATCATTTCTGATAACAAATGTGCTCTCATGTGTATACACAGTCCGGAACTGGCACTTGAGTACTGCGACAGGATTCTTCTTATGAAAGATGGAAAAATTGTTTCAGATATTGATGTACATGTAGCCAGTCTTTCAGAAATCAATGAGAAAATGTCTCTTATATATGATAATATCAATGTTACTGAATGTACTGATACCAAGGGAAATGTACACAGAATAGTTCTTGCTTTGTAATAGGGGGATTTATGAATAATTGTTATTTGGACGCAGAAGCCGTAATTACATTTTTCAGGATGACCGGCAGAAAACACATTTTTATAACAGGAAGCCGCGGCAGTGGAAAATCTCATCTTGTTAATAATATGTTAAAACATATGTCCGATTCTTTCAATCTGTTACAGAGTCATAGAACGGATACACCACAGGTTGTCATTAAATCTAATCTGGTTGCTGACAATAAAGAATTCGTAATTGGTGTACCCCGGACATCTGGAATTAATCCTGCATCTAAAGGCAATAATATGACAATTATTGAAGATGGATTTATTAATTGCGCAATTCCTGCCATTGATACACATCTTGATACAACTCCTGAAAGGTTATTTGTTATTGATGAGCTTGGTTATCTTGAAAGCTCTTGCATCCCATTTCAGAAGGCTGTTGAAAAACTGCTTGATAATTCACATGTTTTAGCTGTAATCAGAAAACAATCCACAGAATTTCTAAACAGAATCTATAACAGGAAAGATGTTCTTGTTATTGATATTGACAGCACATTTGAAACGCTTTCTTGCATTATTATGGCTTCCGGTATGTCAAAACGTTTTGGCTCTAATAAGCTGATTACAGACTTTAATGGTCGCTCTCTTTTTGAAAATGCAGTATCTATAAGCCATTTTGCCGGCTTTGGTGAGACACTTGCAGTAACACGGCATGATGAAGTTGTCCATATATGTGAAGATAAAAATATACATTTTCTCCAACACGACATGCCATACAGAAATGAAATGGTCCGGCTTGGAGTTACCAGAATTCTATCAGATAACGCTTCTTCAGGTAATCTGCAGCCTCAGGGAATCCTTTTCCTGCCATCAGACCAGCCTCTTATCACAAGGACAAGCCTGCAGCTTCTGTGTCTTACATTTCTTTATTATGATGATAAGATATGCAGACTTTCCTACAAGGAAAATGCTGGTTCTCCATGTATATTTCCTGCAAAATATTACGATGAGCTTCTAAACCTTCCTGAGAAAAAAGGCGGCGGGTTCTTAACAAAAAAATATCCCGCACAGGTTGTATTAGTTCCTGTACGGGATGAATATGAACTATATGATATCGATACTCCAGACGATATTACTCGTCTTTTGAAGTTTCTTCATTAGCCGGTTTGCTCTTAGGAAGTATCACATTAAGTAATATTGCCACAAATGCTGCAGGTACAATACCTGACTCACCAAACATAAGCTGTACTGCCTGTGGTGTATGTTCAAGAATTGCAGGGCTTACACCCATTCCGTAACCTACACCAAGTGCAACTGAAACAATTGAAAGTCTTCTTGCATCAAGCGGCTCTTTAGTAATAAGCTGGATACCACTTACTATGATTGATGAGAACATCATAACTGCTGCACCACCAAGTACTGACTGTGGCATGATTGATATAAGTGCTCCAAGCTTAGGTATAAGTCCGCATAATATAAGGAATACCGCACCTGATGCAAGTGCAACTCTGTTAACAACCTTAGTCATTGCAACAAGTCCTACATTCTGGCTGAATGATGTATTAGGAAGCACACCGAACATTGCTGCAAGTGTTGAACCAAGACCATCACACATTACGCCTCCAGAAAGCTCCTTATCTGTTGCCTCTCTTCCCATTCCACCTTCCATAACGCCTGAAATATCACCAACAGTCTCTACTGCTGTTACAACAAACATTACAAGTACAGGAAGTATTGCTCTTAAATCAAACACAGGCTTAACTGGCATAAACTTTGGAATTGCAATCCATTTAGCCTCTGCTACCTTGTTCCAGTTAAGTACCCATGATTTAGTATACTCAACTCCATCAGCTGTAACTGCTGTATGTGGAAGAACCAGTCCCATAATAATTGCTACAATATAACCCACAATAATTCCAACAAGAATTGCAGATGAACTAAGATATCCCTTAGTCCAGTGCTTAACAAATAATATAACTACAAGCACAACAAATGCCAGGAAAAGATTTTCCAATGAACCAAAATCCTTAGCAGAGCTTCCACCACCAAATGAATTGATACCTACTGAGATAAGAGACAATCCTATGGAAAGAACTACTGTTCCTGTTACTACTGATGGGAAGAATTTTCTTAATGGTTTAATAAATGCTCCAAGTACAGTCTCAAAAAGACCTCCTATAATAGATGCACCCATAATTGCACCATAAGCTAATATTCCGCCACCCATAATCTTGGTAACACTGCTGAATACTCCGATAAATCCAGAGCTTGTACCCATAATAATAGGCACCTTGCCACCAACAGGTCCGATTGAAAACAACTGAATAAGTGTTACAATACCTGCAATAATCATTGCGTTCTGTAAAAGTGCAACCTGGATAGATGCATATTCACTTCCTGCCCCAATTCCACATGCACCTGTAATAATAAGCAGAGGTGTAAGATTACCTACAAACATTGCCATTACATGCTGAAGTCCAAGCGGTATTGCCTGTTTTAGCGGAAGCTTTCCATTAAAATCATATGCTTCCGGCATAAGCGCTTTTATTTTTTTCATAAGTCCTCCAAATATTTATAAGAATTTTATAAAGCACTAATACTATAATTCAAAATTCATGTGTTGGCAATATTTTAGTGTTATTTCTAATATTTTTTAATCTAAGATTTTCCCATCAGTTGAAATCGTCACAACCTGCCATGGAATGAATTTTCCACTGTTCTGTAATGCTGTCCTTGCAGCATATTCAAGTCCTCCGCAGCATGGAACTTCCATTCGAACAATAGTAACACTCTGAATATTATTGTTACTTATTATCTGTGTAAGCTTTTCGCTGTAATCAACATCATCAAGCTTCGGACAACCGATAATAGTAATCTTTCCCTTCATGAATTCCTGATGCATATTGGCATATGCATATGCTGTACAATCTGCTGCAATCAAAAGCTTTGCTCCGTCAAAGTATGGTGCATTAACCGGCACAAGCTTAATCTGGCATGGCCATTGTGCAAGCTGGGATTCTGGTGCAACCGGGGATGCCGTGTGTCCTGCTGCTGAATCTTCTGTCTCCGCATTTACCTGTGAATTTCTGTTAAACTGTCTCATCATGCTTCCAGGGCATCCTGAAAAATGTGGTTTATGTGCTACTGCCTGCTCCTTTGCAGCTTTATTGGCAAGAACCGCAGCTTCATCATATGCTGCCGCTTCTCTTTCTACAAATGAAATTGCCCCTGTAGGACACTGTGGAAGGCAGTCTCCAAGTCCGTCACAGTAATCATCTCTCATAAGCCTTGCCTTTCCGTCAACTAAGCCGATTGCCCCCTCATGACATGCTGTCACGCAAGCTCCGCAGCCATTACATTTATCCTCATCAATATGAATAACTCTTCTTATCATCACTTAACCCTCCTGTGTTCTCATTGATTTCGTGATTAAAGAATAATATAATGAGCATAATAAATATGTTGTTTTAACCACATTTTTGATAATTTATTAAAAATGTATTTTAAGTCAGAAAATTGGATTTTACCGGGGCAGTATAAGGAGAACTTATGGCAATTATCAAATCACCAATATTTAAAGATATCACCGAATCTGAAATATCAGAAATGACCGCAGCCGGATTTCTGCGTGCCAGAAAATTCCGCAAAAATTCGTTTATATATCATGTAACAGACAGCGTTCACGAAATTGGAATTGTTGCATCTGGTCAGGTAACTATTGAATATATAGATTTGTGGGGCAACAAAGCTATTATGAGCAATATTACTCTGGGACATGTATTTGCTGAAACATATGCTCTGACTGGCGAACCGCTCATGGTAGATGCGGTTGCATCTGAAACAAGTGTGATTCTTTTTCTTGATATGGATAAATTGATGAATTCACAATTTGAAAATACACACTGCAAAGATACAATCCTTAACAATCTGCTGCACATTTCCATTCAGAAGAATCTCACCCTGTCTAACCGGATATTCTGCACATCACCTAAGACAATCCGAGAAAGGCTTCTTATATATCTGTCCAATGAGTCAAGAAAAGCTGGCAGTCAGGAATTCGTAATTCCATTCGACCGCCAGCAGCTTGCCGATTATCTTAACGTTGACCGTTCAGCACTTTCCAAGGAACTTGGAAAAATGCGTGATGAAGGGCTTATTGAATTCAGAAAAAATGCATTTCATCTGCACAGCATTTGCTAAGAATTCTGTTCTATAAACCGTTTCACCACTGGTCTTATCGGTGGTGAAATGTTATCCAGTTCAACCTCGGCAATATTAAAAAACTTCAGTTCTTCAATTTCTTCTTCCTGTCTCTTTAATTCTCCATGGTATTTTCTGCACACATATATAATCTCAATATTAGACACTTCATCACCATTAGGATACACATAATGCACCTCCGGACCGGAATTCACCATAAAAAATTCTATCTCATCTGCAATAAGACCTGTCTCCTCAAACAGCTCTCTTCTTGCACAATCCTCCACTTTCTCGTCAAGTTCAATAGAACCCCCGGCATATCCCCATTTGTGATTATCTGTACGCTTTCCTAAAAGAATCTGGTTCTTTTCATTCACTATTATTATGCTTGCGGCGCACTGCATCAGTGTCCTGTGTCCTACAAGCTTTCTTAAATCCATTATGTAACCTGGCATTGTTTAATCCTTTCAACAGTAAATTCCAATTTATCCTCTAACTGCCTCTCCATACGAAAAGACATATTCTCTTCTATTCTACAAGACTCTTACTTTTCCATTTTCCACTTTTCCATCTAAGCACCATTCCAACTGCTCTCGCACACTCGTCACCTGCCATGGCAATATATGCCCCTACCGCAAGCAGCCCCATATGTATTCCAAGAAAATATGTTCCACCAACTGCAAACAGATACATAAATATTGCGCCCATTATAACAGGGAAAATAGCATCTCCACTTGTTTTTAATGCCTGGCCATATACAAGATTTGTCACTCTTCCAAATTCAAGAAATATATCTACTACCAACAGTTTTACTACAAGCTCAATCATCTGTATATCATTCGTAAATATATGAACGATAAAACGTCCGGTAATTGCAAATGTCACAGAAAAGCACGTTGCTGTTACAAGACCATATATCACAGCTTTTCGCGTACCCCTGTCACATTCCTCATACTTCTTTGCTCCGATTCTCCAGCCCGTCATAATGGCATTTGCCTGTGCAAGCGCAGCTCCCACACAATATGAAAAATTGGCTATCTGCATAGCATACGAACGAGCTGTAACATTCATTCCATCCGTATCCATATGGTTCATAAAACATACTATAAATGTCATTGCCACATTATAAAGTGCTGTTTCGAATGCCGAAGGAAAACCGATTTTAACAATCTGTGCAAGTATCTTTCGTGGTTGTGCGCGCTCAGGACTTTGCTTTGCTTTTATAAGTACAGCTCCCATTGCTGCTACAATAATAAGATTCACAACCTTTGAAAAAACTGTTGCAGCAGCAACTCCCATTACTCCCCAGTTAAACACAAACAAGAATACCGAATTCAATATAATATTAATTACATTACCAACAACTGTGCCTATTAAGGAATGTTTTGTATAACCAAACACTCTTAAATAACTCGAAAAAATTGGAATAAGCGCATTTAAAAAACTTGCACCTCCAACAATTTTAAGGTATGTTTCAGCCGGCTCAAATAAAGCAGGGGCAATACTCACTATCTTAAGTATCCACCCAGAAAAAGCAGCAAGAATAAAAGACATCAGGATACCTGTCAGTGCATTAAATACAAGTCCAAGCTGCCTGGCCTGATATGCAATTCCAGGTTTTCCAGCTCCAATATTTTGTGACATAACTGCTACCATACCGGATGATATTACCCCGAACATGATAATAAAAACACCTATATATGTATTTGCTGTTCCAACAGCCCCCACAGCCTGATCACTTACTGATGATAACATCAGTGTATCAACCATACCTGAAAGCATATAAAATAAAGTTTCCAGGCATATTGGCACAGATAGCTGTGTCAATGTTTTTCTTTCACCTTCCATACATTCTCCTTAAAATACTAATGTAATATATATTATCAAATTCAGTTTCCGCATGAATCGTCCCACCAGTGTTTACGAACTCTGATAAGGGCAAATACAAGGGTGCAGGACATCCGGTGGATGTCCGCTTTGCACCGACCGAAGCGGCAGCGGAGACCAAAAAAATCTGATAACACATTATAACACAAAATGAAAATGACATGGTGATTAACCAGTAGGAAATGTTGCATGATTAATCTGCTGTTTTGGCTGCCTTGATACTTCTTAGGTTGACGGCTAGATACGCATTAGAGATGTCTCCATCCAAATGCTGTTCTAGCAAGTAACTTTTCCCTTGAACCCTTTGTTTATTATATGTGGGACGCTTTTCGCCCCCAAATAGTGAAAGTGGGGGCACTTTCTGCCCCCGCTCAGGAAATATTGCTAAAATTGCGCCAATCTCGACAGTAATACCCATAATTCTGTTAGCAACGGTCGATACCTCCTTCCGTAAAAATGGGCATAAAAAAAACAGATTTCTCCAGACATGAAAAAAGCACCAACCATTTCTGATTGATGCTTTCAAATTATTTTGTTTTTATAAATCTGTTTAATTGCGTATCCACATCTCGTCCACCATACATAACACGGATAATCGTAACCACTTGTGTATCATCATCAGGGATATATAGAACAAGATAATTGTCTACCGGCACTACGCGCAACCCTCGACTTTTCCATGGTTCCAATTCATATTGTCGATATCTCTTAGGCATATGATCAAGATCCATAATACATGCTTCAAGCCTATCAAGCTGATCACTTACATTTTCTGGTGTCTGCATATCCTTTCTCTCATACTGGTTTAAGTATATCAGATTCATTAAAATCTGTCCGAAAAACTGTCTTAATTTATGAGACCATTATAGCTAATAATAAGTCTCTATTTTTCAATAACTATTGCAAAATTATATGTTGTTTAAGAAAATATTTTAATTTTAAAGATAAAAAATTCTTCATCCTGCAATGCTTTATATTCCATATTGTAATTATTCAGAATATTACTTACAATATATAAACCTAATCCATTACTATTTTCCTTATTTAAATCAAATTTAACATCAAATATTTTATCCATATTCGAAATTTTATTGTTACCGTATGTATTCTCTATATATAACCAATCATTAACTATCCCAATATTAATTACCCCATTTACATCAGTATATTTTACCGCATTACTAATCAAATTAGATAGAATAATCTTTAAAGCTGTTTTTCCTATATAAACATTCTCATCTAATATATAATTATTGACAGTTATTTTCTTTTGATTTGCTAATATTTCATACTTTTTTAATATGTCTTCTAATGTATCATTTATTTTCAAATATTCTTCATCATTATTCAAATTTTCTATAGAATGAACTGATAATATTTGAGAAATATTTTTTGTTAAACTATCAACGATTTCAATACATTCATTAATATAAATATCTCTCTCTTTATATTTTCCAATATTGTATTTCATGTTTTCCAGTATTATTTTAAGACTAGCAAGAGGAGTTTTAAGTTCATGGGATGCACCTTTAAAAAAGTCATATTTTAACTTTTCTAATTTTAAAATTTCTTTATTTTTAAATTCCAAATCGTCAATTGTTCTTAATAAAGTAGAATACAAATCATTAATTTGTTGTTTTAATTCTCCAACCTCATCATTAGAGCTAACTTTTAAACGCGTTTTTTTATCCAGTTTCATCATTTTATCAGTAACAATTTTTATTTCTTGTAAATTATTTTTTATTGATTTTGCATAAATTAAAGAAATAATAGCAGAAAATAAAATTGATATTAATAATGAATATGGTAAAAATTTAAGGCTTAAATCTTTCGCATCTCTTTGCATATCAGCTGTAGAAACAAATTGTAGATTTATTTTTTTACCATCATTAAGTTTTATTTCTCTTTCTTCAATTATCAGAGAATTACTATCACTTTCTAAATTAACATTTATATTATCTTTGATTTGTATTTCATTCATATTATTTTCTTCTTTTATAAATGCTTTTATTTCACTACTCTTAGAATAAAGTTCCAAAGTTTGTTCTATATATTTTATTTCTTTTCCATTCATATTACTAGAAATTTCATTTGCAATATTATAAATCTTTTCTTTTCTCGTCTCCAAATATGTTTTAGGAAAGATAAAAAAAACTAATGAATGAACTAATATAATTATTATTCCAAGAACAGAAAATATTTGTATGAACATTTTGGGAAATATCTTTAATTTTTTCATTTTCTCTCCAATTTATATCCTACATTTCTTATAGTAGTTATACAGTCTAATTGTAATTTTTTTCTAAGTTCTTTTATATATACATCTATTACTCGATCATAAGGAGTTTCTTCGCTATCTTTCCATACATAATCAATAATTTGCATTCTTGTTAACACTTGTCCATTATTATCCAATAAACATTTTAATACTTCTAGTTCTTTTGCATTTACATCTATTTCTTCACCATTTATTTTAGCTGTATAGCTATTAAAATTAACCGATAGATCCTTATATTCAAACTTCTCTAAATGTCCATAATTCTTCTTAATTAAAGAATCTATTCTAGCCTTTAAGACAGGCAATGAAAATGGCTTTTCTATATATCCATCTGCCAGATTAGTAAACGCATCAATTTTATATTCTTCATCACTAAATGCAGTCAGGATTAGAATTGGTAAATTGCTTTTCTTTCTAATTTCTTTCAATACTTCTAAACCATTTATAAAAGGTATCTGTATGTCTAAGATAACCAGATTTATATCGCTATTAAATTCTGACAAGGCTTCTCTTCCATCTTTAGCTTGAATAACAGTATATCCAAATTCTGAAAGATATTCACTTAATCCCTCTCTTATCATATTATCATCTTCAACAATTAATATTTTCATGTATACCTCCACTTAAGCCTATTCGCTTATATTGTACAGCATATTATTGGATATTTAAAAGCAAAAAAATTTTTGGTGCTAAAAAGCACCAAAAATTTTATTTATTGTCAATTAATAATTCTTTTGGATTCCTTCTTAATATATTGAATGAAGAAATAATCAAAGATACAAGAAGTACTAAACTCATAAATATAACTACATAAAATATGAATTTAGGTAATACATTTATATCTAAACTTGATAATGTCTTGTTAAATCCTTCAGCTTCTGCCCCACCACCTAATTGGCTAGATGCAGATTGTCTGGCAATTTGTTTAGCTATATCACCAGTAACCTTATTCAATATATTATTCCCAAGCTTTTCAGCTGTATACCTAGCTAAGAAATAAGAGCCAACATATGCGGGGATTGATATAAATACCATCTCAATCAGGAATTGACCAAAAATTTCTAATTTTGATATACCTAATGATAGTAATACTGCTATTTCCTTCTTTCTGGCATTCATCCATAATAATAATAATAATGAAACTACAACTCCTGCAAATATTAATGAGCCAGCAAATAATTTATTTGAAATTGAGTAGATACCTGATATAGATTGTTGTAATGCAGGATAATTTGATGAACTTTTAATCAAATTATATTCTCTCCAATTTATATCTAATTTCTCAATCTCTTTTATTACACTATCAAGATTCTTATCACCTTTTACAAAGAATGTTGCATCCTGGTATACAGCTGTATCTTCTGTATTACCATAAACTTTAGCAGCTGTATGAACATCAGTGATTAATGTATTTTCGTATAGTTCCTGTGCTGCACTTACTCCACCGCTATTATGCCCATCGAATAGACCTTTAATTTCTACTTCTACTGTTTCATCTGCTTGTTTCTCGTTATCAGCGTCAAATAAATTAGATTTTATTTTTATCTTATCTCCAACTTTAAGATTATTTTTTTCAGCTAAATCTTTATGCATTAAGATTTTATTTTTATCTTCATTTTCTAAATGCTTTCCTTCTACTAATTTATATGCTCCTGATACAAATTTTGTTTCTTTTGATGAGTCGTTAACCCCGGTTAACATAACTGTTCTTTTGAAATTCTTCGCTCTTTTAGGTGATTGATTCGCAAGAGTCTCTTTAGTTTCAATAATATCATAATCAACTAAATCTGCAACACTGTTTATTCTTTTTACATAGGAGTCTATACTATCTGTTTGAGCTATCTTTTTAATATCTTCACCTTTTACATTTCCTCCACCTCTAGGTGTTCCTGGATTTACTTGTCTATTTATCTCCATAGAAAAACTATTTGTTATATTAGCAAATGTTTCTTTTGAGGCTCTGTCCGTAGCATCTTTAATAGATAAACTTATAAGACTTAAAGTTGACATAGCCAAAATAACTAACATAATAATTATTGATTTTAAGCTTTTTCTAGTTATATAAGCAAATGCATTTTTTATCATTATTCAACCTCCAAATTCATTTTATTTACTTTTTTTAACTTCTTACCACTTAGCTCTAAAATGATATCTGCAGAATCTGCTGCTTCCTTACTATGTGTTACAACTATTACACATTTATTTTTGTCTTTAGCCAACGTCTTTAATATAGTAATTATTTCTCCGGCAGTAACACTGTCTAAATTACCAGTAGGCTCATCAGCTAGTATTATTGGCGCATTTGATACCAATGCTCTAGCAATAGCTACTCTTTGCTGCTGTCCACCAGATAATTTCATAACATTTCTTTTTATTTGTTTTTTATCTAAGCCTAGTTCAAACAAGATACTTTCATCTGCTGATTTATTCACTAATCTAATATTTTCAATCGGCGATAAATAATCTATTAAATTATAGTTTTGAAATACTAAAGATATATTATTTTTTCTATGATTACTATATCCTTTCTTTTGTATATCTTCATTCTTAAACAATATTTTTCCTGTTTGAGGTTTATCGAGTCCAGCAAGTAAGGAAAGAAGTGTAGATTTTCCTGCTCCTGACTTTCCTACTATCGCATAAAACTTCCCAAGTTCAAATTTTTGATTTACTCCTGACAAAACTTTTTCTTTAGAATTGGCATAACTATATGCTACATTCTTTATTTCTAATATTTCCATTATTTTCTCCTAACTTATTTTTGATAATATTTCTTTAGGCTTCTTGATTAATATTAATGAAGAAGCAAATACAACTGATAAAACAATAATACTTATTAATATTAAATAACTTTGTCCAAGTGTTGTAATATTTAACATAAAACTATCATTTATTAAACTTCCACCAGAAATCATTGAGTCCTCTGAGTTAACGATTCCACCTGCAATTACTTTTAGTAATACATTTCCTAAAAATAAGGAAGATATTATACTTGGTATCGATATGAATATTAACTCGAATATAAATTGCATTATAATATGTATCTTAGATGTTCCAATAGATAAAAATATACCTATTTCATAAATTCTTTCTCTTAACCATAGAATCAAGATTAATGAAAGAACAACCATCCCACCTAACATAATAGAATAAGTCATTATTTTTATTATGTGTTTTATTCCACTCACTGACTCCAAAGACTCTTCAAACGCATTAGAATCTTTTTCAACAAAATACTTTGACTCATCAATTTTAAGCTCTTTTAATTTGTTTAAGGCTAAGTCTGTAGATTCTGCACTACCAGAATACATTAAAATTTTATTTGCGATTTTATTATTTTCTGATTTATTTAATATCTCTTGACTTGTTGAATAATCTACAAACACCATATTTTCGCTAAAATCAGAAGATAGCCCTGTATATGTTTCATGTTTTTTACCAGAAAAGATCCCTATAATTTTAAATTTATGACTTTTTATTTTTCCACTTTTTTCAATATCTAGTAATTCAAGATCAACTTCATCACCTAATTTTAGATTGTTTTGTTTAGCAAATTCTTCATGAACAATAATTGAATCCTTATCATTTTCTCCTATATTTTTACCTTCTTTAATTGTAAACACTCCACTACTAAATAAAATATTTCTTTTAGTATTATTTGTAGCTTCGAGTGAAACAACATTCTTAAATTCGTCAGATAAATCTTCTCTATTTATTCTTTGTTCTCCGCTAACTACTTTAGCATCTTTTAGCTTTGCTAATCCATCATATTGCATTATTATTTCTTCAATTTCTTTTAATTTTTCAATATCTTTAAATTCATTAACATTAAAATAGTTACCATCTTTTCTTGTTATTGATATTGAAGAATTAGAACTTTCATATAAAGCCTTTTCTATTTCATCGCTTGATTTCATTATTGTTAAACAAGAATACAAGCAAGAAAGAACTATAGTTAATATGATAAAAATTATTAAAGTTCTATTTCTCTTTCTTGTAATATATGCTATAGCATTTTTTATCACTTTCCTAACTACTCCTTTCTATTTTCTTACTCCATAACTAATTGCATCTACTGGACAAGCATTTTTTCATAAATTATTCCTCCTTTATTTTTTTCATAATAGCATTTTATAGCTACTTTTAATATCATTCTACACACCTTTTATGAAACGTTGATGAAATATAATTTTTTATTTTTCCTACACTTTGAATTATACAGGAAGCCAGTCTGTAATTTGGTGGTATCTTTGCCAATCTTGACAGTAATACCCATAATTCTGTTAGCCACGGTCGATACCTCCTTCCGTAAAAATGGGCATAAAAAACAGATTTCTTCAGGCATGAAAAAAGCACCAACCATTTCTGATTGATGCTTTCAAATTATTTTGTTTTTGTAAATCTTTTTAATTGCGTATCCACATCTCTTCCACCGTACATAACATGTATAATCGTAACCACTTGTGTATCATCATCCGGAATATATAGAACAAGATAAAATACATGCTTCAAGCCTATCAAGCTGACCACTTGCATTTTCTGGTGACTTCAGTTCAAAAGCAATGTATTCGAAGATTCCACGAAGGTCTATCTCGGTCTGATATGAAATCACGATATCATAAATCATAAATTGTAATCCTTGCGGATATCAGTAAAAACAGATTTTGCTGGTGCATATTTAATAATCATATCTGCAAGAAAGCTACACCAGCGTTCAAAATCCTTGTTCATTGCCAAGCCTCCTTAAAATATTATCTTGTGAATAATTCGCAGAACATATTTTATCTCAAGACTTACTAAAATAAAATAGATTTTACTGAATGGTAGTTTTCAAATATTTCTATCTATCACAAATCATTTCTTTCAATCTCTCCAAAACTAAGTTGTTCTCCAAAGCGTAGAATGACTGCTTCCCTTTGTTCTGATGATAAAAAATTCAAAAAATAGCTTATCTCTGCCCTATCCTCTAGCCGAACTATGTCGTTATACTCATGCACTATATTTTCTTCATCTTCTAATGGATAAAACTCAACCTTCCTACTTTCATCAATACATAAATGATTTGCAATCGTGTATAGATAAGCCTTAAATTTCTTTTTCCCTTTATATCCGGATAAATTCTTAAACAACTTCAAAAATGTTTCCTGAGTCAGGTCTTCTGCTTTTTCCAGATTAGAGCAATGCCACCTACAGTAACGTAAAATAGATGTATAATAGCGTTTTATCAATTCTTCTGCTACATTTTCATTTCCAAGTAGAATCTGTTCCACTAATTCGTCATCACTCAACACGCATCAGACTCCTTTCCATTGAATATCTGTATATATATAATAACGGGTTATGCACTTAAAATGATTAAAAGATTCCTCATTTTTTCTTTTTTGCCCATCCTAGCCACTGCGATACCCTCCTTCAAAATGTGCTAAAGCCTTATCCCTTTTGCATAGACTTATCCACTTTGTCAAGGTGGCTATGTAAACAGTACCAGAGAACGCAAAAAAGCCGCCTACTCTTAAAATCAATAAGAATAAGCCGCTTTGTAATCTGCCTTAGACATATTCAATTTTATATTGGAAAGCAGGTGAAAGGACAAATCTCTCTTTATCTCTGCGATATATGCGGCATGTACTTTCAGTCGCTCGTCATCTATCGTAAATCCCTTAATCATATATTCTTTTAACCGCTTTGTCGCCCACTGCCTGAATCTTGTTGCAATCACTGATTTAACACGGCATCCAAGAGAGATTATCATATCTAAATTGTAATAAGTAACATTATATGTTTTTCCATCATCTGCAGTTGTTCGGAATTTCCGAACAACTGAATCCTTATCCAATTCTCCTTCTTCGAATATATGCTTTATATGTTCACTTATATTTGATTTGAACAGTGTTTAAGTTCATTACATATTACTTGCTATCCCTGATACCTTATTCTTTCAACCAGCGTTTCCTTTTTCAGATTACTGCTTAAAACGCAGGAAAGTATAATCTGCAACAGACCAACCAAAGAAATCATAATAAAAATTGGTACGATTGGAACATGATAGATATTCATTCCAAATATTCCCATATGTTTTGCATAGGAAAAAAGTGCATAGCCGAGCGGCAGACCAATGATCAAAGCTACGCATATGGTGCCAACCGTAAACATCAGTCCCTGTAACTGCAGGCATAAATTTAATTGTTTATTTGTCATACCCACAGCCTGTAATATACCATATTCCTGCTTTTTTGTCGTAATATTCATGATCATGGTATTCGCCATATTCATAAACCCGATGAGTCCTACAATAGCCATAAACAGATAACAGCCAAGCTTCATCATGCTGCTTGCAAATTCGGCAGATTGTAACTGCGCATGATAAGTATCCATTTTTATATGCGAAGTATTAGAAATCAAAGTATTCAGACTTTGTTCTACAGATGCCACATCTTTTTTATCACAGTCCACCCACAGATAGCCATAGGCTGTTCCTCTCGGATTCATGGAACGATATACACCTTCCGGAATGACAAGATAAGTGTCCGCACTTACAAAAGATCCTGCAATCTTTCCCTGATAGGTATAGGTTCCACTTCCATTCTCAAAGTCAAATGCAATGGATTCACCCGGAGCATATCCATCTTGTTCCATCCACGTTGACCAGCCAAAGAAAATATCACCATTCTTTACCGCCTGATCATAGTCCATAGAGCCAATATCCCCTTCTTGGCGCATAAAATCAAAATCCTTTTTACTCACAATAGTAGCAGGAAATCTTGTTCCGTTCAGATTTACAGAGACAATCTCTCTCGTCATAACATCTGTTACTCCCGGAATGCTTTTGATTTCTTCAATCAGCGAATCATTCAATGGATCATCCTTCAGAATCGTATCCAGATTATTCTCCGGATATCTTTCATCATACTCAGCAGAATAGTCAAGATGCAGTTCAAATTGTCCATGATTAACTGAAAGACGTGCTTCATGCTCTGTGTCAATATTTCCCACATAATTAGAGATAATCACAAACAATACGCAAGAAAAACCCATTGTGAGGATAGTACCAATAGTTCTTTTGGGATTACCCGTTACATTTGCCATTGCCATAGAAAACACGGTGACATTTTTTCTGCCATTTCGTTTTCCTTTTTTTTGTGTTTCTGCTTTTTCTAAATACCGTGTTGCTTCGATAGGTGAAATCCGTGAAACAATTTTCATTGGTTTACGCAGTGCCAAAGCAACGGTAAGAAATGATACGAAAATACACAGAAGCATAACAGGCAGGGAAAACAGAGGCACCTGCTGATTTTGAACTTCCATAGAGCCAGTTTGGGTTGATACAAGGTTCCCCTGTTCTACCAGCCAGTTAAAACCGCATTTTGCAATCAGAAAGCCAAAAAGCAATCCAACTGGTATTGAAAAAAATGTCAAAAAAATACCCTCTCTGAAGATCAGTTGTTTCATCTGCTTTTTTGTCGCTCCCAGAGCCTTGATTTTTCCATACTCCTGTATCTTGTTGGCAATACCGACCTGAAAAATATTATAAATGACCACAACAGAGAAAAGTACAATTGCAAGAATCAAAACCCCGCATACCGCAATCGTTTCATAACTCGGCTGCAAGACCCATTGCAAATAGAGATCATTGACTATAACGTTTTTTCTTCGATCCCACAAGCTGCGCAATCTGCTTTATAACCGAATCAATATTATTCATAGATACATTTGCAGAATCATTTAAAGTAAAATAAATATTATACTGTCTGTCATTCTCTGCGACGTGCTCATCATAAAACTCCTGTGACCCGAAAGCAACATAAGATGCCTCGATGGTATATTCATCCCGATCATATAGGATTCCGCTGACAACAAATTCTTCCGGCTTATATTCTGACTGCATCCCTGCGCGGTAATCCAGTGTAACCGTATCTCCGACCTTTACATCATCATATCCCATTTCACTAAAAAATGCTCTTCCTGCGGCAATTTCCTGCGTTCCCACCGGATACTTTCCTTCCTTTAACTCATATTCCTTATTATAGGGAAGCATTTTTCTTGCAGTCTCATCCATGCAGACAAAACCACCGTTTTCGTTTCCTTTATGATACCTTCGGTGCACATAGTGCCTGTAGCATCTATTTCCGCACGGCGGTTTACTTCCTTTTAACTGCGAGCCATCTGCTGCGACAAACAAACCATAATTGCTTCCATATGAGCCTGCCGCCTGACTTTTCTGTAAACGGATCATTCCATTCCCCACAGTACTGATAATCACAAGCAGCATCGTGGTCAAACATATGGACATCATAATCAGTATACTTCTTGTCCTGTTCCTTTTGTCATTGCTATATGCAATCCTGCTTATTGTCTTCATCTGAAATCCACCACCTGTCCATCCTCAATTACCAGAATACGATCAGCGACCTGTGCAATTTCGTCATCATGGGTAATCATTACAATTGTCTGTCCATATTTTTTTGCTGTCATCTTAAGCAGAGCGATTACCTCATCACTGGTCTTAGAATCAAGATTTCCTGTCGGCTCATCTGCAAATATAATTTCCGGACGATTCACCAGTGCTCTTGCAATTGCTACTCTTTGCTGCTGCTGTCCTCCGGATAACTGATTTGGCAGATTATAAATCCGGTTTTCAATCCCAAGAGTTGCAATAATATCATTTACATACGCTTCATCCACTTTTCTTCCATCCAGCCCCAGTGGCAGTACAATATTTTCCCAGACATTAACAGATGAAACCAGATTAAATGCCTGAAAAACAAATCCGATTTTTCTTCTGCGGAAAACAGCAAGGGCATCTTCCTTCATCCTGTATAAATCTTTCCCGGCTAAAATAACACTGCCTTTGTCGGGGTGTCTAGCCCTCCAAGCATATGAAGTAATGTACTTTTACCGGAACCTGACTTTCCAACAATTGCGACAAATTCTCCCTGCTCAATCTGAATGTCCACCTGATTGACCGCTTTGACCTGATTCTCACCCGCGCCATAAAATTTACAAAGCTGCTTGGTTTCTAATATCACACTCATGTGTTGCCTCCTTTTTAATTCTGTAAAGCGTACCTTTTCAGCACGCTTTCTTTGCCTGTTTATATATTTGGTCATTTTTCAACCTACATCCAAATTGTATCAGGACAATCTTTCATTTCACTTTCAAAAAACGAGCAGAAATCTTACAGAATTGTAAGATTTCTGCTCACTTAAAATTTAACCAACATATGGTAATTGAATCACAAACGTGCTTCCTTTTTTCTTTTTGCCGGAGGTTACCGTAATCGTACCTGCGTGTTTTTCTATAATTTCTCTCGATAGAAAAAGTCCGATTCCTGTACCACTCTTTTCCATGACCTCCCGGGAACTTCCTCTGTAAAATCGTTGAAAAATTTTGTGATACTCATTCTGCGGAACACCGATTCCCTGATCCTCAATTTCCATTCTTACAAGATCGTTTCTTTTTTGTAACCGGATAAATATTTTTGAACCACCCGGACTGTACTTGACCGCATTATCTAAAACGTTAATCACAGCTTCACCAAGCCATCTTTTATCCTGCATAACCATGCATGTTTCCAGCTCTTTTTCATAGTCAAAAACGAATTCAATTTCTTTTTCATCCGCTTTAGGATAAGTGCGGTTCACAGCAGATATGACAGTATCCATAAGCGGAAGTTTTTTCTTATTAATCTGAATCAGTCCAGTTTCCATCTTGGATATTTCAAGAAGCGACTGCAATAATGTCTCCAGTCCATCCAGAGCACTCCGACAACGGATACGAAACTCCTCCTGTTCTGTGGCACTTAAGTCATTCTGCATCAGCACACTAAAACATGTATCCAAAGCTGCAACCGGTGTCTTTAACTGGTGAGAAATATCAGAAACCATTTCTTTCGTGTTCTCCTTTTCTGCCCTTGCTTCTTCCTTTATCAACTGAATATGATGTCCGATTGCTTCAAGCTGGTCATTCAATTTTTCCAGTTCTGCATGATTTTCCGCTTTCAGTAAATCATCAAATTTATTTTCACGGAATCTGATCAGAATTTCTTCCAACTGGTCTAAAATTTTCTGATGACACGCATCTTCTTTTTTCTTCCAATAAAGTAAAAAAGTCAAAAGAAGCATGCATATCACAGTGCTTACAGCACCGGTCACCATAACCTGATGCCGGAATTGCGAATAAAACACATTCCCTTTATTCCCCCAGTATCCATATTGCTCCAATAATCGCCTTCCCTGTTCGTTGGTTTCAATATCCTTATCCTTAAGCAATTCCGAAACAGCATCCAGCCCGGAAAATTCTTCCTTTGCAGCAATGTCTGTCATAAGATTCATTTTATATTTATAATCTTCATAAAACACATATGTGGTAAAGCAATTTAATATTGCAAACAATACTATGACAGGTAATACCAAGGAGAGCACTACTGTAATCTTCTTGCGATATCTCTTTGTCACTGCCTTACCTCCTGATTCCATATATACCCAAGACCTCTGATATTCTTTATATAGACCGGTGCAGCCGGATTGTCTTCAATTTTCTCACGGAGTCTTCTGATATTGACAGCGATTGTATTTTCATCCACAAAATCCCCTTCCAGATCAAACACATTTTCCAATATTTGTGTTCTTGAAAGAATCTGTTTCGGATTCTGAAGAAAAAAAGTCAGCATTTTTAACTCTGTTTTTGTCAGACTGATTTCACGACTCTTTATCAGGACTTTCATTTCTCCTGCAATAAATACGATATCTCCCGAAATCATCTTTCCGGCTTCCGTTTTCTCCTGTCTGCGACGGAAATGTGCTTCTATTTTCAAAAGAAGTACCGAAAGACTAAACGGCTTGGTAATATAATCATCTGCACCTGCTTCATATCCCATAACCTGATCCATCTCTTGATCTAGTGCTGTAAGGCAGATAATGTATGTATTATAATTGCATCTCATCCACCTTACAAATTCCAGTCCATTCCCATCCGGAAGATTCACATCACAAATGGTAACATCCACATTATTATCACTTGCAATTCTTTTCGCTTTTTTCACTGATTCTGCTGAAAAAACCTCATATCCGGATTTTTTCAGTGAAAATGTAATTCCACGATTTAAATTTTCATCATCTTCAACCACAAGTATACCTGGCATAGCATATGCACCTCTCTTTATTAAACCTTCATGCCGGCATTATGTTCCGCCACATACTTCTTAATCTCATCATATGTTGCCTTAGTCTCTGCAGATGTTATATCCACATCATCAAGTTCAATTGTGACATTAATATAATCATCCGGCTTTTATTTCAGTTGGGACAAAAGAACAACCGTCTCAAGTGTCGGAAACTTTTCCAAGGTAACAGTATGCTCATCAGACTGCTCTTTATCCAAAGAAATACCATCAACTCGAACTACTTCCTTGCCATCTCTAAGAATCGGTACTGGAAATTGAAACTTGATATTCCTAATCCAATTACCATCTTCTCGTCTTTCTTGAAATATATCAATACGCTCAATAAATGCCTGCATAAACTGTTTCTTTTCAGCATCCGTACATTCTGCATATAATTCATTAAATGCGTTCAAAAAGCCGTATATGCTGTCCGCATCAATCTGATTTTTCTTAAGTTCATATACCTGAGACTTCAAATCTGCGATTGCCTCTTCCACTTCATCTATTTTATCATATTGGGTATCTAATCGTCTCTGTAAATCTGAAATTTTTTTATCGTAATGAATATCTGTAACATCCAGATTATCCATCTGCTGTTCAAGACGTGTTTTAATTATCTCTGCCTGATGGAGATTTGCGTTTAATACAGATAACTGCTTTTCCAGATCAGAAGTATCAACTGTTGCCATACATTCCTTTTCCACAACATGGACATTTCAATATTCCTGACAAAATATGTGCATGCTCCGGATCATGAATCTTTTCTCTTCTGTAATTATTTTTAGAGCGTTTCTCCTGTGCAAGATTCCAGTCCTCCTCAGAAATAATTGCTTCATGAATTCCCTCATATACAGGGAACTCCGATTGTTCCACTACATGCATTTCATTACGTGTTCCTGTTTTCTTTTCGGTGCGCCTGCGTCCGTATGCTATCTTCCCCATATACACTGGGTTATCAATAATCTTTTTGAGAAAATAATCATCATATGCTTCACTTTTATCGCCCTGCTTAAAACAAAAGTATTCGGAAAAAGACAAGGGAAGCACATGAACTTCATCTCCTCTTCCCTCAAACTCAGTCAATATATCTTTAGATAAGAAAGTATATCCATTTTATAAGAAATATGCAATCATCTCATTTAAATTTTTTCCGTATGCGGCATTTTTATAAACCATGTAAATTTTTCTTTCAACCTTAAAGATATCTACAGCCTCACTACCCTGTCAAACCGCTCAACTCCAGTCATTCTGTGTGAAACCATAATAACCGTTTTATCCTTCATAGGCGAATCCAGTGCCTTAAGAAATACATTTTCACTGTGCGTATCAAGAGCTGAAGATGGCTCATCCATCAGAATAACAGGTGAATCCTTAAGCATTGCCCTCGCAATTGCTATCCGCTGGCGCTGACCACCTGACAGATTCATTCCACCGGCGGTCAGCCTTGTGTCATATCCATCAGGCAGTTCACTGATAAATTCATCTGCATATGCCTGTTTTGCCGCTCTGACGATCATATCCATATCCGGACTGCCTGCTTTATTCCAGCCATATTCAATATTCTCCCGAATCGTACCCTCAAACAGATAACTTTCCTGCGGTACATAAGTAATCATATTCCTCAACTGCATTAAAGAATACTCATTCAACTCCCTGCCATATAATCTGACACTGCCGCTTTGGACAGGATAGAACCTCAGTAATAGTTTTAAAAATGTGCTTTTACCACAGCCTGATTCTCCTGCCAGCAGAATTTTTTCACCATTTTCCACCTTAAGCCCCTCATAATAAAGCTGTGTATTTTCCATGTCGTCATATGAAAAATGTAGTTTGTAAAGTTCTATAGCAACATTACATTTATCATGCAAATCCACCGTACCAACCTGTGTCTGCGTATTCCAGCCCACACATTCTTCCTGCTCCAACTCAAGGAAATCAAACACATGCCCTGCTCTCACAACCGATGTTGAAAATGCCGCCAGTGAACTTCCAAACCTCTGCATTGATGAACTCATACTCATCTGCAATGTGACTACAGCCATAACTATTCCGAAATTCAGCTTTCCATCTGCCACAAGCAGTGCGCCCACAATAATTGTACCAAAGCTTCCGATAATCCCCAATAAAAATGCTCTGCCATCTCAAGTGACGCTTCCATTCTTACCCTCGACCTTTCTGCCTGTGCTGATTCTTCATTTTCTTTGTAAAAATGTTTCAGCACAATTGACGCTCCCGGATTCATCTTTAATGTAACAAAGCCTGATATTATATCGCTGAACAGGGCTGCCAATTTTGCAGATTTCTTCTGTACATTTTTCGCGTGATTCTTAATAGAATTATTTATCCTGATAGATACAAATGCTGTAAGCACACTGATTATCAGCGCAATACATGTCAGAATCGGACTGTAAAAACACATTGTAACAACTGACGAAATAACAAGCACAATCTTTCCTGACACCCAGTATACATGTGAAAACCATGCCGTTTTTAAAGAGTCAGCGTCCATATTAAGAGTTCTCATTGCTTCTGCGCTATGTGTATCATCATAAAATTTCATATTCATATCCAGCAGTTTTTCAAATAGTCTTAACTTAAGGTCATACACCATTCTTCTTACAAGATGAATATGAAAATACCGCAGATATGGAAAAAGACATTTGCATATGACTATAATCACACATACTATTACCGCTGTCCTAAACATCTGCATATTCTGAAATTCAATCGCATTAATAGTCTGTTTGGTGACATAAGAATACAGAACCTGCAAAGCTGACTCGGTAATTAATGTGATAATCAGAATCAGCCAGTAGCGGAATCTGTATTTCCCAATATATTGCAAAAATCTTCTGGTATCTTTCATACTCTGTCCCTCATTTCCTTGTTAATAAATTCCTTGTACATATGTGCATATCTTCCATGCATGGTCATCAGTTCAGAATGTGTTCCCTGCTCCACAATTTCTCCCCTGTCCAGCACATAGATTCTGTCGTAATCACGGATTGTATTTAGTCTGTGTGCAACTGTAATTACCGTACGGTCTTTGGAAATTTCATCAATTGTTTTGCAGATATTAATTTCAGTCTTGGAATCCAAAGCGGAAGTCGGTTCATCAAGCAGAAGAATCTCTGCGCCTTTCACTATTGCACGGGCTATTGAAATCCGCTGTCTCTGTCCGCCTGAAAGATTGCCTCCGTTCTCCGACAAGACGGTTTCAATTCCTTCAGGCAGTTGTTTTACAAATGTTTCACAGCCTGCCATATTCAAAGCTTTCATAATATCATCATGCATAGCCTGCGGATTTCCAATTCTTACATTATCTGCAACAGACAACGGAAAAAGTGTGGTCTCCTGTGAAATCAGTGCAATCCTTTCTGTAGCAAACTGTCTTGAAATCAGTTTTAAAATAGTACTTTTTCCGCTCCCACTTTCTCCTGCAAATGCAATTCTTTCGCCAGGCTTCACGCTAAAACTTACATTATGCAAAACATTTTCATCTTTATATGCAAATGACACATTTTCAAAGCTGATTAGCGAATTGCCTTCTTTTTCAACATATTTTTCTTCATAATCAGTCTTTTCAGGCTGGATTTCAATTATTTCAAACACTCTCGAAACTGACACAAGTGCTGTCTGAAAACGCACAACCAACTGATATGTGTATGACAATGGGTCAATTAGTTTCTTAATTATGCTCATATAAGCGATTAACACGCCAATTGTAATTACATTTCTGAATACAAATACGCCTCCTACGCATATGGCAAGTGCCAGCGGAATCTCCTGAATTGCCCTTGAAAGCGGTTCGAGATTATACTGTGCCAGATCAGTTTCATCAGATGTCACAAATGTTTTGTAAAGTGCTTTTTCATACCGGTTCATCATACATTTCTGAAGATTGTATGATTTGATAACTTCTACCCCTGCAAATGCTTCTTCTATATTATTGTTAGTCTGCCCCAGCTCCCTTGCATACTGGTGCTGGCGCAATTTTATCGGTTTTAAAAGCTTTATATTGATTGGAACTATAATTGCAAGCGGCAACAGACATATTGCCGCCAATGGCGGATTCATTAAAAATAAATATACTGAATATACAATCGTAATGACCGGCACATATAAACAATCCTTGAAATATCCCGACATGAACCCTGCCAATCCCTCAATATCCTCAGTAATGCGCTCCATCATGTCACCATAATTACATTTATTGATGTATTCAGGTGATGCCTTCATCAGCGCATTTACCGCATCATTTCTAAGATCCTGCAGCAAACCTGCTCCAACAAAGCCAGTCATCGCAACAACCATGTAATTAGACACAATTCCTGTGCATATTACAATCAACATTTTAATTACAATAAAATGAATCGTCTGCTTAAGCGTACCACCGGCAATCTGGTCTATTATCTGCTTTAAAATATCAATAATCATTACCGTAGACACAGACGCCGTCACACTTGATACTGAGGCAAGTGTAATCTGTATCCAATACTTTTTGCTGTACTTTAATAATTTCCCCATATAGACATTTTCCACTCCTTTATATATACTATATGCAAGTATAGCTCGTGTAAAATGTGCTAACAATGGCATTTATGCAGCGGATTTTTATACTATTTGCAATCTATGTTTGCAGATAGTGTATAATTAATTATTAAAAATATTTACAGAAATGAGGGATAACATGCCACAGACGGACAGACATAAAAAAAGAGAGATTCCAATTGAATTTGATTTCTATAATACATTAGATAAGCTTCCTGTAGAAAAGAGATGTACTATCATTATGATTTCGTGTGGCAGTACAACTATCAAGATAAATGAACATTTTCAGACTGTGAATGCTCCTGCTGTGCTTTGCATTTCACAATACGATAAGTTTCAATGTATAGAAAAGACACATTTAAGCGCCAAGGCATTTCATTTTGACCCTTGGTATATTAAAGCATGCCTTAGATTTGAAAATCTTGATGACGACATCAGTATTGATGAGAAATATGTTTATGAAAGAAATATGCTTTACATGTTTACCAGACATTCTGGAAATTTTCAGGGAATATTTCATTTAACACCACAGCAGTATATTCACATTAATGAATTAATGCTGATGATTGGTGCTGAAACCTATGCGCAGAGTGACGATTACTGGACCTGCCGCATAAGGAGAATGCTGCGTCAGACGATAAACTGCATATATGATATCTATGTCGACCAACGCAAATTAAAATTCTACGAATTGTCTGAAAATACTAACCCAGTAACAATATGTACAGACTATATTCATGCCAATTACCAGAATGATATTACCTTAACTTCCCTATGCGAACTCGTTCACCTTAACCGCACTACATTAAACCAGCGCTTTAAACAGCAGCTAAACTGCACCTGCATAGAATATCTGCTGCACTACCGCTTAAAGATTGCGCAGGAGCTACTATCCAATACCAACCTCAAAATCGAAGACATCTCCAGTCAGTGCGGCTTCAAATACGGCTCCTACTTTAACCGCCAGTTCACGAAATGCTTAGGTATATCACCGTCTGAATTCCGCAAGAACCCGACTGGATATAGTTCGTTTGATGGTGGGAAGGTGCGGAAATTGTGAAGGGTATGTTATTTTTCATTATTCCTACCCATTTTCAATAATATATAACTCAAGTCATTTTCATAATCTCTAGCAATAAACTTTCGCCTATTAAAAATTTTATAAATCTTAGGATAAATAAACCAATATAAGCCTAAAAAAACCGAAATAGCAACTATTAATAATAACATTATATATGTAGCTGTAATAAAATTTGTTTTTTGCGTAATTAAAGATATATAACTCATAATTATTGGAATAATAATAGAAGAAATTATATTTCCTACACTGAATCTATGACTTTCTTCTTGATAATACTTTTTACTTTGTTCAATTAACCATAATATATCTTTTTCACTATACATTTGTAAGGATTTTATTCTTTCAATATAATCATTTATTTGTTTCTGCTTATTGTCTTTATTATTTTCATTCCATCTTTTATTATTTAAGATATAAATAAATGCCTCAATTAGATATAAAATCAAAACAAAAAGTATATTAATAATAAGATAATATTGTGTCCTTTTTAATTGATATAATATCATTGTTACAATAACCAAAAACATTGATATTAGCAGGCTTATTAATTGAATAAATTCAGCTTTCGTAATTTTTTTTAGTTTTCTTATATCCACACTTGACATAGCAGATATATAATCTGATAAAAAATATGTATACATTACTATTTCTTGATTAAATAACCAAATTCTCCTATTCTATAATTATCTGTAAAGTATCGCTATTCACTCTTAGTACTCTCTTCTAATTCCAACATATATTTATCGAAATCAGACATAAACAATCTGTCCTGAATGACACGATATTTCTCAAATTCAGTCTCAGCATGAAGCTTTGCAATCTCAGCAGACACCTTTCCTGAATCCTGCAAAATCCCATAATCAAACATTTCAATAAAACTATTAAGACGCTTTTCCCAATCCTCCATAGTCAATGGGATATGCCTCAGTGTCATATTTTCAGCGAAATCTAAATACGCAGTAACCATACGATTTAATTGTTTCATTTCATCCTGACTTAAATAGTTTTTAGCAATTGTAACATCGCTTTTCTTAATCTTGCCATCTGGAGCATCTGCCCATGTTGTTAATCCCATATGTTCTTTGGTATGGTCTGCTCTTTCTACAATCAGCTCTGATGCCGTATGTCCATGAACCGCAAAATGCATCTTATTCTGAACAGTAGCATAAAATCTTTTTGTTGCAACTGAATTTTTATCATAATCTATTGCAGTAGCATAAAGGTCTGTAATTTTCTGATAAAACTTTCTTTCACTTGCTCTTATTTCGCGAATGCGCTCTAACTGCTCGTCAAAGTACTTTTCTGTCAGATAAGTTCCTCTTTTTAACCTTTCATCGTCCATGACCCAGCCTTTGATGGTGTAATCTTTTGCAATCTGATTCACCCATTTTCTGAACTGAACAGCACGCTCGGAATTGACCTTAAAACCTACAGCAATAATCATTTGAAGATTATAATGTTTTGTATCACGAGCAACCTGACGGGAACCTTCCATTTGAACTATTCGGAATTTTCGAATAGTTGCCGCTTCTTCCAATTCACTATCTGCATAAACTTTTTTAATATGCTCATTTATCGTTGGTAAACCAACGTCATATAATGTAGCCATCATCTTCTGTGTCAGCCATATATTCTCGTCCTCATAACGCATCTCAACGCTGTCCTGCTGTTCACCAACAGAAGCAACATAGGTCAAATATTCTGCTGCGCTGGAACGGATTGTTATTTCTTCTTTTTTCTTTTTCAAACAAAATCCCCCTTTTTATTATCTTACTGAGATATGAGATAAATTGCTGATGTTTTATATATCTTTTCTCCCCAGCAGACACACCGTCTCCACATGTCATGAGTGCGCAATAAAGATGCACATCCCATGACTTATCCGTCAAGTTTGGGCTCTAAAATGATACAACAGTCCCCTATCGGACCTGCAAAAATAAAGCAAGATGCATCACTTTGCACCTGCCATAGAAAAAGATTAGATTTGTTTTTGAGATACAGGTCTAACTGACCTGCGCGTGATTTGTGCTCTGCTCTTTCTCTATGGTCCACTTACCCCATTGATAATTTCTAGGATATTGTACCATAGATTGTTTGTTTCGGAAATTACTTTCCTCTAAAAATGGGCAGACTCAAATAACTAAACCTCATCCTTTTAGATACTTGAGTCTACCATTTTCATCAAATTTCTTCACTTTTATCAGCCTCTTCTGATTTTAACATTTTACAAATAATAATGTTCTTCTTTCTCCTCCTATATGTGAACAATACCTTTAATTTACTACCTCTTGCACATAACAATTCTTGTTCTCCCCCTCTATTACTAATCAAGTCTATGTATAACCCCTTAGTTCCCTTCGGTATCATAATTTTTAGCAATGTGTTGTATGAACCAAATTCTTCTTTCAATGACGATTTTACAAGACCGACTCCCATGTATCCTTTATCTTCTATTATTGCACCCCAGTTAATATAACGTCTATTCGTACTTATACACAGTTCTCTATAATCCAAAAATCTATATCCCCAAATATTCTCTGGGACATACGATTTATTTAGACGTTTATCCATAACTGCTTGCATTTCCTCAAGTTCATCTTCTGGAAAAGTAAAGCCCGTATAACCATATCTGTTTTTTTTATTAATGGCCAATCCCCAATTTCCACCACAATAAAATGAAAACCATTTATTTTCAAGTGCATCTACTCTTAATTCTTGTATCTCCTCTTCAGAAAAATCTCCTTTTAAATATATTTCAGGATTTTCTGTATCATAATTTCTCCTTAACTTTCCACCAAGTTGATACTCCGGCAACCAATATGAATAATTTTTATTCCCCCAATCTCTTGCTTCATCAATGCTAGAAAATCTTCTATATATCTCTCTCATATTTTTCTCCAAACGTACTACCGCATTCCTTAATCTGCATCTGGATCAATCCTAATATCAATTGGTCTAACACGCCTATTTTTCTTATTTTCCACAATACTGCATCAGAACAACCGTCTCCACATGCCCCGTATTAGGAAACATATCCACGCAACAACACTTCTCCACCTTATACCCTCTCTCCTGCAGAGTAACAAGGTCTCTTGCAAGCGAAGTAGGCTTGCATGAAATATACACCATTCTGTCAACACCATAATCAATAATCTTCTCAAGTGCCTTAGGGTGAATTCCGTCACGAGGTGGGTCAAGTACGATGAAATCAGGCTTAATCTCAATATTATCAAGTGCCTTTAAGACATCGTCTGCAATGAATTCACAGTTAGTAAGACCATTCTGGGCTGCATTCTTCTTGGCAGCCTCAACAGCTTCCGCAACAATCTCAACACCGATAACCTTGCTTGCAACAGGCGATAACATCTGCGCAATCGTACCCGTACCTGTATACAGGTCATATATAACCGGTTTGCTGCCAGCCACATCTCCAAATCCGCCAGAAAGCACATACTCACGTGCCTTAGAGTAAAGCACTTCCGCTCCAAGAGAATTAGTCTGGAAGAATGAGAACGGAGTTATCTTGAAACGTAAGCCCAGAAGTTCCTCCTCAATATAATCCTGACCATACAGAAGCTCAGTTTTCTCGTTAATTACTGCATCTGCAAGGCTGTCGTTAAATGTATGGAGAACACCTGTAAGAGTGCCCTTATATTCAATTGATGTCAGGCGGTTTACAAGCTCTGTGAAATCATGCTCAATCTGAGTCGTTGTTACGATATCAACAAGAATCTGTCCTGTCTTTACTGACTTTCTTACAAGAAGATGACGCAGATACCCCTCGTGGCTTAACTTGTGCTGGAAAGGAAGCTCCTTCTCTATTGCATAATCCTGAACGCATGTGAGAATCTTTCTGTAATCCTCATCAATAATCTTACATTCTGTAACTGGAACAATATCATACATGCTGTTTCGTTTGTGAAGTCCGAGTGCAAGAGGTCCGTCCTTGTACTCATCGCCAAATGAAAATTCCATCTTATTACGGTATTCTTCTGTAACCGGACTTCCGATTATCCCCTCAAATGGAAGCTCACCCGAAACAACTTCGCTAAGAAGCTTTTCCACCTGTGCGCTCTTAATCTTTAACTGTTCCTCGTAAGCTACTGTCTGGTAAGTGCAGCCACCGCATTTGCCAAAATGTGGACATGCCGGGCTGGTTTCAAGCGGACTCTTCTCAACAACTTCCATAAGTCTGCCTTCGCAGTGTCCTTTTCTTTTCTTATTCACGCAGAATCTGACAGTCTGTCCAGGAATTGCGTTCTTGACGATTGCCTTTTCCTTCTGTCCGTCCTCATCTGTCACCCACACTGTCGCCTTGTTAGGGAAATCAACCTTTTCAACTTTACCTTCGTATACGCTTCCTTTTTTCAATCTATACTCCATTCCGCACATGAATTGTGCCTGTTATTAACATATTAATAGTTTCTGGCAGCACTTATTCACATAACGGCATACCTTGTATAATTTTATCAGAAAAATGTGCTAAAGTATAGTAGTCACATTTACTCAACCACGCTGGCATTCTTTGCCTGCACTGCAGAATGTATTCTTTCAAGTACCTTGTCACACAGCCATGTATAAGCAGCCCCGGCAGCATTCAGTCCTATACGTAATGCAACCGCATAAGGCATTCCAAAAAGTCCCGCCGCAATTGATAATGCGCCAAATGTATTAAAAGCTGTCTGCCATGCATAACCAGCGGAATATCCGACTCCGATACCACCTATCATGCCTATATACGGATACATTGATTCTGGCAGTACTATATACATCACTGCAAAAATCGCACATCCAACAACATTAAACAATGCCCTGTTTCCAATTCTCTTATCAACATCTTTAGAAAACGGCAGACACACTGACATGCACGCAATTCCAATCCACATTGCCCTAGGCAGTCCCATCAGTGAAACAATCAGCATAGCGCTTGATACGATAAATGTAAGCTTAATGTACCATCTTGTCCTTGCTGAATTAATATTAAATTCCTTAAACAAATCCCAGAATGTTCTTCTATATGGTCTGTTCCTCTGATTCTTATAGAAAATAATCATGCATACTAACATCCCGGCAAGCAGTCCCACAACTCTCATCATATATTCATGCCCTGTGACATCATATCCCTGTAGCAAAAGATACCCAAGAACGAATGTTGAATGATTATACATAATTACATTGTGACATCCCATTATCATAAGAAGCATAATACACACAACATTTATTACAAATGCAGCAACTGGCGGTACCATATTGGAAACCCTCGGTCCTGCTATCAATATTGCATATATTCCCATTATTGAAATCAACCCATGTGATGTCTTAATTCCAAAATCCGCCTGTCTTAATACCAGCACCGCAAGAAGCACTGTAACTCCGACAACACTGTTATTATTCCCCAGCAGCTTACTGAATACTGTAACTACTGCAACGCAGAATATCATAACCAGATACACCTTGAAATTATATATAAAAATATGTCTTCTTTTCTCTTTAGAATCCTGTGTGTTCTTAATAAGCTGTTTTGAACCAGCCGAGCTTAACTGTAACTCCTGATAAAATGTCATAAATTCCTGCTTTCCTTTCCTCCCCTTAAATTTTGCTTAATGACAGGGTTGAGTAATATAACACTGATTACACCCCTATGTCAATTAAGAAATAATTAAATATTATGCAATAAAAAAAGCCACAACCACTGACATATCCTAATGGACATATCAAGCCGGCTATGGCTTTCAATCATATCGCACTTATTACATTACTTCTCGATGTCTTCATCCTCGAAATCATCGTCAAAATCTTCGTCTTCGAAATCTTCATCATCGAAATCATCTAAATAATCTGGTGTAAAATATCTGTATACAGCATAAGCGATACCAGCAACTGCTGCAACTGCACCAACGATAGCAAGAACAGCTATGATAATTGTGCTGCACTTCTTGCAGCATTTCTTATCTTCATCTTCCTTCTTGCTAATAAGTTCTCCTAATTTAGTAGCTGCGATAAGCTCATCTAATTTTTCTTTACTCATAACAATATCTCCTTTCATACCACGGATTTAATAAATGTATTATAGCATAGCGTTAAACATTTGTCATTATAGTTTTTTAAGTCTGGCAAATCCTGCCAGCATTTTCTTCTGTCCGTACTCTGCAAATTCAACTGTTACCATATAGTCTCTTGCTGAGTCCTCTATAGCAAGTACCTTTCCTTCACCGAATTTCACATGGCTCACCATATCACCGACACTGTAGCCAAGTCCACCTGAAGATTTTGCACTTATATCTGCACCTCTTGCAGCACCTATTACATTTCTTGAAGATAAGCCGCTTCGTGTAGGCACTCCTGCATAAGCACTTCTTACAGAATCTGCCGGAGTCTTTCTCTTTTCTGGTTTCTTAAGATCAAATAATTCCATAGGGTCTTTTCCAAATCCCGGATTAGAACCACCATTTATCTTAACCTTTCTTGAGCTATATGTTCCTGCTGCCCTTCCGCCTGGTGTGCCGCTTCCGTAGCTGCTAAGAATTGATCTGGCTGTTGCACGCATGTTAATGCCTGTTGTATCTGGCTCATCTGATGTCCCGCCATATGCAATCCTGCCTTTAGCATACCCACTGGAATTGTTTTCTATGTGCATATATTCTTTAGGAATTTCATTAATGAATCTTGAAACCTTATTCATCTGTGTTTCACCACGCACCATACGCGACTTGGCACTTGTAAGATTAAGTATTTTCTCTGCTCTTGTTATTCCAACATAGCACAGTCTTCTCTCTTCCTCAATCTCAGTTGAATCATCTGACACAATTGTCATATAGCTTGGGAAAAGTCCGTCCTCCATTCCTGTCATATACACGATTGGAAATTCCAGACCTTTCGCACTGTGCAGCGTCATAAGCATTACATGAGGCTCTGACTCATCCAGATTATCAATATCCGCTATTAAGGCAACTTCTTCAAGAAGTCCTGAAAGTGTAGGCTCTTCGCCTGCTTCCTTACAGCTCTCCTCATAGCTTACAACCTTATTAATGAATTCATCCAGATTCTCGCGTCTTGCCTCAACCTCTTCCACCGTTTCATTCTGTGAAAGGCTCTCAATATATCCTGTATCCTCAATTACAGCCTCAGCAAGCTCCTTTAATGACATAAATTCTTCTTTGGCACGCAGTCTTCCAATAAGGTCAACAAATGGCTCTAACTTGGAAAGTGCCGCATTCTTTATTGTGTCAATATCCTTTGCATTGACAAGTGCTTCCCAGAAAGTAATATCATTAAAATCTGCATATTCCTGCAATCTGTCAATCGTAGTATTACCAATCCCCCTCTTCGGAACATTTATAATTCGCTTAACCGCCTGACCATCAAGACCATTATCAATAGTTTTAAGATAAGCAAGAATATCTTTGATTTCCTTTCGCTGATAGAAATTCTGTCCGCCATATATCTTATATGGAATGTTGTGAATCATCAGCTTTTCTTCGAGCGCTCTTGACTGTGCATTAGTTCTGTAAAGAATGGCAACATCATTATAATTCCAGCCATCCCTTACATACTCTGCAATATCACTCGCAACGCCTTCTGCTTCATCATACCCGTTCTCATACAGAGTATAATTGACCTTCTCGCCCTCTCCGTTATCAGTCCAGAGTGACTTGCTCTTTCTGCCAATATTATTACTTATCACCGCATTTGCAGCATTAAGAATAGTCTGCGTCGAACGGTAATTCTGCTCAAGCTTTATAACCTTAGCGCCTGTGAACACATTTTCAAAGTTAAGAATATTATAAATGTTTGCTCCACGGAACTTATATATAGACTGGTCATCATCACCAACCACACATATATTGCCATACTTTGCTGCAAGCATTGCAACAAGCTTAAACTGTGATGTATTAGTATCCTGATACTCGTCGACCATTATATATCTGAATCTGTCCTGATAATGCTCAAGTACCTCTGCATCACTCTGGAACAGCTCAACCGTCTTGAATATCAGGTCATCAAAATCAAGTGCATTGTTAAGCTTAAGCGTCTTCTGATATTCTCTGTATACGCCTGCAATTCTTCTAAGATTATAGTCGTTACCTGCCTCAAGCTCGAACTCATCAGGAGTCTTTAACTCATCTTTAGCAGATGAAATCTTGCTCATAATTGCACGCTCTTTAAGCATCTTCGTATCTATATTCATCTTCTTACATATATCCTTGATTACAGACTTCTGGTCGTCCGTATCATATATCGTAAAGTTATTATCGTATCCAATTCTGTCTATGTATCTTCTTAAAATTCTCACGCATGTTGAGTGGAATGTACTTACCCATACAGCCCCTGCACCCTGTGCCACAGTAGTCTCAACTCGTTCTTTCATCTCTCTTGCAGCTTTATTAGTAAATGTAATTGCCATAATATTATATGGGTCTACTCCGCATTCTTCTATTAAATATGCAATTCTGTTCGTAAGCACGCGTGTCTTTCCAGAGCCTGCTCCGGCAATAATAAGCAGCGCGCCATCTGTATATTTAACTGCCCTTTTCTGGCTGTCATTCAAATCTTCTAATCTCATATATCCACCTTCATGCAAATGTGAAATCTATATCCACCTTATTTCTGCCAACTACCACATTATACAAAAACAACGGGATGTTGCCAAGCCAATATGACAACATCCCTGATTGTTATTTATTAAATTCACATATTACTAATTGTCAGATTATGCAAGCTTTGTTCCACAGTTAGAACAGAACTTAGCGCCATTAGTTGGTGTTCCACAGTTAGGACAGAACTTAGGTGCTGTGCCACCTGACACATTTGCAGTATTATTCATTGCAGTATTCATGTTATTCATCATATGCTGTCCAACCTGCATTCCCATCTGGAGCTGCATCATATCACTGGCAATATTCGAACCGCCTCTTGAATTGCCGATACTATCAGCCATAGCCATCTGTGTATATCTGTTCATATCTCCAACCATTGCCTGAGAAGCTGCCTTATTAGTCATCTTCTGTACTTCTTCCGGATAAGAGAAGCTTGAGATAGTAAAGCTTGTTATTGTGATTCCTAACTTGCTCATCTCCATATCAAGGTCTGTCTTAATACCCGCTGAGATATCATAAGCATTAGCCTGAAGATTAAACATATCCTTGCCTTCTTTAGAAATCCACTTCATAAGAAGCTGGTCAAGAACTGCTGATATTCTTTCCTTAACATCTGCAACAGTGTACATCTGCTTTACACCTGCTACCTTGTCTATAAGCGTAATGTAATCAGATACTGAAAATGAGAAGTTACCGAAAGCTCTTATTGGCATGCCACCTGGAAGTGCCTGTGTTGGAATAAGAATAGGATTCTTAGTTCCCCACTTCTCTGTGAATTCCTTAGTATTAACGAATAAAACTTCAGCTCTTACTCCACTGTTGAAGCCAAACTTAAAGCCTTTAAGTGTTGATAAGAATGGAATAATCTGTGATTCAATATCAAAGCTTCCCTCGTCCTTAAAAATACCTTCAATCTTACCATTGTACATAAAGATTGCATCCTGGCCGGCGCGGATAATCAGCTTACTGCCTTTCTTGATTTCTCTGTTGGTCCATTTCCAGAAGATTATATCATCTCTGTACTCTTCCCATTCAACTACGTTGGCAAACTGCCCTTTGAATAATCCCATGTTCCCTCTCCTTATCTATGTATTGCTTATCTCATTATAAATGTGCTTCTGAATTATAAGCCCATCTGAGCCTTAAGTGCTGCTAATTCATCATCAACTGCTGTGTTAGCTGGCTCTGCATCATACTTAGCTGCAAGACTGTCAACATCTGCCTCAAGCTGTGTCTGGTTAAGCTCTGCCATTGCATTAGCCTCGTCAAGCATCTTATTAGCCTTAGCCTCCATCTTACCGAATGCATCCATGCTTGTTCCAACACTGTTAACACTTGAACCAACCTTGTTGATTCTCTCCTGAGCCTTAGCTGCTGCAACCTTAGCCTTAACTGCATCTCTTCTTGCTTCAAGAGACTGGATATCCTTGCAGAGCTTATCATGCATCTGACGCATCTTAGCTGCATTGTCTGCTGCAATATTATATGTCTGCTGTAATGTAGCCTGCTTAGAAACTAACTGCTGCTTCTTCTCAAGGAATGTTCTTGCATCTGCCTCGTTGCCAGCCTTAAGAGCTTTTTCTGCATATGACTGATACTTGGCAACATCTGCTGTGCATTCATCAAGCTCTCTTTTACATCTTGTCTCCTCAGCCATAACTGAAGCTGTCTCTGCCTTAACCTTTCCAAGGTCGCTCTCAAGATTTCTCATGTACTGGTCAATCATCTTCTCTGGATCTTCACACTTATCGAGAAGTGCATTGATGTTAGCGCTCATAATGTCCTTGAATCTTGTTAAAATACCCATAATAATCCTCCATTCCTGTGCCGCTTTCTGGCACATATCACCCTCTGGTGCATCCGAATTCTGTCTCCCAGAATTCTTAAAAAACCTTTTTCATTATAATATATCAGGAGTAAAAAGTCACGAATATTTGCTCCTATGAAACATATTTTATATTCTTGTAATAAAAATTAAAATATCATAATATGCACAATACACTATGCTAAAGTTCATTATATTATTCCTACTTGAAATGTGGTTTTAAAAACTATATAATATAGCTTAAGCATTAATATAAATGTATTCTCTCATGAATACGCATTTTTAAAGAAATGAGGAACATATGAACAACGATATTAAAGAGCTTATGAGTGGTATTCTTAAAGATATGTCCGCTCTTAACTATATAAAACCCGGAGATGTGCCTAACATCAACCTGTACATGGATCAGGTTACAACATTTATGTATGAACATCTTCACGATACAAAGCGTACCACTGATGATAAAGTACTAACCAAAACAATGATTAACAACTATGCCAAAAACAATCTGCTGCCATCACCAGTAAAGAAAAAGTACTCTAAGGAACACATATATATCCTTACATTTATCTATTACTTTAAGAACATTCTCTCAATAAGTGATATACAGAAAATGCTCAATCCTCTCACTGAGAAATTCTTTGATGAAGGTTCCAAGCCGGATCTGGATTATATATATAATGAGATTTTTTCAATGGAATCCTCTCTTGCAAGGCCATTATCTAAAGATATATTTGCAAAGTCTGAACAGGCAAGCAATGCATTTTCAGATGTAAAGGATGATGATGACAGAGAATTCTTACAGTTCTTCAGCCTTGTATGCCTTTTAAGCTTTGATGTATACATGAAGAAGAACATGATTGAGAGTCTGATTGATGATTACTCTGCCAAGCATGCGCCAAAGCATCCTGAGAAGCCTGATAAAACAGACAAAAAGAAATAATCCATACAAATTAAGGGAACTGCCAGTACTGACAGTTCCCTTTTACATTGCTTCATATATTACTTATTACTTATTATCTTCTGACTCTTTCTCAAGCATGCCAAGTCTTTCAAATACTCTGTCATACCCGTCATTACCATAATTAAGCGAACGATTTACCCTGCTGATTGTCGCAGTAGACGCACCTGTCTTCTCTGCAATATCAAGATATGTCCTGTGTTCTCTTAACATCTTGGCAACCTCAAATCTCTGGGATAAGGATAAAATCTCGTTAATTGTACATACATCCTCAAAGAAATCGTATGCTTCATCTAAATCCTTAAGACTTAATATTGCCTGAAAAAGCTGCTCAACAGCCTGTGTCTTTAACTTATTGTTCATAATTATCCACCCCGGTTTTCCAAAAATAACATTGGCTTATTACTTTTAAATTTTAACACAGTGAAGTTTTAAAGTAAAGACATTATTCACTTCTTAATGCCACAACAGGGTCTTTTTTTGCTGCAAGCTTTGCTGGGATAAGTCCGGCAATAAATGTAAGGAACATGCTTATTATTATAAGTATTACTCCTCCTGCAACCGGAAGCTGTGCAACATTGGAAATGTCTGTAAGGTGCTTAATCAACGCATTTGCAGGTATGCACAACAATAAAGTTACAACAATGCCGAGTGCGCCTGAGACAAAACCTTCAATAAGTGTCTCTGCATTGAATATTCTTGAAACATCTTTCTTAGAAGCACCAATACTTCTTAATACTCCAATTTCCTTAGTTCTTTCAAGTACTGAAATGTATGTGATAATACCTATCATTATTGAAGAAACTATAAGTGATATTGCAACAAATGCTATTAATACATAAGAGATTGCATTAATAATTGTACTTACTGATGACATCATTATTCCAACATAATCTGTGTAGTTAATAACATTTTCTTCCTTGCCATCGTCCTGCTGTAGCTTATTGTAATCCTTGATAATATTCTGAACCTTCTCCTTAGAGTCAAAATCAGTTGCATATATATCTATCTGTGAAGGTGTATCAAGGTCTGTAATTCCAAGCTTCGACTTATTGCTGTCTAATGTTGCATCTGTTGTTCTAGCCTTTAGTGACGCTGAGAAAAGCTGCAGTATCTGATCATCGCTCATTCCACTTGTCATTGCCTGCATCTGAGCGCTTTCCTCTGGTGAAAGTGTTGCCATATATGCATTTACATCATCCATTGTAATCTCTGTATTCCTGTCATTGTCGAATGGAACTCCTGTAAATACATCAACACTTGTATCAGCAAGCTGTGCCTTGGCAATCTCACTGTTCTTTACTTCTTCGATAATATATTCAGTAAGCTTTGCTGTATAACCGATTCCACTTGAAAGTGAAGTACTGACTGCATCATCATTAGGTCTGATTATTCCACATACTTTAATGTCAGTTCCGTTATTTACAACATTTGTCATATACTTATCATCTTTGCTGTAATCGTCCCATGTACCAGTCACATCATTGTACTTATACATGTCCGTAGGCATAACAAGCTTAAACTCTGTATCAAGTATCTCATCAAATGTATAGCTTATATTCTTTTCTGTTTCGTATGATTCACCAACCATCATTTTCTTAAAGAGTGTTCTTACTTCCTCAGGGTCTTTAAGTCCTAATGAGTAAAGTGTATAATCATCAACCTCGTTATTCTTATCGACAACAAGCACAACCTCGTTGTAATTCTCTGGCCAGTGTCCTGCAAGTACATCATACTGCTCATCAAGAACCTGCTGGTTTCCTAAAAGCTGGTTCCACACACTGCTGTTAGAAAACATTCCCATACCCATGCCTGATGACATTGCGTAAGATGTGCTTGTTGCACCCTCACCATATATCGAATCAAACATTGTACTTGGATTTAACTGTTCAACACCGTTAGAAGTATCCTTCATATAAATGTTAAGAGGAACATCATATGAATACTGGATATCACTTACATATGACTTAATGTCAGAGCCGCCGTTTTCAATGTATTTCTTAAACTCAGAAAGGTTATTGCTCTTAACTTCCTTTACCATGGTATTAATCATGTCACCCATGATATCGTTAGAATATATTTTAGACTTATCCTCATGCTCTTCTGAATCCGAATTACCTGTCATGCTTGATACCATACTGCTTATATCAATAGCTTCCGCCTGAAGTGTTATAGGATAACTCGAAAGCGTATCTCTCTGAACCCTGTCTATGTATAACTGGATACCATTTGAGATAGACAGAATCATTGCAATACCGATAATTCCTATGCTTCCTGCAAATGCAGTAAGAATCGTTCTTGTTTTCTTAGTCATCAGGTTATTAAAGGAAAGCGAAAGTGCTGTAAAGAATGACATAGATGTTTTCTGCTTCTTTCCTGACTTTTTAGTCTTCTTTTCTGATGTCTTAACCTTAGTAGCCTCTTTAGCCCTGATATCAGCTTCCATATCTTCTAACGAATATGGATCAGAGTCATCAGTTATCACACCATCTAATAATCTGACTATTCTTGTAGAATAATTCTTGGCAAGCTCCGGATTATGAGTTACCATAATTATAAGTCTGTCCTTTGATATCTCCTTTAAAAGCTCCATAATCTGGATACTTGTCTCTGTGTCAAGCGCTCCTGTAGGCTCGTCAGCAAGCAGGATATCAGGATTATTTACAAGTGCTCTTGCAATAGCAACCCTCTGCATCTGTCCACCTGACATCTGATTAGGCTTCTTGTGAATCTGCTCTCCAAGTCCAACTTTCTCAAGTGCCTCTATCGCTCTTTTCTTTCTCTCTGCCTTAGATACACCTGAAAGCGTAAGTGCAAGCTCTACATTAGATAAAACAGTCTGGTGCGGAATCAGATTGTAACTCTGGAACACAAAACCAATAGAATTATTTCTGTAAAAATCCCAGTCTCTGTCCTTATAATTCTTAGTTGACACTCCATTTATCTTAAGGTCGCCGCTCGTATACTTATCAAGTCCGCCTATAATATTAAGCATAGTAGTCTTACCACATCCGGACTGTCCAAGAATCGACACGAACTCGCAGTCCCTGAACCTAAGATTAATGCCCTTAAGTGCGCTCACAGTAGTAGAACCGGACACATAGTCTTTCTTTATATCATTTAATTCAAGCATGGAATACTCCTTTTATTTTATTGAGGGTTGCGGATTGGGAACTTGTCTGCATCCTTCGACTTGCATACATGACGTTGTGGCATCTGACTATAGCATACGCTTTCAGGAATCCTGCGCTTAGTGTAACTAAATGCCGCTATCTACAGAGTTTATTACGGTGTATCAAATCAAACGCGCTTCGCTTGAACGAGATTTGACGCACCGCCCTTATGTATATAGCGGCATTAAGTTACACACAGCCCGGATCATTCAAGCGTATGCTATAGTCAGACACCGCAACTGATATACACAACATTTAAGACGCAGACCAATTCCCAATCCGCAACCTTCAATTAATATACACCATGGAAAGCTTGGCTTGCAATTTATTCCAGCACATTTTATACTAATATTGTTTTTTGTTTATAAAAATATAATGATTAACAGGAGTCTATGTGAAATATTTTATCAGATTTAAATTACGGAATTTAACAGTCGCCGGTCTTGCTTTGATTATGGCAGCTACATCTGCTGTTCCATTTTTTGCTTATCCTGACCAGTTGATGGCTGATACGCAGGATGACCTCGACGCTGTTAATAAACAGCTTGAAGAATTAAGGAATAAACAGAGCGAACTCAATGCATCTTACGGAGAACTTAACGAGAAGCTGTCTGCTTCCGGTGAGAAGCTTTCTTCTATTGAGGATGCAGTTAATGCGAAACAGTCCGAGATTGATGCTACCAATATCCAGGTTGCTGATATGCAGGCAGAGATTGACCAGCAGTACGCCGCCATGAAACTTCGAATACAGTTTATGTATGAGAATAATAATGCTACTATCCTGTCAACGCTTCTGTCGGCTGAAAGCCTTTCTGACCTTTTATCCAAGTCAGAATATATCCAGCAGATTTCTAATTATGACCACCAGAAGATGCAGGAATTAAGTGACCTTCTGGCTTCTCTTAAAGAAACTCAGGCAAAGCTTGAAGAAGAGATGACCGAACTTGTCACTCTTAAAGATGATGCAGCCCGCGAAGCTGATAATTTTGCTGTGCTTCTCTCACAATGCCAGACAGAGCTTGACACTACAAGTGACAGCATTACTGATGCAGAAGCACTTGCGCTTGAATACGAAAAGCAGATTGAACAGGAAATGTTAGAGCGTCAACGCCATGAAATGGAAGCTCTTGAAGCTGCAAAAAAAGCACAGGAAGAGGCTGACAAAGTCAATAACGCCGGTAATACAGGCAATAATTCATCTTCCGGCTCTGCTATGGTTGACCAGAACGCTCTTAACAATGTTCTTAAGAATCACACTGCCGAAGATGTTGCAATGCTCGCAGCAATTATTGAATGTGAAGCCGGCAACCAGTCATATGAGGGCAAATGTGCTGTAGGAAGTGTTGTTATCAACAGAGTTGCTGACCCACGCTTTGCCAACAGCATAAGCGGCGTAATATATGCACCTTACCAGTTTTCACCTGTTGCCAGCGGACGATTTGCAATAGTACTTGCAAGAGGTGCAAATGCAGCCTGCACCCAGGCAGCCATTGATGTGCTTAATGGTTATATCAATATTAACGCACTATATTTTCATGTATATGACAGTTCTGTCGATGTGGGCGGAACCGTTATCGGAGATCATGTATTTTACTAACTCATTAAATATACCAAGGGGAGAATTATTAACTATGAAGAAAGCAACTAAAGCATCTGATAACAGATATTATCAGGCAAGATTTTCTGCTGCACAGAAAAATACTGACTTTGAAAGCCGTGAAGCAGCTTCAGATGTCGTAGGTATAGACAGAACAAGACTTGCAAGAATTGAACTTGGCAATGTAACACCTTATGCAGACGAGGTTGTATCTATGTCAAAATGCTACAACGCTCCTGAACTCTGCTACAATTACTGCTCAAACGAATGTCCGATTGGAAGGCTTACAATGAAGGAAGTCGAGATTAATTCATTTGACAGATTATCATTAAAAATGCTTGGTTCTTTGAATGATATCGAAAACCTGCGAGCTTCTATTATCAATATCTCTGCTGATGGTCAGGTTGATATTGGAGAACAGGAGGAATTCAAGCAGATACTTGAATCCCTCGACCTTATTTCCAATAATGCGAAAGCCCTTGAATTGTGGGCTAAGAAAAACATTAAGAATATTTAACGGCTGTATCTTACATAATCTACCGTAACAAAGCCTTTGTTTTCACTCTTGACAGAATTATCATGTGATACATATACACCGCTCTTTACACCAACCCATCTTCCGGCTTTGGCAATAACGGAAACAGGGTTGGTGTATTCTTTTCCGTCTGTGCTTATCTCTATTGTTACTGTCTCAACAGGTGCTTCCTTAACAGGAAGTCCTCCCTCGACATGATCTTTAGTTCCTGTCTTTTTAACTGTGTATCTGAAATATATTTCCTTAAGATTATCGTATGAAGCAAGCAATTCTTTAGTCTCTTTAGTATAAGCCTGGTCACAGTCAAACTGCTGCACACCCTTTACTGCATACACTTCCATCTTACCGCCTTTAACAGTCACATCTGCTGCCAGATAATCCATTCCCATATGAATGAATCCGGCATTATCACCATCAGACATTCCGCTGATATTCATCTTAGTAATACAGCTAAATTCCGGTGCCGGCCACTTCTGCAGGAGAATATTTCTGTAATCGCCAATTGGTCTGTTTGATGCTCTGCCAACTGCATTAAGCTTTATATAAGAACCGTCATCAGACACATTTCCGCTTTCATCAATGCCAGACTGTGCCCAGTCACTATCAGGATTGGCGTTCCACTGCCACTGCAGTCCCAAAGTATCTTCTGTGAATTCATCTGTAGTATCTGGCTCACATATTTCATAAACGGCACCGACATCAGGTTTTTCGTACTCCATCACAGGCTCGCCGTAATCATTGCCATCTTTCTTAACTCCAATTACAGGCCAGTCATTTTCCCAGCTCATTGGCTGCAAATGTGTTATTCTGCCCGCTGCGTACACATCCTGAAAATGTATAAACCAGTCCTGTCCTGTAACTGTGTCAACCCATGCACCCTGATGAGGTCCATTTACAGGCGAATCTCCTTGTCTCATAACCACTTTATACTCATATGGTCCAAACACATTTTTCGACCTTAACACTGTCTGCCAGCCTGTCTTAACACCGCCAGCCGGTGCAAATATATAATACCATCCGTTTCGCTTATACATCTTAGGACCTTCTATTGTAATCTGGTCATTTAAGTTACCGTCAAATATAGTCTTTTCCTCACCAATAAGCCCCATTCCATCTGGCTGCATCTCTACCATATGAAGCACACTCTTGTATCCGATACGGCTCTTGGCAACTCCTGCAACAAGATATGCCTTTCCGTCCTCATCCCAGAATGGGCATGGATCAATCCAGCCTGCGCCTGGTCTTATATTCACTGGCTTACTCCACTCACCATAAGGGTCTGTTGCTGTAGTCATATATATTCCTTCATCCGGCATTGGGAAGCACACATAATATGTACCCTCATGATATCTTATTGCAGGTGCCCACACTCCGCATCCATGAATTGGATTTCTATATCTGAATTCTGGAATTTCAGCCAAAATGTAGTTAACAACCTTCCAGTTTACAAGGTCCTTAGAATGAAGCAACGGCATAGCCGGAGCATTAGAAAAGCTTGATGATATCATAAAATAATCATCACCGACACGGATTGCGTCCGGATCTGAATAATCAGCGTAAAGTATTGGATTCTTGTATCGTCCATTTCCTAAATCTGCTGTCCACATATATGACCTCTTTCTGCCAGTTTACGGCTCAATAATTTATTTCTGCTTATGCAGATATTTCTCTGCTATCATATTACAACAGTTAAATAAGAATTTCCAGTACTTTTATAAAGTTATTTTATAAAAGTTTTTTAGTTGACATTTTATTATTAAGTATTTTGCGCTTAAACCGATATTATATATAACCGTGTTCATTGCTGAAGATGAAAGGCGGGTATACTTATGATAATTGCAGACAGCAACATGAGTATGTCTTCAAGAAGACACTACTCACAAAAGGTATCAAGCGGCATGGTCGCAGCAGGCAGATCTGGTAACTCCTTTAGTTTTGGAATGAGCCAGGCAAGAAGCAGCTTAAGCCAGAAAGAATCATATTTTAGTAATTCTTCTGATTCTCCGGACAGAAAGTATGACGACATGTTTCTGATGATGCCACTCTACAATCGTTCTGGAAGGCTTAATGTCCCAGACGATTCTTCTAAAACGGATTTGGCTGGTGAGGAATCACCAGAAGGCACGGAGGCTTTAACACCTGCTTACAACAAAGCCAGCTTAGTTTCTATGCGGCAGAATGTAAGCTTCAGTTACACAGAAATAACAAGAAAGGTTTATATGTCCCTGTTGGATTTTATTCAGTCTCTGTCTTTCCGTGGAATGTTTCATGATACTGACAGTTTATCCTGCAATTCAGTCTCTGACACATCTTTATCTGACAAAGCCTCAAAAACCCTTTCTATTACTAACCAGATTTCTCCTACTGTGTGGACTGTAAGAACCAGATATTCTTCAACCTATGAAGAAAAGGAAAGCACTTCATTTTCAACAACTGGAACTGTTAAAACAGCAGACGGCAGGAAACTTAATTTTAATCTTGATATGACCATGTCGCGCAGATACATGGAAGAACACAGCATTGAATTTGTTTCCAGCTTTGACACTGTACTGACAGATCCACTTGTTATTAATCTTGGATGCAATCCTGTTTCTATTTCTGATAAGTCCTTCAGTTTTGACATTGATTGTGATGGTAAAGACGAGACTATTGCACAGATGAATCCTGAAAGTGGCTTTCTTGCTCTTGATAAGAACAGCGACGGAATTATCAATGATGGCAGCGAGCTGTTTGGAACCAAGACCGGTAATGGCTTTTCCGAGCTTGCAGAATACGATTCTGACGGCAACGGATGGATTGATGAAAATGATGAAGTCTATGACCAGTTAAAGGTCTGGGTTAAAGATGAGAATGGCAAGGACAAGCTCTTATCACTTAAGGAAGCCAATGTCGGTGCAATCTGTCTTGGCAGCTCCAAAACAACATTTCATGTAACTGATGATGATAACAATCTTAAAGCTAAAGTACGAAGCAGCGGCATGTATCTTCATGAAGACGGCAGCGCCGGTTCTGTGCAGCAGGTGGATTTTTAATTCTGTATTGGGGATATCTTCGATATCCCCAATATTTTTTGTATCCCTTGCTAATGCCTGGCTGCTATTTTTCTCTGTTCGCTGACACAATTCCATTTTTCTGTTTTGCCACAGGCTCTGTTTTTTCCCGCGTAGGCTGCGTGTTCCCCGTTGGCTCTGTATTTTCCGTGATGGCTGCTTGACCCCGTTGGCTCTGTATTTTCCGTGATGGCTGCTTGCGACCTATATATTCATAATATTTGCTCTCTTATAGGCACATTTTGCGCCTATTCAATCCCAAAGCTTCTTCTCAACCTATAAGATTCATTATTTCTATTCTTTAATAGGTAAAACTGCTCTCCACAATCTGTAAATCCACAAAATCACATAAATTTTCCCAAAAATCTTCCTATAAGAGACTTTATTATGCGACTACCTATAGGTATCACGTATTGTCTGCGTATGAAGCTTCCTTTATTTATCATCATATTTTGCCCAGACTTGTTTTTCTCAGTATGTTTACATATTTTTAATATATCAAGCTATTGATTTTTATATATTTGTATAGTATATTTATTAAACAGTTTTTGCCTGTAATTGCAAAAGGGGGTTTTTAATGAGAGATATACAGAATTATAATATGGAACATGTTGACACATTAGCACCTGACACGATTAAAGAGTCTGTTATGTGCAGGCATTCACAATTGTCTCTTTTACTAGCTGATATACAAGGAAGAATTTCTAATGCTCCTGAAGGTTCTCTGCGAACTGCCAGAAAAGCTCATGGCTGCCAATATTATCATAAAGTCGAAGTAAATGATACCAAAGGAACATATATCAAAAAGCATAACTATAATTTTGCAATTGAACTTGCACAAAAAGATTATGATTTAAGAATTGAACAATGCCTGCTGAAAGAATTAAACTTTCTTGAAGTCATACTTAAGAAATATAATCCATCAGAAATCCAGCATATTTATGATTCACTTAACAGCTTCCGCAAAGAAATGGTTACTCCAGTTTTTGTATCGGATGAAGATTTTACTGCAAACTGGAAAGCCTCAGAATATACTTCTTTAGGATTCACTCCTGACTGTGCTGAATACTATACCGATAATGGCGAACGCGTACGGTCTAAGTCTGAAATTATCATAGCTAACAAACTCTATCGCTATAATATCCCTTATCGATACGAATATCCTCTGCAACTGCAATCTGGTATCATAACACACCCGGATTTTACCTGTCTTAATGTTAAAACAAGGCAGGAATATATATGGGAACATTTTGGTATTATGGATAATGCAGAATATGCCTGTAATGCCATCAAAAAAATCAGTGATTATGCTAATTCAGGATATGTCCTTGGCAGAAACTTCATAGCAACATTTGAAACCGCTGGTACTCCAATCAATGCTAACTGCATAGATTCTTTGATAAAAAGTCATCTCTGTTGATACATGTATGCCCCGCCTTACTTTTATTCTGTAAGGTGGGGCATACCTTCTATAGTTTATCAGATTATATGATTCTTATATGATACCTTTTTATAGTTGCTTTTTTGATTTCTTATAGGTCCTTCCTTACCAGATTTTCCAAAAATGTTTCTTATTTTCACAAAACATTCCTTAATAAAGACAAATTTCCTATCAAATAGCTTTAACTCACTATCTGATAGGAAATTATTCTGAATTTTATTAAGATTGTACTGTAAATGGCCTATTAATCATGTAAAAAAATGTTTTCTTATAGGAAAACCAAATCTCACCAAGACATATCTCTTTCCATCCGCACAGAAAACCCGGCTGTTATGTAACAATCCCACCAAAACAATCCCGCCATGCATAGTCCTTCCTGACAGCTTCCTAGAAATTCAAATCAATATCTATTCCCTTAATATCCTCATTAAGCATCTTATTATCTTTCATTATCCTGACTATCTGCTTCTGAGCTTCAGTTACATGGTCGACATCATTGCTTCTTATATTGGCATTCATCTCTAACTTGTCAGTCTCTGCCTGTCCCTCAATAATCTCTTCCTGTTCTTTTCTTTCCTTGCGCTTTTCGTCAATCTTTTCCTGCTGTTCTTCCTGTTTCTTCTCTGCTTCGTCAGCTTTTTCCTTATTCTCTTCTACCTTGTCATCAATGTTGTCTTTACCTTCATTTACAAGCAGATTCTTAACCTCACCCTCAACAGCACCTATTATCTGGTCTGCTGAATCCTGTGCCTTTAGCATTTCCTGAGATTTATCCCTATCGATTTCGGCAAGTGCAATTGAAGCTGTCGTGCATGCAATCTTAAGCTCCTTCTGACCAATTTCATCCTTAAAATGTATCTGTGATGAATTCAGCTTAAGCACTTTCTCCTGATACTCTGTAAGCGGAGTATTCTGTAGTTCCTTTAAGCGGTCAAGTTCTTCTTTTGAAAATGTGTCCTCAGCCGAACCATATCTGTTATTCTGGTATTTTTCAAGCAACTCAAGGTCTTTTTGTTCCTGTGAATTCATATCAACGCCATAATCTGCGCGGTAAGCCTCTTTTTCATTCTCCAAATCACTAACCTTATTCTTAAGTTCTGTGATTTCATCAAGCTTATTAAGCTTATCGAGCTTCATATCCTCAATATTCTTATCTGTCTTATCAGCAGATTTCCATGCGTCAGATATAAGCTTCATTGCCTGCTTTCTGGCTCTGAGCCTTTTAGCATCAATCTGGTTATCATTATATGGCTTCAGATTAAGCTCTGATGCATTGATTGTCTTTCTGTTCCTGGTTTGCTTTGAATTATCAGTATTCTTATCTGTATTATCTATTCCCTGTGCAGCTGTCTGATTATTCATTGTACTTCTTATCGTAAGTGACATATGCCCTCCTTGTCATAATCCTATCCCAAACTCCTTTTTGGGAATCACATTAGTTTAAATATATATCGGTATATCTGACATTCATTATTATAGTCAGTTCTTGTTCATAACGAATAAATATGATATAGTGATACTATCAATTATTTATGAGGAGAGCGATTACAATGAACTTTGCAAGAAAGACGGATAAGGTATTCACAATTATTTACACTATTATCAGTATTCTGTCAATTATTATATTAATCATGACTCATATTTATCCTGATAAATTCTTTAATAATTTGTATGAATCATTTTCTGCAATTAATAACAAGACATTTAGTATTAACAATTTATTCAATTTAATTGGACATATTTATATGGGAAGCTCATCCATAGTTCTATTATATATTCTTGCTGTTCTTGCTGTCATAATTGGATTACCCTTTACTGTGATTACTATTTTTGCTTATATAGGAATCATATTATATAAAGCAACCAACAACCCAAAGCATATACGCCGCAATCTGATTGTCAAGATTATATATACAGGAATATGGACTGTTATTGCACTCATAATGACAATCAAGGACATTGGCTTTGTTGTTATATTTGCAATACCTGCCATAATACTTTCAATTCTTATTGCAGCTGTTTATGGCATGAGAGAGCATGAATATTTCCCAGAATATTAATTCACATACAGCACTTATTAAGAAAAGGCAGGACATGAAAAAACCGACCTCCCAATCGTTAGATTTTTAGTCTAACTTTTGAGGGTCGGTTCCATGTCCTGCCATATTATATTTAATCTTACAGATGAAGCACTCTCTCCTTAATCTCCTGAGTTCTTCCCTGATTCCAGAACTGTGTTCCGATATATCCGCAAGTTCTTCTTGCGACATTCATCTTATCCTGATTACGGTTTCCGCAGTTAGGGCATTCCCATATAAGCTTTCCGTCATCATCAGTTATAATCTGAATCTGACCTGTGTATCCACATTCCTGACAGTAATCACTCTTAGTATTAAGCTCTGCATACATAATATTCTCATATATATACTGCATAACCTTAAGTACTGCCGGAATGTTATTCTGCATATCAGGAACTTCAACATAACTGATAGCTCCTCCTGGAGATAACTTCTGGAACTGTGATTCGAATTTTAACTTTTCAAATGCATTTATCTGCTCAGTTACATGAACATGATAGCTGTTAGTTATATAGTTCTTATCTGTTACGCCAGCAATCTTACCAAATCTCTTCTGTAAACATTTTGAAAACTTATAAGTTGTTGACTCAAGCGGTGTTCCATAAAGTGAGAAATCAATATTAGTCTCTGCTGCCCATCTTTTACATGTATCATTAAGATACTGCATTACTTTGAGGGCAAATTCTGTTCCCTCCGGATTAGTATGAGTTACACCCTTCATGTAATAAGTACATTCGCAAAGACCTGCATAACCGAGCGAAATTGTTGAATATCCACCATAAAGAAGCTTGTCAATTGTCTCGCCCTTCTTAAGTCTTGCAAGTGCTCCATTCTGCCAGAGAATTGGCGCAACATCTGAAGGAGTTCCTTTAAGTCTGTAATGTCTGCACATAAGTGCTCTCTTACACAAATCAAGTCTCTCATTAAGAATACTCCAGAACTTATCCATATCCTTGCCTGATGAACATGCAACATCAACAAGATTAAGAGTTACAACACCCTGATTGAATCTTCCATAATACTTTGGCTTTCCTGTTTCTGGATCAATATATGGTGTAAGGAAGCTTCTGCATCCCATACATGGGAAACACTGACCATTGCCATTCGCATCAACCTTTAATTCCTTCATTTTCTTTTCAGATATATAATCCGGAACCATTCTCTTAGCTGTACACTGTGCAGCTATTTCTGTAAGATACCAGTACTTGGAATCTTCGTGGATATTATCTTCCTCAAGAACATATATAAGCTTAGGAAATGCTGGTGTAATATATACACCCTGTTCATTCTTAACGCCCTGCATTCTCTGTCTTAATACTTCCTCAGTAACAAGTGCAAGGTCATCTCTTGTCTGACCTTCCGGAACCTCATCAATATACATGAAAACAGTAACAAAAGGTGCCTGTCCATTAGTTGTCATAAGAGTGATAACCTGATACTGAATCATCTGTACACCACGCTTAATCTCATCCTTTACTCGAAGCTCTGCAACCTCTTTAATCTTCTCTTCTGAAGCATCTATTCCGGTTTTTTCGAACTCATCTCTTACCTGTCCGATAAACTTCTCTCGGCTTACCTGGACAAATGGTGCAAGATGTGCTAAAGATATACTCTGTCCGCCATACTGTGAACTTGCAATCTGTGCAATTGCCTGAGTTGCAATATTACATGCAGTAGAAAAGCTGTGTGGCTTCTCAATCATAGTCTCGCTTATTACAGTTCCATTCTGTAACATATCCTCAAGATTGACAAGACAGCAGTTATGCATATGCTGTGCAAAATAATCTGCATCATGGAAATGTATAAGTCCCTGCTCATGCGCATCTACAATATCTGGAGGAAGAAGGAATCTCTTTGTAATATCCTTGCTTACCTCGCCAGCCATATAATCTCTCTGAACACTGTTTACAGTAGGATTCTTGTTAGAATTCTCCTGCTTTACTTCCTCATTATTGCACTCCAGAAGGCTTAATATCTGCTTATCTGTAGAATTAGATTTACGCACAAGTGCTCTCTTATAACGATAAGTAATATACTTTCTTGCAACTGAAAATGCTCTGAAATTCATAATCTGATTCTCTACAAGATCCTGAATCTCTTCAACGCTTAAAGACCTGTTCATCTCTTTACAAATGCTCTCAACATTATTAGAGATTGTCTCAATCTGTTCCTCTGATAATCTCTCACTATGGACAACTTCCATATTAGCTTTTGATACAGCATCCATAATTTTACTGATATCAAATGTTACCTCTGAACCACTTCTTTTAATAATTTTCATACTTCAAACCCTCACAAAAAGACCATCATATCCCTGTATATACTGCTTTCAGCAATACAGGCTATTTTCCTTTACATTAAAAAAATCTGCTGGAAACGCAGTGTTTATGCTGTTTCCCAAGCAGATTTGATTATACAACATATAGTTTGACAAGTCAATTGAAAACACAATATCTTGTAATAAAAAACTATATATATTAATTATCATCACATTCAGTTTCAGCCAGAATGTTGATAAGAGAAGCCGTTACAACAGCCATCTCAATCTCATATTCAGCCCACTGTGCAGACTCCTTACAACGGTCAATAGTAAACAATCCTTTCACATTATCTGGTGAACCTATTATGCATTGTACAGTAGAAAACACTCTCTTTTCTCTCATGGCTGTTCCAAATTCAGGTGCAAGGTCTGTCTGCCTTCCGACGAATCCCACAGCAGCATGATTCTTTCCATCCAGAAGCTTCTTAAAACCTTCTGTCTTAACATAATCAGCATTCATTGAACCGCCAAGCTCAACACCCATATAGTATGCACGGTTCAGATTAGCTCCCCAGTAAAGATTAATGCTGTCCAGTTTAAATGTATCATACATATGATGTATAAGCTCTTTAATAGCTGCTTTGCCATCTTCTGAAAAATTCTCCATAATGCCTGTAAGAAATCTGAGTTCCTTCATTTCCCTGCCATCATTGACATTCTTATCCTTTGTATTAAGAGAATTCTCATATGAATCCTTATGGAGATCATCCCTAAAGAATACATATCTGTCTCTTCCCTTTTCTTTCGCTACATACAGACAATAATCTGCTTTCTTGAAAAGCTCCTCATACTCATGTCCGTTGTTAGGACTGTATGCTGCTCCAATCGAACATGTTATCATTAAATCTTCAAAATCATCAACAAATTCCCACTTAATCTGGGTTCTTATCGCACGAAGCATCCCCCTTAACTCATGCTCATCATTAATACCATTGAATATAATAACAAATTCATCTCCTCCGATACGTCCTACAACTCCATCTTCGCCTACAACTTCCTTAAGCTTTCTTCCAACCCTTGCAAGCACCTTATCACCATACATGTGACCATATACATCATTGACCTTCTTAAAATGGTCAACATCAAGAACGGCTATCGTAACTCTGTTATTCTGCTCTTCCTTGAGACATTTTACAGCATATGCGGTAATAGTTTTCTTGTTATACACATGTGTAAGAGAATCAAACTGTAATTCTTCTATCATATCAGTAATCTGATTATAATTGCCATGGCTGTCTGCCTCAGGGACAACACGACCTATCACAATCCTGCTTCCATCGCTTTTATTCATTACAGTTCCTTTAAATCTTAAAGTCTCCTTCACCCTTTTATATGTACGCATGCTTGTTCTGAATTTTATAGAAAATGTCTGCGTATAAGAGCGTACTTCTGATATAAAATTAGCAAAGATTTCCTTATCATTCTCGTCAATATATCCCTCCGAAAGCATCCTCTTCTTCCATTCATCAATATCAGACTTATATATGACATCTCTTGAGTCAACATCATACCTGTACATACTGAATATGCCATTATCTCTGTTATATGTAAATGTATATTCTCTATCCAGTCCAAGCAGCATCTTATGTTTAGAAACATCATCTCTTAAACTCTTATTAGCCTCCTCTATAGACTCAACATCAACAAGTTCAATATCTCTCATATGCCCATTGCCCACAGCTCTTCGTTCATACACAAATAAATGATTATATCTTTCTATGCCCTGTGCGTTAATAAATTTAAACATTCCGCTCTTAGCTGTTCCATCATACTTCTCTATAAAATCCATCAGTCTTTCTTTATCCTGAGGTGCAACTACTTCTATAAGAGTCTCCTTAATTTCTCCAAAATATTCTTCAAATGCTTTATTCGCAACACTTATAACACAATACTTATCAACAGATGCTATTCTTCTACTCATCTTATGAACAATCTCAAATTTCTCACTGGCAGCAATATAATTATCGCTCATATTAATGTACCTCTTATATTTTTTATTATTAGTTATACGTACTTAATCTTTCTACATGTTATAAAAATTATATTATATACATGTCGATTTTACAAGTATAATAGTGCGTTTAATTTGAATTTTTTGGTACTTTAGTACCAATACCAAATATAGTATTTCCTTTTATTAAAAAGCATGCTATAATACAACATATTGTTGGTTTTTACTTAGTAACACTATTATTAAATGTGAGGAGGTCTTTTAATGGAACGCGTAAAGTACAACAGAGTTGAGGTAAGTCACGGCAATACATCCAAGAAATTTCCTGTGTACGAAATCTATCTTGATGGGGTTATAATTACTAAGGTATCATCTGAGAATGAGGCTTTAGAAATGGTATCACGCTGGCAGAAAAATTACAGATAATATATACTCATAAGTAAGTAAAAGCAGTGCCTGCAATCAATGCAGACACTGCTTTTATAGCATTTTCTTCTTCCTTAATACCCATAAAACTATTATACATATCAGAAGTATTATTCCACTTATTATCTCAAATCCAAAAGGTGTCTTTGCAAACGGCATCCATTCTCCACCTACATTCATTCCATATATGCCTGATATTATTGTCGGAATAGCCATCACAATTGTAATTGAAGTAAGGTATTTCATTACATTATTCAGCTTACTGTCAATTACTGATGACATCAGTTCCCTTGTACCATCAATGACATCCCTGTATATCGTGGTCATCTCTATAGCCTGCTGGTACTCGACCATGACATCCTCAAGAAGCTCCATATCTTCAGGATACTGCTCAAGTCTTTTATATCTTCTGAGTCTTTCTAACACAATACTGTTAGCTCGAAGAGATGTTGCAAAATAAACAAGTGTAGATTCTAACTCATGAAGCTCAATAAGATCAGTATCTGACGTATCTCCATCAACCCGCTCTTCTATCTCAATTCTTTTCTTATCAATAAGACGAAGATTAGCCTGATACACAAAAGCTGAACGGAAAAGCATCTGATATATAAAACGCATCTTTTTCTTTGTACTGAACTCTTTCACCTTATTTCTTACAAAATAATTAATAATCGGTGTATCTACCTTACACACTGTAATTATTGCTTCACTTTTAAGGATAATACCAAGAGGAATTGTTGTATACATTTTTTTCTCATGTCTTACCTCAGGTGTAGGAATATCCACAAGTATAACAGTATATCCGTCTTCAAGGCTTATACGCGAACTTTCTTCTTCATCAAGTGCAGATGAGATATCCTCAGGTTCTATTTCAAAGCGTTCTGCTATCTGCTCAAGCTCCTTGCTTGTCGGATCTACCATATTAATCCAGCATCCATCCTGAATATCTGTCAATGTATTTAATACCTGCTGGTCTGTTCTATATATCTCTACCATAAGTCCGGCCTTTCATAATTATTATTTCATCATAGTCGTCCCTGATGCGTCTCATAATAAAATCTCTTAACGGTTCATCAAAACACCTGTATATATTGTTTACAGCCTCACAATCAAGTGGATTACGTGTAAGAAAATATTGCACATTAAATCCATACATATCATATACTATCTGTAAAATCTTTATATCTGGTCTTGACAAACCATTCTCTAATGTACAATAGCTTCTCTCTGATATTCCAAGCACATTTGCCATGTCCTTTTTATTCATATCATGTATCCGTCTTATCTCTGTAAGTGTATATCCTGTACGCACATTATCTGGAACATCCAGTTCCATTCCATTAACAATCTCAAGTATCATTCTATGGTAATATGCCACTACCCTTTCTTTCTTATACCCGAATTGAAGCATGCTGTCAAACAAACATAGCAGATTTCTTATAAAAACTTTTTTCCTGAAATCAGGGCATAGTGTGTGCAACTCTGAAAATGGATTATTATTATCTATTCCATGCAGGATATAATCGCTGTTCCAGCCTTCAAGTTTTGCCACCTTCTCTATAATCCTGTATGTAACCGGTTGTGTCCCTGTCTCCAAACGAGCAAGATAGTCAGTACTGACATGCAGCATTTCTGACATTTCCCCTCTGGATAAGCCTTTCATAATGCGGCATTCTTTTAACCTGTCCCCCGTATTACGCATTAAAGCCTCACTTCTTGTCAGTTTTACAGCTTCTTAATCCACATGAGCCGCAATTACCATCACAGCCCTTCCCAAGACCGCTTTTTTCGTGCTTATATGAAACTGCAATATATATGGCAACAACCACAACTAACAATATTCCTGCTGATATAACCTGTCCCATTCTTTATCTCCTTATTAATTGCTCTTATAAGCTTTTCCAATCTCACCTGTAAGTGAAGCAAATATCTTAAGTATCATTGCACGTTCTGATTTGTCAAGTTCCCTGAAAGACTTAAGAACGGCATTAATATTCTTAAACCTGGCTGTACTTATCTCTGAAAGGTTCTTTGCACCACTTGCAGTTACCAGTGAGAATAATGTATCTACGAATTCTGCCCTCTGTTCTCTTGTAAGCCCGTCTATCCATGCGCTCAGTGCTGCATTTAACCTTTTACTCTTAGGACTTAACTCCTGCTCAGTCTCAAAATCTGGTCCTATAACCTGCCATGACATAGAATCATGCTGCATAAGACCTGACTGGCTGCTCTTTACAACCTCATAATCCCCATCATGATTAAGAAGCATTCCAACAACTGAACAATAAGGAACAATACTCTTAATCTTAGGCAGAATTGCCAGATAATCCGGATGCTTTACAAAATCACTGTCAAATCCCGGACCATCATTATTATAAACAGTAATAATTCTTTTCTTCACTGATGGTCTTGCAAATACTGATGCATATACTGCCAGATTACCACCTTTGGAATGTCCGCCAAGAATCAGCTTTCCTTCTGAACGCTGCACGGTTGTGTCAATATATCTTACCGCATCCTTCTGCGATGGAACAGGGGATAAGAAACTCATGTTAAAATCCTCTTTCCAGCCCACAAGTGTATCATCAGTTCCCCTGAAAGCAATATACGTAAGTCTGTTATCGATTCTTACATGAAATGCTGCAAACTGTTCTTCTTTGCCGCCATCGACATAATCAACATAATTAGTAAGTATAAGTGAACCAAATCTTTTTGTTGCTGCTGCCTCCCTTAAAAGATACGGAGCTTTTCCTATGAAAGATTTGCATTTCTTAATCTCCTTCTCATCATGGGTATCAAAAAATGTGTCTGCCGCTTCCGCAATTGTAATAGTCTCGATACTTCCCGGTGCCGGTACAATATCAGTAAAATCAACATATGCAATCTGCGCAAGTATTAAATTGTCCACGTCATTAAATGGTGCCTGGCTAAAATCAAGGTCACCTCTCCATTTCAAATAATCAGATACATTACTCATACTTAACCCCTTCTTATTCTACGCATTTTCCTTTCAGAAACCTTCTTGGTTACAAGATCCTTCCATATTGAAGGTGTGAACAGAATTATCAGTGGAAATAACTCCAGTCGTCCGGCAAGCATATCAAACATCAGTACATATTTGCTGAAATCAGAATAACTTCCAAAATTCTGTGTCGGTCCGACAGCCGAAAGCCCCGGACCTATATTATTAATAGTCGCTGCTACTGCAGTGAAATTCGTCACAATATCCTTTCCTTCAATAGATATTAGCAGTAAAGACGCTGTGAATATCATGATAAATGTTATGAAATATATACTCACCGACCTGCATGTTTCACTATCAACAGGCTTTCCTTCTGTCTTAATCACCTTAACACTCTTAGGATGAATATATGACTGAATCTCTCTGAATATTGTCTTTATCCCTATTATAAACCTGGAAACCTTAATTCCGCCACCTGTACTTCCGGCACATGCTCCCACAAACATCAGTACAACAAGCACCGACTTTGACAGTGACGGCCACATATCAAAATCCACTGATGAAAATCCGGTTGTCGTTATAATAGATGCAACCTGAAACATTGACTGTCTCAGTGTAAGTTCAACAGCACCTACACTTCTGTATATATTAACAAATATAATTGCTGTTGCTGCAAGGATAATTCCGAAATAACATCTTACCTCTTCTACTTTAACAGCCTTCTTAAACTGTCTTAGAACAATAAGATAATACGCGTTGAAATTAACGCCAAACAATATCATAAATATGGTTACAACCCACTGGATATAAGGTGAAAAGCTTGTAAAGCTGTCATTTCTGATACCAAATCCACCTGTTCCTGCTGTTCCCATGGCTGTATTAAGTGCATCAAGGAATGTCATTCCTCCAAAAAGAAGAAGAATTGTCTGAAGTACAGTCATCCCAAAATATATAATATACAGTATTCTTGCTGTATATCTGATCTTAGGAACAAGTTTACCCACTGATGGTCCCGGACTCTCTGCTTTCATAAGATTGATATTAGAGCCACCTGTAAGAGGTATTACTGCAAGCAGAAATACCAGAACTCCCATACCACCAATCCAGTGAGTAAAGCATCTCCAGAACATAATGCTCTGTGACAGTCCTTCAACTTCACTTAATATACTTGCTCCTGTTGTTGTAAATCCTGATATTGTCTCAAAAAGTGCATCTGTAAATGAAGGAATTTCCCTGCTTATAAAAAAAGGCAGGCAGCCAAATATACTCATAAGAATCCAGCTGAGTGCAGTTGTAACACACCCCTCCTTCAGATAAAAAACTGTATTGGCAGGTTTTTTAATTGTCATAAGAATCCCACATACAGCACATAATGCCATTGTTATCAAGAATGCAGATATTGCCTTCTCCCTGTATATAACGCCAACAATCACAGGAATGACCATAAGAGCCGCTTCTATCTTTAAAACATGTCCAAGAATATATCTTACTATAGAACTGTTCATATCAATGTTCCCAGCCTTTCCTATCTAAGAATATCAGTTATAGCATCAAACCCTGTATGAGTTGTTACAATAACCACAGTATCTCCAACCATAAGGCTGTCAGTACCACTTGGAATAATAATCTTACCATTACGGTTAATAAGTGCTATAAGCAGATTATCCTTCAGCTTAAGTTCCATAAACTGCTTGCCCGTAACTCCTGATTCCTTATCAACGTTAAACTCTATAGCTTCCGCCTTCTGGTCAAACAAATGATACAAGGTCTGTATGTTATTGCTTCCCATAGACTCCTTCTTAGCTCTTACATAAGCAATGATAGCTTCTGATGTTATATATCTTGGATAAATCACACTGCCAAGATCAAGGCTGTTAATAACACTGCTGAATCCCATTCTTGTTATTTTCGTAATACATTTGGCTTCAGATACTTTTCTTGCATATAGAGTAAGCATTACATTCTCTTCATCAATCCCTGTAAGAGGGACAAAGCTCTCCACATACTCAATCCCCTCTTCTCTTAAAAGGCTCTCGTCAGTACCATCACCATTGATAATAACAGCTCCGAAAGCTCTTCGCTTAACTTTAACGCGCGTTCCTTGTCATTCTCAATAATCTTTACATCAATTCCCATGTTAAGAAGCTGTTTTGCAAGATAATATGCAACTCTTCCACCTCCGACAATCATGGTACTCTTGACCTGATGTGTCTGAAAACCTACACTTGCAAGAAATGTCCTTGCATTCTTTCTTGATGCAATGAAAGATAACTTATCATCTGCCCTTATAATAAAATGTCCTGATGGAATGAACACCTCCCCATCCCTCTCAACTGCACATATAAGAACCTTAGATGATGAAGCCTTAGATATCTCCGCAAGAGTATGGCCACACATCTGGTTACCCTCAGGGACTTTTATCTTAATCATCTCTGCCTGTCCATGTGCGAATGTTCCAATCTCAAGTGCTGTCGGCATGTAAAGCACACGTGCTATCTCACTTGCACCTCAAATTCCGGATTAATAATCATTGCCAGACCTAATCTGTCTCTTAAAAATGCAGCCTCCTGACTGTATTCAGGTGTTCTTACTCTTGCAATTGCCTCACATCTGCCAGCCCTCTTTGCAAGTGTACAGCATAAAAGATTCAGCTCATCAGAATCAGTTACCGATATAAGAAGGTCAGCTGAGTCAATACCGGCTTCTTTCTGAACAGCAAAGCTAGCACCATTGCCCTCAACTCCCATAACATCATATGCACCTGTTATTGCATCAAGCTTAACCCTGTTCTTATCAATAAGAGTAACATCATGGTTCTCCCTGCTGAGTCTCTCAACAAGAGTGGCACCAACCTTACCGCCTCCTACAACTATAATATTAAGTCCGTTCTTTCTGGACTTGTCATTCCCAAACATTCCAATCCTCCTTATTATTTCGCGTTGTTTTGCGAAGCAAACTATCTCCCCATTTCTTTTAATTCTTCAAGCAGTTCCAAATCAGACTGCTGTACCTTTATATTAGATGTTATAGGTGCCTCTCCAGGATTAGTAACTGTAATCTCAATTATAGTTCCTTCCTTAAGACCTCCTGCAAAACATCTGTTAAGAAATGCCACAAACTTCGGATGATTCTTCTGAAACTTGTTCTTGGCACTCATAAGCTTCATAATTGATGCTGGATTCATAATAATCTCCATTCTTTCTAATTCTGCTACTCAGCATGCAAAGTATACCATATTATCAAAAAAATAGAAATCCCTGACGTCCTTTCCCATATATTAATTTTTCAGAAATTAGAATTTAAAATATTTTTTCTAAAAAAGTGTTGACAAAATATCATTTTGCCATTATTATCTTAAATGTGTTTGCGCGAGTGGCTCAGTGGTGGAGCACCTCCTTGCCAAGGAGGGGGTCGCGGGTTCGATCCCCGTCTCGCGCTCTTTTATTTTTTAAGAGAAAGCCAGTACATGCTGACTTTCTCTTTTTTGTGTTCAATTTGTTTCAAGACATTATGATTGCCGCAAAGCACACATAAATAACCTACTATCTCATCAATTTTCATAATCCAGTAGGTCTTTTTCTTATTGTTAGCTGGTATGTAATGCTTCTTCCCAACTTAAATACCTACTATTTTGTCATAATTCACACTTTTAGTATGTCTTTTTTCTCATATCTGTAATATCAGACAGATTTGGTTTGAAAAAAAACCTACTATTCTCGCATAAATCATCAATTTAGTAGGTAATTTTCTTTATTCTCGTTAATTCTCCTCAGAATTTCCTCTTGATAAACCTACCATTTCATCATATTTAGCAGTCTTAGTAGGTATCCCCCTCATCTATAGCATTATAGATTCAACTTTTTTAATTTTACACTTGACAGATTAAAGTTTTATGTGTATTATCTTGTTTGTATTCACAAGAGAATTTAATTAAAGAACATTAATTATGCGCGAGTGGCTCAGTGGTGGAGCACCTCCTTGCCAAGGAGGGGGTCGCGGGTTCGATCCCCGTCTCGCGCTCTTTTTAATTTTAAAAGGAAGCCAGCATTTAAGCGGCTTCCTTTTTTGTTTGTGTTCAATTTGTTTGAAGACAACTTAAAGACACATGATTCTTCGTCTTGCACTCTTCTATCAACTGTCATTTCACATACACAATCACTTTGTCTGAAACCTTTTCCAGGTCATCACTGCCTTCAGCTGCCTTGAATCCCACATCAACAATCTCTATCGTTCCGTCTTCATATGTCACAGTTACGCTTAACGTAAGTCCTTCATACATATTTTTAACCATCTCATTGTATACCTGACGTTCCTGATACAAAGATTCTTTTTCTAACTGCTTTGAAAACTCTACAATCTGTATGCCCTCGCTCTGACTGTTGCCGCTCTCCTCATACTCTTCCCCGATATCTTCAATAATGTAATATGCATAGCCGTTCTCCGTCTGTTTTCTGAATTTTTCAGAAGATGTCTGATACTCAGGGCTGTCCTTGTCAACCTCTTTCATCCTTGCCAGATTATATGTCACGTCTGAATCATTTCCCATTATAGAATACTTAATCTTTGAGATATCTTTGCCCGTTACATTTATACCAGCCATAACCTGTCCCATCACAGATGAATCCCCAACCTGGCTTGAAATTCCAGCCACAACTCCTGATACACCAGCATTTTTCTCATCATTAGAAAAAATACATTCTGATGTGTCATCAAGCCCGGCTGCATACACATTCATAACATGAGCAATTTTAAATCCTGTCTGCTCTGATGCCAGTTGATTGCTGCTCTGGTTTCCGTTTCCTGTCACAGAAGGTTTCAGCCCTCTGACTCCCAATACAGCAGTAACAGCCGCTGCTGCCACAAGACCTGCTGCAATTATCTTCTTTACATTATTGCTCTTTTTATACCTGATATCCACACTGGCAGTTTTCTTGTAATTTCCCGCTTCTTCAATCATTTGCGGACTAATTTCATTAAGTCCTTCATATAAATCCATTGTCTCTGATTTTTTCATAGATATAAACCCTCGCTTTCCAGATATATTCTTAATTCTTTTCTCGTTCTGTGAAGAGTAACTTTCACTGCTGATTCGCTCATCTGCATTCTTTCCGAAATATCTTTAATTGAATCCGAGTACCAGTACCGCCTGAGAAATATAATTCTTTTATTTTTATCAACTGTTTCAAGAAAATGCGATAACATCTCTCCAATATCTTCCTTGTCCAGATGTGTCTGCAATCCGCCATCACCTATGCATTCTTCCAGTTCTTTTGTCAATTCAACCACTTTGGCCTGTCTCTTTCCCGCATTGTTTTTTCTTATCATATCAATCGCAATATTTCTTGCAGATGCTGCCAGAAATGCGAATAAATACTCTGGTCTTGCAGGCGGTATGCTATTCCATGCCTTCATATACGTGTCATTGACACATTCCAGCCCGTCCTCTCTTGATTGCAGTATATTGGCTGCCAGTGCATTTAACTTAGAACCATATTTTTCATCAACTGCATTAATTGCATCTTCATCCCTTTGAAAAAATAAATTGATTATCTGTTTATCATCCATTACTGTCTGTACTCCCTGTTTTTTAAAAGCGTTAACCCTTTCATAATTAAAGACGGATTATTCCGGCAATGGTTACATTTATCCCATAAAAAAATTCTGGAAGACGCATTATCTCCCAGAATCATATTTATATTCACAACACATTAAGCATTACCACTGTTTTAGTAATTCCCCAAACACATCCAGTGCTTCCTGCACAACATCCGGTCTTGTCATATCTATTCCGCACAGCTTAAGAAGCTCAATAGGGTGCATTGAAGAGCCACCTGACAAGAACTTTCTGTAACCTGCTATAACCTGCTCATCACCTGCAAGTATCTTGGTTGATATTGCAATTGCAGCGGAATAGCCTGTTGCATACTGGTATACATAGAATGGTGTGTAAAAATGTGGTATTCTTGCCCACTCAAGTGCTATCTCATCATCAATAACCATATCCGGGCCGAAATACTTCTCATTCAGTTTCTTGTACATGGCACAAAGACTCTCTGCTGATAAAACCTCGCCATGTTCAGCTTTTGCATGCGCTTCCATCTCAAACTCTGCAAACATAGTCTGTCTGTAAAGAGTTCCCTTAAACTGCTCAAAGAAATGATTGAGCAGATATCTTTTCTTCTTCTCATCATCAGTATTCTTTAACATATACTGCATAAGAATCGCTTCATTACAGGTTGACGCAACCTCCGCAACAAAGATCTTATATCCTGCATAAATATAAGGCTGGTTTGCATTAGAATAATAAGTGTGCATTGCATGTCCCATCTCATGAATAACCGTAAAAACATCATTGAGTGTATCTGAGTAATTAAGAAATACATATGGGTGTGTGCCATAAGCGCCCCATGAAAATGCCCCCGAACGCTTTCCGGTATTCTCATACACATCTACCCAGCCATTATTGAAGCCTTCTTTAATGTGTGAAACATACTCCTCACCCATTGGTGCAAGTGCCTTCACAACAATGTCCTTAGCCTCATCATAGCTTATCTTCCAGTCAATATCCTCTACCATCGGTGCATATATATCGTAAAAATGCAGCTCGTCAACACCAAGTGCCTTCTTTCTTATATCAACATAGCAGTACATTTTGTCAAGATTGTCATTGACAGTCTTAATAAGATTCTTATATACATTTTCCGGAATAAATGAACCATCAAGATACATGTTCAGTGTTGACTTGTAACCCCTTGCGTCTGCATAGAACATTGCCTGCTTGACATTGCCATAAAACGCTGCCGCAATCGTGTTGATATACGCCCCATACTGCTTATACAACGCCTCAAATGCCGCCTTTCTTACTGTTCTGTCATGACTTTCCATAAATGTGGCAAAATTGCCGTTAGTCAGCTCATCTTCCTGTCCGTTCTCTCTTTTCACATTGCCAAACTTAACATCAGCATTGTTAAACTTAGAGAATACCTCATTAGGCACAGTTGATATCTGTGATGCCTTTGCAAGCAGTGCTTCCTCCTTTTCAGAAAGCGTATGCTCTTTCCCTGCGAGGCAGTCATCAATAAAACGCTTATACATTCCCAGCCTTTCATCCTCGCTGATATATTTATCAAGCACATCGGTATCTATTGATATAAGCTCAGGCTCTAAAAATGCATACTTCTCTGACACCTTCATCGCAGCCATCTGGGCTTTCCCAGATATTTCCTGATACTTTGAATTGCCTGTATCCTCATAATATTTCATAAATGCATACACATACACTCTTTCAGTAATGTATTCTACCTGTTCATACTCCTTAAGCGCCTTGTAAAGCATGCCGGCAGACTCGCCCATCCTGCCCTTAAGCTCACTTGGCTGGTCAGTCAGTTCAAGTATACTGTTATAATCCTTCTCCCATGCTTCATCAGAGCTGTATAAATCACTCACAGCCCATTTAAACTTATCATCAATCTCACTTCTTGCTGGCATAACAATCCTCCATTCATATTAAATTACGGGAATATCCGTATCTATAACAAAAGCCTGCAACAACTCATGCGCTGTCACAGGCTTATCATTCGTATTAATCAAGTTCTGGCAGATAAACAGATGTCGCTATCGCAAGTGCACCATGTCCTATGTGGCAGGCAACTGAAAGTGAAAGCGGATCCATGTGGAAATCAAACTGTGGAAAAGTCTCTTTAACTAACGCAGCCCATTCCTCCGCCTCCTCAGGATTACCTGAATAGGCAACCTCCATATGCATCTTTCCATCCTTTGCAAACTCTGCAAATCTTGTATCTAAATCATCCTGCATTGCCTTAAGCATAATCTTCTTCGCAGAAGCCTTACCTCTTGCCTTGGCAAATGCATCTAACTTCTCACCCTGAATCTGAAGCACAGGATTAAGCTTTAACATAGTTCCAATAGCAGCTGCCGCAGGAGTTATTCTTCCGCCCTTCTTTAAGTACTTAAGAGTATCAAGTGTAATATATATGCTTGATTCCATCTTATGTTTCTCAAGAATCTCCTTAATCTCTGCCGCAGACTTACCTCTCTTAGCAAGCTCCTTCGCATCAAGAACAGACTGTCTCATGGTTACAGAAATTCTCTGGTTATTGACAACCTGAACCTTTCCATCATAATCATCAGCAACCATAGTAGCTGTCTGACATGTTCCGCTGAGCCCGCTTGACATAGGAATATATACAAGTTCATCATATTCTTTTAGAAGCTCATCAAATGCGTCCTGCATCTCACCAATAGAAGGCTGTGAAGTAGATATATCAGCATCCTGCTTTAACTTCTCGTAAAACTCTTCCTGTGTAAGATTAATATCTTCAAAATACTGTTCTCCATCTATAAAGAACGGCATTGGTATAACTTTAACTCCAAGCTCCTTAGACTGAGCCTGTGTAATTCCACTGTTACTGTCTGTAAGTATGGCAACTTTACCCATGTAAATCCTCCCAATAACCTATTGCTGATAAATCAATTATTTTGTTATACTGATGTATATACCTTTATATAGTAAGGCATTTTGACACTTTTGTAAACAAATGTTTCTTATTTCAAAGTAATATTTTTATAAACTTTTATTGGAGAACCACTATGAAATATATTGAGATTGACTATCTGGACAGCATTTTAATGAATGCTCTTGAAGAACTTATTAACAAATGTGACGGCTACGAGCCTTATTACTGCGATTCCCATAACGACAGCTTTATCCAGTGTGCGCTTGTTGATGACAGCACAGATTCACCTGTAATGTATGGCTTTGTTGGACTGCTTATCAATGATGAATGCGGATATGTTGAAGTTTCAGGTCTTGTAGCACCTGATTTTCGCCATAGAGGACATTTTCATAATATGCTATCCATCTGTTACAGAAAGCTTAAAAGCAGCTCTGCTGGCAATTTAGAGCTTATTGCGCCTATAAGCGGAGAACTTCTTAATTGTTCTTTATGTGGTGATGTATGTTTCTACGAATATCTGTACCAGCTTGATAAAGCACATTTTAACTTAGAATCAATACAGGCTGCAGAGCCTGACAATGCCGAATATTATCTTGAGGGTGAGGATTATCTTATGTATCTGCCGGAATATGAAGAACCTGTGGCGCTTCTTTATCTTGATACACAGAACACATTTGTCAATGTATACGGAGTATTCGTTGATGAGAAGCTTCGTGGGAAAGGCATTGGTACATGCCTTATGAAGCATTTTCTTAAAGACTACTTTAACATTGCTTCACTTCCACTCGTACTTAATGTAACAAGCAATAACATGGCAGCTGTGGCATTATATAAAAAATGCGGCTTCGCCGAAGCAAGCCGCATTGAATATCATTATATTAACTGTTCTGACAACTAGTTCTTAGCTGCAATAACATCTCTCATATCGTACATTCCAGCCGGCTTTCCTGCAAGGAACTTGGCAGCCTCAACTGCACCCTTTGCAAATACAGCCTTAGAATGTGCGGTATGCTTGAATTCTATAACCTCGTCTTCTCCAGCAAAGATTACTTCATGCTCTCCAACAATAGTTCCGCCTCTTACGGCACTGATTCCGATTTCCTTAGGATCACGCTTCTGTCTTAACTGGCTTCTGTCATATCTGTAGAAATAATCATCATCAAGCACTTCCTTCATTGAATCTGCAAGTGCAAGAGCTGTTCCACTTGGCGCATCAAGCTTCTGGTTGTGGTGCTTTTCAACTATCTCAATATCAAAGCCTGCTGACGCAAACACTTTGGCAGCATCCTGTAAAAGCTTGAATAATGTATTGATTCCAAGTGACATATTAGCTGAACGTAATATTGCAACACTCTTTGATGCTTCATTGATTGATGCAATCTGCTCATCGCTTAATCCTGTTGTACATATTACAGCAGGAATCTTAGTTTTCTTAATATAGTCAACAAGTGTATCCTCTGCCTTAGCTGATGCGAAATCAATAATAACATCTGCTTCAACATTACATTCTTCTAATGAAGCAAATACCGGATATAAGTTATGTCCGTCATCGCGAAGGTCAATTCCTGCTACTATCTGTGCATTAGCATCGTTAGCAACTATTCCTGTAATGACCTGTCCCATATGGCCGTTACAGCCATGCATAATTATTCTTGTCATGTTCATTCTCCTGTCAATTAAAGTATTCCGTAGTTAACCATTGCTTTCTTTAATCTCTCAAGGTTAGCCTCTTCCATCTCGCATAATGGGCTTCTGAGTGGTCCCATATCCCATCCCATAAGGTTAAGTGCATGCTTAACAGGAATTGGATTAACCTCACAGAATAATGCATCTACAAGCTCTAATGCCTTAAACTGTAACTGTGCAGCCTTAGCAACATCTCCAGCTGCAAATGTAGCGCAGATATCATGTGTCTGCTTAGGAGCAACATTAGATAATACTGAAATTACACCCTTTGCTCCAATTGACATAAGAGGAACAATAAGTCCGTCTTCACCTGAGTACATATCAAGTCTTCCCTCAGCTAATGCCATTGTCTTGCTCTCCTGTGCAAGATTACCTGTTGCAGCTTTAATAGCAACGATATTGTCAACATCCTTAGCAAGCTTGGCTGCTGTCTCTGGCTGGATATTGCAGCCTGTTCTTCCTGGAACATTATACATAATGATAGGAAGGTCTACTGACTTCGCAACTGCAGTATAGTGCTGGATAAGACCCTTCTGTGTTGCTTTATTATAATATGGTGTAACTACGAGACATCCATCAACTCCTGCCTTCTGTGCTTCCTGTGAAAGCCATACAGCTGTTTCTGTGCAGTTAGAACCTGTTCCTGCAATAACAGGAACTCTTTTCTTTACATAATCAGCAGCAAATCTGATTGTTTCTACATGCTCCTCATGTGTAAGTGTTGATGCCTCTCCTGTTGTTCCACAGATAATAATTGCATCTGTTGAGTTATTAATCTGGTAATCAAGGAATTCTCCAAGCTTATCATAATTAACTTCTCCATTAGCTTTCATTGGTGTAATAATCGCTACACCGGCTCCGGTAAATACTGACATACCATCCTTCTTTCCGCTGTTAACAGCTATTATTATGTACATGATTCCTGTCTATTCTCATCGCTACCCATGTGAGTAGCTCAACAACATAGAAGAGCCAATCTGCTCAAACAGACTGGCTCTTAAAGAAATCATAGTAATAGTCCTTTAAGTAGCTCTCCATCTATTCGATGACAGTCGTAAAACTATTAATCCTACGCCCAGTAAGACTGCTCCGGAAACAATCCTCTTCGGCACTTTCCCCTTTTACTATCCTTCATATGTCTTCCGGGACATCAGGATAATTACTCTTGAATCGTGCGACCTCTACCTGCTGCAGGGGAAACCCTTACAGTTAATGTGACTATATCACTCTGATAATGTTATGTCAATATATATCCTTAAACTAAAGAACATAAATGTTGTCTTAATTATTCCTCATCTTCAACAAGGTCAATCTTACTTACTGATACCTCATAAGCAACTCTTCTCTCAACCTCTTCTTCTCCTATTTTCTTAGTGTACTCTCTGCTCTGTACACGTCCGCTGACCTGAAGATGTGCACCTACTTCAAGACCTCCTGCAAATCTTGCATTTCTTCCCCATGCTATACATGGTATGTAATCCGACTTGCCATATGGTCTGTTTACAGCCACTAAGATATCTGCAATTTCTCTTCCTAATGGAGTTTTTCTATAAATAGGAGGCTTGCATACATATCCGTCAAGGAATATCTGGTTGGACTTAGACTGCTCTTCAGGCATCTCGTCATCTTCTAAGAATCTTAATTCTCTTACAAATATTGAGAGAACAAGCTTATTCTTAGTTCCTTCATGTCTGTTATATGAACGGAACTGTCCTGCAACCTCAATCTTCATTCCTCTATAATCCTTAGTAACATCAATGAGTCTTTCAGATATCATAAGTGGTATGACATCTACCATATCACTTAATCTGTTCACTGATACATTAGCAATATAGAAGCCCTCTCCAAAGACCTCATGGCTGAAAGTGAACTCTGAGACAATCTCTCCAATGATACACACTCTGTTGTTTTCAATTACTTTATCAAGCATTCTGTATTTCTCCCTTCTTTGCCACCTTATTATGTGTTATGGCATGTGCTTTGTTTTCTCTAATATGTATATGTTGTCGTTTTCGCAAATATTACAAAAACTTTTTGAATAATCTGTGTTCAAAAAATGAAAAAATTTTTATATATTTAGTATTGTTTTTTAAGAATATTGTGATAGAATATAAAAGTTGCTAATCATAGAAGATATTTTAAGTTTAATTCAGGAAGGACATTATTAATGAAAACAAAGCGTGAAGATATTCGTAATATTGCAATTATTGCCCACGTTGATCATGGTAAGACAACCCTTGTTGATGAGCTGTTAAAGCAGAGCGGAACTTTCAGAGCTAATCAGGAAGTCGCTGAACGAGTTATGGATTCCAATGATATCGAAAGAGAAAGAGGAATCACTATTCTTTCTAAGAATACAGCTATCACATATAAGGATACTAAGATTAACATTATTGATACTCCTGGCCATGCTGATTTCGGTGGCGAGGTTGAGCGAGTACTTAAGATGGTTAACGGCGTTATTCTTGTTGTTGACGCATTCGAAGGTGTTATGCCTCAGACAAAGTTTGTTTTACAGAAAGCTCTTGACATGAATCTTTCTGTTATAGTATGTATTAACAAGATAGACCGTCCAGAAGCAAGACCTGAAGAAGTTATTGACGAGATCTTAGAGCTTTTCATTGACCTTGATGCTAATGAAGATCAGCTTGACTGTCCATTCATCTTTGCTTCAGCTAAGTCAGGCTATGCTATGGCTGACCTTAATGATGAAAAGAAAGACATGCAGCCACTCTTTGACTGTATCGTCAATAACATTCCTGCACCAGAGGGTGACCCTGATGCAGATACACAGATGCTTATCTCTACTATTGACTACAACGAATTCGTTGGTAGAATTGGCGTAGGTAAGATTGATAATGGAAGCCTTAAGGTTAATCAGGAGGTTATGATTGTTAACCACCATGATCCAAGCGTTAAGAAGCGTGTAAGAATTACTAAGCTTTATACATTTAACGGACTTAATAAGGTAGAAGTTAACGAAGCAGGAATCGGTGAAATTGTTGCTGTATCAGGTATTGCTGATATTCATATCGGTGATACAATCTGTTCACTTAACAACCCTGTTGCCATTCCTTTCCAGAAGATTTCAGAACCTACTCTTTCTATGGACTTCATGGTTAATGACAGTCCTCTTGCAGGTAAAGAAGGTAAATTCGTTACTTCAAGACATTTAAGAGACAGACTTTTCAAGGAACTTAATACAGATGTTAGTTTAAGAGTTGAGGAAACACCTGGCGTTGAGAACTCATTTAAGGTTTCAGGACGTGGTGAGCTTCATCTTTCAGTTCTTATTGAGAATATGAGAAGAGAAGGTTATGAATTTGCAGTAAGTAAAGCCGAGGTACTCTACCACACAGATGAGAGAGGTAAGAAGCTTGAGCCTATGGAACTTGCTTATATCGATGTTCCAGATGACTGCACAGGATCTGTTATCCAGAAGTTAAGCCAGAGAAAGGGCGAACTCCTTGGTATGTCGCCAATTAACGGTGGATACACAAGACTTCAGTTCTCTATCCCTTCAAGAGGTCTTATCGGATACAGAGGTGAATTCCTTACTGATACTAAGGGTAACGGTATTATCAATTCTTCTTTTGAAGGATATGAAGAATACAAAGGAGACATTTCTTACAGAAAGAATGGTTCTCTTATTGCTTACGAAAGCGGTGATGCTATCACTTATGGTCTTTTCAATGCGCAGGAAAGAGGTACTCTCTTCATCGGACCTGGTGAGAAGGTATATGCCGGAATGATCGTTGGCGAAAATCCTCGTACTGAGGATATTGAGGTTAATGTATGCAAGACAAAGCATCTTACCAACACTCGTTCTTCAAGTGCTGATGAGGCTCTCCGTCTTGTTCCACCTAAAATTCTTAGCTTGGAGCAGGCACTGGATTATATTGACACAGACGAATTACTTGAAGTAACACCAAAGAGTCTTAGAATCCGTAAGAAGATTCTTGATCACACAGCTCGTTACAGAGCAAACAAAAAGTAATTATTTTAGGAGGTTTGAATTATGGATAGCGATTTAGGAGCTAAAGTTAAGAAGTTAAGAATTGCACACGGTCTTACACAGGAAGACGTTGCTAAGGCATTAGAGGTTACACCTGGTTACATAAGTAACGTTGAGAATGGCCGTAACCTTATGACATTAAGAATGCTTTCATATTATGCAGAGCTTACAGGAGTTTCTCTTGATTATCTTGCAGGAAGCGTTGACAAGTCATACCAGAATACAGCTCTTGACAATGAAATCATGCAGATTGTACAGAAGTTAGATGTTGATTCTAAGGAAAAGCTTATCTCTACACTCAGAATCTGGTTTGCTGAGAATAAGTAATTAAAACCGACAGGCATATAAATAAGGAGACGGGTTATATTCCCGCCTCCTTTTATTTTAACTCTGTATTGATTTCATCTGATAGAATTCGCCTTTAAGTTCCATAAGCTCATCATATGTTCCATATTCAACGCAGTGACCATCTGCTATTACCGCTATTCTGTCTGCACCCTTTATAGTTGATAATCTGTGTGCAACTATAAATGTTGTCCTGTCTTTAGTAAGATTATTAAGTGCCTCCTGAATAAGCTTCTCGGATATACTGTCTAATGCTGATGTTGCCTCATCAAGAACTATTACCTTAGGATTTCTCATAAGTGCCCTTGCGATTGATACACGCTGTCTCTGGCCTCCTGAAAGCTTTCCTCCATGTTCTCCGACAACTGTGTCTAATCCATCCGGAAGTGAATCTATAAGATCTCTTAAATTAGCTGCGTCCACAACTTTATTAAGGGCTTCTTCATCGAAATCATCTATTCCATATGTTATATTATCTCTTATAGTTCCTGAGAATAATATTGATGTCTGCGGTACAACTGCCAGATGCTTTCTATAAGTTCTAAGATCAATATCTCTCATATCATGTCCATCAATTGTAACAACTCCGTCTGTAGCGAAATTAAAGCCTATAACAAGGTTCAGAATTGTAGATTTACCAGCTCCTGATTCTCCCACAAGTGCAATCGTCTGTCCTTTATCGACATGAAGATTAAGCTCATGAAGTACTGGTTTATCTGTATTATTATAGGCAAACCTGACATTTTTAAAATCAAACTCGCCTTCTACACTTTTAAGTGCTTCTTTCCCATCATTGCATTCAATATCTTCTTCAAGAAGTACTTCTCCAATAGAATTAACCGACTCAACTCCCTTGGCAATAACCGGTATAAGCGACATAAGTGATGATACCTGACTTACTATTGTTGCAAAATAACTCTGGTAAAGTGTAATATCTCCAGGACCAACACTTCCCTTTAAAGCAAGAAATCCTGTGAATCCCAGACACACAACCTGGAAAACCTGGAATATTGCCCATCCAACCGAGCCAAATAATGCCTGTATAACATCAAGCTTATAGCCTTTCTCCGCAACTGCAAAAAGCTGTCCGCTCATCTTGGTTACTTCTTCCTCTTCAAGTGCATGAGCCCTTGTAACCGGAATAAGTTCAACCATCTCCATAACCCTTGCAGACGTCTCTTCCATCTCCTTACGGAACTCAGTATTTCTCTTCTTCATAATATTTCTGAAAAATACCATAGTTGCCGCTGCAAGAGGTGTAGTGAGAAGAAAGAATAAGAATACTATAAGACTCTTTGATACTGTAACAAAAAGTGCAACTCCAATATTAAGTGCAATATTTAATATGCTTAAAAACATCTGTGTTGACAACGTCTCAACCGCTTCCACATCTCGCATTATCTTTGATTGCAGCCTGCCTGACTGTGTCTCTTTGTGGTACGAAATTGAAAGCTGCTGCAGTTTCCTTACAAGTGCTTTTCTAAGTCCTGTTTCTGCATATCTTGTTGCTAATGATTTATATCTTGTATACAGATAATTCATTGGCACATTAAGAACAACTAATGCAACCATAATTATTGCCTGAATAATAATATTCTGTACAGTATCTGGCGAACCACTTGTAATATCATTAATAATATTGGCCGTAACAATTGGCAGCACCCACACAGGGGCATGCTTTATAAAGAAAAATAATACTGCAAGAAAGAACTTATTATAATTTCCCTTATAAAGCCCTATAAGTATCTTTAACGGATGCCCCTTATGCTTCCTATAGCACTCAATGAACCAATTCTCAACATCAATTCCCTTTGGTGCATGTAAATTCATGATTGTTCCTCATTTTTCATATATTTATACTAATCTCTTTCAATCTTATCAACATTATCTGCCACAATTGCTTCTCCATCGCAGCCCTCAATATTGACATTCTTTAATATAAGTTTTTCTACATTACTTACAATAAGTCCCTGTCTGCTTGCTTCATCACAGCCAAGCATCATTGCTGCTACCCCCGGCTTCGCATCTTTAGCATAGCTGAAGTTAATATTCTCAAATGTAAGCTTCTCAACTTTACTCTCTGGCAGACCGAATATATATGCACCTGCAACATGGCAGTTTTTCGCATTGATATCCTTAAATGTAAGGCTCTTGATTGAAGGTGTTCTGTCATCAACAGGAAGTGGCTTTCTAGAACCAACATATTCTGTCTTTCCATCTGGATCACAGAAATAGAAGCTGTTAACAACAAATGGTGTCATAACGTTATCCATATCAATATTCTCAAATGAAATATCATCAAGTACAGATAATTTACCACGGCCTCTTCTTGTCTTAACTCTTAAACCTCTGTCTGTATTCATGAACATACAGTCTCTGATATGAACATCTTTAACTCCCGCAGCTATCTCGCTTCCTACTGTTACTGCACCATGTCCGTCTCTCATACAGCACTGGCGTACTGTCATATCCTCTGTAGGAGTCTTTTCCTTCTGAGCCATATATATCTTGCCTGACTTGATAGCTATACAGTCATCACCAACTGAAATGTATGTTCCAAGCACAAGAACATCCTGACAGCTTTCCGGGTCAAGACCATCTGTGTTGTGTGAATTAGCAGGATTAAGAATCTTAACATCAATAAACTTAAGATGTTTACTAAAATATGGGTGGATTGTCCATGATGGTGAATTCTGAACTGTAATTCCATGCATAGTAACATTACTACAGTTATTGATAAAGAATAATCTTGGTCTCCACGCAGTATTTCTTATCTTACAATTCTTCCACCAGTTATCGTGAGTTGTGCATCCATCAATAGTTCCTTCACCTGTAATTGTAACATTTGAACAGTTGATACCACATACAATTGCTGAAAACATATCCAGAGGATTGCCTTCCCATGTACCAAGGTTGTAATAATCTTTCTCATCGTATGTCTCAATCTGTCCCGGTAATATAGGGAACTTATTTCTTTCTGTAAATGCTGAAAGTACTGCTCCTTTAGCAAGCTCAAGATTAAGATTATCTTTTAAGAATATGCTTGATATCTTATAAACACCCTCTGGAACTAATACTCTGGAATCCTTAGGAGCTGCCATAATCGCACACTGGATTGCATTAGTATCATCATGCTCTCCATCACCATACGCACCAAATTCTCTGACATTAAGTGTTACATATTCATAATCCGTCTTAAATTCAACAGGTCCATATTCTTTTCCTGCATACACCGCTGTAATCTTATATTCTGTATCTGGCTTAAGACCATATATTGTTGTAACAACCTTTTCTGTCTTGCCATATTCTTCTCCATTAATCAGGAGTGTGTATTCTTCCTTAGAATAATACTTTCCACCGTCATCAAATTCTACTACAGCACTTCTTCCTGTCTTGATAACTAACTTTAACTCCATAATACACCTCCATTGCTGCGTCCGTAATCCTGATAATCCCTGTTTCTTATATATTCACTGTAAGCTGTTATGTATGCCGCTGATACAGCCACACCGCTCTTATCCGCAACATGCTTATCAGTAGCTTTTTCAAAGATTTCCTCAGCCTTGGATGCATATTTTTCTGTCTGTATAAGCTTCATACGGCATCCTTTCAATACTGCATATGCATATATAAGCTTTACAAACTGCGAATCTGTATTATCAATCGTATCATTAAGAACTGAAACTGCTGCTTTATACATTTCTCTTATTCTTGCAAATATCTCATATAACGCCTGGTCCATAACTTCAAGTGTATCAACTGCTCCTGCTGCAAATAATGCAAGTGCTTTTACAGCCTTAACATCACCATCATGTGCTGCCTCTCCTGCGTTCTTAAAACATTCTGCATATATTGCATTATACTGCGCAATTATATCATTATAATGTTCTTTACCACCATCTTTAGTCTCATAATTCATATAGAAGCTTAAAGCCTTAAAAGCAGTACATAAGCATCTGCCACCTTCTGCGCCTGTAAAATAACCTGATTCTGTCCGTGGCTGTGTCTCTGTCTGTTTGGCAATATTAACAGCAATATCATTCTTTCCAACACTGTAACATGCATTACCATACATGTAATTAACAAGGTCATTCTCGCCTATGCTGATATTATCATTCTCTACAAGCTTCTCTAATTCACCTGTAATAACATCCTTATATTCATCACTATGCTCTGCTGCTTCAAGTTTACCTAAAGCATTAAGAAGAAGTGCCTTATCAAATGCATCTGCTCCTTCAAGCCCGGTTTCTTTTAATACATTATTAATGTATCCTTTAATTTCAAAACTTTTATCCAAGCCTTTTTCCTCCTAACCAATATTTATTTTATTGTAACATGTTAAACAGTATTATTCCACTATTTGACTGGTAATGACGAATAAAAATACAGTTTTATTGCTTTGTATATTCTCATCGCTACTCGCGCTCGTAGCTCATACTCCAGAACTTCGTTCTGTCGTTGTCGCGGTGCTCCTCGAATATACAGTCAAAAACACCAGCATATGCAAGCATAGCTGGTGCATTTGATTGTATATTCTCATCGCTACTCGCGCAAAAAAGGACGAGCCTTTTAAGGCTCGTCCAAAATAAATTCAAAATATTAACATTACTCCTTAACGGCACCTACGTTAACACCCTGTACGAAGTACTTCTGACAGAATGGGTAGATGATCATGAAAGGAAGGATAGCTACGATAGTTGCTGCATTAGAAATTGTTGTTGGGTTAACAGCACCATCATTAGGAATATCACTATCAACAACCATACTTCTTAACTGAATCTGGAAGTTGTAAAGATTATTCTTATTAATATATAACTTGAAGTTTGTATAATCATTCCAGAAGCTTACTGCGAACATCAAACCAATTGATGCAAGAGCTGCCTTTGAAAGAGGAAGTACAATCTTGAAGAAGATACCCATTGGTGAGCATCCATCAATCTGAGCTGCTTCGAAAAGTGATTCTGGAATACCTTCGAAGAAGTTTCTCATAAGTACTAAGTTATATACATTAATAGCCATTGGCAGAATAACCGCCCACAAAGTATTGATTAATCCTAACTGCTTGATAACAAGGAACTTAGGAATCATACCACCATCGAAAATCATTGTGAAGAGAAGCATGTAAGCGAAGAAGTTTCTTCCTGGCATCTCCCACTGGATTAATACATAACCACCAAGTGTAACAACTAAAAGTCCAACGAATGTACCTATAATAGTTGTTATAACTGAGATTAAGAATGGATGATAAAGGTTTGATCTTGTTATAATAGCACGGTAACCACCCCAAGAGAACTTCTGAGGAAGCCACTTAAAATCATATGATGAATATGCATCTATTGAAGTAATAATTACTTTGTAAATAGGAATCATAATTGCACATGCAATGATAATGAATAAAATTGCATTAACAATTGGGAATACTTTGAATTTTTTCTTTTTCTTTTTATAAACTAGTGTCTGATTATCACTCATTATCTATTCCCTCCTATACAATTCCTCGTCCACGTACTTTCTTACTTGCCCAGTTACAACCGAGAACTAAGATCATACCAACGAAAGACTTAAATAAACCTACAGCAGTTGTATAACCATAATCTGAGTTACCACCACTGAATGTCTTAGTATATACATATGTCTGTAAAACCTGTGATTTAGCATATGTAATAGGTGACTGTAATACGAATACAGATTCGAAAAGGTTCATAACCTTAGCAAGGTTAAGAATGAATACTGTAATAATTGTATTAGCAAGAGCTGGTAATGTAATGTATATCAGTCTCTTGAATCTGTTAGCACCATCAATCTGGGCTGCTTCATAAAGGTCTGGGCTGATACCTGACAATGTAGCCAAGAAGAGGATTGTTCCCCAACCTGTATCCTTCCAAACATTCATGATATAGAATGTTCCACGCCAGTAAGCTGTACTGTTCATGAAATCAACAGCTGTATCAATAACACCCATATTTATAAGAATTGAGTTGACTGGAGCACTATCATATGGAGCCAGTAACATCTTAAATACTGAAGCAACAACTACCCATGACATGAAGTGAGGAAGATAGATAATTGTCTGTACTGTCTTCTTGAAAATCATGTTAGTAATCTCATTCAGAAGAAGTGAGATAATAACTGCTGCACCTGTATTTAAGAACAACTTAATTAATGACAAAATTAATGTGTTTCTGAATGCCTGCCAGAAATAGATATCGTTAGTAAACATAGTCTGGAAATGATACAGACCAATGTAGTATGGATTAGCGATAACATATTTTGTGAACGAATAACGAACACCAAGCATTGGCCAGTAATTGAATAACATAATCATAACGAAAACTGGCACGAACATAAGGTAGAAACCTCTGTAATAATACATCTTATTTGTGAGGCTCTGGTTTAATGAGTTAGAAAGATACTTAGCATCAACATGAAGATCTTTCTTGAAAGGCTTAACAATATCTATAAAGCAACCTGCAACTGCTATAACAATACCAATCGCAAGTACAACAAATCCACAACCAATATGATATGAATTGCCATTATATCCATTGCTAAGAATATCTGGAAGGTTAACATTAACGTACTTAAGTCCACCACCTGCTACCTTACCATTAACAAGTGTAAACTGAACTGCAAATACAGAAACAACTGTAAGAACAGCTGCTATTACTGTAGTAATGATAGAAAAGAATTCTTTTCTGGCTACAATAAGAATGATACCAACAACGATACATGCGATGAATAAATACCATAACACTGGCATACTGATATTCATGTAACTGAAAGCATATGCTGTAGGATAAACGCCTTCTTTAATCTTCTCTCCTGACTGAACAAGAGGTAAAAGACTGGCAATGAGCATGATAATAAGTCCGATGATGGCCATCAATTTAATATTTCCTTTTGGCTTTCCTACTGCTGTTCCGCACTTAGGGCATATTTTAGCTTTCTTAGGAAGCTCTGTGTTACAAGATGGACACTGCATTTTTTTACCTTCTTTCCTAATTATTATCGTATGCCTATTAAATAAATTTCATAAGCAAATCCTTTTTTGTCAGTATAAACGGCGCGGATTTCTCTGCGCCGCCATACTAACATAAGATGTATAAACATCTAATAATTATTGTTTAAATTACTTCTTAAGTGTATCGTTTAATGACTCAACTACTGCATCACACTTAGCACCAACCTGCTTCTTGTAATCAGCCATAGCTTCATCATATGTCTTCTCACCAAGAACTACCTGTGAAACAACTTCAAGTCTCTTAGTATTGATATCAGAGATATTGTTGCTAAGTACTTCTGTGTTCCAAAGTGGAGTCTCAAGCTTGCTGTTAGCATTGAACATTGCATAGTTCTCTGTGATAATTGGATCAACACTCTTGTTACCTGGATCTGTGTTATCACCAAATGTAGCGATAGCTAAGCTCTTATCAATGTGGTTCTTAGACATAAGCTTTGTATTATCTTCAGGTGTTGTAAGGAAGTGGAATACACCTTCTTCGTATGTCTTAGTCTTACTCTCATTAACTCCACCCTTTGAGTCGTAAACTGTAACAGTCTCAGCCTTATCATCCCAGTGAGTACCCTTAGCACCATACTGCCATGCAATCTGGATATCTCCACCATCAAGCATAGTATCGATGAAGTACTTGAAGATTCCTTCAGCCTTACCATTCTCATATGCCTTGTATGTAATACACCAAGCAGTAGCAAGACGCTCCTTATATGAACCAAGTTCCTTAATAGGCTTAATAGCAATAATCTTATCTGTCTTATCAGCTATAGAGTTCTGAAGTGTATAAGCCCATGTACCTGCCCAGTATGTGAATACTGAAGAAGCTGTTGAAGCATCCTTTGCATTCCACTTATTACGAGCATCTGATGTTGTCTGGTTCTGAGAAGCCTTATCAAGAATACCATCATCAACGGCTGTCTTAAGTCTTGTAAGTGCATCCTTCATATCCTGCTGAGCAAATCCATCCTTGTATTCCTTAGCTGCTTCATCATAGTAGAATGTGAAGTTAGCATTCTGATAGAATTCTGGAAGATAGTTAGTATATGGAGCTTCTGGAGTACCAGAGTTACCACCAGCTATGAAACCTGAACAAGAGATAACGAAGTTCTGGTTAACTGAAGCAGCCTTCATATCCTTAAGCATCTTGTAATACTCATCATATGTAAGTGTCTTAGATGCAACTTCCTCTGGGTTGTATCCAGCTGCTGTTAAAGCTGAAGACTTGATGTATGTACAGCATCCATTACCACGGGCTGGTGAGAATCCGTAAAGAGCCTTCTCTCCGTCTGGACCAGCAACCATGTTTCCTGATTCGATGATTTCAGCCTGATCGATAAGTCTTCCTGAGTTCTTAGTTGCTGACTGATTCCAAGCATCTGTCATATCCCAGAGATATCCGTTAGCTGCGAAGTTAGCAAGGTAATCTGAGCTAAGAAGAACTACATCAGGGATATCGCCTGAAGCGAATGCATTCTTAACTGAATCATAGTAGCTAGAATGTTCTGGACGAATCCACTTAATATCAAGACCTGTAAGGTCACCAAGATACTTGTAGAATTCCTGAGCGCCGTTAGTTTCCTTAACTACTGTACCATCAACCATAACTGTGAACTGCTCTGGCTTCTGTACGTTAGCCCAATCAACTGTTGCTTTTGTTGCGTCCTGATTGCCGCTGTTAGAGCCACAAGCTACGAGGCCCATAACTGAAGTAAGTGATAAACCTACTGCAGCAAACTTCTTTAATGTCTTTTTCATAAACCTTAAAACCCTCCTTAATTTGGTTCGCGGGGATTCTCTCCCCGTTTCGTTTTTAGACATTGATATATTAGCATTTTTGTACTATTTTAACAAGGCTAATTTTAACAATTATTGTATTTTTTTTGCTTTTTCTGTGAAATCCCAGTATTTATGCCATTTCCCGCATTCATAATTTTTTCATTTTTTTGAAATTTTTATCAAAAATCATTTTGTGAGAATAGTTTTTTTTCATATAATCTTTGTGTTTTTATGTAAAAAATGCACTATGTGCCTTGGTTTTTTTAGATTATTTTACATCACATTTACACATTATATACTCTTTAAAGCAGAATCCGACCACTGTATTGTGATTTTTTACCACTGTTAATAATTTATTCATATTTCAGGTATCATCTGCACAATTTTCCTGTATCATCTCTGTACATCTGCATGCTGCATGTATCCCTTAAGCATATCTTTCCCGATGACATCTCTGTCATATTCTTTTCCAGAACATTTCTTGCTGCATTCTCCATCATCAGTTCAAATGTAACGCCATCGGCATATTCTGTATTAACTATTGTTATATCATTCTGTGCACATATGTACTGCACTTTTCCCACATAATTATAATCAACATCAAGGAATGCATGCACACCCTCTGTAAGCTCACCAAGTCTGCAGACGGACAGTGCTTCCTTGGCAGCATTAGTATACGCTCTTATAAGCCCGCCTGTTCCAAGCAGAACACCTCCAAAATATCTTGTCACAACACACAGACAGTTTCCGCATTCATTTCCCGTAATTACTTCCAGTATCGGCTTACCTGCTGTGCCTGACGGCTCACCATCATCTGAAAATCTCTGTATCTCGCTCTTGCCTCCTAAAACATATGCATAACAGTTATGTCGTGCATCCCAATATTTCTTTCTAAGCTGTTCTATTATTTTCACTGCCATATCTTCATCTTCAATATGATAAATGTTAGCTATAAATCTTGATTTCTTATCTGTAAATTCACCTGTTCCACCTGATATTATCTTCTTCATTATCTGATTCCTTCTTATATATATGTATATTTAGTTATTATACAGCCTTATTGATTGCCTGTCATACCTTTTTATGTTATAATATCATGACTTTATTAAGGAGGACAATATATGAATTATGGTGGTAAAGGCATAAAACAAAAGAAAAGACTGCTTAATTCAGCTACTACCAAGCTGGGCACCAAATTAGGTATATTTTTCATAAAACTGGCTTTAGTTGCTGCTATAGCTGTTGTTGTTTCCGGCTCATGCCTTGTATTAGGTTCCTTTCAGGGAATTATAGAGAATGCCCCTGACATTGCATCTGTCAATGTTTCGCCTGAAGGCTTTGCAACTAAGATATATGATTCAGATGAGAATGAAATACAGACACTTTCTTCTGCCGGAGCTAACAGGACATATGTAACAATTGACCAGATTCCTAAAGATTTGCAGCATGCATTTATAGCTATAGAAGATGAGCGTTTCTATGAGCATAATGGTATCGATATGAGAGGTATCTTACGAGCTGCTTCAATTACACTTTCATCAGGTGAGATGTCACAGGGTGCAAGTACAATAACACAGCAGCTTCTAAAGAATAATGTTTTTAATGCTTTTAACGAATCTACAATTGAAAAGATTAAGCGAAAGGTTCAGGAACAATATCTGGCTATAAAGCTTGAGACAGTAATGTCTAAAGATTCCATTCTTGAGAATTATCTTAATACCATTAACCTTGGTAACGGATATTATGGTGTACAGGCTGCTGCCAGAGGATATTTTAACAAGGATGTATCAGAGCTTTCTATCAGTGAATGTGCTGTAATTGCATCCATCACTAAAAGTCCTACAGGTCTTAATCCAATAAGGCATGCCGACAGAAACAAAGACCGGCAGAGTCAGGTCCTTCTCAATATGAAAGAGCAGGAATATATATCCCAGGAAGAATATGATGAAGCGGTTTCCGATGATGTCTATGCAAGACTTGAAGGGATTGAACTTGCCGGAACATCAACTACAACTTATTCATATTTTGTTGATGAACTTATCAATCAGCTTACTTCTGACCTTATGTCACAGAAGGGATATACAGAAGCACAGGCTACAAGCCTTATATATCGTGGCGGACTTCAGGTTTATTCAACTCAGGACACAATGATGCAGCAAGTTGCTGACGATGTTATCAATGATCTTGGCAACTACAATGATAATACACATTTTTCTATCAATTATGCTTTAACAATAAAGCAGACTGATGGATCATTTTCATATTATTCACACAATTCAATGGCTAACTGGTACACAAAGACTCTTGGAGATACCAGTTTCAGTCTTACGATGACCGATGAAGATGCTGCTAGAAGTTATGTTGAAGCATATAAACAGGAGCTCCTTAAAGAGGGTGGTGAAATATATGCTGAGACACTTACATTTACAATACAGCCCCAGATATCATTTACTGTAATGGATCAGACCAACGGACATGTTAAAGTTATGGTTGGCGGACGCGGTGATAAAACTCTTAACCGAAGCTTAAACCGTGCTTCTAATGACATTGCAAGACAGCCGGGTTCAAGTATTAAGCCACTTGCTGTATACGGTCCCGCCCTTGATACAGGGACATATTCTCTGGCATCTGCCATTGATGATGCTCCTTATTATTATTCAGGAACTGATGCAAAGCTTGTTACTAACTTTACAAAAGGTGAATACAGAGGTCTGATGACATTAAGAGAAGCTCTTACTGTTTCACAGAATGTACCTGCTGTTAAGATTCTTTCAAAGCTTACGCCCCAGGTTGGTTATAATTACCTTGAGAAATTCGGTATTTCAACGCTGGTTTCTCCTAAAAATGCAATCAACGGTGCACACGATGTTGTACAATCACTTGCACTTGGCGGTATGACACGAGGTGTTTCCAATATTGACATGTGTTCCGCTTATGCAGCCATTGCTAATAAAGGAACTTACACAAAGCCTATTTACTACACAAAAGTGCTTGATTCAGAAGGCAACATTATTATCGATAATTCTGTACCTGAAACGCATAAGGTACTTAATGAGAATTCTGACTGGCTTCTTATTCAGGGATTACGCTCTGTTGCTACTGACGGTACTGCACGTACAGCCAACTTTTCAAGCCAGCCTGTAGCAGGTAAGACAGGTACAACACAGTTCGACAGCGACAGATGGTTCTGTGGCTTCACTCCATATTACACAGCCGTAATATGGGCAGGCTATGATGATAACTCCAAAGAGCTTGGAAATGTTGTCAACCACAATGTTATATGGCGTACAATTATGCAGACAATTCATGAAAATCTTAATCTTCCAACTGGAAGTTATGAACAGCCATCTGGTATTGTAGAGGCGGCTGTATGCTCTAAGTCAGGGCTTCTTCCTGTTGAGGGCTTATGTGACCAGGACCCTGAAGGAAACTGTGTTATAACAGAATATTTCACTGAAGACACAGTTCCTACTGAATACTGTACAACACATGTTAAGGTTTCAATATGCAACGAATCCGGAGATATTGCTACTTCCGGTTGTCCAAGTGTTACAACTAAGATTATGAGAAAGAAATCTTCTGCCGATAAACTTGGTGAGGATAAAGATGGTTCTGAATTCAAGACATGGGATGCTGATATCTCAATTACAGATACTGAGTTATCTAAGTTATGCACCATTCACAGTGCAACAACCAAGCCTTCCAAGGTTACACCCGGAACAGGCAGCGACAAGAACAATTCTAAAGAAACAACTGCTGCCTCAACAGAGACATCTGGTAAAACTAATTCATCTGACAAACGGCCTTAATCATCAAAAAAGGATAGTGGTTCAATTTGAACGAACCACTATCCTTTTATTTTATTCTTTCTTCATCTTAGGCTCAAATATAAGTGATGCAATAAATCCAAATATAAGTGCTGCTGAAACTCCGACTGCACATGAAGTAAATCCTCCTGTAAACAATCCTAAAAATCCCTGCTCATCTATTGCTTTCTTCATACCCTTCCATAAGACATTGCCAAATCCTGTAAGAGGAACCGTTGCTCCCGCTCCTGCAAATTTAACAAACGGCTCGTATATTCCAACTGCTCCAAGTACAACTCCTGTTGTTACAAGAATAACCATTATCCTTCCCGGCATAAGCTTTGTCTTTTCCATAAGAATCTGTGTAAAAACACATATTAATCCCCCGCATACAAATGCTTTAACAAAATCCATGGCTTTAACTCTCCTTTCCTTCAAGAATTACACCATGGGCTATGCCCGGCACACTTTTTCCTTCATTGTAACTTACGGTAGATAACAAAGCTCCTGTAGGAACAAAAAGAACTCTTTTATATTCTCCTCTTATAAGTCTGTCCATAATACAGCTTCCAAGAACAACTGCACTGCAGCCACAGCCGCTTCCTCCTGAACACTTAGTTTCCCCTTCGTATATAAGCATTCCACAGTCATACAGCTTATCAGCAATATCAATACCTTTTTCTTTTAGAAGCTCAGACAATATCCTGTTGCCAATCTCTCCTAAGTCGCCTGTAAATATTGCATCGTAATAGTCCTTATCAACATCAAGGTCTTTGAAATTAGCTTCTATAAGCTCTGCTGCTGCTGGAGCCATACATGCTCCCATATTCATTGAATCCTTAACGCCGTAATCAACAATCTTTCCCGTTGTAATACCCTTTATGAGAACACATTTTTTCTTATCCAGAGGCTTATCGCCGACGATATACGCCCCTGCTCCTGTAACTGTCCATGTAGATGCAACTGGTCTCTGGTTTCCATACTCGAGCGGATAACGGAACTGCTTTTCAGCACTTGCAAAATGGCTTGACGCGATGGCAATTACATTTTGCGCATATCCGGCATTAATACACATTGCACCAAGTGATAATGCCTCGCCCATCGTTGAACATGCTCCGTACAGACCAAACATCGGTATTTCATATCTCATAAGACCGAAAGATGTTGCTATTAGCTGTCCAAGAAGATCTCCGGCATAGATATAATCTATGTCTGACGCAGCCATGCCGCTTTTAATAAGCAGCTTGTCAACCGCCATCTCCTGAATGTGGCTCTCAGCCTCCTCCCAGCTTTTCTTGCCAAACATATCATCTTCTACTGCCACATCAAACATTTCACCAAGCGGACCATCAGCCTCTTTCTTTCCAACCACTGTTGCAGCACATCTAACATATACATCTTTGTCAAATAACAGACTCTGTTTCCCAGTCATAATCCTCGTTTCCGCACATACTCATGTGCCATTAGTCTTTATAAGTAGTCTGTCCAAAAATGTATTAATTATGTATTATTTTCGTATTATGTCAAGCGTATGTGCAGCAGCACCAAGCAGATCAGCTCTTTCACAGGTTGCAAGATGATACCTGTAAAACATCTCGTATTCCTCCTCGTCAAGCTGATTCACAAACTGTCTTATGTAATTAGCCGGTCCATCCGGTGTCACAATCTTCACACGTTCACATCCTGCTGCTTCATTAACATTTTCAATATCTTCAAGTCGCACATAATCATACAGATCCTGCTCAGAAGATATCGTGTGGAAATCCTCTGTCAGCCTGCCCTGTTCCATACACTCCTTAATATGTCTTTCCTTAAATGCATATGTAATTACACCATACTCATTCATAACATAAGCTACAAGAATAAAGCCACCTTTCCTTGTAATACGGGCCGCCTCCTTTAATGCCTTAACCTTATCCTCCTGTCCGAACAGATGATACATCGGCCCGAACAGCAGGGTTATGTCAAATGTTTCATCCTCGAAACGCTTTAACTTAAGTGCATTGCCCTGATAAGCCTTAACTGACGAATTCTTGGATTTCAATATTCCAAGATTGTGCTTTACAAGCTCAACTGCAGTTACATCAAAGCCTTCCTCAGCCAGCGCAACGCTGTATCTTCCTGTTCCAGCACCTATATCCATAATCTTTATATTCTCTCTGCCTTCATTCTTTAATTCTTCAATGCACTCATGTATATAATGCATCGATGTACGGAATTCAATCTGTCCGTGCCTTGAAGTCAGTCTTTTTTCTTCATTAAATTTATTATAATAATCTTCTAAAAAAGTTCCCATATTATCCTCGTATCCTGCGCATTTCTTTAAAACAGTTCCTATGATTCTACCATACAGATGTTTCTTAATCAAGAATCACAGTACATGTATAAGCTTTAAAGCCAGATATATAAGTCCTGCACACCAGCTAAAAAATATTCCATATAGAATAACAGGACCGGCAATCGTAAATATCTTGCAGCCAATACCGAACACCCGCCCCTCCTTCTTATACTCAATCGCAGGTGCAGCAACACTGTTTGCAAATCCTGTAATCGGAACAAGACTTCCTGCTCCGCCAAATGTGGTTATAGACGGATAAATATTAAGTCCGGTAAGAATTACACTTAAAAATACCAGTATAAGTGTTGTATAAGATGCTGCATCCGTGTCAGGCACTTTCATCCACTTGCATACATTTAAAATAATCTGTCCTGCAACACATATACAGCCACCAACAATGAATGCCTTAAAGCATTTTGCCACACAGCTTCCTTTAGGTGTAACATTTTTTACATAAGCATTATAGCTTTCATTTCTTTTTTCAATATCAGCTTTGGTACCGCTTTCAGAATTAATATCGTGCATACATCCTCCCTTTTTGCAATGCAAAATCAATACATATATAAGTAATATACAAGCTGTCCTAGTGCTTTTCCTGCCGCTGTCGCCGCCACAATAAAACCAAGACCGGTGCCTGCCTTTGCCCTGTGAACGAATATAGGCAATGCTTTAACTGTCTCTGCAAGGCTTATTAAAAATGTGCCTATAAATATCCCGGATATCAACCCGAATATAATACAACCCGTCATTCCTATTCTAACCGTGATTCCAAGAACATATACAGCATTAGCTGCCGTCGCACCGATTATTATACATTCCTCATACAGAGACACATGTCTGCTCGTCCCGCTGACATCAGCATATCTGTTAATAACACCAACGCTGGTTATAAGTGCAAAAAGTCCTGCAGCAGTAAACACTCCCGACATAGCCCCTATAAGAATAATAACCGCTATCATTTTCCACCTTCCCTGTCAATAACAGATTCTGATATATCTTTGTCATATTTATCCATTTCAACCTCAAGCGGTGTTGGTGCTTTTGACAGCTTTTGTCCTGCAAAATGATCATAAAATATAACAATTCCAATAAACAATCCCACAGCATAGGCAATCTCCATTGCATTTGTTGCCTTATATGCAGAAGCTCCAAGAAGCTCGTACACCCGGTCAAATATATCCGTCGTACTTACGTCATTGTTGTACGCAATAATTCCATATCCGCTTCCAACCATTGTTATAAAACATATAACAGCTACCTTAATCCAATGCACTGTGCCTTCCTTCTCCGGCTTCTTGTACTCAACAACGAAATCACATTCCCCAAGGCATTCAATATCTGCATCCGGATACTCCTTCTGAATAATGCCCACAACATCAAGTGCATCAAGCACCTTCCTGTCATACTTGCCCAGCGTAAACTCCACAAGCGTTATATGTCCGATTTTTTCAATCATATCCTTATCCTTGCAATAAACCGTAATCACATCCCCTATAGTGACCCTAGGCTTCTTAACACACCTCTGCTGGTCAATCTTCAAATAAATCTTCTCTGACATAACAACTCCCTCCACACTCTAGTATTGTACATACCATGAGAATTATACATGAAGCTGCCCTGCCTTTTGATCTTTCGCATACTGTGTTCATTCAGCATAAACACTACGCCGCTGTGTCCGTCTATGGTATACGCCCGAATATTTCGAATCGTGTGGGAGTTAATGCCGCCAGATGTAAAAGAGCGGTGCGGATAAACTCGTTCAAGCGAAGCGCGTTTGTTTATCCGCACCGTAATAAACTATACAGATGGCGGTATTTACTCCCACTAGATGAAGAAATCCTGAGGGCATATGCCATAGACGGACACAACGGCGGGGCTGCCATATACCGAATGAACCCTATCACGCAAACAGCCGCTTGCGCATGCCACTTAAAATCTTCTTCTCCATCCGCGACACCTGCACCTGCGATATTCCGAACTCCTTAGCAACCTGCATCTGTGTGTAATCATCATAATAACGCATTCTGATAAGCTCTTTTTCACGCTGTGAAAGTGTTTCCATAAGCTGTGCAAGTGCCACTTTACTTGATGCAGTTTCCCCAATGTCTGCCTTGTCTTCTAACTTGTCCATCAGCATGACCTCACTTCCATCACCCTGATAGATTGTCTTATATATTGATTCAACCTCCATTGATGCAGACATTGACAATGTTATGTCTTCAACTGACAACTCACAGGCAGCTGCTATCTGTTCTACTGTCGGTTCACAGCCTAACGTGTCACGGAGCTGTCCCGCCGCTCTCATGCTTTTTACTGCATTTTCTTTGATAGAACGACTTACCTTTACCATTCCGTCATCCCGCAGGAATCTTCTTATCTCACCTGTTATCATAGGAACTGCATATGTTGAAAATGCAACATCCATATCCAGATTGAAATTATCAATTGCCTTTATAAGCCCTATACAGCCTATCTGAAACAGATCCTCCTGTTCTGTTCCTCTCCCCTTAAATCTTTTAATTATGTTCCATATAAGCCCAAGATTATCTGTTACCAGCTTCTCTCTAGCCTCTTTGTCATTATTGTGTGCTTTAGCGATCAATTCCCTGGTACAATCCTTAGTCTGATCCATAGCATCACATCCTATCAATTACTCCCCTATTTTCTTTCTCATAAGAACTGTTGTTCCTTTGCCCGGTGCCGACGCAACTCTTAAATCATCCATGAATGCCTCCATGAACGAAAATCCCATTCCTGAACGTTCCTGTTCAGGCTTGGTTGTATACAGAGGTTCCATTGCTTTTGCAACATTTTCCATGCCAAGACCGTCATCGTGCACTTCTATTATTACCTGATTCTGTATGCCCTTTAATCTCATTCTTACTTTCCCCGGACCATTATCATAGCCATGGACTATTGCGTTAGTTACTGCCTCGGAAACTGCTGTTTTTATGTCCTGCAATTCTTCGATTGTTGGATCTAAATATGTAACAAAGGCTGCCGCAACAACCCTTGCAAATGCTTCATTTTCCGACCTGGCTTCAAATAATAATTCAACATTGTTATTCTCCATCATACTTATGCCTCCTGTCCTTTAAGCTCATATATGTTAACTATCTTATGAAGTCCTGATATAAGAAGTATCCTCTTAACACTTTCACGGACTCCCACGATTGTTATGTCACCTTTATCCATAACCTTCTTGTAGCGCCCCATAATAAGTCCTATTCCTGCACTGTCCATAAAATCCACTTTAGTAAAATCAAATACTATATGAGTTACGCCTCTTTTATCTATTACATCATCTATAACCTGACGCATCTCTTCTGCCAGATGATGGTCAAGTTCTGCATTCATTCGTATCATAAGCTTGTCATCATTAACCATGTATATATAATCCATATGCTGGATTTCATCCTGCTCATCCGCTGTATTAACCTGTTTTGACATAATAATCTCCTCTTTCCTCTCTGCTTTTACACTTCACTAATTCTGCAACAAAGCCCCCGGCAAAGAATTATCTTTGCCGGGGGCTTATCTTTTAGTACCTCATCAATGTGAATTAACGTAATCGCTGGCTTCTTTGTAATATCCGCTAGTCGAATAATCATCCACAATATACTTATAGTATTTCTTTGCATCATCAGTCTTTGCTAATGCTACATATGACTTAGCTGCATAATAAGCTGAATCTGCACTGTTATTACATTTGTATGCTTTGACAAGATTATCTGCCGCAACTTCATAGTTGGACTTGTAATACTCTGTCATTCCTGTGTTATAGAAGGTCTGTGCTGCTGCCGGAAGTGTCGCCGTTGCTATTGTATTATATAAAGTCTTTGCTGACTCACTTGGAAGTGCACTGACATCTATATCAACAAGCTTATTCGCAGCATCATCAGGCTTATTTGCAATATAATCACTTGCTGCCTCTATTACTGATACCAAAAGCTTGTTGCTTCCCTCTGTTCCATTAACAACGCCAAGCTGCTGCTCAAGTGCATCCTTCTGCGCCTTAACCTCTTCAAGTTCTTTCTGCATAGAATTCAGTTCTACATTACCAGAAGATAACTGCTCACTATACTCCTGAAGACTTTTCTTATAATCCTGTGTAAGTCCCTTATTCCTTGCCGGAACAATAAGAAACCATATTAATGCTGCACCTATTACAACACCTGCCAATACATTTATTATTGTTATTGCACCATTACTTGGTTCTTTATATGACGACCTTGGAAGAATAACATCGTTGCCACTTAGAGGTTTCTTATCAATATCCTTTTCCTTTCTCTTAGGAAGGAAAGAACCTGATGTTTCCGCTTTCTTTGCTGCATTTCTTTCTGCTATCTCTTTCTGATAAATATGTGCAAGTGTATTATTCTTATCTATTGCAAGAACAGCGTTAAGTAGCTTTTTTGCTTTTGAAAGCTCGTCCTGCTTAATGTATATAAGTGCAAGCAGAAGATGTGCCTTAATAAGCTGTGGATTATTGGCAACTACCTTCTTGAGCTGTATTACAGCCATATCAAGATTGCCTTCCTTGGCATATTTCAAAGAAAGATTATATTTACGGATAGTACCTGTAATCATCTCAAATCTGTTCTGGTTAGTCTGTATCTTCTTAATATAGTGTCCTGCAATATTGCCTTCAGGCGTAAAATTCTTACTTACTACCCACTGGCTTAAAGCCTCAACTACATCACCCATCTCACAGTAAACAAGACCTAACAGATTTCTTGCATTGGTATTGTACTTGTTAATCATAAGGCTTATCTTAAGAGATTCAACTGCACCGGTTAAATCTCTTACTCTTGCTTTATATAGTCCTGCATTATAATATGCATCTGATACTCTGGCTGTCTTCTTATATATTCTTACATTCTCTCCACACTGTGGACATGTATCACCATCTGTAAGGAAGCTTCCACATTTATAACATCTCATATGTCCACCCCTCACTACTTATCTGTATTCTTTCCGCTAAGTATCTGTGATATCAGATCTGTGATATCCGGTACATCATTGTTATATATTGCGTCCTCAGCATCTTCTACTTCAAGACTTGGCTGAAACTTCTGTATCTCTTCATCAAAATTAATCATGATTATTTTCCTTTCCTTCCAATGCACGGTCCACATCACCAACTAAATAAAGCGACCCCGTTGCAAACATCAGTCTGTTATCCCATTTTTTCATAGCTTCTTCAACACTCTCAAATACATATACCGGTGTATCCTTAATATGTGCTTCAAATGTTTCCTTTATTATATCAGCTGGAAGCTTTCTGACACCGCCCGTTATTGTAACATATATCTGTCTGAAATGCTTACAGCTGCATAGTATCTTAATCATTCTGTCATAATTCTTGTCACTTACTACTGAAAAAAGTAATGTTGCCTTATCAAGCCGACTGTTTTCATAAAGACTGTTTACTGAATCTACAAAGCTTTGAATCCCTTGTGGATTGTGCGCTCCGTCAACATACAGATTGTCTCTTAACAGTTCCATTCTTCCTGCCCAGTGTGTATCGTACATTGCCATACTGACTGCTTTATTGTCAAGCTTAATCATCCCCCTGTCACACAGATTAGCACATACCGTAAGTGCAATGCTTGCATTTTCCATCTGGTACAACGCATTTGTACTTAACCGGAAGCAATCATTCTTATAATACTCATTATGAATTAAAAAATCAATATACCCGTATGTATTTTGTATCAGTTCAAATGTATTGTCGTCAACCACATGACAGTCGCATCCAAAGTCTGCTGCTGCACGCTTTCTTATCACATCAGCAGCTTCTTTCACTATGCCGCTGCACACAACCGGTATTCCCGGTTTAATTATCCCTGCTTTTTCATTTGCAATCTTTTCTATTGTATCACCAAGAATTGCAGTATGTTCAAGCGATATTGTTGTTATTACTGAGACAACCGGATTATCGACTGCATTAGTTGCATCCAGCTTTCCGCCAAGACCCGTTTCCATAACAACATAATCCACATCATGCTTACTGTAATAATACATTGCCATGCCAAAAAGATAATCAAAATACGCAAGCTCCTGTGTCCTGTGTTCTTCCACATACCAGTATGCTTCTTCAAAATCCTCTTGTGAAATCATTATTCCATTGATTCTTATACGTTCTGTTATATCATCAAGATGAGGAGATGTAAAAAGTCCTGTCTTATAACCATTATGCTGTAAAATTCCTGCAATATAAGCACACACCGATCCTTTTCCATTAGTACCGGCAACATGTATTATTTTTAATGACTTCTCTGGATTATTCATATCATGTAATAACTGTCTGCCTCTTTCTAATCCTGTAGATGATGCAAACTGACTTATACTGTCAAGACTATTCACAATCTCATTATACATGTCTCATCTTTTCCTTTCCGGATGTCACATACTTTGTATAGAAATAATATGTCTGTCCTCATATGTAATAACAGCTGTATATTTTCCACCAGTATATGCCCTTATCACATTATTATCCCCTACTGCCAGCATAGAAGCTGAATCATGTGCCTCTTTTAAAGTTTCTTCAATATATCGTAATTCTTCCCTGCTAAATATACTAACAGCAGACTCAAATACTTCATCATCAAATGAATATTTAAAGAAAAAGGCTGTCCATTTTATCTTAAGTTCCTTTGCTCTTTTTTTGGTCTCTTCATCTGCCGTTTTCTGTACAGATTCAAGATATATCTTTCTCTCCTCTGCCTTCTCACATGCAAGTTTTAATTCTTTCTCTGTCTCCTGAAGTCTCTTTTTCTTCCTGTCACTATCATCAAGACTTCTGTCCATTTCCCTCTTTGTATCATTAACCTGTGCATAATATCGTTTTGATTCATCTTCTGTCTTTCTGTTATTAATATAATCATCTTTGACATCTTCAAGTTTTGCAAAATCATTTTGTGCAATATTAAGCCTGTCCACGGCAGCATCATATTTCTTCTGTGCTTCAGTCATCCTGTCTGTCTTTACAGAAACATCCTTTTCACATTTTTCTAATTCCTTGCGTGCCTTTTCAACCTGAGTACACATAACACGGTATTCTCTGTCCTTATCATCAGCGGCTTTCTTTTTGTCCGCAGCAATATAAGACGGCATAAGGTCTGATGGTGCATAAAACTTGATATCATTTGCATGGCTTATCTTCCATATGTATCCCGCCGCCTGAAGTTTTGATATTCTTGTCATATTTCTGACTGCCTGATACATTGTCTTTACCTGCGCCTCTGTCGACCAGAATGCATCTTCCCCAAGAAGTCTTATTGCAGCTTCAAGCTTTGTCGTACTTCTCTGTCTGCCGAGTACATCTATAATTCCCTCGCCATTGAATTTCTCTGGCATAAGACTTTTCTGAACCTCACGTTTAGTCTCCATTGAAGCAACCCCTAATTTTCTTCCAACCTGTTCAGCATATGACTTTTTCTGGACAGCTGTAAGATTACGTATCTGGTTCATAATATTATTTAAAAATGCATTGTTATATCTTATGCTTATTTCTTCTATTTTATGAGCGGGTGACATATATTTATTAATTCCGTATGCAGATGCCGCCTCATCAATAATGTATCTGGACATCTGCTCTTTTACTTCCTTATCCTTCATGTCTCCTTCAATTTCAGGACACATCACTTCAAGCCGCTCATATAACATTTTCTCAAGTTTTTCCCTGTCTAACGCCTTATAGCGAAGACAGTCTTCCCGTACGAGATCTGATACTTTTTTTACCTCATAATCAATCGAATTCTTTATTCCTATACTCTGTGTAAATGAATTGGCAACATCTGCAAGCACATTAACCAGCCTGTATCCGGTCTCTTTAACCGCATTAGATATATTAACATTGTCAATAAGCGCTATCTGCATTCGCAGCTCATCTTCACTGATTCTGCTTATCTCTGATATTATATCTGACATATCTGCCTCCTCTTCTGACTGCTACATAAGCCAGCAGTCTGAATTGTACCATAAGAACAAAAGATATATTTCGATTGCAATAAGAACCGCCATAATAATGTATCTTACAGCCTTATTACATCTTGTAAGTATGTCATACACTCCCACAAATGCAACATATGTTCCTGCCGTAAATCTGCATGTACTCATAACATGTGATGTCAATGGCACAAGAAGTGATATAATTCCGAACACTGCCATTGAGTAATATTTTCTGTAAAACATATATCCATAAAGTATCAGTATTGCAATACAGAACCACCCCATATATGTATATCTTGGCTCAATCTGTCCTGTACATGCCTTCCACAACACGCCTATAATCGGGAAATACTCATCCTCTCTCCATGCAATCTGGACATTCTTATATGCCCATGCATCACCACAGAAGAAATTAAGAAATGTCATATATGCAAATGCACCGAGCGGGCACACAAGCACTGACAGTATCTTCTTAGGTGCTTTAAGCATATCCATTACAAATGTCTTAACCCTGCCAAAGCTTATCTTAGTTCCTTCCATGTCAATATATAGCTGTACAACCAGTGCAAATACAAGTATACAGCCTACAATTCTTGTTCCACTTGAGCATGCTGCCATAATTCCTGCTGCCATGTATTTCTTCTCAAAAAGGAAATAGAAAAAAAGTACAATGAACATTATAAACATCGCTTCCGTATATACAGAACTGCAATAGAAGGTGTAAGGTGCCATAAATAAAAGCACTGGCATAATCATAGTATATTCTTCTTTAATAGAAGTCTGCTTCTTAAGACATTTAACAGCAAAGAATGCTGCAATAATTATGCATATATTAGATACTATCATTCCAATAACATAAGTATTAATAAGCCCGCCTGTCACTGCCTTTAATGCTGCACACACGATAACATATAATGGGAAGAACGCCCAGTTAGCCTGAGGATCAATATCCGTAGGGTGTGTATAGCCATGATTGATTATATAGGCATATTTCTTTGCATCCCACTCGTTCATAAGAAACAGAAATGATCTGTGTGTCCCCATAATTCCATTATACACAGGAACCATGATAAGCATAATCAGTCTTGATATCGCAAATATAATCAATATCTTTAACAGAAGCCTGCAATTCTCATTATTTTTTAGTCTGTTCATCTAATGCCTCATTTCAATAATATACGGATTATATGATATATAGCTGCCGGGATTGTACTTATTACAGGTACTACAAACATTGCAGCCACAACTATTGCAAACAATCCAATATATATATACTGTGCACAGTACTTAGCCCATACAGGAACATTTATAGTTCTCTTATAATTAATCACAAGGCATAACACAGTTATTAACAATGTCACAAGTGTAATAAGCAGTCCTGCATTTCTGCCCTTTGGCACAAATGTAAACACTAATGTATTCTCGCCTTCGTGAACCTGTACACCTGTAAACAGCCCTGCTATCTCTTTAGTCTTAACTGTCTTTCCATCAAGTGTCACGGTCCAGTTAGCGCTCTTAATAACCGGTATCAGGGCATAATCCTTAGTTCCATCACTGTTTATCTTAACTGTAAGCGTATTATTAGTATATGAAACATCTGTCTGCTTATCTGCGAAATCCTCACAGAGCTTATCCATCTTCTCCATATTAAGAAGTCCGATAGTCATCTTACTCTGGTTCATATATTTAGACTTATCATATTCAATCTTAATCTGAACATCTTCATCTTCAAATATGCCAAGATAAAGAAGATTATTATTATAATCCGTAAAATATGCTGTATTATTAACATCTCCAAGTGTAGGTACAACAACTGCCTCACCATTCACATATACATGTATGCTGCTCTCAAGTTTAGATGCATTAGCATCCGCATTAGGCTTCTTCACATCTGCAATATTCATATATATAGCACTTCTGCTTCCGACATTAATAGTCATGGACTTAATATTGCCAGCAGTCTCTACCTGTGGATATATTCTTGTTACAAATGTTTCTTTATCTCCAGTCATTGCTTTATACATTCTGTTATGGTATGTAATCCAGTCAACATTAGTCATATCAAGCTTGCTGAAGCTGCTGTCAACACAGAATCCAAATGGCAGGTTATAATTAGTGTTGTAAAGGCTGTAATCGCCTTCCTTCCTCTCTAATGTATATAAAGCACTGTCAAGTTCATTGATATTAACTGCCTGTGTAACATGCAACACTGCATTACTGAATACTGTTCCACCTGAATCTAACAGCCACAGGAAATACTTAGAATATCCCCATCTCTTGGCATAACTTTGTGTATCGTCCTCTAAAGCTGCTGTAAAGCTTGATAATGCTCCTCTTCTTAATATAAGAGGATAATTGGCATTAAGACTGATATCAGGATTTACTATTCTGTCTGTAGCAGACTCTTCTATATCAAGGCTGTCTGCCGCATCATTGGCATACTGCACATAATCACCAATCTGGTAATCTTCATATGTATAAAATTTAGGAGGTCCTATAAGAGCATATGCACCGATAAACAATTCAAGTGCAATAACAAGAATAACAGTTTTACAGTTAAATTCTTTCTTCCTTATAAGCATAAATATATACACTGCAAACATTATTGCAAATATCATTATAAAAAATGCCATTGCAAGCATTTCATTGTTTATTGGTAATATGTTATAAATCATAACATATACTGCACCAATTACCGCTACTATCGCTGTCTGCCTGCGATAAAACGCACCCTTTAATGGTATATCTGCAAACATCTTCTCCGCCATTCCTGCAGCAACGCAGATAAGCGTGAACGATATCAGATATCCGTTTCTTAATGTATATCCGTTATATGAACCAAAATGCCACATAAGGTTAGTAGCCTCCATGAGCACCGGACCTAATGCAACAACAAGCATGGCTATAGTATATATAAGCTGTCTTCTGTCTGACTTATATATTTTCATTCCCATGATAATAACTGCTATAACGAATGCAAGTCCATAAAGCATCATCCAGCGCTGCAGTGCTGCCATTGCACCATCTGTAACGATTGAACTTGTTATCCAGCCTGCATACTGTGATAAAAGCCCCTTAGACGCTCCACCTCTCTGTGATGAAGAAAGCTGTGCAAATACAGGAACAAGCACGAATGCTGAAAGTCCGATACCTGCAATTGTGCCTATACCGACATTCCATGCAGTTTCCTTCCACTGCTTTCTCTCCTGCATAACTACCATTCTTATTCCACAGATAAGGAATATGTATATAAGTGACATTGCACTTAAGTAATAATTAATTATGAAGCACAACGCAATCATGCATATATAGAACATTTTCTTTCCTGTCTCAAGCATTCTGTCATATGCCATTATAAGAATAGGGAAAAATGCAACTATATCCATCCATGGTGTAAAGCATGAACCATAGAGAATTACATAACCACAAAAGGCATACATGCATGAAAACATAACCTTTAATCCATACACAAGATTATTGTATTTCTTATTAATAAGCGCATACATTGCAACTGACATGAATATCATCTTAACAAGTGTAATTATTGATATGCTCTCTAATATGTAACTTCTTGGAACAAAATATAATAAAAGATTAAACGGTGTAATCATTGAAAATGCTGATATACTCATTGACACATTTGTTCCAAGACCTGTATACCAGTCAAACCATATTGATGCCTTACCATGCATGAAATCCCACAGATGTGCATAAAGCGGTGCTACCTGCTGCATGTTGTCAAAATAATCTATTCTGCTGCTTCCAAAAGGCCATATACCTTTAAGTATAAGTATTACAATCATAACCAGACCTGTTATTATACCAGGTACTGCGTATGGCCTGATCTTTTTTAATAATGATTTAAATCCCGATTTCTTCATATAATTCTACCTTTCTATACATTTACACATATTCTGTCATCTTTGGATTTAAGTTTCCGCCTGACCTTTATCAAGGCTTATACTGTAAAGAGTATATTCTGCATTGTCAGCATGAAACTTCACTGTAAGAAGCTCATCACCGCTGACATATCCTATCTTTAGCTTCGTTGTTCCCTTGCTGTCTATATTTCCAATCAGCTTATCATTCACATATACTTCAATTCCTTTATCACCAACGGCTGTTGTATCATATTCCGTAATATCACATACAAGATATATATTATCAGATGATTCATCCGGAATATAGTATATATATGAATCTTTGTCTGTATTCTTCGTTCCTTCATATCTCTTTGTTTTCTGCCAGCCCTGACCTTTACGACTGCAGACATTGCTTTGTTCTTTACCATTACGGTCTTTATGTTCTGTACATATCTCTTTCGTTCCAAATGTATATTTCAGATTACCATAACCCGGCCAGTCTGTAAGCTCATGTGTCAGATAGTACATTCGGTATTCTGTTCCAACTTTAGGATTCTTTCCCCACCATAATACTAATATGTAAAAAACAACAAGTACCGCACATGCTGCGTACAGCAATACTCTTGCTATATTCTTTCTCATACAGACCTCCATTTTTATACTTCTACAATCATATAATATAAATCATTTTTCGCAATCTGCCAAGTAAAAAAAGGTTCTACAGACATATTGTCTGCAGAACCTTACAATTAAATCATATTATAAGACAATTATTACATTAAAGCCTGTAATTAGCAAACTCCCTGAGCAAGCATAGCGTCAACAACCTTCTCGAAACCAGCGATATTAGCACCAGCAACATAGTCTGTCTTTCCACCAACTGTCATATCATATCTCTTAGCAGCATCTGAAATGTTAGCGTAGATTGTTTCCATGATTCCCTTAAGCTTTCCATCAACTTCTTCGAATGTCCATGAAAGTCTCTCTGAGTTCTGGCTCATCTCAAGAGCAGATGTAGCAACACCACCAGCGTTAGCAGCCTTACCACCTACGAAGAGAACACCATTCTCCTGGAGATACTTTGTAGCTTCTAATGTTGTAGGCATGTTAGCACCCTCTGTTACAGATACAACACCGTTAGCAACAAGCATCTTAGCATCCTCGATGTCTAACTCATTCTGTGTAGCACATGGAAGAGCAAGATCTACCTTGTACTGCCATACTCCGTGTTCACCATTCTGCTTAGCAAAATACTGAGCTGATGGCTTAGCAGCAGCGTATTCTGTAAGACGTGCTCTCTTAACTTCCTTAACTTCCTTAAGAAGTGCAACATCAATTCCTTCTGGATCATAAATCCAGCCTGTTGAGTCTGAGCATGTAACAACCTTAACACCTAACTGCTGTGCCTTCTGGATAGCGTAGATAGCAACATTACCTGAACCAGATACAGCTGCTGTCTTGCCCTCAAGTGACATTCCATTATCTTTCCATAAAGCATTAGTAAGGTATAATAAACCATAACCTGTAGCTTCTGTTCTTGCAAGTGATCCACCGTATGTAAGTCCCTTACCTGTAAGTACGCCTTCGAACATTCCACGGATTCTCTTATACTGACCGAACATGAATCCGATTTCTCTTGCGCCTGTTCCGATATCACCAGCTGGAACATCAACATCAGCACCGATATATTTGCAAAGTTCTGTCATAAAGCTCTGGCAGAATGCCATGATTTCTCTGTCTGACTTGCCCTTAGGATCAAAATCAGAACCACCCTTACCACCACCGATTGGAAGAGTTGTAAGTGAGTTCTTGAATACCTGTTCGAAACCTAAGAACTTGATGATGCCTAAGTTTACTGAAGGATGTAATCTTAAACCACCCTTGTATGGTCCAATAGCGTTATTGAACTGTACACGGAAACCTCTGTTTACCTGTACCTGTCCCTTGTCATCTACCCAAGGAACTCTGAACATGATCTGACGATCTGGCTCTGTAATTCTTTCAAGAATAGCGTTCTTTCTGTAAACTTCCTCGTTAGCCTCAACAACTGGTCTTAAAGACTCAAGAACCTCTGTTACTGCCTGTAAAAATTCAGGCTGATCTGCATTCTTCTTAGACACGATGTCTAATACTTCATCAACATACCCCATAACCTTAAAACACTCCTTTAAATTATTATTTAAGATTGTACATTACTGCACATCAATTCTAGCGTTATTATATCTGTTCTGGTTAATTTCCGCAAGTTTTTTATAGCGTTTACCTATTAACTTTAAGTTATTTGTAATAATATTAATTAAAATAAGCCTATATCTAAGGTATGTTGTTTTTCTTGCTTAAGATAATTAAGTTTTACTTTTTGATAAAATCATGGTAGAATGTATTCGTTATTTTTTTATTATCCTAATTGTAATTAAGGAGTGAATTATGTCTAATTTTTTTACAAGAAGTAAAGACGATATGAAATATTTATTTAAGAATAAAGAAGAGCTTTCTAAGAAAGAACGAAAAAGAAAAAGGCGTGGCTGGGGTACACTTATTGGTCTTATATTAGTTCTGATACAGCTTATTGTATCGGGATTACTTTTATTTAATATATTTAAGTTAGATATTCTTCCATTGAAGTATTTAATTGCGGTCAACGCATTTTTACTGCTGATATTCCTGTATGATTTCACATCGCAGTTTACGAAGGCTCATATTATAGGTAAGATTCTTGCAGTACTTATGTCAGGAGTGATTGTTTTTATATACCTTGTATCATCTAAGCTTGATTCTGTCCTTAATAAACTTAATCTTCCTGAGATTAACACTGACATCGTTGATGTAGTTGTACTGGCAGATGACAAGGCTTCCTCTTTAAATGATCTTGCCAATTACAAGTTTGCTTATAATTCAACTGCAAGCAACGCTAATGTCAAGACAGCATTTGATTCTGTTAAATCAGAGCTTAACAAGAGCAGCCTGGAACTTGCAGAATACAAATCATGGGATGATCTTGTAACTGCCTTTTATGATAATACAGAGATTCAGGCAATTGTTATGAATGATTCCATGCTTAAGGTTGTTGCCTCACAGTATGAAGACTTTGATACCAAGGTTAAGATTATTAAGCAATACGAATATAAGAAGCTTGTTACTGTCCAGAAATCCAACGTTAACGTAAAGAAAGAACCATTTATAATATATGTTTCCGGTATCTCAAGTGAAGATGGTGCCGATTCAGCACTCTCTAATAATGCACTTAGTGATGTTAATATAGTTGCCGTTATTAATCCTGAAACAAAGCAGATTCTCCTAGTTACAACACCAAGAGATTCTTACATTAAGATTACCGGACCTGATGGAAGAAAAGGTTATGATAAACTTACACATGCTGGAAACTACGGTGTAGAAGCTTCTATTGACACTCTCCAGAATCTGTATGGCATTGACATTGATTATTATGTAAAGATTAATTTCACAGGCTGCGTCTCTGTTGTAGATGCACTTGGTGGAATCACAATTGACTCAGAAGTAGAATTTACTTGTGGCGAAGATGCTTCTCCTATTCCATATCATTTCGTCAAGGGACCTAATGAATGTGATGGTGAGATGGCAGTTGCATTCTCAAGAGAAAGACATGCATTTGCTGCCGGAGACTTCCAGCGTGGACGTAACCAGACAGCCGCCATCAAGGGTATCTTACAGAAAGCTACTTCACCTGCAATACTTACCAAGTATTCAGCCGTACTTGATGCTGTTAGTGATATGTTCCTTACTAATATTCCAACAAGCACAATATCTGATCTTGTTAAGCTTCAGTTAAGCGACAGTACAGCATGGAACATACAGACATACAGTATTGAAGGATCAACTCAGCCACCTGCTGGACAGGGTCCTGCTTATCTTGAGATAACCGGCCTTAGAGGTGCTTCTGTTGTATATCCTTACGCAGACAGTATTAATACAGCTATCCAGCTTATGAGTAAGATTCAGAATGGTGATGTATTCGATGTAGATGAATATGTTGACAGTCTCAATAACAATTCTAATTAATCAATAAAACATACCCCCGGCAGCCAATAAAACCGCCGGGGGTATATTTTTTATAATCCATTATTATAATATATAATTATCTATAACATATGCCACACCACAGTCATCGTTAGATGGTACATCGACATCTGCATATTTCTTAACTTCAGGATATGCATTCTCCATAACCGCTGCAAGACCTGCATACTTTAACATTGGAATATCATTCATTCCATCGCCGCATGCAACGAGTTCTTCACTTGTTATATCAAGCATTGTGAGCAGCTTATCCAAAGATGCATCCTTTGCAACTCCCGCAGGTACTACCTCTAAGAAATAGCTCTCTGAAAAAAATGCATTGATTACTCCCTCATGCTTATCTAACAAGGCTTTCTGCACAGGAAGAAGCTTTTCATGCTCTCCTACAACCAGAAATTTCTCTACAGGATAATCCACAAATTTGCGCAAATCATCTACTTTCTTGATTGTAGTACTGTTGCATATTGCTTCTTTCTTTACATATTCATCAGAATCACTCTCAGCAGCTATCTGCGTATCAGCATATGTCAGAGCATACACACCGTTGGCTCTTGCAAGACTGCATATATCTGCTATACAATCCTGTGGCATTATTGTCGCAGACATCTGCTTCCCTGTCTTGCAGTCAACTATACAGCCGCCATTATATGCCAGTATATAACCACCTTTTTTGTCAAGCTCAAGCTCTCTGGCTATTGGTGTTATTCCAAAAAGCGGTCTTCCTGATGCAAGAATAACCTTAACACCTGCATCTATCGCTTTCTCAATCGCTTCTTTATTACCTACTGGCACTTTCTTCTCTCTATTAGTTAATGTTCCGTCCAAATCCAGTGCCAATGCCTTATATTTCATACTTCTCTATCTCCTCTTTTCGTCATGTATGAACAATTTAGCATATAACACCAGTGATTTCAACCTAAGATATTCTCATCATGTTAAATGTTGTATATATATTCAGTTTTCCATAACCAACTACAGGGTTAGGATATACCATATATTCTGAGCGTACTGCACCTCTTATAAGCTGTGCTTTAATATCGTTATGATTAATCATCTGACTATTCTTTACATTTACCTGATATGAATATAAAAGTGCAACACAGCCCCCGGCATAAGCCGCTGCATAGCTTGTTCCAGTAACCTTAACGCCTCCAGATGGAGCAATTCCATATACCCCCGCACCCGGTGCAACAAAATCAGGTTTAATCCTTCCGTCAGCGCTATATCCACGCCCACTTTCATAATAAGCAGCCCCTGTATAATGATTATATGCTCCTACACTTATAACACCATCAGCTGCCGCTGGAACTGTAAGTGTTGTATCCGGGTCGGATTTTAAAAAATATATATCCTGTCCGGAAAACTGCTTTAATGGAAGCCATGCATTATAACTTCCTTTTATATTAGTGAGACTATATATATAGAATTTCCATGTACCCTCAACTGGTGTCTTAAGTCTTACGAATATAACCTCCATTCCAGCAACATTTTCAGTTATCTGATAATCTACCGTAACCGTACTTCCCTCATAAAGAAATGTATACTCCATACTTGCACCCATTCTTGCAGGTATTCTTGGAACATATTCCCCTGACGGTGATTCAATCGACACGGATAATATATCAAGACTATCCGCCCATATTTCCATCGTAAAACCCTTTCCTGTTCCATCAACATTAATTTCCATAACATCAGGTACCAGGGCTGACATTACTGTCCCTTTATAATGACATTTATTATTAGCTTCATTGCCCATACATGTTATAACTGATATATTGGGTTTTTTAGTAAGATTCTCCATCATTTCTGCCAGAGGAGATGCGCCTGTTCTTGAACCATTAGCACTTCCCAGACCAAATATTATTATCAATGGTTTTCCAAGTCGTATAGCGTAATCTTCAAGAAATCTTAAAGCCAGCATAATATCACTTTCCTCAAAAGCTGGAACGTCATCCTTTATCAGAAAAAAATCTCTCAGATACTGTTTACTTTGTTTTAATTTAACCACTAAAAGTTCTGCTCCTGGTGCAACGCCAACATATCCGTCTGTATATGAACCTGCTGATATTGAAGCCAGCAGCGTTCCATGTCCTGACGTGTCTCTTTGTGCAACATAAGAATATGGATTTTCTCCGTTATTGTCAGCCTCTATTGCCCTGTCTATTTCATCCTTTTCATATACTCTGCCAAAATGTGCATATGTATTTGCAGCATCAGTCTCTGTTCTATCTGTCTGATCCCATATAGCCTGAATCCTTGTATTTCCAAGTCTGTCCTTGAAAACATCATTAAGATAATCTATTCCAGTATCCACATACCCTATGAGAACATTACTCCCGTCTGCCTGCAGATTATCCTGTCCAAGTACCCGTAAAGCACCTATTTCATCAAGTGCACTTATATCCGCATCGCCTTCCATGAGTCCATATAACTTTGGAATAGTAAAATACCCCAGCGAGCTTATATTAAGCTGGCGGTTATCAGGCAGTTCTCCATGAGCTATAATCCATTGCGAATCAGCTCTCTGTGAACATATCCCTGATAATGCCTTAATAGCTTCATCAGCCCCTGGGGTATCTTCTATTATGTAATCATATATATTCTCTTTGGTTATATCAAAATCACACGCCATAACATCTCCTTAACATAAAACAATCACTGTACATGCTATATGTATTCAGAAATGTATTGTATTATTCTGCTATAACTATTATGCTCTCATAGTTATTACCGGAGCACCTTTCTTTTCAACAACATCTTCTGTAATTGTAACTGAACCTATATTGCTGTCTTTCGGTATCTCATACATTATATCAAGCATAAAATCCTCAATAATAGAACGGAGTGCTCTTGCACCTGTATCTTTTTCCATTGCCTTTCTTGCTATGCTTCTTAATGCATCATCTGTAAACTCAAGCTTCACCTCATCAAGCTCTAACAGCTTCTGATACTGCTTAAGAATTGCATTCTTAGGCTCTTTCAGAATATTGACAAGCATATCCTCATCCAGTCTGTCAAGTGAATATATGATAGGCAGTCTTCCTAAAAATTCTGGAATCATTCCGTATTCTCTAAGATCATCAACCGTCACATAAGACATGATGTTATTCTCATCATCATATTTATCTTTAAGGTCAGCATTAAATCCCATTGAGGATGACTTATTAAGCCTTGTCTTGATAATATCCTCAAGATCCGGAAATGCACCACCACATATAAACAGAATATCCTTCGTGTTAACAGTTACCTGTGGAACCATTGCATTCTTACTTGTCGCACCAACAGGAACTTCAATCTCACTGCCTTCTAACAGCTTTAACATTCCCTGCTGTACAGACTCACCACTTACATCTCTGCTTCTGGTCTCTTTCTTCTTGGCAATCTTGTCTATCTCATCAATAAATATAATTCCATGTTCAGCTTTCTCTACATCATTGTCTGCTGCCAGTAAAAGCTTAGAAACAACTGACTCTATATCATCTCCGATATATCCTGCCTCTGTAAGTGTTGTTGCATCTGTAATAGCAAGTGGCACCTGTAATATCCTTGCAAGCGTCTTAACAAGATATGTCTTACCACTTCCTGTAGGTCCAATCATAAGCATATTAGACTTCTCAATCTCAACGTCACCCAGAATCTTAGCATCTGCTGAAACTCTTTTATAATGATTATATACAGCCACCGACATTACCTTCTTAGCATAGTCCTGACCTATAACATACTCATCTAACTTTTTCTTAATCTCATGTGGTGCAGGCAGCTTAGAAACGTCAAGAGCCGGTAACTCCTTCTTATCCTCTTTCTTTTTCTTAAGCTTCTGCTTTTCTGGAACCGGGTCTGAATCCATAACGCCAAAATTGCCAAACATGCCCATTCCAGGCATGTTTGACATCTTCATCATATCTTCATAATTAATTCCGCTGCTGTTAATTGAATCGAATGTTCTTTGCATACAATCCTGACAGATGTATATATTGTTAGGCATAACAATCATCTTACCAGCTCTTGATTCTGGTCTTCTGCACACAAAACATATCTTCTCATAATCATCGGAATTCCCATTGTTATTCTTATTAATATCCTTATCTTCTGTTATATTCTCATTGGTATTATCCATAAATATCTACTTGGAATATATCCTTAAGATGCCTTCTTAGAGCCAAGCGTTACCTCCGTGCTCTTAAGAACATACTCGCTTCCTTCCATATGATAATAATCTATAGTTACTTTTTCACCTGCCTCATAATACTGAAGCATGTTAGTAAGTCCTGACATAGTAGTAACTGTCTGGTCATCAAATCCGACAATTATGTCGTATGTCTCTAATCCTGCCTTGTCTGCTGCTGAATCATCAGCTACAGTTCTTATAAGAATACCTACAGGATATCCATAATATGATGCATAATTACTTGTAATATCTACTGCTGCAATTCCAAGGTATGCTGCCTTATCTGACGAAACCTTGTTTCTTGTCTGCTTAGTCATTAATGAATCGATAATATCCTTAACATTAGAAACAGGGATTGAATAAGCCATACCTTCTACACCATCACTGCTGGTCTTTGCAAAGTTAATAGCAATAACCTTTCCTTCAGAATTAAGAAGAGCTCCACCACTGTTACCAGAGTTAATCGCTGCATCTGTCATAAGAAGTCCTGTAAATGTTACATTGTTGACTGTAATTGAACGGTCCTTTGCACTAATTATACCAGTTGTAACTGACTGGCCTTCACCTAATGCATTACCAATAGCAACAACCTGCTGTCCAACTTTAATATCTGATGAATCTTCAAGTTCTGCAATTGCAATATTAGACGCTGTATCAGATGAAATATCACTTAATGATACTGCGGCTACTGCAATATCCTGATCTGACTTAGAACCCTTAACAGAACAGCTTGCACTTGTGCCATCAGAGAATACGCATTTAAGATTATCAACATTATCAACAACGTGTGCATTAGTTACAATAAGTAATTCAGTATCACTCTTGCCTACAATAATACCTGTACCACTTGATGTTGCCTCATAACTCTGTCCATATCCAAAATAACTTGAATTTTTAACTGTTGTTGTGCCATTAAGCTGAACCATTGCAGGAAGGGCTGCTGTAGCAACTGCCTCTACATCCATCTTATCTGATGCTGAAAGATTAGTATCTTCTGTAAGCGAAGAATCTGTCTTAGCAACATTAGAAATATTATTACTTACTGTTGGTATATTAACGCCTGTAGCATTAGACTTATTACTGCCAGCAATCTTTCCGCCTGCATAATTAACACCAAACATAACCGAACCGGCTATTGCGCCAAAAAGTACTGCTGAAAGAACAAAGCATGCTGCTTTCCTTGCAAATCCGCCTTTGTGTTTCCTGTGCTTCTTAGCTTCATAAGGTGCGCTTGAAAATGCTGTGTTATTATTAGATGTACTGCCATTATTAGTATTGTTATATGGTATATCACTGCCACTGTAACGGTACTGTGAATCATTCTCATTATTGTCATTATACATAATCATTCTCTCCTTTTACCATTGTATTATGACAGTGAAGATTCCATACATAACAAATGAACACATCTCACTGTCAATACATGTAATATAACAACGAAATGTGTTCATATTGTGTTTTAGTTGTTAATTAAATTTGAACTGATTATAAACCAACAATTTCAGAAACTGCATCAGTAAGTTCTTCTAACTTCTTATCAGCATCCTCAAGACCTGTTCCCTTAACACCCATATAGAACTTAATCTTAGGCTCTGTTCCTGAAGGTCTTGCACAGCACCATGCATGGTCATTAAGTTCAAAATAAAGTACGTTAGATTCAGGAAGTCCTGTAGGCTTCTTCTCGCCTGTAGCAATAACTGTACACTCATCCTTCTTATAATCTCTGAACTCAACAACATTCCATGCTCCGAACTTCTTAGGTGGATTATTTCTTAAATCATCCATCATCTTAGCAATCTGGACAGCACCTTCTGCACCCTTCATAGTTACAGCCTTCTGTCCTTCCTTGAAGTAGCCGTATTTATCAAAGATATTAATCATCTGATCCCATAAAGTAATGCCTTTAGACTTATAGTAAGCTGCTGCTTCACATAATGCCATAACAGCTACGATGGCATCCTTGTCTCTTGCATGAGTTCCAACCAAGCAGCCGTAACTCTCTTCAAAACCGAATTCATATTCGTATGTATTATTCTGCTCAAAGAACTTAATCTGCTCACCAATATACTTAAATCCTGTAAGAACTTCAATAAGCTTTAAATTATATTCCTTAGCGATAAGATCAGCTAAGTTAGTAGATACGATAGTCTTTACAAATGCACCATTCTCATGAAGAAGTCCCTTCTCCTTTCTCTGTGAAAGAAGGTATTCCGCAATAAGCATACCAGACATATTACCTGTGAATGACTTGTACTCACCTGATTTAGTGTCCTTAGAATATACGCCAAGTCTGTCCGCATCAGGGTCAGTTGCAAGAATAATATCTGCATCAACTTCCTTAGCAAGTCTTAATGCATATGTGAATGCCTTAGGGTCTTCAGGATTAGGGTACTCGAGTGTTGTAAAGTTAGGATCTGGTTTTTCCTGTTCTGGAACAACATATACATTCTTGAAACCTAACTCTCTTAAAATTCTTCTTACAGGAACATTACCTGTACCATTGAATGGAGAGTATACAATCTTAATATCATCAGCAACCTGCTTAATGATATCTCCGTTAAGGCTCTGCTTCTTTAATGCTGCAATAAATGCATCATCCATATCATATCCAATAATGTTATACAGACCTCTTACTCTAGCCTCTTCTTCATCAATAGTCTTAACATCATTAAAATCAGTAACAGCCTTAACTTCATTGATAATCTGTGTATCCTTAGGTGCTGTTATCTGGCATCCGTCATCCCAGTATACCTTATATCCATTGTATTCTGGAGGATTGTGGCTTGCCGTAACCATAATACCTGCTGTACAGTGAAGTTCTCTTACTGCAAATGAAAGTTCTGGTGTTGGTCTTAATGAAGGGAATATGTATACCTTAATGCCATTAGCCGCAAGACAAAGAGCTGCTTCCTGCGCAAATTCTCTTGACATTCTTCTATTATCATGAGAAATAGCAACACCCTTATTCTGTGTTCCTTCCTTGATAATAAAATTAGCTAACCCCTGAGTTGCCTTTCTTACAATGTATACATTCATTCTGTTAGTACCATTGCCTATGACACCTCTAAGTCCGCCTGTTCCAAACTCAAGATCCTTATAGAATCTGTCCTCAATCTCTTTCTCATCTCCTGCAATTGATTTGAGTTCTGCACGTGTGTCTTCATCAAAATATTCATTCTCACACCATGCTTTGTAAGTTTCCATATAACCCATACCCTTTACCTCTTTTCTTGATTTATATTAGTCCTGTAAAGCTTTTCTAAAGCTCTCAGAAACTGCTTTCAATGCTTCTTCTTCGTCCGGACCTTCTGCTATGAGAGTTATCTCATCTCCACAGCCAACGCCTGATGCAAGAATAGATATAACACTCTTTGCATTAACAACCTTATTCTTAAATGTGAATGTAATGTGTGAATCAAATTTAACAGCTGTATCACACATTGCTCCTGCAGGACGAAGATGTATTCCTAATGCACTTCCAACTAGTATCTTCTCACTTACCATATGAATCACCTCTCAATTTCCAGTCGTCACGGATGTTGTTTCCTGAGTCGACTGAGTAGTTTCTGTTTTCTGGGTATTATCCTTAAACAACACATTAACGGATGCTGCTCTCTTTAATGTAACTCCATCCGGAAGTTTAACCGACAATGTAATGCTTTGTATTCCTGACGTAGTATATGTAGACAAATCTGCAGTCATCGTTATGGCAGATGCGTCTAATGCAGCAATTGCAGTCTCTGAACCCTCGACATCTATTGAAAATGTTCTATCCTCAAAGCTGTAGCTCATTCCGGTTTCAAGTCCACTAACCTTAATATCTGATGTATTAAGTGTTATTGTCTTATTACCTGTACTCTCGATTCTTACTGTAACCTCAATTCTTGCATTATCAAGAATTGTAAGCGATTTATCTATGTAATCCGAAAGGCCAAACTTATACACTTTATTTTCAGTTAAACCATCAACATTAATATTACTTGCAGGAATAACAATCTTATCAAGACTGTTAAGCATATTGGTATCACCATATACAACAACACTATCACGATTAAGCGTCACTCCTGAAACTCTGTATCCGTCTGCCGGTTTTCCTGACGTCTTAACTTCTATACTTACAGTCTTAGTCCTTACAACCTGTGCAGTATAGCCCACACTTGTCTGTGTAAGTTCAACAGAAGAATCATTAATTTCATTATTATCAGAATCATACAAATGAATATCTGCTGTTCCCGTCACATCTGCAGTCGCTCCTGTCACATCAAAAGATATCCCTGCATGGTCTATATTATCGATAACAGACGAAGGTCCTGTAACCTTAACAGATGTTGGATTAAGCACTCTTCTTACCACTGCATAGCCATCTGCCGCTGAACCGGTAATGTCTGAAACAACATTTACAGTCTTAGTATCTCTGTTTTCTATGCTTAATCTTACAGCAGATGTTTTAGGTGTAGCTTCAACATTATTAAGAACCTGTCCATCTTTAACAACTGATACATGAATATCAACATAATCAGCAAATGCGCTTATCTTGCTAAGATCCGCAGTTGCAACAATATCACTTGCTTTGATATTAGTAACAATACTCTTCGGTCCACTTACATATACTGATATCTTGCCACCCTCTACAATTTCATAACTGTAATTCTTATCAGTCAGACTCTCTGTATTAATAAGCTGTACCGACACATTACTGAATGTATAACTCGTGGTTGGATCATATACATTAACTATAACCGTCCACAAAACAACCGCAAATATAGCCGACAGAATCTTAAGGCTCAGGTTCTTAAACATCTTTTCCTTCATGCTTTAGCCTTCCTCTCCATATCTTGAACGACTTCACATCAATAGTTCTCCTGCGAAGATATTCCAGCTTGTTTCTAAGAGAATCCGCATCAATATCATGAATAAGTTCTCCACCAACAGCCACCGAAACCTTACCGGTTTCTTCAGATACTATAATAGTCATACTGTCTGTCACTTCACTGATACCAACACCTGCTCTGTGCCTTGTGCCAAGAGCCTTATTAAGATTATTATTATCTGAAAGAGGCAGATAACATGTTGCAGCAACAACCCTGTCTCCCCTTATAATAACAGCTCCATCGTGAAGCGGCGTATTATGCTCAAATATATTGATAAGCAGCTGGCTTGTAACCAGGCCATCAACCGTAATTCCTGTTTTCTCATATTCTTCAAGAACCATATCCTGTTCAATAACTATAAGTGCACCTGTATAAGCAGCCCCCATATCAAAGCATGCCCTTACTATCTCTTCTGCAGTCTTACTGCTAAACCTTTCACCCTTTTCTCTTCCGTCATTAAACCTGAAAAGACCAAACAGAATCTTCTTTCGTCCAAGCTGCTCTAATGCTCTTCTTAACTCCGGCTGGAATATAATAACAAGTGCAATAATACCAACACTGATTGTCTTTCCTGCAATCCACAGAATAGTCTTAAGATTCAGAATATACGCAATCAGTGCGAATATAACAACAATAATAATTCCCTTAAGCAATACCCATGCCTTGGTATTCTTAATCCATACCATGACATTATATATAACAAAAGCAATAATCACAATCTCAATAATATCGGTCCATGTTATACGCGGAATATATAATTTAACAAGATAATCCCTTATGAAATTATTCACTGTATTATCGCCTCCGTTCTTCTTATAATCTTCTAAATAAAACTAGCAAAATATATTCTGATGATTACTTATCATCATCATAGAATAAAATATCATCATCTTCTTCGTTAGATACTGCATATCCATTATCTTTAGCTGTATCGCCGGTTCTCATCTGTCTGATATCATCTGTCTTCTTAGTCTTTTTAGCATTAATATGCTTAATTCTTACATCAGCATTTGCAACATTAATCTTTGGTACAGCCTTTACATAATAATAATATTCATCATCCTCATACTGTACATACTCTGTTCTCTTATAATCAAGTGCAAAGAAAACAATATTGCAGATATATGCAGCTGCAACCCCCAGTATAGTTCCTATAATTATAAGAACAATATTAAAATCTGATTTCAAAGCTATCTGTCCTACAACCAGAATAAGGAACTGTGTTATACTTCCCACAATAATAGCTATTTTCCATGAATGATCGATTTTCTGTCTTCGGATAATATATACAACAATAATAGTAACTGCAGCTGCTATAATAAGCACCAGCATCTGTCTGTTCTTTAAAAGGCTTTCTATAAGATAAGATATCTGTTTCATACTTTCTGACAAAGAATCATCAGAAATAGCAGCCTCATAATCACTTGCAGTTCTTATTATATAGTACATAATAACACCAAAACTCACTGGTATAACTGCCGCAACTGACGAACACAGACCAATCGCTACCGGAAGCACAAATGGTATCTTCATCCAGCAGAACATAGCAGTAATAATAAGTATATAAGCTGTTTTAGGTGCAAATCTGAAATACAGAAGATACATCAGAAGCATTACACACAATACCAGTAATGCAAATTCCGGAGCAATTACATACAACTGTATAAGAATAAACGCTGAAAGAACTATCAGTGTAAAACCACCCGGAAGAAATGCACATATAACAGAAAGTAACAGTGCAAACACCGGATTCTTCAACTTATCCATGTAACCAATACTTGTATTAATCATAATAAAACATATCAATGCAATAATAAACTTTGATGCTGGTACCACATATGTATTATATCTGTTGTAAAATTTCTTAAAACTTTCCTTTAATTCCAATAAAAATGCCATCTATGCCTCCAAATAATTATTTCTTCTTCTGCCCTGTATAGAATCTTTCCAGCTTATTAAGCCTTGAAAAATACCTTTTAATACCTTTTCTGGTATTCTCATATCTGAAATAATATACAAACCCGGCAATTACACAGAATACGATAAGCATAAGCACATAATACAATGCAAACTTCTTGGCAAGTCCTATATAATCCAGGTTATTGATATCCCTTATCATTCCTTCTGCGTTACACAAGAAATACATCGCCAGAAGAATCACTCCTGCAAATGTAGTGGCAATCACTGTCTTTAATACTCCAAAAGCGATGTAATCACCCTTAAAATACTTGGCAGTTTTCAACATGCTTTTTCCTTCATTCTTCTCATATATTGCCATCTTGGTCATCATTTTGATTTTATTCTCATTAAGCAATTCATTCACCTCATTAAACAAGTTTAACCTGCATATGTTTAAATATAACATATTTTTACTTAATTGTATATTACAATTTGAGAGTGTCCGCCACCTGTAGCAACTACAATCCTTACCATTCTTCCATCAACTGTAAATGTTCTGTCTGTTGAAGCCGAAAGATAATTATTCCATATCATCTGTGAATTACCAGGAATGAGATTCTCGATTACATTATTAATCCTGCTGTCAAATTCACTGTTACGTTTCTTAATATATATAATAGTCACATTACTCTGTGTTATAATCTCACCATAATATGTCCCATTCTGCTGACATACATAAACATTAGAAACTGTCTGTTCAAATCCATTATTAATAATCGTATCTTCAATTTCTCCTGAGCCAGAACTTCCAGAATCATTATTATCTTCTGAAGATGAGTTTTCTGTTGTACTACTGCCAGGCTGTACACCTCCAGACTGCACCCCACCAGATTGTACACCATCCCCACTGTTTCCGGTTCCTTGAGAACTCTCTGATTTATTTTCTCCTGCAGGCAGATTCTCTAGTCTGGAATCTCCTTCACTGGCACTGCCTGAACCTGTGTTGCTTCCTGACGAAATACTCCCTGCCGTATGAGTGTACACACTGAATCCATTATCTGAACCTGCAGCTACATTTCTTATTCCTTCGATTACAATCGCATCAGAAACACTTCCAACTGTAGCCGTAAGCGTAGCTGTACCACTCCCTGTAACAGTTATTACTCCGTCTTTATCTACAGTAAATACATCTGTATTACTGCTTGTCCATACAATTGACTTATCGTCATCATCAGGTGTGACAATTGCTGTGACCTTCAGGCTTGTCCCAACCGGTACAGCCTTATTCTCAAACAATATCTCAACATCTGTCTGCTCCTTAATATTCTGTTGTTGAGATGATGCTTCATTCTTAAGATCTGTCCTTGTTACACTTACACTGGCTTTACTGTCCGCTTCCTGCTTCTTTCTGTTCTTATCTGTACTTACTGAAATTATAATTCCAGCCAGTATCAAAACAATAACCGCTGCAATAAGAACTACTGATTTTTTAGTACTGATATTCTTCATATTCCCATTAATCCTCAATATATATTATATTCCCTGCTTCCGCAGATTATATCTGTTTTTCTCTTTTTATATAATATAACACAATCACTCTGTTATAAAAAGAAAAAAGAGTGAAAGACATAAAAACTTCCACTCTTAATCATTCTAGAATTCGATGCGTATCTGTGTCCCCTTGTCAACTTCACTTTCTAAATATATTCTTGCATCATGAAGTTCTACAATATGCTTTACAATAGCAAGGCCAAGCCCTGTTCCACCAGTTTCCTTTGAACGGCTCTTATCAACTCTGTAAAATCTTTCAAATACCCTGTCCTGCTGATCCTTAGGAATTCCTATTCCATCATCAGTCACTTCTAACCTTGGCTTGCCATCTACCATTCCTACAAACACTTCTACATGTCCACCTTCTTTATTATATCTTATTGCATTCTGTACAAGATTATCAATAAGCTCCCTTATCATATCCTTATTGCCACGAATCATGCATGTTGAACCTCTATACGAAAAACGTATTCCCTGTTTCTGTGCATTAACCTGCAGAGACTCTGCACAATCCTTAACAAACTCATACAAATCAAAATTCTCATACTGCCTTGGCATTTCGCTGTGGTCTAATTCTGAAAGCCTTATAATATCATTAATCAATGATAATAATCTTTCTGAATTACGCTTAATCTCATGTGCAAAATGTATTCCCTGTTCATGGTTTACCATCTCATTCTCAATAAGCTCGGCATAGCCTGATATTGCGGTAAGAGGAGTCTTTAGTTCATGTGATACATTTGCAGTAAAATCCTGTCTGCTTCTTGCAGCAGCAAGAATATTCTCATGCTGTGTCCTGATTTTCTCTGCAAAAGGGGCTATTTCTTTATATACAGGCTTCTCCTGTACGGAATCCATATTCTTAGCCATTCTTTCAATAGGCTCAATAAGTGTCCTTGTAAGTAATTGTGAAAGAACGATACACACTACTATAATTACTGCAAGTATTCCTGTTACAGCCGGAAATACATTGCCAAACACACTTAATAAACTGCTTGCATCACAGGATACTCTTATAACAGTCCCATCCTTCTGTTTTAGAGCATAATAAAAGGTATTCATATCCATCGTGTCAGAATTTCTTACACACTGACCATGTCCGGTATGAAATGCATCCTGTATCTCAGGTCTGTCTTTATGATTAGGCATTACATTAATATCATTATCATTATCAAAAAGCACCACCCCATCTGAATCTATCCATGTAACCCTGAGATTATTAATTGGAAGCTTTACATCAGCATATTGCGACGACTTTTCAAAAACTCCGGTTTCCATGAGTACTTCAGCATTAGTTCTCAGTCCGGCCTGGACCTGTTTCTTAAACAGTCCATAATATATAAAAGTTATTCCGATAGCTGTAGCAAGAACCGCTATAACTGCTATTCCAATAAGCCTTAAATTAATCTTCTGCTTCATATATCCACCCTGTTCTGTCTGTCAATTATATCAGGCTACTCAATAACATATCCTACATTACGCACGGTTCTTATACGCGAGCCTGCATCACCTAACTTCTGTCTTAAAGTCTTAATATGCATATCCACAGTTCTTGACTCGCCTTCAAATTCTGTTCCCCATACCTTAAGTACAATAGAATCTCTTGAAAGCACTATATTCTTGTTAGCCATAAGATATCTTAACAATTCATATTCTTTAAATGTAAGTTCAACCTGCTTTCCTGAGACCGTAACAGCATGCCTTTCATGATTAAGTTCAATCTCTCCAACATCCAGCACGCCTGCCTCGTCTGTTTCTGTTCTTCTAAGAAGTGCTTTAACTCTTGTAATAAGCTCCATTACAGAAAACGGCTTCTTAATATAATCGTCAGCACCATCCTCAAGTCCCTTTATCATATCAAGCTCTGTAGACTTTGCCGTCACCATAATAACCGGCAGTCTCTTAGTTGCAGAATTCAGTCTTAACTTCTTAATGATGTCATAACCACTTTCATCAGGAAGCATAACATCAAGCAACACAAGGTCCGGAAGAATCTCATCAAGCTTCTTAAAAAACTCTTTGGAACTTCCAAATGCACCTACCATATGTCCACTGTTCTTAAGTGCAATTGTCTCTATTTCCCTTATGCTTTCATCATCCTCAACTATGTATATAAGAGCCATATTCTCATCTCCTGTTCTAGTCAGCTTTCTTTAATTCCGGAAGCTGATACTGTTTATAATACTGTCTGCATTCTTTTGCAAACTGAGGATTATCCTCATTAGTAAGATGCTCCAGATATCCATGTGTTTCAAAACCATTATCTCTTACTTCAATCATACATACAGCAATATTAGAGCAATGGTCTGATACTCTCTCAAAATTTGTCATAATATCTTCGAGTATAAGTCCTGTCTCAATTGTACATCTGCCTTTTCTTAATCTGTTGATATGACGCTGCTTAATCTCTAAGTTCAATCCATCAATAACCTGTTCTAACGGCTCAATATGCTTTGCTGCCTCAATATCCTGATTTTCAAAAACCTGTACTGTGTTACCAACTATATCATGTACCGCTTTTGCAAATGTTTCAAGTTCTTTTCTTGCATTCTGTGAAAAAGATGATTCCCTGCTGTTCATCTCTTTTGCAGATTTTGCAATATTAATTGCATGGTCAGATATTCTTTCAAAATCACTCATGCAGTGAAGAAGTATTGAAAATGTATGATTATCATGTCTTGATAAATCGCAGTTACCAACCTTTACAAGATATGAACCCAGCTTATCCTCATACTTATCGACATCTTCTTCCATTGCCACAACCTCATCATATGCAGCATCTGAATAATTATTAATAATGTCAAGTGCCTTATCTAACGCTTTCTGTGACAAATGTGCCATCTTCACAGCCGTATTCCTGCATAACTCCATCGCAACTGCAGGAGTCTCTAAGAATCTTTCATCAAGTGCTGCAAGATCTGCTGCCACACCTGTCTGAATAACTTCCTCATGTTTTCCATCAGGAATAGAAAGAGTTGCCAGCTTCACAAGCTGATTAGAAAATGGAAAAAGTATAATTACACATCCAATATTAAAGAGACTGTGAATCACTGCTATTCCTGCTGCATTTGCCGGTGTTGATAAAAATTCAAAATGAACAAACATATTCAGGCTGTAAAATATAACCATAAATATAACTGTACCTATCATGTTAAAATAAAGGTGTATCATTGATGCTCTCTTGGCATTCTTCTTTGCACCTACAGAAGATATAAGTGCTGTTACACATGTACCTATATTCTGTCCCATAATAATAGGAATTGCTGTTGCATAGTTAACCGCACCTGTTACACATAACGCCTGCAGTATACCAACCGATGCAGATGATGACTGTATAACTGCTGTAAGCACTGTACCTGCAAGAAGTCCGAATAACGGATTAGAAAACAGTGTAAGCATACCCGTAAACTTCTCATTGTCAGCCAGCGGTGCAACTGCGCCACTCATAGTTTCCATACCGAACATAAGAATTGCAAATCCAAGAAGAATATTACCTATATCCTTTTTCTTAGAATTATCCTTGCAGGTCATAGTCATAATTATGCCAATAACAGCAAGCACAGGTGAGAATGATGATGGTTTTAAAAGATTAATCCATCCTGCTCCACTTATACCTGTAAGTGATAACATCCATGAAGTCACTGTTGTACCAATATTGGCACCCATAATAATACCTACAGCCTGTGAAAGCTGCATAATACCTGAATTAACAAAGCCTACAACCATTACCGTAGTTGCAGATGATGACTGTATAACTGCTGTTACAGCCATACCAAGCAATACTGCCATAATTCTTTTAGAAGTAAGTTTTTCAAGTATCTGTTCTAATTTACCTCCGGACAGCTTTGCTAAGGAATCTCCCATGACATTCATTCCATATAAGAACAAAGCCAGTCCGCCTGCCATCGTAAGTACACCAAAAATATTCATTTTACATAAGCTCCTTTTTGAACGACTTTTTCACACATCATGTGTATTCTAAATGAGCATTGTAAAATGTATTATGTAAGTTATGTAAAATTTATGTAAAATTTGCAACTATGTCTTTTATACGGTCTATATTAACAGGTTTTGCAAGATGAGCATTCATCCCACAATCAAATGCAGCTTTTACATCATTAGAAAATGCATTTGCTGTCATAGCTACTATTGGAATATCCTTTGCGTCAGGGTGCTTCATTTGTCTTATTGCTCTTGTAGCCTCATATCCATCCATGTCAGGCATCTGTACATCCATAAATATAAGATCATACTGCCCCTTCTTTGAATGTCTGAACAAATCAACAGCTGCCATTCCGTTTTTTGCACAATCACAGGCTGCCCCCTCTTCCTTTAGAAGTTCTTTAAGCATATCTGAGTTAATACCATTATCTTCTGCTATTAGAAAATTCTTACCCACAAGTACATGATCCGGTTCATTCTCATGCTTTGGTATGTTATATCTGTTCCAGAGGTCTTTATTCGTATTAATATCCGCAATTCTGAATTCCATAGTTACCTCGTAAGTTGTTCCCATTCCCTGTGTGCTTAGTACCTTTATAGTTCCACCCATGAGATCAATAAGATTCTTGGTTATTGCCATTCCAAGTCCTGTTCCCTGGACTGCATCTGTAAGGCTTGTCTCTTCTCTTGTAAACGGTTTAAATATGTCTTTTAAATATTCTTCACTCATTCCTATTCCATTATCAGATATGATGAATTTGTATTTTACAATCTGTGGATTGGTAACTTTTATTTCTTTTATTTCAAATGTTATGTTACCGCCTTCTTCTGTATATTTAACAGCATTAGACAATATATTAATAAGTATCTGGCTGAGTCTTAATTTATCTGCGGTAATGCAGCAATATTCAACACCATCTGATTTCACAACAAATGTCTGGTTCTTCTTCTTTGCCTGCGGTCTGATTATATTGTCTGTCTCATTTATGATGTCAGCAAGATTCACATCACAAAGATTAAGAGTAGTTTTCCCTGACTCAATTTTACTCATATCAAGGACATCATTAATAAGACTCAGCAGATGCTGGCTTGAAACAACTATCTTTTCTGCATAGTTTCTGACTTTATCCGGATTCTTATAATGTCTTAACATAAGCTGTGAAAATCCTACAATCGCATTCATAGGAGTTCTTATATCATGACTCATATTAGACAGGAACTGACTTTTTGCACGATTTGCTGCCTCTGCTGTATGAAGCGCATCTTCCATATGATTTCTTATCTGCTGCTCGTAAGTTCTGTCTGACAGAATTATTACAAGGACATCATCTCCGTCTTTATCCATATGATAACATCCCTGGTTAAAAAGTCTGTATTCACTTGAATCTGCTGGCTTTATCCAGTATTCATTAACAGCAGATTCTCCTTTTCCCAGCTTCACAATATCATTCCATTCAGGAACTTCTCCCCTCTTTTCCAGTTCTCCAAAATCTTTAAGGATACCATCATATTCACTGCTCCTTATTCCCAGAACTCTCTCGATATTTCTGCTTACATACAATTTTCTCCAGTCTCCCCACGAAAGCATAATATACACATCATCCAGATTCTTAGCCATAATCGAAAATAATATATCCCGTCTTGCAATTTCATGATTCTTCTCACTCACATATCTTTTGTAATATGTATATAGTACTACACATGCAACCATAAGAAGCAATATACCTATCTGTACTGCCATTAAAACCGTTCTATGCTGAACCGCCAGAGAGCTTGAATTGGCGACACTTATAGGAACCATTGATATAAGCCCCCAGTTATCAAATCCAATAGGAACATAAACAAGACAATACTGGTTTTCATCAAGTTGGAACACCATCTCTTCTGCAGTTGAATTTTTCACACTTTTCATAAGACCATCCAGTGACTTACCGGATATATCCGCATTTTTCAAATGATAAAATATATTACCACCTATATCCATGCTGCCTTCAGACTTTAACACAATATCGCCATTATCATATATTACATAACTGCTTGTGTCCTTTGAAAATGCTTTGACACCCAGTTCTTTATTAATAGCTTCTGTATTGTATGAAACCGCTATGGAACTGTATTTAAAACCATTAACATCTGCCGGCTGGACAGGAATAGCAAAAAACATTACCTCATCACTTCCAGGAAGCGAACCGTCGACTACAACATTTTTCCTGTCTATCACAAGACTTTTCCATGTATTTCCGAGTTCAAGATACCCCTTTTTACCTGACGACGACAAGTAATTACAGGCATCGTCTATAAAATAAAATTCTGTGTAATGCCATTCATTCTTCCATTCTGTAAGAAACTTGCTGATGCTGTCTGTATTTTCACCAGCCTCATCTATATAATCACCTGTCATTCCAAGCAGGTTCCACTGATGTCCGGTTATCTGCATGAATTTCTCACTGACCTGTGTATACACTTCATTAAGATTCTTCGAACTTGTCTCATACAGTTCTCTTCTGACTGTAATGGAATAATTAAGCATTATTGCGCCTACACACACAAATACAACTATCGCCACGCCTACTGCTGCAAAGAAATATTTTCTATACTCATTCTTCTTCAATTGCCCCGTTTCCTTTCTCAAGATAATCAGCTCTTCTGTATATAAGCTTCTGGTGCAGCCAGTCTGCCTCCATCAGCAAAATACTGTATCCATTGTTGTGCTACATTTGTTGTATGAGCTATATATCCATCATATTTTTCGCCTTCCCTGATGTCTGCCTCAGCCTTATACATATGAACTCCGTCATGCTCTGACATATCATAATTATATGCACATTCCAACAAAGTATGACCAGAAACGTCAACATAACAGAAAGAATATATTTTTTCGTCTTCTACTGACTTTCCATCTTTCAGAATATCCTCAAGATGCATATTACCCTTATCATCTCTTGATATTTTCATTGTAAATCCGCTTGATGCCGGCAGCGTATCCCACGATATCGGGTCGTCATCCCGTCCACAGCCTTCCACAAGGCACCGCACAACATCTTTAATCTCAGCTCCTGTTGCATCCTTCGTATAAAATTTCACTCCTCCTCCCATTATAAGTGCCTGTAATTGTGCTGCTGTATAACTTCCCTCATAGATGTCTCCGGCATTCATGGCAGCAGGTGCAATCAGCATATCCACATTACATATTTCCCGAAGCGTATTAACTCTCACTGAAAATGCCTCACTTCCTGTATCTGATATTCTCCACTGATATTCCCTGTCAAATGTGGTAATAACAGGGGATTTTTCTTTTACCGCATTGTAATTATTGTTAAACACTTTCACTGCCTGCTTTGCATCCACATCTCCTGCCAGCATTTTCTGTACTGCTGCGCAGCTTGCCCGGCACACACTGTCATTCCTTATATATGTATACATATGATTACTTTCAATATAAGGAATCAGGTTAGAAAATATGTCCTGCACATCTACATTTACATCTTTATTATACACAACAACCGACTGTATTCTGTCTGCCATTGCATTCATTACATCACTGCCAAACATATATCTTACTATATCCAGTGCCAGCTCTTCTTTTTTCCCTGCTCCTTTAAGTTTTCCATTCATAGCTATTGAATATCCGGGTGTACTGAAATACCAGTTATCATTATCTGTCTCCCCAAAATATGGCAAAAGAATGAGATTATTCATTCCCTCATCCTGATACTCTGCAATATTAGTGCTCTGTCGTATCATTGCAATCTTCCCGGACACAAAATCCTGGAATATACTTGAATATCCTCTTTTTGTGTCATCTGCCTGTGCATCAGTATCTTTCAAAACCTGTCCAAGTCTCGTGAACAACTTCACACCCAGCTCATCCGGTATGTAATCTATATTTCCATCCATTGCTTCATAACGCCATGTACGCCCTTCTGTACTTTGTAACAAAGGAATTGACCACGCCTGTAACATATATGAATCTGTATAATCATATTTATAATCTGTTGCAAACCCTCTTATCCCATATTCACTGAACTTATCACATGCTTCAACAAATGTTACATAATCATGAGGCAATTCTATTCCATATTCCTCAAAAAGTGCTGTATTGGCAAGTATACCCTCCACGCTTGCTGCACCAGGAAGCCAGTTCACTGAACCATCTTCATTGGTAAATCCATCAAGATATACCCTATAAAACATGTTTGTAATATCTGTCCATGAAAAATCATACAGATAATCCTTAGGATTAATATCATAATCATCATCAGACAAAGACGTCTGTGTCCACGATGATGCATCTATTATTATATCCGCAAGGTCATCATTAAGCGCTGCATCATTAAGATACTGTGCTCCTCCCCTGCTTATGACAAAATCAAATTCAACATCCGGAAAATGTTCTTTCAACATTTTTCCTACACTTGCAAGCCAGTAATCCTGGTCAAGCTGTACAACTATTCTCTGTTTTTCTTCTCCACTGTTTCTTAATGGTATACTACATGACAACAGCATACTTACAATCAATACTGTTACCAGTAAAACACATATTATCCGTTTCATTCTATCCTCCAAAAAGACTTTACCCTTATGTTTTATATAGATAATACAACGTATGCATGTCGAATTATGTCGAATAGGAGGAGAAATCAATAAAAAACCTGCATGAAATGCGCTATTTGCAGCCATACAGGTCTTTTTATATTTACAGTATATACATGTATTTCATATTCTTTTAACACATATCAGGCTTGTTCCATAGGTTAAGCTTCGTTCCGAGTCCCATTTTCACAGCATTTTCATAACACACCTTACCCCAGGCAACATCTTCTACAGGCATTCCTCCAACAGAATATACAATTATCTGATCATCACTGTCTCTTCCTGATGCATTGCCAAGCAATATATCTCCCATATCAGTAATATCACTTTTACTTATAATTCCATCATGGCACATATCTGTAAACTTTGCACCTATTATGTTAATTGAACCAAATGTCGGATATGGATATTCCTCTGCCCATGCCTCGTAAAGCTTTATATTATCAACTACCATCTTACATTTTTCTTTGAGAAAATCTGTCTCCATATCAAATGCACTTGGAGCAACAATAAGCGCTCCCGGCTTTATCCATTCACCTTTGACATATGCATATTTTGACGGATCTGTTCCTGCTGTGGCTGCAAATGATATAACATCACTGTCTCTTACCAGAGTTTCTATATCATCTACCACTGTTACAGTTGTAAGCTGTGGATATGTAGCTTTGACATATTCAAGGAAACTGTCTAATGATTTCTTTCCTCTACCTTTTACCTTAAGTGTATCAAGCTCTGGGCATGTTGCCATAAATGCATCAAGGCTTGTTTTTCCCATTACACCAGGACCATATATTGCTCCCGTCTTAGCACCCTTTGGTGCAAGATGTCTTAACCCTACACCAGGAATTGCACCAGTCCTGTAAGCGCTCAGAAGATTACCGCTCATCAGACACACCGGTGCACCGGTTGTCTTGTCATTAAGCATAACCATAAGTATTGACCTTGGCAGACCTATTTCCTTATTAGCTGTATTAGAACCATACCATTTCATACCAGCCATATCAAATGGTCCTCCTATATATGCCGGCATTGCCATAAATCTTCTATCTTCTCCTACATTCTTTGGCATATTCGGAAAAGGAGATTCATTCGGGAATGTTACCATACAGCCATGAGAATTATGGTTTTCACCTCCCATTACGAAATCACCCTTTGTAAGACATTTAAGAACGTCTTCCATTGTGTCTATGCATTTAGGCATATTCTTTACGCCAGCCTTTATCATTTCCTGTTCATTAAGATATAAAAAATCAACTTCTGGATACATAATAATTCCTCCTCTATAATCCACAGCCTATAACTGCTTCCATCATTATCTCCACGAACTGTGTCGGTCTGTTAAGTGCAGGTGTTCCAACCACTGTACATAATGGCCTGATATCATGAAATATCTCTGAATATGCCCTTGATATATCTGCACACATTTTCATATCTACAGCAAACACATCTACTTTAATAACATCTCCAACACCTGCACCAGCCTGTCCAATAAGCTTTACCTGCTTCTCAAGTACATATCTGGTCTGCTCATAGGCATTTTCCCCATACACTGTACCATCCGGCTGTACCGACGTTGTTCCACCAACATATATATGGTCACCAACCTTTACCATTCTGCTATATCCTACTTTTTCTTCTAATGGAGCTCCTGATGAATAATTTACTCTCTTCTCTGCCATTTAGTTTACCTCTCCTTCTGCACCTGCAAGTGCCTTTTCTTCATTTTCCTCCTTTACAAGTTCATTGAACTTGACAGAAGCATCATTTATCACTTCAACCGGTACCGGCTGGAATGGACTTGCTTTCATAACTCCACATACCCAGATTATTGAATAAACTACAAGTACGGCAAATAAAACTCCACACAACTCAAATATCTTAATTCTGGTTTCTCCTGTTGATATATTCCATATCATGTATACATTTCCAAGAATACCTATTATCTGAGGTATTCCGCCTAATGTAAGCCACTTCTTCCTTGTATATTCAGGATTTCTCTTTCTGAGTATAAGCACTGTTACATGTACAAGGCAGTATGTTAATAACCAGAAGCATGAACCTGACAATAACAGAAAACTTACACCCTCTGTTGCTCCAAGTCCTGAAGCAATTATTCCTGCAACGAATACAAATAGCACTATAAGTCCGACCCATGCTGCTCCTCTCTTGTTTGTCTTAGCAAATACTGATGGCATCATGCCTTCCTCGCCCATACCCTGTACAATTCTTGAAACAGAAGCATATACTGTATTAATTGTCGAAGCGGCTGCAAGTATGGTTATAATTCCCATCCATATACGTCCTGCATTGCCTAAAAGGTTAGTAGCGTATGTCATATGAGGAGTACCTGCAGGGTCATTGGCAAGAATATCAAGACTTACATAGTTAGTCATTCCTATACCAAGAATGCTCTGTACAAAAAATAGTAAAACCAGACCTATTGTCATAGAAAGAAGTACATCTCTTCTTGGATTCTTCAAATCCTTTGCTACCGGAATAATAAACTCAACACCTATAAACAGCCAGAATGCAAGTGCGGCATATGAGCAAAGTCCCTTAAATCCGCCTATCTGTTCAAATGTTGGTGCATTTGCTGCATAATCAACAACATTTGAGCTTATTCCTAATTTACATACACCTATTAATCCAATAAGAACCATTGAACCGATAAGCAGGAATACTACTATGTTCTGTACCTTTGAAAATATATCTACACCAAAAAGATTAATCACGAGAAACAATGCCATTATTATAATTGATATTATCCTGTTATCTACATGTGGCAGAAACAGACCTTTTAAAACAAGTCCGCAAAGTGTAATCTCTGCTGTCATGCTTAATATTTCTGTAATTACATAGGCTGACAGATTACCAATTAATGATGGAAGTGGTCCCATACCAGCCAGAAGATACTGTCCTGTACCGCCCTGAACTCTTGGCATAAGTCCATTCAGTTCTGCAAATGATATTCCAATAAACCAGTTCAGCACCATTACTGCAAATAGCGGAATGATAAACCATCGGCCTATCGAACCCATTCCTGTTCCCAAAGAAACAAGACAGCTTGTGGCAACAATAAGTCCTACACATATTGCCACGCCACTTCCTAATCCTAACTTTTTCTTCATAAAACCAGCTCCCTTCCTTTTTTGCATGATTAATTATTAACAAAATAAACAATAAAGGCGCCGCACACCAGATGTACGACGCCTTTGTCTTTGATTTATTAAGTTTATGATATGGATACTACAGTGTTTTCATGAAATTGTATTGTAAAAAAAAGAACTGTAATGTATTATTTCTTAATAAATAATCAGAATATTACTATAATACAAGACATAAAGGAGGGCTTATGTGTACAGCAGCTACTTATAAAACTAAAGATTTCTATATGGGAAGAACACTGGATTATGAATTTTCTTATGGTGATGAGGTGACTGTCACACCCAGAAATTATCCTATTAATTTCAGATTTATGGGCGTCAGGAATAACCACTATGCGATGATTGGAATGGCTCATGTGGCTGACGATTATCCTTTATATTATGAAGCATTTAACGAAAAAGGACTTGGCATGGCGGGTCTTAACTTCGTTGGCAATGCAGCTTACAATGAACCGGACCAGGGAGCCCTTAACGGGGAGAGTAATATTAAAAATGTTGCCGTTTTCGAATTCATTCCGTGGATATTATCACAATGTGCGACAGTTGACGAAGCTAGAGAAAACTTGCAGTTTATTAATCTTACCAATACACAGTTTAATGATATGTTTCCATGTGCTAATCTTCACTGGATTATTGCTGACAAGGAAAGCTGCATAACTGTTGAATCCATGTCAGACGGACTTCATATATACGATAACCCTGTAGGTGTGCTTACTAATAATCCTCCATTTAACATACAGATGTTTAATCTTAACAATTACATGGGATTGTCTGCAAAACAGCCTGAGAGCAATTTCTCGGACAGACTCGAATTCAACAGATACAGCCGTGGTATGGGTGCACTCGGACTTCCTGGGGATCTGTCATCTCTGTCAAGATTCGTAAAAGTTGCTTTTACTAAGATGAATTCTGTTTCAGGTGACGATGAGAAATCAAGCGTAAGCCAGTTCTTTCATATATTAGGCAGCGTAGACCAGCAGCGTGGCTGCTGCCAGCTGGACGATAACAAATACGAGATAACAATATATACCTGTTGCTGCAATACAACTAAAGGCATATATTATTACACATCATATGACAACCATCAGATATGTGCTGTTGATATGCATAATGAGAACCTTGACGGTGATAAGCTGGTTCGATATCCACTTATTACTGATGGCGAGATAAGGGCTGTTAATTAATATATATACCTGACAAAACGAGCTGGACGTTTAATTACCATTCAGCTCGTTTTTAACACATTTTTCTATGTCGTACGCAATCTCAGTGCATATATCTTTTCCTATCCCTGCTGCTGTTCCAACAGCAGCCAGCTCCTTAATCCCTGGATTTCTTCCATTGCCGTCTACTGTAGTAGTATGTTCTCCATAATATGTCGTACTATAAGTCAGGTCATATGCCGGGCTTAGTCTCCAGCCATCATTATTTTCATCATATATAAATGTAAAATTCTTTGAATGGTCATCTCTGTTATGTGCAAACACATTAAAACACATTCGTCGGTACATATTTTCTATATCATGCTTATTGTCCCTTGTTAATATTTTTGTTAATTTCATAAGTTGGTGATAATCCATATTGGGCTGCCTGAAATCCAGTTCAAGAAGCGCTGCTGCTGTAAGCATATGGATTCTGTGTTCTCCAAACGAATCATTCTTACGATCAAATCTTTTAGTTCCAAAATATCCATCACATATATCAGATGGAAAAAGTCTGGTCTCTTCCATATCAATTCCACACTGCTTTGCACACTGTGAATATCGGTATTCCATCAGCCCCGCATTCTTTCCATCTACATGAGCAGGAAACTTGATAATCCAATCCTCGTCATCTATCTTAGTCATAATTTTAGGTCTTGCTCCACCGCTTGTTCCACCAAGCCTGTATAATTCATCAAGCTTGTCCGAATATTCAGTATTAAGAATTTTCTGACATTGCTCAGATAATTCATCAAGACTGCTGAGTTTTTCCTGCTTTGGCATATCCCATTCCGGTCTGTATGTTAATGCTCCCATTCCTGATTCTCCAACAATTGCAAGCCTGTCAAGCATACTCACATTGTCTATATTATATCCCTTTTCTTTTAACATCCTGTCAAGCAGCAGCTGTCCCCATGCATCAGGCAGACTGTCTGCAAATACTCCCCATAAGCCATTAAAATAATCTTTAACCGGGACATATACTTTCTTTTCAAGAGGCAATGAAAACGGACTTATTGAAAATCCATTCTCAAGCCATTCATCTGCATATTCAAATGCAGCTTTTCTTTCGTTCGTCATAGCAAGAGTTCCAACAAGCCTGTCATGAAAAAAAACATTTATAATTCTATCTTGTCTCATTAATTACCTCCTCAATACTGTTATAAGGAATCTCTGTAAAAATGTTTCTTAAATCATCAGCAATATTAAGTGCTACAGCTATCTTAGTCAACGATAACAGTGAAATCTGTCCTGTTGTTTCAAATCTTTTTATCGAGCCAAGACTGACATTGCTAATCTTAGAAAGCTTCTCCTGCGAAATGGAGCGTCTTTTTCTTATTAGTCTTACCCTGTCAGCTATTTTTTTATCCAGTTCTTCACATGTCTCCCAGACATATTCATTCATATATTAATCTCTCCTTACGTGTAAACATCTATATAATATATTAGCCATTTTACTGATAAATATACATTTATAGCCAATATTTTATCTATAATTATTATAACACATAACTTAATATATTCAATCCTCTCCTTGCCAACTTCCCAGAATATGTTATTATATGATAGATTATTACAAGTGTTTAAAGCACAGAAAGAGGAATATATGTTAGTTTATGACGCTAATGCCAATTCTGGCAGCACTGCCGGTTTTGAGTGTACTTATACAACTTTTAAATCAGACAATTCTACAGCTTCCCCAGAGAACCCAATCCTTGTTCTGGATAATTCTGAGAAGCAGTGGGATGAGACATCTTATGGTTTATTCACTAACCCTTATAAAAAAACTGCATTCGATTTCCAGATTGATGGTGAGTCTTTTACAAGCAATATCTTAAAGATTGATTCAAGATTTACAAGCCTTATCAAATGGCTTGGCGAGAACAGAGTTAAAGTAAAGCTTACAGGTGCTAACACATCTGAAGGATACAATGTATACAAGATTCAGGAGGTTGCATTTGGCAATGGTAACAAGTTATCTGCCGAAGACGGTTTCCTTCAGTTTATGATTGAAAGATTATTAGAGAGCAGTGCCATTGCAGAGGAAAATAGTGAAGAACCCGATGAATCTGCTGATGATATGAAGCTTACAAGCCTTACAAGCATATCAGATTTTCTTAACTGTGCAGGAAGTACACTTCCTGAGAATATCCGTTTATGGGCAAGACGCAATCTTGTTGTTGCCCGTTCAAGTGAGGTAACTCCTGAAGAGAAAAGACATGCACAGAGAGCACTTTCTATCATGCTTAATATCAAGTGGAAGAGCAATTACTTCGAATCAATTGACCCTGTGGAAGCAAGAAGAATTCTTGACGAAGAACTTTTCGGTATGGAGAGTGTTAAGCAGAGAATCATTGAGACTGTTATTCAGATTAACAGAACACACACTCTTCCTGCATATGGTATCCTTCTTGTAGGTCCTGCCGGAACAGGTAAATCACAGATTGCCTACCTTGTTGCCAAGATTCTTAAAATGCCTTGGACAACGCTTGATATGAGTTCTATCAATGACGCAGAACAGCTTACAGGAAGTTCAAGAATATACTCCAATGCAAAGCCTGGTATTATCATGGAAGCATTCAACATGGCTGGTGAATCTAACCTTGTATTCATTATCAACGAGCTTGATAAGGCAACTTCAAGCAATGGTAATGCCAACCCTGCGGATGTACTCCTTACACTCCTTGATAATCTTGGATTCACTGATAATTATATGGAGTGTCTTATCCCAACTTCAGGCGTATATCCTATCGCAACAGCTAACGATAAGGATAAGATAAGCGCACCTCTTCTTTCAAGATTTGCAGTAATTGATATTCCTGATTACACAAGAGAAGAGAAAAAGACAATATTCCTTAAATATTCACTTCCAAAGGTTCTTAAAAGAATCGGGCTTCACGAAGATGAGTGCCTGGTGCTTGATGACGGGCTTGACGCTGTTCTTGATTACTGCAAGGATACTACAGGTATCAGAGACCTTGAACAGGCAGCAGAACATTTAGCAGCACATGCGCTTTATATGATTGAGGTTGAGCATGCCACAAGCGTTTCATACACAGCAGACATGGTAAACGAACTCTTTTAATTAAATTATCCAAGTCTGATAACAAATACAGTATATAATAAGGAGCTGATATCACTACGATAACAGCTCCTTAAATAATCTTTATATATTTAATTATCAGTCATTTCTTAACTTAAACTGTGCAACCATTTCACTAAGAGTTGTAGCCTGTGCTGTAAGCTCTTCACTTGTAGCCGATGTCTCCTGTGATGTTGCTGAATTAGCCTGTACAACTTCTGCAATTCTTGCAATTGCAACATCCGCCTGCTCCATACCTGCAGCCTGACTTGTAGATACATCTCTCATCTTCTTGGCACTCTCTGCGATAGACTGAACGCCATCAACAACTTCCTTAAGTGAATCAGATGCCTTAGTAGCAATCTTATTTCCTTCACCAACCTCGTAGATAGAAGCTTCTATAAGATTTCTTGAATCTACCGCTGACTTAGCACTCTGCTCTGCAAGTGTACGAATCTGGTCAGCAACTACTGCAAATCCTCTGCCTGCATCACCTGCTCTTGCAGCCTCAATGGAAGCATTAAGTGAAAGAAGGTTAGTCTGGCTTGCAATACTTTCAATCTCTGAAATGATATTGCCAATCTTCTCAGAAGCCTCACTGATACGAGCCATTGCCCCCATAAGAGCTTCCATGCTTTCTCTGCTGTTTTCTGCTGTATCAGCATATCTCTCTGCTTCTTTATATGAATTTTCCAGCTGTTCTGCTGTCTTCTGTATACCTTCATTAAGATCATTAATGGTTGCCTGCATCTCTTCGACTGTTGCAGCCTGATCTGTTGCACCTTCTGCAAGCGACTGTGCAGCATCTGAAAGATTAGCAGAACCTTCTGCCACCTGTTTAGAAGCATCTTCAACACCCTTTAATGTTGAATTCATCTGACGGTTCATGTTACGAATTCCAAGTAACAATGCATTGAATGCACCTGTATACTGATCTTCATGTTCGGTTGCGATAGCGAAATTACCATCTGCCATCTCTCCCATAAGTTTTCCGGCATCACTGATAATATTATGTAATCTTTCTGCCATAGCATGTGCACTATCTATGAGATCGGATATCTCATCTTTAGTCTCAACTTCAGGGAATGGTGAATCAAGATCTCCCTGTGCAAATGTCTCGAATCTGGCCATCATTCCATCTAACGGCTCTTCTATACTCTTTGCAATCGCATGTGCTGCTTTAGAAGCAACAACAACTACCGCAGCTATAATTCCAATTGCAGCAACAATCGCTATTATAAGAAATATTTCAAGCTTTAATTTTTCTGCATCACCTTTAGCAACATTAGTGTCCATAAGTTCATTAAGTGCATTATCAAGTGCCTCATACTTAGGTGCCGTCTCATTCAGCATCATCGACTGAGCCTTCAGTGACTGATTAGAATCTGTCGTAGCTCCCAGCTTTATAACTTTCTCATCAATTTCCTTATATTCAGCCCACGCCTTATCAATCTTATCCATACATTCCTTGCCAGCCTTACTAGACATTATAGGTCTTATCTGTTCAAGCTTGGCTTCAAATGCTTCGACATGCTCATCATGCTGCTTTTTCATTGAGCTGATAAGGCTTACTGAATCATATCCTACAACTCCCCTTGAAGCTCCTCTTATCTCTGCTGCCTCAGACATAGCTGTAGCAATATCTCCCTGAGGGAATGCGTAACGCTTCAGCACCCTGCGGTAATCCATAGACATATAAATCATCATTGCACTTATAACAACTGCAACTACGGAGAACGCTATGATTATCAGTCTAAATACATAATTCAAACGCCCCTTTATATTCATATTATTCATTTTCTTTAACATCTTATAACTACCTGCCTTTCCATATGCATCATTTGTACAATGTATTTAATTGTTCCCTATTTCATTCAATTAACATATTATTCCTAATTTTAATTTTTTTCAAGGTATTTTCACAAAATACTCATATGTAATTGTCTGAGTCCGTCTATTTCATCACACAATTCCCTGCTTGAGCAAGTTGAACAATCCATTGTAAGACCGTTAAATATGTTGTTTAAGGAGTCAGTTATCTGTTCACATCTGTGTGCTTCACTTTTTAAAAATATGTAATCAATATCCTGCTCCGTGACAAAATATATGCTTACAGCCTCAACCTCTGGGCGCTTCCTGTAGGCATTGATAAGTCCATGTCCTACCGCTGCAAAGTTAATCCCATGTGAAACCGCTTCTTTACTCACTCTCACTGGTTCTCTTTCCCTGACAGCTGATATTCTCATCATATATCCTTTAAGAAATGCATGGTATCTTACATAATCAGTCGCCCTCATTGAAGCATACAGTGCATTATCATCATGATTTTTAATATATTCACTGTTCAGCCTGATTACAGTAATTCTTGCATATGAAATATCATTCTTAATATCACACAGGTCATCACCCACAAGATACACAGCATCTTCCGGCACAAGTTCCTCATCCTGTGTAAATGCAATGGCACTTACCGCTGCATTGCTCCCACCGCCAAGCTCATAAACCATCTCACTTTTAAGGATAAGATTCTCTTTATCAGTCATCTCCCACACTCTCTGTAATGGAAGTCTCTTTGCTCCATGATTTTCAAGCATTGATGTCAGCTTCTTTATCTCACCATCATATAAATCCATCGGCTGTTTCTGCCCTTCCTGTCATTCTTTCTGATACTGCCTCTGTTGTCACTCTTTCTGCTCTTCCTGCTTATGCTTCTTCGCCTCGCGCCTGTTCTTTGACCAGTTATAATATGCTGTAAGCGGCTTGATTAAAGATGCCGCAAACTTCATATCAAGATTAAAGAAATATATAACAAGAGTGAGAAAAAAAAGCACAACAAGCACGATTGCTATAATTGCCAGCACTTTTAATACTATCATACATTACTTCCCTTCTGTCTTGCATATTCTGCAGCACCTAATGCTCCCATAAGCTGTGGGTCTGTCGGCAGATCCACTACATTTATCTTAAGAACCTTCTCTATTGCTTTCTTCAAGCCTTCATTCTTGGCACATCCACCTGTAAGTGTAACGCTGTCAGCCGCACCGGCTTTCTTAGCCATAACAAAACACCTCTTGGCAACCGATAACTGTATTCCTGCTGCAATCTCTTCCATAGGCTTACCCTCGCCCACTAATGAGATAACTTCACTCTCTGCAAATACCGCGCACTGTGCTGTTATTGGAATCACGTTCTTCGCTGTAAGAGACAGATTAGAGAATTCATCTAAAGACATCTCAAATGCTCTTGCCATAGATTCAAAGAATCTTCCCGTTCCTGCTGCACATTTGTCATTCATCGCAAAATTAAGCACGGTTCCATCAGTGTCAATCGCAATTCCCTTAACATCCTGACCGCCGATATCAATAATCGCCTTAACCGAAGGGTCAGTTACATGTACGCCCATGGCATGACAGCTTATCTCTGATATATTCTCATCTGCAAATGGTACTTTGTTTCTTCCGTAACCCGTACCAATCAGATATGTAAGTTCCTCTGCGCTGTTTAAACCGTCAACCTGGCTTACAGCCTCATCAAGTGCGTCCTTCGCACTAAGCACTGGATTAATCCTGCTTCTCTTAGTAACTGCAGCTAAGATTTTTCCATTCTCATCTATAATAACGCATTTTGTATATGTACTTCCTGCGTCACAACCACCGAAATATTTCATTCTGCTATCCTTTCCTGCCACGTATGCAGCATCCACACTTCTTACCAGCTCTTAGAATCGTCAAAATCCTCAAGTGATGGGTCAAGCGGTTCTTCCCTAAAAACAGTTCTCATGTATCTGTTAATCTCCGTTCTCATGTCTCTTCTAGTTCCATCCTCAGGACACATAAGATTGTGCGTTACCCATATTAAATGTATTCCATGCTTTCTTGCTTCTTCTTCAAATAAGCCGTGATATCCCGACATTGATTTGCAGCCCATATGAACATACATGATTACAATATCAATATTAAACATTTCACAGAAACGCCAGAGTGCCTCTACGCCTGTCTCATAACCGCCATTAGAACGGTTTCTCATAATCATATTCTCGTACAGATATGCAAGGTCTAACATTGCCTGATGCTTATCCTCTGTATTAACCATCTCTGTAGACACCATGCTTAACATATCCGCAATAGTAACAACGCCCCAGCAGTTAAGAAGCCAGATTGGGAGTGCTGTGTAATATGCAGCCTGAACACCCCATGTCATGGCTCTGTGGCGGTACTCCTTCGCCGCCATCTCTTTATTCTTATATGCATCAAGTGCCATCTTTGTAAGCTTTTTATCCATATCAAGGAATGCCTGATTTCTTCCACCGGCAGCCTGATATACACCATATCTGTAGAGTGCAAGCGTTACGCCCATAACCTGCGGATAATCTGTCTTGGAAATCTCCATCCACTCTAAGAATTCCTCTGTCTCTGCATTAAACCGCTTCATACTCTTAAAGAATGCATCCCAGTCGAACTTCTCGCCAGTCTGTTCCTCTATGAAATGGATTGCATTGACAACCTCTTCTGCCGCATACTCCTGTACACTTTCCTGCCTGTGTCTTATTGGCACAGCAAGCTGAAATGTAGGAATCTTAAATGACCTTGCTTCAATCCCGTTACCCATAAGGCTTCCGTCACATGTCGTATTACACTGCACGGCACAGCAGCCTATAAGCGGAAAATCATCAGCCAATGCAACACCAAGCTCAGCTGCCGGCATAGGACAGACATCTGACGGCACACCATACTGGTGTGTAACGTCAACATAATAGCTTACTCCATCCTGTGACATCATCGAGCTTGTATACACTGCAGGAACTTCCACTGACAACCATGTAAGGTTAGGGAAACCTCCCATCAGTGTACTCATCATATTTTCATCAAAAAGGACAATCTTGCTGTTTAGCTTCTTATCATTGCCGATAGCCGGGTCTGCCTTAAATATCTGTCCAAGCATCCCGCATATATCAGTAACGATAAGTCCCAGTGCCTGATGCGCCATTCTAAGCTGAGTTCCTCTCATGCCCTCGGTATGCCTGTCCATGAAATCAGGCAATGCAAGATAATTAATCATCCAGCGGTATCTGAAGAAGCCCTTCATGTTATTAGGTTTTATTATAAATGTAATTAAAGTCTTCCAGTATCCAAGCCACCTTACATAGTCATACCATGTATCTTTCAATCCGCGCCATTCTCTTCTTCTCTTCGGCTTTTTGCCTGTATAGAATCTGCCGAGTGGCTCGCTTCCTATATTCTTAGACATATTTATAATTTCCTTCCTGCATTGATACGCTTAATCTCAAGGCTCTCAACAAATGCCTGTATTCTTGTTCTTAACTGTCCTGAAGTTCCGACAGCATAAGGTCTGTCAATTGAAAGAACAGGATAGCCGTATTTTTCTTTCATGACATGGAATGCCGAAGCCCTCTCATAGCCCCAGTAATCACAGAATTTAATCTGCTGATATATAAGGCCATCCGCCTTATACTCTTTAGCTATTGCGTCAACATACTCCTGTCTCTCGATAATCTTTTCTGTATTCATGAACCTTGGACACTGTCCCCACTTCATATACTGTCTGCATATCTGTGTAAGAACATCCTCTGTATCGTTAAGAATAATCTCATCTCTTCCCGGAAGTGAACCAAAACAGAATCTGTCAGCCACAACCAGTGCGCCTGCTTCCTCCGCAAGCTTTATAAGCTCAGGGTTATCAATCTCTGAACCAACCATTACTACCCTTGCCCTGTAATTACATTTTTTATCAGGTTCACGCGTCTTAAGCTCCTCAAGTGTTTCTTCGAGCTTTTCTATAAGTGCCTCTTTCGGGCAACAGTAGGTTGCAAGACACAGAACCGCAAATTCATACCCAGTAATTCTTGGATTATCTTCTTTTCTGTAATCACCGATGCTTCTTATAAGCCGGCTTATCTTATTCTGCAATTCTACTGACTTTCTAAGTGCATCATCTGATATGTCTATTCCATATGTATTATTAAGCGGTTCAAGCACATGAAGTCTCATCTGCTTAACAAAATGTCTTAACGCCGTCTCATCATTCTTCATCGGAACATCTGAATATTCCACAAAGAATTTTTCCTTCTCTATAAGATGCTGTCTCTCAATATTCTCTACGCACCTGTTCATCTGCGCACATGCATCCGGCGCAATTATACAGTCAAGAAAGTTAAATCCACCCTCAATTGCTCTCTCTAATATCGCACGACATCCCTCACATAGCATACTGCTCATGTAATATGTACCCATCTCTATAGAACCTGTACGGGGTGCACGCAGTCTCACCGAAAAGCTGCCCGGCAGATTAATAAGCGGCTCCGGTATCTGAAAACAGACTGCACCGATTGCAATATCACCTTTAGCCTGTGCCTGCCTTACAAGGTCGTTATTCACATCCTCCAACAGCTTCTCAAAATAATACAGATTAGCTAAATCCTTCACATTTGCCTCCTCTTACAATATTCCCATATTAACAAGGGCTTTCTTTGCACCCTCAACAATAATTGAATCATTCGGGAGATTGAATACATTTTCACCAAGAACATCTGCCTGCGCAAGCTTTGAATCGCTCTGTATTACTGAAAGCAGCTCAAGGTCGCCGATATCCATAAGCTTCGCAACCTCCATATCCGGTATTCTGTTAGCGATAACTCCGATTCTGTCATACATTACAAGCTCATCTGCAACTTTCTTGATTGTCTGCACAACCTGGCATCCCTTCTTGCTCGCGTCAGTAACAAGCAGCAGATGTGTTACCTTCTCCATAACTCTTCTGTTAATCTGCTCTATTCCTGCTTCTCCATCAATTACAACATAATCAAACTTATCTGAAAGCATTGTGATAACTTCTTTAAGATATGAATTAATCTTGCAGTAACAGCCTGCTGTCTCAGGTCTTCCTATTGCGATAAATGCATATCCGTCCTGTTCAACAACTGCATCCATTATCTCATATTTGGCTTCTCCAAGTAACTCCACAGCAGTCTTGGTATCTCCGTCTTCAACATTCTTGATTACTTCTTTTCTTATATCATCTATAGTCTTATCAACCTCAACATTAAGCACTGTAGAAAGTCCGACCGCAGGGTCAGCGTCAATCGCAAGTATCTTCTTGTCAGGATATGCCTCAACAAGAAGCTTTACAATAACTCCCGCTAAAGAAGTCTTACCAACGCCTCCTTTTCCTGCAACTGCTATAATCTGTGTTTTCTTATCCATTATTGTTCTCCTTAAAATATTTCGAATTTAATTCTTAATTATCAGTATCCAAAAAATGTGCTGACACCATTCACAAGTCCATCAGCAAGTATCTCTAATACCGCATCACTATGGTCTGAGCTTGCATTCCCAAGTTCCATATCAACTGACGGAACTGTACTGTATGATGTCTGTGTCAGATCTATCGCCATGCTTCCAGAACCATGAATCTTTGCACCTTGTCCACGAAGTCCGTCAACAAGTGATGCCCCAAGTGAATCATGCTGCTGCCAGTGGTCTGCCACAGGACTCATATTCTTAATTGCATCGGGAACTGCTATATAAAAGCATCCCTTATCGTATGAAAGTCCATCACCATCCCAGTGCAATGATATATGACAGTCTGCAACATTGTTACATATTACAGTTCTTGCCACATTATCAAGCTGTACATCTGATGAATCCCTTATCATCAGCACATCATATCCTTCTAACAGAAGTTTATCTCTTAAAATCTCTGCCATCTTAAGTGTTACTTCGCTCTCTGGTGTCCCGTCATAAAATGTCATTCCGCCTGACACCGCCGTTGCTGTCGCAGCGCCAGCCGCCGTACTGCCTCCTGTACTCTTAAGAGAACCATCCGGATGGCACAATGTTCTGACCGCCGAACCTCCTGCCGTTCCATGCCCGGCATTAACTCCGACAACAATGTTCTTTCTCTGACCTGACGCTTTATAAAGAACAGCATAGCCATCACTTATAGCAGAATGGTCCGCATATTCCCATGTTGTATTCATATAAATGTGTTCCAGATTCTCATATATAGGGACTCCGGTATATGGTTCTTTCTGTCTTATATATGGATTCTGCGTCTCCTCCTGCCCTGCATCTGTTTCAATCTGTTCTGTATTCTCTTCAAAATCGCTTTCTGTCTGCTCTGTGCTTTCTGTTTCTGCTGTCTCCTCAGCAGACTGACTGCCTGCATCTGAATCCTCGATTCCGCTTCCAGTCATATCCTGACTTGTTTCTTCAATGTCCGATTTATTCAATTCTGATGAAACATCAGTATTATTCTTTTTACAGCCTGACACCATCGTCACAGTAACTATCAGCGACATTATAATAGCTGCATATTTAGCAGCATTTGTCAATCTATTCATCTGTATCCTCCGGCCACACTGAACCTTCATCAAGTCCGTTATCAGTAAGCCATTTATCTTCTACTGTAATATATTTCTTAGCGCCAGCTTCATCAACAAGCATAACAGAAACCCTGGGTGTCTGCCCTTCTGCAAGTTCTTCACACCCATAATCTCCATCAAATATCTGTTTTATCTTCCACATAACAATCTCCGTTTCAAATACTTAATATTTTTATTATAAAACATTTTTACAAAATATGCTATAATATATCCATTATGAAAGTACGGAGGACAATATAATATGGGTACTCTGCGGTGATATTAAAGCTGAAGATTATAAGGAAACATATCGCAAATTAGGCGCATACCTTAAGTCCGCAACACCTGACAAGCTGATAACCTTCCATCCTTTTTGGAAGATGTTCATCAACAATGTGTACAGGCGGGCATGATGGTGATGATACCGACAGGATGCTGGTGATAAAGTAATAATAAAATGGACTTTCCCACGGATTTACCGTGCAGAAAGTCCATTTTACTTTTATTTCAGTTTATCTCACCCCCAGATAAGCTTCTCCCAGAATTCCTTATCCCTGGCATACTTTAATATATCCTCTTCTTTTTCGTTATCGAGGTAATCCATAACCTTGTTGTAATCTGTCGAATTTTTAAAATCAATCTGCCACAAAAGTGTGCCTACTCCGTCCTTAAATTCCTTACATATAATTCCCTGCTCGGTATATGCAGTAACTGTCCACACTTTTTCTCCTGATTCATCATCACATGATGCACTTTCTGTTGCACCTTCTGTCTTGCTTACACCTTCTGTTGTGTCTCCTGTAAGCATAAGCTCCTGAGACTTGCTAAGGCTATCCTGTGCTTTTTCATTGGCAATAGCTGCTTTATGAAGAATTGTCTGATTCTCTGTTTTCATGTCATATGTCCAACTGTTTTCTTCTATCCATTCTTCATCCTCAGTCTTTACATCCGATGCAAATCCATTGGCTGCTGCACTCTGCGCTGCGCTCGAAGCTGCATTTGCCTTCTGCCCTGCCGGTGCATTAGCTGCTGCCTTAGAAGCTGCTTCATCCTGAACTTCCTTAAGCTTTCTGATTTTATCCTTGATTGCATCAATATTCTGGTCAAAACTGTTTAAAAGCTTTTCCCATTCTTTGTCTGACATATCCCGCCAGTCCTTTTCCTCAAGATCGTCTGCTGTAAGCTCATACTGCTGTTTGAGCATTTCAATGAGATCCGCTACAGAATATCTTTCACCCGTTGCCTCATTTTCAAGTTCAATACCTGAACCCGCCAATGCTGCATTCCAGTTTTTCTTTTCAGTTATGGCTTCATCCAGTGAATTGTATGAATATGCCGTATCGTCTGTCAAATGTTTTAAGACATTCCAGCTTCCCCATTTGTATGAACCTTCACTGGTTGAATCTGCATACTGGCAATATGCAAACATTTCCACAGCACTTGCATTGGATGGATCTATCTCGGAAAGATTAACATCATAATCCCTGAATTCATTTCCACCCAGTGCAATGCTTACTCTTACAATCGTGTCCTCACTGTCAGGATTAATAATCTGGGTTGCCCTCATTCCGTAGCCGGTATCCCCAACATTTAAGAAACCAATTCCTAATGACTTGTACTGGATATTATTATCCTGCTTCATAGATTCTTCAAAACTGATGTCTCCTTTGCCAGTCTTCGTTGTTCTGGAACTGTACTCTGAATAAGTCCCATACCTCATTTGTGTGTTAATATTCATGTATTCTCCTTTCTGCAGCCGCTCAGTCAGTCGTAGCCGCACCACTTTCCAGAAAGGTCCAAGTGGCATATTATCATCGCTACTCGCGCAAGCAGCTCATACGCCAGAACTTTGTTCCGGCGTTGTCGCGGTGCTCCTCGAATATGCACAAAAAGCCAGCAGCCCGTGCAAGCACAGCCGCTATCTTTTTATGCATATTCTCATCGCTACTCGCGCAAAAAAGGCACATTCATCCAACAGCTTCAATCCATTGAATAAATGCGCCTTCCATGCCTAATATATATCGGCATTATTTCATATATCATTATAGTAATTCAGAATTTCATTCCATATTTTTTCAGGTCAACCCTGCCATTAACAACCTCAATTCCATCTGCCATAAGAAGCTCTGCCTGCTTTCCGGCTCCTCCAAATGCGAATTCCCCGGCAAGCTCTCCCTTCGAATTAACTACTCTGTAGCACGGAATATGTAACGGATCCGGGTTCTTATGAAGTGCATTGCCAACTGCACGCGCCATCTTTCTGTCGCCTGCAAGCTCTGCAATCTGTCCATATGTTGCAACCTGTCCTCTAGGAATCTTCTTAACAGCTTCATATATCCTCTTGGTCGGGCTGTAAGATACAAGGTCATAGCTTTCCGCAATCATACGTCTGATATCTTCATCAGGAACAGTTCCATCAAGAATAATAGTATTCCAGTGTTCCTTATTCTGATGCCAGCCCGCAATTACAGAAGAATATGTACTCCTCCACAAATCCCGCCATTCAGGTGAAACTTTCACATTAAGATTAATATATCCGTCACGCTCGTATGTCCATAAAAATGCTTTCTTACATCCTTTAACTCTTACCAGCTGCCAGTTCTGATCATGAAACGGTGCTTCCTGATAAGTATCTGGAAAAGAAAGTCCATATTCGAGTGCTTCTTCCCTTGTCGTCATATCATCAGTCCTTAGTTATATTTGTAAAAGCCTTCGCCAGAAGACATTCCAAGCTTGCCCTCATCAATATATTTCTTAAGGATTGCTTCCATCTTCTTGAAATTATATGGCATCATCATCTTCTTAAGAAGTGGTGAGAAAATTCCCGGAACGCTCTGGTACTGGTGAACAATATTGTAGGCAGTATTAAGTCCTACTGTGTCAAATATCTGGAATGGTCCTTTAGGTGCTCCTGTTCCTCTTGTCCATGCAATATCAATACTTTCAGGATCAGATATTCCTGCTGCGTACAAATCAAGCCCGCTTAAAAGGAATGGAACAAGCATAGAATTAAGCAGATATCCGCTCTTTTCCTTTCTTACAGGAAGTCCGATCATTCGTATGTCGTTGGCAAACTGCATAACCTCGTTAAAATATTTTTCATCAGTCTGTGCCTGTGTCATAACCTCTGCAGTATTATTCTTCCATATAGAGTTAGCAAAATGTAATGACAGATATTTGTCAGGTCTGCCTGTATATTTAGCAAACATTGAAGGAAGAAGTGTTGATGAATTAGTTACAACAACAGTCTTGTCTGGAAGAAGCGGAGCAAGCTTTTCATAGAAAGCAATCTTGTCCTTCTCATTCTCAGCCATTGACTCAATTACAAGGTCTGCATCTGCAACAGCCTTAGCCATATCAAGTTCAAGCTTGAGATTAGCATATGCATTTTCAACCTTCTTAAGACACTCTTCCTTGTCAAATGTATCTTCATCCGCAAGTCCTGCACACCACGCATTCTTATCCTCTGCCATCTTCTCAATAGCTTCAATATAAGTCTGCTTAAGATGGTCAATCTTAGGCTGTGTTCTTCCAATAGACCCCTCGCTTCTTAACCAGATAGTTACATTAAATCCACAATATGCTGCCTGAAAAGCAATCTGGCTTCCAAGCACTCCGCCTCCGGCAACAACAACATTTGAATATTTCATACTTATCCCCTTTCTTATAAATACTCATTACGCCATAAGACTTCTGAATGTATCAAGTACATCGTTTCGTCCAATCATTATGTCATAATCAGGCTTTTCCGGTTCTCTTCTCAATGCCGGTTCCGGTGGAATAACCGGTTCTTTAGGCATTATCGGTTCTTTAGGCAATGCCAGCCGTGATAATTCAATCCTTACATTCATTATTTCCTTATCCTTCTTGGCTGCTTTTGCCCCAGCCATAAAACCTTCTATAAATCCTTTATCTTCCTGAAGTCTCTTTAACTCATATTCAAGTTTCTGCTTGTTGTCATTATATTCTTTCTTCTTGGCATTCCATTCTTCAATAGCTACGCCATTTACAGCCAGCCACTCATCATGTTCCTTCTGCTTCTCTTCAACATCCTTAACCCACTGCTGTCTGGCTTCCTCAAGATTATCTCTCTCATACTCCCACGAATCATGGTCTTTCTGGTATTCTGCTTCACTGTTGGAAAGATTAGCATTTGCCATATCGTCTGCCTTCTTAAATGCATCCTCAAGCTTTGAAAAATATGCTGTCTCCTGCTGTCTGGCTTCCTCTATCTCCTGTTGTTCCTGTTCTGTGACATTCTTTAATATCTCGTCAAGATGCCTGTTTACATTAGCAACAAATTCTTCTATTCCGGCTGCCACCTCAGCATCGGCATTCTGCTTTGCCCTCTTGAAAAGCTCATTATCGCTTAATATGTAATGCTCATTATTAGCTGCAATGGCACTCTTTGTATTCTCAACACCTGACTGATAGTTAAAATGTACATCAAACAGATTCGCATACTCTTCTTCTGAGAACAGATTAGCAACAGGATACTTGTCCTTTATCTCCTGACGCCTGTCTCTGATTTCCAGTTCATATGTATTATCTGATGTATTTCCAATTACCTGAAGGTACAGATTATCTGCCATTTCTCTTGCATTAGTGCATTCCTGCTGCACAAGAAGCTGTCCCCAGTATGCCTTTGAATTATCAGGTTCTTCATCAAGAACCTGAAAGAAAAGCTTATTGGCTTCTTTCCAGTTCTTATCTGAAATTGCAGAAAATCCCTCATCAAGCAGCTTATTGATATCCACCGGTTCGATAATTTCTATTTCTTCAAGTTCAATCTCTTCCGCTGGTTCAGCCTTTTCTGGTTCTGGTGCTGGCTGGTTAACTGATTCCGGCTTCACCACATTTGCAATCTCAGCCATTATATTATTAAATGTATCATCATTTCCAAGCTGGCACACCTTCAGACCTGCAAATTCTTTAGGAATATCATATTCATCAACATCTTTATAACATGGAATAAGACATTTGTTCTTATTCTTTTCTGCTATCTCAAGATATCTGTTCCATTCATTCTTAACCCAGACATCGTTATAATCATCATATGATGTACCAAGTGCAAGCATAACATTTGCTGAATTAAGAGCTGAATATATGTATGGTTCACAGTCTGATTGCTTTTTTCCTTTAAGTGCGGCTTCTGATAAAAATACACTGTATCCGGCTGATGTCAGCTTGTTATATAAATGTCCTGCTATTTCACTAACAGCCGTCTTATCTCCATTATCATCTTTTGCCCTGTAGCTTATATATATATCGTATGGCTGTTCACTTTCAGCAATCTGAATATATTTCTTACGATTTTCCTCTATTATCTTCGCTTCTTCCCTGAATATTGCTCTTGACTCTGAATCTGAATTCTCCATAACAAGTTCAAAATCTTCATCATCCATTACACTATCATAAGAGATTCTGTGACAAACAGGTACCTTTTTCCCACTCGCATTATCCGCATATTCAATACCATATTTGCAAAGGATTAATCCCCAGTATCCTTCTGCTTCCTCTGTGTAACTGTCAGTTATTGTATTATATATTCCTGCTGCTTTATCAAAATCGCAGTTAAAACGCAGTCTCCCGGCACGCTCAAACAGCTTAAGTTCTTTATCGTCCTCTATATCCGGAACTGTCTGGCTCGTTCCACATTTTTCGCATTTACAGACAGTAATCGAATCCCCTATGTCCAGATTACTTCCGCACATTTTGCACTTTAAGCCCCCCATTTGCATTCTCCTTATCATTAACGTATTTCACTTAATCGCGCATATAATACAATACTATTAAAGCCGTATAGAATATTATAATATTTAGTTATTGGGGTGTCAATTTCGGATTCCGTTTCAGGCAGCCATGTGAATTCATCAATTCCTAGTACATCGTTTTCGAAATAACTACTCCATCCTTATATTCCTTACATGTAAATCACTGCTCGGTATGCGTTGTGCTTCAACCGCCTCCTTTTATGGTATGAAAAAAGCACTCTAACCTGTTCTGGCTAAAGTGCTGTGTAAGTTTATTATTAATTTTCTCAATCAGACAAAAAAGTTTATTAAATCTCATTATAGTTCAATCGACTTTTTAACTCCAAAATATCATGCTTTATTTGTTCAATGACTATCTTAAAATCCTCATCGCTTTTCCCAGTTGGATCTTCAAGTCCCCAATTATCATCAAATGGTCTGCCTATAAATGGACACCCTACATTACATCCCATTGATATTGCAATATCCGGATCTGGAATATCACTAACCAGCTTACTGAGCTGTCCTTCTGCTTCCATATCTATATTATATAATTTCTTCATAATACGGACAGCATCCTGATTAATCTGTGGTTTTGTTTCTGTCCCCGCCGAATAACTTTGAAACACATCTGATGCCAGATGTCTTCCAAAAGCCTCAGCAATCTGACTTCGGCAGGAATTATGGACACAAATAAAAGCTACTTTTATCTTACTCATAAAATGGACACCTCTCCTTTATACATTGCTCATTAAAATCTGTGAATCCGCATTGCATTTGTTCGTATTGCAATGTTACTCCATAATGAGCATTTACATAATCAATACCATTCTTAAATGCTATCATTGCATCTCTCTTGCAGCATCTTGGTCCGTTTATGGTTCCTAATTCTCCAATTGCTTTCGAGGTAAACTGCATATGATTTCCCCATGTTCCATCCGTTGAAAGCGGACCTGTTCCGTCGATGATTGCTAGTGCAGCACCTATAGATGTGATTGCTCCGCATATTCCCCATAAACCGCACATTGCCCCCGGCATCCTAAGGCCCTCTGCCATCAGCCTGTCCAACGCTTGTTCTAAGTCTATCTCTCCACCTGCGTTTTTGTAGGCTACAAGCAAACTTGCACCATCTAATATATGGTGTTCCGGTCCATGAATACTGACATATTCCTTCTCTGCAATCTGCTTAAAAATGACAACCGGATTTGTTCCCCGTTCTTTCTTTATATCTTTTACAATCAGCTCTGCTTTTTCTTTTACTGTCATAGAAACCTTCCTTTCGTCTTATTTGCAATTCTTACAAGCATAAGCATTACAGGACTTAGCATTTCCCCTCTAACAGCAGCTATCTTTTTTGTCACAGCATGACTCACACGTCAAACAGCCAATATCTCTTTTCTGTCCTTGCCCGTTTCTTCTGCAATCTAATCTGTCACCATAGTGATATGAAGGTCTATTGTATAATTCATTTTTTCCTTTGTCGATAAAACTGTTAAGGAAACAAAGTCGCGTCTCTTTCGCCACTATCTATTTTTCAATACCTGTATTATTTTCAACAACTGCTGCCACTTCTTCTGTTACTACTTCATTGTTATCCATTTGATTGTAACTCCTTTGTATTAATTTCTCTTCATAATATGTAATGTCGATTGAAACTGCATTACCATTAGCTAGTATACCATAAACATACTGTTTTCAGGAAGAAATGTCCTATTTCATCCATGTATGCATATTGTCAAGTGTATGTGTCATATTTTATATTCAAAATAAAAAAGGCTGCTACTTTCTAAAAAATAACAGCCTTTCTTACTATATCAGCCTTTTGGAATTTGACCATCGACATACAGAATGTGATTAACTAACCACTCTGTGAGATATTTTAAAATCCCCATAATCTGTTCATCTTGATCTTCTACCTCATCATTGTGATGTTCCATAAATTCATCAAGTTTATGTATAAATTCCTGATGTTGAACTTTCTGTGTAAATATCTTCTTATAATTAATAGATTCCATATACTGCTCTTCATCACTAAAGTGTTTTACTGTATAATTTCGGAGATTTTCTAATATTATATCAATCCTATCATATTTATCCGGTGTAAACTCATCATGAAGCAGTTCATATGCCTCATCTGCATATTTAAATAACTGCTTGTGTTCTTCGTCTATCATATCTATACCGATATAATATTCTGGTTTCATTTCATACATAAATTAATCCTACTTTCAGTTTATTTGTTTTATGAACCTGTTCAATACTATTCATAATAGGCAAATGCATTTCTCATGAATTTTCTATACTTTCTCGTTTTTAATGTTAGATTCCACCAAAACATTCCCTAATTTTCTTGGAAATATCAGAATCAACAAAACCTTTCTGCGCCATGTCATCGAGCATCTCACACGTTTTTTCGTGCGATAAACCTTTCTTATATGGTCTGTCCTCGGTTAATGCCTGATAAATATCAATACATGCCATAATACGTTCCGGCTCATTTAATTCAGCTGCGGTTTTTCCAAAAGGATACCCTTTTCCATTTAATTTTTCATGATGGAAAGCTGCCCAGTCTCGTATTTCTTCAAAATCATTAACCTCTGATAATATAAGGTATGTATAGCCAGCATGATTCTTCATTTTTGAAAATTCATCATCCGTAAGCTTATCCGGTTTTTCCAAAATTTCATTGCCTACTGCCATCTTCCCAATATCATGCAGTGCACCAGCCAGATACATTTTTTGCACATTAATAGAATCATATCCGATATATTGAGCAAAAAAAGCTGCTTTTTCAGCCACTCCTATAGAATGTCTGCTTGTAAAAGAAGATTTATAATCTACAATCTTTGCAAAAATCTGCGACATTTTTCACGTTTTCCAATCAAAAACCTGTTTTTGTCTTGGGATAATCTCCCATAACTTCGTTTCAAAAGAACCATCATATAAACACATAAAAGATTCGGAATGTGTGAATGCATGAAGAAAAGCATTCACACATTCTGAATCAAATAATCCGTCCTTATTTTTTAAAAGAAACTGACATATAAAATTCCAACTGTTATTACCAGATTCCATGTTATTTCCTATAATATCAATGGTATCTGCAAGATGAATAATCCTTGCAAACAATGGAATTTCATTCCACTTTTTTTGAAAAGGACCAGTTCCATCGGCATGTTCATGATGATACAAAATCACATTTGACACATCTGTTTTAAATGGAATTTTAGTAATATTTTTTTCACCATAAATACAATGAAGATTTGTTTTTTTCTTGGATAAATCTTTTTTACAATTAATGACGGAATCCTTTTTCAGTTCTTCCGAAATATATTGTGTCAAAGCATTATCATGCAGTAAAGCACACATGGCTAAATCTTGTAATTCATCACCTTCAATTTTCCAATATTCAGCCATGCATATACTTATATAAGCCACTCTTTTTCCATGTTTGTTTTTGATATTTACCAACTCTGCTTCTATACAGTCCAAAGCATAAGAACAGGCTCCTGCAAGTCCGATGATATCTATACTTAGTTCTTCTTTCATTGTTATAATCCTATCATAATACATTTATGCTTCTGAGAACTGGTCTTTTCCAACAGAGCATAACGGACATTCAAAATCTTCTGGAATATCCTCCCACTTTGTACCAGGTGCAATACCACCTTCTGGATAGCCCTTCTCCTCATCGTATTCCCATCCGCAAACATCACATACGTATTTCATTCGTTGTTCCTCCTTGTAAATATATTAATACACAGCCTATATTACTGTTATATTTGTGTTGTTCTGTAATCTTAATATGTATAAATGCTTTTAGCATTTCCATAATCCATGCAGGTTACAATATGCATATACTTCTTCTACCTGTTCACCATCGCAAAGACAAAAATCTGCTACCGGCTCCTGCCCTGGATTTAACTGTTTTCTGTATATTCCCTGGTTTGTATTTAATGTAATCCACTCAATGAAATGCTCTTCAAGCATTGGATGTTTTGTCTCTCCAACCACGACATGAACATGACTGCCTTCCACTGTATATACTTCCATGTGTAAAATTTATAATTCAATTGTCTCCATAATCTTTTTCAATGAATCTGCAGATTCCTTAAGTTTTAACGCTTCCTCGCCACTTAAATTAATAGGTATATCAGACTCAATACCATCTGCACCTACAATAGCTGGCATACTTAACGATACTCCGTCAATATCATATACTCCATGAATCATGTGTGATACAGGAAGTATTGATTTTTCATCTCTCATAATCACTTCGCAGATTCTTTTTACAGACATTGCAATTCCATAATATGTAGCGTGCTTTTTGTTTATAATCTCATAAGCACTGTTCTTGACTGCTGTAGCTATTTCTGCCGTGTTTTCCTTGTGCTTGTAATGTCCACGCATTTCACACATTTCACTTAATGGAACACCAGATACATTGGCTGATGACCATACTACTACTTCGCTGTCTCCATGCTCACCTACTATAAATGCATGAACACTCCTGCTGTCCACAGATAAATGCTCACCAAGCTTATATCTTAATCTTGCACTATCTAACACAGTACCCGATCCAATAACCCTGTTTTCTGGAAGTCCTGATAACTTTATGGCTACCTGAGTCAGGATATCTACCGGATTCGCAACTACAAGCATGATACCCGCAAAATTTCTCTTTGCTATTTCAGGAATGATTGACTTAAATATTGCTACATTTTTATTTACGAGATCAAGCCTTGTCTCTCCCGGTTTCTGTCCCGCTCCGGCAGATATGACAACAATTGCAGCATCAGCCACATCATCATAATCTCCGGCATATATTTTCATCGGACTCGCAAATGGAATACCATGACTGATATCCATCGCTTCTCCTTCTGCCTTGTTCTTATCTGCATCGATAAGGACAATCTCTGTAAACAAGCCACTCTGCATCAGAGCAAATACCGATGCAGAACCAACAAAGCCACAGCCTATCATTACTGCTTTTTTTGAATTAATAACTTTCATCTTCGTAATAATCTCATCTCCTTAATCAATATAAACAGTCCCTAACTCAACTTATACATTGCTTTCCTATCCATGCTGTTCCTCCTTTACCTTCTCCCTGCATTTCGGGCAAATGCCTTTAAATGAAATATCATAATCCACAAATTCAATTCCATGAGTGTTATGAATTCTTTCCAGCAAATCCGGTATTTGATCCATATCCACATCAAAAACTTCACCGCACTTTATACATCTTACATGGTAATGATTTTTCAATGTAAAATCAAATCGGTTCGGTCCATCCGGAACTTCAACCTTTCTTAATGCACCTTCCTCTACCAATATATCAAGATTTCTATATACAGTTCCTTTTCCAATTGTTGGATATGCTTCTTTTATAAATTCATACACTTCATTTGCCGTAACGTGTCTTCTCATTTCGTATACGGTATTTCTTACAAGATCTTTTTGAATGGTATTTCTCCTACTTGTCATTAGTCCTCCTTATTAGGATTAATTCTTAATAAGGATTGTATACCACTATCATCCTGTTGTCAATAAAAAATAGTAATAATTCTCATTATTATAAAAGATGCCAAACTGAGCATCTTTTACCTGAATAACTATTTTATTTTACGTTCAAATACATATTCTGAATCTGAAGATAAATCAGATCTAAACGAATATCCGAGTCTGTCAAATTTCTGAATCTCCGCAGGATTTTCAATATTATTTTCCGCTATGAATCTGACCATTTCACCACGAGCCATCTTGGCATAGGTACCTTTTGTTACCAATTTATCTCCGGATAACTCACAAAATACAATCGTAATATATCTGTCCTGTGGTGTCAGATACTTTTCTATACATTTTGAGTATTCTTTTGATGCAAGATTAATGATAATCCTACTGTCATCGATTACTGAGCGGTATAACAATTCTCCCCAATACTCATACAGATTTTTTGCATCTCCAATTCCAACCTTTGCCTGCATTTCAAGACGATAAGGAGTCACACCATCCATTGGTTTTAAAATGCCATAAAACGCAGACAAGATTCTTAAATGATTTTGCAAATACTCAAACTGCTGGATTTCAAACACAGATGGTGCCATATATTGAAATGCAATCCCTTCATATGCTAAAACAGCCGGAGTAAGCCTGTTATAAAGATTCATATTTTCCAATCTGTTAAAGTTCTGCTCTGCAATCTTGTCATTACATTTCCAGATAGCTTTCAGTTCTTCTTTTGATTTGCTTTTCATCCAGTTTAATACTTCTGCTGTCTTATCAATATAGACAGGCAATTCAAGCGGTGCTAAGTTATCGGTATCTACAATCATCTTTTTTGCAGGTGATAAAATAATCTTCATTATGCCAATTCCTTAAGCATATTTTCAGGATCATCTGCCGCCTTGACTTTATCATTTGCCTTTATAATGATTCCCTGCTCATCAATAAGATATGTAGTTCTTACTACACCCATAGATACTTTTCCATAATTTTTCTTTTCTTTCCAGACATCATATGCTTCAATAACTTTACGCTCCGGATCTGCTAATAGCGTAAATGCCAGTCCGTATTTTTCTTCAAATCTCTTGTGAGACGCTACAGAGTCCTTGCTTACTCCGAGAATAACAGCTCCCTTCTCAGTAAACTGTGAATAACGCTCAGAAAAGCCACATGCCTGCTTCGTACATCCTGGCGTATTATCCTTTGGATAAAAATATAAAATTATTTTTTTACCTAAATAATCACTTAATTTATGCACTTCTCCGTTCTGATCCGGCAATTCAAAATCCGGTGCTTTTATTCCTAACTCTAACATTTACTATTCCTCCGCTTTTGTATTTTCCACCTGTTTTCTTGTACTTTTATTACCTGAAATCATTTTATGACCAGAATAGACTGCCATAATCATGCATATCAGAGAGCCAAATGCAAAGTATTTGTGTGCTGCTTTTAACCCTTTATATCCTGTATAAAAAGTTCCAACCATTGTAACTATTGCTCCGATTGACCAATATTTATGTGCTTTCATGATACACCTCCATATTTTATTATCAACATCATAATACATCAATTTATTATTTTTCAACACCAGCATTTTTCATAGTTTTCTTTTATTTAACAAATCACATAAGATTATCTCTCCATCTATACCATTCATCCTTCGTCATATCATCACCACAAATCGTATGGTTTCATGGTTTCTAAATTTCGATATTCATGTTTCTCATAATATCCTATCAGCTTACCCTCATCTCTGAGTGCCACCATGTAAACATCTTTATTCTGTTTCTCATTATGAAAAGTATAAACGATGAAGCATATTTTGGAGTAAATCCTGCTGATCCTTTTTCATCACTTACTGATGAAGGCAGGGAAAAAGCTATGGATTATATTAATCTGCTCCACGCATCCGGAATGTATGAAAAGCAGACTGCTAAGATAATTCCATTTCGAAGCATTGATATTTTTGAAAATGCTGTATCAGCCGGAACCGGTAACTTCCTTGTAGACAGACCGAAAGAGACTGTATGTATAGATGAATCTATCTTACCGGAAGATACTACTTTCGGTGTCCGTATTAGTGGTGACAGTATGGAACCTGAATTCCACGATGGTCAGATTGCATGGGTATTACAGCAGGAATCTGTTGCTAATGGAGAAATCGGCATCTTCGCTCTAAACGGAGAAGCCTATATTAAAAAATTGCAAGTCCTTTTTATCGGACACATCATTTTGCATAATTGACAATAAGAAAATTCTATAGAACTGAAAGAAGGGATTTTTATGGCGGTTACCAATAATATCAGAGAAATCCGGGAGCAGCGTGGCATTTACCAAGATGACCTTGCCGCTGCTATCGGATTCAGCACCAAAACTGTCGGCAGGATAGAACGTGGGGACAGCACCCCATCTGCCGAGTTTATGCTACGGATTTCTAAATACTTTAATTTATTGGTAGAAGATGTCTTCCATGAGATTACAGCAAATGTAGTAGTAACGTCTATCAAAAAGCTTTTACATATTAGATAAATGCATGTAAAATTTCTTTTACATAGCTTAATTGCGGTCTATTTAGCTTGTTTCCTGTCTACTCAGGAAAAATATTTCTACCCTCGCCCCACCTGTATTTTCAGAATTTGAAAGTTTAATACCTCCACCATATTTTTCAGCCACAGTTTTTGCGAAAAAAAGCCCAATCCCATAATGGGCTTCGCCATTTCTACTTGTGTCATCCATAAAAAACTGCTCTGTGCCATGCAATAATGCTTCTTTTGTAAATCCTGATCCGCTATCCTCCACAATGAATGTCAGCCGGTCATCCTGCTCCTTTGCGTCAATATAAATGATTCCATTTTCTTTTGTATGCTCCACTGCATTCTGAATCACATTCATTACGGCTCGGAACATTGGAGCATAAGCAATCGTTACCTTTTTATCACTTTGTTCCGCCTTCCAATCTATCTTCTGGTGATAGATTTCTACCAGTCCGAGTGCCTGTTCCTTTATATCTGCGAAAAAATCTTCTAACCTCACCGTTGTATAGGTAACATCACTGCAATTCCATGATTTTGTGACATCTATCAACTGTTTTACATAACTTTGTATCTGTGTTGTGCCGTTCAAAACATAAGTGATATTTTTCTTCTGTTCTGTGGTCAGTTCAGTCTCTGAAAGTAGTTCTGCATTTCCCCGTACAATCGTAAGAGGTGTTTTAATATCATGCGCCAAAGCAGACATCTGCTGTTTCTTTTCCTGCTCTGTTTTCCACTGCTTTTCTAAAGATTCTCGCAATGCATCTCGCATATCATCGATTGCCGATAAACAGTCATCAAACTCTTTGATACCGGAACAGAATGTCTCATATTCCAGATCTTGATCCTTTATTTGTCCGATTGCGTCTAATACAGGCTGCATCTGCTTATTGATTCTTTTTCCAAAACGTATGGACGGAATGATGATAATCGCTACCGCTCCAATCACAGACATAATAATCATCACATTCTGTGGTCCTATAAAATGCTCCCTCAAAAAAGCTGAATGATATTGAGGTGTCAGGCGATATTGCAATACAACATATTCATTTTCCCTTACAATTACTTTATAAAAATATTTCCCGGATGCGTTTCCGTACTTTGCAACATTCCATGCTATCTGTTCGTATTGTTCTGACAGATCTCCACCTATTTTCTCTCCATTCTCTGAAAAAATTACATAATCACAAAGTGCGGGAATCATCTCAGCAGTCACTTTATCTGCACGTAGAATCGTATCATATGCTTCATTAATCTTTTGCTCTGCATAATTTGCCGGATAAATACAGCCCACACTAATCAAAAGGTACAGCAGCAGATAAGCAACAATCACCAAACCAACTAATGATCCAAGCATGACCAGTACATATCTCATAAAAATCCTGCTGAGTGCATTGCTTCTCTTTACTCTTCCCATTTATATCCAATCCCCCAGACTGTTTTTATCGGCATATAATCATAATCCGCAAATTTTGCTCTTATATTTTTGATATGCGTGATTATAGTACTGTCATTACTCTCATTGTCAAAGCCAAAGACCGCTTCCAATATCTGTTCCTTCGAGAAAACCTGTCCTCTGTTTTTAGCCAGAAATTCACAGATTTCGTACTCTGCTTTCGTAAACGGAAGTTCTTTATCATCCATCAACAGTTTCTTTTGAGACATCTGAATGCAGACTCTCCCTAAAACCATCCGGACAGAATGTTCCCTGTGCTCTCTCCGTAGATGCGCGTTGATCCTTGCCCGAAGTTCCATCACTCCAAATGGCTTTGAAATATAATCATCTGCTCCTAAAGAAAGTCCGTTTACCAGACTGTTTTCCTCCGTTTTTGCCGTAAGAAACAAAATCGGACAATCCACAAGTGCCCTGATTCTTTTGCATAATTCGAAACCATCAATTCCAGGCATCATAATGTCCAGTAAAATCAGGTCATAACGATGTAATTCTTCCATATTAATTTTTAGTGGATTACTTACTTTGGTAACCAGATGTCCATCCTTATTCAAAATGCTTTCTATCATTTCCAAAATTGCCGGTTCATCATCAACTGCCAGTATTTTTGCCATAGTTTCCCTCGATTCTATTCCGATATTCTGTTTCCTTCCCAGTGGTTTACCCACCAAAAATAGTATACCATACTAATCCCTGTAAATATTAAGCAACCTGGTATGAATGACAACCATTCACCTACACTAGTTTCTCCCAATACAGATTGCAGATAAGTATATGGTACTCTACCCGTCCAGCAGACAAATACATATTTCCACACATAATCTCCAAGTCCGGTAAGCATCAATGCACTAATTAGTCCTGATATAATCCCTGCTCCAATGGATACCCCTTTTCCAAACTGAAAAGCCAGAATCAGCTGCCACAGATAAAGTGGAACACTGCTTCCCCACAGCAGCAATGCTGCAAATATACATCCTTTCATGATTTCGATATCGCTTGATGCGATTCTTCCAAATCCAATTCCGAATATGATTGCTGTCAATAGGATAGAGCACAGACACAAAACCAGTAGCATCAACAGTTTCGATAAAAATGCTGTAAATTTATCTGGTAAAGACAACAGATTTTGAAAATTACCTGCATTTTGTTCCTGTTCCATCACACTCGCTGTAAAAATTCCAACAAGTACTGGAAGTCCTGCTCCTATTGCCTGATAAAATGCAATCACTTTCATATTTTCATTCCATGGTGAAAAAAAGTAATATATTAAAAATATAACGCTGGTTATAATCGGAATCAGTAAGTGTGCCAGAATCACAGATGTTCCTTTCATCTTTCGCAAGTCTGCATTAAGAGATCTTCCAATCATCTTATTTCACCTCTCTTCTCTCAAACCATTTCAAAAACAGAACCATTACAAAAACAAACCAGATGATTGAGAGACACATTCCCGGAACAATGACTCCCGTATCCAAAAGAGGATTCCCTGCTTCTGCGGCAAGTCCATTTGGTAAAACATGAAGCAACGGGCACATCATTCGCATAGGGATTGCAGAAACAAGTACATACCAGATTCTGGTTTGTGATATTACCACACCGCTGACGGTAATAAATAGGCAGACGAACAGGTTTACAATCATTCCAAATCGTTCACTTAAAAATAAAGCTACCGGAATCTCCCATAACTCAGAAACCGTCAGAAACAATACTGCAATCAACGCTCCTACAACTGGAACATGTGTCGTTAGAAGAAAGCCTCCAAGCGTTGCTCCTGCAAACACAATCACATTAGAAAACAAAATCATGTACCCAATATAAATAATTTTCCCCAGCAACAATTTTCTTTTGTCTGTGGGAATAGTCATTAAATGATAGTATTTTATCTTTTTCTCCTGCGCCACAGAAAGATAACAAAATAGAGCAATCATCCCCGGCAGCAAAGTGTATACCACCAGTTCCAAACACTTTCTGCATAAGCATTTGTCATCCCAAGAGTAAATATAAATGCCATGACAAATGTAAGAAGAGGAAATCCCCAGATAAACTTTTTTCGCATGGTTCTTTTGGCTTTTTGATGTTCTGCTTTTATAATATTAACCATGGATTTCACCTGCTTTCTGGTTTTTTCTTACCACATTCATAAACAAATCTTCAAGATTATCTCCCTGCTTTAATGCTCCTTCGTATCCTAAGATTCCACCTGAAATAATCCCGACTTTATCTGCAAGTAACTGTACCTCTGAGAGAATATGACTGGAGAGAATTACAGTGATTCCCTGTTCCGGAAAAGACCGGATCAGCTCTCGTAATTCCTCGATGCCTATTGGATCTAATCCATTCGTAGGTTCATCCAATATCAAAAGTTCCGGTTCTCCAAGCAATGCCATTGCAATGCCTAGTCTTTGCTTCATCCCCAAAGAAAACTGTCCTGCTTTCTTCTTTCCGGTGTTTGTAAGTGATACAATCTGCAAGACCTCATCAATTCTGTTTTCATCTGTACCAAGCAATAATTGTCTTACCTTCAAATTCTCTCTGGCGGAAAGATTTTCATAAATAGGCGGATTCTCAATTAACGCTCCTATTTTTGATAAATCTTTCCTATCCCAAAGTTTTCCATCAAAGTAAATCTTTCCTGCAGTGGGTTTCATCATACCGGTCAACATTTTCAATGTGGTAGATTTTCCCGCACCATTCGGTCCAAGCAGTCCATAAATCTGTCCCTTTTCGATATTAAGTGAAACATTATTTACCGCTTTCTGTTTTCTAAAATATTTACATAGATTTTGTGTCTGTAACATCATTTCCATCTTTACTATCCTTCCTTCTATATTTCATTTCTTACTGAAATATAATCTATCAGAGAAAAATAAAGATTTGATGAAGATTTATTCCCGTATGGAATAAACCATCAATTGAATATCATTATCAGAAGCTGTGACTCAGTAAGTCCCTTTTTCCATATCATTTTATATGACATAATTTCATTAATGCAACGAACCTCTGCATTAAAATAATTTTCTAAATTCGTAATGCCATAAAATGAAAAATATGCATTTACACTTTTAGGATAAAATTTATTTCTATATTCCAAAATATAATTATATAATTTCTCATAATTATGCTTAATCTCACTCGTTTTAGTATAAAGCATTATCTTTTGATTTGGCTGTACAGTTCCAATTGCTCTGTCCATTCTTAAAATATCATTTGGATTATCTAATATATATTTTTCAAAAAAATACAAAAAATTTACTACTTCCTCATAACTATAATTATTCAAATCAAAGCACTCAGATAATCCAAAATTATTCTTCAAATATGGCTTCCATCTCTTTTTTTGCCATTAAGTTTCTCTTGAACATATTTTCTTTTAATAATCTCTTCCTGTCCATTTTCTATTTTTAAATTCTCATATAAAACATTATCCCTTGCTTTCTCATCTTCGTATTCTAATAATATCATTATTTCGCAATATGATTTAATTATAACTTCTAATTTGTCCATCATTCCACCTATCATAATACGCACATTATAGCATTCATCACCAATATTATATAGGTGGAAATGATGGAATTGTGGAATTAATTCTCTTCTAAAGTGTCTATAATTACCCTAACCACACCAATTATAATTGCTTTCAATACAGTATCCATTACTATCAGCTCCTTTCTAAAAAATAAAAGGTATTAATTACAGAACTATATTTCCGTAACTAATACCTTTTTCATAATAATATTATATAATTGATTATCTTGAATTTAACACATTAAAAATCATCCTCATCTTCATGTGCTAAATCCCATATCATTTTAGCTTCTCCAGCTTCCCTTTTTAATATTCTTTTCCCAGAGTTAAATAAATCTCTCGGTGTATCACTCATGCTTGCCTGTTTTGAACGATTACAATGCTTGCATATACACTGTAAATTCCATTCAGAACTACTTCCTCCAAACTTTTGTGGAATAATATGGTCTATATCCATATCGCCTTTTCTGAACTTCCTGCCACACTTCTGACATGTATACCAGCCATTATTGTTATCATATGCGTCATTCTTATTAAAATAAGTATCTCTGTATCCCATATTAACTCCTTACTTATAAACCTCTTCTTCTAGCTTCATTGCAACAAGCTCTATACCTATAGTCACATATTCCATCTCTTTCAGCTTTTTCAATTGCCCTCATTATTTCATCATCACTGTATCTTCTTAATGCATTTTCAAAGCTTTTCTGTTGTTCATTCATCATATTATTCATCTCTTTTTTTAATGAATCAAAAAATCCCATTTCTAATTTTCTCCTTCACATTAAATCATATTTTAAATCATTCGAATCACAAGGATAACAGTTGAATATTTCTGTAATAAACCAGTTTTATACATAACTGGTCTTATTACATAATATAATTAATACACCCCCTTGTTCACTGCGTATCTCATGTACACATTATATAACTCACACATCAATTATGCAAGCATTAGATTTTAGATATAATATCTAAAAATAAAGGAGTGTCTATATATGGTTCGTCTGCGTGTGCTTGATATACTTAAAGAACAAAATCACTCAAAATACTGGTTATATAAACAGATGGAATTAAGTTATCAGAATTTCAACAGAATGGTACAAAATGAAACATCATCTATAAAATTTGAAAATCTTGAAAAATTATGTTCCATTTTAAATTGCTCTATAGGAGATTTATTTGAAATAACCAACAATACTACAACGGACAAAAAATAAATCCATCTTTGCCGAAACAAAGATGGATTTTTATTTTTTGCAGTAAATTTGCAGTAAAATACTAAAAACAGGGGCTTCCAAATCGCTGTAAGCCCCTATTTATCTAGCTTTTACTTATCAATGCTCTTCATTGTCGGGAGCTTTTTCGCTCTTGCTGTAAAGGTCTGTAAGATGATTTGTATTTCTTTAAATCATTACAGCAATTTCTGTACTAAGATGCATTAAAATAGTCAATTTAAAACCATTATTTAGTCACATATTAGTCATATTAAATTTTTTTGGTCAATTGCCTAGCCCTCAAATCAGAGGACTCTTTTCTATATTATATCGTTGTTTCTAAAATACATCCATGTTCTTGGCAAGTTTCTCCAAAGCCTCTCTAGTAACCTCTGGATTTGCCTCCGCATAAATGTTCATGGTTGTGCTGACATCAGCATGTCCCATTACTTCTTGAATAACTTTTACATTGGTTTCGTTCTCACAAAACCTCGAAGCAAATGTGTGTCTAAAAATGTGACATGAAAACCTGGGCAACATTATAGGTTCTCTCTTCTTTTTCTTTGCCTCTACCTCTTCTTCGGCATTGTGAGTATCAACGATTCTCTTGATTGCACGATTTACTGCCTGCGGATTATGTGGATTTCCAAACCGATTAGTAAATATAAAGTTTGTCATTCCATCAACCTCTGCAACACAAAAACCTTCTTCCTGCTGACGCTGATATTCAGACTTGAGCACTTCATACACCGGTCCCATCATTGGAATTGTCCTTATTCCTGCTTCTGTTTTAGGTTCTGAAACCCGAAACTCACACTTAAATGAATTGTCAGATCTTGTGTAATAAGTAAGACTATGGTTAATATTGATTGTTCGTTTCTTCATATCAACATCGTCCCATCTGATGCCTATTGCCTCACCGATTCTGCATCCAGTTCCAAGCAGAAATACAAAAAACGGATACCAATGGAAGAAAAACGGATTCTTTGCAACATAATCAATAAATTCTCTCTGTTGCTCTACTGTCAGTGCTCTTCGACTCTTTCTAGCACCACCGTTTCTTTTTTTCACCTCGGCATAAGCTCCATTTACAGGATTTCTTCTTATAATATCATCTCGTACTGCCAGCTCAAATGTAGGTCGCAATACAGTATTGATACTCTCCAAAGTATTTACCTGCAATCCCTTGTTCGTAATCAAATCCGTATAGAAAAATAAGACATCAGAATACTTCACATCCTTAATCTTTTTCTTTCCGAACGTATCCCTGATAAAATGATCCCATGTATATAAGTAATTTGCTTTTGTAGTGCTTCGCAACTCCGTCTTGGTAGAAATATATCTATCAAACAAAAAATTTACATCTGCACTTCCAGCAACATATACATTTAACCCGTCCATCTGGTCACGAACAAGTTCGTCTTCTTTCTGCCTAAGTGTTACAAGAGATTTCGCATATATCGTCCTTTTTTTCCCTAATGGATCAGTATAAATATATGAATACCTGCCATCAGTTTTACGATAATGCTCTCCTTTTCGTAATACTCTTCCTTTACCATCTTTTCTACAAGCCATCTTTTCTCCTTTCTCAAAAAGAAAAGAGCCTGCATTACTTCTGGTCAGCCATTAGTTTCTCTAACACTGCCATTTTAACTACTTGCGTCATAGTCATGTTATGATTTTTGGTGTATTCAAGCAGCAATTCATGTTCTTCACCATTCAGTCTGATTGTAATCCTCTTATCAGCAGGATTTTCAGCTTTTGGTCGTCCCATCTTTGCCAATATATCACCTCCATCTGAACATAGTATACTTTATGTCAGACATAAAGTCAAGTATATTAATGCAAACTCTTTCATATTCTTTTCAATTTATTTGTAGAATTCCTCGTCTTCTATATGAAATGTCTCCAGATATTCATTAAGAATATCAAGGTTCACAAGCACCAGTCTATTCATCTTATAACATGCTTTCGCATCCTTACAGGAAATAGTTTTCGGAAAAGTTCAATACCAAGAAGCGATGTGAGCTTATCAAAAACATGAAGTACACTTTGATGAGACTTATCCGGCAAAAGAAAAATCAACATGAAATTGGTGTCTCTAAATAGAATAGTCAGAAGTACCTTTCCACTATTTCGGGCACCGATTACGGTATCCATTTCAACAATCGGGAGTTTCGGATTTTGTTCCATGAAGGAAGTGAAATCAGTGTAAGTACGTCCTTTTCGATACTGATAATCGAACTTCATAAGAACCTCATGAGAATGTCGCTGCTTATAACGAACCTTTTTGGGAAGATCAATATTCCTTACCCGGAAAGCACTCTGGTCGATGTAGTTGTAGATAGTCTTTTTGGAAAGCCTGATTTCATCGGAATGAGTGGCAAATATGTGGTTGATGGATTGTCCTTTATTAACCAGCGGCATTAGTAAATCATTTAGTTCCAATAACCGTTCAGGACTGGTACGAATGCCTTTCCTTGATGAACTTAATTCTTTGACGTATTCAGCGTGCGCCCGATGAGCAGTGTAGTAGGCATGGTTTCTTTTGCATGTCTTCTCATTTGGGCAACGAGTGCAAACATAAGGCGGTTTATCCAGCAAAGGACAATGTGCAGAAATGTACTGTGAACATAAGCTTTTACAGTCGAATTCCGTACATGTTTTGCAGCGATGGGAACAAGTGTAAATTGATTCCTAATCGCATATGTTTCTGCGTAAGCAAGAACGATAATTAATACAGTCATTCGATGTATACCGGAAACCGTTAACAAAGCAACGGTGGTTCTTAAGCTCGCGAGAGATTGTGGTTGCTGAGCGGTTCAGTCTTTTAGCAATAAAAGAGAAAGACATATCCTGGGCGAGATATTTTTCAATAATTGCCCGGTCAGTTAAAGTGAGATGTTTACTCATAGGTCTGCTCCTTTCTGGTCAGACAGCATATGAGTATTATCCTATAAAAAACAAGATTTGTAAAAGTAAACGCACGATTGTAAGAGTAAAAGTAGGCAATTTCTGGCGTTAAATTTTACAATTAAAGCATTGCCGATAAAATTGCAAGTCCTTTTTATCGGACACATTATTTTGCATAATGACAATAAGAAAATATCTATAGAACTGAAAGAAGGGATTTTTATGGCGGTTACCAATAATATCAGAGAAATCCGGGAGCAGCGTGGCATTTACCAGAACGACCTTGCCGCTGCTATCGGATACAGCACCAAAACTGTCGGCAGGATAGAGCGTGGGGACAGTACCCCATCTGCCGAATTTATGCTGCAGATATCAAAGTACTTTAATATGCTGGTGGAAGATGTATTCCATGTGGAAGATTGAGTCGGAGCAGCAATTTTTTTGATTCTCCTCGTATGCCTTGTAATTCTTTTTGCGTGTTTCTGCTACTCTCATTCTGACACAGATAGAAGATGCCATATCCAAGAAGCCCCGCCACAGAAAAAACAAATATCACCGCTAATAAAAGTTGCAGAGTCAGGCATTTCCATTTCCATTCCCATACACGCCTTCTGCTTTGATTCCGTCTGTGTCTTTTCTTTCGCCTCTTCCGCAGCGTACACTCCCTGTTGTGTTTTCTTTGAAGAAAAGACGGACATACATGCCCGCCTTCTCCATGGTTATTTTCTCGTTTTATTTTTTAACTATCGTTTCTATGAATTCAAATTTTCTCTGCGTTTCTTTACGGTAATAATCAATCCCGTTCCGGAAAGAATTGATAGTATAAACAGCCATACACTCGGTGTGTTGTCTCCGGTTTTAGGTGCAGTCACATCCTTCTTATCAGTTCCACTCGATGGCTTGTCATCAGAGGAATTGCTATTGTTATTATCATTCTGGTTGTTATTACTGTTATCAGAGATATTTGCTTTGGTGGTAAATGTGGTGCTTGCAGAACCATCCGTCCAAAGGATTTCAACTGTATGGTTTCCTGCCGAAAGTGTATTCAGGTAGGAAGCTTTCAGTGTGATAATGGTAGAGCCTTCCTTTGCAGTGTAGTTGCTCTTGTCTATCAAATTTCCGTCCACCTTAACTCCGGTAAACTTGGAGAAGTCTCCGTTACCCCGGATGGTGATATTACCATCACTGTCATGCGTCCAACTACTGTTTGCTCCATCAATAATCTGATAGGTGTTATTCGGTGTGTCAGGATTATCGGAACCGCCCGCATCCTGTACGGTCAATGTTGCAGAATTACTCTCTACGTTTCCTGCGCTGTTTGAAACAACACACTTATACTTAAATCCGTTGCAGCTTATATTGACTGTGGATGTGGTATAGCTCGTTGCCGTTGCACCGTCAATGTTTACCCATCCTTTCCCATCATTTCTGTCTATCTGCCACTGATAGGTAAGATCTGTACCGCTTGCTGCTATGGTAAAGGACGCAGTCTCACCTACCTTCACTGTCGCATTTCCAGGCTGTGTGGTTATGCTTGGTGCAATCACATCCGGCACATCCGGTGTCTGGCTTTCCTGTTTAAAGGTAACTTCTATGGTGTGATCAGTATTCACATCACTAAAGGTGTAGCTTGTGGTTGCTGTCACTTCCGAACCATCCACCTTTACGTCCGCAATATAATATCCTTCGTTCGCCTTGATTGTATATGTAAGCTGACCTGCGGCAGATACCGTTGTCGTGCCACAGGGAGAGATTGTTCCACCGATACCTGCCGTTGCGGTAATCTTGTAGCTTGCTGTACCGCTCGGAGGCGTTATCGGCGCTGTATCCGCCGTAAAACTCCAACTTCCACGGAATACCACGGTTGTGCCGTTTAGGTTGCCGGCATCCCAGCCCGAAAAAGCCCATGTGCCGTTTTTACCATCCTTTTGTGCCTGAATGCGTGTTGTGGAGGTATATTTCTTATCCACAGCCGCCTTCGCCTGTTGCACACTCGAATAGGAGGCTATTTAGCGGCAGCGTTGCACCTGTCGGGAATACAGAGCCCCAATTGTATTGCACCGTATAATTTTTTGTCACCGGCGGCTCGGGGCGTTCCTCAGACCTTTATAAATATAACGAATCGTCATACCACTGTTCGGGACAGCATTTTCCATCCCCTCCGCTTTAACAAAAGTGTAGCCGTGCAGTTCCTGCGGCGGCTGCCAATCAACCTTTTTGCCTACCGGAACAGTAAAGGTAGTCGGCATGGTGTTTGGAACATCTGTGCCATCCTCCAGCTGATATTGGATGGTGACATTGACATAGCGCTGCTGCTCCGTATCATCATCAGCCAATACCTCGCCTGTCGCATGATCTACAATCTCAAAGCCGATGGTATCGCCGGATTGCAGAATGGCATTCTCCGGAATCGTGTAAACCAGAGAGCAGTTGACAAGGCCGGAATTAAAGTCGCTGCCCTCGTAATCCAACGCACCCTTTGTCCAGAATTTGCTTTTCTCTTTCCAAACAGGGATGTCAAACTCCTGCGTAGTGAAAACCTGCTCCCCATCTGTCGTGACCGCTTTTTCGCCGTTGGAATGTTCCACCCACAGGCGCAGGGTCACAGTCTTCGCTTGGGTATTCGAAAGATTTTGTATAATGGTGCGCAGCTCAACCTGCTGCCCCTTCATGCTGCTATAATCAAAGCTGTTTTTACTGCCGCCGCTTAATAGACGGCTATTCCTGTCATTTTGATAGCTCGCATATGCGGAGGAATTCGCTGCCTCAAAGGCAGAAGGATCTTTTGTGGGATTTCTGTAACCGCCGATATACTTTTTCACCTCAGGAACAGCCACATAAAGCGCAGGGGGATTTGTAATGAGCTGACTCATGACCTTTATGCCCTGTAGCTTAAAAACATAAAAAAAAAATCATTCTGAAAGGTCTCTCGCATCAGACAATCCCTGCTGGAATTATAGGTATAAGGATAGTAGTCAAGATGCGGGCAGGTATAGGTATTACGGAAGCCAAGCAGCTGCTTCCACTTCACTTTCGTGGGATCTTTTGTTGCAGTCATATTCAGTGATGTAGTGTAATTCCACTCATCTACAGGAACAGTGCTATAATTATATTCATCTCCCAGATGGAACAGACCGTGTCCCAGTTCATGCCGCTGGGTAAACGCAGAATATGCGTTTCTCGCTGACGCAACAATATAGTGAATACCATATTGTTTATTATCATGAGAGCCACCGAAATACTCACCGCTATTCGCCAACACAACGAATTGGTTGATATTTTCATACACATAATCATACTGTCTATAATTATGATCCATCGTGTTTTCGTTTGGATGCGTTTCATTAGGAATATGTGCGTCATGAATCTTCTCGATAAACGCAGGGCCTATGATGCGCTCCAAAACATGGTTGCGCCAGTTCCCTTTGTTAGTAGAAATTCCTCCTTTGGCGGTCGCAGCAAAAAATGTGCTGGTACCGCCATAGCCATCCACCGATGCCGTGCAGAGTGCATAGACATTAAAGCGATCCGCCATGCTGCGATATGGCTCTATCTGCAATACCTCCCCCCACAGCTTTTTTACATCCTCGACAAACTGCTTTTGCTGGCTTTTGGTGTAGCCCTCGGCGCAGTACACAATCACCATGTTCTCCTTATCGCTGCGAGGCTTCTGGATTGTATACACCGGTACGGTTACATTTGCATATGCAGGATCCTCAGTGTAGAGGGTACTCATCTCCAGCTGTAGATACTCATCCGTGTTCACATTCCAGTCACCATTCACATCCTCTCGCACAGCGCCGGATATGCCAATGCTGTCATCCGGCGCATCCGGTGCGGAAACAACATAGGGGTCCTGTGCGCTCTGTCCTGTGCCGGATGATACGGTGTAATTTTCCGTATTCAGATAGAAGGCAGGACGAACGCCGTAATATCCCTTATAGGGTGCGTCACGCAAAATATTCCCTTGAGGGGTCACAAATCGCATATCATGGTTACAGGTTGTAATCGGTGTACGCAGCCAATAGTTCCATGCTACACCGCTTCTGTTTTTGCGATATGGTAGCCGTTCAGGTTATCATTAACCGTTTTTATTTTTTTTACATCCAGCAGAAAAACTCTATCCCAAATATATTCATAATGGGCACTGTCATACCCATCCGCTACCGTATCAATTGTGGTGTTATAGGGAAGATCAACACCGGCTGCGTCGATATAACCTGCCGTATACTCCGGATGGGAAACGATAGAACGCTGCTTCACCGTTCGAATCGCTCCCAGCTCATCCGAACGAAAGCGCGAAGGAAGCCCTCCTTTGGTCATATGCTGCCGTTTTAGGATAGACAGAATCCTCTGTTGGCGGATTTCCGCAAAGCCATTTCACTTTTCCTGCTTCAGCGTTGGAATTGAGCCAAGAACGTATGTTGCTGTCTCTCCAGTGGTTAGAACCAAAATTATCTCTCCAGCTATTGCGCCGGTGCGAGCCTGTTTCGGCATTTTTGTTGGTTTTTGCATCATAGGGCATGTAATCACACAATACTCTATCCGAAAGCATCAATGGCCCATTGCTATCCTTCGCTACACAACGCCACACAATTGGCACTCCCCCATAAGTACCCATCTGAATGTAGTCACCAATTTCGATGGTTGGCTTGTTATCTGCCGCCCTAACCTGCAAAGGGCATAGCACCAAAATCACCGCAAGCAGAGATACCGTTCGTTTGCCATATTTATGTTTGATAATATTCATAAAGTCCTCCTTTTGTCATTCTCTCCTGAGCGTCATTCACGGTCAGTAGGCTTCTACCCCCCTTTTGACATATGTCAATTTATACAATTGTTGATCATCGATATTCACCTCATTTCTACTTGAGTTATTGCAAAAAATAGGTCTTTCTGCGATAACCCCTTGTGCCAAATGCTGAAACACCTTCATAAAGATGTAATAGCTTATTTATTTTAGAAAAGTATCCGACAAAAAACTCTACACTTCCGACAAAAAATATATATATTTCTCAAATCGTATCATGGCGATGTACATTTGTCAATGATGTGACACCTCAAGATCACCACAGTCCTGATACTTCTTATACATGTCATTGATATAAATCGTAGGCGAAATATTCCTGCCTTCCTCTCGTAAGATGATGCCATCAAGAGTCACATTCACCTTTTCCACGGGTTCTGCCACAAGCTCCATTCCTTTGAACTTCTCAGGCATATAATCCATAAACTTTTCTTTTACTACTTCCTTAAAAATCTCGTAATTCATCATATTACGGTTCCTCCTTAATCTAAATTGTCATATAAAATTCCCTCATCATCGGGATTATTGTGTTCTCTGTAACTGTTGTCTTCTTCGATTCCCATATCAAAAGTGGTATGAGATTTTCTTTTCTTTCTGTAATAATTCTTGAGAAACATGCACTTTCTACAGTCCTCACAGAATAATTCTTCTGGCGGAATACCAAGTGCCTTTGCAATCCTGTTCAACGTTCCCGTCCTTGGAACTCTTGAACCATTTTCGTATTGGGCAATTCTTACATCACCTCTATTTTCAAAACCACTTTTCTCGCCCAGTTCCTAAGTGTCATTTTTTGTCGTTTTCTGTAATATCTGATTCTTTCTCCTACCACTGTTTGTCCTCCAAATCAAAAAAGCGGAGAACATAAGTCACTGGCTTATGTTCCCCGCAAGGTTAATTATTACTGTTTATTCTTTTTCTTTCTTCCACGAAGTCCGACTCCAACACCTGTAATAAGTGCAAGTGCACCAATTCCAAGATAAAGAAGCGGATTTGCATTGTCGCCTGTCTGTGGAAGCTTAGGCTCTGTCGGTACATTGACAAGCTTAAGAGTTGCTACAACAACATCCGGTGCATTGTCATCATATCGAAGTGTTACATCGTGAGCTGTTTCATCAAGGATATATCCGTCAGCTGCTTTAGTCTCAACAACTGTATAATGGATATCTTCTTTGAATGATCCATCCTCGTTGTAAGTACAGATAGGAAGCTCCTTGCTCTCTGCATGACCATTCTTGTCAGTAGTGAGTGTATCAAGCACCTTTCCATCCTTATCCCTTACTTCAAATACAACACCCTCGATCGGCTTTCCGGTTACTTTATCAGTTTTCTCAATGACAATCTTTCCGACTGCCTGCTCGTCCTTCATGGATACCTTCTGGATTTCTGCTGTCTCCTTTACTTCAAAGGTTACATCACTTGCCATCTTATATCCATATGGTGCAGATTCCTCTCTGAGTGTGTACTTTCCGACAGGAAGTCTCTCAATCATATGCGTCTTTCCTGCCTCTGATGTCCAGCTCTCAACAAGCTTTCCATCTGCATCAATAACTGAAAGCTTTGCTCCAGGCAATTCTTTCTTGCCTGTGATATCAGTCTTTGAAATTTCTACCTTGATCGGTGCATTTTCAAATGCTGCCTCAAACTCGATAACCTTTACCTTATCTCCCTGATATGAAGCATCCACATCAAATGTCTTATCTGACTTCACATAGCCCTTTGGTGCCTCAAGTTCTTTGACATAATACTGTCCAAGTGGAAGGTCAGAAGTAAATGTTACTTTGCCATCCTTTCCAGTAACACCTCTCTCAATCTGTGTATCTGCTTTGACAATAACCTTTCCATCCTTATTTACGATATCTTCTTTCGCAAACAAACCAAATACAGCACCTTCAAGCTCTTTCTTTGTCTCTGAATCAGTCTTTGTAACAGTAATCTGCACTTTCTGACGCTCATTTGTCACATCCATTCCTGCAAATACAACCTTTGTGTTCTGGTCGATATAAGAAAGGTCTGCCTCAATCGGTGTATCATCTAATACAAATCCATCAATTGTCTTTGTCTCAACAAGATAATACTTGCCAAGTGGAAGGTCATCAATTCTTGCGATACCCTTATCATTTGTCACGATGGTTGCCACCTTGTCTCCTGCCTTATGATATACAGTGTCAAGTCCGTCAGCACTTACGATATCCTCTTTTGCATATACATCAAAAGTTACTCCTGCAAGGCTGTCCTTGAAGAAATTGAAGATAAAGTCGTACCAGTAACCCTTCATAAGAGTAGTGTCTGTTACAAATTCGCCGTCCTTATTGATAACGATGGAACCTGTAGGAACTTCATCTTTCATCTCTACATGCTGCACTTTGCCTGTATCCTCTACTGTAAACTGGATATCTGTTGCTTTCAGGTATCCGTAAGGAGCAAATTCCTCACGAAGTGTGTAAGTTTCGCCTACGACAAGTCTCTTGATCACATGTGTTTCCTTAGCATCAGATGTCCATGTGTCTACCACATTTCCATCCTTATCAAGTACAGTAAGTGTCGCACCTGTAAGCTCTGCACCGCTTGTGATATCTGTCTTTGTAAACTCAAAGGTTGTAGGAGTGTTTTTATACTCGCTGTTATATACAGCAGTCTTAACATCCTGTCCCTGATATTTTGTATCAAAGTTTACTGCTTCCTCATTTGTCACATATCCAGCAGGCTTTACAAGCTCCCTTGCAACATATTTTGCAAATGGATAATCCTTAACAAAAGCAATCTTTCCATTCTCATCAGATGTTGCCTTCTCAAGAAGTGTGCCTTTCTCGATAATTACCTTGCCATCTGCATTCTTGATATCCTCGTCTGCATAAAGACCAAATACTGCACCTGCAATTGGTGTATTATCTTCTGCATCAAGCTTAGTTACCGACATATCAAGCTTCTGTCTGTCATCTGAGAAAGTAAGGCTTTCCTTGATAACAGGTGTCTTATCATCCACATATGTGAATGTCACTTTCTGCTCATTCGGATTTAATACATATCCGTATGGAGCTTCCACTTCCACAACTCTGTACTGTCCAAGAGGAAGATTCTTAGCTGTTGCCTTTCCATCCTTGCCAGTTGTAAGAGTTGTCACAAGGTCTCCCTTGCTGTAATACTTAATGCGGTTTCCGTCTGCATCCTTCTGGTTGTCTGCTGTGTAAATATCCTCGGCAGCATAAACTTTGAATTTTGCTCCGGCAAGTGAGCCTTCCTTATAAACAAACTCTTTCTCATATGAGCTTGCAAGAAGTCCACCCTTGAATCCGTCAAGTACCTCTCCCTTCTTTTCTACAGTCAGCTCTCCGACTGCAGGGGCATCGGAATATTCCACAGTAATGATTGCATCATTTGTATCACCATCTGTCTCAAATGCTGTATCAGTATCAACCGAAATGTTGACATACTTATCATTTACAACATATCCGAATGGTGCAGACACTTCCTCAATGCGGTAGTTACCGATTTTCAGTGCCTCCGGTAAGATTAAATCTCCGTCCTCATCAGTAAAGAATGAAGTATGCTCTACCTTTGACGGATAAGTTGTGTACTGCTTCACATATTCGTTCTTATCAATATTGAAGATCTTAAACTCTGCGTTTGGTACAAGTACTGTCTGCTTTGTATCGGAATCCTTCTTGATTACACGAAGCTTTGCAGTAAACTCCCTGTCAAGGAATACTCTCCATGTCTGAGGCTTGTCAGGATGATTCTCGCTGATTTTTACCTCAAATGGCTTGATTGTCTTCATGTTATGCGGAGTCTTTGACTCAACTACCACATAGGTTCCATAAGGAATTGCAATGGAAACTGCATGTCCCTTGTCATCTGATGTGATTGTTGTTGCTCCGTTTTCCCCGATTACTACCGGAGTAGCCTTGTCAAAGTCATAACTTCCATCTGCCTTTACAGGTAAAGATGATTTCAAATAAGCTGTAAACTCTGCACCTGCAAGAAGCCTGCTTCAGTATCATCGCCATTGTCAGATACCTTGATAAGCTGGAATGGCTGCTTGATGACCTGCTCTGCTGATGTTGTGCTTCTTGATACCTCTGCTACAAGGTCTCCCTCATAGTCGCATACTACATCATGCTCCTCTTCGTCTAAGAGATACCCCTCTGATGGAGTGATTTCCTTTACATAATAATTCCCAAGGTAAAGGTTATTGACCTCTGCCTCTCCATTCTTATCTGTTGTAAGTGTTGCTACAAGGTCACCTGCTTTGAATACGACTCCTGTTGCTCCGTCCGGATGCACGATATCGTTTCTCGCATAAAGACCATAAACTGCACCTTCAAGGCTTGCATCTCCCTGGGCAACTGCCTTGCCTGATTCCTTGTCTACCTTGTAGATATGAATCTTTGCTGTAGTTCTGTTATTTGCAAATGTGTGACTGAATGATGCCTTTGCCTGTGTTTCAGGTAATACATTGAAATTGAAGCTGTAAACATCTTTACTGTTTCTGATATACGCATATGGAGCCTGTGTCTCTGAGATAAAATATCCATTAGAGATTGGCAGATCCACGCTATAGCTTGCCTTTCCGTCCTCACCTGTAGTTACTGTCTCAAGAGCTGTACCCTTTGTCACAATAACCTGTCCGGCATAGTTCTTAATGTCATTTCCGGCATAAAGTGTGTACTTGCCGCCATCAAGAGGGTTCTCTGTGTCAGAATCCTTCTTTACGACAGATACATCCGCTTTCTGCCTTGTATTCTCAATCGTAGTTGATTCATACTGGACTGTCACAGTCTGGTCCTTATACTCAACTGCAACTGTCTGAGGTGTGGTATTGATTGTATATCCGTCAATGCTCTTAATCTCAGTAACCACATAAGTTCCAAGATGAAGGTCAGATAATACCACCTGTCCGTCAGTTCCTGTTGTAAGGCTTTCTGCCACAACATCGCCAGCACTATACACCTTTGTACCATCTGCCTTATAGATATCTGCTCCGGCAGTTACCTTAAATGCTGCTCCGGAAAGCTTCTTTTTCTCATAAGTGAAATTGCTTCCATTCCATAAGCTAAGAACCTCACCCTCTTTATAGATTGTGATTGCTCCAAGCTGCTCTTTATCTGTTGCAGAGATTCCCGTTGTCTGTCCTGCTTTTACAGTAAGTGTATGAACCTTATCTGAAAGGACATATCCCTTTGGAGCGGTAATCTCTTTTACATAATAAGTGCCTGCAACAAGTGCAGCTGACTTTGCATATCCGTTTCCATCTGTTGTCATGGTCTGTACTCTGTTTGTGCATCCGCTGTCAGAATAGATTCCATAGACTGCACCTGAAAGCTTCACTCCGCTTGACTCATCTGTCTTTGTAAGCTCACCATATCCGATGTTCTCTGTCTTGATCTTGATATAGGCTTTGATAGGATCTGCTGTCGGTCTTTCAGAAATAAACTCCTGATATCCGCTCTTTCCTGTAAGCCAGAATACACAGCTTGATGTTGTCTCAACCTTGCCAGCATTGGATGTGAATGTTCCTGTTGTAGCTGTAGTATTCACGCTCGTTGAAGAGATTGTAATACTGTTGCCATTCTTATCAACAGAATATCCGCTGATGCCAAAATCAAAATCCGATAAAACACCATTGCTGTCAGATAATGTTGTTTCAAATCTCTGACTTCCCTCATTCCACTTTAATTCATAAGTTGGTGCCTCACTGGTTCTGCGTGATGCAAAACTTGGAAGCGTTGCATTGTAGGAACTGCTGATATTGTCTCTGAGCCTCTCATAATAGCTGTATGAAGAATCAGGACTTGGTGCTGTGTTACAGAGCTTTCTTGCTGCTGAATCACCGCTTCCGGTTCCAAAAATATCTGCTGCAATCACCCATACCATTGCCTGAGTTGCGATATACTCATCGCACTGGCTGTTGCTTGGTGCCGCCTTTTGTGTACTGTTAAACCCATAATAAAGGCAGTAACTTAAAAGCTTTCTCTGCTGTGCTGACATTGATGTGCTCGCATCATCGTAGCTGTTCATAAGCTGACCACCATCTGCCTTCAATCCGAAATTCATACAATACGCCGAATTTCCGTCAAGAATTGAATACAGAATCTTGCCATGATTATATCCGGGCTTTAGCTCACTTACTTCTCCGGAATTTTTGACTGACGCATTCCAGAACGCAATATTTGCCTGCGGACTGGCTGCAAATGCTGTTGTACCATTCGCAAAGAGTGTTCCAACCAGTGTGAGCATAGCCATAAATCCTGCCATAAAACGCTTTAGTTTCTGTTTCATGTGCTCTTTCCTCCTTAATTTGCGCATAAAAAAAGAAAGACATAAGTTTATGGCTTACATCTTTCTTCCTTCTGCTTCTATTCGTTTTTATTTATCTGTGACATCGAAACTCGTAATAGTCTGTGCCGCCTGTCGTGTAAACTCCATCATAACTGATGTAGAATACCGGATCTGTTTCCAAAAGTAACATACTTGCAATATATTCTGCGATTGCATCCTCAGAGGATAACCGCTGTCCATCAATGGTACTTGCTTTGTTGAGGTCTGTCTCTACAAACACACTATAATAAGAGCCTTCCATACCATCGTAAGGATAATACTCATTGTACTCTTCCTGCGTGATACTGCCATCATTCAAATGATTCTGTAAATTCTGCTGTGTGGTAATCATCCCTCCTGCCTGACACTTTGCTGTTGCAAGTGACACAACATTTTGTGGACTGTATGCCACGGATGCAGGCTGTGGATTGCTCACATTGTCTTTCGGACTGTCTGTAGTCTGACCACCATTACCTGCATTACTCTGATTTCCGCCAGCTTTCTCATTATCATTTACTGAAGCTTTCTGTTCCGGCTCGTCATTCTGCTTTGGCTTTTCTTCCTGCCTTGAAGCAGTTTCATTATCAGCGGACCGGTTATCTTCCTTATCATTCTTCTCTTCTGAATCTTTAACCTCGGCAATATCTTTCTCTGTCTCTTCACTTCCAGCTTCGGTTGTGACCTCTGTGACAGCTTCCGTTGCCATTTCTGCTTCTTCAGTTGGCTTTACGCTTTCCGTCTGTTTCTCTGTCTGATTATCAGCCTTTTCCTTACCACCATTACAGGCAGCCATTGAAAAGACCAGTACTGCGGATAATAAGATAATACTTATCTTCTTCATAGTAATCGCCCATCCCTTCTCCGCAAGAGGGACGGGCTTTGTGTTCCGTGCCATCCACCCTTGCGGTGAACTATTTATCTGTAATGCACGGGACACATAGGACTGTCCCGTATTCTGTGCATCTTAAACTCCTTTCATTATACCAGCTCTCTTATTTTAAAGAAATACTGCATAAGTCTTCTGTTTTTCTTATAATTTAAGAATAAACCCTTTACCTGCATACGCTCACCTCCTCTCAGAATGTGCCCATTCTTACGAATGAAAGAAATATCCTTGCCACCATAGCGAATAGAAGAAGAATTATTCTGGCAAGTCCTAAGACCAGCTTCAACGCTCCAAGAATTATCCTTAATATCCACTTGAGTATCTCTAAAATCACTGTTCCTACGGCTCCCATAACTCTTCTCATAATAATCAGTCTCCTTTCGACATCCATCCCATTGCAAGTCCTGCAACATCTGCATCGTCCATAACATCTTCTGTAGGTTCTTGTGCTTCACTATTGGCTGCCTGCATTATTACCGGCTGACCAACATTCATCCCGGATATCACTCCGCCTAACAGCCTTATGACCTCTTTCCTAGCCTCATTGGTTGCTGCTTCAATGACTTCTTCCTTAATGTCATCAATATCTTCTGACCGGATATATTCAGCCCTCTCTTTTTCCTTCTTCTTGATAACAAAGGTTTCTTTTCCATAATTATCAATGTAAAACTGAATCGCATCTATGATGAACTGATTCTTAGATTTGAAAATCTTCGGATCAAGGTTCTGAATCACATCATTGATTTTCACATGCTGAGGATTGCTCATGTTGAGGCGGACAGAAGTTTTTACTTCATATTCAAGTCTTCTTCCCATCATCTGCCTCCTTATGATAATCGCTTAGTGCTTTTAAGTCCCATCGTGGCAAGCTGCTCATATCCTCTTGCATTTGCCTTTACATCAAGGTTATAGGAAATATTCTTTGCATCGTGACTACCAAAATTCTTCATCACAACTGCCCCGCCACCGACAAATACAATCGGTGTAGTCTTTAAGTTATACCCAAACTCACGGATTGAGTTATATACCTTATCAACAAAATCCTCTATCTCTGCCTTGATAATGGCAAAGTATTCATCATCAATATCTGACCTGCCATATCGCATGATGTTCTGTATCTCTGACTCGTCTACCTCTCCGTTAAGCTGTCTTACACACTGCTCATTGATAGAACGCATACAGGTAATAAGACCTTTTGGAATCGTCACACACTTTGATTCATCCGGTGACTTGTTGATTACCGGCATAATGTCGATTGTCCAGCTTCCAATATCTACTATCAGTGTTTTCTTTGCCATAGCAGGAATCTTGTCCACTACTGCTGCATAGCACTGAGGAAATACTGCCACATCATCAATTTCAATATGATATGACTCATTCTCATATTTGAAGCTTACACGCTTATTCTTTGTCAGGTACTTGATAAAATCATTCTTCTCTGCTCCAAATCTTGTAAGTGGAAGTCCTACAGCAAGAAATACCTTTGCCTCTGCAAGACCTCTTCTTTTAAGTTCCTTAGCAACTGCTGCAAGAGTGAGAAGATAAAAGCTGTCATCTTCGACCTTTGTATCCTTTACTTCCTGCCTCACAGTTCCAACCTTATAAAACTTTCCTTCATACTCAAGTACATCGCCGAAAAGTGCCGGAGTTGTTGTAATCTCCTTAACGCCTGTGACAAATACCTGAGAGATTGTTTTCATCATTGACCAGCCATGATCAATGCCGATTACTTCTAACTTGTTATTCATATGTTTTGCACATCCTTTCTTCTTAAACAGCCACTTGAACATCTTAACCACCTACTTTCCTATCAGCTTTCGCATACAAGGAAAACAATAACCATTCCCCCGATAATACGGACAACCGACACATTCCGCTGGAAGCTTCTGTTCTTTTTTCTTAGATGGCTTACAACATGTTCCATTGGCACATCTGTTGTTATGTCCCCAGAAGAATCTACAATGCATACAATCTTTTAATTCTCTTTCAAGCTTTTCTTCTGGAGATACAAACCTGCGTTTCTTATGCTTATCTCTTTTTTCAACTGTTCCCACCAGAGCTCTCCTCCCTTCCAAGGAGTGATTGCTCTCTTATACTTTCCAATATCCTGTCCGACTCACCTGCCGTCCTTGCTAATGAATACAATACGATAAGAACAATAATTATAAATGCTATGCTAAATCCCATCATCACTTTATCCTCCTTCAAATTAGTTGCCATATAGACAAAATTTGAATTTGGAAGTGATATAGTCTACATGGCTATGCTTAATGCTAAGCATGTAGGTACACGATTTCTTCTTATGACCTACTGCCCCGTGTACAAGAAGATGTTATCATCTTCGGGAACAGGCACATGACGCATTTCAATTTTTGAAACACTATCTCCTCCCTTAGCCAGTTTTGAGGATAAGGACACACTCTCTGTCCTCTATGGGTTATTATCCTACGCAACATATTTATCTTTCCACGCTCTCAGAATCTCCTTCAACTTCTCGTCCTTCATTTCTCAATCCGTCAGACTACTAATGTGATAGCTGTAAGTTGGTTCATATGGTATATGCCCCGTATTTTCCTTATCAAAGTCATAATTTCTTTGATAGCCTGTTGCCATATTCACTTTTTTCGAGGTTTCCCTCGGATGAACATATACTATCACAGAACTTAAAAATCACCGATAGACAACACTGGTGTATTTTATTTTTTTTGCACCGAAATACGGTGTTTATTCTTATCATTCCAAATATGTGCAGGCAAAGGTCTTGATGGTTCTCTGAATTTTTCCAAATAACTCTCAAATATCTCTGTATTAATCAGAGCTGAATTACCGACTTTATAAACTGCTCCCGCCTCCTTTGCAAGAGTCATAATTCTTGTTTTTCCAAGCCCATATATAGCCGCACCTTCTACTGCATTTACATATTTCTTCATGATATCTTTCGTATCTGAATAACACTTATATGAATAACTCATTCTTCTGTCTCCTTTCCGTTAAATAATGGATGTTTCATCATCACCGGCATTTCTCGAAACTGTTCCATATACTCATCGAAAATATCCAAACTCACAAGAACAGTTCCAGAAGCACCATCACCCAATTTGTAAACTGCACCCGCAGCCCTAGCCATTTCAATCATACGATGTCTTCCAATACTATATATGACAGACGCTTCACCTAGTCTTACATATTTTTTCTCTATTACTTTCCCTGATATCGGGATCTTATATAAATGTTTCATAAAAGTCTCCATTCTTTCTCTATGTATCAGACTCGTCCTCGGAAGCCTGTATAAAGCCCCTGCTGCAGTCGCATAGGCAATAATCTCATTAGATGACAATTCAAATTCATCTGCTGCTTCAGCTTCTCTCAAATACCGCTTCGATATATTTCCGGAATGATAGCCTCTAATATCATGTTTTAATTGAACCGCCACTGACTTATTCCTCCACCTTAAACTGCTCTAAATACGAATCAAGGATTTCCGTATTCACTAAAACCATCTGATTTATTTTATAAATAGCTCCTGCCTCTTTGGCAATTTCCTGAAACTTGGACATTCCCATTGCATACAATTTGCATCCTTCCTTATATCTCACAAATTTCTGTGCCTTTAATCTGCTATCTTCGTAATCATATTTTTTTCTTTCTGCCATTTCTTACTCTCTCCTTTTCCGTAACGCAAAAAGGACACCTTTCTAAAATTTCTTTTAGAAAAGTGTCCTAAATTAGTGCATTATCAAATTTAACTTTCAAGCAGTAATATCTGAACTTATTCGCAAGTATTCATATCCGACTAACCATTTGTTGTCATTTTGTTGTCCTTTTGACACAGACACCTAAATTACAACTCTAGAAAGCCTTGATAAATTGCGGTTTTACGGCATTTCTACTTGTCGATGCTCTTCATCGTCGGGACGAAATGGTACATCATTCACTTGCTGTTCTATCATCTGCCAAGTTCTACTGATATGTTGTTTGAAGCCCATTTTTAGACTTTCCTATCTCCTAAACGTACACCCTCGGAGCAGCATTATTTGTAGAAATTGGTGTAAATGATGTAAATCTAATGCCCACGAAAACGAGCAGTTTATAATACTTCATTCGCCTTATTATACTCATTTTTGAAGTACGAGTCAAGACCTTCAAATTCAGACCTCCTTAACTCCTTCGTCACATCGGTATAAATATTAAGGGTTGTAGAAATATCTTTGTGTCCAAGCGTATCCTGAATAACCTTTACATTAACCCCTGCTTCACACATTCTTGTCGTGAATGTATGCCTTAATGAGTGGCAACTAAAATGCGGAAGCAAAACCTTTGCATTTTCATCTTTCAGAAACTGTTCATCATTGCAGTCACGGATAATACGACGGATTGCTTTGTTAAGGGTTGCCTGATGTTGCGGTTGTCCAAAACGGTTAAGAAAGATAAAATCAGTATATCCGTCTACAACAGCTTCACAATGAATATCAAGAAGCTCCTGTCTTTCTTTTTCCATAAGGAATGCTTCTTTGACGAAATCCAACATCGGGACTTGGCGTTTGCCAGCCGGCGTTTTCGTGGTATTGATATTAAAATAGCAGCCACGCTTACTACCGTCGGTTCTATGGTCATAATATACCAGCGTATGATTAACATTGATAATTCCTTCGTCCAAATCAATGTCGCACCATCTGAGACCCGTTGCTTCACCAACACGAAGTCCCGTTCCAACCAACACCGCAAAAATTGGATACCACAAACTTGCAGACGGTGTATTCTTCAGATAGCTCAAAAATAATTCCTGTTCCGGTCTCGTTAAGGCTCTGCGTTTCTCCGTTTGAAAACAATGGGACTGCTTTAACTCTTTCAGCACATTATTGGAAGGGTTATTTCTGAGATAATCATCATCAACTGCCATATCCAAAATCTGATGAAGAACCGTATGGATATTGTCAATAGTCGCCGGTTTTAGATGTCTTTCATCTGCAAGGTAATTATAGAACCTTTTAATATCTGTCTTTTTCAAAGAAGATACCGTCTTTGAGCCAATTTGATTACGAACGAATGTCTCATACATATACTTATAGTTTTCAAAGGTATTGTTTTTAAGACCTCGTTTCAAGTCTTTCCAAAGCTCATACATATCATTGAGGGTAGTATATCGAGCTTCTGCCTTTATGCCGTCTTTTTTATCTTTTTCAATCTGCTCCTCTTTGTAGCGAAGCTCATCGAGTGTCTTGGCATATACATAACGCCTTTTGCGATTTGCATCCGTCCAACTATAATGATATGTACCGTCTGCACGTTGTGATTCTCCTGTACGGAGAACCACTCTTGATTTATCTCGTCTTTTTGTCTTTGCCATTTTATTTTCCTCCTAAACCTTTTCCGCTTTATCCATATAAGCGTCAAACTTTTCTCTTGCTATCAAAATCTGTGTACCATTTGCAATAGCAAACGGACACCCTTTTGCCAATGCCATTTTTCTCAGCCTTCTAATACCAATTCCGGAATATGCGGCTGCTTCATCACAAGTAAGGACTTTTCGTTCCCATAGTGGTAAATCATTTTTTCTTTCATCAATCTGCCTTCTGTAAGCAGTGATTTCTTCACTAATAACTCTTAACACCTAAAGCACCTCCTATATCGACGAAAGGTTTTCCAAATAATTCTCGAACTTTTTTCGCTTTATCATCGTTCTGTGTCCGACTTTTAATACAAAGTCACAGTCATCTTCCTGCGTGAGAGAATATATCGTGTCTCTTCCAAGTCCTGTGTACCCACTGGCTTCTTCTACTGAGATATTCTGTCTGTGCCATAAAGGTACTTCTGAACTCCTGCTTCTAAAATGCTCTGCCGTTTCTTTATTGTCCATTACTAACACCTCCCATCATATTGAGTAGCATTTTTCAATGTACTCATCAAAAACCCTTCTCTTAATCATTCGGCGATTGCCAATCCATAAAACGAAAGGACAATCTTCCGGATTTGTAAGTTCGTATAACTTGTCTCTGCCGATTCCCGTATATACAGACGCTTCTTCTATCGAAAGAAAAGGCTTTTCATACAACGGAATTTCAAACTGCTTTTTATTCTCTGCCATTTCTATTTCCTCCATTCCTACCTAAATCGAATACTGTTTTTCAAGAAATCGTTCAAACGCAGTTCTCTTAATAACTCTCCTTGAACCTATCCAAATAACAAATGGGCAGTTTTCTTTTTCTGTCAATTCATATATCTTGTTGCTGCCTATTCCAAAATACTCGGTAGCCTCTGCCACAGACAGTATGGGTCTGTGCCATAAAGGAACATCATACTTATATTTATTCCTGACTCTTGTTGCTCTTTTTTCCGACATCTCTATGACCTCCTTGCCGTTTCTGCCATAAAGGATACTGGAAAAATTGCGATGAGCCAATGATGCGAATTGACTCATCGCATACTTGACATTTAGGCTAAATTGAGTATTGCCTTTCAAGATACTCAACAAATGATTTTCTTTTAATCACCCTTCGTGTCCCTACCCAAATTACAAAGGGGCAATTTTCCATTGTGGTCAGCTCATACAATTTAGTTCTTCCTATTCCTGAATAAGCTGCCGCTTCGTCAACGGAAATAATAGGTCTGTGATAAATCGGAATATCATATTTGAACTTGTTCCTGATTTGTTTAGACATTCCTGCACCCCTTTCCTTTGACCGAGGTGCGTTTGTCATAAACGATGTAATCCCAACCGCTGTTATTGCACTTATCGCAGTGGTCTTTGCTTTTCGCAAACGGGTCAAGACGCCTGACAATATAATTTGGGTCGTGGATATAGTCGCTCAGGCACTTGGGACATAAGCAGCGAACATCTCCGTTTCTGTCTGTGTTGTAAATCCATAAACCGAAAGTCTTTTTAAGAGCTGCGTTAATTTGCTTCCAAAGCCTTTCGTCGTTTACCGAACCAATGTAGTCTGTCAGTTCGTCCTTATTGACGGTTTGTATCTGTTCAAGAAGAACCATTGACGGCTTCTTCAGACCGAAGTCCTCACCCAAAATGATGTGTGAAGGAAGATACTTCTTTTTCATCACAGCCGTAACAGCCGCAACAATAATTGTCGGAGCATTTGCATTAAAGTTGTCCGCCTGAATTACCATTACAGGTCTCTCTCCCGACTGGACAGACCCCTCTCTTTTTCCAAAATCGTAGTAGAATAAATCTCCACGCTGAATTTCTTTTCTCTGCATATATGTATAACCTCTCTGTTCATTTAGTCTTGAAAGTGCATTTCGTATCCGGATTTGAAATAACCCCTTCACTCATTTGGACAAAGGGGGTCAAAATGCACACCCAAAATCAGAGGTTTTCATAAAATTTCTTGAAATTTTTTCTTGCGGCAGCAATCGACTTATCTACAACGCTGTAATATACTCCTTCTTCCTTTGCAATTTTTCTTGAACTCATACCTAACAAAATCGCTTTTATCAGTCGTTCTCTCTGAACAGGTTTCAGCATTTCCAAGACCTTTCTGACTTTTGCAATCTCTAACTGACGAAGCTGTTCCTTTTCTTCCTCAATCCGTTCTTCTTCCGCTTGCTCAAACGGGTCAACAAACGGAGTAATCAGTTCCCGGTGGAATTGTTCAGAGATGTCATCTTCATACCCGTACACATCGATTGTTCTTTTTGCTCGCTTTTCGTACTTATCGTTGTTTCTGTATGACTCGTCAATCACTTCGCCCTGAGCCATTGAAAGCAGAATGAACGGGGTGTACCGACGGATAACATCAGGGTATTTAACCCACAATTCTTCTTCCGCCAGTTCTGTTACAATCGCCCATTTCTCCGTGCCTGTGTAACCGTGGTATTCATACCGCAGATTGATGAGCTTGCAGTCATTCGCAAATAATAATTCCTGTTGTTCTAATGTAAGTTTTGTCATTGTCGTAATCTCCTTGAATTTGAATTTTTGAATTTGGTTGAAATCAAAAATTCGGAGATTACGGATACTTGGCGATATATGCCAGCCACTTATATGTCACGGTCTTGCTCCTTTCGGGAGCGACAAAAAAGCCGGACACCAAGAACATTAGGATATTTCTATCCCTTAATTCTCAGCGTCCGGCAATTTGATGACTCAGGAGCTTTCGCTCAAGGACTCGTGGCTCGGTACATCTGCCCGATATTTAATTGTTCGCTCTGTTATTACTTCTTGTTAATCTGTACTTGACCGTTCCCTTGCGTAGGGATAGGTCAACCTCTACTACTCTGTGGCAGTTCGGACATTTCAGTTCAATCACGCCTGTTGTCATTGTTACCTTGTCAAAAATACGCCAGCCACAGTTTTTGCACCTTACGATTATCTTTTGTTCCAACGATTTCATAGCTCGCTCACCTCCGGATAAACCGTAACCAAATCAAAAGGATTATCAAGATACTCCTTTTTCAGTAGTCCGAGCTGTTTCATTCGTATGGCAAGTGCTTTTTTGGAACACCCTAAAAAATCGGCAAGTGCGTCAAACCTTTTATATACACTCGGATAGTATATCTTGTTCAGGCATTCAATCTTTTCGCCGAGACTGAACAGATACATTCCTTGTTTTATGAGGTTTTCAGGAAGAAGAATAGCAGCTCCAAGCGTGTTTGCCTGCCATTCCTCCCAATCAGATATTGGCTTATTCCTCTCGGAATTTGCCTTGTAATAATGAACTCTGGCAGACTTCTGTGTTACACCGTAATCATTCGGGAACAACATCTTAAATATCTGATGACTGCCCTCGTGCATTAAGGTGAAATTCTTTCTGCCTTTCAGCTTGCTGTCAAAGTTCAAGTCCTTTTCCACAAGAACGGTTTTCCCGTCCAAAAAGAAAAAGGCTTCGTTATCATCATCTTCAAATACCTGAACACCCATTTCCGTAAATGAGGTCATTCCGAGAATGCTTCCGTCATAGGATAGATGCTGGTATTCGACATTCAAACCGAGAACCTTCTCCAAGAGAAGCTCCGGGTCAATTCTATATATTTGTGTGTTACGGACATCGGGAAGTGCCATATATGCCTGAACATACTTGTCGGCAATCGCTTCGATGTCAAATCTCGATAAACGTTTCAAGTTACAAAACCTCCTACCATTAGGATTTTGCTTCTACAAACCACTTTCCGTTTTCTTCGTCGAACAGAAATGTGGGCTTGCCGCAAATCTGTACCGTGTAGCGGATACCGGTTCCTCCGACTTTGGTGGAAGCCGCACGGCATTTCTGAATTACACGGTCTATCTCATATTTTTCATCATTCTCAAACTTGATGAAATTCGGACGAGCCGTTCCATCAGGTCTGTGTGTTACATTTACTTCAACATAAACTTTTCTTCTATCGGATTCCATTTCTATACCTCGTAATTTCTCAAAGTCAAAACTAATCTCCCCAAGTGCTTGTACCCATCGATGTTCTTATCCGACACCCTGTACTTAGGTCGGTTATCTCCAGCAGTATTGATGTAACAGGAAAGCCTTCCTTTCTTAAAGCGTTTTTTCCGGTCAAAGAACAGGAACATTCCCTCATATATACCGTAGTCGGTAAAATGGTTTCCGCCGTCCGCACGGAAGATAACAATATCTTCGCTGCACCCCTGCAAAAAGCAGTCGGGCATCGTAACATAAGCCGTAACCTCTTTTTCGTCAATCACAATAAGCCCTCCTTAACCGACCATACCTGTCGGCATAGTGATTTCGGCTTTTTCCGGTGGTAGCCGCAGGTTCTGACACAGAACCCCATTCCTTATGCTGTCCTTACCGAAACGCCGTCTGATTTCTTCAACACACTTTTCCATTCGCTCCAATTTGTCCTGCTTTGCGGCATCCATAAACATATCTATTTGACGGGGCGTGTCTTGTGGAATGAGATTTATGGCTTGTACTGTCACGGAACGGATAGGGTTGTTCCACCCATATCTTTTTTCAAACAACTGAAAAGCGGTCTTTGCAATAATCATCGGAGACTGTGTAGGAAGTGCAATCTTCGTCTGCCATTGCCTTGTATTGAGTGTGTTGTCTCTAATATGTATTGCGACACCTTCTGCACTCAGTCCGTGAACACGGAGCTTATGTCCGATGTCTTGGGTTAATTCGAGAAACACGGGCCACACCTGCTCCGGTTTCTCTAAGTCTGCTACCGTCGTTATACCGTGTCCTACACTTTTTATAGGAGAAACGAAGTCTTTCTTGGCAACAAGGGAAAGGTCGTTACCATTGGCATAGTTCCATAAAACTACTCCGTTCTTTCCTAATCTTCTGCGTAAGAACTCAGGGTCGGTATTCGCTAAATCCCCGATGGTACGAATACAATAGCTGTCAAGCACTCGCTGGGTTGCCCGTCCTACACCGAGCAGGTCAGCGGCAGGAAGTCCCCAAATCTTTTCTTTGAATGTGTCCTTTGGTATCAAGGTTACTGCGTCCGGTTTCTTCATATCCGAGCCGAGCTTCGCAAATATCTTATTAAAGGAAACACCCACAGAAATCGTCAAGCCGAGTTCAAACTTCATCGTTTCACGAATTTCATTTGCCACCTTTTCCGGCGAACCGAAAAGGCTTTCCGTCCCGCTAATATCCAACCAACACTCGTCCATACCATACGGTTCAACTTGGTCGGTATATCGCTCATACACGCTTCTCGCAAGCTTTGAGTATTTGATATACTCCTCATAATGGGGCGGTACTACAACCAAGTCCTTGCACTTCTGTTTAGCCTGCCATACTGCGTCCCCGGTTTTCACATCAAAAGCCTTTGCTTTGTAGTTCTTTGCAAGCACAATACCGTGTCGCTCCTCCACAGAGCCGCAAACAGCAATCGGATATTTTTTCAATGCGGGGTCGAGCATACATTCGACGCTGGCATAGAAGTTATTCATATCACAATGAAGTATGCTTCGTAACATTTTTTGAACCCCCTTGACATTTTGGGTAGTTTGGTGTACACTATGTGTAGTTCAACTTCCCAATTCATATTATATACACTTCAACTGTACTTGTCAAGAGCAAATGGGTAGTTCAACTGTAAATATTCTTTTAAGGAGTGAAATCACAATGACATTCGGTGAAAAAGTCAAGGCTGAAAGAACAAAGCTTGGTATGAGTCAAGATGAGTTGGCAGCTAAAATCGGCGTAACCCGACGCATAATTGGTTCTTATGAAAATGATAAATCCCGTCCGAGAGGAATGGAAAGATATAAGAAGCTGGCAGAATCCTTAAATGTAAATGTGAATTATCTGCTGTCTGAGGACGACGCTTTCATCGCCGATGTAGAGGATAAGTACGGACGCAGAGGAGCAAGACAGGCTCAGGAGTTGCTTGCAGAAGTTACCGGTCTGTTTGCCGGCGGCGAAATGGCTGACGAGGATATGCGTGAAATGGTTGACGCTATTCAGGAAGCATATCTTATTGCAAAGAAGAACAATAAAAAATACACCCCGAAGAAATACCGCAAAGACGAGTAATCCTCAAAGTGAACTAAGTCCAATATATGGGACACATAATAGTTTATAATTTATTATAGGGTAAATATCCGATATACTATAATATGGGAGGTGAGCCGGATTGGGGTATTACACTACGGCTGAGATTGTGAAAATCGTAAACAAGCTCATTGACCGCTGCGGTACTCGTGACCCGTACAAGGTCGCAAAAGAGCTTGGTATCAATATCATCTACCGGAATTTTGACAAGCAGCGTGGAGCATATAAAGTTATTCTGAAGAACCGCTTTGTTTTTCTTAAAAACGGTATGCACCCGGTCGTGGAGCAGATAGTGCTATGGCACGAAATCGGACACGATGTTCTCCACAGGCAAGAAGCGGTTGCTGTCGGCGGGTTCAAAGAGTTCAACATCTTTGATATGAGAGAGAACCGTATGGAGTATGAAGCAAATATCTTCGCTTCTCAGGCTTCGCTCCCGGACGACACCATTTTGGAATACATTGAAAACGGCTATGACATTCAGCAGATTGCACGGGCAATGTGTTCCGACATAAACCTAATTGCTCTGAAAGTAGATACGCTGATTGCACAAGGCTATCAACTTCGCAAACAGGAACACCAAAACGATTTTCTTAAATACAGCAAAAAAATATAAGACCGTCAAGTCTCAAATGAGATCTGACGGTCTTTTATTACCTCGGAGTATTTTGTAATCTTGATTCGTATTGCTTGCTTTATTTACACTCCATATATTTCATACACTAAAAGGTTATTTCACAACCATTAAAACCATCTAACAACTTATTATCGGTGGAATAAACTAACTGGCGACAATAATTTGCCCCGCTCTTTCCCGGACAACGGTAATAAAATCTTACCTTTCCTTGCTTGGAAATATAATCTCCGCTACTACAGCTACAATAATCATACCTGACGACTTTGCAAGACTAAAAACTGCTGATAATGCTGTTTTAGCTAATGCTATTGAACATTCATTTCTTGAATCAACCATTGTTAAAAGCTGCTGTAAGTAGCTCAAAAAGTTTTCCATTGTCATAATGATTTCCTCCTATATTCCGTATTTTTCTTTGATTACTCGTTTTACTTCTTCATAACGGTTCAAATAGTCACCAGATAAACAAATGTATTCTAATGTCTACACTGTTCTATTAGTTAGCCAAAATAATTCATATGTATATGTTGACAACTATCCGCTTTTTTTGTATAGTATTATTAAAAGGGGGAAATGTTTATGTTACATAGCATGCGTATTCGATAAGCATTGAAATCAAAAAAGATTTTTCCCATTTTCAATATGGGCTTTTTTGTCATGCTTATTTTGCGTATGCTATACAACAAAACTAACGATGTATAGACATAGTATAAAAACTATGCCTTAATTTTGTTGTAGTGTTATATGTATAAATGCAGGTCAATGCTCATGTTGAGAATTGACCTGTATTTTTTTGCGCAAAAGGAGAAATATTATGCTTGAAAAATATTGGATAAAATGTCCAATTTGTAACGGAAAGACGAGGGTTCAAGTATTTTATAATACGGTATTAAGAAATTTTCCTCTTTTCTGCCCTAAATGTAAATTAACACATATCGTTGATGTTGAAAAATTAGAAATCATAATCAAAAACTCTGAAAAACAAACTTTTTAATTTTGAAAAGGAAGGATATTAAATGAAACACTTACCTAAAAGTACACCTACGGAAATATTGAATGACCCATACGGATTTACTTACAAAGAAATGTCGGAAGTAATTGGAGAGGATAAAGCAAGAGCCTTATATACGGAATTATATAAACAGCCATTTCACAAAAAAAATCTATCAATATCAACAAAAAAAGTCTATAAAAGTAGCGATACTGAAAAGTATGTTTATGAATTGAAAGACAACAGGTATATCGAAACGGTTTTTATTAAACGGCGAGATGGTGGGACTGTTTGCGTAAGTACGCAAGTTGGTTGTTCTGTTGGCTGTATTTTTTGTGAGTCCGGACGCAATGGTTTTGTTCGTAATCTAACACCGTCTGAAATTGTGCAGCAGGTCATATTGATACGTCAAAAAGTAAATCGTATCGTTTTTATGGGAATGGGAGAACCTTTATTCAATTACGACAACTTGATTGCGCAATCCATATTCTTCGAGATAGAAATGGACTTAACTTTCCAACCGACGGCATTACCGTATCAACAGTTGGTCCAGTTAATCAATTAAAAAAATTGCGCGAAGAACATCTAAAAATTCAGTTGACAATATCTTTACATGCGCAACACAGGTGCGAGAAACTGTATCATTCCTCATATGCACATGTACGCTATTGAAGATGTTGTTAAGCAAGCATTGTCCTATTCACAAAGGCATAATCGAAAAGTGGTATTTGCGTATTTACTTTTACCAGGTATAAATGACCGTTCCTCAGATATAAGGCAACTTGCAAAATGGTTTAAGGGCAAAAATGTTATGATTAACGTGCGCAATACAACCCGACGAGTAATTCAAAAATTAGAGCACCACAAAAACAAGAAATGGTTGCGTTCAAACATCAATTAGAGCAAACAGGACTTGAAGTTACCATGAGAGTTTCTCATGGTAGAGAGATTAAAGCGGCTTGTGGACAATTAGCTAATACATATAATAAAGCCAAAAAACAACAAAAATAATTTAATTAAAAGAGCCAGACGCACAGACGCAGAGCCGATAATATGCAGTTTGAAATACTGCTGTTATCGGCTCTTTTTTGATTTTAATTTGTGCCCCCAATAACCATATTGGAGCAAAATCAGAACTGTTGCTTGTCGTTCTTTGATTTCCGCAGCAGCTTTGGGAATTATTAGTTCCCGTGATGATTATTATATTAAAAAGAACAATCTATTAGTAACAACTCAGAATTCCATTTACAAATTCAGGCTTATCAACAAGGAGGTGAACACTGATGATAAAACTTAACAAAATGGAACAAAATGAATATAACGCTTTTATTGTTGCTGTTGTTCCTTCATTATTACCCGGCACATACCACTTTAGAGACTTTTTCACAAATAGAGTTACATCTGCAAGAATCGGTCGTAAATTCTATGAAGATGTTGTCAATGGTATATATCCGCATATTTCTCTTGTTGGGACAAAGGCTTCAGAAGGTTATATTTGTTCTTGAGTAAATACCTGATTTCTCATAATGTACTTGATGGCTACTCAAACGAGCAGCCATCTTTTTTAATATGCCGGAATGCCGTATCCGTAGATAACTGAACTTCCAACCGGATATGTTTTGGTTCTGCAAGTGTCTCCGGAGTTGCCCTCAACGGTATAGACTGTACTGTTTTCGCATTTCTGAACGATTCCGGTGTGGTCTGTCACACCGTCGCCCTCCCAGTCAAAGAAGATGATTGTACCGGGCGAAGGTTCATACGAACCGTCTGCCCATTGTCCTCGGTCTCTGAACCATTGAACGCCGTTTACACAGCCGGCATACTTCGGAATAATACCGTCATCGATATATCCGCACTCGTTGGCACACCAAGAAACGAAGCAGGCACACCACTCTACACGGGAGTCAAACCCGTACCAAGACCAGTAAGGCTGACCGCCCACATTACCTACCTGAGACAGAGCAACCGTTACGATTTGGTCGTCGCTGTATCCGATACCGTAAAGTACCTGCGACCATAGCTGGTTGTTTTCGTCCTTTAGCAGCTCGGCAAGATAATCTTTCTGCTCTTGATTAAAGCCGTACATAGCTGCCATTTCATCAACGGTCTTGTGCGATACCGTGATATACAGGAATGTTTCGGTTACAGTGGTTTCGGTCTGTACGATATTGCCGTGTCCGTCGTCGCTTTCCTCGATTTCGGTATGGGTTTTCGTTTCTGTTCGGGAAGAAATATTGTTCATCTCCCAAAAAATGTCCGACAGTAGCTGCTTCTTGGTTTCATCAACCGTAGCAACCTCCATCGGATTATCAGGGTCGGTATTTACTTTAACAGAATAGACCGCAAGAACCTCTTTCCACACAGCTCGGCTTCCACTCATTTCAAGCACATCATAGCTTACAGGGTTCTTTTCCTGTTCCAATCGGTCATCATATTCTTGATTGATTTCCTGAACGACTGTCTGCATAGACATTCCCGTGCCGGAATCCTCTCCCGAAAAGAAGATACCAAACACAGAACCGGCAATTAATGCGACAAGGCATAGAACAATAATAACCACCACCGCAACCCAACCGCCGGCAGCGATAGCGGCAATAAGACCTTTTACCGCCGCTATGATTGCTTTTACTGCGGCAACGGTGGCTTTGGCTGCGGCTTTAATCGTAGCGGCTGTTGCTTTGGCTGTGGCTTTTGCCGCCTGTGCTGCTTTCTGTGAAGCCTTAACTGTCGCCTGAGCTGTTTTCTGTGCCGCCTTCGCCGCTTGCTGACTGGTTTTTATCGCTGTCTTTGCAGTCTGTTCAGCCGTCTTAACTGATTTCTGTGCGGTTTTGGTTGCTTCTTTCCCGGCAAACTTAATGGTTTTCTTTCCGGAGGAAGTAGCCGACTGCTTAATGGTCTTTTCCGCCTTATCGACAGTCTTAATCGCAGAGCTTGTGTTATGCGAAGCCTGTTTTCGTAAAGACTGTTCGGCTCGCTGCTGCTTGAAACGCTGAATACCGTCCTTTGCGGTGCGGATATTCTCTTTTGTGGTTTCAAATCCTTTTCGTCCCACCTTGTCAAACGCATAAGCACCATCGTGAACCACCTCGTCAATACCGCTTTCCAGCTTATCAGAAGCGTATTCCTCGGCAGAGCTGCTGTTGGCATTTACCGACCTTTCTGCCTTTTCTTTTGTTGCGATATACGCCTGCTTCATTCGTTGGGTTGCAACGGCAGCCTTATCTATGGTTCGTATTGTACCTTTTGCATTGTCTTTCGTTTTAATATCAGCCATACAATCCCTCCTTCCTATGCAGGCTGAACCACCCGTTGCGTTATTCGTTAATGAGCTTCGCCACTACAACAAGTCTGCCGTTTGTCCGGGAATACTCACAGGTGGAAAGGGTCAGGAGCTTGTCGCCGTATTCGGCGGTTACGCCGGTTTCGTAAAGCGACAGTTTCTTGCACTTCTCAACATAGGCAGTGAAATCCTCGGCGGTTTCTGCATTGATGAACTGATAGTATTTGAAGCCTTCAGGACTGTCCGTATAAACCACGGTTTTGAACACGGCAATTACTTCATAGGTCTGTCTGTCGGTCAGCGTATCAAAGGATATTGTTTTGTGCTTTTCCCAAAAGTTCTTGTCCTTGAATTTCATAAGACCGGCGAACATAGAGCCGTCGTTCATATGATGACCGTAGATAATGATATTGTCGCTTGGCAGTTCCATATCGCAGTTTTCCTGAACATAAGGACAGCCGTAGTCGGTGTATGCCTTATCAAAACCGTGTTTCAGATAGAAGTTCGGGTTGTCCTTTGACTGCATAACCGGATAATTGATTTTTGTGTCCTCAACCTTAATCCAACCGACCATATCGTTGTTTTGCAGATAAAGCTCCTGATACTCCGGAATAAAGGTCTTTTCTTCGGAGTAGTTCATCGGCTCTTTGCTTTCTTCAGGCTCGGTCTCCACCACCTCAATCAGATTGTCGTACATTTCCGCCTGCTTTTCAGAGTCGCAATAGTGCTTGATAAGAAAACCTGAACTGACGGAAAATACAATGCTGAAAGCACAGATAATAGCAATATAGATTTTGTTTTTCATAGGTGTTTCCTTTCTCATTTACAGAATAGGGCAAGGGTTATGCACCCTCGCCCGGTTTGGTTGTCATCAGCTTATACAGCTTCGTATTCTTCGGGAACTTGTTTGCAAACGGCACAAGCGAACTGCCGACCTTAATCAGTCCGTGTCCTGCGTCAACATTCGTGATATATGAAAGCTGTAGGTCGGAAATGTTAAGGAGCTTGGCAAGCTCAATTCTGTCGGTTGACGCCTGATTGAGCATAATCAGGAACTCGCTGTTTGCAAGCATAGTTCTTGCCGTATGGCTCTGTAAAAGGTCGTCCACATTCTGCGTAATGCCGGTGGCATAAGCACCGTACTTTCTTACACGCTTCCAAAGAGTAAACAGGAAGTTTGCGGAGTATTCGTGCTGGAAAAGGAGGTAGATTTCATCAATGAAGATGAATGTCTGCTTACCTTTAGCACGGTTCTGTGTAATACGGTTCAGGATAGAGTCGAGGACAACAAGCATACCGATAGGCATAAGCTGCTTGCCGAGGTCAAGAATGTCATAACAGATAAGTCGGTTATCCGTATCAACATTGGTCGGCTTTGCGAAAGTATTCAAAGAACCGTGTGTAAACAGCTCGATAGCGAGAGCAATTTCTCTCGCTTCCGGCTCGTCCTGTTTCAAAAGTTCCGCACGGAAGTCCTGCAAAGTAGGAACTGTGCCGGTATAACCTCTCTGCTGATAGTCACGGTAAACGCTCGCCGTACAACGGTCAATGATAGACTTCTGCTTTGCTCCGAGGTTTGTGCCGCCGATAAGTTGTTCACAAAGGGACATAATGAACTCGGATTTTAGGATAACCGGGTTTGCTCCGTCGCCGTATTCCTTGTTCATATCCATTGCATTGATATGGCTCGGAGAAGTAGCGGAAATATTGATGATTTCACCGCCGAGTGCCTTAACAAGCTGAGAATACTCTCGCTCAGGGTCGATGATAATAACATCTGCGTTGGAGGAAAGAATGATGTTTTCAATCTCTCCCTTTGCCGCAAAGGATTTACCGCCTCCGGATACGCCGAGGATAAAGGAATTACCGTTGAGTAGCTGTCTGCGGTCGGCAATAATCATATTTTTACTGATAACATTCTGACCGTAGTAAATTCCGTTTTCGTGGTAAATGTCCTGAACCCTGAACGGAATAAAGACCGCAAGGCTTTCTGTGGTAAGGGTTCTGAATGCGTCAATCTTGCGTGTTCCAAAGGGCATAGCAGTATTCAGTCCGTCCATCTGCTGATACTTAAGAACCGCAAACTGGCACAAATGCTTTCTTGCCGTAGTAAGCAGAGCTTCGGTGTCATTATCAAGTTGTTCTTTGGAGTCCGCAGTATGAACCATAGTGAGTACAGCGAACATCATTCGCTGATCACGAGTGGTAAGGTCATCAAGGAACTCCTTCATTTCCTTTTTCTGCTGTTCCATATCATACGGAACGGTAGCGGAAAAGTTATTGTTCTGATTCTGCTTTCTCTGCCAGTTGGTAATGTTCGTCTCAACACCGAGCAGTCTGCTCTCTGCTTCTCGCACCGCTTCATCGGTAGGAACAGGTACGATGTCAATGGACATCATCAGATTGCGGTTCAGGTCGGTAAGCTCAGCTACCATACTGTCCTTGATATAGGAAGCGTACTCACGAAGAAAAAGGACTCTCCCGTAACGGTTTCCCATTTTGAAGTAGTCCTTTTCAAATTCCATTGTATCGGGGCAAACATAATCCTTGAAATCGTGTCCCTTCTTTCTCGTTTCCATAATATTGAAGTGGTATGCGGTTTCCTCCCCGACACGGAAGAAATCGTGGACAATTCTCAGTCTTTCGTCAGTTTCAAGCTCCACACATTTGCTTCCGAGTCTTGCAAAGTGGGCAATCAGGTCAGCACCGACACGGGCAAAATAGGTTCTTGCGTCCTCCACGCTCTTTTTGTTGATGGAGATAGTAACATACTTATCCTGAACGATTGCGTTTGCACCGGTTGCCTTGTCGAGAAGCATTTTGTTATATTCCTCTCGGTAAACATCAAGCTCATCGCCGGTTTCGGGGATAAGAATGGTTTTCTCAAAGTCCAAACGGTTAAGCCGTCTGTTGTTGATAGTCAGCTTTGTAGTAGCTCCGCTGTCAAGAGAGTTGAGAAGCTCGGAGTATTCAAGAAACAGTGCTTCCTTATCCTCACGGCTTGCTACGGCATAGTTAATATCCGTGAACTTGAAGCTCTTGGAATACTTGTCCTTGCCCACACGGAAAATACCGTCATCATAGATTGCGGTAATGGGAATACAATCCTGTACGCCCTTTGGCACTACAAACTTTTCTTTGTCCTGCTTTAACAGGTTTGTAAGGGTTTTAATCATTGTTCTTATAAGCCTCCTTCTGTTTTTGTTCGATTGTCGGTTTCATCAATTCGTAATAGGTGTTGGTAGAATGAAAGACCAGCTTTTTCGGCATAAGGAACTCGGACTTTATCCACGCCCATATAAATTTCTCAGCCGTCATTCCGTTGTATTTCACAAAGCCGAGAGCCGCAAAAGGGGCAGCTCCCAAAATGCACACCCACGATACGGTTTCTGTTCCGAGGTACGGTTTTAGGAGGAAGTAAAGTCCTACCGCTACCGCACAGGCGAGGACAGAAAAAATGAACTGTCTGAGCGACAGTCCAAAAAACATTGACTCTGTGTAATTTCGTATCTCTCGGTTAATTTTGACTTCCATCAAAAGCTCCTTTCTCTGCGATATGCTTGTTTTGCGTGACGGATTTCATCAGAACAGACGCAGGTGTCCGCAAGGCAAATTACATTGCCGTTTTTCTTTCCTTCGTAATACACACAATATTTGCAGTCGCAGTCGGCAGGCGTATAGCCCTGCCATCTATCGTTATTATTCTTATTTTTCTTCATCAGAGAACCTCCCGTTATAAACCCATCATTTCACGGATAATTCGGTCGCTCATCTTAACCGCACCGACAAGCACAAGCATATTGAATACCAGTTCGCCGATATATGCCCATACCTGAGTAACGGCTGCTGCGTCAGGGTTCACTACCGGTGGCGTAGAAGCAAATAGGGAGAAGATGATACAAGCAAGTACAATTACTGCTCCCTCAAGCAAAACGGCGCAGTAGCTCTTTATAAAGCTCTTACCCACATTCTGCGACGGTTCTCCGGCAAAAGTGGAAAGCGGTATCGGAGCGAGTGCCGTGTACATATACAGCTTGAAAAATCGTCCGTACACCGTCATTATCATAATGAACGACAAGACCGTGATAAACAGTCCGCCGATAAGAGTAACCGCCCACAATGGGATACTCTCAAAAAAACCGCAGCTTTCAATGGTTGTTACCATTTCAGCAGGTAAGGTTGTTTGATTGGGCGTACCGAATCCCGCAGATGTCATAATGGTTGAAATCGTACCTTGTACAATGTCGAACAGGGCAAGCATAAGCTCCAGCCCGTAGGTAATCACACCTTTGGCAATGGCAAAGCGGATAAACAGCTTTAATGCGTGTTCCGGTTTCTTTACATCGGTAAAACTTCCGCAGGTGCGAACCACACCGACAACAAAAAACAGAACAAGTAAGGCAAGACCGATAGCCTGAACCGCTCCGTTGATATTCACCATTACCGACCAAATACTGCCGCCTTTGAACTGTTGCGGCGAGGTGGTTAGCAACTGCCATATTTCCGATAGCTTGCTGTTCCAAGTTTCAAGGGCATTTTCGAGGTTCTGAACTACCCAGTTATCACTCATCTGTTTGCACCTCCTTTATGATTAGGGGCATACCTGAAATGCCAGGTATGCCCCGTTTGATAACTGTGTTCTCTTAGCCGGTAATAAGGGTCAGGATTTCCTTTGCAAAGGTGATGATGATACCGCCTGCAAGGGTCAGGAAACCGTTGGCTCTCTGAGACGGGTCGTGAGACTTCAAAGAGAGACCGACCTGAACGATACCGAAGCCAAGCAGGATAAGACCGATGGCACGGATAAGACCGAAGATGAAATCGGACAGATTGTTGACCACGGTAATCGGGTCGCTGGCGGCAAAAGCGGTAACGCTCATACCGCAAACAAGAGTTGCTGCTGCGATTACGGCGCAGTAAGCACGGAAGCCTTTCTGAACCTTTCCGGTCATAGGCAGCTTCTGAGTAGTTTTCTTTTCGTTGTTCTTCTTAAAAATGTTCATTGTGTTTTCCTCCGTTAAAATAAGTTTTTATTTACTTCAAAATCCTCATCGGACAGAAGCTCGTAATTGGTTTCTCCGTAGCTTTCCTCCGGAAGTTCTTCCGGGTCAATAGAAAGAACGGAAATTGATGAGTGCTTGACGGTCACTTCGCCGTGTTTATATGCAGAAGCCTTTCCATCGGTTGTAAGTGCCACATTCGGGTGCTTCAAGATGTCATACTTGAAGTCCATAACGGGGCGTTCTCCACGAATAAACAGAATTGCATATTGGTTATCAAGCATACGAACCTCATCAGGGGTTAGAAGCTCTCTACCGCTAATCTGATAATTGGTGGAGTAGTTACCGCTTCGCCCGGTACTCTTTCCGAAAGTGTTGGTATCAATGGTTTCCTTGCCGAGAAGCTCGGACACATATTTGTGGGTGCTTTGCTCGTTACCGCCGAGATATAAAAACTCGTCGCAGTTGCCGACAATACTTTCCCATTGCTTTTCAAACAAGGCTTTTAACTGAGCCAAGTTCTGCAAGATGATACTTACCGACACTCCACGGGAACGCATAACCGACAGTATCTTGTCAAAGTCATCGGGCAGGCTCACATTCGCAAACTCGTCCATCAAAAAATGAACGGGAACAGGAAGCGAGCCGCCGTGAATATGGTCGGCAGCATAAAACAACTGCTGAAAAAGCTGTGTGTAAAGGATAGATACCAAGAAGTTAAAGCTGGAATCGTTGTCCGGTATCAAAGCAAACAGAGCGACCTTTTTCTCTCCGAGTGATGGGAGGTCAAGCTCGTCTGTGGTGGTTAAAGAAGCAAGACTTTCAAGGTTAAACTTTTCCAGTCTTGCCGCAAGGGTTATCTGTATGGACTTTAAGGTTTTCGCCGCACCTGAATGATAGGAACGGTAATACTTCAAAGCGATGTGGTCGGGATTTGACATTTCCAGTTCCGCAAACAGTTCATCAAGAGAAGAAGGTCTTGTGTCCTCCTCGTCCTCAATCGAACCGGCTCTGAGCATTTCCATTACCATTGCAAAGTTCTGTTCATCTTCGGGTGCTTCGTAATGAAGATAAAATACAAGTGCAAGCAGAAGCATTGAAGCCGAGGTATCCCAAAAGGGGTCTTGTGCCTGACTGCCTTTCGGAGTGGTACTCTTAAAAAGGTTCGTCACGAGCTTTTGCACATCGTTGTCGTTCTGCAAATAGACAAACGGGTTATAGCAATGGCTTTTTTCCATTGAAATCAAATCGAGAACACGGACTTCATAGCCTTTGCTTTCAAGCAGCTTTCCAGTATCTCGAAGAATTTCGCCCTTTGGGTCAAGAATGACAAATGATGTGTTGCACTGCATAAGATTCGGCTTACAGTAAAACCTTGTCTTACCGGCTCCCGAACCGCCGCACACAAGTGTGTTTAAGTTTCTTCGGTGCTTCTTCGCATTGAGTCCGATACAGACATTTTGCGTCATCAGCTTGTTCTCTGAAGCCGGAGACTGTCTGTATTTTTTGTTTACGGCTCTTGCATTGCCCCATTTCGCAGAACCGTGTTCTTCACGCCTTCGGTAATTCTTCTGTGTTGAGAAGTAAATCCCGATACCCATTACATAGCAGAGAAGCAAAACGAGGACAGTTTTTAGGCTGTCCTCGCATAGCTCAATATGGAATGGGTTGTTGAACGCTGTTAATAGGCTCGGCAGTATTTCCGGCAATCCTCCTTTTACAGAGGGTGCAATCAGAAGTGCCAGCCATACGACCGGGATAATACCGATGACGGAAAGAATAATCGCAGACTGCCTTTCGTTATCTCGATTCACAGGAGCGTTCCTTTTCGATAACTCTGAACTTTTTCTTTGGGGCAGTTCCGACCTTGATGATAAGGTCGTCCACCGCATCGGTAGATTTACCCTCGTTCATCAAATCTGTTTTCTCGTCATTGAGAGAACGGATAATAATGCCGTGTTCATAATCGTCCAATGCGATATGATACATTTCTTCCTTCGCCATAATCTCACCTTATCTTTCGTAGTCTTTGCTTCGTTCCTGCTTCTTCTTGTAAAGTTCATCGGAAACACGGGAGTGAATATCCGCCATCGCATTTCTCGTTTTGGAAAGCTCATAGCGAATGTCCTTCGGCTCTTTGCCGGAGAGCTTCTCAGGGATACGGTTGATAGCAAAATTTTGTGTATCGACGCCGTACTTCTTGCAAAGCATATAGCCGATACATACTGCCTGAAATCCCATATCCGCTCTGCTGTAACTGTCGCTGTTGATGGATAGCTGTGCGTGGCCAAGCTCCTGTGCTACGCACTGAGCGACCGCTACGCTGTCTCCCACATCACGCTTTACATACAAGGTCTGTTCCTCGTTGTTGTAAAACGCCGCCATATTGGGATACGGAAGTTCATTTGTTGCTTCCACTTCAACCGGGGAAGAATCCAGCATAACGGTAATGAGTGCTTTCGGGTCACGGTTGACAGTCGGTGCAGGCGGTCTCTTGCCGTTGGTCTGAGAAACATCAAAGACTTTTTTTACATTGTAGGAAATGCCGGTCGTACCGTCTCTCTTTGCATACTCGACAGGTTCAAGAATGGAAATGCTTTTCGCACCTTTCTGAATTTTCACATTATCCTTGCTCCAGTCATCAAAGTTTTTGAGCTGGCTTGCTTCGGGAAGCTGCTTAAAAATCAGAAGTGCATTGACCGCAGAGTATCGGTCGAGACGGCTCTGCGTATCAAGGAAGGCTTTGAACTTTTCCGGGTCGGAAACGATAGCCTTTGCGGTGTCGTCCGCCATCTGATATACAGCTTCTTTTTCCGCTTTCATCTTCTCGGCATATTCCTCTTTGGAAAGTCTGTTTCTCTGCTGTCCTGCCTTAGCAGGGGTAAAATTGTTTGTCATTGTGATTACCTCTCTTTCACATTTTTGCTTTTAGGTTTCGGCTGCTGGTGTACGGTCTGTGCCGGGGCGTTCTTTACCTCCGGCTTTGATACCTCCGGTTCTTTGCGTTCTGCTTCTTTCTGCTGCTTGGACTGTGCCTTGTATCGGTCAAGCTTTGCTTTCACCGACGGCTTTCTCTGTCTGTCGCTTACAGTACCCTTATCAGTTTGCATATCTACCGGCTCGGAGTCGTGCCTTGACGGAGGGTTTTTGTCCGTTTTGGCGACTGTGGGGTTTGACTGGGAATACCCCTCTTTCTGAATAGGTTTTCTGACGGCTTCCTCAGTGATGATTTCGTTTTTGGTTTTCGTCGGCTTGTCTTTCTCCAAAGCTTCACGCTTTTCGACAGCCTTCTGAGACTCGGTGACAATCGCAGCCTTATCAACTTTACCGAGTTCAAATCTCTCAACGATTCTCTGAATTTTGGAAGCGTCCTCTGCACGGGCAATAATATCAATCGGTACATTATCGCCCTTTGTGTTTTTATCCCTGAGTACGCAGTATAGAACGCCGTAGCGTTTTGCCTGCTCGGTAAACTTCTTCAAGTCCTTGTTGGGGATAGAAAACACCTTCAGCTCCTTGCCCGACTTAATCATATTGGTAAGTCGAGCCCTGCCTTTTGTTTTCTGTTCCTGTTTGAGAACAGAGACTAAAAGAACGGCAATATTTTTAGCTGCCGCTCCGCTCAATTTTGCGGCTACTTCAAAGCCCTCAAGCGATAGCCTGACGACCTGTTCTGCCGCATCACCTCCGTTTGTCATTACGGTTCTGCTCCTTTCGTTCTTGTTTTTCTTCGTAAACTCTTACCGTTTCAAGGTTGGCTTCAATGACCTTTGACCTTTCGGCTATATCATCACAAAGACCTACCTCTTTGCGGAGAGTCCACAGCTTGCTCGTGATTGCCGTAATCTGCTCCTTGACATTTGATAGCTCATTGTCACTCAAATTTCTTCTTAACTGTTTTCGCAGGTGCGTTCTATCGTCAGTCAAGGATTTGATTTGCGACAACACGGACTCTTTATATGAGAAAAGCTGCTCGTCGGTAGAAATGTTCTCCCGTCCAAGCAGCCTTGTCTCCTGAGTGATTTTATCAAGCTTCAGCAAATCTTCTTTCAAAAGATAGTGAAGCCTTGCGGTATTCTGTTTTTTGTACTTCGGCAGATAACCCAGCTTATAGCAGTAATGCAGATACAGCCCATACAATCCGCCGACCTTTTTGATTTTGTGTTCTCTTGTGGGCAATCGGTATTGTCTGACTCTTACCGTTTCCTTTGCAAAAGGAACGATGAGAACCTTTTGATTTTCCGTCAGCCTACGCTTGATTGCGTCCTCGGTATAATTCTCTCCGAGTGATTTAAGTCGTATCGGCTTCTTGTATCCTTTCGGAACAATCGTCCAATACTTTCGACTGTCGCTGAGACAATGCTCATAGCCCATCTGCGTGAGGATATAATCAAAGGTCTTTAAGTTGGTGCTGTGTGCAATCGCTTCATCAATGGCGTCACGGGTAATGGAGTATCGGCTCGGCATACCGGCTTGCTCCTGCTTGTAGTAATAAGAGGATTGCTTACTGCGGTTCGGGTTTGGATTGTAATACAGTCCGTACTTCTCGCACAGTCGGTCGGCAACCAAGCGGAACTTGAACCACGCTTTTTCATCGCCCCATAACCGCTTGCCGTCCACAAAGGAAACGGAGTTGATTACATAGTGGCAGTGCAGGTGCTTCGTGTTCAGATGAGTAGTAACCACCACCTGAAATCTTTTGCCCCACACCTCGTTTGCAAATTCCATTCCGATTTTCTGTGCAAGATCCGGGGATATGTCCTGTTCCTTAAAGCTCAGGTATCCGTGATAGGCTTGTATGCCGTCGTCTTTGCCGTATGCTTTTTTCACAGAAACAAACTGGTCTCTTGCGGTCGCAGGATTGCAGTTGATACCCTCAACGAAAAACTCACGCTCGGTTTTTTCTTCGTCCTTTGCGTAGGCAAGCACATCACGGAGAGCCTGATACTGTTCCTCGGTGTAAATATCTGCCGCAGTCTTTTCGGGATTGGCGGCATAGTCGATTACCTGACCGAGCCTTGATGTGACAGACCACAATTTACTTACTGCCATTTCATATCGCTCTTATCGGGTCTTAAAAAAGTACGCTCCACATCAGCCTGAAACTTGTGCCAACGCTCGGCTTCCTTTTTAAGCTGCGGTGCGTCCACAAATCCGAGGGTGTTTGCTTTTACCGCAAGCTGATTGATGTTGTTCCCGATAGCAGAAAGCTCACGCATAACATCGTAAAATCTTTCGTCGGGCTTTTCTCTCGGCTCATAGCCTTTGAGAAGTAAACGGATAAGACCTCCTTCGGAAAGACACGCCCGTTTTGCTTTTTTCTGCAAATCCTGAGCTTCTGCCTTGTTCATCAGAATGTGCTTTTCAATGTTTCTCTTGCTCATTTTTATCGCTGTCCTTTCTGTAAATATAGTGCCTGTCCCGGTTTATCTGAAACAGGCACATTGTTGTTACTCCGAAAAAACCGCCGATGATTAACCCGGCGGCGACCAATACTATCTCCCGCATAGTTTATGCTCCTTTCTTGCTTGGGGTATTAGGGGCAACCCCTAACGAGTGTACCGTTTTGAACATTTCTGTCCATAAATGGTCTGCTCGCTAAGATTATGCAGACACTCAGGGTTGCCCCATAGATTGGCTTTTATCTCTCCATATCCTTTGAGACAGGCTTATACGGCTTTGCTTCAATACCGTCCATAGACTTGTAAAATCTCTCCGGGTATTTGAACTTTTCCTCGTACTTACGAGCCAGTTCTTTCGGCATACTGAGAAACTTTTCCGACTCAATCGGTGCGTAAGCAATGAAGAACTTGCCGGCAATAATGTCGAGCATTTCACGGTTGCTGTCATCTTTCACATAACATTTTTCAATCTTCCAACCGTCCTTGCCACCGTGTTCATCAGCCATATACGCTTCCAGTCGCACACATTTATCCGACCCGTCAAGGGAAGAAGCATAGATAGAATATCCGCCCATACCCTCAATGAAAGCCTTATTGTTACTGCTGACAACATAGGTTCTTTGTTCCTCTGTGTATGGCTTGTCAAAGCTGTCTGCCGTAAAAACAATATATCCGGTCGTGTGGTTTCTTTCTTTTTCTGCCTGCCGGAAATGAGCTTTCAACTGCGGATAACTCATCTCAACATTCTCAGGTTCGGAATAAACAGCCCTGTTCAACGGCAAACCGTTCATCTTTCCTTCCTCGTTGCAGATGATGGCAACCTCGTCCTCAAAGGGCATATATTCTTCAATATCTCCCTCCACAAGAGACTGCATTGCTTCCAGCGTATCCTCAATCTCAATGAGCTTCGGATACCTGCCCGGCTCAACGAGAATGACAGAAATCTTCTCCGGTGCTTCAACCTTCTCAAAGGTGTCCTCGTAAATATTCAAGGCGAGGGAGCTTCCGTTTTCCCAACTCATATGAATCTGTCCGGCGTCGTCAACAAACTTAACCGTTCCTTTCAGACCGTATGGCATTTGACTTTCGCCAGCCATTTCAGTGAGTACAATCTGCGTACCCTCCGGGTACATTTCTCTGATTTCTTTTAGTTTCATCGTGCAAAACTCCTTTCGGTTTTATCCTTTATCCCTAAGCGTTTACAAAGAAAATCGTTGACATCTTTCCCGTATTGGGGAGGGTCGTCAACGACTTCATACTTATCTGAGAGAATAGTCTGCAACGCTTTGGTAGCTTTTCTTCCGGCAATATCATTGTCCAAATGAAGAACAATTCGCCTGATTGTTTTGTCCTTTTCAAGCATCCTGCCGAGTGTAACAGGCACTTTCGAGTCCTCAATTTTCTGCTTTGGGGAATACACTCCCGCAAGAGAAACAAGGTTAAACTGTCGCCAGTCTTTGCCCTCCAGCTTCATCAAAGTTGCATAGGAAAGCAGGTCAATGGCACACTCAAAAAGATGAACCTCTCCGGTGTTTTCGGCAGTCAGGCGGAAAGAATATTGCTTTTTACTGCCGGTGCAGTCGCCCATAATCCTTGATTGATTTGTTGCTCTGTATGCGGCGTATTTAGGTTCTTTGTCCTCGTCATAGCCGATAAAAACAGCATTGTGATACGGAAGCGACTCAATGATTAGCTCCTGTTCCAAGCAGTAGTTGATGATTTCAAAATCAATGCCACGCCCGAAAAGGTAATCAAATACCACCTCGGTAGTGGGGCTTTTTTGGGGCAGAAGCAAAGGCTGTTCCTCATAGCTTTTGATGTTTTCGCAAGTCGGAAAGCTGACTGAACCGTTTCCCATAATGGTCTGAACCGCCTCCACAAAATCCATTCCACGGACTTTGATAAGGTAATCGAGAGCGGATTTGCCCCCGATACCTCTCGACCACCACATCCATTTGCCGTTGGAAATCTTCAAGCTGTCGTGGGTTCTTGTGGTGTAGGTGTTGCTTGAAAACTTCACAAGCTCACCCGGTTCATACTCTCTGAGATAGGTTAATAAATCCATTCGTTTGGCTTCTGTTATGACTTCCGGTGCAATATACGGCATAATTATCACCGCCGTTCTACATCAGCAAATCGGCAACCGCTTTCTGTATCGGTTCGTTGATACTGAGCTTTGCAATGATAATAAGTATCTTATCAACAGGGCAGCCGATGTCATTCCAAACAGTCCAAGCACCTCCCGCAAGGTCGTCGTTTTCATACAAAGCAATGATTTCTTCCGGCGAAAACACCGTTTCAATGCTCTGTCGAACCAACTCTCCGTAGAAAGAAAGCTTTGCATTTCTAAGGGCAAATTCTGCTTCCTTTGCGGGCGGTTTGCTTCTTTTCAATTCGAGATATGCTTTATCAAGTCTCCTGACCACAACCATCATCATTGCGTCAAAAGGGTTAATGATTGCTTTTCTGCAAGAGCAGTTTTCTCTTTCCTTATCGGGTGTCATTTTATCGTTCATAGGTTTTCTCCTTTCGTGTGTTCGGCACTTCGCCCTCATCGGGTTCGCCGCCGACAATTTCGTTTTCTCGCTTATCCATATTGAGCAAGATATTCAGCTCATCCAGTCGGGCAAGCTTTGTCTTGAGTTCTTCCTCTTGGATAAATGGTTTTTGGACTTCTTTTTTTGCGGTTTCCAACTGATTTTTGGTGTTCTCAAGGTCATTTTCCGCAAGCGATAAGCTCTCGGCAAATCTCTCAATTCCGTTATCAAGACGGATAATATTGCCGTGTGCGTCATCACCGAGAGGAACATTTCTGCTTGTCGCCCCTTTCAGTCGAACCTCATAATTTCGCTCTGCGGTATTAAAAAGCAGCTCCGTTTCAAACCCTCGGTACTTGCCAAGAGGAATAGGGTCGGGACTGTTCATCTGCTTGCAGGCTTCAATGATTGCTTTACCGGCGTCGGCTTTTTCGGAATAAAAAACACCCTTAACCTCCATACCGACAAAGCGGTCGTCCGTTGGTTTCGGGTGCTGTTTCGCAGTTTCTACATCTTGCTTCAAGCCTTCAATGCGGTTTTCCAAAGCTGTAATTCTCTGCGGATAATATTTGATTATCTTATCTTCCAAAGCGTATCTTTCAGAGAGAAAGTTGGATTTTAAGAGCTTCAGCTTTTGGACTTGAATGTCCAAATCCATCTTCTCCTTAATATACGGGTTGCCGGTGGCAAGCATTTTAATCTCTGCATAGGACAGAGCGGTTTCATCAATATCCTCGGCAGAACGCACCGGGGATTTGCTCGTCATAATCTGACTGGCGAACTTTTGCTTTCCCTCTACAAGCTGATAGAGATATGCGTCAAAGGTCTGCTCTGTTACATAGCGGTAAATATCTACATCGGGGTTTGAGTTACCCTGACGGATAATTCGACCGGAACGCTGCTCCAAGTCTGACGGTCTCCACGGGCAATCCACATCGTGAAGTGCGATAAGTCTGTCCTGAACATTCGTGCCGGCTCCCATCTTCTGCGTAGAGCCGAGAAGCACTCTGACCTCGCCCTTGCGGGTCTTTTGGAACAGTTCTTTCTTCTTCACATCGGTATCTGCTTCGTGGATAAAGCGGACTTCGCTTTCGGGGACACCACGCTCTATGAGTTTCTTTCTGATGTCGTTATATACCGAGAATGTGCCGTCGTTCTTTGGTGTTGAGAGGTCGCAGAACACAAGCTGTGCCGATTTTTTATCGGCTGTTTCCTCCCAAATACGGTAGATGTTATCGACGCAGGCGTTGATTTTACTGCCCTCAAAATCAGGCAGCATATCGTTGAGCATACGCTGGTCAAGAGCCAACTTTCTACCGTCGTTTGTGATTTTGAGCATATTATCTACACTCGAATCTACACCGCCGCCACGGACTTTCTCGGCTCGCTCCGCAAGGGAAGCAACCATCTCTTTCTGCATTTCCGAAGGCTTGACCGCAACATTGTGGAAGTGTGCTTCCGGCACAGGCAGCTCCAGCATATCCGCCGTCTTGATGTCGGCGACCTCCTTAAACATCGCCATAAGCTCCGGTAGGTTGTAGAATTTCGCAAAGCGGGTTTTCGCTCTGTAACCCGTTCCCTCCGGGGTAAGCTCAACCGCAGTTACTGTCTCTCCAAAGGTACTTGCCCACGAGTCGAAGTGCTGTAAATTGTTTTTTACAAGCGTGTTGTACTGCAAGTATCGCTGAATGGTATAGAGTTCCACCATACTGTTTGAGATAGGAGTACCGGTCGCAAATACCGTTCCTCGACCGCCTGTAAGCTCGTCAAGGTATCGGCACTTCATAAACAGGTCGGAGGATTTCTGTGCTTCCGTTTGAGCGATACCGCCCACATTACGCATTTTGGTGTAAAGATAGAGGTTCTTGTAATAATGGCTCTCGTCGATAAAGAGCCTGTCCACACCGAGTTCTTCAAAGGTAACAACATCGTCCTTGCGGCTTTGGTCGTTGAGCTTTTCCAGCTTTTGTTTCACGGACTTTTTAGACTTTTCAAGCTGTTTAATGGAGAAATTTTCTCCACGGTTTCGCTTCAAATCCATAATACCGTCTGTCAGTTCTTCAAGCTGCTGCTCAAGAATTGCTCTTTGTCTTTCAATGGACATCGGTATTTTTTCAAACTGGGAATGACCGATGATTACGGCGTCATAATCTCCCGTAGCAATTCGACCGCAGAATTTTTTGCGGTTCTTTGTCTCAAAATCTCGCTTTGTCGCAACAAGAATATTCGCTGCCGGATAGAGCTGTAAAAACTCCGCCGCCCATTGTTCGGTTAAGTGATTTGGGACTACGAACAGAGACTTATTGCAAAGTCCGAGTCGTTTGGACTCCATAGCAGCCGCCACCATCTCAAAAGTTTTGCCTGCACCGACTGCGTGTGCCAACAGCGTATTGCCGCCGTACAGAATGTGTGCAACCGCATTTTTCTGATGTTCACGGAGTTCGATTTCCGGGTTCATACCGTTGAAAACAATGTGGCTTCCGTCGTACTCACGGGGTCTTATGCTGTTGAACTTTTCGTTATACATCTTCGTGAGTTTTTCTCGGCGGGCAGGGTCAGCCCATATCCAGTCCTGAAAGCCCTGCTTTATGAGTTCCTGCTTTGCCTGTGCGATTGCCGTCTCTTTTTTATTGAGAACGGCTTTTTTCTTGCCTTCTTCATCTTCGATATAGTCAAAGATACGGACATCTTTCAGGTTCAGCGTTTCCTCAATTATCTTATATGCGTTGATACGGGAAGTACCGTATGTGCTGTACGCTTTTACATTGGAACGGTCATAGCTCTTTCCCTCAATGTTCCATTCACCGGTAAACTGAGAGTAGTGAACCTTGATATTCCACTGTGCATAGCGTGGGGTGTCGAGAAACTCAAACATAAACTGTTGGAATATTTCGGGCGGTATCCAAGTCGCACCGAGCCTTACGGAAATCTCGCTTGCCGTCAAATCCTTTGGCTGCACCTTTTCAAGTGCCTGAACATTGACGGTATAATCTTCGGGATACAGTGCCGCAGACCTTTTGGCTGTCGCCAGCTTATCACGAACATTGCCCGACAGATATTCGTCTGCCATCAGATATTTCGGCTCATAAGAATTGCCGTACTCATAAAGGGGATTTAAGAAGATTACACCCTTTAGGTCAGCGAATAATTCCTCCTCGCTTTTTCCGGAAAGCTCCATCATATATTCCATATCAATGGCTGCTTTTTCGCCCATAGAGACAGCGAGAGCTTCGTCTGCGGTGTCAACCTCCGTTACCGGCTTGTGCGGTTTAATCGTCCTTTTGAAGAACATATCCGCCTTGCGTTCCAGTTCGCCATCTTCGTTGATGACCTCAAGAGCAGACAGCAGAGCATAGGAGCTGTCGTCGGAAAAGGCAGAAGTATTGGCACGGCTGTTAATAAGTCCGTACTTCTTTGTGAAGCTGTCATACAGAGTGTTCAGCTTTTCCTGTGCCTGTTTGATTTCGCTGTCGGGGTAATCCTCGGTTTGCAGTTCAATCAGGTTACGGACACAATCTCTTATCCCAATCATTCCCTTAATGCGGTTCTCGGCGGTTGCCGATACCTCCACCGGGGACATACGGGAGTTCTCACGGAAATAGATTTTATCGTCCAAAACCGTGTAAGAGAAGTTCCTTACCGTAGGGTCTGCCGGGATAGAATTATCTTCTTCCTCCAGTTCATCGGCAACTTCGTATTCGGAGATTTCTCCGTGAATGTTTGATGCTGCTTCGTTCAAAAGTTCCGAAAGGTCGGCATTTTCAAACGGCTCACAGGTTGCTTCCGGACCGAAGCGACCGCTTACCATTTTCATTTCGCCGAGTATCATTTCCGGGTGCTGAACAAAATATGAGTTCATCCTTATACCGTTTTCGTCGGTATCAAGATGAACCCAATCCGGCACAATATCAATGAGCCTGTCTCGCTTTTGCAGGAACAGAATATCGGATACAGCCTCTGTTCCGGCATTGCCTTTGAAGGTGTTATTCGGAAGTCTGATTGCTCCGAGAAGCTCCGCCCTCTGTGCGATATATTTACGCACATTGGAGTTTTCCTTGTCCATAGTTCCTTTACTTGTCACAAGAGCCATCACACCGCAGGGGCGTAACTTATCAAGCGATTTCGCAAAGAAATAATCGTGGATTAAAAAGTTGTACTTGTCGTATCGTTTGTCGGAGACTTTGAAATCCCCGAAAGGCACATTGCCGATAACGCCGTCAAAGAAGCTGTCAGGAACATTCACTTCCTCAAACCCCTGTGCCGCAATAGAAGATTTCTGATAAAGCTGCTGAGCGATACCGGCTGAAATGGTATCAAGCTCCACGCCGTAAACCTTTGCGTTTTCCATTGACTTAGGCAGCATACCGATGAAGTTACCGATACCGCAGGACGGCTCAAGCAGGTTGCCCTCCTGAAATCCCATCTGTTCCAACACCTTGTAAATGGCAGTTGATACTTCGGGCGGAGTGTAAAATGCAGTCAGTGTGCTTTCTCTTGCCGACGCATATTCCTCCGGCGTCAGGATATTTTTCAGCATTGCATACTCTGTATGCCAAGCTCCCGCTCGTTCGTCAAAGGCTTCGGGAATACCGCCCCAACCGACATATCTCGACAAGATTTTCTGCTCGTCAGGTGTGGCAAAGCGGTTTTCGTTTTGACAATCCTTCAAGACCTTAATCGCTGCATAGTTTCTGTGAAAACGCTCTTTTTTATTGACTTCTTCAACCTGATTATTGGCAAGGTCAAAATTGTGTCGCTCGGACATAGGAATATCCGGGTGGAGGTCAAAGCTCTTTACCTTTGACTTTTTCTTTTGCTCCCAAGCGGGAACTATCGGTTCAGGCTCTTTGTCGTAACCGTTGCCGATACGAACACCCTCGTTATACATTTCCTCATAACTGTCAAAACCGTTTTGAGTAGCAACGATTTCTCTGTAATCCTCAATCGGTACATTTCCGATGTTCGTTGCCACCATATCAGTTCTTTCAGCGTTTTTAATGAGTGCTTTCATTGTGGCGGAGGTACAGTCGGTCAAATCCGGTGTCCTGTGAAATTCTCGGTTTGCATCCACAAACCATTCCGTACCTACATCGGCAAGCTCCTGATTTGCAATACTGCCGAGATAATCAAAGAAATCCTCAGCCGAGTCATACTCCCTTGCAGCTTGCTGTATCTCGTCAAAAGAAAGCGTATTTGTAACATACTGACCTCCGGCATTGCTGTCGGGGTTATAGTACATCCAAGCTACGCTTTCATTGTCCCGGTCGATAAAGAAGGCGTCGTCATAACCGGTTTTCGAACTGAAATCCTGTACGGTTTCGGTATCGTTTTGAGCTTCGTTTTCGCCTGTAACGGCTTTTTCTTCTGCCGGTAATACACTGACCTTCAAGTGGTCGTTCATTGGATTTTCACGCACTTTTCGGTCAAATTCTTCCCTTGAAAGCTCCTTGTTGAATAGGGGCATATCTAAGTCATAGAGCATTACACGGTTTTCATCAAAGGACAAAATCTCATACTGCGAAGCTCCGATATACACGCTGTCGCCGAGATGATATTCATACTTTGCTTCCGGTTCGACCTCTTTGTTTTCAGGCTCAGGCGGTGCGGTAGAGAGTATCTCACGGTTTTTTCTTTGCTCTGCAAGCTCGGCTCGCCGTTCTTCCTGCTTTTCAAGCCATTCAGGGTACTTTTCTTTTCCCTTCGGATTTAAGTATCTGTCCATACGGATAAGGTCTCCGATACGCTTTTCCACCTGAGACCAAGAAAGCGTAATGTGCGGCTTGTCACTTCCGATACCTTTTGAAATTGTGATACCTTTTCCGTCGTGCTGTTCGTCAATGCCTGCACCGATGATGACAGGGTAAGAGCCGCCCCAACCGTATTCGTTTTTCAAGAAGTCGGCGTTCTCTTTTGCGGAAAGGCTCTTTTCAAACTGCTCATAGATACGCATTTTACCCTCGGAAACTCCGCTTCCACGGGTCAGTACAGCGTCTATGATTTCCTGAGAAAAAGTAAAGGCAGAGGTTTTTTGTACCTCTGCCTGATTGCCCATTATGAGAGTCAACTGACCGTCCATCGACGGAAGCGGTTTCATTGTATCGGTCAATTCTCTCAAAAGTCTCATTGCTTCAAAATGCTGAGCGATAACGCCCCAGTCGTAGAAGCTCTGAGCGGTTCTGTTTTCGTATTCGCCCTCCCACAAGTGGAGGACATTCTGAAATGTTTTGTAGCCCACAAGCCTGCCGTCGCTTAAAGTAAGCCGGGTGTAATCGTTGTTGAAGATACCCTTGATATATTCGGTACGGGTCGCATTGTCCGTATTTCTCTCATAGAAATCTTTGATTTCTTCCTTTGAAGCGGACAAATGCGGGGTAGTACCGAGTATCTCTCGGATAGTATCATCGCCACCGAAAAACGGCAGGCTCTTGTCCTCGTGGTTTCTGTCGTAATACTCTAAGCGAATATTACCTGATTCTTCACGATTTCCTGTGCCGAGTTCCTGATGTTGTTCATCAGGCGAACCCACTTCATCATATCTTCCGCTTTCATCTGCTCCGTCAGCCCGGCTTTCTGTGCCATCTGCTTCACGAGAGTTTCCTCCAGTTCGCTGGCTCTCTGCTGAACCTCCGCCAAGTGACTGTTCAGAATCCCTTTCGTCAGAAGATTGTAGTACAGGATTTTGTGATGTTCCTTCAGATAAGTTCTCCTCATCTGCGACCATCTGCCGAGAGTCACTTCCGTCTGCTCCGGCAGTTTCAGGTTCGGAAGATTGTAATCTCCCACCATCGTGTATGTGATTTCGCTCATCGCTTTGACTCCTTTCGTCTTTGATGTCTTTATTGTATTCGGATTGCTCCTGTTCATCAATTATGCGATTTTCCTTGCTGAGCGTGCTGATTGTTCTGCTGACAGGGAGCAACGCCATTTCTGCAATGTCGCTTGTAGCAATACCCACCGCATTGAGAACTTCCTGTGAATTGAAACTTGAAATACCGGCAAAGTCATCGGGAGAATAGACCTTGTCTGCGTTCAGTCCCAATCGTGCCATAACCATATATGACACGCTGTTTCTGACAAGCTCCAAATACAAGGCATTTGCTTCGTCGGCAGACAAATACTCAATATCGCTTCCTGCACCCAAACTCATAAAGTCGGAGATATAGTCTGCGATGTTGTCCTCGACGGCATTGGCAATGCTCTCTTTGACGACATTTTCAATACTCGTTGTATCGTTTACCGCACCGAAAGTGTTTTCAAGCGTTTCAATAACCTCTGCTTCAAATTCGGGTCTCATCTCCCAAATCGGAACAGGGCGGGAATATCTGCTTTCGTGGGTGTCCGATATATCAAAGTAATGAATCAGCCTTTGACGGCTTCTGTCAGCGTCCTCAAATACGGCAATACCCTTTGCTCCTCGGTTTACCCAGCGACCGAAAGTACCGTTCCATCGTTCAATTTCAAGCACGGCTGTTGCGTCGGGTCTTTGGGCATAAATGAGAAGCTGTTCATCAAATCGGAGCCTGAAATTCCTACCTGCTGTTTTCAGAAACGATTGCCAGTTTACCGGATTGTCTGTAACTGCAAAACAGGTTCTTTCGTATAGCTCCGAAATCAGGTCAAATTTCCTTGCCACCTCGTCTGCACCTCCTTATCGTGTTTTTTCTTTGTCCTTTGCAGATTTTGTGTTTTCTTTTGCGGCTGGTTCTACAGTATGACCGTTTCTCTCGCAAAGCTCGGCAAATTCGCAGATATGGTAGAGATTTGTGCCGACCTCCAAATGGTAGTCGTCGATATATCTGCAAGTCCTCTCCATTGTTTTGCCATCGCCGAGCTTAATTGAGATTTTTTCTCCGTCCGTAATGCGAAACTGCTCCTGATAGTGCGGGTCAATAAATCGGATACCACGCTCGGCATTTTTCAAGTGGTTGTTCAGCCACTCTTTCTGATAGCAATAGCAGTACAGATTGTACTCTCCACGGTTGGGATTTAAACGCATAAGGTAGGAATATCGCTCGGTATCAACACGGACGCCGTAATGATTGCGGTCATCTTCGTAGCTGCTTTCGGGGTGTTCATAGCAGAATTTTGACATAGTGCTTCTGCCGCTTAAAAACTCGCCGTCCCCGAAACGGTAGGAGTTTATCACCAAGTCAAATTCCTTTTTGAAATCGTCGGTCTTTAAGTCCTTTCTGAAATCGTTCCAAGTCGTCCAAAACTCGTTCCCGTTAGAACCGAAGTCGGCTCTCAAATATCCGATAAGACCGGTCTGCATAGAGAGCTGCTGACTTTGGCTGAAGGTGTATTTACGCTCTGCTTCGGTCAATACTCTGTAATCCATTTTCATCACCTCGCTTGTTCGTTTGGTTGTCTTTGCTTTGGAATAGAAAAGCCATATACCCCGGCAATGTCATCGCCGAGCCTTTTGGTAACTCGTGTGATGTCGGCTCTTGTAGCTTTTCCGTTGTAGATTTTATCTTGCAGATTTTCAATCTGCGTATCGGTAACACCGTCTTTGAATACACGGTATAGATAATGGTTTGTGCCGTCGTGATGAACGGCATCGGCTCGAAGGTCGCCGTACTTATCCACATACCATTCGGTGTAATCGGTATCGGAGTAAAGGCAGTCCTTAATGTTGCCGGAATCAATCATCTTGTAACCCGCCACTCTGCCGTTCCATCTGCCGAGGTCGCCGATTACGATAATCGGCTGTGAAAGCTGAATATTGAGATTTACTCGTTCATCATATAGGTTTTCGGCATTGGATTTTACCATAATGTCGTAAAGCTCATCATCGGAATATCCGGGATACAGTTCCTCCAAAGACTCTCGCCAATCATCAAGGTCAAGGCTAATGTCGCTCCAAATGATATGACGGTCATTCTGTTCCTGCCTGCTCATCAGTGCCACCTCCCAAATAAGAGAACAGCTTATTGGCTTTGGTCTGCTTCTGAAGCTCGATAATCAGGCTCATATCCGGAATAGTGATACCCGGAATTTTCAAAATGCTCTCCATATCAAGCTGCTGCAATTTCTTTTCGGTATTGCAGCCTGCGTCAAACAGTTTCGTCAGAAGCTTTGTTTTCTGTTGAAAAGTGAATTTTTCCTTCATTGCTTTGTCCTCCTTATCGTTCTTTGTCTTTGTTTCGCTTCTTGTGTAAAAGCTCTTGTGCCTTTTCCTTTGCCCATTCAGGCAGACACTCAGGCTTTACCTCGCCCATAACGTCCATTCTTTCATATCGGGTGGATTTGCCGGTGTGAAGATTGGTGCAGAACACAGCACTTCCACGGCTGTTTGCCGACGCACCGAAACCGCCCGTAACATAGTAGAGCTGTCTGTCGGCTCTCTGAAATTCAGGCTTTAATACCTTTGGGTCAATGGCAATGATTGTGCCGTTGATGTCTTTGGAATAGTGGTCGGGGATACAGTCGGCTTCCGTTATGAGTGTGATTGGAATATCCAGCTTTTCGACCTGTTCCTTGAAAAGCTCCGCTTCATTTGCCACACGGCTACCGAAAAGGTGTACGATTTCGATATAGTCATCGCTTACCATACATTCCGAACACAGTTCAAACAGGTCGTTTCGCTCCGCAAAGCCGCACAAAAACTTATCGCCGTTTGTGCTTTGCTCATTGGAAGCCAAGATAACTTCCTTTTCGCCCACATTGACCGAGCAGAGAACGGTGTATTCACCGATTTTTCTTTTTTCCTCGTTCATATCCACACCTCAGCTTACTTCAATCACAATTCTGATGTTTCCGCAGTCGCAGCCACTGCACTGCCTTGACAGTTCGGGAAACAGGGATTGCACTCTCTGTCTTGCTCTGCGGATAGTCTCAAAGCACGGCAAGCCGTAGCCTTTATAGTTGTTGACTATATCCTCAAGCGGTAAATCACCGACTCTCATATAGCTGTATCGGTTGTAATAGCAAAGGATAAGCTGCATATCGTCATACCTCGTTTCGGGGCATTCTCTGAGTATTGCAAGCACCTTGCTGTCAACCGTCTTTAGCTTGTTCATAATGCACCTCCGTAAAAGAACCGTGGGCGAAGTTTTCACTCCGCCCACTTTCGTGTTCCTTATTTCTTTCTGTTCTTAATCTGCAAGAAGATAAAGCCGCCGATAATAAAGGCGACTAATACAACTCCTACGATTGTTTTAGCGTCCATTACTCATTGTCCTCCTTCTTCTTTTTTCTGTACGCAACAATGGCTGTGCCTGCAATACCGAGGGCAGAAAGTCCCGCAAGTGCCGTCCACAATCCCATATTGCTGTTATCTCCGGTCTTTGGTGTGTCTCTCAGTTCATTGTGCATTTCCACAACGGTAGTAGAGCCGACCTTTACGGTTGCAATCTTATCCGCAGGAAGAACATAGGAAGCAGAAACACTATCCTGAACCTCGGAAATGGTGTAATCGCCGATACGAAGTCCCTCAATAACGATTTCGCCGTTCTTATCGGTCGTGAAGCTTCGGTCGTAACCGTTTACTCCCGTAACTCTGAAAGTGAAGCCTTCAACTTTACCATCTGAGGAAGTCTTAATGATTTTCAGGTTTCCTTTCATTGCCGTGTTAATAAAGCCGACGCCGGCTTTGTTTTCTACCTCGTAGGTGGTTTCATCCTTTTCAATGAAAACAGAGTACACGCCCTTATCAAGCTCGAAGCCTTCCGGTGCTTTGGTTTCTCTTACAAGGTATTTTCCGTAAAGAAGTTCCTTCATCTCGTAAATACCCGTAGAAGTTTCGTTGAGTGTACCGATAAGCTCGTCGCCGTCGTCCAGTTTACCGTCGCCGTTCACATCTTTGTAAACCTCAAAGGTCGCACCCGTCAGCTTGTTTTCCGGGTAATCTTCATCGACCTTAGTCAACTTGATATTGCCGTAAACATACTCATTGACGATTTCAACCTCAATGACCTGACCGTCCTCGGACACGATAACCTCATAGGAAGTATCGTCAAGCACGAAACCGGCAGGCTGTTCGATTTCTCTTACAATCCAGTTTCCATACGGTACTTTGTCAAAAGAAAAGCTACCGTCATTTTCAGAGGTAGCAGTCATCATGGCATTTTCTTTTGTAAATTCGGTTTCATCAGCCTTAAACAGACCGATTACAGCACCTCCCAGTGCTTCGCCGTTTTCGGTAATCTTCTTACCGGAAACAGAACCGTAAATGAGCTTATTTTCAATCGGCTTGCCCTCATTGACTGCAATCTCAACAGTTTCGGTATCTTGTCCCGCATAGCTGAAGGTAAACGGATACTTGCTGTCGGAAAGGATATAATGCTCATCGGTTGCAAGCTCCTTTACATAGTAGCTTCCGAAAGGAAGGTCGGTTTTGATAACAGCCTTGCCGTTTTCGGAAAGAGAGATAATCTCAATCAGACCGTCTGCCGGGATAGAAGTACCGCTTGCAGAAACAAGTTCCTCACCGGCAAAAAGTCCGAAGCTGATATTCTTCACTTCATCGCCGTTGCCGATATTGAAGATGTCGTTCTTTTCGATAGCCTTTTCAAGACTTACCGTAACCTTTTGTCTCTCGTTTACGAAGCTGGTTGCGGTTTCCGTCACGGCGACTTCCTGACCTGCGTAAGTCAGCTCGACCTCGTGTGCTTCCTTGTTGATAACCATACCCTCCGGTGCGGTGATTTCGACCACCGTATATCTGCCGAGGTAAAGTTCCTTGCTCTTGGCAAGTCCGTTTTCGTCTGTGGTAACAGTATCTACGACCTCGCCCTTTGCATAACGGAGTGTACCGTCGGGAGTGATAATATCTTCTGCTGCGGTAATCTCATAAACCGCACCTGCAAGACCTTTCACTTCATAGACAGGCTGATAAATCACATCGGCATTTTCCTCTCCGGAGATATTTACCCCTGAGAATACCTCGCCGGTCTTTTCAATGCTGACAGTACCTTTCTGTGCCATATTGGGCTTATCTACCTTAATCACGGTAATACCACCCTCATCGGAAGAATGCTCCTCTGCCACATCAAAGTACACCGGCGTGCTGTCAAGCACATATCCGTAAGGAGCCTGAACCTCAACAAGAGAATATCCCTTGCCGTATTCCAGTTTCTCCGGTGTAACAAGCTGTCCGTTTGCGTCGGTGTAGAAAGTATCAATCGTTGTCGGAGTAGGATAAGTAAAGGTCATTGTTACCTGATTGCCGTTAGGGTCAAAAATTTTGAAGCCTGCGCCGGCATACGGAATGTTTTTACCGCTTTCTGCGTCCACCTTGACAACCTTGATATAGCTTTCAAAGTTTGCGTTGTTGATAAGATAGCGGTAGGTCTGTCCGTTCTGAGAAATGAACACATCGAAGTTGTCCATTAACTCACGCCCCTCCCAACCGGAGGTCTGATGAACGGTATATACGCCGTAAGGCATATCCTTTGTCTGACCGAAGCCGTTTTCATCACAAACAATTACATCTCTTTCATCTTCCTCTGCTGAATCAAAGCTGCCGGAAGATTTCAGATAGATTTCAAAGGTTGCACCGTTTTCCGGTGTTTCAATCTTTGTTTCGCCGTCATCGGTGTGCTTGATAATGGCGATATTGCCTTTCATAACCTGTTCGGTTACATCATTTGCGGTCTGATTGTGTTCCACAGTATAGAGCTGCGGTTCAGCACCGACCTTATGGATTGTACCGTCGAGCAGATAACCCTCGGACGGCGTGATTTCACGGATTGTCCAGTCATTATCACAGACATATTCCTTTGTGGTAAACTGCCCGTTCTTATCCGTAACATACTTATCCACAAGGGTTTCGCCTTTATAGATACCGTAAACTGCTCCGGCAAGGGTAGCGTTGCCCTGCGGTGTGCCTTCCTCTCGGTCGCTCTTTGTTACAGTTACGCTGAACTTTTTGAGAATGTTCGTGAAGTTTCTTGTGGTTACTTCTTTCCAGTTAATCGGTGCGGTTTGATTTGCAGGCACAACATAACGGATTGCGGTATCCACTTCCTCAATGGTGTATGGGGTAGTGCCGCTGATAAGCACATCATTGAAAGAAGCAACGCCGTTCTTATCTGTCACGGCATACTCATCAACGGCAATACCGGAAAGAGATGTGCCGTAAAGGTGGAAGGTTACGCCCTCCACAAGATTGTCCTCGGAGGATTTGATTACCTGAAGATTACCTCTCTTGAGAACATTATTGAAATTGACCTTTGACACCTGACCGGCAACAACAGTTACTCTGTGAACCTCCTGCGGCACATATTTGTCGATAGACTGCTCCGTTACCGTATAAACACCGGGCATAAGGTTATCAAGTTGGAATTTACCGCCGTTTGCGGTTGTTACAGTCTGATTGACACCGTTACCGCTGACAGTAAACTGAATACCGTCAACCTTTCCGTCCTCACTTGTCTTTACAATCTGACAAGAGCCGTAGCTGACCTTCATTTTGACAAATCCGTTGACAGGGTCGCTGACCTCCTGAGCATAAGTGACCACATCCTGAATGCCGTTGCCGTTCTGATGGATACCGTCAGTCCATACAACTACACCTCTGCGGACGCCGTTTTTCTTTGCGGCTGTGATGGTAAATTCCTTGCTCGGAGCTTTTTCCATTGAAACAGTCAATTTGTTTCCGCTGACAGAGAACGAAACGCCGTCAATGTTTGCCGAGAAGTTGTAGTTGCCAAGCACACCGTTTGTATCGGTGAGAGTTGCAACATACTTGCTTCCGTTCCATTCAAGCTCGTTTACCTTGGCAGAACCGCTTGACCTTGTGCAGAAGCTCGGAACTTTCGTATGGTTCTGAACGCTTGTTACCATACTGTTGTAGTAAGACAGGATTTTACTGCGGAGAGGGTGTGCGGAGCTTACACATTCAAGCACGGCATTGTACCCACCGGTAGAAACGTGATTAAAGCTTGCGTTTCTTTCTCCGACAATCGTTTCCCAAATCAAAATCTGAGTGGCATAAGCGTGTGCGATACAGTTGGCGTCGCTTTCATTCTGCGACTTCCAGCTTGTCGAAATACCTCCACGATAGCCGTACTGCAAGATACGACCGATAAGCAGGCGAATATCATCGCCGGAAATCGTTCCGTTCGGGCTGATGTTGTTGAAGAAGTTCTCGTCCTTTTCGGTGAGAGTATCTCCAGTCCGCTGACCTGTACCCGGTTCAATACAGTAGGCAATATTGCCCGAATACGAGCCCATTGCACGAAGTCCTGTATATTTTGTGGACAAGCCTTTCCAACCGTTCATATAGTTGAGATTGCCGTGTCCCCATTCGCCGTTGTTATTGGTATCTCCGCTTCGGGGATAATCGACGAGGTACACATCGGCTTTTTCTCCTACGGCTGCAAAGGCTGTCGTTGCCCCAATGCCCATAAAAGCAGTAAGGCTCATAACCGCCGCCAACACAAGCGAGACGGCTTTCTTGAATTTTGTTTTAACCATTGCGTTTTCCTCCTTGAAATGCAAAAACGCACCGATGTTACTCAGTGCGTCCGCTTAAAATTATTTTGTTTTAGCAGTAGCCGATATAGATGTTGTACTCCGTATCGGATAGCTTTTCTGTCCATATCCACACAGCGGTAAAACCTTCGCTGTTCTTGTATCGGTTCAGTCTGCTTTCAATATCAGACTTAATACCGCTTCGGTTAGGATTTGCGGATATGGGATTGTCCCAACATTCTGTCGCCGTGCTGTCAAGAGAAAGCCCTATGCTTACCGCATACTCTTTTGCGTAACTTACATAAGGGCTTACATCAAATGTCTGCTTGGGCGGCTCTGTCGGTTTCGGTTCTGCCGGCTTTTCTGTCGGTTTTTCAACCGGCTTTTGTTTGGCAGTTGTCTGTTCTTTCGGCTGTTCCGGTTGTTTTTCGGGTTCAGCCTGCGTGGTTGTCTGCTTTGGTGGCTCTGCCTTTGGCTTTTCAGTTACAGGAGTTTCAGCCGTTTTATCTTCCGCCGGTTTTGTCTGAACAGTTGCAACCGTCTGACTTTCAGCGGTTGATTGGCTTTCTTCTGCCGTAATCGGTGTTTCTTCCTGAACTGCCGTGCTTTCCGGTTCTTCTGCCGTATCTTCCTGAGAATTTGTTTCGTTATTACCAGCCGGAAAAGAAGTCTCTGTTTTCGTTATCTCCTGTGCAGCTTCTTTGGCTGTGTTACTGGTACAACCTACGAGGAAAATCATCAGGCAGGCAAGAACACAAGGTATCAGCCTGTTTTTCATATCCATCGCTCCTTTCTGCCTTAATCGTAATAAAAACCGGTCAAAACATCAAAGGTGCGATTGGCTGAACTTTTTATCGTAGCAGACGTTTCGCTTTTGCTCCAAATGTGCGAACCCTTTAATAGACAGCTATATGTTATTAGAGATAGATATACTCAAGGGAGATAGAGTATATTTTTCAGCAGGTTAATAGCCGGTATATATAGGGGTTAGAGTGTGAGAAAGGGGGAAGGCTATCGGCTGTCACGGTCGGCTCTGCTTCGCAGAAACTTGTTGTAATGCTCCAATGCCTTGCACACAAAATCCTCCGTTTGGCTTATGGGAATGTTCTTCGGGATAAGCTGTCGAACCCTGTCGCCCCTCAAAACAATTTTCTCCCTTTGGTTTGGTTTTTCCTCCGACATAATCGCTTGGATTGCTTCGGTTGTGAGCTTGCCCTCCTCAAAGAACTTTCGCATACGGATTGTTTGGTCGTGGGATGGGGTTGCGTCGTTCAGGTCAATTTCGTCAACCACATCACGCTGACTGTCCTCATCGAGAAAAGACAGTTCAACCGCCGGTCGCATTTTAATTCGCCCCTCATCAACATATTCCAAAAGTTCGGGAACAAGATTGGTAAGGCGAATATATCTTTGAATTTGTGTTTTGCTGTCATCTGATTTATCGGCTAACAGCATAACAGATTTTGTTCCTGCCAACTTGTCCCCCAGTGGGTCACAAGTTAAATCATTTCTTTCACCTTGCCTTTTCATTGCGTCCAAACGCATTTTATAAGCGAAGGCTTTTTCCGAGGGAAGTATCTGCGACCTTTGGTAGTTGCTCTCAACCATTAGAATCGTGGCTTCGTCTCGGTTAAGGTCAACGACCTCACAACGGAGGGTATCAAACCCGGCAAGCTCACAAGCTCGCTTTCGTCTGTGTCCTGAAATGAGTTCGTATCTGCCATCTTCTTTCTGCCTTACCGTTGCCGGAGTAATAACCCCTCGTTCCTTGATACTCTCAATGAGCTGTGCCATATCCTCGTCATCACGCACCTTAAAAGGGTGGTCGGGGAAATCGTCAATCTCAGTCAAGGGAATATCTCGGATTTTTGAAAGTTTTTCTTCATCTCTCTGTTCCTGTGTCGAGAATAAGTCATCGAGCTTCGTGAGAGTGAAGTCGCTCTTTCTTCCTGCCATCGGCTAACACCTCCTTTGTAAATTCGGTGTACGCCTTTGACACCGTACTGTTGGGTTCATAGGCAAAAATGCTCTTGCCTTTGGAAGAAGTCTCTGCGGCTTTTACGGCAATCGGGATATATGTTCGATACATCTTAATTTGATTACCGAAGTTCTCTCTCAGAGCTTCTACCGTGCTTTTGGCGAGGTTGGTACGGCTATCCACCAAAGTGAGAAGCATACCGTCAATCTTCAAACTCGGATTGATACGCTTCTTTACTCGTGAAATGGTCTGAACAAGCTGCGTCATACCCTTAGCCGGTAAATACTGAGCCTGAACAGGAATTATTACGCTGTCTGCCGCAGATAGAGCATTGATTGTTACCATTCCGAGGGAAGGCATACAATCTATAAGGATATAGTCGTATTTGTCCTTTACTTCGCCGAGATAATTTCTCAATGCCGTCTCTCTGCTCATTGCGTTGACAAGGTTAAATTCCATTGCAGAAAGCTCAAGGTTTGCCGGAACAAGGTCAACACCTTCGTCGTGGTGCAGAATACCGACCGTAGGGTCATTCATCGTTTCGTTTATGACATCTGTGAGTTTCGTTGCAAGCGTGATACCCAAGTTGTCTGTATCCTTCCAACCGAGACAAGTGGTTAAGTCGCCTTGCGGGTCTGCATCTATGAGCAACACTTTCTTTCCCTGCATTGCAAGACCGACACCGAGGTTTACCGTAGTGGTCGTCTTTCCAACTCCGCCTTTTTGATTGCATATCGCAATCGTTTTGCAGTTCGACACTTTGTGCGTCCTCCTTTCGTAAAATTCATAGCCATCGCAGTATGGCTATGTACTTGACCGGCTCATTTCCTAACCGGTCGGGCAATATTTGTTCTCAACACCCCTTGCCAAGCAAAAAGCTCACGGGAAGTCACTAAGGAACAGACTGCTAATCTGTATCATAGGAATTTCACCTCTGCCGGGTACTCCGCCAGCTCCGTAGAGAAGTATCATTATCCTTCTGACTGTCATCGCCGTAACAGGGGCAACCTATTACTTATACCGGGAGTTCTCGCTGTTCTGCAATGCAGAAGTCTCGGCGTACCCGATAAGGTGGCTAAAATCATCAGAAATAAAGTCTTAGTGAATGATTTATTCAGTTGTCAAAATACAAGTGAAAGGCTTCCGTTTTCGTGGCTCGGAATTAACCCCTTCACTCATTTGGACAAAGGGGGGCGAAATGCACACCCAAAATCGCCCCTTTTTCAAAAATTTCTTGAAAAAATTTTTTCTGAACGAAAAAAGCCGCCTATTTTCCTCAAAATTGAGGTCAATAGACGGCGGATTGAAATATTCACAATTTTGGTGTATAATATGAAATCAAGAGAAAAACAAATTGGAAGTTGGCGGTGTAAGTAATGAATATTATTGAGATAACAGAAAACAAAAAAGAATATCTTACGTTGTTGCTATTAGCAGATGAACAGGAAGATATGATAGACAGATATCTTGATAATGGAAGGATGTATGTGCTTGATGATAATGGTATTAAATGTGAGTGTGTTGTAACCGATGAAGGAAATGGCGTGCTTGAAATCAAGAACATTGCGACAGTTCCAGAATACCAAGGTGAAGGTTATGCAAAAGCCTTGATTGATTTTATTATTAAGAAATACAGAGAACAATATATCGTTCTACAAGTAGGAACTGGAGATAGTCCACTAACAATACCGTTTTATGAAAAGTGTGGTTTTGTACGTTCACACATCATACCAAATTTCTTTACAGATAATTATGACCATCCAATATATGAGGGTGGAAGACAACTGGTAGATATGGTGTATTTGCAAAGAAGAATTTAAATTTGTAGAGGTAATATTGTGATAAGAGTATTTAAGGAAAATGATATATCTGTCGTTATGCAGATATGGCTTGATACAAACATTAAAACACATAGCTTCATATCAAAATGCTATTGGATGGACAATTATGATATGGTAAAAAAGATTATGCCACAGGCAGAAATATATGTGTATGAAGATAATATCACAAATCAAATAGAAGGATTTATCGGATTAACGGATAATTATATCGCTGGATTATTTGTAAAAGAAGGTGTTCAGTCGAAAGGCATTGGAAAACAACTATTGAATTATGCAAAAGGCATTAAATCAAATATGAGATTAAGTGTTTATAGTAAAAATATCCGTGCAATCAAATTTTATCAGCGAGAGCAGTTTGTAATTCAATCGGAGAACACAGATGATAATACCAACGAAAAAGAATTGATTATGGTATGGAGCCGATAGACGAATTTCAATTTGTAAGGAACAGAAAATTTCAGTTTGTCGGAGTGACGGTATATAATCAAAGACCGCTTACATCGTGTAGGCGGTCTCTTTTCGTGTTTAGATATATTTGATTTTGAGCTTTCTTTTCTTGGCTGAAAGCACTTTGCAAAGAACATCGTCAACCCCGTCGGTATATCTGCCTTGTGCTATCAAGCTGTTCTTCAAACGGATAAGTGATTGTATCACTCTGCTGTATTCGTCATCATTTAGATAGATATGGAACTTTTCTTCTCTCATAGTCGTTTCCTCCATTCATCGAATCTTCCTCTGATTACCGAAACATCTGCTTCGGTGTCAGAATAAATAAAGATATGTACGCTTTTGAAAACTGCTTTTACTCTGTCGGCATACTCCGCTTCCGTATCGGTTGTCTTAAAAGGGAGTTTTACGAGTTTTATATTTCGCTGCTTGCATAAGTGGCTTTTGAGAGCCTCCATCTGCTGTGAGCCGCTCGTAAATTCTATCGCCAGCTTTTCTGACGGAATGTAGGTTTCAAGTGGTATTCCTAATAGTTTATCCGAACCGAGCTGCACCTTTAGTCCTTTTTGATTTGCGTAATAGGCAACAGCCAAGCCGGGGAACACGGAGTGATATTCGCTTTCGCATACGGTGCATTTTTCTCTAAGAATTGTTCTGTCGCTGATTTTTGCTTTCCAAGAGTGTCCGAGTGAACATTTCCACCATACACATTTCATCGACTTTCTTGATACTTGTGTCGGGAGCAGAGAGTTTTTTTCGTAATCCCATTCAGCAAGCAGTTGCCTGTCCGTTGTGGCTAAATCATTGTATCCTTCAAGAACCGCCCTGTCCGCACAAACCGGGCATACTGTTCCTTTTACACGGGCATTGATAACGGACTTCCACTCATTGCCGCAGGTCTTACATTTCCACCAAACATTGCGTCTTGATTTTGCGTTTACCTCATCAGGTAATAGAGGATAATTTCTTCCTGACCACTCGGCGGCAAGGTCAGGGTGTGTAGTCGCCAAGTCATTAAATCCTTTGAGCAATGTATATCCGCTACAATACGGACATCTGCTCCCACCGGAACGGGTTGAAATAAGAGTGTGCCACTCGTTTCCGCAATCTTTGCATTTCCACCAAGCCTTACTGTTTGCAAAGGCTGTCACCATCGTAGGCAGCAATGGAAGATTTCTGTCAGACCATTCAGCAGCAATATCGGGATTCTGTGAAGCAAGGTCATTGAACCCTGCAAGGACTTTATTATGTGAGCAGTATGGACAGCCTGTGCCGTTTACCGTTCTGCTTTTAACGCTTGCTTCCCATTCGTGTCCGTGTTTACATTTCCAAATAATCTTCTTATGAGAAGCGACAGAAACCTCAGTAGGTTTTAATTCGTTCTTTTCAGACCACTCCTGAGCCAGCATGGGCTTCAATGTGGCTAAATCATTGATACCCTCTATTACTCTCGCTCCTGAGCATATCGGGCATTTCTCGCCCTTTGAGCGAGCTTTGACGCTCGTTTCCCACTCGTGTCCGCAAGCACCTTTCCACCACACTCTTTTATTTGAACCGAAGGTTATCTTATCCGGCGTTAGCGGTAAGTTCTTCTCTGACCATTCAGGAATAAGCTCCGGATGAACGCTTGCTAAACTGCCCGTCATAGTACAACCACCCCTTCCTTTGTGATTATCCCAATTATATTGAGAAAATCGGGATTGGTGTAGTTTGCGAATAATAAGAAAGACCTTGGGAGAAAATATCTCTCAAGGTCAATAAGTGATTCCTCAGTTAGAATTTTATCTTTCCTGTCGGGCAATAAGAGTGGTTACACTATAATAAATCATCACTAAACCCGCACTTAAAATTGCCCCGCCAATAATATCAGTAATCCAATGAACACCGGATATCAACCTGCCAATTACCATAAAAGCAGTAAATGCAATTAAAGCAAAGGCAAATGCTCTTTTCATTTTTGTATTTCTAATTCTACTGTTTAGCTGCATAACAGCTGTCGGCATAACACACATAACAAGCAAGGTTGTCGATGATGGATACGAAGCTTCAAGAAAACCGTTAATCAATACCGGGCGGTAATTGACAACATAAAATTCAAAAAACAAATATGCCGCCATTACAACAATATAGAATGCTCCCAACACCAAAATACTGGAATCGACCTTGAATAAGCTTTTTCTTTTAATAAGCTGTATAAGTCCAAGCAACGCAAATCCCAAAATAAAGCAAAGCGGTATCAGTCCTAACCAGTCCGTAACGGTATATATTGCCATATGCACACCTGTCAGGCTGTGGATAAAGCCGTTCAAGGTTGCAAATCCAACAGAAGAGTTTTGTGGCCCGATGGGCTGAACATCAATAAGGCTTATTGCCACTGTCCACAAAATAAATAACACTACCATTGCTATTCCTGAAAGCAATACTTTTTGACTTTTTTCTTTTTTCATTTTTATCAATCCTTTGCCATAATTATTTGGCTTTCGCCTGTTTACAATATAGGCGGAATGAATAAAAATGAAAAGAATTTCACCGTCACATTGGCGACACGCTTCGTATCATCGCCATTTTATCAGCATCAGAGACTTTATCGCCAAGAAAACAAAAGTGAAAAAGGCTGCATAAGGTTGAAGTGTTATCATAAATTCTATTGTAGCAACTGTGCTTAACACAATGGATATTTGATGTTTGTGTTTCAACCAAAACACTGCTTCATAATTTTGTAGAGCGAGAAGCAAAACACCTGTAAGTACAATTCCAAATACAATAATTAAATACGGTATTTTGATATACTGCGGGGTACCTGTCAGCGAAAGTAAAGATACCTCTTTTATAATCTCATCACCCTTTTGTCCAAAGAAAGGCAGAAACAGAAACATAATCAAACTGCAATCGAGTAAACCAAACACTAAGTCTCTTGTATGTTTTTCCTTTTGCTTATTATCCTCGTCAGCAATTTTAAGTATTTCTTCACCGGACAATAACTCATCTATTGACACTGAAAAAAACTTTGAAATTGCTTTTAATGACTCGATATTGGGAACTCCTCTGCCCGTTTCCCTTAATTAAAGATATTGTTTGGTAAAAAAGAAAGGTCAGTCGATTTTGCCGATGAAGCGGTAGTAGATTTCTACTTCCTGCTCACGGCTTCCGTCCTCGCCCTTGACAGCTTCGTGGACGGTTATTTTTTCAATTAGAGTGTTCAGAAGTTCGGCGGTCAGCTCCACAGGGTTGACATACTGTTTCATCAGGGCAATCCACTTTTCAGCGTCCGCTGCGGTCTGTACGGCGGCTTCCATCGTTTCGTGAAGCTGCCTTATTTTTGTTTCAAGCTCCCTTTGCTCGTTCTGGTACTTCTCGGACAGCATATTGAAGTTATACTCGGTTATGCGTCCGGCAGACCAGTCCTCATACATTTTAGCAAACAGCCCGTCAACCTCGGCTTTACGCTTTTCCGCCTTTTTCAGCTCCGCAGCCTGCTTTTTCTTCGCAGAGTTTCTTTCTCTGTCGCTGGCATTGAGCAGCCGTTTCAGCAGCTTGTCCTCGTCTTTCTGTGCCAGCATAGACCAGTATTGCAGTCTTGCAAGCACATAGGCATACAGCACATCATAGCGGATATAGTGCATGGAACACTGGCGTAATCCCTGTCCGTACTTACTGCAATGGTAGTGTGCATAGGGATTTTTGTTCTGGCTGTTTACACCATAAGCCAATGACCATCCGCAGTCCGCACATTTTACCAGCCCGGAAAATATCTGCGTTGTGCCATTCTTCTGTCGTCTGCGTCTGCTTGCAATCAGCTCCTGAACTTTTTGGAACACTTCTTCGGAAATGATGGCTTCGTGGGTATTTTCCACACGATACCATTCTTCCTGCGGCTTCCGCACCTTTTTCTTGTTCTTGAATGAAATGTTGCTTTGCTTGTTGTGAACGCTGTGACCGATGTAGGTTTCCTCTTTCAAAATGCTCTTGACCTGTGCAATCGTCCACGCATAGGCTTTTTCTGGAGGCGCACCGGCGTAGATATTGGCGAAAGTCCCGTATCTTTCATAGTTCAGCCAGCCGGGGGTAGGTACTTTCTCCTCCACCAGAATCCGTGTAATGCTGGCGGCTCCCCTCCCGTGTACAGCAAGGTCAAAAATCTTCTCTACAATCCAGCGTGTTTCCGGGTCGATCAGAAGATGACCTTTTTTGTCCGGGTCTTTTACATAGCCCAGCGGTGCATAGGCTCCATAGTGTGCGCCATTGGCAAATCTTGTGTGCATGGCAGCCTTGACCTTTTTGCTGGTCTGTCGGGCGTGCATTTCATTCAGGATGTTTAAGAACGGTGCAAGCTCGCTTTCTCCGTTGATGGTGTCCACATTGTCATTGATGGCAATGTAGCGTACTCCCTTGCTGGGGAAATAGATTTCCGTGTACTGACCGGTCAGGATATAGTTTCTTCCCAGACGGGATAAGTCCTTTGTGACAACGCAGTTGATTTTCCCGTCTTCGATGTCATCAATCATCCTTTGGAAACTTGACGCTCGAAATTTGTCCCACTCCATCCGTCGTCAATGTACTCGTCTACAACGGTCAGCCCATGCTCTGCGGCATACTGTCTAAGCATCATGCGCTGAGATGGAATTTGTCAAGGGGCTTTTCTGCAAAACACAATGTTTCTGAAAATAGCGTTCAAAATATATGCAGAGCCGTTAGTCCGCAGAGGATGCGAATTATCGGCTCAATGGTTTTCTTTTATTTGTAATCATTACTTTTCCAATTCCAGATATTCTTGTCCCATGAAGAAGATTTTCAATCGTTTTGATCTACTTCTATCTCAAATTCTACACTACTATTTCCTGTGTAACACAGATTATATCCGAGTAAGAAAACTATAATATGCGTCACCGCAGGATAGACCCGAATCGGGCATATCTTTACTCACAGCAAGTTCCCCGTTTTCTTGAAAGGTAAATATCTCCTCAGCATTTGCATCCTTCCATGTGCCAATAATATCTTTTTCGTTCTGAATGCGATTTACTTTACCAACACATACAATGGCGTATAACTGCACCAACAGTCAAAGCAATGCCTGCAACTCTCTTTACCAGTTTCTTTTTACGCAATTTCTATTACCTCTGTTTCAGTTGCTTTGTTAGATTGAATGATTACATATTGCTCAATTTCAGTTCCTCTACAATTTCCACCTTTGATACGCTTCTAACAGCAAACAGCATAGCGATACATACCATAGCGCCGACAGCCATAACTGCAAGAGCATAAATACCGCCGTTCATATAAAAAGCAAATGGTGTCATACCCGACGATATGAAGTAGTAGATAGCACAATGAATCAAAAAGCTCACAGGCAACGCAAGAACCAATGCTTTTACGCCGTACAAAACAGCTTCGAGCAATAGCGTACATTTTAATCCTTTGGCAGTCATACCAACAGAACGCAGAACAGCAAATTCGCTTCTTCTCAAATGAATAGTATTCGAGATAGTGTTACAAACATTCAAGCTGATAATAACCGTCATCAGGATCGAGAACAGGCAGATTACCAGTTTTGCAATCGTATATACCTGTCTGGAATTATTCGTTGCGGTGCAATGTCCACAGTTTGCGGAAATCCTCTGTCAGCCAGACATTCCATTGCTTCTTTATGCTGTGCTGTCTGTATTCTCATTTCCACATAGGCGTTATCATCTATCAGCAAGTTAAAATAACTTAAAGGCACGATGAGGACAGCTCGATCTCTCACAAACATGGATTGATATTTGCATTTTCTTCTGAAACGATTTCTTCCACGATAATCGGCAAGGCATCCTCGGATGCCCCCAGCGGAATGATTTCTGTTCCCGGTTCAATAAGAAACGGTGAGCCTGCAATTACCCGATTTTGTGCCGAATTATAGTATCCCATAGTCTGATTGAGCAAAATTCCATGATTGAAATTTGTCACATCCAGACTGAATCCATTTTCATCGCAAAAAGAGACAAAATGTTCTTCGTCCAATCCTACGACATATACCTCTGCTTTCGTACCATTGATAAAATATCCTTGCATATCAGGATTGATTTGTTCCTGCGAAAATTCAGCGGTCATATATCGCTGAAAAGAATAGGAAACATCCGCAGTGATATTTTCATCCGATAATGCCCCGATTGCGACAGGAATATCTTTGTATTGAATCATCGAAATCACATCAGTATAACAGGAACCGTCCTCCTTCATATCCAAGGATGTCTGATAAAGCATAAAATCAGAGAAACTATATAAGGAAAGGGCAATTACCACCGACAAGAAAATAGAGCCGGTAATCGCTCGGAAGCGTTTTGGATTACGCTTAATATTTTTTGCTGCTAACGAACCATAAATGCCAAAAACCAAAGAAACGATTTTTCCGTCACGGAATTTCTTTCTTGATACCGCATTGTTAGACTGGCGGATCGCTTCAATAACTGTAATTTTAGCTGCTTGCTTCACAGGCTTTCTACTTCCGAAGTACAAAGAAGCAATGCCGGATAATCCGCTGACGAGCAGGATCAATCCGTTTACCTTCAAGGACAGTTCTACGATGCCAAAAGTGAATGTTTCTCCAAAGCTGCCCTGACCACAATTAATAACAGAGCAGATAGCAGGATACCAACAACCAATCCAAAGGGTATGCTCACCACCCAAAAGGAAGGCTTCTAAATATACGCTAAGGCGTTTTTGCCCTTTTGTGGCTCCAATACTGGATAGCATTCCCATCTGCTTAATTCGTTCCTGTAAGGAAATGGAGAGGGCGTTGCTGATCATTGAAGCAGATACCATCAAAAGACAAACGACCATGACCACCAAAGCAATCAGTTTTGCAGCTCCTTTACCCCCGGTAATTCCATGATAGACTAACAATTCCGAATGAAACTTTGCTACATGACTGTCTACTGCCGCACCACTTCTTCGGCTTCTGTATAGATCGAATTGATAAATTCTTTGCCTTGACATACGCAGCAAAATCGGATGCCGTTTTGTCAACACCTGCAAAGGCATTATAGTTTGCTGCGATTTTGAGTCATTCACATCTGACAGAATACCAACAACTACATACGCTTTCTCTTTGTTGGAACGAAGCTTTCTTCTTCGCCCCTATAATTTGTCAGCCCGGAAAGCTGGGCATTATATTCATCCCAAATTCTTGAACCAAGAGTTAAAGAAATCGTATCTCCAATCTCTGTATTCATGTTGTTTTTCTTCAAAAAAGATTCTGAAATAACAATCTCATTTTCATCTTGCGGGAAACGCCCTGCAAGCAAATACTGATTTAACGAAAATCTTTGGGTAAAGTTCTCGTCAATCTCGCCAACGGAGAGCATTGTACTGTTGGATTTCTCCCCGTAAAAACTGTTTCCGGCAAAGCGGAGAAGCGAAACTTCGCCTACATTGTTTTGACTATATAGCTCTTGAACCTGCTCCCAAGTCAAATCCTCCATGTAGTAGTCATAATCGCCACCATACACTTTTTCTTTCTCTTTCAAAAAATCAACCAACGACCATCCCCCACAGAGAATAGCGGTTATCATACTGATTGACAAAAGAATGGTTAAAAGTGTGAGTAGGGTACGCTTTTTATTCGACAACAGATTCCTGAGTGTAAGCATGAAAATCATATTCATCAGCGTATCACCTCATCCCTCACAAGTCTGCCATCCTGAATTTCCAGAATACGGTCTGCCTGCATTGCGATTTCACGGTCATGGGTAATCAGGATCATTGTCTGGCGATAGACTTCATTGGATTCACGCAGAAGTTTCATAATATCCCTTGTGTTCTCCGTGTCCAGATTTCCCGTTGGCTCATCCGCAAGGATAATCGCAGGTGCGTTAATCAACGCTCGTCCGATTGCCACTCTTTGTTGTTGACCGCCGGATAACTGACTTGGCAGGTGCTTTCTACGCTTTACCAGTTTGAGTGTGGATAGCAGTTCTTTCAAACGCTCCTGATTGATTTTACGCCCATCCAATCGAATCGGCAGCGTGATATTTTCCTCGACAGTCAAAACGGGATCAGATTATAAAACTGATAGACAAGCCCAACCTGCCTTCTTCTGAATACAGCCAATTCATCTTCATTTTGCTCATAAACATCCTGTCCATCCACAAATACTTTTCCCGAAGTCGGTCTGTCAACACCACCTAAAATGTGCAACAGGGTAGACTTGCCAGACCCAGATGCTCCAATGATTGCAACAAACTCTCCTTTATCGACGGAAAAAGAAACATCTGACAAAGCATGGACAGGAGCATTGTCCATTTCATAGGTTTTGCAGATATTCTCTACTCTTAATATCTCCATAAAGTTCCTCCATATATTTTGCAATTCAGTATAGCAAAGCCAAGTGACTGCTTCATTACTTTTCATTACAAAATGTCAAAAAGGGCTGCATTAAGCAGTCCCCCGATAAAAGCAGATTTCAAATTTTGCACCGCCTGACTCCCGATTTTTCGCTTGGATGACACCACCCTGATTGACAATGATCGTCTTTGCCAGAGCCAACCCCAAACCGGCATTACCGATTGTAGAGCCACTTCCTTGATAAAATCGGTCAAATAAATGGGGATGTCTTTTCCTGAAAACCTGTTCCGCTATCCTCTATAATGATCTGTGTCAAAGAGGTCTTTCTATTGCCTTGATTTCGATAGTGCTGCCCTCTGGTGAATGTTCGATACAGTTTTGATTACATTCCCAAGGCTTCAGCAGTCCAATCAGTATCAAGAGATAGTTTTAATTCTGCCGGAATCACTTGCGTGATTGTCTGCATTTTTAATTCTGCCGCAATCTCCAGAGGACGAATTGCTTTTTCTACCACATCTTTTAAGTATACCGCCTGTGGCTTTAGAGTAATCGTTCCTGCATCCAGCTTGATATTTTCAGAAGTGTGGCTATCAGCCACTCCATTCTTGATAAGAGCATAGTCTGTTCGCGGATCAGCTCATACCTTTCTTCGTCAGTCAGTTCCTCATTACACAGAGAAGCATTTAAGATATTCAGCGATGTCAAAGGTGTTTTAATTGATGTGAAATATCGGCTAAAGCATTTGCCAAATTACCTTTCTCCATTTTCAGAGCTTCTGCCTGTTCAATAAGCCGTCTTGTCATCTTGGATATTTCATCATGTAAAACAGATAACTCACCTTCTTGAAACTGCCCAAAAGAAATTTTTTCATCTCCATGTAACAGCCTATCAATATGCAAACTAAAATCAGCAATTTTCTTGTATCTCTGATATGTGAAAAAGAGGGAAACTGCACTGGATGAAATGATAGCCGACAGAACAATCCACACAGCTTTGCTATCAACGATAATGCCAATGCCGCCCCAAAATAGAATAAGAATACTGCTGACAACAATTTGCCTTTTAACTTCTTTATTTCTGATAAAGTCCATATCAACCCACCTTATAGCCAAGCCCACGAACGGTAATTATGATTTCCGGCTCCTGCGGATTGGTTTCAATTTTGTCACGTAGCCTTTTCATATAGACAGTCAATGTATTATCATTGATAAACTCCCCAGTAGTGTCCCATAAAAGCTCCAACAATCTTCTGCGAGAAAGGACAATACCTTTGTTACGCAAAAAGACTAACAGCAACTTATATTCCATAGCAGACAACAAAATCTCTTTCCCATTCTTTGATACGGTTGCTTGATTTGTGTCCACAACTAAGTCGAGGTAACTGATAATGTTTTGTGTGTTCTTAGTTCTCCTTAATACGCTGTTGATCCTTGAAAGCAGTTCTCTTGGTCTGAACGGTTTGCTGATATAATCGTCAGCCCCCATATCTAACCCAGCCACAACACTATATTCATCATCAGAAGCCGTTAAGAAAATAACTGGCATAGTTCCTCTTTCTTTAATTGCAGAACAAACAGAAAAACCATTTCCGTTTGATAATTGAATGTCCACCAAGGCTATATCGTATTGGTCGCTATCCAATTTTTCTATTGCTTCTTTTTGACCGGGAGCATTTTCGATTTTGAACCCTTCATTTCCTAAATAGTCTGATAATGAGGATACGATACTTTGGTCATCCTCCACTAATAACAATTTACTCATCGTGTTCTCCTTGTTGTCAGCTATAAATTCATTTTTATTTTGTTTATATCTTCCATCAGCCGGCTTTTGGGCATCTTGGGAATTAGCCATGCACGAGGTAGCCGAACAATTCCATCAATGCGATTCTCCTCACACAGCTTTTGAACACGACGCACCGATATTCCCCAAAGTTTAGCCGCATCCTGTACTGTCATGTATTCAAACATAGTTTACCTCCGCATCAAATAGTTATATATATTATATACGCACAAACGAACAATATCAATGGGCTGTTTGTAAACACTTAAACACTAACTGTGTACGAATTAACTCGGCGCTAACAATTTCCGTCATCCTGTTTCGGATATTATTTATTTTTCCACCCAACCCATTCTGTCCGGCAGCTACCTTTAATTTTTGTTACGCCTCCTCTCTGCGAGCAACTCTACCAAAACCGAAGGACCATATTTTCAGACTGCCGAGCGACCTCGACTGGTGCCAAACGATTTTGCTGAGGCGATAGAAAATAGAATTGCAATGTACTATAATAAAGGTGTGAAATTTTCCTCGCTTCTGTAAGATTGTCCGCCAGATCCATAGTACATAGGTGAGGAGGTGGATACCTTGTTAGAGGATGTGAAGATCATTGAACTGTTCTTTGCTCGTACTGAGCAGGCAATAGCTGAACTTGCTGCAAAATACGGTTCAACTTGCAAAAGAATTGCAAACAACATTTTGAAATGCGAACCCGACGCAGAAGAATGTGTAAATGATACATACCTTGCTGCGTGGAATGCAATTCCTCCAGAAAGACCTGACCCACTCAGAACCTATATTTTTCGTATTACCCGCAATATCGCTACCGCAAAATACCACGCAAATACTGCACTAAAGCGAAACAGTTACTATGATGTTGCACTTGATGAGTTGGAAGAGTGCCTAACTTCTGCATCTACTATTGAACAGGAAGTGGATGCAAAGGAGCTGTCACAGGAAATTGATCGTTTCCTTGACAGCTTGGATCAGGAAAGCAGGGTTATGTTTGTAGCAAGGTATTGGTACTCAGATAGCATTACAGAAATTGCAAAGAGGCTTCGTACAACAAATAACAATGTGTCTGTTCGCCTTTCCCGAATCAGAAGCAAACTTAAAAATCATTTACAGAAAGCGGGGTATGATTTATGACACGAAAGAACATCTCTGACGCCGTTGGTGGCATTGGTAGCCGTCATATCGAAGAAACGGCGAGTTATCAGGCAAAGAAACAAAAAAGCATTTGGCTGAAATTTGGGGCAATTGCTGCGTGTCTCTGTCTAATCGTGGTGGAGTGTTTAGTATGGGATTATTCGGCAAAAGTACAGAAACAGCTACATTAGGTGATGGAACTACCATATCTTCACTAAAGCAGATACGGTAGCCTCTGCTCTGAGTTTGAACTTGCAAGCACGAGCATTGACCAAAGATGAGGTTCAGACTATTTTCGGTGATCTTCCGATTTCCGGAGATGCCCTCTTTACCTTGGACGATGTAGCATTTGTTGGCTTTGATGGTCATTACAGCGATATGAAATTTGTTGTTTCGCTGTCTGGGAACAATCTTATGGATACTACCGTAATTGGCAAGGGAAATGTATCTATGGTTGGAGATACGCCAGTTAAAGCTGGCTACTTCGTTACAAATGCAAACAGCGAAGGAATTAAGACTGTGATCTATTACGCCTATATCACATTTGATAACTATTCCATCTATATCGAAAATGCAGGCGGAGAAAGTGAAAGAGAGGCTGTTCGAGCGGAACTGATGGCAGCACTTGATAAGTTGTTGGAAAACTCTTTGATTTTAAGTGATAGAATTCGATTAAATATAAAGCACCGGTATGGAAAACCCATACCGGTGCTTATTTTACGCTTGACGTATAGGGATTATCTCCATCCCCCTATGTCACAGACTTCACCTGAAGTTTCAACCTCCAGCACTTTTAACGTTCCATATCTCTGTTTTTCATCTTACGCTCGCTGCCCGATCGCCGCCTTTGCCGCAGTTCTCGATCCATTGTCTTTTCCTGTGCATATTCGTCAAGATAGCCAGACACATCCTGTAGGCCACTTCCATCAACCACCAACTGAACTTGTCGCCATAAGCCGCTTCAATGCGTTGGCTGCTGCTTCTCTCTGTCAGGTCGAAGTGCCTTCGCTCCAGATAAAGTCGCAAGGAATCAAAGCCGGAAGCTTGCTCTTTCAGCTCGGCATACTCAGACAATGCGTGCCTCCAGCTCCGGCATACTTATTCTCCTGCGCCTCGCCGTTTGAGATTATCTTCATAGCGGTCAATCTGGCGCTGGAAGATATCGCTTGTGGCGTCCCTCTGGGTATTCCAGAGAATGAAGAAGCATAGCCTTTCGCTTTTAGCTCCTCTAACTTCTTCCGTCAACTCGGCTATTTTGGAGGCAAGCTCACGGTGCCTGACAAAGTGGATCGCAGGAAGGGATTTCTTTTCAGCCAGTAGGGACTCTCCGTTCTTTGGTTGTTTCCTTTATCTGTGCACAAGGAGCGGTACTGTGCCAGATTTGGCTTCAGAATATTCAAGGCACCGGTCATCTGTTTCTTTGCTGCTGGATATGCCCTAACTGATAGCAGAAGATCAGCATATTATTTTTCCCGCAACGCTTCTGCAATAAGGCGCTGCGTTCTTCACCGCCTGTAATTTTCTTTGAACTGCGCCTTCAGTTCCCGCAGGAGCCTGTTGTCCGCCTTGATCTGACGGTTGAGTTCGCACCTGTCGGACATGATACCTTCTGTTCCAAAGCACGGGCAATCACGCCCCCGTGGATGGTGGGTCAGCTCGTCAATGCCT